>JAESGH010000065.1_pt1 | contig 392232 bp, 305 predicted proteins | sample 9269641 | NCBI WGS metagenome assembly JAESGH01 (sample SAMN14515345, study PRJNA621665) | algae metagenome | isolation source: Phormidium tanganyikae FI6-MK23 and co-occurring heterotrophs from granitic... | place: USA: Fort Irwin, California | collected 1998-05-24
GGGGACTAATACGCAAAATAGATCTCTAGTCTACGCCTTTGCTAAGTTCACCCCACTTCCTTCCACAAATTATATTCAATCTTAAAACTTCCAAAAGATCAAAGAGCTTATTTTAATCTAAAGGCTCTTTGCGTGAAATAATCTCTGCGTGAAAAAGCTTTGCGTGAACCAATCATCAATAAAGAAGAAAAAAAATGGAATCTCCAATAGAAAAAATAAAAAAGATCTCTGACGGCCTCCGTGGCACCATGAGAGAAAGTCTCCAGGATGAAATAACCGGCGCAATCCGTGAAGATGATACCGCGCTGATCAAATTCCATGGAATGTACATGCAGGATGATCGCGATCGCCGGGAAGAACGCGCGGAGAAAAAACTCGATCGACTTTATTCCTTCATGATCCGACTGAGACTGCCCGGTGGTTTCCTTACTCCTGAACAATGGGTTGCAACACATCATATTGCAGGCGACCATTCTACCGGAGTGATCAAGATCACTACGCGTCAAACAATTCAGTTGCACGGGATCATCAAATCCCATATCAAACCAACCCTGCAGGCATTCGACCAGATCAAACTGGATTCAATTGCGGCCTGCGGTGATGTGAACAGGAACGTAGTTTGTTCTTCTCATCCCAAACAGTCACCTGTACACGAAGAAGTATTTCGTTACGCGGATAAGATCAGCACGATGCTGCTTCCTAAAACCCGCGCTTACTATGATATCTGGCTCGATGAAGAGAAGATCGCTGAACGCAGTGAAGAAGATCCTTTATACCAGGATCGTTACCTGCCGCGTAAATTCAAGATTGGGATTGCAATTCCTCCTAATAACGATGTGGATGCCTTTGCAAATGATATTGGTCTCATTGCAATCATTGAAAACAATGAACTGAAAGGTTTCAATATTGCAATCGGCGGAGGACTTTCGTCTACTCACGGTAACCCGGACACTTATCCACGACTCGCAACTGTAATTGGTTTTACGGATACAGAAGAGAAAACAATGAAAACAGTTTACGAGATCCTGACTGTTCAGCGTGATTATGGAAATCGGGAAGACAGGAAGAAAGCGAGGCTGAAATATACCCTCGACAAATACGGAGTTGAATTCTTTAAGGAAGAAGTGGAAAAAAGAATTGGTTTTAAACTGGAGCCGGCTCGTGAATTCAAATTCACGCAACGAAAAGATTATTACGGATGGGAGCAGAATCATGAAGGACTCTGGTATTATACTTTGTTCATTGAGAACGGTCGCGTATTGGATACTGATCAGCTTAAACTGAAAACTGCCCTGTTACTGATCGCTGAAACCGGTAAAGCAAATTTCCGTTTCACCTGCAATCAGAACCTCATCTTAAGTGATATTAAACCGGAGGATAAGGAAGCAGTTGAAGCATTGCTGAAATCTTACGGAATCATCGCGCATACAGACGGAGCCTCCTTGCTCAGGAAAAATGCAATGGCCTGTGTTGCGTTGAATACCTGTCCGCTTGCGCTTGCAGAAGCCCAGCGTTATTTCCCATCACTCATCAGTTTGCTGGAACCGGTATATGAAAAACATAAATTAACCGACCAGGATATCATTATGCGGATGACGGGTTGTCCGAACGGATGCGCGCGTTCCTATCTCTCAGAAATAGGATTCGTAGGAACTGCACTTGGAAAATACAATATGCATATTGGGTCGGATAATGAAGGATATAGACTGAATAAGATCTACAAAGAAAGTATTGGTGAAGAAGAAATCGTGAAAGAAATTGATTACCTGTTCGGTTTGTATGCAGGTGAAAGAACAGAAGGAGAAAGCTTTGGTGACTTCGTGGTAAGAAAAGGATTAGTAAATTGATTACATGAAATTCTTTCTGACCATTGCATTGTTTTTTGTTGTTGCAGCATCTGTTGCTCAGAAAACCTATACTTATAACGACCAGGTTTGGCTGAATTATTTTAATCAAACCCGGATCAGTGATAAGTGGGGAATCTGGTTTGATGCATCGATCAGGACAAAAAATCAATTGGTACACCAGTTCAGCCAGGGAATTGTTAGGGTTGGGGCAACAAGGATTATCAATGAAGATTGGAGGTTCACTGCGGGATATGCATACATGCATCATTTCGCAAAGAGTGAACATCCCTTGACTGACAGACCTGAACATCGTCCTTATGAAATGATCCAGTTTCAGAAACAATTCAGTAAATGGAGATTAGTACAGACTGCAAGGCTGGAACAACGTTTCAGGCACAGGATCAAAGATGGCGACCTCGGGGAAGGATATAATTTCAATCACAGGGCACGATATGCAGTATCTGTTTTAAGAGCATTGTCAAAACATGCTTTTAAACCGAAGTCAATATCGCTGCAGTTTGGAGGAGAATTGTTTGGAAACTTTGGAAAGGAGATTGTTTATAATCATTTCGACCAGTTGAGGTTGAATGCAGGAATGAATTATCATGTAAACAGTCAGACTTCCTTTATGATTGGTTACCTGTACCAGTACCAGCAATTTACAAACGGAAAAGGATTTAATAAACTGAATGGAGTGCGTGCAACGATCACGCAACAGGTCGACTGGCGAAAAAAAAATTAAATAACTATCAGTGGAAAAAGAAATCATATACGACGCAGAAACGGTTGCACCGCCGAAAGGTAACCACTTGTTTCCTGTATTTATGAAACTGGAAAAACTCCGGGTACTGATAGTCGGTGGGGGATACGTTGCACTGGAAAAACTGACCGCCATTCTTCAGAATGCACCAGAAACAGAAATTACCATCATTGGTACTGTGATTCAGGATGGAATTAAAGATTTGCAGCAGCATGGAATTACCCTGATAGAAAGAGCGTATGAAGCGGGTGATGCAGAAAGTTTTGATCTTGTTTTTATTGCAGTCAATGTACCGGATGCAAGCAAAGAGATCCGCGAAGATGCGAGGTCATTTGGTAAGCTGGTGAATGTTGCAGACAAACCTGAGCTCTGTGATTTTTATCTGGGTTCGATTGTACAAAAAGGAAGTTTGAAGATTGGAATTTCAACGAATGGGAAATCACCAACCGTTGCGAAAAGATTAAAAGAAACGCTCAATGCAGCCCTGCCGGATCAGCTCGAAGATGTGCTGGAAAATATGGGCAAAATCAGGAATAATTTAAATGGTGATTTTGAGTATAAGGTGAAGAAGCTGAATGATATCACCATAGTACTGGTAGAAAGTGAGAAGAACAATAAGTGGAAAAAAATTGCGACCTATTCATTGATGGCGTTTGGTTTTATGCTGATAGGTCACTTTGTATCAACCTATGTTCCCTGGAGCGACTTAAAAGATGGAACAGTTGATTTCTATCAGAATCTTGATCCGAATTTTCACTGGATGCTGCTCGCAGGATTTGTCGCGCAGATGGTGGATGGCGCACTGGGCATGGGTTACGGCGTAACGAGTACAACCATTCTTTTATCAAGCGGCGTTAACCTTGCTTCCATTTCCGGAAGTATTCATACTGCAGAAATGTTTGCAAGCGGAGCATCGGGTTACAGTCACTATAAGTTCGGAAACGTCAATAAAAAGCTTTTCAAGATCCTGCTGATCCCAGGTGTGATCGGTGCGATCTTCGGAGCGATCCTGCTCAGTAAGTTTGGTGATTCACATGCATCTTACCTGAAACCCATCATGGCGGTGTATACCATGTTCCTTGGAATCAGGATTATCGTGAATGCATTCCGCTCGCAAAAAGTGCAGAAGAAATTCAAACGTTACGGATGGCTTGCAGGTGTGGGTGGTTTCTTGGATTCCTTTGGTGGAGGAGGATGGGGCCCAATTGTGACGACCACGTTAATTACAAAAGGACGACATCCGAAATATGTGATCGGATCTGTGAGTCTGACCGAATTTTTTGTTACCCTCGCGAGTGCATTCACCTTTTTTATGATGCTCGGCGTTTCGCACTGGCAGGTAATCCTTGCATTAGTGATCGGTGGATTTATTGCAGCTCCGTTGTCTGCGAAACTTGCAGGAAGGCTGCCAAGAAAAACTTCCTTCATTTTACTCGGTGTCCTTGTAATGATCTGGAGCGTAAGGATTTTGTGGAAGTTGTTTTAGAATAAAACAGTAAAAAGATCCGGTAATATCCGGGTTTTTTTATCCTCTATTAGTCTGATAAATGCAGGAATTGCATTTTTGATTGTACACCTTAAAGACTTCATGCTCTTTTCAAATACCTTACATTTGCTCAAATTTTTTCCAATGGTCAGGATCGAACTTAGTCGCGTTGAAGGCGACTTCGGCTTTGAAGCCAAAGACAGTAACGGGCATACAGTAAGAATGGATACCTCTCCTGAAACAGGCGGGTCAAATTTCGGCGTTCGCCCGATGCAAATGTTGCTGATGGGACTTGGTGGATGCAGTGGTATCGACATTGTTCTGATCCTGAAAAAACAGCGGCAGGAGATCGTTGATTTCAAAACATTTATCGAAGGAGAACGAGAAGCGGGTAAAGAGCCTTCTCTTTGGGAAAACATTACGATCGTTTTTGAACTCACCGGTAATATTGATCCTGAAAAAGCAGAAAGAGCCTGCGCTTTATCGATGGATAAATATTGCTCGGTTGCAGAAACTCTTCGCAAAGCAGGTTGTAATCTTACCTGGAAATGTGTAGTGAAATCAGCTTAGATTTTTATTTCAGAACAGGCAACTCAATCAATCGAACAATGCATCCAATCACACAGGCGATAAGAATCCAGACAGAACGTTCAAATGAAAACGAACATTCTACTCCGTTATACCTTACCAGCAGTTTTCGTTTCGATAATGCGGAAGACATGCGTGCTGCATTTGCGGAGGAAACTGATGATAATATTTACAGTCGTTTCAGCAATCCAACAGTAAACGAGTTCATTGATAAAATGTGCGCGCTCGAAGGCGCGGAAGCAGGCTTTGCAACTGCAACGGGAATGGCCGCAGTCTTCGGATCTTTCATGGCTTTTCTGAAACAGGGTGATCACCTGGTTTGCTGCAGTGCTGTGTTTGGTTCAACACATAGTCTTGTTACAAAATTCCTTCCTCAATATGGGATTGAATGTACACTGGTTGATGCTGCAAAGATGGACGAGTGGGAAGCTGCAATTCGTCCTAATACAAAAATGATCTACGTTGAAACGCCTACCAATCCCGGCCTGGAGATCATCGATATGGAATTTGTTGGTAAGCTTGCAAAAAAACACAACATACTTTTCAATGTAGACAATTGCTTTGCTACTCCATTACTTCAACGACCTGTTGAATATGGTGCAGACCTGATTGTTCACTCTGCAACGAAATGGATTGATGGACAGGGTCGTGTATTAGGCGGTGTGGTTGTTGGTAAAAAAGACCTGATCTATAAGCTTTATTTGTTTTTAAGAAATACCGGTCCCGCATTGAGTCCTTTCAATGCCTGGGTGCTGAGCAAAAGTCTGGAAACGCTGGATGTTCGTATGGAACGCCATTGTAACAATGCACTTTACATCGCGCAGCAGTTAAGCAATCATGAAAAAATTTCCTGGTTGAAATATCCTTTTCTGGAATCACATCCGCAACATGCGATTGCGATCAAACAGATGAAAGCAGGTGGAGGAATTGTTTGTTTTGAATTGAAGGGAGGAATTGAAGGAGGACGAAAATTTCTTGATTCCTTAAAGATGCTGACGCTCACTGCAAACCTTGGTGATACTAGAAGTATTGCATCGCACCCTGCAAGTACCACGCATTCAAAACTCAGTGAGAAGGATAGGGAAGAAGTGAATATCACTCCTGGTTTGATCAGGATCTCAGTTGGACTTGAACACCGCGATGATATACTGAATGATATATTGCAGGCACTGGATAAGATATAGCATATAGCCCTTTATTTTTTATAACCCGTCGAGGAATTTTTTATAACCTGTCGAGGATGGATAGACAATCCGAAAGCAATATTGAATATTGATCTTAAACTGGAAAAATGTTTAGTCCCGAAGAACTCGCAAGATACAACCGGCACATCATCATCCCTGGCTTCGGAATGGAAGGTCAGCAAAAACTGAAGGATGCAAAAGTGCTGGTTGTAGGTTCGGGCGGATTGGGCAGTCCCGTTTTATTATACCTCGCTGCGGCCGGTGTCGGAACCATCGGGATCGTTGATTTTGATGTGGTAGATGATTCCAATTTGCAGCGACAGGTTTTATATGGAATAGATGCTGTTGGTGAATCCAAAGTTGACGCTGCTCAAAAGCGTTTGCGTTCCCTGAATCCTCATATCAGCATAAAAATTTACAATACTTATTTAAATGCTTCCAATGCAGCCGAGATCATAAATGAGTATGATGTAGTTGCAGATGGCACCGATAATTTTCCAACCAGATACCTGGTGAATGATGCCTGTGTGCTGTTGGGAAAGACAAATGTATTTGCATCGATCTTTCGTTACGACGGACAGGTTTCTGTTTTTAATTATTTAGAAAGAAATGGTGAGAGAGGACCCAATTACAGGGATCTCTATCCTGCTCCGCCTCCTCCTGATCTTGTTCCAACCTGCGCGGAAGGTGGCGTTCTTGGCGTGCTTCCGGGAATTATCGGTTCAATGCAGGCACTGGAAGTGATCAAGGTTATTACAGGAATCGGAGATGTTTTGTCGGGACGATTCTTCCTGTTCGATGCAAAAACTTTTGAGACCCGAACCATGAGTTTTTCGAAAAGGGAGGATAATCCTTTGACCGGAAAAAATCCAACAATTACATCTTTGGTTGATTATGAAAAGTATTGCGGATTTAAGGTGCAGATAAATCTATCAGGTACCGGTAATGAATTGAATAGTGCAAATAATGCGTATGTTATTAAAGAAGTTTCAGTCCATCAATTAAAACAATTTAAAGATTCCGGCACTGATTTTCAGCTCATCGACGTACGGGAACCGTATGAATATGAGATCGTAAATCTTGGTGCTGAATTGATTCCACTTGCGCAGATCGAAGAAAGTGCAAATCGGATTGATAGAACCAGGCAGGTGATCGTTCATTGTAAATCAGGAAGCAGAAGTGCAAAAGCAATTAAGTTGCTGCAGGAAAAATTCGGGTTCACAAATTTATATAACCTGGATGGAGGGATCATTCAATATGTTGAAGAAATTGAACCTGGGTGGAGGAAGTATTAGAGATGAAAAATGAAAAATGAAAAAATGAAAAATGGAAAAGGTAAAATGTAAAATGACAAAGGCAAAAAGCAAAATGTAAAAATTAAAGATGAAAAATAAAAAAAGAAAAAATCAGAAATCCATAAACTGAGAACAGGCTGTTTCGTTTTTCAATTTTCAATTTTCAATTCCCCAATTGTAAACAAATCAAACTGTTCCATTTTTCAATTTTCACTTTTACATTTTCAATTCCCCAATCGTAAAAATTCTTCCGACTTCCGGCTTTACATAATCAACCCCCATTTCCTCCAGTGCCCGCTCCGCTTCCTGGATCGTTTCGTTTCCAAGCATAAATGTGCCAAAATGCATGGGTAACATTTTTGATGAACCAGAATCTTTAAAAGCCTGCGCGGCATTTTTTGCATCCATATGATTGTCCTTCATAAACCACCTCGGTTTGTAAGCACCCGTGCCAACAATGAACAGGTCCGGGTTAAAGAGTTCCCCTATAGTTTTAAAATGTCCTGCATAGCCTGAGTCTCCGGAAAAATAAATTTTGATGGATGGAGTGGAGATCATGAAACCACCCCAAAGAGTTGAGTTGAATGGGTAAAAGATCCTTTTGCTGTAATGCCTGTTTGGAAGAAAAGTAATTTCCAGTGAATTGGTCTTTTTTATATCATAACGTTCATACCACAACGCTTCCTGAACCTTTGGTTGCATCGCTGTCTCCGTATTGATCATATTTCGCATGTTCTTCCCCGTCAGGATCTCCATCCTGGGATTATTCTTTATTAATAAACTTATGGAACGGGGATCGAAATGATCCGCATGGTCATGCGATAACAAGAGATAATTTATCCCTTTAAATAATCCCGGAGCTATTGGGTTATCAGTTTTTCTTTTATAAGAATAGATGTCATAAAAATGCGGATCGATCAATAGGTTCTTTCCATTTAGTCGTAAAAAGAAAGAAGCATGTCCCAGCCAGATCAGGCAATCCTTTCCATATAAAAATTCCGGATCAGTGATTTTATTAACTTGCAGGGGCTTTGAATTTTTGAAAAATACTGACCAGAAATGGGATGGCATCCAAATCATAACTTTCAGGAAATTCTGGTAAAAAGGTGCTTCCTCGAAAAGAAATCTCTTTTTTCTGTCTATTGGCGTTCCCTTATAATTTTCAGGAATAACCGGCGATACGTCCTGATTCACCGGGATATAGGTTATAGGTCCTGCAGGCCTTTCGCTTAAAAAAAATGCAACTATGATTACCAGGGCTATGATTCCAATTACATAGATCATAAATTATTCGACAGGATGATTAAATAGGTTACCAGGAATAGAACTATCTGGATAAGAATGATTTCCAGAAAAAAATCCCAGAATCTTAAATGTTGAGAACGGATCTTCTGTAACAATTTGTATTTGTTGGTTCCTGTGCCGGCTATATTACAATAAATCAAATCAAATGCCTTACTCCCGAGGAACAGATCCGGTACCATGACAAAGGTTCTTATAAAATTGAAGAATGTATAGACCCTTCTTTTTACCTGGTGTACGGGAAACAGACTTTTATAACAGAACCACACAAACTCAACACAACTCATCTTTTTAAAGTTCTGAAAATTAAAATTGAAATCGTAGGGAGTGCCTTTCGAATTGTTTGCCAGTGTCATCATCAAAGGAATATACGCTTCCTTTGCCGGCGGCTGGAATTTCCCCTCATTGATTTCCTTTGTTAACCGGTCGAACATCCTTAATTCCACTTTCTCCGCCATCTCTCCTTTAAACATGATATTATCATCTGTCTGATACAGCAGTTGCCTTACATCCCGCATCTCAAAAGTTTTCCGGTTCCTTTCTTCAATTCCGGGAATATAAATCTCACTGTATCTGGGTTTATTTTCAAGGTCTTTACTTTCTTTATTCTCTTTGTAAAATACGCTGTTCGAAGTTTTTTTGAGATATTCCCCCAACCCTATGCCTCCATTGAAACGAAGCACTGCGATATCGTCACATTTTGCAAACTTTTCAAAACTATCTTTGGTTACGCCCGTTTTGCCGAGTGCATGGTGCACATATACGTGACCGTTAGTTTCGTCCTTTTCGGCTATGCCTACATGTGAGAAGTAACTGTTTTGTAAGAGGATCAGTCCATCCAGGTAATCATCATGCCTCCTGAGAATAACATCCCCGCTTTCGATCTTCGATTCTATCTGGAGTCTTTCAGTCCACCGATAGTTTTTGGGTTCCTCATCATAGAAATAGATCAGCGGGAAAACCCTTTTGTATTTAACGTAGGTAAGCTTTTCAATGATATTCCTGATACTGCCGGATCTGAGAATTGCCAGGGTTATCAAAATGAGGGGAAGAAACCCGAAGAGTGCTCCGATTAGCACATCGCCCCGCTGTATATAACAACTTAATACAATACAGGGAATAATCATCAGTGCAAGACAAATGACAAAAACTGCTAATAGTTTAAGGTGATCAATACTTAGATCCTTATTCATGGATGGGGTTAATTGAATACCAATATATTTAATAGTTTCAAAACTTTGTATATTGGTGTTCCCGACCGATATGCCAAAACTTAAACTGTTCATCGTAACCTGCATCCTGTTGCTCACTTTGTCGAATTCTTTCGCAGGAGAATCCGACACTTTGAATGTTGGTAATATTCAGACCTATCATTCCGAAAGTGGTTTTCTTTCTTTCTATGAATTGAAGGAAGGCAAAGATGTTTCTATTGAAAATGCTGTCATTAAATTCCGGGAAGGAAAGTTTGAACAAATCCATAGTGCAGTTTTTAATCCGGGAATTCCTGAACATGCTTATTGGTTTCAGTTTACACTGAGAAACGAAACCAGTACACCGGTAGAATTAATGGTGGAATTTGCAAACCCCCGTATTAACAGGCTTATTTTTTATTCAATGATCAGAGGAATACCTAATTTCAAAGGAGAACAGGGTGATTTTCTTCCTTTTAATCAACGGATAATCGAGCATAAAAACTTTATTTTTCAATCAGCCCTTAACCCCAAAGAAGTAAAATCATATTTTGTTTATTGCGACCAGGTGGGCCATGTTTTTAGTCTTCCCGTTAAGATCTACAAACGTGCAAACTTTACGAAACTCAACTCCCGAAACTATTTCACAGACGGAATCGCGTACGGCATCTTCTTCTTTCTTGCACTACTTACACTGATCTTCTTTGTCAGTACACTGCATTATGTTTATCTCTATTACTCTTTATATATCCTGGTTTCCATAGCCTGGTTACTATCCTATTTCGGATTAGGATTTCAATACATATGGCCAACCCATCCATCCTTTAATACAGTGGGGGCACCTTTATTCGCCTCTCTGAACCTGGTCCTTAATATGCAGATCTGCCTCGTATGGCTTCGTTTAAAGGAAGAGAAAAAATCCTGGAATACGATTGCAAAAATTTCGCAGGCAGTGATGTTGATCCTTGGATTATTTCCTTTGTTAGTTGATTTGAATCAATACGGTTATACAGAAAATCACACCTACCTGGTTACCTTCCTGGTGTCAGTAATTTTGAGTGTGATCTTTATGATCTACTTCATTGCAAAATTTGCATTTGCCGGATCCTTTAATGCCCGCTTTTACCTCATCGCAAATGTGGTGAAACTTCCAAGCCTTATCAACCTTGCACTTTTTGAATTGGGCATTAGTCCAGGTATTCACTACATGGAAGGTTTCCTGCAGGCCGGATTGTTACTGGAACTCGGCATTCTCACCTATACCATTTCCAGGCGATATACGCTGTTCAAATTCCGGACATTCCAGCAGGTAATGCAGGCGGAAGAAGAACAACGGAATTCAATCAGTAAAGAACTGCACGACAGTATTTCAAATTCATTGACCAGCATAAAGTACAGTCTGCAATCAGTTGCAAAAAATATAAATGGGGATGGTGCAATAACAGAACAGCTTCATAATATTTCTGATAAGATCGGACAGGTACAGGTAGAAACCAGGAATATTTCACATAACCTGATGCCTGGTTATATCAAGAACAATTCCTTTATCGAAATTCTCCGTTTGTATATAAAGAGTATACAGATGGAATACCACGAAAAATCAACCGAGACCAGCATTCCTATCATGCACTTTTCTTCCAACCAGGAAAAAGTTGATATGCCGGATGATACTAAATTGCATCTGTTTCGCGTGATGCAGGAGATCATCAATAATATCATTCGTCATTCAAAAGCAACTGAAGCTGATATTGTGATCACTGCAAAAAAGAAGGAACTGATCATTGTGGTTTCCGATAATGGAGTAGGTGTTGATCTTAACCATGCACGATTGAACAGCGGTAATGGATTGAATAATATTTTTTCAAGGATACAATTGCTTAGCGGAAAAGTGGAGTATCTTGATACCATCAGTCCCGATGAAAGAAATGATCTTCAGGCTTTTGAAGAAGTGCTTTCAAACAGGGGAACTACTATTGTAATAAAAGTTCCGCTGGGACAGGTCATTCATCCGAAATTTCACATGTACGATTATTAATTATGGTTTGTAATGTATTGTTAGTCGACGATCATCCTATAGTGCGCAAAGGGCTGAGTGATTTTCTGAAAGAAGATGCAATGTTTCGTGTGATAGGAGATTTTGATAATGGCGATTTCATCTTTCGTCATACACTCGCACAGGTTCCTGATCTTGCGGTCCTCGATCTTTCGATGCCGGGAACCGATGGTTACGCAGTTGCTGCGCAGATCAAACATATCTTTCCTCAATGTAAACTGATTGCTTACACTGCAGCGCACAACGTGTTGAAAAGCTTACAGGAAGCGGGTTTCGACGGATATGTTGATAAAAGTGAAGATCCCGTAAAGATCATGAAAGCAATTAAAGCAGTAGCTGCGGGAGAAAAGTTTTTTCCTGTGGAAGACAAAAAAGTTACTGCAAACGATCTCTATACAAAACCTGAATATCTTACCAGCCGCGAAGTTGAAATCATGAAACTAATCGCTAAGGGATATACCAACAAAGAAGTCAGCCGCGAACTTCATATCAGTGAACTTACCGTTAAAACACACAGGAGAAATATTCACCAGAAAACAGGTTCAAAAAATGCAGCAGACCTGATCCAGTTTTTGCTTAAGCTCGGATTGTAATTAGTAAAATTTTTATCCCGGAGCTTTTCTTCCGTGTTTTTCAAGGAACTTCTTCCTGATCACATCCTGCACCGGTACATTCGTGATCTTACTTTCCAGCCAGGAAATAATATCGAGATAGGAGAATGCCCTTGCTTCATGCGCATTCATTTCCTGTGCTTTTAATCGGTCATAAAGTGCTTTGAAAGATTTCTTCAAATTCAACGGTGAACTTCTCAGGGAATCTTTCAGAAAGTCAAACATGTATTCTTCCACAAGGCTCAGGTTTTCCATCTTTGCCATGAAACGATAAACTGATTTTGCGAGGTATTCGATCAGTTCATAATTACCAAGTTCATAATGCGCGATCAAATGCAATAACCTTGAATAAGCCTGCAGATCGGTTCTGAGGTCTACTTTCCAGTTGATGATCTTATTTAAATAGTCTATTGCTTTTTCAAAATCGCCACTGCCGAAATACAGCGAGGCGATCTTATAATAAAAAACCAGCACCCGGTGTTTATCGAGATACAATCCATACTCCTTCAGGTTCTCTTCTATATAAGGCACCATTTCCAGTCCTTCCGAAAATGTCCCTTCCATGAAATGTTTGTTGATCCTTGACGTGGCGAGGTAGGTAAAAACCTGGATCCGGTTATTGTCATTCTGCAATACTGTTTTCGACTGCGAAAAGTTTTCAAACTTCTCCAGCACTTCATTGAACTTTGCAAAATTCTTCAAATCAAAATGGGCTCCCAGCAGGTTGTGCATTCCTTTTATATAGATCCCCGTTTCGATCGGGATCATGTCCGGATTTTTTTCGAACAGGTCGACCCACCGTTGGGCAAACCGGTAATAATTCAGGAAATCCTGTTTGATAAACGCAAACCAGCAATAACTCTGGAAGAGGTATAATTTCTCATAAAAGCCATCCAGACTTGCAGCATTCTTTGGAAGATGTTTGGTAAAAAACTCTTCCAGGTCCGCAGCATCCTTTTCATTCCGGCTATGTCCGTGTTTGATGTACCAGCTATAAAGAAGCAGTGATAAATTGGATAAACTGGTTATGCTGTTCAGTTTCCCGATCACCATATCCGCTTCCTCGCTCAGGCTTTCTGCGCGGTCCTGCATACTTCGGGTGATATGAAGTGCTTCGATCTTCTTTTCAAAAAAGATCGCCTGCATCATATAGGTGAACTGGTTGTTTTCCCTGGCCTGTTCCTTGAGCCGGTCGAGCATTTTGAGCGACTGATGATACAACCCTTTATTATAAAGGATTCGTGCATGGTCCATCTGCTCATGCAACTGGAGGTCGATGTTATCGGTGTCCTTGATTAACCTGAGACTCGATAGGATCTTCCTGTATAAATGTGCTTTAATATTAGGTAGCTGCTGCTTGCTTAAACTGCTGTTCTTTCGTAACAACAGTTGTTCGTCGTACTCATCCATCTTGTCAAGCGCATCAAACAGCTGTACGATCTTAAGGTCTTCACCCCCGGAATTACGCTTCACATATAATTTAAAGTTTCTTTTCTCGGATTTCTCGAGTGATTTGATCAGCATGAAGAGGGCGTCGGTTGATCGGTTGGGCATCGTAGGTAAAAAACGTTAGAATCCTTTACGGGACTGTATTTTAAACGAATGTACAGCTTTTTAACAGTGTAATGTAATGAGAATTATGATTTTCCGTGGCCTGTAACTAAAGGTAATTTCACTGAGCAGGCTGTCTTATGGACATATAGGCAAGCAACAACAATTAAGGCAGCCTGTATTTTACTATCTAATAAATCTCTATGGCCGACAAAAACAAAATTTTCATCTTCGATACCACGCTCCGCGATGGAGAGCAGGTTCCCGGTTGCAAACTGAATACAAAGGAAAAGGTATCTCTTGCACTCGAACTGGAGGATTTAGGAGTGGATATTATTGAAGCTGGATTTCCAATTTCATCACCCGGCGATTTTTCCTCGGTTGAAGAGATCTCAAAGATCATCAAAAATGCAACAGTCTGCGGATTGAGCCGCGCAGTTCAGAAAGATATCGAGGTTGCCGGTGCAGCGCTGAAACATGCCGTTCGTCCGCGCATCCATACAGGAATCGGAACCTCCGATTTCCATATAAAATCCAAGTTCAATTCAACCCGCGAAGAGATCCTCGAACGTGCGATCCAGTGTGTGAAATGGGCACGCAACTTCACAGATGATGTAGAGTTTTATGCTGAAGATGCCGGTCGTACCGATAACGAATACCTTGCCCGCGTAATCGAAGCAGTGATCAAAGCCGGAGCTACTACCGTAAACATTCCTGATACAACAGGATACTGTTTGCCAAATCAGTACGGTGATAAGATCGCCTTCCTTATTAATAACGTATCTAACATTGATAAGGCTGTGATTTCCTGTCATTGTCATAATGACCTCGGACTTGCAACTGCAAATTCTATTTCAGGAGTGATTGCCGGTGCACGTCAGATCGAGTGTACCATTAACGGACTGGGAGAGAGAGCCGGAAATACTTCTTTGGAAGAAGTGGTGATGGTGATCAGGCAACACGAAAAAGAACTTGGATACTACACTAATATCAATACGAAGAAACTGAACCCGATGAGCAGGCTGGTAAGTGATACCATGCGTGTACCGGTTCAGCCGAATAAAGCGATCGTAGGGGCTAATGCATTTTCACATTCCTCCGGGATTCACCAGGATGGATTTTTGAAAGATGCACAGACTTACGAGATCATCAATCCGGAAGAAGTTGGAGCAGAATGTTCAAAGATCGTGCTCACGGCAAGAAGCGGAAGAAGTGCACTTGCGCATAGATTTTCAAAGATCGGTTATGATTACAACCGCAACGATATAGATGTTTTATATGATCAGTTTCTGAAAGTAGCTGATCTTAAAAAAGAAGTTCTGGAAGAAGATCTTCATGATATGGCAAAAGCCTATCAGCCGGAAGCTGCCACTGTATAGAGCAGACCAGTTATCCGAAATCCTGTGAAACAAAACAATATGCGAAAAAACATAGCAGTCATACTTGGAGATGGAATCGGTCCTGAAGTAACGCAACAGGCAATCAAAGCCCTGAATGCTATCGCACTTCAGTTCGGTCATGAGTTTAATTATACCTATTCACTCATGGGAGCCGATGCCATCGACAAAACAGGTAACCCGCTTCCGGATGAAACCATCGAAGTGTGCCTGAACAGTGATGCTATTTTATTCGGGGCTATCGGCCATCCGAAATACGATAATGATCCTTCCGCCAAAGTAAGGCCTGAACAGGGTTTGCTGAAGCTCAGAAAATCTTTGCAACTGTTTGCAAATATCCGTCCTGTATCAACCTATCCTGCACTGCATCATTTGTCTCCGCTGAAGAGCAAGCAACTGGAAGGGGTTGATTTTATCATTTTCAGAGAACTTACCGGTGGAATATATTTCGGTAAGAAAACTTTGAATGAAGAGAAGACACTGGCCTCTGATGATTGCGTGTATACCCGTGACGAGATCGAGAGGGTATCACATCTTGCCTTTCAGTATGCGCAGCAACGTAGAAAAAAACTGACGTTGGTCGATAAAGCAAACGTTCTTGAAACATCCAGGCTCTGGAGAAAAGTGGTACAGGAAATTGCTGCGCAATACGCTGATGTAACTGTGGACTACATGTTCGTTGACAATGCTGCCATGCAGATCATTATCAATCCGAAACAATTCGATGTAGTACTCACTGAAAATATGTTCGGGGATATTATTTCTGATGAAGCAAGTGTGATCAGCGGATCACTCGGCATGTTGCCTTCTGCATCTGTAGGAAAGGAGAATGCATTGTTTGAACCGATTCATGGTTCTTACCCCCAGGCTGCAGGTAAGGATATTGCAAACCCGCTGGGCTCCATACTTTCAGCCGCTTTGATGCTGGATCATTTTCAAATGAAAGAAGAAGCAGAATTGTTGAGAGCTGCTGTTGAGTGGACAGTCAGTCATGGGTTTGTATCAAAAGATATCGATCCTGTGAACAGTTATTCCACTTCAACGATTGGTGACCTGATCAGGGATTTTATTGAAAACAAAATTCCTTCGAGCATCAACAAAGGAAATATAGCGTTGAGTAAATCGACAATTATATAAAATGGCAGTGGTCATTACCATTGCTGTTGTCAGAATTACTGACATATCAGGCGGGATTTATTAAATCATCATTTTAATAAAACAGCAAAGACCCGCATCACAAAAGCGGGTTTTTTTTATTTTAAGAAACAGGAAATGGAATTAAACAAATACTCAAAGACGATCACACAGGATGTAACACAACCTGCAGCACAGGCGATGTTATACGGAATTGGATTAACAGATGAAGATCTTACAAAAGCACAGGTCGGGATTGTGAGTATGGGTTATGATGGGAACACCTGTAACATGCACCTGAATGATCTTGCCAAACTGGTGAAAGAGGGTGTTTGGGATAATGATCTGGTAGGTCTCATCTTCAATACCATCGGTGTTAGTGATGGGATCAGTAATGGTACCGAAGGAATGCGGTATTCACTGGTTAGTCGTGATGTGATCGCGGATTCCATTGAAACAGTTTGCGGAGCACAGTATTATGACGCCATCATTTCATTACCGGGATGTGATAAAAATATGCCGGGTTCCATCATCGCAATGGGTCGATTGAATCGCCCGTCGATCATGGTTTATGGTGGTACAATTGCTCCCGGTCATTATAATGGCCAGGACCTGAATATTGTTTCAGCGTTTGAAGCGCTCGGACAAAAAATTGCCGGACAAATTAATGAGAACGATTTTAAAGAGATCGTAAAAAGAAGTTGTCCCGGTGCCGGTGCATGTGGTGGAATGTACACTGCAAACACAATGGCTGCAGCTATTGAAGCGCTCGGAATGAGTCTTCCTTATTCATCTTCCAATCCTGCATTGAGTGAAGAGAAAAAACAGGAATGTCACAATGCAGGAAAAGCAATCCGTTTATTATTAGAGAGAGATATCAAGCCAGGAGATATCATGACCAGGAAAGCGTTTGAAAATGCGGTGACTGTTATCATGATATTGGGTGGTTCTACGAATGCAGTTCTTCACCTGATCGCAATGGCGAAAAGTGTAGGAGTAAAATTTACACAGGATGATTTCCAGTCGATCAGTGATCGCGTACCTGTACTTGCTGATTTCAAACCAAGTGGTAAATACCTGATGCAGGACCTTCACCAGTATGGCGGACTTCCTTCAGTGATGAAATATCTTTTGCAGAAAGGTTTGCTGCATGGTGATTGTTTAACTGTAACAGGAAAAACAATTGCAGAAAATCTTGCAGAAGTAAAAGACCTGGATTTTGAAGAACAGAAAATTATCTATCCTGTAGAAAATCCATTGAAAGCAACGGGTCACCTGCAGATCCTATACGGAAATCTTGCAGAAGGCGGAAGTGTTGCAAAGATCAGCGGAAAGGAAGGAGAGAAGTTTACCGGTCCCGCTAAAGTATTCGACGGAGAATTTGAACTGATCGCAGGGATCTCAAGCGGAAAGGTACAACCGGGAGATGTCGTCGTCATTAAGAACGTCGGCCCGAAAGGTGCGCCTGGTATGCCCGAGATGCTGAAGCCAACTTCTGCGATCATTGGTGCTGGTTTGGGTAAATCTGTGGCACTTATCACCGACGGAAGATTCAGCGGCGGAACACATGGTTTCGTGGTAGGACATATCACTCCTGAATCCTATGAAGGCGGACTGATCGCATTCGTAAAAGACGGAGATACAATCGAGATCGATGCTGTGAACAACAGGCTGGATCTTAAAGTAAGTGCTGAAGAAATTGCAGCACGAAAAGAAGGTTGGAAGCAACCGGAATTAAAAGTGAAATCAGGTGTTCTGTTCAAGTATGCAAGAACAGTGAAGAACGCAGCAGAAGGTTGCGTGACTGATGAGCTTTAAAAATGCAGCGAACGGTTATCTTAAACTGATAAGCTGTAAAACATTAAACAACAGAAAATATTTATAGAATGGAAACACTTCAGGCAGTTAAGCCATCAACAACGGGTAAAAAGATTGAGGAGATTACGGGTTCCCAGGCGGTGCTGAAAGCGTTCGTTGAAGAAGGTGTTGATACGATCTTCGGTTATCCCGGCGGAGCGATCATGCCGATCTATGATGCCCTTTATGATTTTCAGAGTAATATGAAACATATTCTTGTTCGTCACGAACAGGGTGGTATCCATGCAGCACAGGGTTATGCAAGAACCTCCGGAAGAGTAGGCGTTGTGTTCGCAACAAGCGGTCCCGGTGCAACAAATCTAGTTACAGGATTGGCAGATGCCATGATCGATAGTACCCCGGTGGTTTGTATCACAGGACAGGTATTCGCACACTTATTAGGAACTGATGCATTCCAGGAAACTGATGTGATCAATATTACCACACCGGTTACAAAATGGAATCACCAGGTTACTGAAGCAAGTGAAATTCCTGCAGCCCTTGCGAAAGCATTTTACATTGCAAAAAGCGGTAGACCGGGTCCTGTATTAATTGATATCACCAAAAATGCACAGCTCCAGAAATTTGATTTTGAAGGTTATGTAAAATGTAATCATATCAGGAGTTATCGTCCAAAGCCAATCGTACGTAAAGAATATGTACAACAGGCTGCAGACCTGATCAACAACGCACAAAAGCCTTTTGTGATTTTCGGACAGGGAGTGATCCTGGGAAAAGCAGAGAAAGAATTTAAAACTTTTATAGAGAAGGCAGGAATTCCTTCAGCATGGACGATCCTTGGTTTAAGTGCACTTCCAACTGATCACCCGCTGAATGTTGGGATGTTGGGTATGCATGGAAACTATGGTCCGAACGTGCTGACTAATGAATGTGATGTACTGATTGCGATCGGTATGCGATTCGACGATCGTGTTACCGGGAAGCTCGACAAATATGCAAAGCAGGCTAAAATAATTCACCTCGATATCGATCCGTCGGAGATCGACAAGAATGTAAAAGCGCACATACCTGTTTGGGGCGATTGTAAGGAAACACTTCCGATGCTGACTGATTTGATCGAAACAAAAATGTATCCTCAGTGGGTGCAGAAGTTTCGGGATTTCCAGAAAGAGGAAGAAGAGCAGGTGATTCGAGAAGAACTTAATCCATCAACAGAAAAAATGACGATGGGTGAGGTGATCAATGTGCTCAATGAACTCACAAATGGTGAAGCCGTGATCGTAACCGATGTTGGTCAGCACCAGATGGTTGCCTGTCGCTATGCGAAATTCAACAAATCAAAAAGCAATGTGACATCTGGTGGATTGGGCACCATGGGATTCGCATTACCTGCAGCAATCGGTGCGAAATATGGTGCACCCGAAAGAACGGTTGTAGCAGTTATTGGAGACGGTGGTTTCCAGATGACCTGCCAGGAGCTTGGAACAATTATGCAGGCCGGAGTGAATGTAAAAATTCTCATCCTGAATAATGAATTCCTTGGAATGGTTCGTCAATGGCAGCAATTGTTTCACGACAAGCGCTATTCATTTGTAGATATCCAGAGCCCCAACTTCGTGAAGCTGGCAGCGGCATATGATATTCCCGGCCAGAGTGTGAGCGACAGAAAAGATCTGCGCAGTGCTTTAGAGACTATGTTGAATACAGACAGTTCCTTCCTTCTTGAAGTAATGGTAGGAAAAGAGAACAATGTATTCCCGATGGTACCTCAGGGATGTTCAGTTTCGGAAATCAGGTTGAAATAAGCACGAATTAAAAAGCAAACAATGAAATCAGAATATACCATAACAGTTTATACCGAAAACCAGATCGGTCTGTTGAACAGGATCGCAATCATCTTCTCAAGAAGAAAGATCAATATCGACAGTCTCAATACTTCTCCATCAGAAATTGAAGGAATTCACCGCTTCACAATTGTGATCGATGAAACAGAAGAAGTGGTTTCAAAAGTGGTACGACAAATTGAAAAACAGGTAGAAGTTTTAAAAGCTTACTACAACACTGCAGATGAGATCGTATGGCAGGAGATGGCACTCTATAAAGTTCCTACTGATCAGATCGCAGAGAAAGTGAAAGTAGAAAGATTGTTACGTCAGTATGGTGCAAGGGCTGTTGTGATCAGAAAGGATTATACCATTTTTGAGACAACAGGTCACAGGGAAGAAACAGAGAAACTGGTGCAGGTGCTGGAACCATATGGACTGATAGAATTTGTAAGAAGTGCACGTGTTGCGATCATTAAAGCAAGTGCAGGCTTCCACGAAAAATTAAAAGAATTTGAACAGTCTGAACCATCAGAAGAATTGATCGAGAATAATTATCTCAATCAGCATGATGAGGTTTTCCAGATGTAAGGAATTTCTTAAAGTAAAAAAGTAAAAATCCCGGAAAGAATTTTTCAGGTATCAACTAAATAGTTCTTTATTATAATCTGATCATCAAAACGAAATCAGTTATTCACTAAATGTTCTTTATATGATCCATGCTGCATAGCAAAAGTGATCATCAGAAATAAAGTTTATTCATCCTAATAATCAACAAAAAATGGCAAAGCTCAATTTCGGAGGTGTGGAAGAAAACGTTGTAACACGTGAAGAATTCCCATTATCCAAAGCACAGGAAGTTTTAAAGAATGAAACTGTTGCTGTGATCGGTTACGGTGTTCAGGGACCTGGTCAGGCACTTAACCAGAAAGATAATGGTATCAATGTCATTGTAGGACAGCGTAAGGATTCCAAAACCTGGGATAAAGCGATCCGCGACGGATTCGTTCCAGGTGAAACACTTTTTGAGATCGAAGAAGCATTGCAGCGTGGTACCATCATCTGCTACCTGCTGAGTGATGCGGCACAGATCGCACTCTGGCCAACAGTACAAAAACATCTTACTCCGGGTAAGGCATTATATTTCTCTCATGGATTTGGTGTTACGTTCAATGAGCAGACAGGCATCGTTCCTCCAAAAGATGTGGACGTATTCCTGGTAGCTCCAAAAGGATCCGGTACTTCACTTCGCAGAATGTTCCTGCAGGGTCGCGGACTGAACTCTTCTTATGCAATCTTCCAGGATGCAACCGGTCGTGCAAAAGACAGAGTGGTAGCACTGGGGATCGCTGTAGGAAGTGGTTACCTGTTTGAAACTGATTTCAAAAAAGAAGTATACTCTGATCTTACCGGTGAGCGCGGAACTCTGATGGGAGCAATCCAGGGAATCTTTGCTGCACAGTACCAGGTACTTCGTGATAAAGGTCATTCTCCTTCAGAAGCATTCAATGAAACAGTTGAAGAACTGACCCAATCACTGATGCCACTGGTTGCAGAAAATGGTATGGATTGGATGTATGCAAACTGTTCAACTACTGCTCAGCGCGGTGCGCTCGACTGGTGGAAAAAGTTCCGCGATGCAACCCTTCCTGTTTTCAATGATCTGTATGAAAGCGTTGCTTCCGGTAAAGAATCACAGCGTTCCATCGACAGCAATTCACAGCCGGATTACCGCGAGAAACTGAATGCAGAATTGAAAGAATTGCAGGAAAGTGAAATGTGGCAGGCTGGTAAAGCTGTGAGAAGCCTCAGACCTGAAAATCAGAAGGTAGAAGCAGAAGCATAGGATAAGTGAATGAGCTGTTTTTTGCTCACGCAGAAAAGGTGAAATATCAAAATGTATTTTGAGAAATTGAATGGAAGATTTGAAAATCAAATTGAGGTGATGAAAATGATTTTGATAGCATAAATATTCAAGGGAATGGGTTCAGCTGAATAAGCTATACCTGTTCCCTTTTTAAAATTTTACATTTTAAATTTTCAATTATAAATGTTTACTACCCGGCCAATGATGGACATCCGTTCGGCAGCAGTGAGATTGAAGCCAATAGTAAACCGCACACCCCTGACCTATAACAGGAACCTGTCGCGGAGATTCAACTGTAATGTCTATCTCAAAAGAGAAGACCTGCAGGTAGTTCGCTCCTACAAACTTCGCGGGGCTTATAACATGATGAGCCAGCTTTCGCAGGAACAACTTGATAAAGGAGTCGTTTGCGCAAGTGCCGGTAATCATGCCCAGGGTTTCGCCTATTCCTGCAAAAAACTCAATGTGAAAGGGGTGGTCTTCATGCCTATCATCACCCCCAATCAAAAGATCTCCCAGACAAAAATGTTTGGTGAAGATTTTATTGAAGTGATTCTCATGGGCGATACATTCGATGATTGCTCAAAACTCGCGCAGCAATTCACCCGCGAGAATGAAATGACATTTATCCCTCCTTTTGATGATGAAAGAATCATCGAAGGCCAGGGAACTGTAGGATTGGAAATCCTTGAAGATCTGCACCATGTTGATTACCTGTTTGTGCCCGTTGGCGGAGGCGGACTGGCAGCGGGTGTCGGATCTTATTTCAAAACTTTTTCTCCTTCCACAAAAATCATCGGGATCGAGCCGGAAGGCGCTCCATCCATGCATGGGGCAATGCAAGCCGGTAAACCGGTTACGCTTGACAATATTGACCGCTTCGTTGATGGAGCTTCCGTTAAAACTGTCGGTAAAATCACCTTCAATATCTGCAAGGATGTTATCAGTGAAATGAGCCTTGTTCCTGAAGGGAGGGTTTGTTCCACCATTCTGAAATTATATAATGAAGATGCGATTGTAGTGGAACCTGCAGGAGCACTTTCCATTACTGCACTTCAAGATTATGCCGACCAGATCGAAGGCAAAAATGTGGTTTGTATCGTTAGCGGAAGTAACAACGATATCGATCGCATGCAGGAAATCAAGGAGCGTTCACTGATCTATGAAGGCCTGAAACATTACTTCCTGATCAGGTTCGCCCAGCGACCGGGTGCATTAAAGGAATTCGTTAATCATGTGCTGGGTCCAACCGACGACATCACCAGGTTTGAATACATGCAGAAGCACAACAAGGAAACCGGTCCTGCATTGGTTGGAGTTGAACTGAGAAACAGGGAGGATTATGAAGTACTGCTGATCAACATGAAAAAATACAATATCAACTATACGGAGCTGAATAAAGACGATACCCTTTTTGGTTACCTGGTTTAAAGAATGATGGGGAATCCTGAAATACGACCTGAATTATTCCGGGGTTCGAAAAGAAACGGTAAAAAGCAGAATCAAGGGGAACCCAATCAAAAAAAATATTGCAGGAATCATCTTTTGAAACTGATTTTTGAGTATTTTTAGTCAATTGCTTGTCGATATAATTGCCTTTTATCTAACGAATTTATATATTTTTTGAATTTTTTCTATTATACAACATTTGAGTATGACAAGCACCCAAGGTTTATATTCACCCTCCTTTGAAAGAGATGCCTGCGGAATCGGTTTCGTGGCCAGCATCAAAGGAAGCAAATCCCATCAGCATATTTCAGATGCGCTGACCGTATTGGAAAATATGGAACACAGGGGAGCGTGTGGATGTGAGAGTAATACCGGTGACGGTGCAGGGATCATGATCCAGGTGCCGCACGAATTTTTCTTCGACGAGTGTCTGAAACTCGGTGTTCACCTTCCTTCATTTGGAAAGTACGGAGTTGGAGCAGTTTTCTTCCCAAGAGAGATCAGGCTTCGTGAAGAGTGCCGAGATATCTTCAATCGTACCGCAGAAAAACTCGGGCTGGAAATCCTTACCTATCGCAAGGTTCCTGTTAATACAGAGGGGATCGGCGCTACAGCGCTTTCGGTTGAACCGGAAATGGAACATGTATTTGTTGCCTGCCCGGATCATATTACCAACCCTGAGGAATTCGAGCGTAAACTGTTCATACTCCGCAACTACGCTTCCCACACCATCAACAACACAGTTAAAAAGGATGCAATCGGTTTCTACCTTGCGTCCCTTTCCTATAAAACAATTGTTTACAAAGGTCAGCTCACTTCTCACCAGGTTCGCGGATACTTCCCGGATCTTCAGAATAAAAGAGTAGTGTCTGCTTTTGGACTCGTTCACTCACGTTTCGCAACCAATACATTTCCTTCCTGGAAACTGGCGCAACCTTTCCGTTTCATCGCTCACAACGGTGAGATCAATACGCTCCAGGGTAACCTGAACTGGCTGAGAAGCGGTGAAATGGGATTTGAAACCAACTATTTCAGTAAGGAAGAACTGGATATGATCCTCCCGATTGTAACGGAAGGTCAGTCGGATTCTGCCTGCCTCGATAACATGGTTGAGCTGTTATCCCTCACCGGCCGCTCACTTCCGCACGTAATGATGATGCTGATCCCAGAAGCATGGGATGGCAACGAGCAGATGGACCCGGTGAAAAAAGCATTTTACGAGTACCATGCCTGTATGATGGAACCATGGGACGGTCCCGCTTCCATCTCTTTCACGGATGGTAAAATGATCGGTGCGACGCTCGACAGGAACGGTCTTCGTCCATCTAGATATTGTGTAACCCACGATGATCGGGTGATCATGGCATCAGAAACCGGTGCACTACCGGTAGATCCGTCGATCGTTAAAGAATATGGCCGTCTTCAACCCGGAAAAATGTTCGTGGTTGATATGGAGCAGGGAAGGATTATCAGTGATGACGAATTGAAATCAACCATCTGTTCTCAAAAGCCTTATGGCGAATGGTTAAACAAATACAAGATCAGGCTGGATGAATTACCTGAACCAAGGGTAATGTTCACTCATCTTGAACCTGACCAGATCTTCAAATACCAGAAGGCTTTCGGTTATTCAACTGAAGACCTGGAAACCATCATTGCTCCTATGGCAGTGGATGGAAAAGAACCAATCGGTTCAATGGGAACGGATGCTCCGCTCGCTGTTCTGAGTGATCAGCCCCAGCACCTGAGTTCCTATTTTAAACAACTTTTTGCACAGGTAACCAATCCTCCGATCGATCCGATCAGGGAAAGAATGGTGATGTCGCTCGCAACATTTGTGGGAAGCACCGGGAACCTGTTGAATGAAGATCCGCTGAGCTGTCACGTGGTAGCATTGCCTCACCCGGTGCTCAGCAATCATGAATTAGAGAAATTAAGAAGTATCGATACCGGGATCTTCCAGGCCAAAACACTTCAGTGTTATTACAGGTCCGACGGCAAACCGGGCTCTCTGAAAAAAGGACTTGAAAGACTTTGTCGCTACGCGGTTGATGCCGTACAGGACGGTTTTGAAGTACTGATCCTGACCGACCGTGCAATCGATTCCGACCACGCACCGATTCCTTCTTTGCTTGCAACTGCAGCTGTTCACCACCACCTGATCCGTAAAGGACTTCGTGGAAAAGTAGGCATTGTGGTTGAAGGCGGAGATGTTTGGGAAGTGCACCACTTCGCCTGCCTGATCGGCTATGGTGCCACTGCTATCAACCCATACCTGGCTCTTTCTTCCATAAGGGATTTGAAGATCAACGGAAAACTGGAAACAGACCTGGATGTTGAAGCACTCAAAAAGAATTATATCAAAGCAGTGAACGATGGTTTGCTGAAAGTATTCTCGAAAATGGGAATCTCTACCCTGCAATCTTACCAGGGTGCACAGATCTTCGAGATCATTGGTATCAATCGTTCAGTAGTAGATATGTATTTCACCGGAACCGTCTCAAGAATTGAAGGAATGGGACTGGATGAGATCGCAAGAGAAGCACTGGCAAAACACCATTTCGGTTTTGCGAGGAAGGATGTACCTGTCGACAGGCTTCCGGTAGGAGGTATTTACCAGTGGAAAAGAAAAGGAGAGTTTCACCTCTTCAATCCTGCAACCATTCATGCATTGCAATATGCGACCAGCAGAAATGATTATGCATCTTTCAAAAAGTATTCAAAGCTGGTGAATGAGCAGTCGGAGAAGGCTGCCACACTCAGAAGTTTATTCGATTTCAAACATAACCGCGCGGCCATTTCAATTGATGAAGTGGAAGCTCCGGAAAAGATCTACAGGAGATTCGCAACCGGTGCTATGTCATTCGGTTCGATTTCCTGGGAAGCACATACTACCCTGGCTATTGCAATGAACCGTCTCGGCGGTAAAAGCAATACGGGTGAGGGTGGGGAAGATGAGATCCGCTACCAGCCGATGGCTAATGGCGACTCGATGAGAAGTTCCATCAAACAGGTGGCTTCCGGAAGATTCGGTGTAACAAGTTACTACCTCACCGAAGCGGATGAACTCCAGATCAAAATGGCGCAGGGTGCAAAACCAGGGGAAGGCGGACAGCTGCCGGGTTATAAGGTAGATGACTGGATCGGAAAGACCAGGCACTCGACTCCGGGAGTAGGACTGATCTCACCACCACCGCACCACGATATTTACTCGATTGAAGACCTGGCGCAGCTGATCTTCGACCTGAAAAATGCAAACAGGAAAGCACGGATCAATGTGAAACTGGTTTCCAAATCAGGAGTTGGTACTATCGCAGCGGGAGTAACAAAAGCAAAAGCGGATGTGGTATTGATCGCAGGTTTTGATGGCGGAACAGGTGCATCACCAATCAGTTCCATTAAACATGCAGGATTACCGTGGGAGCTTGGACTTGCAGAAACACACCAGACACTGGTTAAAAATAAATTACGCAGCAGGGTAGTCGTTCAGGCTGATGGCCAGATGAAAACCGGTCGTGATATTGCGATCGCTGCATTACTCGGTGCCGAAGAATGGGGAGTTGCAACCGCCGCACTGATCGTGGAAGGATGTATCATGATGCGGAAGTGTCATATGAATACCTGCCCGGTTGGAGTAGCAACACAGGATCCTGAACTCCGCAAGCGGTTTGCAGGAGATCCTGATCATGTAGTGAATTTCTTCAGATTCATGGTCCAGGAACTTCGCGAGATCATGGCGGACCTCGGTTTTAAAACCGTGGATGAAATGATCGGACAGGTTGATTTTCTCCAGGTGAGAGAAGGAGTGAAGCACTGGAAATACAGCAAACTGGATTTATCGCCGATATTATATAAAGAGCCGGCCTCCCTGTATACAGGTTTGTACAATACGGAAGAGCAGGATCACCTGATGGATGATGTGCTCGACTGGAAACTGCTGGAAGCGGCAAAGCCTGCCATTCAGCACGGGTCAAAAGTTTTTGCATCGTTTCCTATCAAGAACACCGATCGTACAACTGGAACCATTCTTTCGAACGAGATCACCAAAGTATACAAAGGAGAAGGATTGCCGGAAGATACCATTCAGTTCAAGTTTACAGGAACTGCGGGACAAAGCTTCGGTGCTTTCAACACTGCCGGAGTAACGCTGGAACTGGAAGGTGATGCAAATGATTACTTCGGAAAGGGACTGAGCGGAGCTAAGCTGGTTATCTATCCTTCAGAAAAAGCGTCTTTCATTCCGGAAGAGAACAGCATTATCGGGAACGTGGCATTCTATGGCGCGACTTCAGGCAGAGCCTATATCAGAGGTAAAGCAGGAGAGCGTTTTGGGGTAAGAAACTCAGGTGCCGAGGTTGTTGTGGAAGGTGTTGGCGATCATGGATGCGAATATATGACCGGCGGAAAAGTTGTGATCCTCGGTGAAACCGGTAGAAACTTTGCGGCGGGAATGAGTGGAGGAATCGCATATGTATATGATGTGAGGGGAAAGTTTGCTTCGATGTGTAATACGGAGATGGTCGACCTGGATCCTGTTGGACCGGAAGATGCAGCAGAATTGCAGCAGATGATCAGTGAGCATTACCGCTATACCAACAGTACAGTGGCCAAGTTCGTGCTCGATGATTTCGAAAACCAGCTAAGGAATTTTGTGAAAGTATTCCCTCGGGATTACAAGAAAGTGTTGCAGACGAAAATGCTGAGCAAGGTTCAGAAGTAATCAAGGAGTGCTGACTTTCGTTGGCAGAGAAATGCTGAGCAAGGTTCAGAAGTAATTTATCAAAGTCTATTCAAAGAAATTTCAGTTATGGGAAAACCTACAGGATTTTTGGAATTTACCAGGGAGTTGCCTTCAAAGCGCCCGGTAACCGAAAGAATTCACGACTATAAAGAATTCGTTCAGCGTTTCGATGAATCGAAGCTGAATAACCAGGCTGCAAGGTGTATGAATTGTGGAGTTCCGTTTTGTCATAGCGGTTGCCCGTTAGGAAATGTGATCCCGGAATTCAATGATGCAGTATATAAAAAACGTTGGGAAGATGCCTACCAGATCCTGAGCAGTACGAACAACTTCCCTGAATTTACCGGGAGGATTTGTCCCGCCCCATGCGAATCTGCCTGCGTACTTGGAATCAACCAGCCGCCGGTAGCGATCGAGGAAATTGAAAAACATATCATCGAGATTGCGTTTGATAAAGGATTTGTGAAGGCAAGAAAACCAGCTGTCAGAACCGGGAAGAAAGTTGCCGTGGTTGGATCAGGTCCTGCAGGACTAGCAGCTGCCGCACAGCTCAACCAGGCTGGACATCTTGTTACGGTATTTGAAAGGGAAGATGCGATCGGTGGATTATTAAGATATGGCATTCCTGATTTCAAGCTTGAAAAATGGGTGATCGACCGCAGGGTGAAAGTGATGGAAGAAGAAGGCATTGTTTTCAAAACGAATGCAAATGTCGGTGTGAATGTGAGTGTGAACGATCTCCTGAGGGAATACCAGGCAATTGTTCTTACAGGTGGTTCAACTATTCCGCGTGATCTGCCGGTAAAAGGAAGAGAACTGAAAGGAGTTCATTTCGCGATGGATTTCCTTGGACAAAATAATAAACGTGTTGCCGGAACCGGCTTTACCGGTGAAGAGATCCTTGCAACAGGAAAGAATGTAGTTGTGATTGGTGGTGGTGATACGGGTTCAGATTGTGTAGGAACTTCTAACCGTCACGGTGCAAAGTCAGTTGTTCAATTTGAATTGCTTCCAAAACCACCTGAAAGTCGTACCAACCTGATGCCCTGGCCAACTTACCCGATGGTATTAAAAACATCTTCCAGTCATGAGGAAGGATGTGAAAGATTCTGGTCGGTGAATACCAAGGCATTTGTGGGAGATGAGCAGGGAAATCTGAAAGGATTGAAAGTGATAACGCTTGAGTGGACAGTTCCTGCAGAAGGTGGTCCGGCCAAGTTTGCAGAAGTGGAGGGTTCGGAAAAAGAAATCCCTTGCGAACTGGTTCTGCTGGCTATGGGATTTGTTCATCCGCAACATAAAGGAATGGTAGAAGAATTAGGGGTGGAACTGGATGAAAGAGGAAATGTGAAAGCAACAGAGAAAAGGTTTCAAACCAGTATCCCTAAAGTTTTTGCTGCGGGTGATATGCGAAGAGGGCAGTCCCTTGTTGTTTGGGCAATCAGTGAAGGAAGGGAATGTGCACGACAGGTAGATGAGTTCCTGATGGGATTCTCCCTACTGGAAACCAAGGACGAAAATCTGGTGGCGACGTTTTAAAGAAGGGTTTTATTTACTGGTTTTATATTGACGACCGGGATCATCGAAAGATTTTCCCGGTTTTTTTTGCTCATTAAATACATTATAAAAAATTAGATGTTTTAATAATTTGGTTTTTTAATCCATTAATGACTTTAAATATCTTCTATTTATTTTTCTTAAATTTTGATAATATGAAACAATAAATATTAAAGTATTGAAATACAATGAATTACAAAAAATATGTTAACGGTAATAATATATTACAAATATTAAAATGTGTTATAATTATGTTGATGTCATATTAAAAACTGTTAATTTCACCCTCGTTGATAAGATTAGTAATAATCTTAATCTATTAACTAAAACTTCTCTGGCATGAAAACATTCTCTTTCAAACAAACTCTCCCATTTCTCATTCTCGCAGTAGTTGCTATTGCATCCATGTTTATTCCATCCCTTCCCAATTTCGAAGATAAGGATGGTGTATACAGTGGTTCAGACATTGCCTGGATCATTACTGCAACCGCACTGGTATTTTTGATGACCCCTGGTCTTGCTTTCTTCTATGGCGGGATGGTTCATCGCAAGAATGTAATCTCTACCATGATCAAATCAGTGGTAGCCGCCGGAATCGTCAGTGTACTCTGGGTGGTAGTAGGATTCAGTCTTGCTTTCGGTGATTCAATCGGTGGTTTCATCGGTGATCCGAGAACCTTCATGTTTTTTAAAGGAGTTACTTCCGGTGCTCCATGGAGCCTGGCCCCTTCCATTCCTTTAGTCCTGTTCGCAACCTTCCAGATGATGTTTGCGATCATCACGCCGGGATTGGTGGTAGGTGCTGTAGCAGAAAGGATCCGTTTCCTGGCTTATGTTCTTTTTATCGCATTATTCAGTCTGCTTGTGTACGCTCCGATTGCGCATTGGACCTGGCATCCGGAAGGATTTCTTTTCAAGATGGGTGTACTTGACTTCGCAGGTGGTACTGTAGTTCATATTTCTGCAGGTTGTGCTGCACTTGTTGGTGCCCTTGTATTAAAACGCAGAAAGGCACATGTTGAGCAAAAAGAAATTCCTCCTGCTAATATTCCTTATGTATTGATCGGTACCGGTTTGCTCTGGTTTGGCTGGTTTGGATTTAACGCAGGTTCTGCACTAGGTGCAAACAGTCTCGCCGCAGGTGCATTTGCTACAACAAACGTAGCCGCAGCAGCAGCTGGTCTTTCCTGGATGTTCTTTGATGTATTGCGCGGTAAAAAACCATCTGTACTCGGTTTCTGTATCGGTGCAGTGGTAGGACTTGTAGCCATCACTCCGGCAGCAGGTTTTGTTGCAATTCCTCAATCCATTTTCATCGGTGTATTCGCAGCAATCATCTCAAACATAGCCGTTCAGTTCAAACACAAATCAAAACTTGATGACACACTGGATGTATTTCCTTGTCACGGTATTGGTGGTATGGTTGGTATGCTGATGACCGGAATTTTCGCAACCAAAGCAGTAAATGGCGCAGGTGCTGAAGGATTGTTCTATGGTAATCCTGAGTTCTTCTTCACCCAGGTAAAAGGTCTTGCGATAGTGGTAGCCTATAGTCTTGCTTCCTCTTTCGTGATCTTCAAAGTGATCAACCTGGTTCTTCCGTTAAGAGTTAGTAAGGAAGAAGAAGAAGAGGGTCTTGATTCAACTCAACACAACGAAAAATATCTGCAGGGAACTTTGCTGGTTACCAATTCAACCAACGGAAAGTTCTATGAAGAAGATGCTGAAAAAGAAGCGGAACTCGCTTTATAAGATATCTCACCTTGTCCTTAACCAAAACTAAAAAAGGTACGGCCCAGATGGAGCTTCTGACCAAGCTCCGGGCCATACCCTAATAACTAAAAGTCAAAACAATGTTACGAAAAATATTTGCTTCGGGAATTGCACTGTCTTCGTTTTATTTGGCATCAGCACAGGATGTTGCTGTTGTAAAAACACAAACTGCGAGTACATCAACTTCAAACACGCAAACTGCAAACGCTCAAGCATCTGAAATTCTTCCTGCTGTTGCGGAGGAAGATCCAAAGCCGGAAGAAAAGAAATCCAATTTTACTTTCTCTGCATGGGCGGATGTTTATTACAGGTATGATTTCGGAAAAACTGCCGCAAATAACAAAACAAGTTTTACCAACTCACACAACTCATTTGAACTTGGTATGGCTTCCGTTAAGCTGGAACATGCCATCGGTAAAGTAAGTATGGTTGCGGATCTCGGTTTCGGTAAACGTGCTGAAGAATTCTCCTATGCAGAAGAAAAAACAAGGTTTGCGATCAAGCAACTTTACTTAAGCTACCAGCTGGGTAAGGTAAAACTTACTGCAGGTAGCTGGGCTACGCATGTAGGTTATGAATTGGTGGATGCTCCATTGAACAGGAACTACAGCATGTCGTACATGTTCTCTTATGGTCCCTTTCTTCATACAGGGGTAAAGGCTGAAACTTCAATCGGTAAAAATGGTTTCATGCTCGGTATCGCAAATCCTACCGATCTGAAATCAACCACTATGGATTCCAAATATATCATTGCACAGTACAGCACAGCAAGTGCGAATGATAAAATAAAATTCTTCCTCAACTTCCAGTCTGGTAAACCAGGCGTTGATGCCAAACAAACTCAGTTTGATGCAGTTCTTACCGGAGCCGTATCAGATAAATTCAGTGTCGGTTTAAATGGAACAGTTAACACATTTAAATTCCGTGAAGCAGATGGTAAGTTCGGAAGTTCAGACAGCTGGTATGGTACTGCCGTTTATTTGAACCTCGATCCTAAACCATGGTTTGGTATGACACTGCGTTCTGAATACTTCAATGATAAAAAACAATTGAATGTTTTCAGCTCTGCGGTTGAAGGTGGGAATGTTTTTGCAAACACGCTTTCATTCAATTTCAAAGTGGATAACCTGATCTTCATTCCTGAAATCAGGTATGAATCAGCAAGCCAGGAAATATTTACAAAAGCTGATGGCGGCGCAGCCAAAACTTCTGCAAATGTATTACTCGCTGCTGTCTATAAATTCTAGTTTTGTTTGTTGTTAGGAATGTTCAGGCGTCCCAATCCGGGACGCTTTTTTTATGCACTTAGCAGACGGGTAAAATATTTCATGATTTCCCTGCTTTCTTCAAATAAGGAAGCGATCTGGAAACTGATAAGAAATAAGGAAGCATAAAATAAACCGGGATAAGCACTTTCTGATCTCAACAAAGAAGGGGCTAGTCTTGATTTAACCGGTTGCATATTTGCAATAAGTACTCCAAGAATTCCTAATACAGCACCACATAAAATATCACTCGGATAATGAAGTCCGAGATAAATCCTCGGTAAACAAATAATACAGAAAGTATAAAGAAATGCTGCAATGCCTGCTTTTCTCGACACCAGGAAAAATCCCATCGCTAATGAAAAGAAAAGTGCCGCATGATCACTTGGAAAAGAACTGTTCGACATCAATTCCTCCTGACGGGACCCAATTGGTAACAGGAAATTCAATTCCGTATTTAGTTTGGGCCTATCCCTGAAAGGTAACATCATCGCCAGTGTACGTGCCGCTATCATGACACCTACACTTCCTGCAATATTGCTGATCATTGTAGAACGATCCTTTATCGTATTCTTTTGAAACCACAGGTACCAGAATACGATCATGAAAAATCCACCTTTAATAAGATGATTTGTACTGATGATCTTTACAAGTACATCAAACGGGGGAACTTTCTGAGCGAAACTGTTGAAGTAGTTCAGGATTTCCAGGTCAAGGTTCATTCCAATATTAACTTTGCGTTAAATATAAATGAAATGAACTGAACTACAACTATCGGTTATGCTTAAGCGCTGTTTCTTCCCGCATTGATGATACCAAAAGAACTTCTTATTACCAGTTTTTCATAATTCTCTTTTAATGCCGGAGATAAATTTCCCTCTTCAATTTCCCTGATTCTTGAAATTGCATATTGTTGAATTGTGGTCAATGGAATTACAATTCGTTCACGCATCTGTACCGACAATTGTTCAACAGGATATTCACCCATCAATTCATGTCTGCCTGATAACATCAGTACATACTTTATGGATAGTTCATATTCGCTATAAATCATATTCCAGATCTCACCATATTGAGGGTGATCAGATAAATATTCAGTGAGGGGAAAGAAACATTTCTTCATTGCCATCTCGCAATTTCCTATCAGTGTTCTGAAGAATAAAGAGTGTTGATACAATGCTTTCACTTCATTCCATTTTCCTTCCCGTTCAATTTTTTGCAAGGCAGTTCCTACGCCATAATAACCGGTAACGTTCTGCTTGAGCTGGCTCCATGCTCCAACAAATGGAATTGCACGGAGATCTTTTAAGCTGAATTTATTACTGCTTCCTTTTTTTGCAGGCCTGCTGCCGATATTTGTTTCTCCGTAAAATTTAAGCGGACTGATATTGGAAAGGTAATTCACGAATTCAGGATGCTCTTTCAATTTGATATAAGCATCAAAACTGAATCCTGCAAGTTGCTGCATCAATGCATCTTCCTGTTTGTCGAGCGTTGATTCTTTTTGTGTTATAAGATTATTGGTGATACCTGCATTCAATAATTGTTCAATATTAAATTGTGCAGAATCAATTGTACCGAAATTCGAACTCACCGTTTGTCCCTGAATCGTCAATTGGATTTCCTCATTCGAAATATTATTACCCATCGAAGCATAAAACTTATGCGTTTTTCCTCCGCCTCTTGCAGGAGGTCCGCCACGACCGTCAAAAAATGCCACATCTATTCCATATTCTTTAGAGATAGCTGTGAGTTCTTCTTTTGCTTTATAGATACTCCAGTTAGCCATCAGGTAGCCGCCATCTTTTGTTCCGTCAGAAAATCCTACCATGATGGTTTGAAGATCCCCGCGTTTTTTCAAATGTTTTCTGTAGTCGGGATGTTCATATAATGTTCGCATGATCTGTGACGCATTCTGCAGATCATCTACCGTTTCAAACAATGGAATGATATCAATATTCACTTCCTCTTTCTTCCATCCTGAAAGAAGGCAAAGACCATAAACTTCCAGTACATTCAATGCACTGTTACACTGACTGATGATATACCGGTTACAACCCTGTTCGCCATTAAATTCCTGGATTTGCCGGATTGTATGAACACTTTCCAGAGTTTCCCTGGTAATGTCAGCATAGGAGGAAGGGTCGATACTTTCAGTAATATTTGCAAGAAGGTCTATCTTTTCTTTTTCACTTAGAGAAGAATAGTTGGTTGGTAATCCTTTGCCGGATTCCGCAATCGTGTCCATTACTTTACCATGTATGGAGCTGTCCTGCCGGATATCCAGTGAGGCAAAATGAAATCCGAAAACTTCAACCTTACTGATCAGGCTATCCACCAGGTGAACAAACAAACTGTTATGCTGGTGAATCAGGATATCACGCATTGTGTGAAGGGCGGAAAGAATCTCTTTTGCATTCAATTGTGTTTGGTGATCCGGAACAAAAATGTTGTTGTACAGTTTCACTTCCAGGTCTGCAAGAATTTCTTCAACTCCTTTGAAAGTAAGCCTTCGCTTCATTCTCCTGATCTCAGTATAATAACATTTGATGATCGATCCTCTGAGAGCGTCTGCGACTTTTAAAGTGATTTCGCTGTTCACATTCGGATTGCCATCACGGTCACCACCAGGCCAGAAGCCCATCGTGATAATTGGATTATCAGGAGACACTGCATCCGGAAATTGTTGTTTCAGAAATGCAAGGATCCTTCCTGCTGCAAAGTAGAATACATTTTCAAGATACCAGATAAGGCTCACGGCCTCATCGTAGGGAGTTGGTTTTTTCTTTTTAAAGAAGGGTGTTTTCCCAAGTTGCTGGAGATACATGTTCACCTGAGCCGCATTGTTTTCCTGTAATGCTTTACTCAAATCATTGATGATGCCCAGGACTGTGCCCGGGTAAAACTGAGTAGGGTGTGCAGTTAGCACCAGCCTGATCCCAAAATGTTCCAGCTTTTTTTTCAGTTCTTCTTCCTTATTGTATTGTAAAACTTCCGCTTCAAGTTGTTTAAGCGTACCAACTCCGTTTATATCATTTACTTCCTTAAATGCAGCATCTTCAAGTGCATCAAATAATACAACCTGTCGCTCTGTATACTGAATGAAGCGAAAGAGAAGGTCGATCTTCTCACGATCGCCGGTCATGGTGGTATGTTTCTGAAAAAACTCTTCTATGATTTGCTGGGGACTTTGTTTCTTTTTATATCCTTCTTCGCAATTATTCAGAAGCAGAGATAAAAGGATCCCGGTTTTTTCAATTCTATGAAAAGGGAGAGAGGTAAATAAACTATTGTACAGTTGAAATTTGATTCCAACGTAATTCTTGAATTGCTGTAATGCCCAGGAAGATTGATGATCCATTATAATAACGAATGTTAGTTGAAACAATAAAATGGGGTTGGGAATATAGGCCGCATGAAATTACTCAATTTGATTAAATAAATTTGAAGGATATTACATTTTCGATAAGTTTTATTTAACTTAGAGGCTCTTTAAGTGGAATTATATCTAATAAATATCAGCTTTTCTGCTTGCGCTGTAGCGAACACTTCCGCTACGGAGTCCTCTGTTGTTGCCGGTTCCACTTTCACAACATCAACAATTACAACAACCCGTTAAGGGTTGTATAGTTCCATATTATCTCATGGGCCAATGGCTGACAAAAAAAAGGTTCTCTTCGTGCCGGTTAGTTCCGGACGGCGTGATCATTTTTACATTTTCTCTTTTGCATTTTCAATTTTTCATTTCTCATTTTCATTTTTCATTTTCAATCTCATCATATGCAGGTTTTAAAATTTGGCGGAAGTTCAGTTGCCAATGCTGTTAATATTCAGCGGGTATTATCCATTATTGAAAAAACCTTACCTACAGATCGTACGATGGTGGTGGTTTCCGCGCTTGGTGGAATTACGGATACGCTGATTCGTTGCGCTTCACTTGCAGAAGCAGGTAATGAAGAATATAAAGAACAGATAAAACATTTGGAGCAACGGCATCTCGATGCGGTGAAAGAGCTTATGCCGGTTGCAAACCAAAGCAGCGTTTTAAGTCTGGTAATGAAACTCTGCAATGAAATTGAAGATGTTTGTAATGGGGTGTTTTTATTAAGCGAATTATCACCAAGAACCAAAGACCGCATCCTCAGTTATGGTGAGTTGTTATCATCAAAAATAATTGCTGCTGCAATTCATGCAAAAGGAATAGAAGTTTGCTGGAAAGACTCCCGCGAGCTGATTTCAACGGATTATAATTACGGGAATGCTTCCGTCGATTTCCGCAATACCAATAATAATATTCTGAATTTTATTGCTTCATCAAAAGAGCAGCTCTTTTTATTACCAGGATTTATATCGCGTGCTGCAGATGGCTCCACCACAACACTTGGAAGGGGAGGCTCAGATTATACTGCTTCCATTCTTGCGGCTGCGATCAATGCAAACCTGCTGGAGATCTGGACAGATGTTTCGGGTATTATGACTGCTGATCCGCGCTTTGTAAGTAATGCAAAAGTGGTGAGTCATATCTCGTACCAGGAAGCGATGGAACTTTCTCATTTTGGTGCTAAAGTGATCTATCCACCAACTATTCAACCTGTATTGAAGCAGCAGATTCCTGTCTGGGTAAAAAATACTTTCGCTCCTGAAGATCCTGGAACTCTGGTTGATGATAAAGCGGTTACCAGTGATCATTCAATCCGCGGAATTTCCAGTATCAATTCAATTGCACTTTTAGGATTGGAAGGTAGCGGCATGGTTGGAATACCCGGATTTTCAAAACGATTGTTTGAATCTCTTGCCGGCGAACAGATCAATGTGATATTGATTACCCAGGGATCCTCTGAGCACAGCATCTGTGTTGGAATAGATGAGTCGCTTGCAGCTAAAGCAAAGCAGGCAATTGATAAAACTTTTTCAGTTGAAATTGCTGCGCAGAAAGTAGATCCGCTGATCGTTGAAACCGGTTTGTCGGTAGTTGCACTTGTTGGAGATAATATGAAAAGTCACCCGGGCATTTCAGGAAAAATGTTTGGAGCACTCGGCAGAAACGGTATCAATGTCAGAGCAATCGCACAGGGATCTTCAGAAAGAAATATTTCCTCTGTGATCGCATCCCGTGATGTAAAGAAAGCATTGAACGTTTTGCACGAAGAATTTTTCGAAACTTCTTATAAGCAGATCAATGTTTTTATTACAGGAGCAGGCAACGTAGGCGGGAAGCTGATTGCACAGCTTAATCAACAGCAAAAGTATCTTCTCGATAATCTTCGCCTACAAGTCCGGGTTATAGGTATAGCCAATAGCCGGAAGATGGCTTTTAATGAGGAAGGCATCAATCTGGATGAATGGAGAAGTGCGCTTGAACATGGAACCGCTATGGATCTGAATGGATATGTTGATCTGATCCGCGTTAAAAATCTGCGAAACAGTGTGTTCATTGATGTCACAGCAAACGCTGAGGTTGCGCTTGTGTATCCTTCCCTGCTGGAAAAAAGTATTTCCGTAGTTGCCTGCAATAAAATTGCCTGTTCTTCTTCCTATGAATACTATTTGAAATTGAAAGACCTGGCGCGTGAGTTCAATTGCCAGTTTTATTTCGAAACCAATGTGGGCGCCGGATTGCCGGTTATCGGAACGCTGAATGACCTTATGCGAAGTGGTGATCGAGTGAACAGGATTGAAGCCGTATTAAGCGGAACACTCAACTTTGTTTTTAATAATTACAATGGTGAAAAAACATTTGCGGAAGTTGTAAGACAGGCGCAGGAAGAAGGTTACACTGAACCTGATCCGCGCCTTGATCTCGGAGGTACCGATGTGATGAGAAAGATCATGATCCTTGCACGGGAGTCGGGTGCAAAAATCGATATGGAAGAGATCAGCAATGAATCTTTTATGCCAGCAGAATGCATGACAGGATCAGTAGATGATTTTTATGCCTGCATGGCAAAACAGGAAGCGCATTTTAAAAAGCTTTATGATGCAGCAGCTGCCAATAATAAAAAACTCAAGTTCGTTGCACGCTACGACCAGGGCAAAGCTTCTGTGGGCTTACAACAGGTGAGCGACAGCAGTGATTTTTATCATCTCTACGGAAAGGATAATGTGGTATTGTTTTATACAGACCGCTACCCCGATCAGCCACTGGTGGTAAAAGGTGCCGGTGCCGGTGCAGATGTTACTGCATCAGGAGTGTTTGCTGATATAATAAGAGCAGGAAGGATATAAGGCAATTGCTTAAAACAAAAATGGAAATGAAAAATATTACTGTCCACGCACCCGCCTCAGTTGCCAATATGGTTTGCGGTTTTGATGTGCTTGGAATGGCACTCGATGAGCCATACGATATCATGAAACTCACCCTGATCGATGATCCTGTTATCAGGATTATTCATACGGATGCATACCATCTTCCCACAGAACCGGAAAAAAATGTTGCTGGTGCTGCATTGCAATCGTTACTCGATGAATATGATCAGAAAGTTGGATTTGAAGTGGAAGTGTTCAAGCAGATCAAACCGGGTTCCGGACTGGGTTCCAGCGCTGCAGGATCAGCAGGAGCAGTGCTTGCTGCGAATAAATTGTTGAATGATCATTTTTCAAATGAAGACCTTGTCCGATTTGCAATGTCCGGTGAAAAAGTTGCGAGTGGCGTTAAACATGCCGATAATATTGCACCCTGCATTTATGGAGGTATCACCCTCATAAGATCAATCTTTCCTTTGGATATTGTTCAGATTCCGGCACCGGATTTATACGTGACTGCAGTTCATCCTCAAATCGAAGTAAAGACTTCCGATGCCCGACAGATTTTAAGAAAGGAAGTACTGTTGAAAGATGCGATCAGGCAATGGGGAAATATTGCAGGACTGGTAGCAGGACTTTTAAAAAATGATTATGATCTCATTGGAAGGTCACTGGAAGATGTGATCATTGAACCAGTGCGAAGTGTACTCATCCCGGGATTTAAAGAGATCAAAACAAAGTGTAAAGATGCCGGTGCATTGGGCGGTGGAATTTCAGGATCCGGTCCTTCCGTATTCATGCTGAGTAAAGATGAAACTACTGCAAAAGCTGTAGGATCTATTATGGAGGAAGTGTACAACCGGCTTGGGATTGAACAGCTTACTTATGTGACAAAGATTAATAAGGAAGGAGTGAGGGTGGTTTAGTTTCCTATTGATTAAACGGTTTAAATTAAAGAGAGATCTATCATGAATTATTATAGTACAAACAGGCAATCACCAATAGTTAATTTCAGGGAAGCGACTATTAAAGGACAGGCACCTGATATGGGGTTGTATTTTCCTGAAACCATTCCGCAATTGGAGGCTGACTTTTTTAAAGAGCTTAAGAATCTTTCAAAAGCAGAGATTGGATTTCGGGTGATTCGTCCTTATGTAGGTAATACCATTCCTGAAGATGTTTTGTACAACCTGGTAGAAGAAACGGTAAACTTCGATTTTCCCCTGGTGAAGATTACCGACAATATTTATACACTTGAATTGTTTCATGGTCCAACGCTTGCTTTTAAAGATGTAGGGGCAAGATTCATGAGTCGCTGTCTTGGACAGTTTTCAAAACAACGCAGTGAAAAAATCACCGTACTGGTAGCAACTTCCGGTGATACGGGTGGAGCAGTTGCGGATGGATTTTATGATGTGGACGGAGTTGAAGTGGTCATACTTTATCCTTCCGGCAAAGTCAGTTCAGTACAGGAAAAACAATTGACGACGCTCGGAAAAAATATACGTGCATTGGAAGTGAAGGGCAATTTTGATGATTGTCAGTCGATGGTTAAAAAAGCTTTTGCGGATGAAGCCTTAAATAAAAAACGATTTCTCACTTCTGCTAACAGCATCAACGTCGCGAGATGGCTTCCACAGCAGTTCTATTATTTTTATGCAGCACAACAGTGGGAGAAAATTGGAGAGGAGTTATCGATTTCATCGCACAATGCGTCAAAATCTTTTCTTCAATCTGAAAATAATAAGGGAAAGTTTCAATTTTACAGTGCTCCGGTCATCAGTGTTCCCAGTGGAAATTTCGGAAACATCTGCGCGGGATTAATGGCGTATAGGTCAGGCCTTCCCGTAAAACATTTTGTAGCAGCATGTAATGCAAATGATGTGATCCCGAAATATTTTGATTCGCAAAAGCTTCAGCCTTCCGCTGCTATTGCAACTATTTCCAATGCGATGGATGTAGGAAATCCGAGCAATTTTGTAAGGATCCTTGAAATTTTCAATCAGGAATTCGGAGATCTGAAAGATGTGATGAGCAGCTATAGTTTTACAGATGAACAAACAAAAGAAGAGATGTTATCTGTCCATAAACAATTAGGATACACACTCGATCCTCATGGGGCAGTTGGCTTATTAGGATTGAAAAAATACATTTCCGAATCTGGTCCCTGGGCAGGATATTTTCTTGAAACTGCTCATCCTGTAAAGTTTTATGACGTAGTGGAACCTGTCCTTGGAGAAAAGGTAGAAGTGCCTGAAAGCATTAAGGGAATATTGACTAAGGAAAAGAAAAGTACGTTGATCGAAGCGGAATATGAAGCATTGAGGGATTTGCTTTATTAAGTTGGAAGGGAGGCTTGTAAGAGTGCTGATTTTGGGTTTCTGAAAGAATATTTATTAAAGTAAATTACATAATGCCAACTGTTTTGATTGAAAATGGATTTAGATTTTTCTTTTACAGTAACGAGGGGGATGAACCAATGCACATTCATATTGAAAAGGGTGGATCCGAAGGAAAAGTTTGGCTATCTCCTTTGTTGGCATCTGCCTATATGAATGGCTTTTCACCAAAGGAAGAAAGGCAGATATTAGATATTATCTCCAATAATATAATTAAATTACAACAAAAGTGGAATGAATACTTTGGAAAATAAATATGATGCAATAGAGAATTTAATTTTCAAGGAAGGATTGAAAATTAAATCCATTGAATACAGTTTGACTTTTGATAAAATGGTGGTGTATTTAACAAATCAATCCTCCATAGTTATTCCAATAAGTTACTCGGGGAAGCTTCTAAATGCCACTCCCCTCCAATTAAAAAATTATAAAATAATTGGTTCCGGCACTGGAATTCATTGGTTCGATATTGATGAAGATTTAAGTCTAAAAGGCTTCCTGAATGAATTTTTACGACAAAGAATTAAACAGAAAGATGAAATGGAAATAGCATAATCACTTATTTACATCCTTATCTTTATTTCCGCCTTTTTAATAAAGAAAAAAAGGTTGGAGTACTATAGTTTTTATTTTCGATACACCTTACAGTTAAAGCATTTCTTCAATACTATTCTTCTGTTTAAGATGATGTCTTAAATGCAGTTCTGCAAATTGAAGCCATTGCAAACTATTAAAATATCCCAGTCCGGGATGTTTTGATTTTCCGGTAGGATTATTCCGGATTTTTTCCCACAAAACTATTGCTCGGTTTTTCAGCTGTTGTAATTCATTTAAAAGATATTCCGGGCTTTTTGGTTGAAGTACTTTTGCAGCTGCCTGCGGATCTCCTTTTATTTTTTCTCCTCCAAAAGATCCTCTTTCAAGAATTTGTTTTGCCTTTTCAGAAGTTGGTTCAAATTGATGATCAATGTCCTGCAACGCAATTTCAATCTGATCGAAATACCAGTTTGTATCATCCAGCAGGTGCATGTAAAGTTGACCAATCGACCAGCTTTCCTTATCCCTTTTTTGGTGCAACTGTTTTATGGTGTACTTGCTTATGCTTTCCTTATATACACCCAGAGCCGAAAAAATTGTTCAATAAATCCATGCAGGTATTTTCTTTTACGACAGAACAGGCAGGACTTTCGGCCTGCCTGTTCTGTCATTTTTATACTGATATCTTACTGCTCACCACCTTTAACAAGTCGTATTAAATCCAACCTTTAAAAACGTGGTTAATTGGCTCCTACATATCGACTCCCGCCAGTTCCAGGCTTTTCTTCTTCAGTTTCCTGATCTCTACATCTTCAATGATCGGATCGGGAGTAAGTATCAATGAAGTATTATTTTCTTTCCACCAGTTACCATCTCTCAATTCACGGAAGGCAAGAACTCCCACCAGGTATTTCCTGTCTTCATTCGCATGCCATTCTTCTATCCATTCAAATCTTTCTTTCGGTATGAACTTGATATCATCAAAACTCAGGTAAGCTCTTACAAAGAATTCATCTGTCAGTTCTGCCGGTACATGATGATACAGTTTTTTATACTCATACCTGTACTGGTATCTTAATGCAGAAATATCACTCAATACAGCAGAAGCTGTAGGGAAGGAGCCGGCTCCTTTTCCATAAAAGAATTGTTTGTCTGCAAATCCGCTTTCTATCACCACTCCATTGTATTCATTTTTGACGAACGACATCTGGTCTTCTTCTTTCACCAACTGTGGTAATACAAATGCTGCCACTTTTCCATTGTTCAGTTTCTTCGCCTGTCCCACCAGTTTAATATGCTGATGTTTTGATTTCGCCACTACAGCATCACTCAGCTGAATATTCTGAATGCCACTGAATACAATGCTTTCAGGAGTAGTAACTATTCCGTATGCATGTGCCAGTAACAGTGTCCATTTATTTAATGCATCATAGCCTTCCACGTCAAGTTTTGGATTACTCTCCGCAAATCCTAATTGTTGTGCAAGTACCAGCGCCTGTTTGAAGTCCAGTTTGTCTTCAAACATTTTGGTAAGAATGAAGTTTGTTGACCCGTTTACAATTGCACGGATACCATGCAGCAGATCATTGTCATAATATTCTTCGAGATTCCTGATCACAGGGATCGAAGCACATGCCGATGCTTCATATAAAAAGGGTTGTCCGGTGGATTGTTGCAAACTCAATAATTCCGGCAAATGTTCCGCGATCATTTTCTTGCTGGCACTTACCACCGCTTTCCCATTCTTCAGGGCAGTACTCACAATTTGAAAGGCTGCATCCGCATCATCGATCACTTCCACAATCACATTAATAGATTCATCGTTTAGCAGCAGGTCTCTATCCGTAGTAAATAATTCATCCGGTGCATGACGCTCCTTGCCAGGATTTCTGATACAGATCTTTTTAATGGTTGCTTTCAGTGAAGGGGTTTGCTGTAAAACCTTATACAGTCCTTCTCCCACAACTCCAAATCCAAACAGCCCGATACTTAACTCTTTATGCATTGTCTACGATTTATATTTTTTCCAGCTTGTTTTGTTTCTTCCATTTTGATGGAAGGAAATCTCTAATCAATGTTTCCAATTGTTCAAACTCCAACAGGAAACCATCGTGTCCATATGGAGATTGAATGACTTTATATCCTGCACCGGGAATATGTTGCGCAATGAATTCCTGTTCACTGATCGGGAACAGTACATCAGTTTCAATTCCTACGGTTAATGTTTTTGCTTTTATTTTTCCAAGGGCATGTTGCAGTGTTCCCCTGTTGCGCGAAAGATCGTGTGAATCCATTCCCTGGCTCAGTACATAATAACTGAATGCATTGAATCTTTTTGCCAGTTTATCGCCCTGGTATCTTTGATAGGAAGAGGCGCCATCCCACCCATTATTGAAAGGATAATTTTCAGTTCTTGGTTGTGTTTTCAAGTATGCATCATAAGATCTGTAACTCAGCAATGCCGCTGCCCTGGCTGCTTTCATCCCATTCATTCCTGCATCAGGCTCTTCATTTTTCCAGCTGTTATCTGCCTCAATACACATTCTTTGTGTGGTATTGAAAGCAATTCCCCATGGAGAATGTTGCGCATTGGTTGCTAACGGGAATATATAACCGAAGAGATCAGGTTCTTCTACGGCCCACTCAAGGAGTTGCTGACCGCCCATCGATCCTCCTATCCCGATCTCAATCTTTTCAACTCCTAAATATTCTTTCAGTGGCTTATAAGCCCTGACCATATCCCTTGGTGTAAAAAATGGAAAAAGATGGTAATAGGATTTGTTGGTTTCCGGATTCGTATCGAGCGGACTGATACTTCCATAACAACTTCCTGGCATGTTCACACAAACAATAAAATGTTCCGAGGGATCAAATAATTTTCCTTCACCTACCAGTCCCGGCCACCATTCCGCAGGATCACTGTTTGCAGTTAATGCATGAAAGATCCAGACAACATTGTCTTTTGCTTCGTTTAGTGTTCCGTATGTTGTATACGCCAGGTGATATCCCTGTAACGTAACGCCTGATTCAAGTGTAAAGGGTTCTCCGTATGTAAATCTCTTTGCCATATACAATAACACGCAGGGCTGTTGACCCTGCGTGCTTTCAAATTTTTATTTATGCCAGTTCTTTATCGAACACTTTCGCAAAAGCCTGTTCGAAATCTGCCTTGATATCTTCTATATGTTCTATTCCTACGCTTACTCTTACCTGGTTTGGTTCTACACCTGCAGCTTTCTGTTCTGCTTCATTCAACTGCTCATGCGTGGTGGATGCAGGATGAATTACCAGTGTTTTTGCATCACCCACATTCGCAAGGTGACTTGCCAGTTTCAGTGAATCAATGAACTTGCTTGCATTTGCTTTTCCTCCCTTGATACCAAAGTTCAGTACACCCCCAAATCCGCCAGTGAGGTATTTCTTTGCAAGCTCATGATAGGGATTGCTTTCCAGTCCCGGGTAAACCACAAAGTCTACCTGAGGATGCGCTTCCAGCCACTGTGCAAGAGCCAGTGTATTATCAACATGTCTTTGTACACGAAGTGAGAGTGTTTCCAGTCCCTGCAATAAAAGGAATGCATTGAACGGACTTTGGGAAGAACCGAAGTCTCTTAATCCTTCAACCCTTGCCCTGATAGAGAAGGCGATGTTGGGCAATCCGAGTGGATTTCCTTCTCCAAAAACTTCCCAGAATTTCAATCCATGGTATCCTTCGGAAGGCTCAGTGAATTGAGGGAATTTTCCATTACCCCAATTGTAATTTCCGCCATCGATGATCACTCCACCGATGCTGGTACCGTGACCGCCGATCCACTTGGTAGCAGATTCCACCACGATGTTTGCTCCCCATTCTATAGGACGGAACAAATAGCCGCCCGCACCGAATGTATTGTCCACGATCAGCGGAAGATCATATTCCTTCGCGAGGTCAGCGAACTTTTCAAAATCAGGAATATTCAGTCTGGGATTACCAATGGTTTCAAGATAGATCGCCTTGGTATTTTTATCGATATGTTTTACAAAACTCTCCACATCATCGCCATTTGCAAATCTTGCTTCGATGCCCAGTCTTTTAAAAGCAACCTTGAACTGGTTATAGGTTCCTCCATACAAATAGGTGGTGGTTACAAAATTATCCCCTGCCTGCAGGATGTTGTTCAGTGCAAGAAATTGTGCTGCCTGTCCTGATGCTGTTGCGAGTGCAGCAACTCCGCCTTCCAGGGCGGCGATACGCTGTTCAAAAACATCAGTGGTAGGATTCATGATTCTTGTATAAATATTTCCGAATGCCTTCAATCCGAATAAATTGGCAGCATGTTCAGAATTATCGAATCCATAGGAAGTTGTCTGGTAAATAGGAACGGCCCTTGATTTGGTTGTAGGGTCGATCTGTTGTCCGGCGTGCAGTTGCAGCGTCTCAAAACGTAGCTTACTCATGGTAATTTTTTATTTAGGTATTAAGAAGGAAGGACTGAGTTGTTGATCCGACAGGATCGCTGGGTAGAAAATGTAGTATGCCTTACGGCATATAGCACATACAACAGCAACAGACACAGATAAGCTGTGGAAAATGAAGCCGGTATAGTGGTGCAAATTTTTTCATATACTTCCCTACAAACTTAGTAGACTTTACTTAATTACCAAAAATTTGATTTGTTCGGTTCCCTTGTTTAACAAATTACTTACCGATCGGCAGGGACATAAAAAAAGCCCTTCGTCAGAAGAGCTTGATATAATTACTTTGGAGTAGTATGAAAGCTGAATCTGATTTATCTCTCACGCAATGCGTGATGGAATTGACACCTTCTCTGATAATTAAACCAGCCAGGTTGTCAAGGCTTCACAGGGCCATATCCCTCTGCCTTTCTTGATAAGAAATTGTAAGAACTGCTGCAAAGGTATGGCTCAGATGTATTGGTAACAAGTTTTTGTTTAGCGGCACCAAAATTTCTGAAGCTTTCAGGAATTGAACCTTAACTCATATTTCCCGTAATTTTACCAATATGGCTAAAACGAAAGTTGTCAGCAATCCAATAGTAGCGGTTGAAGATAAAAGCGAAGAATTTATAGAGGTCTTCGGTGCTCGCGAACACAATCTCAAAAACATAGATATACGCATTCCTAAAAACAAACTGGTTGTTTTTACAGGAGTGAGCGGAAGCGGAAAATCATCTCTCGCATTCGATACCATTTACAATGAAGGTCAGCGCAGGTATATGGAAAGTTTTTCTGCGTATGCACGACAGTTCCTCGGCGATATGGAACGTCCTGATGTCGATAAGATCACAGGATTGTCGCCCGTAATTTCCATTGAACAAAAAACGACCAATAAAAATCCGCGTTCTACAGTTGGTACGATCACGGAAATCTATGATTTCTTCCGGTTGATGTATGCCCGTATCGGTGAAGCCTACAGCTATAACACAGGACGAAAGATGGTTAAATTCAGTGAAGAGGAAATCGTTACAAATATCTTCGAACGTTTCAACAAGAAAAAGATCTCCTTGCTTGCTCCATTAGTAAGAGGCAGAAAAGGTCACTACCGTGAACTCTTTGAAGATATCCGCAAAAAGGGCTATTTAAAAGTCCGTGTTGATGGCGAGATCAAAGACCTGGTTCCCAAGATGCAGGTCGATCGTTACAAGATCCATGATATTGAAGTAGTAATCGATCGTCTTGCAGTAACTGAAGATATGCGTGTGCGGTTGAGTCAGAGCGTTCAGAAAACTTTGCAAATGGGTAAAGACCTGATGTTTCTCCAGGTGCATGAACCCGACAAGCTGGTTCAGTATTCCAAACAACTGATGTGTGAAGAAACCGGCATAAGTTACGAGGAACCATCTCCCAATTCATTTTCATTCAACTCTCCATATGGTGCCTGTCCGCATTGTAAGGGATTGGGTGTGGTGTACCAGGTTAGTCTCGATGCAGTGATGCCCGATAAAACCCTTTCCATCAATGAAGGCGGTTTTGCTCCACTCGGTGAGCAGCGCGAAGCTTATGTTTTCAAGCAGGTTCAACAACTTGCAAAAAAGCATAAGATCGATATGAAAAAACCGATCGAAGAATTATCAGTGAAGGCGATCAATATCCTTCTTTATGGAAATGAAGAAGGTCCGCTTGAAGATGATCTTGATTTTGAAAACATCACTGATCCGGGGTCAGTATATGCAACGGAATATGAAGGATTGGTTCCGCAACTGAAAAGATGGTTTGCAGGATCCAGCAGTGATTCCATGCGCGACTGGGTGGAAAAATTCATGGAATTACAATCCTGCCCCGTTTGTAATGGAGCAAGGTTGAAGAAAGAAAGTTTATGGTTTAAGGTTGATGAAAAAAATATCAGTGAACTGAGTAACCTGAACCTCGACAAACTGATGGACCAGATGATCGGAATTGAAGAACGATTATCAGAAAAACAGCGAACCATTGCAAAAGATGTATTAAAAGAGATAAGGGAAAGACTGCAATTTTTATTGGATGTAGGATTGAATTATCTCAGTTTAAATCGTCCTTCCAAAACGCTGAGTGGCGGTGAATCACAGAGGATTCGTCTGGCGACACAGATTGGTTCTCAATTGCAGGGGATCACCTATATTCTCGATGAACCGAGTATCGGTTTACACCAGCGTGATAATCACAGATTGATTTCTGCGTTGCAGAATTTAAGAGATATCGGGAATTCTGTTTTGGTTGTCGAACACGATAAAGACATCATGCTGGCGGCAGATTATCTCGTAGATATCGGTCCGCGCGCAGGTAAGCACGGAGGACAGATCGTTGCGCAGGGAGATCCGAAAAAGATCTATGATCTGCACAGCGATACTTCGAAGTTTTTATTCGGTGAAAAAGTGATCGCAGTACCTGCTGAAAGAAGAAAAGGAAATGGAAAGGTGTTGGAGTTAAAAGGAGCTACGGGAAACAATCTGAAGAATGTAAGTGTAAAACTTCCATTGGGAAAACTGATTGTAGTTACTGGTGTAAGTGGTAGCGGAAAATCAACTTTGATCAATGAAACATTGTATCCATTATTGAGTGAACATGTATATGGATCAAGGTATGCGCAGATGCCCTATAAAAGTATTAAGGGACTTGAGCATATTGATAAGGTAATAGAGATCGACCAGTCGCCGATTGGAAGAACACCAAGAAGTAATCCTGCAACCTACTGCGGATTTTTTACTGATATCCGCACTCTTTTTGCATCTGTTCCGGAATCCAAGATCAGGGGATATACTGCAGGAAGGTTTTCTTTCAATGTAAAAGCAGGAAGATGTGACGTTTGTGAAGGTGGTGGTATGCGGGTGATCGAAATGAATTTTTTACCTGATGTTTATGTGCATTGTGAAAAGTGTAATGGGAAAAGATATAACCGCGAAACATTAGAGATCAGGTATAAAGGAAAGTCGATCAGCGATGTGTTGGATATGACGGTTGATGAGGCGGTTGAATTTTTTCAGAACGTTCCATTTATTTACAGGAAGATAAAAGTATTGCAAGAAGTAGGACTGGGTTATATCACACTCGGACAATCCGCTGTAACCCTGAGTGGGGGTGAAGCGCAACGTGTGAAACTAAGTACCGAACTTGGGAAGAAGGATACCGGTAAAACATTTTATATACTGGATGAACCAACCACGGGATTACATTTCTCCGATATTCAACATTTGATTGATGTAATGAATAAACTGGTAGATCGCGGCAATACAGTTTTGGTGATCGAACACAATATGGATGTGATCAAAGTGGCAGATCATATTATTGATCTGGGTCCTGAAGGTGGAGATGGAGGAGGACTGATCTTATTCGAAGGAACGCCGGAAGGACTTGCCCGGATGAAGGAAAGTCATACCGGAAGATTTTTAAAACTGGAATTATAGTAAGACTATGAGTAAAGAAAGAATTATAATTGATATGGATGAAGTGATGGCTGATACGATGGGAGATATGATCAGCTGGTATAGTAATGAACATGCGTTGGAGGTCGACAGGGAAAAGATGCTTGTAGGCTCCTGGATCCGCGGATTTCCGGATCATCACCAGGAAATGGTGAAAGAGCGATTGTACTCAGAAGGGTTTTTCAGAAATATTACCGTGATGAAAGATGCACAGGAAGTAATTAAAGAACTGAATGATCATTATGAAGTTTTCATCGTATCTGCCGCCATGGAGTTTCCGAATTCATTAAAAGATAAACTGGAATGGTTGCTGGAGCATTTTCCTTTTCTAAGCTGGAAACAGCTTGCACTATGTGGAGATAAGAAACTGGTAAGTGGTGATTATATGATTGATGACCATGTAAGAAACCTCGAAACATTCACAGGTAAACCTTATTTATTTACTTCCTTTCATAATCTGAATGTTACCGGATACGACCGTATCAATAGCTGGGCGGAAGCAGCAGAAATATTTTTATCTAAAAAATTATGATCAACTGGGTTTGTAAAATATTCAATGAGCTAACTGCCTGGGAATTGTATGAGATCCTGCAATTACGGAGTGAAGTTTTTGTAGTGGAACAGAACTGTGCGTATATGGATCCCGATGGAAAAGATCCGTTGTCTTATCATTTTATGGGATGGGAAGACGGTAAACTTGTGGCATATACCAGGTTAATTCCTGCGGGTGTGACCTATAAAGAAATTTCGATAGGAAGAGTGGTGAATTCACCTTCGGTAAGAGGGAGAGGAATCGGAAAGTTATTGATGGAAGAGTCTGTCAAAAAGATCCATGAATTTTTTGGTAAGCAGGATATAATGATCGGGGCCCAGCTTTACCTGAATAAATTTTATACTTCACTCGGTTTTATAAATGAAGGAGAAATTTACCTGGAAGACGGGATTGAGCATATTCATATGAGGCTAAAGAAAGAGGATATATAAGGTAATGGATTATGTTTTGAGTAATGTACTATCTCTGTTCTATTGATTTTAAGTCTACAGAATCGCTTCGTAAATTTACTATCAAGATATATTTTTTATTGACATAAGAAGATATTGATGTTCAATAAAAGCCTTGCCAGCATTGCATTTAAGGACCCCCTTCGGGTCCTTTTTCTTTGGGTTGAAAAAAGAAATTTCAAAAAAAATTGGGAGGCCACACACAAAAAACAACTATTGCGTCGTTTAAGGACTGTTAATTGTGCTCGAGATCGTATCCATTGAAGAAACTGTAATTAAAATCTAATATTCATGAAACAGAGTTTACTCACTTCTGTTTTGAGGTGTGGTGTGTCTGCACTTCTGATCTGTACAAGCCTGACTGCTGCCGCCCAATATGGCGAATCCGCTTCATTTTCGGAAGCTGGAATCACAGTAGGCCCTTCAAATTTTCTTGGCGATCTTGGTGGTAATATGGGAAAGGGAACCAGGTTCCTGAAGGATAACAATATCCCCATGACCAAGATGACCATCGGAGGTTTCTTCTCTTATCATCTTTCTCCGGCGCTCGGTTTCCGTGCAGCAATTAATATTGGTTCTCTTGAAGGAGATGATGCCATTATTAATGGTAAGGGTGGAATGGAAGAATACCGAAAGATCAGGAACTCAAACTTTAAGTCGAAATTATTTGAAGGTTTGCTGCTTGCTGAATTTTATCCTACAACTTTCTTTGAATACGATCCTTCTGATAATTACAAAACCTTACGCCCTTATTTAGTGGCAGGTATCGGTATGTTTAAATTCAATCCTCAGGGCCAGGATCCGCTGACAGGTAACTGGGTTGATTTGAAACCATTACGTACGGAAGGTCAGGGAATGCCGCAATATCCTGAAAGAAAAGAATACAATCTCACACAGATGAATGTTCCGTTGGGAATAGGTGTTAAATACCAGTTCAATGAAACCATGAATCTGAGTTTTGAAATTATACATCGCCAGACTTTTACTGATTACATTGATGACGTTAGTACAAGGTACATTGATCCGGCATTGTTCTACCAGAACCTGCCTGTAGCCCAGGCGCAGCTTGCAGAACGTATGGCCAACAAAACCGGAACGCCGTTAAGCCGTGTATTTGATGCCGGCGATATCAGGGGTAATCCTAAACAGAACGATGCATATTATACTGCAGGTTTTAAATTAGGTATCCGCCTGGGTGATGGAAATAACAGGTGGAGAAATTCAACCAAGTGCCCAATTAAATTCTAAGCCTTTGATTTCATTTTTACCTGACACACAAATGATTCTCCGGCGTTTACGTTTAACCATTACCGTTATATTCTTATCTCTTTCTACTTTAACTTCTTCTGCCCAGAAAAGTTCTGAAGAAACACGGGAGATTACCGTTAGCAAGGACAAGACCAGCAGAAAGCATAAGGTGAAAATTTATCCCGACGCAAACAGAAAAGGAATTTTCTTCAATGTTTCGGGTGTAAAAGGAAAAGTGTATCAATTTTTCTTATTCGATCTTAATGGAAAGCTTGTAAAGCAAACCAATATAAGGAGCAGGCAAACAGCCATGCTTAATAAGATTGAAAAAGGAACCTACCTCTTCGAAGTGTTCAGTGATGATGAGCGAATTGAAACCGGAAAGGTAGATGTGAAATAGTGTGTTCTTTGTTTTTATAACTACTAGCCAATAAGCTGCGGGGAAATTAGTAGAATCTGATATCCGGTTGAGTCAAACCTGATCCGTTCCCTATATTTTCTAAGTACCCTAAGACAAATAGAAAGATTTTATTAATCACTCCCCGCAACCGCTTATTGGGAGCTCATCTGAGCAAGTGTTCTGTTTTTAATCCGTACTCTGAATTCGAATTCATGACTCTAATCCGGTCATGAATTTTTTTTTATTAGTACCCGTACTTATCTCCCCATCTTGCTTTAAGAAATTTCCTTAATTCTTCTTCTCTCGGATTTTTTCCCGGATCATAAAATTTGGTTCCTTTCAATGCATCAGGTAAATATTCCTGATCACTGAAATTCTGTTCATAGGAATGGGAGTACTTATAATTTTTTCCGTAGTCAAGATTCTTCATCAGCTTTGTCGGTGCATTTCTCAAATGCAGTGGTACCGGTTGATCCCCTTCTTTTCTTACTAAGGCAAGTGCTTCATCAATCGCGGAATACGAAGCATTACTTTTATGGGAAGATGCAAGATAGGTTGCACATTGTGCAAGGATAATTCTTGCTTCAGGATATCCGATTTTGTTTACTGCTTCAAAGCAACTGTTTGCAAGTACAAGGGCGGTGGGATTTGCATTGCCGATATCTTCACTTGCCAGGATCACCATTCTTCTTGCAATGAATTTCACATCCTCACCACCTTCAATCATTCTTGCAAGCCAGTAAATTGCACCATTCGGATCACTTCCTCTGATTGATTTGATAAAAGCTGATATGATGTCATAATGTTGCTCTCCTGATTTGTCATAGATCGCAATACGTTGTTGTGCGATCCTGATCACTGTATCATCATCAATAACAATCTTTGTATTTCTGCCATTCTCATATAAAGTATCAACAACTAATTCCAGAAGGTTCAAGAGCTTCCTTGCATCACCACCACTGATTTTGAACAGGGCTGCAGTTTCGTTCAGTTTTATATCTAAGGTTGATAAAAAGCTGTCTTTCGTAAGGGCATTTTGTACAAGTTGAAGAAGATCATCTTCTGTAAGATGTTTGAGCACATAGACCTGGCATCTGCTCAATAATGCACTGTTCACTTCGAAGGAAGGATTCTCTGTAGTGGCACCAATGAGCGTAATGATCCCTTTCTCCACAGCTCCTAACAATGCATCCTGTTGTCCCTTATTGAAACGGTGGATCTCATCAATAAATAAAATGGATAGATCCGTATGTTTTGCTTCATCGATTACTGCTCTGACCTCCTTCACCCCAGCACTTATTGCACTAAGTGTGAAGAATGGAACCCTTAATGTATTGGCTATAATATTGGCGATCGTTGTTTTACCGGTTCCGGGTGGTCCCCAGAGTATCATTGAAGGAATTTTCCCCTGTTCAAGCGATCTTCTCAGAATACTTCCCTCACCCGCAAGATGTGCCTGTCCTGCAAGTTCTTCCAATGATTTCGGACGCATCCTTTCTGCAAGTGGTGCTCTCATTCCGGCAAATTAGGTAATTGAAAATAAAATGAAGCAAACCCCGGATTTAGAGCAGAAATTCTTCTGAATGGCATATTGTAAGGTAACTTTCTTTTCCACCAAAATACTTGGTTGAGAACAACGGATTATCGTGCATAAAGGTCCAGAAACTCTTTGACCTTCTGCAAAGCATCTGTAAGATTTGTGCCCGTCAATCCATGTCCCGCATCCGGATAGAAAACATACTGAACAGGAACGTTCTGTTGTTGTAGTTTATCGCGTAACATGGTCGACTGACTAACAGCAACCAGACTATCCTTTCCGCCCTGTACGATCATTGTGGGAGGAACCTGCGGATTGACAAATGTTATAGGACTGTTCTGCGCATATCCATTTGGATCATCCGGTAATGCTGCACCTACAACAGCTCCTAATAACAGGGGTGTTGCCGGATTGATCGGGTTTCGATACATATCAGCCAGATCGGTTGGACCGAAGAAATCGATGACTGCTTCCGGATCTCCGGACTGAGTATTTTTTTTGTAAGCATTGAGTAAGGCAAGATGACCACCTGCACTTACTCCAAGTAAAATATACTTTTTTGAAATGCCCATTTCATCTGTTCTATCGACAAGAAAATTAATTGCAGACCTCACATCATTTTCCTGCGTGGGGAATTTTGTCTCGGGCGATCTTACCAGCCTGTAATTAATATTGGCGAATGCGAAATTCGGAAGGAAGGGTCTGATCTGTTGAATGTATTGATTCAATTCTTTTTTATCCCCGCTTGTCCAGCTCCCGCCATGAATAAGTATTGCAAGCAGCGTAGTGTCTTTACTTCTAACTGTTGGGAAGTAAAGATCCATTTTCTGTGCAGTATCATTTCCATAACTAATGTTGTTGATCACTGATGCCGAAAAGTCCATTGCTTCATCTTCTGATTTGGAACAGGAGGAGAGGAGCAATACGAATGCCAGCATGGAAACGATTCTATTCATATATAACTTTTGAATTACAGGAAATTAGGATTTAAATAATCATGCTAACATAAAAAAAGCGGCATTTGTTAGATGCCGCCCGATTATTAACCTTTTGTATTCAATGGCGAAGCCATTTTCCTTCAATGGCGAAGCCATTCTTTGCGCTCTTTGCTCCTTTGCGAAGCCACCGCAGGTGGCGCTCTGCGTGAAATAAATCTTTGCGTGAAACAAACCTCTGCGTGAAACAAACCTCTGCGTGAAATAAACTTCTGCGGGAACAAAATCTCTTCGTGAAATAATCCCCCAAAGCTCTTATCCCAACTTAATAGCCAACTCCTTCAACTGCTTCTCATCAATACTCGCAGGCGCATCCAGCATCACATCCCTTCCGCTGTTATTCTTCGGGAATGCAATGAAGTCCCTGATACTCTCACTTCCTCCCATGATCGCACAAAGCCTGTCGAAACCAAAAGCAATTCCTCCATGTGGTGGTGCTCCATATTCAAACGCTCCCAGCAAAAATCCGAATTTATGATTCGCTTCTTCCTCACTCATTCCCAATGCTGCAAACATTTTTTCCTGCAGATCTCTCTGGTAGATCCTGATCGATCCGCCACCAATCTCATTTCCATTCAGCACCATATCATACGCATTCGCCTTGATATTACTATAAGGATGTTTCAGGTACTCCGCTGCATTTTCAATCACCGGGTTGTTGTTGATCATCACATCGATCTGGTCAGGCTTTGGGGATGTGAAAGGATGATGTCGTGCAACCCACCTGTTCTCTTCTTCCGCATACTCAAAAAGCGGGAAGTCCATTACCCACAACAATTTGAATTCATCCTTTCTTCTTAATCCAAGTCTTTCTCCCAGTTCCAGTCTCAGTTCACTGATTGCTTTCCTGGTTCTTTCTTCCGCTCCTGCAAGAATCAGTACAAGATCTCCCGCTTTTGCCTTGCAACTATCTGCAATTGCCTTCAGTTTATCTTCTGTAAAAAATTTATCTACACTGCTTTTATAAGAACCATCCGCATTTACTTTGATATATACCATTCCCTGCATGCCGATCTGCGGACGCTTCACCCAATCAGTCAGTTCATCGATCTGCTTCCGGGTATACTCACCGCATCCGGGTGCAGCAATTGCCAATACAGTTTCTGCATTTTCAAAAACACCAAATCCACTTCCTTCAATCAATTCTCCTTTTGCAAGGATCTCACCCCCTTTGAAAAAACCGCTTTTAATATTCCCGATCTTCATATCGAAGCGGATATCGGGTTTGTCGTTCCCGTAATTCCACATCGCATCTTCCCAGGTCATCCTTTGTACTTTTTCCCTGATCTCAATATTCTTCACGTCTTTAAAAATGGCTTTCACCATTCCTTCAAACATGTTTAAAATATCTTCCTGTTCTACGAATGCCATCTCGCAATCGATCTGTGTGAATTCCGGCTGACGATCCGCTCTCAGATCCTCATCCCTGAAACATTTCACCACCTGGTAATAACGATCGTATCCACTCACCATCAGCAACTGCTTGAAGGTTTGCGGAGATTGCGGAAGTGCATAAAACTGGCCCGGGTTCATTCTTGAAGGCACCACGAAATCGCGGGCTCCTTCAGGAGTTGATTTGATGAGAAAAGGTGTTTCGATATCCATGAAACCCTGTTCGTGCAGGTAGTTTCTTGCAGCACGGTTAACACTATATCTTAATTCAATATTCTTCTTTACTGCATTCCTGCGAAGATCCAGGTAACGATACTTCATACGAAGATCATCTCCGCCATCTGTATCATCCTGGATGGTGAATGGAGGTACGGCAGATTTATTCAGGATCTTAAATGAGTTTACTTTTATCTCGATATCACCCGTAGGGATATTTGCATTTTTATTGCTTCTTTCCGAAACAGTTCCGATTGCCTGGATCACAAATTCACGTCCGAGTGGTTGTTCATCCAGAATAGGATTCAGTTCCTCTCCAAATAACAACTGGGTAATTCCATACCGGTCGCGGAGGTCAACAAAACTGATGCTTCCAAATTTTCTAACCGTCTGGATCCAGCCTGCAAGGGTTACTTCCTTACCTACCTGGTCTATGCGAAGTTCTCCGCAAGTATGCGTTCTGTACATGTGAAATGATTGTTCGTTAATTTCCAGCCCTTTAGGGCGAAGGAGTGCAAATGTACATTAAAAGGCCGGATGGCTTTTTGCTGAAAGGTTTAGTTTTTCCGGAAAACTTCCTATATTGTTCCAAGAATCCGCCCATCACTCCCCTGATTAACCCTTCCACTCCGAAGAAAGAGACCATAGATTGATCCAACCCTGGAATGACCATTCTGTACCATACTAATCACAAAAAGAAAAATGGAACTCTATGGAAATTCTATTCATTTTCACATTGGTCGCAATGTCTGTATTGCTGTACCAACCCGCATCCGGCTGGTTCGAAAAATTTTCTTTAAAGCGTCATCACCGCAAATTCCAGCAACACCGGGCTTACTATCGCTCCATCATCATTTCACACATGCGTTACTTCAGAATGCTCGACAGTGAGGAGCAGGAACGCTTTCTTTTCAGAACCTATCTTTTCAACCGCTCCAAGCGATTTCATTACATCGAAGTGGAACCTAAAGCTGAAATGCCGATTCTTATCAGTGCCGTTGCAGTTCAGTTAAGCTTCGGACTGGAAAAGTTCAAACTGGATTATTTCCACGACATTTTTGTACTGAAGGATGACTATCATTATGGGTTTTATTCCCGTCCTTTCCAGGGTCATGTGGATCACAGCGGCGTTTATCTTTCCTGGGATAATTTCCTGAAAGGAATTCATGGCGAAATGACCAACTGCAATGTGGGCTTACACGAAATGGCTCATGCACTTGCCTATGTCAACTTTATTACCCAGACTGAAGAAGACCGTCACTTCAAAAAGGAATTCAAGAACTTTTCAAAAGTTGCCAGGCCGATCTTCAATGGGATGCAGACAGGAGCAAAAAATATTCTCGGTGAATATGCTGCCACCAATTACCATGAATTCTGGGCAGTGAGTGTGGAAGTGTTTTTTGAGAATCCTGTTCGCATGCGCCATGAACTGCCTGAGTTGTACCAGGCAACATGTAACCTCCTCAAACAGGATATCTGTTATTTGGCTTCCTCAAGAACCTGTTCGGAGACTTCTATTTTAACGGCTACCAGTCTCTCTTCCCGTTTTTCTTTGGGAAGAATATAGAGATAATAGGTCAGGATGAAAAACATTCCGATGGAGAACGGGATTGCCGTTAACCAGCGCATGGTCTCGTCTTTGCCCAAAAACTCGACAATCATCCAATAGCCATTTGCAGTGATCCAAAAGTCGATGGCCAGGTTGTGAAAAAGTTCGGATTTGATATGCCTTGTTTGCCAGGTGATCATTATTGCCACTGCAAGGGTTGGAACCAGCATTATTAATCCGAGAGGTTTCCACAGCATTGCCCAGCTAAGATCCTTGACAAGCCAGAAAAGAATATGGAGGTTTTCAATTTTCCTGAATCGCTCAGGGATGGTGTACATTTTTAAACTTGTCATCCTGGTAAAATGGGGGCGAAAAAGCTGCTTCCCGAAGGATAGCCATAACTGCGCAAAAGTAGTTTGTTGGAAGGATTTCTACCGGGTTCGGGCCATTGTTTTTTCAAACCTCGATAAATCTGCCATCGGGTGAATACCGTGCCGGTGCGCGAGGTGTTCCGTCAACTCATTTGCGAAGTACGGTGCAAGCGAAAATCCCTTCGTTCCCATGCCGTTTAACATTCCTAATCGCTCATTTGCAGGATGAAATCCTACAAAGGGCCGGCGTTCAAGGGTTGCCGGACGAACGGCGGCTTTATGATCCACCACGGTAAAAGGAACTTTCAGCATATGCTTGAGCGCTTCAGTTGTCCGGGTCCTGAATTCTTCTGTTGGCTGATCATCGACATAGTTCCATTCATAGGAGGGCCCCACCCAGAATAATTTCTCTCCGATCGGTGCCAGCGTTATTCCTTTTTTATAGACTTTATCAGAAGGAAGGTCATCAATCTCCACAATCAATGCCTGGCCTTTATTATTCGCAAAAGGAAGATTCGGAAATAATGGGTTGTTGATAGCATCCAGTCCTTCACAGAAAATGATTTTTTCAGCCGACAAATCTTTATAAACAACCTTGTCTGTTTCGAATTTTAAATTTTCAATATTAAATTTCTCCTCCAATAACTGCCCTTTCGATTTCAGCAGATTCCTGTATGCCGGAAACATTTCAATATTGTTTACGATATAACATGGATGGATCTCTCCGTATCCAAAATCATACATAACATATTGCTGGTAAGTATCTTCTTTAATTGGTCTTCTTAAATGACCGGGCTCCTCGATCGCACGCTCATGAAATGTGAGCATCATTTGAGGGTTTGGAAAGAAATCGATGATATTTCGATTATGGATCGCCGTTATACCTAGTTCTTTTCCCAACACTTCATAAGCTTCTTTTGCGAAAGGATGGATATCATCTACCATCCATGATTTTACGATCCTTCTTCCTGTAACAGGATTGATCATTCCTGCGGCAACCCTTGAAGGTGCCACAGGATTGTATTCATCGATCACTATAGCATCAAATCCTTTTTTGGAAAGATACCAGTGTAGAAATGTTCCGCAGATTCCCTGTCCGACAATGATCACATCTGTCTTCATCCTGCAAAAATATTATTCTTTTTCCACCATGATCACACTGCTTCCTGTATGACTCATAAACTCAGGAGCATACATACATTGCGCAGTAGTGATCCCGTTTGTGAAGGTGCCCGACAACGTTGCATTCAACTGGTACTCGAAAACATATTCTCCTTTACGCAGGTAATCGATATAAAAATCCATACTCGCGTCTTTTGCAGATTGATAGAATCCAAGTCCGCCTTTCCAGTTGTAACCGCTGATCGGGTTGATGGTTTCAAAAGATGCAGCACGCATATCTCGGACATGAACATATTCCATGTTCCGGTCACTCTGAATCTGAATGCGCACGGTGATTTTATCACCGACTTTAATGAAATTGCCTTCAGTAAAACGTTCCAGTACCGGGCCTTTATCTGTATTCCTGGTTATGAATAATTCCTTGCTGATCTTAATTGCATTTCCTGCAGCTTTGATCTTGTCAAGATTCTCAAAGTACTGCCAGTAGACTGATCCCCAGGATGCCTGTCCCTGCGTACCTTTTGTTTCTATTTTGATATTTGCCATTGCAGGATTTACCTGTTCACCGGCGATGGATTTTTTGAAATAAAACGCAGTATCAGTTAAGTTCTGATTGGTCAATTTACCTGCGTCATTTTTAGCGGTGCCTGTTGCAATAGCTGTGTTTCCTGCATTGCTGAAACTTTGGTTGCCTACAGAAATAGTTGCAACCGGTGCAGGTCCTTTCAACGTTTTATTATTCAGTAAAAATGCATGTGTCGCATCAGCAGTGGCTACATTATTCCCCCAGTTGTTCGACTGTTTATTTTTCAGCAACCATGTTTTCAATCCGTTGATTTCCTTCTCCGGTGCTTTCAGTTTTGTAAACAGTTCGATCATCAATGCCTGCGATTGAATGGAAGACTGAAACCAGTAATATCCTGCTACCAGGTCTTTCCAGTACATACCCATTTCAGGATGATGGATCGCAGTTTCCTGCATTGATTTCAGGATCTTTTTAGCATTGTATGTATCGCCGGATGCATGCAGTGAAAGGGCTGACATCGCCTGGCCGTATTTGTTGAAGAGCGTCCATTTGGTAGTCATTTGCTTTCTGTAATGATTAATTGCAGCCAGCATTTTGCCATCCAGTGGTTCATTCTTAAAGTAGCCGAGCATGAACAGGTATTGAACCTGTGCGTAATCAATGGAGGCAGTTTTTGATTTTGACTTTTTATAATTGTTATAATCTTTCAGCAATTGTTCGTGCGTATATTCCAATCCGTTTTCCACTAACTCTTCGAACTCTTCCTGATCGATGATGTTCATTTCTATCAGTCGGCCAATTCCAATTAAAATCTTTTGTGTGATATAACGATCACTGCGACCACCTTTGAACCAGCTGAATCCTCCGTCTGCATTCTGAAAGGATTTTAGTTGTTCAATGTTTTCCTGTTGTCCTCTGATAGAATCTGCGAACAAAGAAGCGATCATCTTCATTTGTTCCGTTTCATTCTTTGCTTCCAGCACCCATGGTGTTTGTTGCAGTACAATGTTTTTCAGCTCTTCATTCTGCTGGAGTTTGCTGATAAATCCAGTATCAGTTTTCAATTGCGCAAACCTTGTTTTCAACTGTGGATTCTGATTCACCAGGAAATTGGTAACAGCATTCGCATAGATTCGGGTAAAATATTCATCTGCACAACCATGCGTAACCTGCGACATGTACGGCAAAGCCTGCAATACATACCAGGACGGATCTGCAGTGTATTCTACCGTGAGTTTGTGGTGCGATAAGGTTTCGCTGCTGTCACTGTTTTTTAAAGATTTAAATTCTACTGTTTTGGTTTCATCGCCATTCATATACAATGGCAATGATTCGGTAACCAGTTTTTTATTGGTAAGAACGGGAATCATAGTTTCTTCTCCGTCAGTCAGACTGTCGGATCTCACATAGAACCTGGTGATCACCGGTCTTGTATAGAGATACGGAACTTCAATACTAAAATCTGATACTACGGATTCTCCTGCAGCCGCAGTGAAGTATTGATTTGGAAAGAAGTTGCGGAACCATCCGTCGACGGGTTGATTTGTTTCCGGATCGATAAGTTGTAATTCTACCTGTCCGGTCAGTTCTTTTTCACTCATGTTCACGATCTTGGCGCTCAGGTTGATACGGTCTCCTTCGCGAACAAACCTTGGAATGTTTGGCTGAACCATTAAAGGTTTCTGGGTCTGAATAATCTTTTCCAGTCTTCCGAATGCAAGATTTTTATCGTGAGCAAGTGACAACCACTTCCAGCTGGTCAATGCTTCCGGCATGGTGAAGTTTAGTTCGATGCTGCCGTCTTCTTTTGTTTTGAGGTCTGGGAAGAAGAAGGCGGTTTCGCGCATGTCTTTGCGAGGAGTGATGGTTGGTGTTTCCGTTTTTTTTGTAGCAGAATAACCAATGACTACTACCTCTTCCATTTTTGCATCCTGCACCGCGATACCTGCAGCTTTGCCTTGTAATACTTCTTCATTAGAAAGATCCTTCTTTTGTGCTGATGCAACTCCCCTGATTTTGATGCTTTGATTTTCAAAAGCTCTTGATCCGTAAATCATATCCCTCGCATTCACCAACGGATCATACTTGATCTCATCATAGGATTTTTCAAACACGCTGTAAACTGCATCTTTAAAACTCCTGTTATTCGATCCGACCGAATTGAAATTATTTCCGTTTTTAAATGGCGGGTGATACACGCCACCGGTTTCAAATAAAGAAGGGATACTCCATGTATGCGGCCTGATCATATCAAGCGATTGATCATACATCACTGAAGCAAGTTCTACCGGTTCATTGTTTTTGCGGCTTACTTTCAACGTCCATTTTTCCGGACTTCCCGGCATTGTTTTATCCCTATAGGTAAGTACATCAATTTTCAGCTGCTTATCTTCTTCAATTACTTCCACGATTTTGCTGTCACTGTAAAACCTGTTCTTATATACTGTTGCTATATCAACCCTGAATCTTTTTGTTTTTTCAGAAGCCGGGATTTCGCGGGTTACCATCCCATTGACAATTTTCTGCTCTATTGGTTTCAGCTCATTATTCTCAATCTCCTGTGTTCTCACCACAACAGAAGGCAGATTTGAAACAATCCCATAACTGAACTTATTTCCTGCAATTAACGTGTCTGCGGAGGTCATGATCTGAACATTTGCCATTCCTTTCGGCTGTTCTTTTCCACTTACTTTTAAAATCCGTTTTGCAGACAGCATTTCTCCGTTTGCATTACGGGCTTCTATGTTTATCAGGTAATATCCGGCTTCCAGGTTCCTGTCGGAAATGATCATAATTTTTGATCCTTTAACCGAATCAGTCAACAGATTAATATTCTTAACTGTTTTCCATGTCATCGGATCATTTTCATCTTTGTAGATATCAACCGGAAAATACTTTTTGTATTCACTTTCATTTAGTACAAATACATCCGGTTCTTGCCAATATCTTTCCCTGAAATTATTTGCGGGACTTTCCAGTTTATTCAATTCAATTTTTACGGAAGTTGTTACAGGTTGCTCATTCAGATTGCTGGTATTGATCTTTAGCGTTGGAAGTTCATTTGTCGTGATCTCTTCTTTAAGATCCAGGTCCAGCTGGAATGATTTATATCCCGCATCAATTGTTTGAGATGTTCCATGCGTTTCTCCATTGATATCTGTTACATCCACTGATACGGTATAACTGAAGATGGGATCTGTTTTCGGATCTATCTTCAGATCCGGAATCGCTTTGAATTCAATGAGGAAATTTCCTCCGGCATCTGTTGTAGTTGTGCCATGGGTGATTTCCTGTGATTCCTGTCTCGGGAAAATTGACTTTGAATAATATGACCTCCAGATTGGATATCTCGCCATTCTTCTCACCCGGTAATTCACCTTTGCATTGCTGATGCTGTTGCCTGCAAATGCAGTGGTAATTCCTTTTACAGAGATGGAATCATTTACCTTAAATGTTTCAACAGGTTTAACTAAATCGGTTTTGAATTTCGGACGTTTGTATTCTTCTACAGAAAAATCTACCGACCCCGAAGTCTCATCATCTTCTATCCTGAAGTTTCCGTTCATTAAATTTGATGGTAGCTGAAACTTTCCATTGTACGATCCAAACTCATTGGTCGTAACAAAAAGACTGTCAACTTCTTCATCATTAGCGTCATACAGGAATATCCAAACATTTTTTCCTGCTACCACTTTGTTTTTCTTCGAGTTAAAATCTTTAGTGGTCATAATTCCTTTGAAGAAAACTGTCTGTCCGGGACGATAAACTGACCTGTCGCTGAATAAATAACTGGTAAGATATTTTTCTTCAAACTCTTTTAACTCTTTCGGATCATTTTGATTCTCTTCGTAGGTATAGTAATTTGATTCTTTACCAACAATTAATTCATCATTATTATATTTTATGATGAAACGTTTTTGAGAATAATCATCTTTTGCAGGCCTGGGCGTTTCAAATGATCCTGTATTGTCGGATTTGTAGGTATTGGTTACTTTAAATTCATAAGTTCTGGACTTCTGGTTATAGATATTTACCGCTTCTTCAATAATTGCATTTTGAATTGGTGTTCCGGTTTCCCTGTTTGCTACAAAATGAATATTGTCTTTATTGAAGTAAGCTAACCCTGAAACTGTAAAATTCAATAATGAAAGCTGTTCCTGTTTTCCCGGTTCAAAATTATTTTCAGTTGAAACCAGCAATCCATAATTACCCGGTTCCAAAGCATCTATTTTAATTTCTGCTGCATGTTGCTGGTAGTCGTTGAGATCAGGTAATTTCTGTTCAATAGTTTTTAATGCAGGAAGTTTCGATATTTTTTCCCAGTACTCCTGATTCCATCTGTCACCTTCAACTTTATTATCCAGCCTGATTATCCTTCCATATACAGAAACAAGATTTCTGAAAGTGAGCAGCAGGCGGAAGGGTAGTCCCGGACTGTTTATAGATTCTGATTGAAGACTAATGGACGGTTTAGTAATATTGTTTAAAAGATTTTGTGCATTGCTTCTGCCTTCGGAAGCTGTTGTATCAATAAGTATTGATTGTAGGATCTCAATCGCTTTCGTGTAAGCATACCTGTTAGTTGTATCTGCTTTAGGGTCGTACTGTGCTGCACGTTCTGTATAATTTTGTGCAAGTAAATATGACGCCTGCTGTGTACCCGCATTACCTGCATAGGAGGAAATGATATGTTGAAGAGCAGTCAGGTACAAAGAGTCTTTATTTTCCATAACTGCATTATCATGGACATAGATAATCCTGTTAAGGTCCGCATCGATCAGTGCAGAGGCATCTTTGTCATTCAAATGAAAAGCAATGATCTGCTGGTAAATCTTAACTGCCTGGTAGGCTGGTGCTACGGAATCAACACTTGCAACATCGTATTTAGCAAATGCCACAGCGGGTGCAAAGAGCTGAACATCTCTCAGTTCAAAACTTTCTGCAGGTTTGGTGATCAGTCTGCTGTCATTCCTGAAATAATCAAGTGCTCTGAATGCAAGCAGATCAAAAAGGGTAGGTCTTAATTTTCTTGAGTTTCCTTTCTGCAACAAAGGCTCGAAAGCTTTGAGTCCTGTTTTTTGCAAAAGAGATTTTGAACTTAATGATTCATTGTATAAAGCAATGATCCTTTTATGCAAGTCATCAATACTCCAGTTTTCGATATCCGGATCAGTGGATCCTGCAATCGTTGTTCTTCCTCGTAATTCGTATTGATTTTCCTGCAGGTATTGCCAGTAGGCCTGTGCAGTAAGACTTTGCAGGATCGCTTTTGCAGCTCCGGAATTTGTTTTGATTTCCTTTTCAAGTGATTTGATCGCTGTAACGGATGATTCCTCGTCGAGGTCTTCCATTACCTGGATCCGATATAACAGTGCCTTGATCTTCTGCGCTTCATTTTTTTCTGCTACTGCTTTTTTATAAACAGCATTGATCTCATTTAAAGCAGTTTTATTCAATCCACTTTTTAAGATAATTGAATCAATGTTTTTCCACTGCTTGCTGTATGTGTCTGATTGTGCCTCCACGTTAAAATAAAGGGTTATGAATAGGGATGTTAGAACACTTGCTCTTACAATATTTTTTACAAGATTGTATTGTTTCCGGATGAATGGTCTCATAGTCCACAAGGTTAGAAAAGAATTGTAAATAAAGTAACCGGTTAAATAAAAGGTTGGTTAATAAATGGATGCCATAAGAATTCAATTGTGATTTCACAATCGGATCCTGATATCACCCAATAAAAAACCCCTCAGTTCTGAGGGGTTTATAAAGAGTAACTATTTGATTTGATTCCACAAATTATCCAATAAGTTTTTGTGGGTGACAGGTTATCCTACCACTTTTTTCATGGTTGCTCCGATGTCGGCAGGACTGGATACCACATGGATACCACACTCAGTCATGATCTTCATCTTTGCTTCTGCAGTATCTTCAGCACCACCCACGATCGCACCTGCGTGACCCATTCTGCGGCCCGGAGGAGCAGTTTGTCCCGCGATAAATCCTACAACCGGCTTCTTCGCATTTTCCTTATACCATCTTGCTGCTTCTGCTTCCATACCACCACCGATCTCACCGATCATAACGATCGCGTCCGTTTCAGGATCATTCATAAACAGTTCAAGCGCTTCTTTTGTAGTTGTTCCGATGATCGGGTCTCCACCGATACCTACTGCAGTTGATACTCCAAGTCCAGCTTTAGCCACCTGGTCAGCAGCCTCATAGGTAAGGGTTCCTGACTTTGAAACGATACCGATACGTCCTTTTTTGAAGATAAAGCCAGGCATGATACCTACTTTACATTCATCGGAAGTGATGACTCCCGGACAGTTTGGCCCGATCAGTCTTGTTTTGGTTCCCTGTAAGTAATTCTTTGCACGAACCATGTCCTGAACAGGAATACCTTCAGTAATACATACTACCAGTTCAACACCGGCTTCTGTTGCTTCCATAATTGCATCGGCTGCGAATCCTGGCGGTACAAAGATGATGGAAACGTTCGCCCCTGTAGCTTTTACAGCTTCAGCAACGGAATTGAACACAGGTTTGCCCAAATGTTCTGTTCCGCCTTTATTTGGCGTAACACCTCCAACAACGTTGGTGCCATACTCTATCATCTGCGTTGCATGGAACGTACCTTCTGTACCGGTAAATCCCTGAACCAGGATCTTTGAATCCTTATTTACTAGAATACTCATATCGGGAAATTAAAAGTTGGGCGAATTTATGGCAAAAAGGGATTGAATAGAAGATTTCAGGAAATAAGGAATATTCATTTTAATCGAATCGACTTAAATTTTTTCATTCCCGTCGTTCAGCAACTCATTCATATCTCTGTCCTCATCAACCCTTCCGCTCATTTCCAGCATCCTCATATCTTTCGCATCCTTCAAAAATTCAGAAGCGAAAATGAATTCATTCAATCTTTCGTTTTTGCTGAAGATGATCTCCTTGCTGTTTCCTTCCCATTCTTTTTCACCCTGGTGCATATAAAGGATATGGTCTCCCATTTCCATCACACTGTTCATATCATGGGTATTGATAACCGTAGTAATATTATATTCTTTAGTGATCTCGATGATCAGCCGGTCGATCACCAGTGAAGTAAGCGGATCCAGCCCTGAATTGGGTTCATCCACAAAAAGATATTTTGGATTCAGTACGATCGCACGTGCAATACCCACACGTTTTTTCATACCACCGCTTAATTCAGCAGGAAATTTTTTGTTGACACCTTCCATGTTCACCCGTTTCAATACCTCATTCACTCTTTGAAGTTTCTTCTGGTAGTTATCCTTTGTGAACATATTCAATGGGAACATGATGTTCTGTTCCACTGTCAAACTGTCGAACAGGGCAGAACCCTGGAACAGCATCCCGATCTCTTTACGGATCTCTTTCCTGTCTTCACCGTTCATCGTCACAAAATCCTTTCCTCCATAGAGAATTTCACCGCTGTCGGGTTTGAACAATCCTACCAGGCATTTCATGAATACCGTTTTGCCGCTTCCGCTTGAACCGATGATCAGGTTACACTGACCGGGCTGCATATTTACGGATACGCCATTCAGAACGCTCTTTTCACCGAAGCTCTTCTTGATATTTTTAACCTCAATCATTGTAATAATAATAAGCTTAACAGGTAATCTGCTGCGAGTATGGCCACACAGCTTACTACCACAGATTTTGTACTTGCACGACCGATCTCAAGCGATCCTCCGGTTACATAATAACCATAATAGGCAGGAATACTTGAAATGAGAAATGCAAAAGTGTATCCTTTGATCAGTGCGAAATAAACGTTGAAGGGCATGAAACTTTCCAGCAATCCCCGGTCAAAATCATTTGATGAAACAATCCCGGTGGTTACACTGGCTAAACGGCCTCCGTAAATTCCCAAACCCGCAGAGACTACCACGAGCAAGGGGATCATGATCAACCCTGCAAGGATCTTGGGAAGGACCAGGTAGGTTTTTGTATTGATACCCATGATCTCGAGTGCATCGATCTGCTCACTTACGCGCATGTTTCCAAGTTCACTGGCAATCTTACTGCCTACAACTCCTGCCAGTACTATACAGACAAGGGTAGGAGCGAATTCCAGGATCACAGTATCACGTACAATCTGGGCGATAGTTGATTTGGGAATAACCGGCGATACCAGCTGGTAAGCAGTCTGGAGTGCGGATACTGCACCCATGAAAAACGAAATGATCACTACAATCCCGAGTGATCCGATCCCGATCTCATTACACTGGTGCATCAGTTCTTTCCAGTACATCTTCGGATTCTCCGGTTTGGAGAACATCCCTTTGAGAAGCAGTAGATAACGGCCGAATTCTGTAAATACCTTCATTTTGTTATTGTTTCTTGCCAATCCTCTTCCACCATCGCGATTTCTTGACTTCTTCCTGGGTTGAAATGATATTGTTTTTAGACCTTGTCTGTGCGTCGACCACCGAAATGATCGCCATGTTTACAATACTTCTTACAGAACTTCCCAATTGAAGAACGTGGACAGGTTTATTAAGTCCAAGCAGAATCGGTCCGATAGCATCGGCTCCTCCCACTTCTTTCATTAAATTATATGCCACGTTACCTGCTGCCAGGTTCGGGAAGATCAGTGTATTGACTTCTGCATCAACCAACTCGCTGAAAGGATAGTTCTCTTTCAGCAGTTCAGGGTTAAATGCCATACTCGCCTGCATTTCTCCATCAACCAGCAGGGAAGGGTTTTTCTGCTTTACGATCGCTCTTGCCTGTGCCACAAGCCTGGCCTCAGGAGAATTACTCGAACCAAAGTTTGAATAACTCAGCATGGCAATCCTGGGCGTGAGGTTAAAGTTCCTCACTTCCCTTGCTACCAGTAAAGTAATATCTGCCAGTTCTTCCGCCGTCGGATTAAAGTTAACGGTTGTATCGGCAAGGAACAAAGGTCCTTTTTTCGTGAGCAGGATATACATGCCCGCCAGCTTTTTGACCCCTTCCTCCATTCCGATGGTATGAATCGCGGGGCGTATCGTATCCGGGTAGTTTTTGGTAAGTCCCGAGATCATTGCATCCGCATCTCCCGTTTCCACCATCATCGCTCCGAAATGATTGCGGTCACGCATTACCTTATACGATTCATATTTATTGAAACCTCTGCGTTGCCTTTTATGGAAGAAAATATCTCCGTAGTATCTCCTTTTCTCCTCATGTTCATCTTCCTGTGGATTGATGATCGGGAAGGCATCTACATCGAGACCGTTCTCTTCTGCAATTGCACGGATCCTTTTTTCATTTCCGAGAAGAATCGGGTAAGCGATATTTTCTTCGAAAACAATCTGGGCGGCTTTCAGAATTTTTAAATTGTCGGCTTCCGCAAATACAACCCGCTTCGGATCTTTTCTTGCTTTGGAGCCCATGACCCTCATGATCTGGTTGTCTAAACCGAGTCTTTTATTCAGCTCAATCGCATATTCATCCCAGTTCCTGATCGTTGTTTGTGCAACCCCGGATTCAACGGCAGCCTTCGCCACTGCAGGAGCGATAGTGGATAATAATCTTGGATCAAGCGGTTTGGGAATGATATAGTTGGGTCCGTAAACGATGTTTCTTTCGTTATAGGCGATGTTCACAATGTCGGGAACTGAAGTGCGGGTTAACTCCGCCAAAGCCTTTACTGCTGCCAGTTTCATCTCTTCATTGATGGTTTTCGCCCTGACATCCAGCGCTCCGCGGAAGATGAAGGGAAATCCCAGCACGTTATTCACCTGGTTCGGATAGTCGCTTCTTCCGGTTGCCATAATGATATCATCCCTTACTGCTGTGGCTGCTTCATAGGTGATCTCGGGATCCGGGTTTGCCATGGCAAAAACGATTGGTTTCTTCGCCATGCTTTTCACCATTTCAGGAGAAATTACATTTCCGACACTGAGTCCTACGAACACATCCGCATCCTTCATTGCCTGTGGAAGGGTACAGTCTGATTTAGTGATAGCAAAAAGCCTTTTATCGTCGTCGAGGTCTGTTCTGCCGGTATGAAGCACACCATCCTTATCAAATACGGTGAAGTTGGAATGTTTGGCTCCCAGGGAAATGTACAATTTCATGCAGGCCATTGCTGCAGCGCCCGCTCCGTTGATGACAAACTTTACTTTTTCAATTTTTTTCTTCTGGATATCCAGTGCGTTGAGCAGGGCGGCACCACTGATGATGGCAGTTCCGTGCTGGTCGTCGTGCATTACCGGGATCTGGAGCGTTTCCCTGAGTTTCTTTTCAATATAAAAACACTCCGGAGCCTTGATATCTTCCAGGTTGATCCCACCGAAAGTAGGTTCAAGTGATTTAATGATCTGGATGAGTTTATCCGGATCCTTTTCATTGATCTCGATATCAAAAACATCAATGTCGGCGAAGATCTTGAAGAGAACTCCTTTTCCTTCCATTACTGGTTTTGAAGCTTCGGGACCAATATCTCCCAATCCCAATACGGCTGTTCCGTTGGAGATAACGCCTACCAGGTTTCCTTTGGCGGTGTATTTATAGACATCTTCTTTATTGGCGAAAATTTCTTTGCAGGGCTCTGCAACTCCGGGGGAGTAGGCCAGTGACAGGTCCCGTTGTGTTTTGGCATCTTTGGTTGGTATCACTTCGATCTTTCCAGGCCGGCCTTTGGCGTGGTATTCCAGCGCCTGTTCTCGTCTTAGATCTTTCTGCATAATATCGGTTGTTTCGGTTCCGGATACTTGGTTTAGGGTTGCAATTTAGGTTTTTGGCTAATACCTGTTAGGGAAAATGTATGATTGATGACTGTGACGTAAGCATAAAATTCCATAAGTTTCCGTTAACAAAAGATATGTTGCAACCTAAAAGCAACCATTCGTATCTAAAAAATGTATTTTTAGCATTAAACATTATCCATTTATGCGGGCATTGAAAAAAGCGTTACCTGTATTAGTAATGATGGCTGTTGTTACGATAGCCTGTTCAAAAGAAAAAGGTATTGAAAATGGGGGAGCTCCTGAGCCCGACAATACCACAGCTGCTGATAAGATCAAGGATACTTCCCTTATGATCGCAGAAGATATATATCTCTGGTACAACCAGATCCCATCGAATTTTAATCCACGTCAATATGCCGATCCTGATAAAGTGATGCAGGCAATCAGGGCTTTCAGTGTGGAACCAGGATTTACACAACCTGTAGACCGCTGGAGTTTTGGTATCAAACAAACTGTTTGGGATGATGTAAGTTCCGGTGTGGCTGGTGATTTTGGTATGAATGTATTTTTCCGTGCTGAGGGTGACCTCCGCGTAAAAAATGTTGAACCGAATTCTGCAGCAGGAAAGGCAGGCATCAAAAGAGGATGGAGGATCACCAAGATCAATAACAATACAAACATGACCACTGCGAATGCCGACTTCATTGTGAATGCGGTATGGGGAAGTGCAGCTTCATCTTTCACTTTTACAAAGCCCGATAATAGTTCGGCGGATGTTAACCTGACTGCTGGTTCCTACGTTGAAGACCCTGTTTATATGGATACTGTTTACACAATAGGTACCAAGAAAGTGGGTTATTTTGTTTTCAATAGTTTCCTCGGAGATACTACGCAGATCTATAATGATTTCAATAAATTATTCAGTCGCTTTGCTTCGGAAGGTGTGGATGATGTGATCGTTGATCTTCGTTATAATGGCGGAGGATATGTTAGCGTGCAGCAGAAACTTGCCAACTACCTTGTTCCTTCTGCTGGTGATGGAAACACCATGATGAGCCAGGAATTCAACAACAAGTATTCGATCTATAATGAAACCTACGAGTTTGAGAAGATCGGAAACCTGAACCTGAACAGGATCTTTTTTATTGTATCGGATAATACCGCATCAGCAAGTGAATTGCTGATCAATAACCTGAAACCATTTATGGAAGTAAAGCTTGTTGGTCCAAGCGCTACCTATGGTAAGCCTGTGGGATACTTCAATATTCCTGTAGGCGACTGGTACGTATTCCCGGTATCTTTCAGAAGTACCAATAAACTGGGACAGGGTAATTACTTCAATGGAATCCAGACTGATAAACAGACTGCTGATGGATTGGATAAAGATTTCGGAGATCAGGATGAAGCAAGTCTGAATTCAATCATAAAGTATATCAATAGCGGAACCTTTGGATATATGGGTGAGCGTCGCGTAGGAGCAGTGACTGAACAGGGCAAATCAGCACCTGTAAACAATGCCAATAAAAAACTTGAGCATGTAAGATTCAGAGGTATGGTGGATAAACCGAAGTTCTAGTCAGAAGGATTTTTAATCCTGAATTCATTTAGATTTTATTCTGAATATTTGAATTAATTAAAAGCGCAGCTGGTGAAAACCGTTGCGCTTTTAATGTATTACAGAGCAACAATTTTTGAGGGAGGATTGTCAGATTCAAAAACTTTTGAGAATGAGAAAAGGCTTGAATTTTTTCTTTTGGTGTGCTATCCTCCTTATAGCACTTAATGGCTGCAAAAAGGATAATTCCGGGAAAGAATGCATTGGTTATTCAAATGCTCAAATAACCGAAATAAAAGGATCAACCACTGCTACAGCAGGAGAGGAGATTGAATTAACTATTTCCTACTTTTTTTTTAATGGATGCGGTAATTTCGAAAGGTTAGAAGCTACTCCCAATGGAAATACAACTACTATCAGAATAGTCGCCAAGTATGAAGGTTGTGTATGTCCGGAAGTTCTGGTAAGGGGACAAACAGTTTATTCATTCAAAGCAACTCAGCCCGGAATTTATCTTTTAAAATTCCTTCAACCTAATAAGTCGATTTTAGAATACACCATCACTGTAAATTAATAGGCCCTGTCTTAAATATTAAGTCGATGATATAGTCCCTCCGGAGAATATTTTTTTAATGAATCTATTCAAATGCCACGCTTGCTCCCAACCACGCCATCATTCCAACACCCGTTTCAATTGCGGATTCATCAATATTAAATGTTGGCGTGTGCACTCCGGAAACAATACCTTTTGATTCATTGCGGGTTCCAAGTCTGTAGAAACATCCGGGAATCACCTGCGAATAGTATCCGAAATCTTCAGCGCCCATTCGCATTTCAGTGGTCTCCACCTGTTCAGTTCCCATAAATTCTTCGGCCTTTGCTCTTACTGTATCATTCAACTCTTCATTGTTATACACACAGGGATAACCTACATCGATTTTCATGTCGAGTTCAGCACCCATTCCTTCCACTACTCCCCTGGCGATCTCACGGATATGGTTATGCGCTTTGAATCTCCAGGTCTCGTCCAGTGCTCTGAACGTTCCCATGAGTTTCACTTCACTGGGAATTACATTCGTGGTAAAACCTCCCTGGATTGAACAGATAGATAAAACAGATGGTGATAAGGGATCATTGTTCCTGCTGATCACCTGTTGCAAGGCAGTTATGAGTTGAGCTGCAATTAAAATAGTATCCTGCGTGAGGTGCGGTGCTGCTGCATGTCCGCCTTTTCCCCGGATGGTGAAATATAATTCGTCGGCACTTGCCATAACTTTCCCGCCTCTGAAGCTGAGTTTACCAACTTCAAGTTGCGGATTTACATGCAGACCGATTATTCCCTGTGGCTTTGGATTTTCGAGCACGCCGTCTTTGATCATAAGACTTGCGCCACCCGGATTTTTTTCCTCTCCGGGTTGAAAGATCAGTTTCACAGAGCCGTTCCATTCATCTTTAAGTTCATTCAGAATTTTTGCAGCACCTAAAAGACAGGTCGTATGAACATCATGTCCGCAGGCATGCATAACACCTTCTATGGCTGACTTATAAGCAACATCATTTTGTTCATTGATAGGAAGTGCATCCATATCTGCACGAAGTGCAATCACTCTCGATCCTGCATCTTTTCCTTGAATGATTCCAACAACGCCGGTGGTTGCCATTATTTGAAATGGAATTCCGTATTCGGTAAGTTTCTGCTGAATGAATTTGGAAGTATTGAATTCCTGGTAACTCAATTCGGGATTCGCATGCAGGTGATGACGAACCGCCAGGTTTTCCGAAGCGTATTTATTTGCGAGTGATTTAATCCGGGATTGGAGCATATTCCAAAGTTAGGGAATGAGCACTACTCATTGTTCATCTCGATCACATCCCTGACAACATATACTCCGGTTGGAAATAATCTTTTCAGTGATTCTACATATTCCTCGGCTTCCGGACGGGTTTTAAAGTTTCCAACCTTCAGTTTGATAAAAGGGGTCTGATACATCAGGTAGGCTTTCAACTCAGGGAAGCTCTGGTAAATCTGGGTTTTCGCTTCGTACGCTTTATTGCGGTCGTTTGTATTGATGACAAGGATCCTGAAACCGGGACCTGTTCTTCTTGCATTTCTTGTAGTGATCTCGTTGATCTCAATCTGTTTGGCGATCAACAGATCAACACGATGATCCTTATGGATCGCGACAGATCCGGAATCATTCTGTGCAAAGGCACCAAAAGAAAGTAAAACGGTAAAAAGGGTCAGAATAAATTTCATATGTTAATTGTTACAAATAAAGGACCAATTCCACTCAATATCCATCTCCGGATTCACCCTTAACAATTGTTACTGATGCACTGCATCCGAGTCGGTCCGCGCCTGCTTCTACCAGTTCCTTAGCAAAGGCAAAATCCCTGATTCCTCCGGAAGCCTTGATCCTGATATGTTCCGGAAGATGTGCTTTCATGATATGCACAGCTTCAACCGATGCACCTTTTTCTGCATATCCGGTGGAGGTCTTTACAAAATCAACCTCCATTTTTGAATAGAGCCCGCAACACTTAATGATCTCTTCGGTTGTAAGAATTCCCGATTCAATGATCACTTTAATAATCTTCCCGTTTTTATGCGCAGCCTCTACCAGGAATTTGATTTCGTTTTCGAGATAGGTCCACTGTCCCGCTTTTAAAGCAATCAGGTTTACCACTACATCGATCTCATCTGCTCCATCTTCTATTGCCTGTTGCATTTCGAAGATCTTGGCTTTCGCTACAGAGTATCCAAAAGGAAAGCCCACAACGGTAGCAACTTTTACTTCAGAATCTTTCAACATCATCTTTGCATTCCTTACAAAAGGAGGCGGTACACAAACCGCTGCAAATTTATTTTCCATCGCTTCAGCACATATTTTCCTGATATCTTCCAGTGTTGTCGTAGGTTTCAGGATCGTATGATCTATATATTGTGCAATATTCATCATATTTTAATGCGTGGGGCTAAAAAGACGCCCTCCGAAATTACAACATTACTTATATTCCACTCTTCAATTAAATACCCCCAGCATATATGATCAGACTAGCTATTAATTCGCGCCTGTGTAAAACAGTACTGGCGCTGTTGGGTTGCTTTGCCCCGGCCATCATGCAGGCCCAGGAAAGTTTCCCGGTAAACGGAGTCGCCGAACCACGCTCCGGACATTATGCCCTGGTTCACGCCAACATCGTCAAAGATGGAAATACCACCCTGAAGGATGCAGCCATCATTATTAAAAATGGGAAAGTGATGCAGGTCGGAAATAATCTTTCCATTCCTGCAGACGCCATGGTGATCGATCTGAAAGGAAAATACATCTATCCTTCTTTCATCGATGTGTACAGTGATTATGGTATTGCAGTACCACAACGGCAGGGCTCATTCAATTTTAACCAGCCCGCTCAGCTTACCAACAATGCAAAAGGTGCATATGGATGGAACCAGGCCCTGAAGCCGGAAGTGGATGCCTATAAGATCTTCACAGCTGATGAACAAAAAGCTGCCGCATTGCGCGAACAGGGATTCGGAACCGTGCTCACCCACCAGAAAGATGGTATCGCACGTGGAACCGGAACCGTGGTAATGCTCGCCGATAAAAATGACAACCTGGTCATGCTGAAAGAAAGAGCTTCCGCTCATTACTCCTTCAATAAAGGAACTTCCACTCAGAGTTATCCAGGATCCTTAATGGGATCCATTGCATTGCTCCGTCAGACCTATCTCGATGCACAATGGTATAAATCAAATCCCGGTGCAGAAGGTGTAAATATTACTTTGCAATCATGGAATAATAACCAGGCGCTCCCACAATTCTTTGAAGCAAATGATAAATGGAATGCGATCCGTGCCGACAGGGTAGGAGATGAATTCGGTGTTCAGTATGTCATCAAAGCAGGTGGTAATGAATATCAGCGGATCAATGAAGTTGCAGCTACCAAGGCAACCTTTGTTCTTTCACTGGATTATCCACAGGCAATGGATGTGGAAGATCCGAACGATGCAAGATTTGTTGCACTCTCCGCAATGAAACACTGGGAACTTGCTCCAACCAATGCAGCAGCATTTGAAAAGGCAAATATTCCTTTCTGTTTTACGACCTCAGATCTTCGTGATGTAAAAACTTTCATGGCCAATCTTAAAAAGGCAATTGAATATGGATTGTCTGAGGCGAAGGCGTTGGATGCTCTTACCAAAACTCCTGCACAATTACTTGGTGTGTATGATAAAGTAGGAAGCATTGAAAATGGGAAGATGGCAAACTTCATTGTTACTAGCGGACCTGTTTTCGCAGACAAATCTTCTATCCTTGAAAACTGGGTGTTGGGAACAAGATATGAAGTGAAAGACGAGCGTACTGATGTGAAAGGTATCTATGATCTTACCATAAATAACGGTGCAAAATATTCACTCGAAGTAAAGTCTCCATCATCCGCAACAATTATCAGCGGAAAGGATACCATGGCTGCGAAACTCAGCTACGATGGAAAGATCGTAAAACTGAATTTTGCGCCAACCAAAAGGTCTAAATCTTCCAACAGGCTCAGTGGTGTTTCCAACGGAACAACCTGGAGCGGAACAGGTGTTGATACTGCAGGAAAATCTTTCCTGTGGACTGCAACCTATAAATCAGAAGTTGCAGACAAAGCAGACAGTGCAAAGAAAAAAGAAACCCTTGCTTTGGGCAAAGTAGTATTTCCATTTACAGGTTATGGAGTGGAAGAAATGCCTAAGCAGGAAACCATCCTGATCAAAAATGCAACTGTGTGGACGAACGAAGCACAGGGTAAAATTGAAGGAGCTGATGTTCTGGTGAAAAATGGTAAGATCGTTCAGGTTGGTAAAGGTCTGAATGACGGTTCTGCCAGAGTGATCGACGGAACCGGCAAACACCTGACTCCCGGTATCATTGATGAACATTCACATATCGCAGCTGCCTCAATTAATGAAGGCGGACAATCCGTAACATCAGAAGTACGTATCCAGGATAACCTTGATCCGGAAGATGTTGATATTTATTTCCAGTTGAGTGGAGGTGTTACTACCTCACATATCCTGCATGGTTCTGCGAATACAATCGGAGGACAGACCCAACTTATCAAACTCAGGTGGGGTGCAGATGATAAGGGATTGATGTTCGCAGGTTCAGATCCGTTTATCAAGTTTGCACTGGGTGAAAACGTTAAGCGTTCTTCTTCATCTGCAAACAATCGTTATCCTGATACAAGAATGGGCGTTCAGCAGGTTTTGCAGGATGCATTCCAGAGAGCAAAAGAGTACGAAGCAAATATCAAAAAAGCTGAAGCAAACAATAAGAAAAAAGGCGCTACCCCAATGGTAGTAAGAAGGGATCTTGAACTGGATGCACTGGTAGAGATCATGAACAAAAAGAGATTTATTACCTGTCACAGTTATGTTCAGAGCGAGATCACTGCAGCAATGCGTGTAGCTGAGCAGTTCGGTTTCAATGTAAATACATTTACGCATATCCTCGAGGGTTATAAGGTAGCTGATAAAATGAAAGCACATGGAGCTGCAGCTTCAACTTTCTCCGACTGGTGGATGTATAAGAATGAAGTAGTTGATGCAATTCCATACAACCCTACCATCATGCATAAAGTGGGATTGAATGTTGCGATCAATTCAGATGATGCTGAAATGGCGCGCCGACTGAACCAGGAAGCTGCAAAAAGTATGAAGTATGGCGGAATGAGTGAAGAAGATGCATTCAAGATGGTTACACTGAATCCTGCTAAAATGCTTCATATCGATAGTAAGGTTGGAAGTATCAAAGTTGGAAAGGATGCTGACCTCGTGCTATGGTCGGATAACCCTATGAGTATTTATGCAAAAGCAGAAAAAACAATTGTTGACGGAACAGTTTTCTTCGATCGCGAAAAAGAAGCAGAAGTTCGTAACAGGATTTCTGCAGAAAGAAACAGGCTGATCCAGAAAATGCTGAATGAGAAAAAATCAGGTGCACCTGTTAGTCCGGCTGCAGCTACCATGCGTAAGGTAAATGCATGTGCAGATCACGAGCACAGTCATGGTATCCTGATCGAACAAGAGTCAACAGAGTTTTAATCAACACATTCATTCTGCACGGTAATTGATCCGCTTTGCGACAAAAACCGGAAATGAATCAAAACACAATCGAACAATGAAAAAATTTGCAACATACCTGCTCTGCGGATTAATAAGTGCGCAGGCAGTCAAAGCCCAGGAAATGGTTTATCCTGCAAAGCCGCAGGAGCAGCCAATCCTGATCAGTAACGGGATGATCCATGTCGGAAACGGACAGGTCATTTCAAATGGCTCGGTATTAATTGAAAAAGGAAAGATCAGTGCAGTGGGTGCATCTGTGAATGCTCCGGCCAATGCAATGAAAGTTGATGCAGCTGGTAAACATGTTTATCCTTCACTGATCCTTTCTATGTCTGATCTCGGTCTTCGTGAAGTTGGTTCCGGAACCCGGGCAACAAATGATGTACAGGAGTTGGGTGATATCAACCCGAATGTGAGAAGCATTGTAGCATACAATACGGATTCAAAAATCATCAACACACTTCGCAACAGCGGAATCCTGATCGCGCATACAGTTCCGAGAGGCGGACTGATCATGGGATCTTCTTCAGTGGTTCAGCTGGATGCATGGAACTGGGAAGATGCAGCTTATGCAATGGATAATGGTATTCACCTGGATATGCCAAGTTTACTGAACAGGCCGCGTGGCGGATTCGGTCAGCAGGCCCGTTCAGGTGCAGATCCGCTTAAAGCTGCAATGGAAAGAATTGAATCAGCAAAACAGTTTTTCCGTGAAGTAAAATCATACAGTGCGGAAAAGGAGCACAGCGCAATGAACCTGAAATATGAAGGAGCAAAAGGTTTGTTCGATAAATCAAAGAAGCTGTTCGTTCATGCGAATCTTGTAAAGGAAATGCTGGTAGCAGTTGATTTCGTAAAGGAATTTGGATTTGATGTGGTGATCGTTGGAGGTTCAGAAAGTTTCCTGATCGCTGATCTGTTGAAACAACATAATCTTCCCGTGATCCTTAACCAGATGCACGCAATTCCTACAACTCCTGAAGATGATGTTGACCAGCCTTACAAAACTCCTGCAGCACTTCAGCAGGCAGGTGTATTGTTTGCGATCAATGATAACGATGGACAGTTCCGCGGAAGAAACCTAAGTTACAATGCCGGTACTGCTGCAACCTATGGATTGACCAAAGAACAGGCATTGTCCGCAATCACTTTGAATGCTGCAAAAATCCTTGGAATCGACCAAAAGACAGGTTCTATTGAAGCAGGAAAAGATGCAAACATTGTGATCAGTGAAGGTGATATCCTGGATATGAGAAGCAGCAGAATTACCAATGCTTTTATCCAGGGAAGAGTGATCAATCTCGATGATAAGCAAAAACAATTGTACGAAAGATACAAGCACAAATACGGTTTATAGAAATCAATGAATCGTATCGCAGGGGATCTGTTTGTAACTCCTGACGCGATTTACTGAACTGAATAAAACTGATTATTAAAAGTCCCGGAGGTAAATCACCGGGACTTTTTTATGCCCGAAATTTTATCAAATCATATTACTTGGTTTTATCATTTCTTTCCAATAGATTTAATTGTCATACCCCATGAACAGAGCAGTACCCGCCTCACCATTAAATCGCTGTTCGCATGGAAAAGATCAACAAGCTGATAGTTTCTCACCGGGGAAATATCGTTGCCAAGTATGGCAACAATGCAAAGAAGATATTTACGCTCATGGAGAAATTCAGGAAAGCAGCAAAGCAGCACGGGATGACGGCAGGCGTTTTTTATCTCGATGATGAATCACTTCAAAAAGACTATAAAATTTCACCGGTATCAATTTCATCAGATCCTGAACAATTCAAATCTGTTATTGATTCACTCTATAAAAAATTTGATCCTGACTATATAGTTTTGGTTGGTGCACAGGATGTCATTCCTTTTCAACCATTGAAAAATTCTGCACGCCGTCATGATGATGAAAATGAAGTTCCAAGTGATCTTCCTTATGCTTCAGACCAACCTTTCAGTGTTGAATCAAAAGATTTTGTTTCTCCTTCAAGGGTTGTAGGAAGAATACCGGATATACCAGGCTCGGGTGATGTATCTTATCTCACACACGTGATCAATACGGCCATAAACTGGGAACCTAAAGACATAAGGTTTTATAAAAATTATTTTGCTGTAAGCACAGTTTCCTGGCAACGTTCTACTCAAATGAATATCGCACGATTATTTGGAAATTATGATTCACTGCTGTATTCACCTCTAAGCGGCCCGGATTATAAAAAGAATTTTACAAGGCCTTCCATTCATTTTTACAATTGTCATGGAGCTCTTGAAGAGCCTACGTTTTACGGAGAGAAAGGAAAAAAAATGCCTGAAGCAATTCATGCTAATTCACTTGCCAAAAAAATAACTCCAGGTAGTATTGCTGCAGCAGAATGTTGTTATGGTGCGCAGTTATTCAGCCCGGAGGAAGTCGGATCAGCAAGTATCGCAAATACTTATTTAGCAGAAGGAGCAATTGCATTTATGGGAAGTACAAACATCGCGTATGGGCCTTCCGATAACCTCGCACTTGCAGACCTGATCACTCAATATTTCCTGGTGAAAATTTTTGAAGGAGCATCTACCGGTCGTGCGTTACTGGAAGCAAGAATTCAATTTTTGCAGGAGGCGGGTCCTTACCTTGATGTGATTGAATTAAAAACAGTCGCACAATTTATTTTGTTGGGTGATCCATCAATACACCCCGTGAAATCGCAACAGAATACAGTCAGTGCTACCGATTCCGGTGCGTGGAAAAACAGCCGGTCGAACAGGAGAGAGAACCTGAAACTAAAAGGTCAGTCGCTCGATAAAATGATTGTTCCTCCTGTACATACCCAGAATAATGAATTGCCCCTCGTTGTGCAGAAGCAGGTGAAAAAAATGTTACAGGATAATGATATGTCCGGTGAGATCAGGAAGGAAGTTTATGTGAGTACTAATCGACCGATTGGTGCAAACGGAAAGAGTACGGTCAATGAAGTGAAATACATTGCCTATTCCACCAAAGAGGATGTAGGAAAGATTGCAAGAAGAAAGATCCTGATGGTGAAAGAGAAGGGCGATAATATTTTAGGAAGCAGAATCTATGTCAGCAAATAAATACAAGGGAAAGGTCATCCTGAAAAAGACCGGTGGGATCTCCAAAAGTGCACATGAAGCGGTTTGTCTTCAAAACCGTGAGAACACCTATGAATTACGGAAAAGGGGCGTGAATCCTTTTGAGGAATCACCTTTCAAACGCTGGGTTGGAAAAGAAGTTTGGGTTGATGGAAATCTCCGGGACAAGATTCTTTTTGTTGAGGTGATTCGTGATTTTGATAGGGCAGATGAAACAGATAGTTCAGATACAAATAGTTCAGAAACGGATAGTGCTGAATCGGGAGATTAATCCTGAAATTGAACAGGGTAAATACTTTTGCTTTAAAAACAATCCGTTTCAAACCCAATCCATTTCTGTAAAATGCTGGAACAGCAATTGCGGTAATAAGAAAAAAATCCGTGATGGAAGAGGTCTTACTGCAGGTAAGGGAATTTGCTGACAAAGCCCATGGGCAACAGATGCGCAAATATGCACCCGACCGGTACATTGTTCACCCGGTTAGGGTTATGGAAATTCTGCGCAAATACAATCAAAGCATTTGTGTATTATCCGCAGCACTTCTTCATGATGTCCTGGAAGACACGCCGGTTCGGGAAGACCAGGTCCGGGACTTTCTCCACAAACATTTAAAACCTCATGAGGTGGATCGTACGGTAAGATTGGTGGTGGAACTTACAGATGTTTATACCAAATCGGAATATCCCCATTTAAACCGCAAGGCGAGAAAGCAACGGGAACTGGAAAGACTGTCGAAAACAAGTGTGGATGCTCAAACGATCAAATACGCAGATATTCTTGACAACAGCCAGGAAATCGTAACGCATGATCCGGACTTTGCCCTCGTGTTTTTAAGGGAATGCCGCGATACCCTGCGCAAACTTGATAAGGGCCATAAAGAAATTCACCAGAAAGCCTTGCAGGCAGTTGAACAGGGTCTGAAAGAGATACCGAAAAACACGGCCAGGTGATTTATCACTCAGAGTTTTTCACCCAATAATTGCTGTTAAACCTTAGAGAGAAATTCAAAAATACTCCAAAGTAGGTATGCGCTGAAAGCCTGGCGATTCTAATTTTGCTTTACAGTTTGCAAATCGGTTTTATAAAATTGTTCTTAACCTTTTACTATGTAAAAAGCCGCTGAATATTAATCAGCGGCTTTTTTATTTCAGTAACCAGAATCAAAATCCGGGTAAACTTTTCTCGTATTTTTTACCTATCCAGATCTATAGCATTCACCCGGCAATTACTGGTCTTTCCCGTGACATGCTTTGAACTTCTTTCCACTTCCGCAAGGACAGGGATCATTTCTTCCGATCCTTGGACCTACTTTCACTGGTTCCTGTTTTGTGGCAGGAGTGGGATCAAAGTAATCATTTTCATTTGCGGCATAATCTTCACCCTTCGCATCGATCTCATGTTTATTTGCCTGCATCTTACTCATGTCGGTCTTTTCTTCTTTTCCTTCCTTGATCTGTGCCGGTGCATCCTGTTCCACAGGAATACCGCAATGGTTCAGGAAGCTTACGATATCACGATTCACTTCACTATCCATTCTCTTGAACAAATCAAATGCAGTGATTTTATAAATCACCAGCGGATCTTTCTGTTCAAGATAAGCAGTCTGCACACTTTGTTTCAGATCATCCATCGATCTCAGGTGCTCTTTCCATGCATCATCAATGATGGCAAGGGTGATCTGTCTTTCAACAGCATTCACGAGTTCGCGACCTTCAGATTCTACTGTTTTATTCAGGTTTGCAAGTACCTGCATTCCTTTTTTGCCATCAGTAAATGGAACTACCACATTCTCAACATATGGCCCCTGTGTTGCGCGAATATTCGCAAATACAGGAACAGCCTGTTGTTTGAGGTTATCCATTTTTTGTTGATAGCGTGTGGTCGCTTCTGTGTATAAACGATCTGATAATTCAACCGCATTGCCCTTATTGAATTCTTCCTGCGTAATTGCAGAATCAATACCGAAGTTCACAATGGCAGCCATCTTGAATCCTTCGTAATCGCCCTGCTCCTGGAATGAATTCACGAGGCTTTCGGCAACTATATAAAATGCATTATCGAGATCAAGTGCAAGTCTTTCACCAAACAATGCGTGGTTTCTTTTCTGGTAAACCACATTCCTTTGTTTGTTCATCACATCATCGTATTCAAGCAAACGCTTACGAATACCGAAGTTGTTTTCTTCCACTTTTTTCTGGGCACGTTCAATGGATTTGGTAACCATGCTGTGCTGGATCACTTCACCTTCCTTATATCCAAATCGGTCCATGATCGCAGCGATTCGCTCACTGCCAAACAATCGCATCAGGTCGTCTTCAAGTGATACATAGAACTGGGTTGTTCCCGGATCTCCCTGTCGGCCGGCACGACCGCGTAACTGCCTGTCAACACGACGGCTTTCGTGACGCTCAGTACCAATGATCGCCAGACCGCCTGCGTCTTTCACTCCGGGTCCGAGTTTAATATCCGTACCACGACCAGCCATGTTGGTTGCAATGGTAACTGCTCCTGCAAGTCCTGCTTCTGCTACCACCTGTGCTTCTCTTGCGTGCTGTTTTGCGTTCAATACATTGTGCGGGATCTTTGCACCCTGCAACATCTTGCTCAGCAATTCACTTACTTCCACGGAAGTTGTACCTACAAGTACCGGACGACCCGCAGTACGAAGTTTTTCTATCTCTTCTATTAATGCCCTGTATTTTTCACGCTTGGTTTTGTAGACCAGATCCTGCTGGTCCTTTCTTACTGCAGGAACATTGGTTGGAATGCTAACCACATCCAGTTTGTAGATATCCCAGAATTCACCCGCTTCCGTTTCCGCAGTACCGGTCATACCTGCAAGTTTGTGGTACATCCTGAAGTAGTTCTGCAAAGTAATGGTCGCATAGGTTTGCGTAGCCGCTTCAATCTTCACATTTTCCTTCGCTTCAATTGCCTGGTGTAAACCATCACTGTAACGACGGCCATCAAGAATACGACCGGTCTGTTCATCCACGATCTTCACCTGGTCGTCGATCACTACGTACTCAACATCTTTATCAAATAAGGTATATGCTTTCAGTAACTGCTGAACCGTATGGATACGATCTGCTTTTACCGTGTATTCATTTAAGATGGCTTCTTTCTGGTGAAGTTTTTCTTCCGGACTTACATCAGAACGATCGATTTCTGCAAGAGAAACGCTGATGTCCGGAAGCAGGAAGAAATCAGGATCTTCACCGGCTTTAGTAATTGCGGCAATACCTTTATCAGTCAGTTCAACCTGGTTGTTTTTTTCATCGATATGGAAATATAATTCCGTATCAACTTTCGGCATTTCCTTCTGCTGATCAGCGAGATAATAGTTCTCGGATTTCTGAAGCTTAACACGTACACCTGGTTCACTCAGGAATTTGATCAGGGCACTGTTCTTCGGAAGACCGCGATAGGCGCGCATCAGCGAGAGACCACCGCTTTTCGGATCGTCATCTCCTTCACCAAATTTTTTCTTTGCCTCAATCAGGTATTTGTTTACAACCTGGCGCTGAACTTCTACCAGTTTTTCGATACGCGGACGAAGCAAATGGTATTGCTGCTCGTCACCTTTTGGTACAGGTCCGGAAATGATCAGGGGCGTTCTCGCATCATCGATCAATACGCTATCCACCTCATCGACCATCGCAAAATGGTGTTTGCGCTGAACCATTTCATTAGGTGAATGCACCATGTTATCACGCAGGTAGTCGAAGCCGAATTCGTTGTTCGTTCCGTAGGTTATATCTGCGAGGTATGCGTTGCGGCGGTCAGTAGTATTGGGTTGATGTTTATCGATACAATCAACGGTCAGTCCAAGCCATTCAAACACTGGTCCGTTCCATTCGGAGTCACGACGAGCCAGGTAATCGTTCACTGTTACGATGTGAACGCCTTCACCGGCAAGTGCATTGAGGTAGGCAGGAAGGGTAGATACCAGGGTTTTACCTTCACCTGTTGCCATTTCGGCAATCTTTCCATCATGAAGAACGATACCACCCAGGAGCTGAACATCATAATGAACCATGTTCCAGGTGATAGTGTTTCCACCGGCAGTCCAGCTGTTACTGAAGATCGATTTATCTCCTTCGATGCGGATATGTTGTTTGCGGACACTCAGGTTGCGGTCGAGATCAGTTGCAGTGGAAACCATTTCAGGATTATCCTTGAAACGGCGGGCTGTTTCCTTCATCACTGCGAAAGCTTCCGGAAGGATCTCTTTCAGGATCTCTTCGATCTTTTTATCACGGTCTTTTTTGAGCTGGTCGACCTGCTTATAGATATCGTCTTTTTGTGTGATCTCATTGAAAGGAAGTTCTTCGCCCTGGCGGGTTAAAGTAGCTATTTCGGTATCGATCTCTTTTATATGTTCCTTGATCCTTGATCTGAATTCAACGGTCTTGCCCCGGAGTTCATCATTTGATAAGGACTGATAGGAACTGAAAAACTGATTGACCTTCTGCACAAGTGGGAGAATGGTCTTGACGTCTTTCTCAGACTTGCTTCCCCCGAATAATTTCGAAATAAAACCTAACATATGGGTTAATTGATAGAATTTATGTTTGGCCACCTGCCAAAAACCCTGAATCAGTCAAATATGATGCTAAGGGTTTGTAATGGCCAGATTGACAGTCGGCAAATGTAAGTTTTTAAAGGAGAAAAATTTTAGTGTGATTTTTTGTAAAACCAAATAATTTAGTAATTTCACTCCTAAATTTATTAGCGTATGTCATTTGCCGGAAAGAACCTTAAGTATTTGAGGAAGCTGCGGGGCTGGACACAGGAGGAGTTTGCCAATAAAGTGGCTATCAAAAGATCTCTGCTGGGAGCTTATGAAGAGGAACGGGCGGAACCGAGGATCGATGTATTGGAAACTGTTATGGATATCTTTAAGTTATCGTTGGATGAATTGTTATTGAAGGATCTCAGCAACGATAATAACAGTTTTCTTGCGCGTCGTCGTGCCCAGAAACTTGCTTCCGCTGGGTCTGCTGAAATCCAGTTCGTACCGGTAAAAGCGGCGGCGGGTTATCTTGCGGGTTATGCGGATCCTGAATTCATTGATGAGTTGAATACCTTTACGCTGCCAATGCTTGCTCCTGGTTCTTATCGGGCCTTTGAAATCATTGGAGATTCAATGCTGCCCACACCCAGTGGTTCAATCATCGTGGGAGAGAAGGTGAATAATTTTGAAGATGTGCGGAATAATAACGCTTATATCATTGTTTCGAGGCATGAAGGAATAGTGTATAAGCGGGTTGTGAAGAATCCCAAATCAAAATCCAAGCTGACGCTGGTCAGTGATAACAGTAATTATCATCCATACACTGTAAATACTTCCGATGTTATTGAATTCTGGTCTGCCGCATTTGTGATCAGCAAAGCGACGGTCCAGCCAAGATGGGATGTCAACCAATTGGCGAATCTTGTTAGCAACCTGCAGGAACAGGTGTCTACCTTAAAGAATAAAATGAACTAGAGGATCAGTGAGTAAAAGATTCAGATGCTCCGTGTCAGGAAAAAATCCCTGTCAGGAAAAGAAAATAACTACAGATTTCTGAAAAAAAATTTGCGGAATTTATTATTCAGGTAAATGAATGTTTAAACCTGGAGAAATAGATTATTAAATTCTCTCATTCAACAGATTACAGCTTTAAATATATTTAGACCGGCATTTTTTTAAGGCCGGTCTTGTTTATTTTTGCTGCCCGATTTCCATCTCCTGTGCTAAAATGCTCTCGGTTTTGATGCTTTTGTATGTATCTTGTTTCGATTTTATAACCCCTTAACCAGGCATGAAGTTGTTGCTTACTGTTTATTCATGAGAATATTTGTTTTACAGGTATTGTGCTTATTGATATGCCTGGCCGGAAACTCGCAGACCAAATCTGCCTCAGCCACAAGAAGTTCATCCACCATCAAAATTGATGGAATACTGGATGAAACTGATTGGTCTTTGGCTGTTCCTGCTACCGACTTTATTACAAATTCTCCCGTATACGGCAAACCTTCTCAATTTCCCACAGAAGTAAAAGTTATTTACGATAATAGTGCTATATATATAGGCGCTTACATTCATGATGATCCTTCAAAGATCAGGCGACAGTTTACAGCGCGAGACCAGGTTTCACAGGCAGATGTTGATTATTTCTCTGTATTTATTGATACCTACAAAGACAGGCAGAATGCTTTCCAGTTCCTGGTGACTTCCCGCAATGTTCAGGCTGATGCAAGAGTTTCACCTACAGCAAATACGGGATTCGGCGTTTATGGTGACCAGAGTTGGGATGCTGTGTGGGAAAGTAAAGTAGGCTTCCGGCCAGACGGATGGATAGTTGAAATAAAAATTCCATATTTCTCACTGCGGTTTTCCAAAGAAGAAATTCAACAATGGGGGATCCAGTTTTTAAGGTTTAGCAGAAGATTTAATGAATCGAGTTTCTGGAATCCTGTAAACCCGGCAGTGAACGGATTTGTAAATCAGTTTGGAGAACTGGTTGGCCTGGAAAATCTCCGGTCGCCATTAAGGTTAAGTCTTTCTCCTTATGTAAGCGGAGGATACCGGAATGTTCCTTATGAAGGCAGGGAGAATTCAAGTGAATGGCTTAGAAGCGGGGGAATGGACCTTAAATACGGAATTAATGAAAGTTTTACCCTCGATGCTACCCTGATACCGGATTTTGGCCAGGTGATCTCAGATAATGTTATCAATAATATTACTCCATTTGAAATTCAGTTCAAGGAAAACAGGCCATTTTTCACCGAGGGAACAGAGCTGTTCAACAAAGCAGGAATTTTTTATTCAAGAAGGGTAGGAAGAACTCCCGAACGATATTATGAGATCAATAATCTGGTAAATAACGGGGGACTTCCCGATTATTCAATTGTGAGGAATCCATCGGTAACCAGATTGTACAATGCAATGAAATTATCCGGAAGAACAAAGGATAATCTTGGTATCGGTATCTTCAATGCAATAGGCCAACCGGTTAAAGCAAAATTGCGCAATACAATCAACGGGAAGGATACCCTGATCCTGACAGAAGAAACAACGAACTACAATGTTTTTGTACTTGACCAGGCATTAAAGAACAGATCCTACATCACGCTTACAAATACCAATGTTTTAAGAAACGGTCATGCCCAGGATGCTAACGTAACTGCTCTCGATGTTGCTGTTTATGATAAAAAGAATCGTTATGGTTTTACGCTCAATCCAAGGTACAGTAAGATCTTCGGCAGGGAAGGGGGATATGAAGGTTTCAGTAACAGGATAGGTTTTGGAAAAGTAAGCGGCAATTTTCAATTCAATATCGAAAACAATATAGAAACACCTAAATATTCTCCAAACGATCTTGGCTTTTTATTGTCTCCGAATGAGTTTTCAAATTTTGCTTCAGTTGCGTACCGTGTCTTCAATCCTACAAAATACTTTATCAACCAGAATTACGGAATTGAAGCGACCCAATCCTATTTATACAAGCCTTTTGAATATCAAAAAACAGAAATATCTGCATACGCTTCGTGGGTATTTCATAATTTCTGGGACCTAACGGTTGAAGGTGGTACTGCGCCCATCTGGAATAATGATTTTTTTGAACTTCAGACTCCTCAGAACATTCTGGAAACTCCAAGGAAAAAACTCAGAAGAGCCCCCTATTATTTTTTATTTCTCAGAGGAAGCAGTGACAGCAGAAAAAAATGGTTTGCATCATGGAATATTGGTGGAGCCGAAGGTCCGCTTTCCGATGACCCATATTACAGACTGGATTTTTCTTTCAGGTATCGATTCAGTGACCGGTTTTCCCTGGAAGCATCCTATTCGAGACAGTATGATAACGGTCAATTTGGTTATGCATTTTTCCGCGATATGGGTGAACCCGTTCTTGCAAGAAGAAAATATACTGACGTCAGTAACGTGATCACAGGGATTTACAATTTCACTTCAAGGATGAACCTGACTTTCAGAGCAAGGCATTTCTGGAATAAACTCGACAATACCAATTTGTATAATGTGTTGGACGATGGAAACTGGACAGAAAGATTTGACCTGGTTCCTTCAAACTATAATTCAACTTACAATGCCTTTAATCTGGATGTATTTTACACCTGGGATTTCAGATTGGGAAGCCGGATAATTCTTGGATATAAGAACTGGCTGGGTGAGGATTTCGCGAACGTTGTAAGTCTGGGTAAACCCAATCGCTACCTCCATAATATCAACACGGTTTTTATCAATCCTCACGGTAACGAAGTAACGCTGAGATTCATTTATTTCCTCGACTCAGGAGAGTTTAGAAGAAAGCGGTAAGCAGGATTAAATCCTGAACAATTAAGCAGCATATAAATTTCTGTTTCTAAAAACAAACTAAAGTACGATTAGGTCGGATTAAAAAAGTCCTCACTATAGTTTACTCATACAAATTCTTCGCGATCTTGAATGTATTGCAATGCGCTTCTACGATGGTTTTTACATCCGGGGAATAACCTCCTCCCATTGCAACGCAGCAGGGAATATTTCTTTTCTTCAATGATTCAAAAACAAATGAATCGCGCTCACTGCATCCTTTCATTGTAACAGAAAGTTTTCCAAACTTATCAGTACTTAAAATATCAACACCTGATAAAAAGAAAGCAAAATCCGGATTGTATTGATCCAGTATTTCTGTCAGGTGATACTTCAACAATGACAGGTAAGTTTCGTCATTGGTACCATCCATTAATTCTACATCAAGATGACTTTTCTCTTTATGAAAAGGGTAGTTATGTTTTCCATGCATGCTGAAAGTAAAAACATCCTTCCTGTTTTGAAAGATAGCAGCAGTCCCGTTTCCCTGGTGTACATCAAGGTCAATGATCAGAACTCTTGATACAAGCTTTTCTTTGAGCAGATAGTTCGTTGCAACGGCAAAATCGTTCAGTAAACAAAAACCTTCCCCCCGGTCGCGAAAGGCATGATGAGTTCCCCCTGCAACGTTTAAAGCAACACCCTGTTTTAATGCATATAAACTGCAGTCAATTGTTCCCTGTGTAATGATGAGTTCTCTTGTAGTAAGTTCAGGCGATTGAGGAAAACCAATATGCCGTTGTTCCTTAGCTGACAGGGTTTGGTTATGAAGTTTATCCAGGTATTCTTTATCGTGGGTTAGCAGTACAGTTTCATCGGAGCATGGACGAGGTGAAAAAAGATGATCAGGAGTAATTGTTCCTTCATATAATAGTTGCCCTGGAATCAGTTCATACTTAAGCATCGGGAAACGATGACCTTCCGGAAGTGGATGCGCGTATATGGGATCGAAAGCAATTCTGATCAATGGTTTGTATTTTATGGAACCTTTCCGTAAAAATGATATTTTTTGATGGTCCGGATAAAGTGATGCTAAATATCAATATTTCAATTCAACCAGGCTCTTGTTCACTATTGCATAAATAACATCTCCATCTTTTGGTTCAACAGATGCTGCACCGGTAAACCGGCTGAAGGCCGGAAGAATGCAGCTATCTTCTGTGAAATAAAAACAGGGAAAACGAAGACTTTGTTTACCCATTCCGTGTAACACGATACCAGGATGTATATGACCTGAAAAAAGAAAAGGATTTTCTGTTCCTGTTTCACATTCCAGTGCATCGTGCTGGAAACAGAACTGACCAATGTTATAGGAACCCTCATGAACAGTGATACAATTTTCATTATACCATTTCGAGGAAAGGATATCATGATTTCCACGGATCAATTCTATGCCTAAATGTCCATGATCATTTCTCCATTTACAAAACAATTCCAATTCCTTGTTTGCAGTGGAGTGAACCATATCACCAACAACCAGCAACCTGGTTGCTCCGAAAAATTGTACAAGTGATAATAATCTTTGAAGATCTTCCCGGTATACTGATTGAGGAACTGCAATCCCGGATTTCCTGAAATGACCGGTTTTGCCCAAGTGAAGGTCAGACACAATAAGGGTTTTCTGTGATTCCCAGAACACACTTCTTTCTGCACTCAAACAAAACTGCTCACCCCTGATTACGTACGACTGAATCTGCATGGTCGCGGCAAAGCTACGGAACAACTATCTGTCGGCGAACATCCTGTGCCCAGTTCACTAACTTTTCTTTTTCTGCCTGGGTGATTCTTGCTTCAGCATGCGTCCAGGTATAACTGTTTAAAGGCATTTCTCCTTCTTTGACCATTTCGATTACTTCTTCCATCTTATGATCTGCCTTCTTTGCAGGATAGGTCAGGAATTCATCAAAATTCAGTTCTGACTTTCCTTCCTTCACATGATTACTTAACCACCATGCTACAGGTTGAATGTTATTATACCAAGGATACTTTGTATTGTTTGAATGACAGTCATTACAGGCCTTATCAAGTATTGGCTGAACATCGGCCGGGACATTGTATTTGGCAGAAATATGATTGGGAGAAGGAGTCGTTGAAATATTTTTTTTGGGCCTGAAAAATTGAATAAGAACCAAAACAATCAGAAGGCCCACCAGAATCTTTTTCATTCCTAAAAATTACTTAACTATTTTGAAAGTTGCAATTGAATTCTATAAACTCTCACTTTTAATTAAGATTTACAGTGGTTTCTTTTGAGCAATTAAAAACCCGGAACATCTTTTTTGAATTCTAAACCCCGACCATCTTTTTTGAATTCAAAATCTCGAACATCTTTGAATTCTAAACCCTGAACATCTTTTGTTGACTTCTAAAGCCCGAACATCTTTTTTGAATTCAAAATCTTTTGATCATACTATTTTGAGAGCTGCATTTGCATTCTCTTTACCCGGTCTTCCAGTTTTTCTGAAGAAAGATTTTCTCTCATGGAATCTACTTTTAGCGGGAAACAGAAGGGTGTCAGACGTGATGGGAATGTCAATACTATTTTGGATTGCTGAATTCTTTCCAGCATATTTCTTAACCGTTCTTCTTCCATTTGCTGATCCATTACTTCATTGTAAGCCTGTCTCAGCAATAAATTGTCTTTTTCATATTCACTGAAAACCTGGAAGATGAGTGATGCGGAAGACTGCAAGTGTCTTGCTTTTTTGTGTTCACCCGGATAACCCTGAAAAACGAGACCGCCAATTACAGAAATATCCCTGAATTTTCGCTTGGCCATTTCCGCAGAATTCACACTTTTTTGAATATCGTTCAATAAATTTTCGGTAGAGAATAATTCATAGACATTACTGTCATCAACAGGTATAGGCTGATCACTTAATAATTCAACTCCGTAATCATTCATGGCAAATGAAAAAGTGATAGGAGTGATTTTACTGATCCGGTAAGCGAGGATTGCACCAAGCGCTTCATGAACCAATCGTCCTTCAAAAGGATAGATAAATAAATGGAATCCATCCCTGGTTTCAATCTGCTCTATCAGTAATTCATTTTCATTCGGGATATGAGACAATTCCTGTTGCAGTTGAAATAAAGGTTTGAGCGATGTTATTTCGGGATCGTATTTTCCGTTTCTTTCAAGACTTTCCGTTGCTTCATTGAATTTTTTTCTGAGCATTCTGCCAAGGTTTGCAGAGAGCGGCATTCGTCCTCCATTCCAGCTTGGTACAATCGATTTTTTTGCAGATGATTTTCTTACAATAACTGTCATGTCTTTGATCATCACATATTCAAGGTTTCTTCCGGACAATGTAAAAACATCCCCGGGAATTAATCTTGAAATGAAATATTCTTCAATGATTCCGACATATCCACCGCCCATGAATTTTACTTTCAGCATCGGGTCGCTTACAATGGTGCCAATATGCAGACGATGCCGCATTGCGATGCGCCGGCTGTTTATTTTATATTTTCCATCTTCCAGGATCTCAACTTTTTTATATTCATCATATTGCTGTAGTGCATCACCGCCTGCAGTGATAAAAAATAACATCTCCTGGAATTCATCCTGCGTTATGCCGTCGAAACAAAAGGTACTCCCGACTTCTTTATAAATTACTTCAGGATAAAATCCTTCTCCTACTGCAAGCGTACATAAGTATTGAATTAATACATCGTAACAAAAAAGCATCGGGTTCCTGCTTTCGATCAGTTGCTGATCTTTTGCAGCTTTTAGTGCCGCCGCTTCTACCAGTTCCAGTGAATGTGTGGGAAGAAAATAAATCCTGCTGACTTCTCCGGGCTGATGACCACTTCTTCCTGCACGTTGTAAAAATCTTGCAACACCCTTCGGCGATCCAACCTGGATGACGGTTTCAACAGGCCGGAAATCGACCCCAAGATCAAGACTGGCAGTACATACAACAGCCTTCAACAATCCTGAATGAAGATTTTCTTCGACCCAGTTTCTTAATTCCAGATCAACTGAACCATGGTGCAAGGCAATCTGGCCGGCAAGATCCGGGCAGGCAGTCAACAATGACTGGTACCACATCTCACTCATACCTCTGGTATTGATGAAGATGAGTGTTGTTTTACTGGAAAGTATAATAGGAATTACTTTATCAACCAACTTAATACCGAGGTGACCCGCCCATGGATATTTTTCAATTTCATCCGGAAAGATGGAAAGAATTTCAATGGGTTTATTGATCTCGGCCCTGATGATCACCTCCGTCTCACGGTCATGGATAAGCGATAATGGATGAAGTAATACTTCTTTTGCTTCTTCAAGATTTCCGATAGTTGCACTGATGCCCCAGAACTGAAGCGGGATCTTGCTTTGCAGAACCCTTAATCCGGCAAGTCTCGATAGTGCAAGCTCCACCTGCACGCCTCTTTTACTTCCGAGCAATTCATGCCATTCATCTACCGCTACATATCGAAGCGTATTGAAAGTTTGCGGGTAATCTTTTTGTGCAAGTAGTAAGTGAAGACTTTCCGGAGTGATGATCAATACTTCCGGCATGCGACGTTTTTGTTTTTGTCGCTCCGACATTTCCGTATCACCATTTCTTATCCCGACGTTCCATTGCAAACCCAATCCTGTGATCACTTCCTGCATGGCTCTTCCGATATCTTTGGCAAGTGCACGCAAAGGAGTGACCCATAAAAGTTGTAAACCGTTTCGGGATTCATTTAAATAATCATCGTGTCGGTTGATGAAATCAATGATTGCTCCAAGGAAAACAGAATAGGTTTTACCGCAGCCGGTAGGAGCGTTTACAAGACCGGAATTTCCGCTCATCATATGGCTCCAGGTCTTTTCCTGGAATTCAAACGGATACTTGTTTTGAGTAGCCATCCACCCCGCAACGACCTGGTATCCCCGGGTTTCTTTCAGCTTCTGTTTTTTCAAATTGGGATCACAATGTTTTTAAATATTCCAGCACTGCTTTTCTTTCCTTATCATTTAATTTATCACCAAAATAATGCCCATAGTTTCCGTATCCCGGTAAAGTAGTGTTGTAAACTTTCTGACTTGCAGCCCTGTCTTTTTCCTGGTAACTCCATCCAACTTTTTCGTAATCATACTGGGGGGTAAGAAATTCCCTTGACCAGAATTCAGGTCGAAGTTTACTGTTTAATACAGCATCCAGAGAAGGAACCGAACCATTATGCAGATATGGAGCTGAAGCCCAGATGCCATCGAGTGGGGGAGCGATATATCCCTTGAATGGTTCCAGTCTTGCAGGGTGATCGCCTTTAGTAAACCAGGAAGAATTGAACCAGTTTACAAATTGCGGATTGGAATAATTGCTTACATATAAAAGAGAATCAGTTTGAATGATTTCCTGTGGTATCAACAGGTTCGGATAGGATTCATCTTCACCATAATACCCATGACAGTTTGCACATTTCTCATTAAAAATAAATTCTCCTTTCGCTGCAAGTTGTTTATTGATTGCATGCGGATATTTTGGGGGTTCAAGAGAATAGATATATGCAAGAAGGTCGGGCATATGTGAATCAACTTCTTCTGACTCAGTTGTGTCATTTACAGTTAACAGATTTGAAGCCATCAGGAATCTTCCGAAATCGCCTCTGCCAAATCCGTTATAGAACATAGCATTTTTCTTTTTCAGCAACCACCAGGGTGGAACATCGGATGGTATCACCTGTTTAGGAATTTCCATCAAAGGTTTATCGCTCCACTCCAGTGTAACAGGGTCTCTGTGTGCAACCAATACTGCAGCGAGACGATCAGCTGCATTCACACCGATCACTTCTGTCGTAAGATGCGGTCCAATGGTTTTACCGACTTTAAAGAAATTTGCAGATGCTTCATATTTTTTAGGAGCAGTTGTTTTCATCAGGTTTTCAGCGATGTTAAAACCGACCGACATTGATCTTGTAAAATCTGAAAAACTATTGCCTAAACCGATGATGAGACTGTCCTCAAAAACCTGTGCGTGACATTGAAGGCAATTCGGTGCAATAACCACTTCGCCGTTTCTTGCTTTAACTGCTGTGAATTCGTGAGAGATATTTTTGTTTATGCCTTCTCTTTGTAAAAAATCCTTTTTGGCCTTTCCCATTCCCATCAGGAAAAACTGAAGAGGTATTCCGCCTTTAACGTAATCACCGGTAACAAGGTATTCATATCCTTTTTGAGGATCACCACCCAATCTTTGATCAGACGGTGGAATATATACGGGTTTGGGTTCGTCATTTACCACGAACGATGCGATGACTATAAACAATGCGATAACCGCAAATACTTTTTTCATTTTTATAACTCCTGAGTAATTCTTTTATCTTTTGTTCTTACAGACAGCTCAGTATTTTTTTTATTGAGTATTTAATATTCAGCAATCAGTATTCAGTATTGATTTCAGTATTGATTATTAAGTATTCAATTCTTTATTTTACTGCCATCCTTCTTCTGTATTCCATGGCGCAGCCATCCTTTGCGCCCTCTGCTCCTTTGCGTAGCCACCTTCAGGTGGCGCTCTGCGTGAAATAAACTTCTTCGTGAAATAACCCTTTACATGAAACAAACCTTTCTGTGAAATAAATCCCACCTTAAAAAAAACCTCTGCTTGAAAACCTCACTTATAATTCTCCAGCATCGCCTTCAAATCCTCCAATGTATTAATCTCCTCCACTTTTTTATCTTTTCTCCACCTCAGTATTCTCGGGAACCGAAGCGCCACCCCGCTTTTATGCCGGTTCGATGCAGCAATTCCTTCAAACGCTATCTCAAACACCAATTGCGGTTTCACGGTTCTCACGGGACCAAATTTTTCCAGTGAATTCCGTTTCACAAAATTATCCACTTCCGCAAATTCTTTATCCGTTAACCCCGAATACGCTTTTGTAAAAGTTACCAATTTCTCGCCATCCTTAACAGCAAAAGTATAATCGGTATATAAATTACTTCGGCGGCCACTTCCTTTCTGAGCATAGATCATTACTGCATCAATTGTCATCGGATCGATCTTCCATTTGTACCAGTCACCTCGTTTTCTGCCTACCTGGTACGCCGATGATTTTCTCTTCAGCATCAATCCCTCACTATTCAGATCCCTGGATTTTTTCCTGATCTCTGCCAGTTCATCCCACTGTTCAAAATCTACTTTAGGAGAGATCTTCAGAATTGGATGATTCACCTGCTGAACAATTCTTTCTAATAGAAGCCTTCTTTCTTCCAGTGGTTGCTCCCTCAGATCTTTTCCTTCATATTCCATCAGGTCGTATGCAAAAAAGGCAATAGGCGCTTCCATTAACTGTTTTTTGCTGACGTTCTTTCTGCCGATTCTTGTTTGCAGAACGTTAAAAGACAAGGGCATTTCACCGTTGTAAGGCAGGATCTCTCCATCCAGTGCAATTCCATCGGGAAGATGTTCGGTCAGTGCATGATATTCTATGAACTTATCAGTCATTAATTCTTCCCCCCGGCTCCATACAAAGAGCTGGTCATTGCGTTTAATGATCTGCCCCCTGATGCCATCCCATTTCCATTCCACCTGCCATTCCATGGGTTCACCCAATACCGAAGGGTGATCTTCCAATGCATAAGCCAGGAAAAAAGGATAAGGTTTTGAATCATCGATGGTGGTTACTTCTTCACTGAGCAGGTCATCAAATTTAGTTGTGACCGGGTCCCAGTTTCCGCTGATCCTGTGAGCAATAATGGAAGGTTCTATATCCAGCACTTTTGCCAGTGCATTCACCATCAGCTTTTGTGATACACCGATCCTGAAATTGCCGGTGATCAGTTTATTGAAAACAAACTTTCCCTGCTGGTCGAGTTCATTCCAGGAAGTAAGAATAAAGTCTTTTTTTATTTCTTCTGATTCTTTTTCAATTGATATGAACTTCTCGATATAATAGGTTAGGGAATGAGTTATTCCAGGATCCACGGAAAAATCAGTTATTGACCGATCCGGGTCAGTAATTTTTAAAGCCGGATCAGTTTCAGAAATTTTTTCAGGAAGAAGTAAAGCAATCGTTTCCGCAAGATCGCCAACAGTTCCATAAGACTCTACAAAGAGCCAGGATGGAATTTCAGCAAGTTCTATTGCCCAGTTCGATAAGATCGTTGAGTTAACTGCTCTCTTGGGCCTTCTTCCGCTAAAGATCGCGATCACCCAGACCTTATCACTATCATCCGCAACCGAAAAATAATCGGTGAGTGCCTGCAGCTTTTCGTTTGTTTTGGTAGTAGTACCAAGAACATGTACTAAATGTGAGAATGCTTTCATTGGATCAGGTTTGCGTCAACAGGATCTTCCAGAGTTTCCTCATCTCCATACTCTGTTTTTACTTCTGCAGATTCTATTCCCAGTTCATTCAGGTATTTTGAAAATGCAGATTGAAAACCATGGGTTACAAATACTTTTTCAGCACCGGTTTGCTTAATGGAATCCAGCAGTCCAGGCCAGTCGCAATGATCACTCAATGCAAATCCTGCATCGGCATTTCTTCTTCTCATGTTTCCCCTGACCTGCATCCACCCTGAACAAACACCTACAGCATAGGAGCCAAATCTTTTGATCCAGGGAGTTCCATCTGCACTTGGCGGAGCAATAACAACACCTCCTTTGATTTCATCTCTGGATGTTTCAGGAGTGATCCTGATAACCTCCGGTAATTTCCAGCCTGCATTCTTCAATGTTTCCTGTGCATTCCAGATTGCTCCGTGCGCATAGATCTTTTCTGAAACACCATTTAGACAGGGCAGAATTCTTTGCGCTTTCCCTAAACTATAAGCCAGCAAAACACTTGTTTTGCCGGCATCATTATTTTTGAGGATCCATTCCTGCATGGAATGAAAGATCTGTTCCTGCGGTTTCCATTTATAAATAGGTAATCCGAAAGTGGATTCAGTGATGAAAGTATTACACTTAACAGGTTCGTAGGCTCCGCTGATCCCATCATTTTCTACTTTATAATCACCGCTGAAAACCCAGACTTCTCCGCCATATTCCAGTCGCACCTGGGATGACCCGATCATATGACCCGCAGGATGTAAGGAAATTTTCACTCCGTTTATGGTGATGGTATCTCCCCATTCAATTCCCTGGTAAGGTTGTTCTCCCAGTCGCTGGCGAAGTAATGGAACCGTATGATGATGTGAAAGGTATGACTGGCTTCCCCAGCGTGCATGGTCGCTGTGTGCATGTGTGATGATCGCTTTTTCAACAGGTTTCCACGGATCGATGTAAAATCCACCCTGTCTGCAAAACAATCCTTTTTCCGAAAATTCGATTAATGGCATGCTGGAGTATTGAACCGGTGAAAGGATAACATCCTGCTAACCGGATTGTTCCATGCCTGTATTGAATCAGTAAACTCCTTTGATCTCCTTTCCCGCTTTCTGGATAAAGTAGATCTTTTTGTTTTCAAAATAATCAAGTGTCATGGTCTTAGGATCCAGTACAGGCTGAATATCAAATTCAGTAAAAATCCTGAACTTTTTATCACCTAATCCAGATGCAATATTGTTGCCATGTTCTTTTAAAAGAAGTCCAAAGTGCATCAGGGTCTCATAGCCTCTGAAGAACATATCGGTAGGACGGGAATAAAACTTTTCTTTGAATTCTTCCTGCAGACTTTCAATCAGCGGAATGGAGTTGTTGATATAAAATGGGGTTCCGTATAAAACGGAAATGTTATCAGCTCCATATTTAGGTACGTCAAGGTTGTCCCAGGTTGGCATTCCATACAGGGAAACAGGATAACTTTCACCAAGCTCTTTAATATCTTCCAGTAAATTCTGTGCGAAGTTCACATCAAAACTTCCTGCAAGGATCACATTGTTTTTGTTACTATCAAGATACCTTGAAAGTTGAGAACCGTATTCCATCCCATCAAGCGTAACCACTTTAAATTTCACTGCAGGTCCCGTTGTATTCTTTTCAACTTCCCTGATCTCATTCAGAATTCTATCGTCATTTCCGGATTTCCTTTTTACATAAAGGATTTCAGTTCCATTATAATCTTTTTGAAGATGCCTGTATAATGATTTGAACTGTGCGTCAAGTGTAGAGTTCAGAATTACATAATAGGGATTGTTCTGTATGCCGGCGTCGTTCGGGTAATTTACATTGATAAAAGGCTTCTGGAATTTGGCCGCAGCCTGTGCGAGTGCACGTGCTTCGTTCGCATTTACGTGTCCAATCACCAGGTCAAAATCCCTGAACCTTGCGGATTCAATTGTTTTGGAGACGGATGATCTTGCAGATCTTGAATCGAATACATGAATCTCAAGTTCAAAATTCATTACGGAAAGACTATCAGCAGCTCTTTCAATTCCTTCATAGAATTCCAGTCCGGGATTCAGAAATTTAGGGAAATTGTTTCCATAATTATAATCAAGTGAGCCATTAAAGGCTGAATCAAGGAACAGCGGTGAAAACACTGCCACCTTCCATTTTTTTCCCTGCATAGTGTCCTGTGCATTGGAACTAAAATGGATCAGCAATAAAAAGGTACAGGTTAATAAAAGCTGAAACTTCTTCATTAATGGTTATTTGATGCGCAAGAGACGGTTACTCCCATTCAATCGTTGCAGGTGGCTTACTGCTGATATCATATACCACGCGGTTAATTCCCCTTACGTTATTGATGATCTCGTTCGAAATGTATGCCAGGAAATCGTACGGGAGATGCGCCCAGTCGGCAGTCATACCATCCACAGAAGTTACAGCTCTGAGCGCAACTGTAAATTCGTAGGTTCTTTCATCGCCCATTACGCCCACACTTTTAACAGGAAGTAAAATGGCTCCGGCCTGCCATACCTGGTTGTAAAGATTGTGTTCTTTCAATCCCATGATATAACGATGGTCGGCTTCCTGCAACAATTCAACTTTCTCCGGAGTTATCTCGCCAAGGATCCTGATCGCCAGTCCCGGTCCGGGAAAAGGGTGGCGGTTCAGCAAATCTGCCGGTATTCCCAATTCATGACCAACTCTTCTTACTTCATCCTTAAAAAGTGACCTGAGTGGTTCAACCAGTCCAAGGTGCATGATATCGGGAAGTCCGCCTACATTGTGGTGCGACTTAATAGTAACTGAAGGTCCGTGAACAGAAACACTTTCAATAACATCCGGGTAGATAGTACCCTGTCCTAACAGTTCAACGCCGTCTACTTTTTTAGCTTCATCCTGGAATACATCGATGAATAATCCACCAATTGCTTTTCTCTTTAATTCAGGATCTGTTTTTCCTGCCAGCGCATCATAGAAACGCTGCTTGGCATCAATCCCGGTCACTTTTAGTCCGAGTGTTTTATAGATCTCGAGTACCTGTTCAAATTCTCCTTTCCTTAGTACACCATTATCTACGAAGATACCGTGCAGGTTATCTCCGATAGCTTTATGGATGAGCGTTGCAGCTACAGTTGAATCAACACCGCCACTAAGTGCCATGATCACTTTTTTATCACCGATCTGTTTTTTGAGTGCTTCAACAGTATCAGTAATAAAGTGCGCAGGAGTCCAGTCCTGGGTACATCCGCAGATATTCACCAGGAAGTTTTTCAGGATCTTCTTTCCTTCAATGGAGTGATATACTTCAGGGTGAAACTGTACGCAATAGAGTGGGAGACCTGCATCTGTTTTTTTGAAAGCTGCATAGGGAATGCTTTCTGTTTTTGCAAGCACTTCAAATCCCTGCGGCAATTCCAAAACTGAATCACTATGACTCATCCATACCTGTGAACGATCCATCACATCTTTGAAAAGAAGGTCTTCTTTTTCCTTCATCATCAATGCACGACCGTATTCACGTTTATCACTTTTGGCAACATGGCCGCCGAATTTTTTGGCAGTCAGCTGTGCTCCGTAACAAACCCCTAAAACAGGAACGCTGCTATGGTATTTCATCACGTCAACATCCGGAGCGTTGGTATCATTTACAGAAAATGGTGAACCGGAAAGGATTATTCCTTTAATGGTCGCATCAATTTCTATGTCTTTGTTGAAGGGGAGAATTTCGCAATAAACGTTTGCTTCGCGGACAGCCCTCGCAATAAGTTGGGTGTATTGGCTGCCGAAATCAAGAATGAGGATCTTTTCGGTCATGGTGGTGCGAAGGTAAGGATTTCAGGTTAAGAGGTCATAAATGACTGTTTTTCTTACCTTGTAACTTCTTTAACCAAACAGTAGTCATACTACAAAACAACCTGTTTATGAAAAATATTGCTGCCTACAGCTTGCTTCTTCTTGTTCTGTTCAGTTCCTGCCGGTTTATTTCCGGAAAAAGAGTCAGGGGAAATGGAAATGTTATCACTCAGGAACGTTCAGTTGGTAACTTTTCAGGAATTCGCTCTAAAGGGTCATTTGATATTTACCTGACAAGTGGTCCCGTAGCTTCAGTCCGACTCGAAGGAGAAGACAACATCCTTGAGTATATTGAAACCAATATGGAAGGCAATGCCCTTAATATTGAAACCCGCGACGGATATAATATCAGGCCAAAAAGAGATGTGAAGATCTATGTGACTGCCCCAAGCTTTTCACAGGTAAAAGTGTACGGATCGGGTAATATCGTTTCGGAAAACAGGATCAGTTCAAATGAAAATATGGACTTCGGAACTTATGGAAGTGGTGATATTAAAGTAGATGTGAATGCACCAAAACTCACCGCCGAAATTTCAGGAAGCGGAGATATGAATCTAAAGGGGGAGGTTAGGGATTTTGAAGGTGAGATCAATGGTAGCGGAAGCATCAAGGCAATGGATCTGAAAGCAGAAAATGCTAAGGTGGGAATCAATGGTTCCGGTGATGTGGATGCTTATGCAAGTACAAAACTTGAAATCCAGGTTCGTGGAAGCGGTGATGTCAGGTATAAAGGTCCTGCACAGGTGATCAGTGATATCAAAGGAAGCGGATCAGTAAGAAAAGTTGATTAGAAAATATTTACCAGTTAAATTGCTGCAAGGCATTAAGAAATATCGGGCCCGTGCCCGGTATTTTTTTATGTATAATTTCAACTCATAACATTCATTTTCATGATCAGGTTACTTCTTTTATTACTATTACCACTCACCACTGTTGCACAGAAAATCAAGACAAAAGTTGAAACCACCGGGTTCAAGGAAACTCCTACATATTATGAAATTATTGATTGGTGGAAGAAGATTGACCAGGCTTCAGCAAATGTGAAAATGTTACCGATGGGACCATCTGATGCAGGGTTCCCGCTTCACCTTGTATTTGTAAATTCAAATGGGGAGGTCAATGCAAAAAATCTTCAAAGCATGGGTAAGAGCATTATTCTGATTAATAATGGGATCCATCCTGGTGAACCCGATGGTATCGATGCATCCATGATGTTAGTGCGTGATATTGTTGAAGGAAAAAAACGTTTACCCAACAACGTTATACTGGCAATCATTCCGGTATATAATATAGGAGGATGTCTGAATCGTTCGCAGAATTATCGCGTTGATCAGAATGGTCCGATGGAATTTGGTTTCAGGGGAAATAGTCAGAACCTCGACCTGAACAGGGATTTTATCAAATCCGATTCAAAAGAAGCAAGGTCATTTGCAGAGATCTTTCAACTCTGTGATCCGGATATATTTATAGACAATCATGTAAGCAATGGCGCGGATTACCAGCATGTGATGACCCTATTATCTGCGCAGCATAATAAACTGGGTGGAGCACTGGGGAAATTTCTTGAAGAAGAATTTGAACCGAAGATCTATTCTTTAATGAAGTCAAAAGGATATGATCTCATTCCTTACGTGAATCATTTTGGCGAAACTCCGGATGAAGGATGGCCGCAGTTTTTTGATGCTCCGAGATACAGCAGCGGGTATGCAAGTCTCTTTCAAACATTTGCATTCACTCCTGAAACACACATGCTCAAACCATATGAGCAGCGTGTTCGTTCTACCTATTCTTTAATGGAGTCATTTATTGAATTTGCATCTGCGAATAAAGACAGGATTGCATCACTGAGAACAGAAGCAAAACAGGCAGTAAAAAAACAACAGGATTTTCCGCTGGCATGGGTTAATGATAAATCTAAGTTCAGGGAACTGGAGTTTAAAGGATATGCTGCAACCAGGAAACCAAGTGCTGTTTCCGGGCAGCCAAGATTGTATTACGATCGTTCGCAGCCCTTCACAAAAATGATCAGATTTTATAACCAGTATAATGATGCAAACATTGTATCAAAACCGGAAGCATATATCATTCCGCAGGGATGGTGGAAAGTGATCGATCTGCTTAGAGTGAATAAAGTTGATATGCGTCCGCTATCGCGCGATACTTCCATCGAAGTGGAAGTGCAGTATATCAAAGATTATAAAACCGGTGCACGACAGTATGAAATGCACCATATGAATACTGATGTTAAAACAGAGACTGTAAAACAAACAGTGAAATTCAGGAAGGGAGATATGTTTATCCCTATGAATCAGCGTGCTAACAGGTTCCTGATGGAAGTGCTGGAGCCCGTTGCTCCCGACTCATACTTCGCCTGGAACTATTTTGATGCGATCCTGGGTCAGAAGGAAGGGTATAGCAGTTATGTTTTTGAAGATACTGCAGAGGAGTTCCTGAAAGCCAATCCATCCGTAAAACAAAAACTCGAAGAAAGAAAATCTGCTGATACAGCTTTTGCAAAAAATGGCAGGGCTCAACTCGCATTTGTTTTTCAGAATTCACCTTATTATGAACCTGATCATAACCGTTACCCGGTGTACAGGGTAGTGAAATAGCAGGAATAATATATGAATATTATGAAGGAGCCGGCCGGGCCATCCTGCAGAAAAGCAGGTTCAAACAAAAAACCCCGCCATTGGGCGGGGAAAAAAAATTATATAACCATGTGCTCTAAAGCGCTAATTAAGAAGCCAGTGCAGTAACCTTCTTGGTAAGTTTACTCTTCAGGTTTGAAGCCTTGTTCTTGTGGATTACACCAGTTTTAGCTAACCTGTCGATCAGAGAAACAACCTCAGGCAGTTTGTCAGAAGCAGCTGTAGCATCCTTCAATTCTTTTAAATCACGGATAGCGTTACGAGTGGTTTTACCATTGTAACGGTTACGTTCCCTGCGCTTGCTTGCCTGACGCATGTCTTTTTTGGTTGCCTTATGATTTGCCATTTCAATTCGAAATTTTAGGACGGCAAAGGTAGGAGTAAAATATGTTCGCGACAAAAAAATGTTGGATTATTTTCATCCTGACCCAACAGCTCTGATTAACAGCAGCAATTTCAGGTCGCAAATTATTTAAAATTTCTACGATCAAACATTCCCTTATATAACTTGGTTTTATCAAATTTTTCTGCCTCAAATCACCGATATTTGTGACCCTTAAGGAGTTGGACAGAAAAAACCTGTCCCAAAGCTAAATATTTTATGAAGGATTTCTCGTACATCACCAATTCACATCCATCCTTTATCGAAGGGCTATACCAGGATTTTGTAAAAGATCCTGCAAGCATCGACCCCGATTTTCGTCGCTTCTTTGAAGGTTTCGACTTTGCCATATCCCAGGGAACACCTGCCAACGGAACTGCTGCTGCTAAAGGCGGATCTTCAGTTGTGAACAACCTGGATAAGGAATTCAGCGTTTACCAGCTTATTCAGGCTTACCGCAAAAAGGGACATCTGGTTGCCACTACTAACCCGATCAGGGAGCGTAAGGATCGCGGTGCCAACTTGGGCCTCAACAATTTCGGTTTGTCTGATGCCGATCTGTCGACTTCATTTGAAGCCGGTAAGTTTATCGGACTCGGAAAGTCTACCCTTAAGAATATTATAGACCATCTGGTAAAATGTTACGCATCAAACGTTGGAGTGGAGTATTCTGCTCTGAATCGTATGGACCGTATCGAGTGGCTGGCAAATTCAGTTGAAAAGGAATTTTTCAAACCAATGCCACTGGATAAAAAAAGAAGGATCCTTGAAAAACTTAACCAGGGGGTGATCTTTGAAAAATTTCTGCACACAAAATATATCGGCCAGAAAAGGTTCTCCCTTGAAGGAGGTGAAACCACTATAGCTGCATTGGATGCGATCATCACAGAAGGTGCCGCAACCGGTGTAAAAGAAGTGGTAATCGGGATGGCACACAGGGGCCGTCTGAACGTTCTCGCAAATATCATGGGTAAAACCTATGAGCATATTTTCAGTGAGTTTGAAGGAACTGCGAAGCTCGACCAGACTATGGGTAGTGGCGACGTAAAATATCACCTTGGATATTCCAGTGAAATGGAAACTCCTGCGGGGGATCATATCAACCTGAAACTTTGTCCGAATCCATCCCACCTTGAAGCAGTTGATCCTGTAGTGATCGGTTTTGCGAGAGCGAAGGCGGATGTGGTATATGAATCTGAATTCGACAGGGTTCTCCCGATTTTGATACACGGAGATGCTTCTGTTGCAGGACAGGGAATTGTTTATGAAGTTCTCCAGATGAGCGGACTGGAAGGTTACTACACAGGAGGAACCATTCACTTCGTGATCAATAACCAGATCGGCTTCACTACTGATTTTGATGAAGCAAGAACTTCAGATTACTGTACATCTGCAGCTGCCATGATCCAGGCACCGGTATTACATGTAAATGGTGATGATGCAGAGGCAGTAGTGAAATGTGCAGAGATTGCGATGCGGTACAGGCAGGAGTTTAATTCCGATATCTTTATTGATATGGTTTGTTACCGTCGCCATGGCCACAACGAAGGGGATGATCCTAAATTCACCCAGCCGGGTTTATATGCACTGATTGAAAAGCACGAAAATCCAAGAGAAGTATATACCCATTTCCTGTTGGAGAATGGTGAAGCAGATGCTAAGGATATGGCCAAAGAAATGGAAAAGAAGTTCTGGGCTGATTTGCAGGAAAGACTGGATGAAGTAAAACAGAATCCGCTTCCTTATAAATACCAAACACCGGAATTATGGTGGAAAAGTCTTCGTAAAGCAACGCCGGAAGATTTCGATCATTCACCGGTTACTGCAATTACCAAAGAACAGTTTGATACAATATTCCAGAGTCTGATGCAATGGCCGGATGATTTTAAGCCACTTAAAAAGGTGGAGAAGATCATTCACGACAAAGTAAAATTGTTTAATGACCAGCAAAAGATCGACTGGGCTACTGCGGAGTTGCTTGCTTATGGAAGTCTGCTTGTAGATGAAAATGATGTGCGGATGAGCGGGCAGGATGTTCGTCGTGGTACTTTCTCTCACCGCCACGCGGTATTAAGGGATGAAGCAAACAATAAAGCATATAGCAGGTTAAGCCGGATCCCGGGTGCAAAAGGGCAATTCAGAATTTACAATTCACTGTTAAGTGAATATGCGGTTCTTGGATTCGAATATGGATATGCAATGGCAAATCCTCATGCACTGGTATTGTGGGAAGCACAGTTTGGAGATTTTGTGAATGGTGCTCAGATTATTATAGACCAGTTCATCAGCAGCAGTGAGCAGAAGTGGAACAGGATGAGTGGAGTGGTGATGTTATTGCCACATGGATATGAAGGTCAGGGTCCTGAACACTCAAGTGCGAAACTGGAAAGATTTCTTCAGATGTGTGCAGAACAGAATATGGTGATCACGAATATCACTACAGCTGCAAACTTCTTCCATGTATTGAGAAGACAACTTGCATGGCCATTCAGGAAGCCGCTTGTAAACTTCTCTCCGAAAGCCAATCTTCGTCTCGCAGGAACCTATTCAACGATTGAGGAATTTACCAATGGCGGATTCCAGGAAGTGATTGATGATGTAACCATTAAGGATGCATCTTCTGTGAAGAAGGTGTTGTTCTGTTCTGGAAAGGTTTTCTATGATCTTTCTGAGAGACAGCAGAAAGATGGTATTACTGATACAGCGATCGTAAGGGTAGAACAATTGTATCCTTTACCGCAAAAGCAGTTAAATGAATTGTATGATAAATACAGCAAGGCAACCTGGTTCTGGGTTCAGGAAGAACCTCTGAATATGGGGGCAGCATCCTTCCTGAAAATGAACCTTGAGAACATTAACTTTGGTGTGATCAGCAGGCAGCCATCAGCATCACCTGCAACCGGTTTCAGCAAAGTGCATGCACAGGAGCAGGCTGAAATCATTGATACAGCATTTTCTATTTAAAAGAAGTAAAGAGATCCCTGGGGGGAAATATAAATAAGTTCAACATGATCGATATCAAAGTTCCAACGGTAGGAGAATCAATCAGCGAAGTAACCCTGTTGAAATGGGTGAAAAAAGAAGGTGAATATGTGGATAGGGATGAAGTGATCGCAGAACTGGAAAGTGAAAAAGCAACATTTGAGGTAAACGCTGAACAGGCGGGTGTTTTAAAGTACAATGCCGCCGAAGGCGATACCATTAAAATTGGTGATGTGCTGGCAACAATTGATGAAACCGCACAAAAACCTGAAGGTGCTGCTGAAGTTGCCAAACCAATTGCAAAAGAAGAAAAAGCTCCTGCGCCGACAACGGAAACTGCTGCTGCTCCAATTGAAAAATCAGGATCTGCTGCTGGTTCCGCAACAAATTCAGGAACATCTTCAGCCGGATCGGCTGGCGCTGATGTAAAAGCATCTCCGGTTGCTGCAGCAATGATCGCAGATAAAAAAGTAGATCCAAAATCTGTAACGCCAAGTGGATACCAGGGAAAGATCCTGAAGAACGATGTGTTGCAGGCAATAAATAACCCCGGAAAAATTCCTGGTAAAGTTGCTTTTACCCGCGAAGACAAACGCGAGAAAATGAGCAATCTTCGGAAAACGGTTTCGCGCAGGCTGGTAGAAGCTAAAAATACCACGGCTATGCTCACAACTTTCAACGAAGTTGATATGAGCCCCATTATGGAAATCAGGACTAAGTACAAAGAGAAGTTCAAGGAACTTCACGGAGTGAACCTGGGTTTCATGAGTTTCTTTACCAAAGCTGTGTGCTTTGCATTGCAGGAATGGCCGGCAGTAAATGCATACATCGATGGAGAAGAGATCATTTACCACGATTATTGCGATATATCTATAGCGGTTTCCTCTCCGAAAGGATTGGTAGTTCCCGTAATCAGAAATGCGGAAAGTCTGAGTATGGCTGAGATCGAAGGCAAGGTGGTGGAACTTGCGAAAAAAGCAAGAGACAGTAAATTGACTTTTGAAGAAATGCAGGGCGGAACCTTTACAATTACGAATGGCGGAGTGTTTGGTTCCTTATTAAGTACTCCGATCATCAATATTCCTCAGTCGGCTATCCTCGGTATGCACAATATCCAGGAGCGTCCGGTAGCTGTTAAAGGACAGGTTGTAATCAGGCCAATGATGTATGTAGCTTTAAGCTATGACCACAGGATAATTGATGGAAGGGAATCAGTAAGTTTCCTTGTTCGTGTAAAAGAATTGCTTGAAAATCCAGAGTTGTTGTTATTCGGAAAAGATCCTGTAAAAACATTACTGGAATTGTAAATCAGGAAAGATGCGAAACATTGTTTGTTCATAAGCATCCAGAGTGTTTTACATAAAGTTTTAAATCTAAATCCCGGAAAGGATTAAAAAGTTATTCATAACTGATATAAATGCGCAACAGGATGAACCATGTTGCGCATTTTTTATAAAAACGGATAGGTCCAATTGTGGTCAGTTTTTCATGCGTATTTATTCGGGAAGCCTATTTACTTTAAATCATGTCTTATCTCCATACACATATCAATACTGCAGAAAAGATTATCAGTAATTATACCGGTGCAGAACCATTTCATCATCACCTGAAGACCTTTTTTAAAGAGTATAAAAAAGCCGGTTCAAAAGATAGAAAGCAGGTGAGTCATCTCTGTTATACCTACTTCAGAATCGGGAGAGCTTTGATGGAACGTTCTTTTCGTGAAAGACTGATTGCAGCTTTATTGTTATGTGATCCTCAATCAGTTTACCTGGATGTTTTGATAAAAGATTACTCAGAAAAATCTAAAGAAGCTTTTAAACCTATTCAGGAAAAGCATAGCAAGGAAAACGATGCCGTCGATAAAGTTTATTCAGGCACTCCAATCGACCATTTAGAAATCAGTGAGGGGGTTACCAGTGAAAATATTTATAATGGGAGAATTGAAGTTGTTCAAAGACTTTTCCCGGAATTTAATTCAGACCTGATTTTCCCTTTTGAGGAAGAATTAAGTGAAGGATTAGATAAACATACCTATGCAAAAAGTTTTTTGAATCAACCGGATTTGCATGTAAGGCTTAGACCTGGAAAAAATTCTGCAGGTGATAAATTGAAAACTATCGGGGGTTTTTTGAGAAGCAATCAAAACTCCTATGTTTTTAATAACGGTACAAACCTGGAAGCAGATATAAAACTGGATCGTGATGTGGTAATCCAGGATTGGAGCTCACAACAGGTAGCGAATTTCTTCCCTGAATTACCCGGCAGAATTTCCATATGGGATGCCTGTGCAGCAAGTGGCGGAAAGTCGTTGCTGGCTGTTGATCACTATAAAAATCCAGAACTAACAGTAACCGATAAACGAAGTAATATTCTGCACAACCTGGTTCAGAGGTTTTCTATTGCTGAACTCAGGAATTACAAATCAATGGTAACTGATTTGTCTGTTTCCAAACCACATAAACCTGCAGGATTTTTTGACCTTGTTATAGCTGATATTCCCTGTTCAGGTTCCGGAACCTGGGGAAGAAATCCGGAAAATCTCTATTACTTTAATGAGGTAAAAGTAGGGGAGTACCAACTGCTTCAGCGTTCAATTGTCAGGAATCTTTTCGATTCTGTAAAGCCTCGCGGATATCTTCTGTACATAACCTGTTCTGTTTTCAGAAAGGAGAATGAAGAAAATGTAGATCTTATCCTGGAAAATGGTTTTGAGCTGGTGAAATCGGGAATAATAAATGGTGCTTCAGAAAATGCTGATTATATGTTTGCAGCATTGTTGAGGAAAAATAATTGATAGGATTTCAATCAATACTTTTTTATGTTACTGCCTGATTACTCTTAGTGAGATTTTTTTCTCCGCATCTTCATACCTGATAATATACATTCCTTTTGGCAGACCTGCAGTGTTTTTTAATTGAATCACACTCGAAATTCCAGCAGTTACATTCGTTCCGGATTCCATCAACAAAGCACCTTTCATATCAAACAACCTGATTTTTGCAGGTCCGGTCACGGATGGTTTTACTACCAGACTGATATAACTATTGAATGGATTCGGCAACGCTTTGATCCATTCATTTTTTAAAATATTGTCGGTATTTCTTGCAAGTCTTATTGAATCCAACCTGTTATAAGCAATGCGGAAATTTGGAATCCCGTATCCAAATCTGACATCCGGATTTGTATACCTGTCGGAGCTTTGTTTTACGGCATCGATGATCTCCATATTAGTAAACTCCGGAAAGGCTTCCCATAAACACGCAACCAGTCCTGCCAGATTCGGATTGCTGAATGATGTTCCGTTTCCTGCTGCAGGGTTTCCGTTTCCAAGTGCCAGGATTGTACCCTGTCCGATTGATACTACATCGGGTTTTATTTTCCCCGCGCTGTTCGGACCCCAGCTGCTGAAAGCTGCGATTGTTTTATTAGCCTGAATTGCACCAACCGCCAGCACACTGTCGCCATCTGCCGGGCAGGATACATATCTTTCTTCAGTTGAAAACCCTCCGGAATTACCCGCACTGTTACATACGATCATACCTTTCTTTGCAGCAAGATCTGCAGCAATGGTGGAGATGCAGGTGTTGCCATCACGATCAATATATTCATTGTTGAATACAGGATTATCGAAACTTGTATATCCCAGTGAAGATGAAATAATATCAGTTCCGGAACTATCCGCATATTCTGCTCCAAGCGCCCAGTAAAATTCTTCTACCGGAAATTCTTCGGCAGTATTTTCTGTTCTTAATAAATAAAATTTTGCATGAGGAGAGCTTCCTACTATTTGCCCTGGTTTGTTTGCTGCCATGATCGACAAACAGTACATTCCGTGTGCATTGGTTTCATTAATGACATTTGTATTGGATACAAAATCGTATCCTCCCAGTAATCGCTGCTGATTTCTTAAACTGTCGAGTGCATTGTTCGTATCGTAATCAGTGAATCCTGCGTCAAGCACTGCAATTGTCATGTTCCTTCCTGTAAAACCTTTTTGATGCAGGAATTCACCTTCATGAATATTGATCTGTGCTGCACTCTGACCATAGTTTATTTGTTCAGTCACACCCATAGGTGAGCGAACTCCATTCCTGGGCTGACGGCTGACTGCCTCTACAGTTTCCTTAAATTTTTTATTGATGATCTCACCATTTCCCGGAGATGCAATGGATGCAATTGGTTTGGAAGATGCTACAAAAGGAAAGTTTTGAATCCTTATTAAAGCATTCTGATCCGTTATTTTTATGAAAGCTGCATTGAGCCATTTTGAACTTTGTACTACCGTAACTCCGGGTACTGATGCCAAACTATCCAGGTATCTTTTTGTAACGGGCAGGTCGGTGGAATCAATACTGATTCCCTGCTTCGTTCTTCTCTCAATTGATTTTGAACTTAGGAAGGCAGAAGGATTGCCCAGGCTGTAATTATTGTATCCTTTATTATTGAACCTGATGATATGACGCGAAAATTGGGCTGACCCTGAAGCAGAAATTGCCAGAAGAAAAATTAATAACGATAAAGGTCTCGACATACTTTTAATTGTGACTCTTGATTCTCATGCTTAAGCCAAACCCGGTTCTGAATCCAGGCTGACCTGAAGTAGGAGGCTGGTATTCCCACATCTCTACGTTTTTGGAGATCATTCCGATGCCTTTGGCATACTGTTCATTCCATAAAATTTTATAAGCATAAGAGTCTGCAATCTCTATCGGAACATTTACAGAATCTTCAACCTGCCGGATGAAAACAGTTTCATCAAAGGACAGACCGTTTAAAATTTCCGGCGCACCGACATTTTCATAGGTAGATTCCCACGACTGAATGTCTTCATCAACACTGAATGAATAAATACTTTCAAAAGGCTTTGAAGGGAGGAATGTATTTGCTTTGAAAGAGAAGCCTTCCTGGACAGGGCCTATCAATTTTTGATAACGAAGATTGTTCTCGATAATTTCTACTGAATTCTGATTCGGAACGGCCAGGTAGGTCATGTTCGGTTGCCAGTCGGCTTCATTGGTACTTCCGGCAGGCCTGAGATACCTTAAAATTCTCCAGGCTTTACGCTGGGTATTGTCAGTTACCTCTTCATCCACAACATCTTTTGCTTCATAACTAACTACTGTATCCTTCTGTCCGAAATTTACAAACAGCGTTGAATCCAGATCATAGATTATGTATTTTCCTTTTTGAAAACTGAAGTAATCAGATGGTGTTTCGGTTTCAAAAATTTCTGTTTCCTTGCTGCAGGAAGTTATTAAAACAGATGCGATCAGTATACTCAGGTAAAGCTTTTTATTCATGTAAGGCCATTTCCTTTTGCCTGGAAATCAGCATGGAAAACGCCCTCTGACTGAAAATATTGTAAAAATTCCTACTTAAAGTTGAAGGTAAAATTACCACTCCAGCAGGTTTACAACAGGATGTCACTGGTACGCTGAATGATCCCACCACCAATTACATGGTCTCCTTCATAGAAAACAGCACTTTGTCCGGGAGCTATTCCTTTTGCATCCTCATAAAATCTTACCCTAACCGAATTGCCTTCATTGTAGAGGTTTGAAACAGTTCCTTTGTCTTTATACCGGATCTTCGTTACTGCTTCCATTCCATCGGTGATACCGTCATATTTGATCCAGTTGATCCTTGTGACCATCATATCATTCGCATTCAGGTCTTCTTCATCTCCCAACACAACCGTATTGGTTTCAGGAATAATATTGGTTACGTATACAGGTTTGCCGAATGTAATATCCAGGCCTTTTCTTTGGCCAATTGTATAAAATGGGTAGCCTTTATGTTTGCCCAGCACTTTTCCTGACTTGTCTGTAAAGTTTCCGCCGGCAACTTTTTCTTCCAGTCCGTCCACCTTTCTTTTCAGAAATCCCCTGTAGTCATTGTCGGGAACAAAGCAGATCTCGTAACTCTCACTTTTTTTAGCAAGTTCCGGGTAGCCGTAATCGAAAGCCATTTGCCTGATCTCGGTTTTACGGAAATTTCCCAAAGGAAGGAGAGTTCTGCTCAGCAGGTCCTGTTGCAGTCCCCACAAAACATAACTCTGATCCTTGGTTTCATCCAGCCCCTTACTCAGGTAAAACCTGCCATTTGTATGCTGGTGAATATTTGCATAGTGACCGGTTGCTATAAAGTCACAACCCAGTGCATCAGCCCTTTTAAGCAATGCGCGCCACTTGATATGAGTATTACACATTACGCAGGGATTGGGAGTTCTTCCTGCCAGGTATTCTTCTACGAAATTTTCAATCACAAAATCTCCAAACTCATCCCTGATATCAAGAATGAAATGGGGGAATCCGTGCTGAACTGCCGCCATTCTTGCATCATTGAATGAATCAATATTGCAGCAGCCTGTTTCCTTCTTACTGCCCCCGCTCGCTGCATAATCCCAGGTTTTCATGGTGATACCCACCACTTCATACCCCTGCTCATTCAGCATCAGTGCAGCAACTGTACTGTCGATACCTCCGCTCATGGCCACTAAAACCTTCCCTTTCCTGCTCATTGTAAAAAGTTGAATCCGCAAAGATACACAGGTTCCGCTAACAGAGTTGTGAAGGAAGCTTTAATGGCTGTATTGTGACAGAAACTAGAATGGAAGATCATCATCCGCTGCATGCCCCATCGATGCTGCTGCAGTTCCATTGTTCTGAACAGTAGCACCGGCTGGCGAATACGCTTCAACCCCCTGGCCCGAACCATTTCCTCCCTCGGAACGACTACCCAATAACTGGATATTCATAATCCTCAGAGAAAGAGCCGCTGCGAAAGTGCCATCGGTTTTTGTGTAAGTCCTCACATCAGGAATTCCTTCAATAAAAACCTGTGTTCCTTTTTTTAGATAAGGGGCAATTGCGGTTCTGTCGCTCCAGTAAGAACAATCAACCCAGGTCGTTTTCTCCCGCTGCTGGTTCTGCGCATCACGGTATTTTTCAGTATGTGCTACTGTGAAGTTCATAACCGACTTTCCATTTACCGTATTGGTAACACAGTCCCTGCCTAAATGCCCGATTACTTGTAGCTTTATCATCGTTTAATTTTTAACTTGAGAATAGGGGCAAATTACACTAACCCCTGATTCAGTCCAAAGTGATTCACTCCTATTTATACCGTTTTTTCCCACATATTCGGGGGTTAAAAAAGCCGGATTGTGCAGAAAATACGGCCTCCGATAAAACAACTTTTAATAGGCGCTGACTTTCTAAAATCATTATCTTTCAAAAAACCTACAACAACGATGAGAAGATTATTCTTTCAGTTCATTTTCATCATGGGCTGCCTTGCCCTGGTGACCAGTTGCGGAAATAAACCGCAGGATAATGGTACCGATGAAACTACAATGACCACCACTTCCGATTCGCTGAATGCGGATTCCGGATGGAAGCTGGGTGTTCAGATGTGGACTTTCAACCGTTTCCCCTTTACTGAAGCCATCAAAAAAGCAGACAGCGCAGGAATCAAATTCATAGAAGCCTATCCAGGTCAGCCACTGGGCGGTGATCTTCCGGGAGAATTTGGGGTTGATATGTCAGCCGACAGTCGTACAAAAATCAAAACCCTGCTTGCTGAAAAAGGAATTCGGTTAATGGCTTTTGGTGTTGTTGGTCCTGAAAATCCTGCAGAATGGAAAAAGCTCTTTGAATTCGCAAAAGACATGGGAATACAGTACATCACTGCTGAACCAAAACGCGAACACTGGGATACTGTGAATTCTATGGCCGGAGAATATTCTGTAATGGTTGCCATTCACGACCATCCGAAACCATCTCCATACGATCACCCGGATTCTGTATTAAATGCAATCAACGGAAGAATCAATATGGGTGCCTGTGCAGATATCGGTCACTGGACGAGAAACGGACTGGATCCTGTTCAGTGTCTGAAGACACTTGAAGGAAGAATAATTGGTTTGCACCTGAAAGATATTGCTTCTCCAACTGTTGAAGCCGGCGATGTAATTCTCGGTACTGGTGTAATTAAACTTCCAGAGGTATTTGCAGAATTAAAAAGACAACAATTCAAAGGAATGTTTTCTATTGAACATGAGGTTAACTGGGAGAACAATGTACCTGATGTTATCAAGAACAGGCAGTACTTCGAGCAATACGCAAAATAATCACTCACTCTAACTAACATTGATATGCCAAATCAAAATTCACGTAGAAAATTTCTGCAACACCTGAGTGCAACTTCACTTTTGTTGGGAGCAGGTCCGTTGAGTTCACTTGCTGAACAAACTATGGAAGAGCGGATCATTCCGCTTGATAAAAAATTCAGTCCAAATGATAAGATCCGCATCGGTTGTATCGGGCTGGGCATCATGGGTCATAATGATATCCGTTCGGCATTGAAGGTTCCGGGTGTTGAGCTGGTTGCAGTTGCAGATCTGTATGATGGCAGACTTGTTCGCGCAAAAGAATTATATGGCAACGATATATTTACAACCCGTGATTATAATGAGATCCTTAAGAGAGATGACATCGATGCGGTAATTGTAGCCACAAGTGATAACTGGCATGCAAGAGCAACCACTGATGCCCTGAAAGCAGGTAAACATGTTTACTGTGAAAAGCCAATGGTGCACAGGATAAGTGAAGGTCTTCCTATGATTGCTGCAGAAAAGAAATATGGTAAAAAACTCCAGGTCGGTAGTCAGCGTGTGAGCAGCATCGCTTATGCAAAAGCAAAAGAATTGTACAGGGCAGGAGAGATAGGAAAACTCACTTGTATTGAAGCGTTTACTGACCGGCAAAGTGCACTGGGAGCATGGGAGTATACCATGCCGATCGATGGTTCTCCGCAAACTATTGACTGGAACCGATACACAAAAGGCGCCCAACAGCCTTATGATCCAAAGAAATTTTTCTGGTGGAGAAATTATAAGGATTTCGGAACAGGCGTAGCGGGTGATTTATTCGTGCATCTAGTATCAGGAATTCACCTGATGACTGATTCTTATGGTCCAACCAAAATATTCTCTACAGGACAGCTTGCTTACTGGAAAGACGGAAGAGATGTTCCGGATGTAATGACAGCAATTCTTGATTATCCTGAAACGCAGAATCATCCATCTTTCCAGGTGATGTTGAGGGTGAACTTTATCAGTGGAATGGGAGATAAGAGCATCACAAGATTTGTAGGAACCGAAGGTGCATTGGATATGGGTGGTAACAATTTCTCCATATCGCACAGTTTAATGGCTAAAGCACCTGGGATTGGAGGTTGGGATACCTTATCAACCTATCCAAAAGAAATGCAGGAACAGATCATGAAACAGTACAATGAAAAGTACAGCAGTGATGATAAGAAGAGAGCATCGAAAGAGCCAATTAAATACCGTACGCCCAATGGGTATGATGAACATCTTGATCACTTCATCAATTTCTTTGATGGTGTAAGAAATAACAAACCAATTGTAGAAGATGGAACTTTTGGATTCAGGGCTGCAGCACCTTGTCTTGCCTGCAACGACAGCTATTTCCAGAAGAAGATCATCAACTGGGATCCGGTGAAGATGAAGCTTGCCTAAAAGAGACCATATATCTTCTGAAAATTTAATAGAGAAGATATGAATGGTATCCATCAAAGATGTAGTTGTTTAAATTAAAAGTATAAGCGCGGAAAGCTTTAAAGGCAGTTTCCGCGCTTTTTTTATGCTGTCCAAAACAACTAAATTCGCTGCCACAATTCTTACTATGCCCAATATTTCTTACCAGGATCTTTTTGATTTTACGAATGCGGTTTTTAAAGCGATGGGATGCAGTGATAAGGATGCGATGACTGCAACCAATTCTTTGATCAGGGCAGATCTCAGGGGAGTAGATTCACATGGGGTAGCAAGGTTATCCGGATATGTAAGATTATGGGAAGCGAAACGTGCGAATGCAACACCTGATGTTAGAGTAGTACATGAAACTCCTTCAACTGCAGTGGTGGATGGAGATTCAGGACTTGGGTTGGTGGTTGCTCCGTTTGCCATGCAGGTAGCAATTGATAAAGCAAAAAATGTAGGAACCGGTTGGGTAAGTGTAAGAAATTCAAATCACTTTGGAATTGCAGCAACACATGCGATGATGGCGCTGGAACAGGATATGATCGGGATTGCCATGACCAATGCAAGTGCATTGGTGTCTCCAACTTTTTCAAAAGAAAGGTTACTGGGAACAAACCCGATTTGTGTAGTTATACCGGCAGGAAAAGAGCCTGCATTTGTAGCCGATCTTGCGACCACAACTGCAGCTAATGGCAAACTGGAAATTTTACAAAGAAAAAACCTGGAAGCACCTGAGGGATGGATCCAAGATAAGGAAGGCAACAGTTCTATTGACCCTCATGAATTAAAAAAAGGAGGTGCACTGTTACCATTAGGTGGAACAAGGGAGAGCGGTTCGCATAAGGGTTATGCGCTGGGAGCTGTGGTTGATATTTTTTCTGCAGTGTTCAGCGGAGCGAACTATGGTCCCTGGGTACCACCATTTCCAGCTTACATACCAATGCCGGAAAATATGCCGGGGAAAGGAATCGGTCATTTTTTTGGGGCGATGAGAATCGATGCATTCCGGGAAGCGCATGAATTCAAACAGCATATGGATCAATGGATACAACGCTTCAGGAATTCCGTACCGGTAGATCCACAGCAACCTGTATTAATTCCTGGTGATCCTGAAAGAGAAATGGAAGCGGAAAGGATGAAAAACGAAATTCCTTTGCTGGAGGCTGTATGGAAAGATCTTAAGGAAGTTGGCGATCGGTTTGGAGCGGAACTAAAAAGATCATAACAAATCGAAATTGACTTTATTATAGCCTGAAAAATGAGAGACCGGTAACAACAATAAGAGAGTCGAATCCAATCCGGTTAGAATTTATTCAGCATTTCAGGTTAGAACTCTACAAATTTTTCAAATATTCATTTTTTTTCTTTGATCTTTTTCACTGATTGATCCGCCTTATCTTTGCACTCCAAAATTTAATGAAGCAATGAAAGTAATGAAGTTTGGAGGCACCTCGGTTGGTAAACCCGAGCGTATGCACCAGGTGGCGCAATTGATCACTGCAGGTGATGAGCCATCAATCGTAGTATTGAGTGCACTGAGCGGCACTACAAACACACTGGTTTCTATAGGCGATGCTATGATGAAAGGTGATAAACAGGTTGCCAAACAGATCATCGATGACCTCGAAGCTCATTACAGGAAATTTGTAAATGAACTTGTTTTAACAGAGCCCGCGCGCAACAAAGCAAATGCTATCGTTACCGAACATTTTGAATTCCTGAATATCATCCTGAAGATCTCTTTCAATGATGCATTAAATAAGGATATTCTTGCTCAGGGCGAATTGCTTTCTACAAAATTATTCTGTGTTTATCTTGAAGAAAAGCAGATCGATCATGCGCTGCTTCCTGCCCTGGAATTTATGTCGATTGATGCGTACGATGAACCTCAAATTCCATCTATCAAGTCAAGGCTGAATCAGTTACTTCAAGAAAATCCTGGTCGCAGGTTGTATATCACCCAGGGTTACATTTGCCGGAATGCAAAAGGGGAAGTTGACAACCTGAAAAGGGGAGGAAGTGATTATTCTGCATCCCTGATCGCAGCTGCAATCCAGGCTTCAGTTTGCGAGATCTGGACCGACATCGACGGAATGCATAATAACGATCCGAGAATTGTAAATAAAACATTCCCGATTGAACAACTCAGTTTCGAGGAAGCTGCGGAGCTTGCATATTTCGGAGCTAAAATTCTTCACCCGGCATCCATCTGGCCAGCGCAGTTTTATAATGTACCTGTAAGGTTGCTAAACACCATGCAGCCGCAGGCAAAGGGTACCATTATTTTGGAAACTGCAGGTTCAGTAGGGGTAAAGGCTGTAGCAGCAAAAGATGGTATCATTTCTATCAATATCAAAAGCAGCAGGATGTTGCTTGCTTATGGATTTTTGAGGAAGATCTTCGAAGTGTTTGAAAAATACAGAACCCCGATCGATATGATCACCACTTCTGAAGTTGCAGTATCGGTAACAATTGATACTGCTGTTAACCTGGATCAGATCCGTAAAGAATTAGAACCATTTGGTACTATCGCAGTGGAGCAGGGGAATACAATCATTTCTGTTGTGGGCAACCAGATAGCACAAACCCCTTCGATCCTGAGCAAACTATTTGAATCGCTGAATGAAATTCCTGTACGTATGGTAAGTTACGGAGGTAGCAAACACAACGTTTCGCTGCTTGTTGGATCTGAACATAAAAATGCAACATTGCAGAAATTGAACAGCGGACTATTTGGTTTGTAAGAATTTTTCTGATCATTTAATAGCAAGGCGTTAGAATTTCGGTTTACAAAAATACAAGGAGTCAGAAGCTACTTCATTAGTATAATTTTCAGGTATAAGATTTTTAAAAATATGATAAGGCCCGGTGGTACCGGGCTTTGTCGTATTGACAGTTGTGATATCCCACATTTATAAGTATTCTTGTTATGAATTTGAGTTATGCGGATAGGAATCGAAATTCAGAGAATATTCAGGAAGAAGAAACATGGGATGGAGATTGTTGGATTGGAATTGATGCGTGAACTGCAGCAACTTGATCGGTCCAACGAATATGTATTATTCGCAAAAAAGGATGAAGACAAACAAGTGCTTCGGGAAACAGAAAACTTCAAAATCCATTGTTTTGATTCCATTACTTATGCTGACTGGGAACAGATACAACTACCAAGAGCAATCAGGAAATTTGGTATAGATCTTTTGCATTGTACCTGTAATACAGGCCCGGTATTTCCAGGAGTTCCCCTGCTCCTCACCTTACATGATATCATCTATCTCGAAAATTTAAATTTCAAAGGCAGTAACTATCAGAACTTTGGAAATCTTTATAGACGATTGGTGGTTCCCCGGATTGTTGAAAGATCTGAATTAATCATTACTGTTTCTGAATTTGAAAAAAGACTCATCCGTGAACGACTTGAAATACCTGAAGAAAAAGTAAAGGTTGTTTACAATGGTGTTCATTCAAGATTTCATCAGCAATACACTCAAGAGGAGTTGCAGACTTTCAGAAATAAATACAAACTACCTGCTGATTTTTTACTCTTCCTCGGAAACAAAGCTCCTAAGAAGAATACTGTTAATGTGATCAAAGCATTTGCAAAGTATTGCGTGGAAGAAAGAGATCCGCTACCATTGGTCGTATTGGATTATGAGCCGGAACAAATGCATCAGTTACTGAATAAATTCAGGTATGGCTCCTGTATGAACAACATGTTTTTTCCAGGATATATATCGCCTGAAGAAATGCCGCTTATGTACCAGGGAGCAAAAATATTTTTGTATCCATCCCTTCGTGAGAGTTTTGGTATGCCGATATTGGAAGCAATGGCAAGTGGTACACCTGTTATCACTTCCAATACTTCCTCAATGCCGGAAGTTGGCGGTAACGCTGCATTTTACGTTGATCCCTTTTCTCCTGATGATATTCAGCGGGGAATACTTTCTTTAAGCAATAATTCCAAAGCATGCGATGAACTGATCCAGGAAGGATTGAAACGGGCAGCAATGTTTTCCTGGAGAAAAGCTGCAGAACAGGTACTTTCCTATTACAGTCAGTTAAAAAATAAATAGGGGATTATTCATGCCTTTTTCAAAAGGGAATAATGCTGAAATTTTCAATGGAATATTACAATCTGTAAATAATAAAAAGACCCGGCGAATGCCAGGTCTTTCCAATTTTTATTAAACATTCTTACTGTCATCAGATCACGAGCATCGCATCTCCATAACTGAAGAACCTATATTTATCTTTAATTGCTTTTTTGTATGCTTCCATTGCAAGGTCATATCCTGCAAATGCACAGGTCATGATCAATAAACTTGTTTTTGGAAGATGAAAATTGGTAACCAGTGAATCTGCAACATTGAAGTTGTATGGAGGGTGAATGAAAATATTCGTCCAGCCTTCAGATGGTTTTAAAAATTTCTCTGCAGTATAAGATGATTCAATTGCCCTCATGGTGGTTGTACCAATTGAACAGATCCTTTTATTTCCTTCAATTGCTTTGTTCACAATTTTGCAGGAAGCGTCTTCAATCTTGTAATATTCAGCATCCATTTTGTGTTTGCTCAGGTCTTCCACTTCGATCGGACGGAAAGTTCCAAGTCCGGTGTGCAAGGTGATTTCAGCAAAACGAACACCTTTAATCTCCAGTCTTTTGATCAGTTCTTTTGAAAAGTGTAAACCTGCAGTAGGAGCCGCAACAGCACCTTCATGCTTTGCATAAACTGTCTGGTAACGTTCTTTATCATCCTCGTCAGGTTTGCGCTTGATGTATTTCGGAAGCGGAGTTTCTCCCAAAAATTCGAGCATCTGCCTGAATTCATCATCGGTACCATCCCAAAGGAAACGGATCGTTCTTCCTCTTGATGTGGTATTGTCGATAACTTCTGCAACCAGTTCATCGTTCTCTCCAAAATAGAGTTTGTTACCAACGCGGATCTTTCTTGCGGGATCAACGATCACATCCCAAAGACGGTTTGGTTTATTGAGTTCTCTTAAAAGGAAAACTTCAATTTTGGCACCGGTCTTTTCCTTTCTTCCATACATTCTTGCGGGAAATACCTTCGTATTGTTAACAACGAAAACATCTTTATCATCGAAGTATTCCAGGATGTCCTTAAAGTGTTTGTTTTCGATCTGACCGGTTTTACGGTGAACGACCATCAGACGGGCATCTTCTCTTTTTTTCGCAGGGTGTTGGGCAATAAGGTTCAGCGGTAAATCGAACTTAAACTGAGATAATTTCATTTGAAAACGGGTTTTGCTTTTGCCTGATATCAAAAAGGAGAGAAGATGGTTGTGTGGGTGACCCCACCAAACCTGATCTTACGGCACCAGGTTTGATATCAATTCGGCTATTTTAGAGCGGGCAAAGTTAGATTAATTTTGGAGATTTCGGAAAAATTCCTAAGCAGGGTAAAAACCTGAGGGAAAGCTTTCGCGGTCTGGCCTGATCATTTCGGCTCGTTTTGTAAATGCAGTTACGTTTTACCGTTCAAACTCCAGGAATAGCATCCAGTAATTGTCTCGTATAGGGATGCTCAGGGTTGTTATATACCATTTCTGAATTTCCTTGTTCCACGATCATTCCCTGTTTCATTACCAGGATCCGGTCGCTGATATATCGTACCACCGACAAATCATGGGATATAAATAAAGCTGCGAATCCGAAGTCGGCTTTTAATTCGTTTAAAAGATTCAGTACCTGAGCCTGAACACTTACATCAAGTGCTGATACAGATTCATCACAGATTACAAAGGAAGGTTCTAAAATCAGTGCCCTGGCTATTACAATTCTTTGTCGTTGACCTCCTGAAAATTCGTGCGGGTACCGGTCGTAATGACTTTCCATCAATCCTACGCGTACCAATAATTCCATCACCTTTTGTTTTCTTTGACGGTTATCCAGTTTACTATGGATCTGTAATACTTCGTTTAAAGCATTGCCAATCCTGATTCTTGGATTGAGAGAGGAGTAGGGATCCTGGAAAATGATCTGCATTTTTTTCCTTGAACTTCGTATGTCCTTCTCCGTTAGATGGGTTATATCAATTCCTTCAAAAATTATTTTTCCTTCTGAGGGTTCAATTAAACGAAGTACTGATCTTCCCAGAGTAGTTTTACCACATCCCGATTCGCCGACCAGCCCAATGGTTTCTCCACGGCTGATTTCAAAACTCACTGAGTCCACTGCCTTAAAATGCCCATAAGCAACCGAAAGATTTTCTACTGCCAGTATGGGATCCTCTATTGAAAAATTTTGTGATGCTGAAGGATGAATCAACTGCTGTGTTGTGGTAGATCCTGGTGTTTCGGAATCCTTCTTTTTATCTTCAGACCCTGTCTTCATGAAATCACTTACAACAGGTAACGGTTCTCCTTTCGGGTGAAGTGCCGGCCGGCAGGCGAGCAAGGCTTTTGTATATGGGTGCTGAGGATTATTGTAAATCTCTGATGCATTATTGATCTCCACTATTCTTCCTTTATACATCACTGCAATGCGGTCGGCAATATCTGCTACAAGACCCAGGTCATGCGATATGAAGATCACTCCCATTCCTTCCTGCTGCTGAAGATCTTTGATCAATTCCAGGATGCTTTTCTGAACAGTTACATCCAATGCAGTGGTTGGTTCATCACAAATGAGTAACGAAGGATCATTACTCATTGCCATTGCAATCATGATCCTTTGTTTTTGTCCTCCGCTCAACTGGTGGGGGTAACGGTCATACATAACCGAAGGCTCAGGTAGTTTTACTTTTTCAAGTAATTGAATTGTTCTTTTCCTGAGATTTTCATGATCCATTTTATGATGTGCCCTGATCGCTTCTGCTATCTGTTCCCCACATGTTATTACGGGATTTAAAGAAGTCATCGGTTCCTGGAAGATCATCGCTATATCATTTCCTCTGATCGACCTTAATACTTCTCCATCTGATTCCTGAAGGTTTACCTGCTTTTCTCCGTCTGCAGAAAATAATATGCTTCCGCTTTTGTATAGAGCCGGAGGGGAGGGAACAAGCTGCAATATAGATAGAGAGGTTACAGACTTTCCTGAACCGGATTCACCGACAATTGCAAGTGTTTCTCCTTTGAATAACTCAAAGGAAACATTGTTAAGCGCCTGCTGGCTGCCATGGTCTGTAATGAAGTCTACCGACAAATCCCGGATCTGTAATAAAGGAAATCCTTCCATATCAGAATTTAAGATGCCTTACTGTAAGCCCGTTATTGATCAGCTGGTTCAATGAATCTATTCCGATCTTGATATGTCTTTCCACAAAAGAAGAAGTTACTTTTTTATCACTCTCTTCTGTTTTCACTCCTTCGGGAGTCATCGGAGAATCACTCACCAGTAATAAAGCACCTGTTGGAATTTTATTGAAAAATCCTACCGTAAAGATGGTGGCCGTTTCCATATCAATCGCATAAGCTCTGATTTTTTGCAGGTATGCCTTGAATTCTTCATCATGTTCCCAGACTCTTCTGTTGGTTGTGTACACGGTGCCGGTCCAATAGTCCTCACCATAATCACGGATCGTGGTTGAAACCGCTTTCTGGAGGGCAAATGCAGGCATTGCAGGAACTTCAGGAGGAAAGTAATCGTTTGATGTACCCTCACCTCTGATCGCTGCTATTGGAAGGATCAGGTCGCCGATCTTGTTTCTTTTTTTCAGTCCGCCACATTTACCGAGAAACAAAACAGCTTTTGGTTCGATGGCGGAAAGCAGGTCCATGACCGTTGCCGCGGTTGGACTGCCCATACCGAAATTGATCATCGTAATATCACCTGCAGTTACACATTGCATCGGTTTATAGGCGTCAACAATTTTTACATTGTTCCAGGTTGCAAATAACTGTAGGTAGTTGCTGAAGTTGGTGAGAAGGATGTACTTTCCGAAGTTTTCGAGCTTTTCCCCTGTGTACCGGGGGAGCCAGTTCCTGATTATTTCTTCTTTTGTTTTCATGTCCGAAGATAAGATTATATAATTTGCCATCCACATGATCCAGATTAACTATCCTGATCCCGATTTCCGGATAAGGGAGGAAAATAATGTAAGTCACATCTTTGATGAGCTAAGGAAAACCTGGCTGGTGCTGACTCCTGAAGAGTGGGTGCGACAAAACTTTATTCGTTATCTCACAAAAATCAAACAGTACCCGTCAACGCTGATTGCAATTGAAAAGCAATTGAAACTCGGGGAACTGGTTAAAAGATTTGACCTGTTAATTTATGATTCAAACCATCAACCCTGGATGATGGTGGAATGTAAGGCGATGGAAGTACGGCTGGATCAAAAAGTACTGGAACAGATCCTTCGGTATAATATGTCGGTGCCGGTTAAATATCTCATCATCACAAATGGTGTGCATTGTATCGGTATAAAAAGGGAAGGAGGAACCCCTGAATGGCTGGATGAATTACCGGAATTTGAGCAATAGATTTAGCATTGCTGATTAATTACTAAAAGAACACTTACTGCCTCTTTGCTTTGAGTGAAGCAGAAAGCATAGATCCTGCTAAAAAAATAGAAACAAAAAAAGGGTGTCTTAAGATCAAACTTAAAACACCCTTTTATTATTTATCAGAAGATTTATTTTCTCGCTATCCTTCTGCTATGGGAATATTCCCAATTCGTTGTAGCTGGTTCCAACCTTATTGATGGCAACTACATAGGCTGCTGTTCTCATGTCAGGAATTTCGGGATTCTTTTTCCAGAGATCCATGATCTCTCTTGTTGCAGTGATCATTGTTTCTTCCAGTCCGCTTCTTACCAGGTCAACCTCATCAGGACCGTGAGCAATGAATTCACGCTCTCTTGCATTCACCTGCTTGCCGGTCAGCGTTTCGATCGTATTGAGAATAGATGCATTCTGATTTTCAGTGAAACGTTTGTCCATTCTGCCGTAACGAACGTGACTTAGGTTTTTCAACCACTCAAAATAGGAAACGGTAACACCTCCCGCATTGAGGTACATGTCCGGAACCACCAGCGTGCCTTTTGCAGTAAGGATTTCATCAGCTTCAGGAGTCAATGGTCCGTTCGCTGCTTCTCCAATGATCTTTGCCTTAATCCTTGGAGCATTCTCTCCATTGATCACATTTTCCAGCGCAGCAGGGATCAAAATATCACATTCCATTTCCAGCGCATCTTCGCTTTTATCGAAGTTGTTGGAGCCGGGATAGTTAAGTATAGAACCGGTTTCTTTCCTGTGCCTGAAGATATTATCAACATCCAGTCCTGAACTGCTCCAGATTGCTCCTTCATATTCTGCAAGTCCTACAATGATGGCACCTGCTTCCTGGAAGAATTTTGCGGTATGATATCCTACGTTACCAAGTCCCTGGATAACTACTCTTTTCCCGTTTACCCCAACTTCCATCCCGAGTTTATCCATTACATCTTTCATTTCGCATACTTCACGGAGACCGTAAAAAACTCCCAGTCCGGTTGCTTCCTTTCTTCCTCTTACGCCACCCTGGGTAACCGGTTTACCGGTAACACAACCAAGGGCATCGATCTCGCCCGGGCGCATGCTCGCATAGGTATCCAGGATCCAGGCCATTTCTCTTTCACCGGTTCCGTAATCAGGAGCGGGAACATCGATACCAGGTCCGATAAAATTCTTTTTGATCAGCTCCGAAGTATATCTGCGGGTGATTTTTTCAAGTTCGTATGGAGTGTATTTTCTTGGATCAATCGTGATACCACCTTTAGCGCCACCAAACGGAACGTTTACGATCGCACATTTATAGGTCATCAGCGCTGCAAGTGCCATTACCTCATCGAGGTTAACGTTGGGAGCGAAACGGATACCTCCTTTGCAGGGTGATTTATGCTGAGAGTGCTGAACACGGTAAGCCTTGATCACTTCAATCTTGTCGCCGATCTTAACAGGAAAATGCATTCTGTACACTGCATTACATTGTTTGATCTGCTCTAATAAACCTTCATCCCAGTTGGTGAATTTGGCCGCTTTATCGAAACTTTTTTCAACTGCACCGAAAAAACTATAATCCTGATGTGCTGACATAAAGAAGGAATTGAATAATGAATAGGAATTTGTGTTTTATTATATGGCAATAACCTGATGTATCAAATCATACACCAGCGCCGCAAATATCGAAGTATTTTGGATAAACTAACAATCGTTAACCTTTATTTTAAAAGAAAATCCGGTTGGTTCGATCCGGCGGGTAAAAACAATTATTTATTATCCTGTTTTTCGAACCTGCTGATCTTTCGGTCGAGTCGCCATATATAAATGAAGAGTCCGGCCAGCACTGTCATTAGCACTGCGATCACCACATAGATTTTTTGGTCTGCCCGCAATCCGGTTGTCACTTCCGGCTCCTGTGAAGCCATGTCCTGGGCTTTTGTTACTACAACTATTAAAAGGCTGAAAAAGGATAATAGGATTGATCTGATCATGATATTTGACTTTCCAGTTTTTTCTCTTCAAGTTTTTTAAGACGCATACTTAATGTGGTGATCCATACTCCGAGAAGTGTCCAGCCGATCACGGCAGGCCAGAAAACCACTCTCATTGCAGGATCAAGGTCGCCACCACTGAGTCCGGGATTTCCTTCCACTCCTTTTCCTCCGGGATGAAGGGACTCTACCATTCGTGGCAGAACCATGATCATCGGAATGTAAATGAAGTAAGCGAATATATTATAGACAGCGGCAATCCTTCCTCTTTTATCCAGATCGGTTATGGAATTACGCAGTACAAAATAAGCGAGGTAGATCAGCAGTGCGATTGCAGCTCCCAATTGTTTGGGATCATTATTCCACGGTGCACCCCAGGTGTAATTTGCCCAGATCGCACCAGTGATCAATCCCAGGGCACCGAAAATGGTTCCTGTTTTTGCAAATTCGTGGGAAGCATTGTCGCGTTCGAATGAAGGTTTTTTCAGGTACATTAAGGCATTCACCAGTGAAACGGTGATCAGGATGAGCTGACCAAACCACATCGGAACGTGAAAGAAAAGGTTTCTTATAGTTTGCTGAAGATTGCCAATATCAGGAACCCGGATGGTAAACCCGGCTATGATCGTATAAGCCAGGAGCGCCACACTCAGGAATTTCCACCAGTTTTTGCGCATTGCAGATATTTAGAGGGTAAAATTAGGACAAACAACTTCAACAAATCAATCCTTCCATAAAAAAGGAAAAAGAATAACAGCCAGCGCAACCACAAGGATATCAAGTCCTAATAAAAGAAAGATGATATTGGTCGTTCCCGCCTGGATCACATCTGCAAAAACTCCGTTGGAGATTTTCATCAGCAACATGATTTGAGGAATGATCAGCGGAAACCCCAGAATAGCCATCAAGGCTGCATTTTGTTGTGCCCTTGCTGCAATCGCTGCAAGAAAGGTAAAGACCAGGCTCAGGCTAACACCACCCAGACAAACTATCCCTGCAAATTCAAGCGGGTACTGAAGCGGATTTCCCATCAGTATTACAAACAGGAGGAGACTGGTCAGGCTCATAACAATCATCAGTGCTGCATTGAAGAGAAGCTTGGCCAGTATAAAATTACGCGCACCGGAAATGGAATAGAAATAGAGCATCCTGCCCCGGCCTTCAGAAAGAAAACTCTTTGCAACGGCATTCACACAGATAAAAAGCTGGATCATCCAGAACAGCCCGTTCCATACTTTTTCTTCCGGTTGCTGCATCGCCATATAAAGAACAAAGATCGTCGAGGCAACGTATAACACTATTCCATAAAAAGTATATTGCTGCCTTACTTCAAGCAACAAATCCTTTTTGAGGAGTGCATAGATATGGGAAAAGTTATTCAACGAATTATTTTTTGTCTTCATAATAACATTTGCGGCATCTCGGCTCATAACTTTCTTTTTCTCCCAGCATCACCTGGGTATCTTTTGCTGTGAGGCGGTAAGAAAAATTAGCAATATGCCCGCACCTTACACAGATTGCATGAAGTTTCGTGATATGATCCGCTTTGGCCAGCAGGCTGGGCATTTGTCCGAACGGCTTTCCAAGATAATCCATATCCAGTCCTGCAATGATGACACGGATTCCCCTTAATGCAAGCTGGTCACACACATCCGGTAACTGGTCGTCGAAAAACTGGGCTTCATCAATTCCTACAACATCACAATCGGTAGCATACAAAAGGATGACCTGGGAATTATCAACGGGGGTCGACTGGATACTGTTCTCGTCATGCGATACGATATCAAGTTCACTGTATCTGATATCGATTTTCGGTTTGAATATTTCGATGCGCTGGTTGGCGATCTTAGCACGATTCAGTCTCCTGATCAGTTCCTCGGTTTTGCCTGAAAACATAGACCCGCAAATTACTTCAATAATTCCTCTCTTTTCTCCTGAAATATTCGGTTCAATGTACATCTGCAGAAACGGTATAAAATTTGTTAACTTGTGCTGCTTTATATCAGATAACTAGTACCCACCAATTATGGAGCGTTTAGAAGAACTGATCAGCAAATTAAAAGAACAATTCGAACAAAAGGCGGATCGCCGGCAACTATTGGTCATCACTCAGATGATCGAACAGGAACTTATGCGTACAGCCCAGGTCGAAAAGCCGGCAAATATAACTTCAAAAGTTGCGGTTGTAATGCCTTCTGCTGCAAGGAATGTTTCTGCACAGCAGGAAGCACCGTTGATCCCGATTGAAAAACCAGCTGATTCAGCTCCGGTTACGCTGCCTGTCCAGCCACCTGAACCAATAATTAATAAGGTAAAAGAGGAAGAGGTTGAGCTGGTCCAGAAAACCAAGGAACCTGAAGAGCAACCTTCCAAACCGGAAATTCCAAAATTTCAAAAACCGGTTGAGCCTGAAATTTTCAGACCGCAGCCGTCTTCCAAACCGGTTCCGGAAGAAGATAACAGGTACCTTCCAAAATCTCCGGCACCCGAAACTGTAAAGGAATTAAGACAGGATACAAACGGATATCAGTACGACCCGTTGCAGGAAGTTCCGACACTTGCTCAGCAGACAACTGTAAGGGAAATCAATGAAGTGATGCGTGCTGATCCGAATTCGCTGAACGACCGGCTTAAAACACAGGTTGTTGAAGTTGGGCACAGGCTGACTGATTCCCCGATCCGTGATCTTAAAAAAGCTATCGGTATTAATGACCGGTACACATTTATCAATGAGCTGTTCAGGGGCGATGAGGTAATGTATGAGCGGAGTATCAAAACCATCAACAATTTCAAGATCCTTGCTGAAGCAGAATACTGGATCCAGCGGGAACTGAAAGTGAAAATCGGATGGGATGAATCGAGTTCTACCGTCGCGCATTTTGATCAATTGGTAAGAAGGAGATTTTTATAGCCCTGATCCGAACCAACAATGTTTTGAAATCTAAGTTGATAAATGAAATCATTCATGAAAGTTTTTGCTTTCAAAACAGGTTCATCAGCCTGATTTCAGATTAGTTAATCAGCAATTTTAACTGATCCAGGATTTTTGCAGTAGCTCCACTGTTATTGTAAACGTATTTGCCTGCCAGTTCTCCCGCGGAATGGTCATTAATGAGATCATCCATGGTTTCTTCCAGTTGTAATGCTGAGGAAACAGGGAATCCTCCTCCTGCATTTACGAGTTCCAAAGCTTCCCTGTATTTTTCATATACCGGTCCGAATACAACCGGCTTCCCATACACTGCGGCTTCAAGTACATTGTGCACTCCATCGTCACCAAATCCACCGCCAACATAGCATACCGTTCCATAGCGATACAGCGTGGACAACATTCCTATATTGTCAATGATCAGCGTTTGTGGATCAGCGTTAGATGAACCAGGAGGGGTATCGGGCCTTACTTCGGAAAGTGTTTCCGAATAAGAATTTTCCTGATCCGAAATGAATTGATTCCTGGTATTATCCTGATTTGAAATTTGAGAATATCGAATCGTTGAAGGAAAAAGTTTCTCTATCTCTTTGATTCTTTCCTCTTCTACATGATGGGGGGCAAGCACAAATCTGATGTCCGGATTTGCTTTTGCAAAATGGACGAGTTCTTCTTCATCATCCAGCCAGGTACTTCCTGCAACTATGCATTTATTCTCCCCGATAAATGCTTCAACCAGAGGAATGGAACGCGAACTTTCTGCAATCTGTATAACCCTGTCGAATCTTGTATCGCCTGCCACTACTATATTTTCTGTGATTCCGATTGTTTTTAGCAGGTCAACTGAATTCTGATCCTGTACGAACATCGCCCGGAAGCTTTTCAGCATTTCGATATGGAGTGATCCATACCATTTAAAAAAAGGCTGTTCTTCACGAAAGATCGCAGAAAACAGGATTACCGGGATATTTCTTCTTTTTAATTCAACCAGGTAATAATACCAGTACTCATATTTAACCCATAATACCAGGGATGGATTTACCATATTTATGAATGATCTGGCATTTTCAGAAGTTCCGAGTGGCAGGTACAAAACCTTGTCGGCCCCTTCATAATCCTTCCTGACTTCAAATCCCGAAGGAGAAAAGAATGTCAGTAACACTTTCATTTCCGGATTTGTGCGCTTGAGTTCCTCCATTACCGGCCTTCCCTGTTCAAATTCTCCCAGGGAGGCGCAATGCATCCAGATGACTTTGTCCTTGTTACCAAACAGAGGCTGCTTAAGGCTTTGCTGGGCCTTTCTTCCCCTGATCCATAGCCTTGCTTTCTGGTTCCATGGAGATACCGTTCGGATACCAAGCAGGTATAAACGAAGAAATAAATTGTAAAATAGTATCAAACCTAATGTATTAGGCCACAAATGTATAATCATTCGGTTGGTTTAACCAATCAGTAATGACCTGTGGATTGGACATGCCAAATTTTTGCGCTAGGTTTGTGCCCATTCAAAAAAGAGAATATGAGGCCTATCCAGATGGTTGATTTAAAGCAGCAATACTCCCACATTAAAACTGAAGTGGATGCTGCGATTCAGGATGTTATTACCAATACTGCATTTATAAATGGTAAGGCAGTAACCGATTTTACGGGAGCACTTGCAACTTACCTCGACGTAAAACATGTGATTCCCTGTGCAAACGGAACTGATGCCCTTCAGATCGCTATGATGGCGCTGGATCTTCAGCCTGGTGATGAAGTGATCACACCATCCTTTACCTATATCGCTACCACAGAAGTTATTGCATTGCTTAAACTGAAACCCGTTTTTGTTGAGGTGGATCCAAAAACCTTCTGTATTGATCCTGCTGCAATAGAAGCTGCGATCACTCCAAAAACAAAAGCAATTGTTCCTGTTCACCTGTATGGCCAGGCGGCCGATATGGAAAAGATCATGGAGATCGCAAACAAACACAATCTTGCAGTTATTGAAGATAATGCCCAGGCTATCGGGTCTGATTATACATTTTCTGACGGAACTACAAAAAAGACCGGAACGATCGGTACGATAGGCGCAACTTCTTTCTTCCCGTCAAAGAACCTTGGTTGTTATGGGGATGGTGGTGCGATCTTCACCAATGATGATGCACTTGCAGGTAAAATGAAAATGGTTGCAAATCACGGACAAAGTAAAAAATATTACCACGATGTGGTAGGCTGTAACAGCCGTCTTGATACAATACAGGCTGCCGTGCTTAATGTAAAACTTCCAAAACTGGATGAATACATTAAAGCAAGAATAGCTGTCGCCGATTACTACGATAACGCTTTTGCCGTAAATGAAAAGATCTCAACTCCATTCAGAGCGAAATACTCTACGCATGTATTCCACCAGTATACACTGATCCTGAATGGTGTTGACCGTGATGGACTGAATGCATTCCTCGCAGAACACAATATTCCATCCATGATCTATTACCCGGTTCCCGCCCATCGTCAAAAGATGTTCGAAGCTTTTGGTGGTGGCGATTACAAACTGGAAAAAACGGACTGGCTTACGGAGCGTGTGATTTCTCTTCCAATGCATACAGAAATGGAACAGGATCAACTTGAGCTGATCACTTCAAAAGTGCTAGAGTTCGTAAACAGATAGTATTAAAATAAACCTTTATAAATGAAATTAGCTGTCGTTGGTACCGGCTACGTTGGATTGGTAACCGGAACCTGTTTTGCAGAGACTGGAAATGATGTAGTGTGCATAGATATTGATCAGTCGAAAGTTGAAAAATTAAGCAATGGCCAGATCACAATATATGAGCCAGGACTGGAAAAACTTTTTATAAGAAACCTTAGAGAAGAACGACTGAGTTTCACAACTGAACTGGAAAAAGGTATTGAGAATGCAGATGTAATATTTCTTGCACTTCCAACTCCTCCGGGAGAAGATGGTTCTGCCGATCTGAAATATGTTTTGGGAGTAGCCGATCATCTCGGAAAGATCATGAAGGGATATAAAGTGATCGTTGATAAAAGTACCGTTCCTGTTGGTACTGCCGAGAAAGTACATGCAGCAATTGCAAAAAATTATACAGGAGAATTTGATGTTGTATCAAATCCTGAATTTCTCCGTGAAGGTGTGGCAGTGGAAGATTTCATGAAACCGGATCGCGTTGTGATCGGTACAGAATCTGAACGTGCACAAAAGGTAATGAGTGAACTGTTTGCTCCGTTTGTTCGCCAGGGTAACCCGGTGATCTTTATGGACGAACGTTCCGCTGAACTGACTAAATATGCAGCCAATGCATTTCTTGCAACCAAGATCACATTTATGAATGAGATCGCGCAACTCTGCGAAAGATTGGGAGCTGATGTTGATATGGTGAGAAAAGGTGTTGGAAGCGATGAAAGAATTGGTAAAAGATTTTTGTTCCCTGGTATTGGTTATGGTGGAAGCTGTTTCCCAAAAGATGTCCAGGCACTTGAAAAATCTGCAAGTCAGGCCGATTATGATTTCAAGATCCTGAAAGCAGTGATGGAAGTAAATGAAATGCAGAAACTCCACCTCATCCCGAAGATCAAGGCATATTTCAAAAATGATCTGAAAGGTAAACGTTTTGCATTGTGGGGACTTGCTTTCAAACCAAATACGGATGATATCCGGGAAGCTCCGGCATTATACATCATTGATGCATTGGTTGAAGCAGGTGCCTCAATTTGTGCTTACGATCCGGAAGCGATGAACAATGTGAAAAGTGTAGTGGGAGAAAAGATCGAATTTGCAGAAAATCAATACGACTGTCTTGATAATGCAGATGCCCTGATCATTGCTACAGAATGGAATGAATTCAGAACACCGAATTTCCTGAAGATCGTTTCCACGCTGAAGAACAAAGCGATCTTTGATGGTCGTAATTTATTTGAAACAAAAGCTGTAAGAGATCTTGGATTTCATTACGACAGCATTGGTCGTCCTTAATTATAAAATATGTCAACCGAAAGAGTACTCATAACCGGTGCTGCAGGATTTCTTGGATCACATCTTTGCGATCGTTTTATTAAAGAAGGATATGCTGTGGTAGCGATGGATAACCTGATAACGGGTGATCTGAAAAATATTGAACACCTGTTCAAACTTCCGCAGTTTGAATTTTATCATCATGACGTTTCCAAGTTCATTCATGTACCGGGAGATATAAAATACATTTTGCATTTTGCTTCTCCTGCCTCACCGATTGATTACCTGAAGATCCCGATCCAGACTTTAAAAGTAGGATCACTTGGAACGCATAACTGTCTTGGTTTGGCCAAATCAAAAGGTGCGAGAATTCTTGTTGCATCCACTTCCGAAATTTACGGTGATCCCCTGGTACATCCTCAGAATGAAGAATACTGGGGTAATGTGAATCCTGTTGGTCCGCGTGGTGTTTATGATGAAGCAAAACGATTCCAGGAAGCAATCACCATGGCCTATCATAATTTTCATGGTGTTGAAACCCGCATTGTTAGGATCTTTAATACCTACGGTCCACGGATGAGGTTGAATGACGGACGTGCATTGCCTGCATTTATCGGGCAGGCATTAAGAGGAGAGGATCTTACTGTATTTGGAGATGGTTCACAAACCCGTTCTTTCTGTTATGTTGATGATCTGGTTGAAGGCATTTACAGGTTGCTGCTGAGCGATTATTCAAATCCGGTGAATGTTGGAAATCCAAATGAGATCAGCCTGAAAGATTTCGCTGAAGAAATTATTTCTTTAACCGGAACCACACAGAAGATCGTATATAAACCATTACCGGTTGATGATCCGAAACAACGCCAGCCAGATATTACTAGGGCGAAAGAGATTCTTGGATGGGAACCTAAAGTTGACCGTCAGGAAGGACTAAAACGCACCTATGAATATTTCAGAAATCTTCCGCAGGAAGAATGGTATAAACAACCTAAAGAGTTCGAAAGCAAAAAATAATTTATGCAGTCATTCAGCAAAGTAATAATGGTTACTGGTGGTGCCGGTTTTATCGGATCTCATGTGATCAGATTATTTGTAAATAAGTACCCCGATTACCTTATCGTTAATACAGATGCCCTGACTTATGCAGGAAATCTTGAAAATCTGAAAGACATAGAAGATAAGGACAATTACAAGTTTGAAAGAGCTGACATCACTGATGAGGCTGCAATCGAAAAACTGTTCAGCAAATACAATTTTGACGGAGTAATTCATCTTGCTGCGGAAAGTCATGTCGACAGGTCAATTAAAGACCCCCTTTCATTTGTGAAAACAAACGTAATGGGAACTGCAGTGTTGCTGAATATCTGCCGCAAGTTCTGGAAGGATAAAGAAGCAGGTAAATTATTTTATCATGTTTCAACAGATGAAGTGTACGGTTCATTGGGTGATGAAGGATTCTTTACGGAAACTACTTCTTATGATCCGAGATCACCTTATAGTGCATCCAAAGCATCCTCCGATCATTTTGTGATGGCATATTACCATACCTACCATTTGCCGGTGGTGCTTTCCAACTGTTCAAACAATTATGGTTCGCATCATTTTCCTGAAAAACTGATCCCGTTAATGATCAATAATATCAGGAACAATAAACCGCTGCCGGTTTATGGAAAGGGAGATAATATTCGCGACTGGTTATTTGTAGAAGACCATGCAAGAGCGATCGATACCATTTTTCACAACGGCAAAATGGGGGAGAAGTACAACATTGGTGGATTCAATGAATGGAAGAATATTGACCTGGTGCATTTGTTATGCAGGATCATGGATAATAAACTCGGAAGAGAAGAAGGAACATCAGCAAAACTGATCACTTATGTAACCGACAGGCCGGGGCATGATCAGCGATATGCAATTGATGCTTCCAAACTCAATAAAGAGTTGGGATGGTCACCAAGTTTACAGTTTGAAGAAGGTTTGGAAAAAACTGTTGACTGGTATCTTGCCAATGAGGAATGGGTGAATCATGTAACCTCCGGGAATTATAAAAATTATTACGAAGACCAGTATCAAAACAGGTAGATCATGCCATTTATTGAAACAGGTATACAGGGATTATTTGTTTTTGAGCCTAAAGTTTTCCCGGATTCAAGAGGTTATTTTTTTGAGTCATACAATAAGAACATTTTTACTGAGCAGGGAATCAATATTGATTTTGTACAGGACAATCAATCGTCCTCCACATATGGTGTGATCCGTGGATTACATTTCCAGTTACCACCATATGCACAATCTAAACTGGTGCGTGTTTTATCCGGACGCATCCTCGATGTTGCGGTGGATATCCGCAGAGGTTCGCCAACGTTTGGTAAACACTTTACAATTGAACTTTCTGCTGAAAATAAAAAGCAATTGTTGTTGCCTCACGGTTTTGCGCACGGCTTTTCAGTGTTGAGTGAAACCGCCGAAGTACTGTATAAGTGTGATGCATTTTATAACAAACAGAGTGAAAGCGGGATCATGTTCAACGATCCGGAACTAAATATCGACTGGCAGATTCCTGCGGATCTACAGGTGATTTCAGAAAAGGATATGAATAACCCTTCTTTTGCAAACCTGGTGGAAGGATTTACATATTGATCCTATCCTCAGAATATTTCATTCTGTAAATATTGATTGTCATAAAAGCGGGTATAAGTGTACGATAAGCAGGGTTAAGTGCTTTATGCAGTTAAAAGTTAGATTTAGGTTTATGCAGAAAACAATTTTGGTTACGGGTGCAAATGGTCAGCTTGGAAGTGAATTGAAACATATTGCCGGGAACTACCCGAAGTATGATTTTTTATTTACTGACAGAAGCGTTCTTGCAATAGATGACCAGGCAACCGTTGATCAATATTTCAATGAGCACAAACCCGATTTCTGCATTAACTGTGCAGCATATACAGCTGTAGATAAAGCAGAAGCTGATCGCGAATCTGCGATGAATATTAATGGTAAAGCACCGGGATTTCTAGGTGAAGCCTCTGCAAGAGTTGGTGCAAAAATGATTCATGTATCAACCGATTACGTTTTCAACGGTACCTCTTCCAATCCTTATAAGGAAGACGATCAAACTGATCCTGTAAATTTTTATGGTCAAACAAAGCTTGATGGTGAGTTGAATCTTCTTTCTTCAAACCCGGATGCAATCATCATTCGCACTGCATGGGTTTATTCTGAGTATGGAAATAATTTCGTTAAGACCATGCTGAGATTAATGAAAGAAAGACCTGCCATCTCAGTAGTAAATGACCAGGTTGGTTCACCAACATATGCAAGAGATCTTGCGGAATTAATTATGGTGATCATCCGGAATGAAAACTGGAAAAAAGGAATTTATCATTACTCTAATGAAGGACAAATAAGCTGGTATGAATTTGCTTTACAGATTCGTGATTCAGCAGGCCTTCAGTGTGAAGTCAATCCAGTTCCAAGTTCCGGTTATCCTACCCCGGCGAAACGGCCTGCCTTCAGTTTACTCGATAAGACCAAAGTCAAATCGGCTTTTAATATCCACGTTCCGGACTGGAAAGAAAGTTTAGCTGTTTGTTTGAAGGAGCTTAGTATATAATCTTTGATCATTTAACGGATAGTTAAGGCCGTGCATCATGATCTGAAAGTGAGATGATTTTTTATGTAAATACATTTAATTCATAGTAGCATCTTCATTGATGCTTTCGTTTTTCCAAATCATCATTTCCCTAAATAAGTCTTTATTGCAAGTCCCACTATCAGTGTAATTGAAAAGCTCAGCATAGTTCCTATCAATACGTATTCAGTATGTTTTCTTGCTTTGCTTTCACTAAATCTTAAGATAGATTTTGCCGCTATCAGTAACCCGATTGTTTCATACCTGTTTGTCAATATGAAGATCAGAACCAGTGTTCTTTCGAGCATGCCGATATATTTTCCTGCCTGATCCAGGCTTTCAGGTTCAGTCATTTCCGCTTCCAGTTTTTTTCTCCAGGTTGCAGTAGCGTAACTCACAATAAATCCTGTTGGCCATAAAATGAAACTGAATGCGAGCGTATAGGTCCAGATCTTATTCCAATCGAGTTTTGAAAGGATCTGCGGGTCCCATTTGTCATAGATCAGGATCCACGCAAAAACCGTTATCAGGATGTGTAATAACTGGTCCGTAATAAAATAGAAGAGGTTGTTCTTTCTGTAAAGTTTCCACCCATCGATCAGAATGTGGGTAATCATGATAATCAATGGAAGCAGCCATGCACCTAAGTTCCACATTGCTATATAGGCTATGATTCCGGTAATCAGTCCATGGAAATACAGGTATTTCGATCTGAATTTTTTCTCTCTTTTTTCGTTCACCCATGATGTGGGTTGCAATACAAAATCAGTGAAAATATGTGCAGTAAGTAAGCGGAATAACACCGTTGTATCCATTGCTGCTATTTTATATTTTTCATTTGGACTGACCCTCCGCCCAATTTTTCATTTTAGATTCGAATCGTTCCAGCATCAGACTGATTACTTCCCACCCTGCAGTTTTTTTTCTTTGGTTAACTGCCGACTGACTGATCCCAAGTTCTTCTGCAATCTCCATTTCTTTTTTTCCACCGATCAGTAAACTAATGATTTCTGCCGATCCTTTCGTCCACCTGCCCGTAATGAATTCTAATGATGCCGACATCACTTTCAATTCTTCATTGAAATCTTCCTCACTGCTTTGCATGATTAGTACCTGTTTGTTTTTCTTCAGCTGGTCGATTCCTCTTCCACTCAGGTGATAGGCTGGTCCGTCTGATCTTCCAACTGTTTCTCCTATCAGATCCACGTTTCCGGTTCCCATCGATATTCTTATATCAATCCCGATTTTTTCCTGTCGTACAGTATTCGATCCTCCCATTTTATTTACCTGGGTCTTCAGCAAAAGCAAGGTTTTTAAACCTTCCTGTGCAGGTACTTCGATCTGTATAAAATCTCCTCTTTCATAACTGTACCTTCCATTGATCTTGTTTAATTGTTCCAATACAGTTTCAACTTCTTCCGTAAACCGCTTGCGCGACTTGAGGGGAAGTTTTACTGATCCTATCAGGTCTGCTGATATTATTGCGTAAGTCATCATTATTAGGATTCTGGCTTATATCTTCCCGTTATAAGGATTCTATCTTATAATTTAAAAATATAAGGATTCTAGCTTATGTTATGCAATTATAAGGATTTGGGCTTATAATTCAAAATTATAAGGAATCTTGCTTATATCATCAGCGTATAAGGTACCATCCTTATTATGGAATTCCATCCAGGAAGACCATCGATTATATGGATATCCGTCCTGCGAAGAACCGTCTTATAAAGAACTCCTTGCTTTTAACCCGCATTTTTCCTGTTTGAGCACTTCAATTGTGTAGACTCCGAATTCTTCTGCTACTTTCCCGAAGATTTTATAAAATCCCCTCCCCTGCAACGGATAGAGCCGGCTTGATTCCGGAAAGTGTACCGTATCGATCCAGTCTCCTGCAGCATCAATAAAGGTTCCAAAGAACATCGTCTGTTTGTTGATCGTCCTGACCGGTTTGGTAGTGATGAAATAAGCGATCATGGTCACCTCCTGCCCGCGATGAGCAGGAAGATCCTTCGCCAGCATATATTGAAAACCATCTTCTATGCAGAGACTGAAAATATCTCCGAGACTGAATCCGAGGAGCTCTATCTCATCGAGCATATCGTCGTAGGGAAGGGTCGAAAGTTGCGGAAGCTGGAAATCAACCGGAGGCTCATGAAATAAAGAACTTCCGGCAGGAAGGGGCTGCCTGGATCTTGAATGCAGAAAGTTAGCCTGCCATAACAATTCCTTTTTTGTTTTGCCTGTGAAGCGGAATGCGCCGGTCCGGATAAGTGTGTTCAGTTGTTCAGGACCGGTTCCTGTGCGTTCAATAAAATCAGCCAGTCCGCTGAATTCACCGCCCCGTTTTCTTTCTTCCAAAAGCAATTCGGTTAATTTCTTTTCGAGGTGCTGGATATGAATAAGTCCAACGTACACAACATCTCCCATGATATAAGTAAGCTCTTCACTCTGGTTAACACAGGGCGCTTCAAGCCTTGCCCCGGCTCTCTTTAATTCATGATAATAAAGTTCGGTGGAATAGAATCCTCCGAAGTTATTGATCACCGCCACCATGAATTCCATCGGGAAGTAGGTCTTGAGATAAAGACTCTGGTAACTCTCCACAGCAAAACTTGCGGAGTGTGCTTTTGAAAAAGAGTAACCGCTGAAACTTTCAATCTGTCGCCACACTTCACGCGCTATATCCTCGGGATGACCGATCTCTTTACAGTTGGTAAAGAATTTATCCCGGATGCGTTCGAACTCCTGCCTGCCGCGGTATTTTCCGCTCATAGCTCTCCGGAGAATATCGGCTTCTCCCATATCCAGTCCGGCAAAATGATGAGCTACTTTGATCACATCTTCCTGGTACACCATTACTCCATAGGTTTCTTCCAGCAACTCTTTCATCTTCGGATGCAGGTATTCAAACTTGTCGGGATTGTGAAACCGGTGAATGTATTGGCGCATCATCCCACTTTGTGCTACACCGGGCCGGATGATGGAACTCGCCGCTACCAGCGTGATATAATCGTCGCAGCGAAGTTTCCGCAACAGCTGCCGCATGGCAGGACTTTCAATATAAAAACACCCGATGGTGTCGGCCTCACGAATCTGTGCCGCCACTTTCGGATCTTTTTTGAACTTTTCAATTTCATGGATATCAATGTTGATCTGGCGGTTTCGTTTCACCTGCCGCAGTGCTTCCTTGATATGCCCGAGTCCTCGCTGGCTCAATATATCAAGCTTATATAATCCTACTTTTTCTGCAACAAACATATCAAGCTGCGCTGTATTGAATCCTTTCGGCGGGACATCTATTGCGCAGTAATTGTAAATGGGTTCTTCGCTGATCAGCATTCCGCCCGGGTGAATACTCTGGTGATTCGGAAAGTTGGTCAGCATCCTCCCGTATTTCAGGATCAGCCGCTGAATACTGTCTTCACTGAAACTGTGTTCCTTATTATCTGCCAGCGCATCGATCTCGCTTTTCGGTAAACCAAATACTTTTCCGAGTTCCCGGATCACGGCATTGTGCTGAAACGTACTGTACATGCCCAGCAATGCAACATGATCACGACCATATCGCTTGAAAATATAATCGATGACTTCATCACGGTCGAGCCAGCTGAAGTCGATGTCAAAATCGGGCGGACTGGTCCTGTAAGGATTCAGGAATCTTTCAAAATAAAGATCCAGGTCGATAGGATTTACATCCGTGATCTGAAGGCAATAGGCAACGATCGAATTGGCGCCGCTTCCTCTTCCCACGTAATAAAAACCACGACTCTGCGCGTACCGGATGATATCCCAGGTGATCAGGAAATAGGCATTGAATCCCAGCTGGTCGATGATCTTCAATTCTTTTTTCACCCGTTGTTCGGCTACTTTGTTTTTGAGCCCGTACCTGCTGCGCATACCATCAATAGCTAGCTTTTCGAGCAGGATCCGGTCGTCTTCCCGACTGGCACTGAATACTTTTTTATTCTTATCGGTCTCGAACTCCATTTCTACCGTACAGCCTTCCATTAATTGAAGGGTATTGGTAATGATGAAAGGGTAATTTTTGAAAGCACGCATCAGCCGCTCGGGAGGAACAAAAAGTTCGTATGGTCCTGCCACAGAAGCAGGATCCTGCATACTCAGCAAAACATTCCGGTCGACCGCCCTCAGCAATCTATGCAGGTTATAATTTAATTTATTAAGATAGGTAACAGGCTGCCTGATCACATACTTACCTGCATATTCTGACATCGGTAAACCGAACAGTTTGTTGATCTCTGTGGGTTGTACGCCAATCATTTCATAGGATTCGAGTGATTGAACGTCCTGTTTTCCCAGGGGGTAGATGATCCAGGTTTCTTCAAGTTTTCCGGGGCGTTCGGGAAAAGGAATTTTTTGCTGAAGATGGATACTGATAAAGTGATTGACCGACTGGATGCCCTTTACGTTCCGGGCAATCAGGATATACATCAGTTCATCTTCATTTCTGATTTCGGCTCCGCCGATGGGCCGGATCCCATTTTTGCGGCAGGCATCCACAAAGTCCCAGAGGTCGCAGGTATTGTTGATGTTGGTAATTGCCATCATCTGTACGCCTGTTTCGACAGCCTGCGCTACCAATTCATCGGTACTGAATGTGCCATACCGGAAACTGAAATATGTTTTACAATTCAGGTACATGATCAGGGATTTTGAGCGGCAACCGATCGGGCTCTCATGACCGTTTCGGGGCCAAAGCTGTTCTTGATACTATCGATCGCCTGGTAAAGCCGTATCATTTCTTCGGTATCATCAAAGAGATGGATCTGGTAATTTCCCGGAACCAGGTGGGTGAAACGAATTCCCATCAGTCGCACCAGTAACCTCCGGTCGTACAGTTTGGCAAAAAGTTCCCTTGCTTTCTCCAGCAAAAGGTGATCGCAGGAAGTATAACTGATCATACTCTGTTTGGTGACTGTCTCGAAATTCGAGTACCGGATCTTCACCGTAATGCAACCCGTGAGTTTGTTCTGTTTTCGCAGTTCAAAGCCGATGTGTTCGGTCATGCGCGTGAGTTCACTTGCCAGGAAACCCGGATCGATCGTATCCTTTTGGAAAGTGTTTTCCGTTCCGATGCTTTTTTGTTCGTGGTAGGGAACTACGGGACTTTCATCTATTCCGTTTGCACGGCGCCAAAGTTCAATTCCGTTTTTTCCCAGCAGATTCTGCATATAGGGGAGAGGAATCTCGCTCAGCGTTTTCACCGTTTCAACCCCCATTCTTCTCAGCAGAACGGCAGTCTGTTTACCGACCATCGGGATCTTTCCTACATCGAGCGGGGCAAGAAAGGATTTCTCCTGGCCAAAAGCGATCTCCAGCTGGCCATTCGGCTTGGCTTCGTCGGTAGCTACTTTACTGATCAGTTTGTTCGAAGCCAGTCCGTACGAAACCGGCAAGCCGGATTCCTTCATGATATATTGCCGGAGTTCATGGGAGAACCGGCTGCAGCCAAAGAACTTATCCATGCCCGTCATATCAATATAGAACTCATCGATACTGCTTTTTTCATAGAGCGGGACTTTATCGGAGATGATCTCGGTGACCATCTGCGAGTACCTGCTGTAACTTTCCATGTCACCCCCGATAATGATTGCCTGCGGACAAAGGCGCCGGGCCAGTTTCATCGGCATGGCAGAATGAACTCCGTAATGACGGGCTTCATAACTGCAGGCTGCAACCACTCCGCGATCACCCATTCCTCCCACCAGCAGTGGTTTACCCTTCAGACGACCGTCTTTCAGGCATTCCACACTCACAAAGAAAGCATCCATATCGAGGTGCACAATGGTGCGGTGTGATTGACAAATCATAAAATATCAGTTACTAACCCGGAGGCAAATTACTAATATATTTAGCAAAATATGCTACAATATTTAGTTTTAGTTTTCCACAGAAATAATTCCCTTATGCGGGGAAATATTTCAACAAGAAGAAACAACCATATCAAAAAACAGCAGTACAAGCGGAGGGATGACTGGCATCTGATTTGCCCGTTTAAAGCATATCTAATTAAGATGATCAAATCGAAAAAGCTCGTATATATTGTTGATGATGATCCGGATGATCGCCAGATTATCCTGGACGCATTCCTGGAACATCAACCTGAACTTGACTATATTTTTGCAGAAGGTGCGGAAGAACTGATGGATCTTTTATCCGGAATTCCCGAAGATGATCCTACAGAACACCCTTCGCTGATTATCCTGGACCTCAACATGCCCGGTATGATGGGATTGCAGGCACTGAAAGAGATCAGGTCCAATAAAAAATACGCGCATATCCCGATGGTGGTAATGACCACCTCGACACTCGGATCCGACCGTAAAAGATCATATGAACTGGGGGCTAACTGTTTTATAACCAAGCCCTCCTTGTATACAGATCTTGTTGATACAACGAAATCAATTTCAAAAGTTTATTTCCTTGAAGACTACCAGGAATCCGGCCAGAAAGAAATGAGTAATCACTAAGACAATATCTGATGGCTTACTTGCACCCGATCGTGCTGATAGATGACGATGATGATGACCGGTATATATTCCAGGAAGGATTTAAAAAGGCAGGTTGCAAAAACGACTTCATCCAATTCGAAAACGGCAAAAAATTTCTTGAATACCTGGCTGAAACAGTCAGGAAGGATTTTCCTGCACTGATCATCCTTGACCTGAACATGCCCGTAATGGATGGGAGAGAAGTGTTGAAAGCCCTCAAATCAAATTCAGTATGGGCTCAAATTCCTGTTGTTGTATTTACTACTTCAAAGATGAAAGAAGACCAGGAAACAATTTATAGCCTTGGAGCAAACTGTTTTGTATCCAAACCTGGTATTTATAGCGAAGTAATGGAGATCACGAAATCGATGGCCATGTTATGGTGCCTGAAATAGGTGGCACGATAATTATATATACTTACTTAGAACTATTTCTCATTAGGGTTTAGGGATTACCCCGTCATCTGAAAATGTTGACGGGGTTTTTTATTACCTATAATTGTGTAATAAATCTTGGCCTCCGATTCCTGGTCTTACGACTAAAGAGGTATTCATCTATAATCAAAACGTTGTTTGATCCGGTAGCCTTAATGGCACCAACCAATTGCTGTGCAGAAACATTCCATTTCCTTTTCCAGAATTTCATTTCTTCGGGGTCTGTTAACTCCACCGTCAATTTGTATTGAAAATTTTTATCCATAATATCAGATTTTTTTATTCGTACACCTTCTCAGTTTCCCAATAATTATACCATCCACATAAACAGGCACTTAAGTATTTTATAATAAAAATGGCATAAGAATTTTCAGTATATACTATTCATTACAATTCAACAAATAGTACTATGAATTACAATAGTAAAAGAAATTCGGAGGGTCAGTCTGTTTCTTATTGGAATGATAGTGCACCACCACCTCAATTTGAGTCAGTTTCGCAAGATCTGAAGACAGAGGTACTCATAGTGGGTGCAGGTATCGCAGGACTTACAACTGCATACAGATTACTTGAAAATGGTCATACAGTCATTGTTGTAGAAGATGGAAACATCGGCAGCGGGGAATCGGGAAGAACAACTGCGCACATCACTCCCGCGGTAGATGACCGTTACTATTATCTCGAAAAGAAGTTTGGAAAAAACAAAGCTAAAATGGTTGCTGACAGTCACACAGCAGCACTCCATTACATTCAGAAAATAATCAGCACAAATAATATTGATTGCGATTTCAAAATAGTTGATGGCTATCTTTTTTGTCATCCTTCCGACCAGGTAAAAACGTTGCGGGATGAGCTGGAAGCAGCGACCAGGTGTGGTTTGAAGGTCTCCATCGTCGATAAAATGCCATCCATCCGCACTGAGAGCATGGCCCTGAAGTTTGAAGGGCAGGCCCAGTTTCACCTCATGAAATATCTGAACGGTTTATCACATGCTATTATAGAAAAAGGAGGAAAAATTTTTACGCAATCAAGAGCTGAAGATCTAAAAGATGGCGTTGCTAACGTCAATGGTCACACGATAAACTATTTATCAGCGGTGGTGGCAACCAATACTCCGTTCAACGACCTTGTAACAATGCATACTAAACAACATCCTTACCGGACCTATGTAATTGGTGCAAAGATTCCAAAAGGAGAAATCACACCTGCATTGTGGTGGGATACGGGCGATATAAATTCACCATGGGTCAGCGAGCCTTACCATTATGTAAGAACGCAGGAACTCGATGAAGAAAATTACCTGTTGATAGCAGGGGGAGAGGATCACAAAACCGGTCAGTCGGATAAGGAAAATATTACAGAAGAGCAACGCTTTGAAAAACTCGGGAACTGGGCGAAGGAATATTTCCCGCAAATGCAGGAGGTGATTTATAAATGGTCGGGACAGGTTATGGAGCCCGTCGATTCACTTGCATTTATCGGGAAAAATCCGGGCGATAAAAATATCTATATTATTACGGGTGATTCCGGAAATGGAATGACACATGCTACAATAGGAGCATTGCTGATCACTGACCTGATTGAAAATAAAGAAAACGAATGGGAATCTTTATATGATCCATCAAGAATGATGCATCGTGCACCTGTTGATTTTGCAGAAGAGTTGCTGAACATGGCAGCTCAATTCAAAGATTATTTTACACCTGCCGATATTAATTCGATTGATCAGCTGGATAAAAAAGAAGGAGCTATTCTTGGAAAGGGAGTCAAAAAATATGCGGTGTATAAAGATGAATTGAATAAGGTTCATGTATACTCGGCAGTTTGTCCGCACCTGGGATGTATCCTTCAGTGGAATGGCACGGAGAGATCCTTTGATTGCCCCTGCCACGGATCCAGATTTTCCTGTAACGGAAAGCTTCTCAACGGGCCGGCCAATACAGATCTTAAACCAGTGGAAAAGTCCATAGAGTGATTGCAGTATCACTCGCAGGTTCAAAAAAAAATCAACAGTTTTGAAAATTGATTTGGAAGGTTTTTGTCAACCGCTTATTTTTGCACTCCTTTCGGCGAAAGCCTGAGGCTAGCAAACTGAGAAATCAGTTTCTGATTGCCCGATAGTATAATGGTAGTACGACAGATTTTGGTTCTGTTTGTCTTGGTTCGAATCCAGGTCGGGCAACAAAAAAAAGGACAAATCAACTTTTAAGCTGATTTGTCCTTTTTTATTTTCATTTATCAGTGAGGTAATTTCTCTTTAAAGTATCCATATAAGTAGGTGCCCACTATGGCAAATAAAAATACAATTGCCATACTTAAAAATCCGTATCCGATATTTACGACCATCGGGCCAGGACAAGCGCCACTCAATGCCCAACCTAAACCAAAGATGGTTCCTCCAACCAGGTAGCGTATGATTGATTTATCTTTTGGATAGAATAAAATCGGGTTTCCGTGAAAGTCTCTGAGTTTAAATTTCTTTATCAAGGCCGTACCGGTAACACCAAGTACTACGGCCGTACCAATGATACCATACATATGAAACGACTGGAATCGAAACATTTCCTGGATTCTGAACCATGAAATGGCTTCGGATTTCGCCATCACTATTCCAAACACAATTCCGAGAACTAAGAATTTTATGAACTTCATATAATTAAAATATTATAGGGAGAATAAAAAATGTCATTATCAAACCACCGATAAAAAATCCGATAACAGCGATCAGAGAAGGTACCTGTAAATCAGATAGTCCACTGATGGCATGTCCTGATGTGCAGCCGCCGGCGTAACGCGAACCAAACCCAACCATCAGGCCTCCCATAGCCAGGACTGAAAATCCTTTTACAGAAAGAATTGCTTCAAGGCTGAATAATTCTTCGGGCTGAAGAGAAGTGGGTGCACCAATTCCAAGTTTACTGAGGTCATTAATTGTTGCCTGTGAAATTTCTACAGGGCTGCCAGATGATAAAAATTGATTTGCGATGAAACCACCTAAGATTGCACCTACCAGAAACACCAGGTTCCAGGTTTGTGCCTTCCAGTTAAAATCAAAAAATTTGGTTTTTTTTCCTAATCCAGCTGCTGCACAAATTGTTCTCAGGTTGGAAGAAAAACCAAACGACTGACCAAAATATAATAGAAAAAACATGATAGCTGCTATCATTGCACCGGAAAACCACCACGACCATGTCTGCGTTATAAATTCTCTCATTGTAATTGAAGTATTAATTTAAATGAAATGAAATGATGGGTTTAAATAAATGATTGATGAGTTTTTCAGTGGCACTGTGATGAAACAATCCACCCCTGCCATGAGTACCAATGCAAATAATATCCATATTGTTCATCTGGTTGAAATGGGTAACACCATTTTCTACATCCTTATCATTAATTAAATGACATTCATAATTTTCCAGGTTATTCAATTCTGCAAATTTTTTCATGTTGGCAATAACCATTTCCTTTTCTGCCTCCACTTTTCCTGAGGTAATTTGTAGCAGGTGAAATTTTGTATTAAATGCGGCAATTAATTTGTGCATTAATCCCAGGTCTTCCTTTGCCGGATGATTATAATTATGAACCAGTAAAATATTCTGAATCTGCAGCTCGGTCCGATCGCACATTAAGGACAATAGCGGAGTTTTTAATTTTCTTGCAATCATCTGGGTTTCGGAACCGGATAATTTTTCTTTTACTCCCCAGGCTCCTTTAGTGCCCATTACCACCAAATCAAAGTGATTTGTTTCCGTGAATTGTAAAATAGCATCTGTAATTTTTCCCAGTATTAAATGAGTTTGAATATTTTCACCATACAATGATTTCAGATTGGATAATTTCCGTTCTGCTATTTCCTTTTGCTTCATCACATACTTTACATCAATTTCACCGCAGGTCTGGATATTTCCATATGCATCCATCGTTACGGTATCCGGTACCGCCAGTACATGGAGAAAGTGAATAGCAATAGGAGTTTTTTCTTCCAGTTTTTTAACCATCAGGTAGGCATATTCTGCCTGAACTGAAAAGTCTGTCGGGATTAGAATTTTTAAACTGTCCATCTATTATAAATTTCTGTTGGGTTAATCTGATTACCTGTTATTACCATTCTGTTTGTATGCTTATTTTAGGAACCGATCTACATTTTCCCAGGTCATACCATTCACTACATTCTTAATCCCATGTTGTTCCAGAATAGCTTTTGCCTGTCCGCTACGGTTACCTGAGCGACAAAACACGATAATGTTTTCCTTTCCTTTGAACAGGTTTAATTGTGATTCAAGGCTTCCCAGCGGAATGTTTACAGCACCTTTTGCACTGCCCGAAGAAAATTCTCCCGGTTCGCGTACATCCACTAAAAAAGCTCCCTGTTCTATCATAGGTTTTAAATCGGCAGTTTGCCCGCCACTAAATAAATTTTGAAAAAGGCTCATATATAATTTTTTCTGTGATTACTTAAAAGACAATCAACCGCCTATGACGTACAGGTTATTTCTACTAATCCGATTCGTCATAGAAATTTACAGGAGCAAAAGTAATTTTAGCTCATAGCTTCTTTGGTAACAAAGGTTACAATAGCGAGGACAATCTGTTAAAATAAAAAAGCAGCCCGTGCAATAGTAAGGGCTGCTCTTTAATTTATAAACCGGAAAATTAATTGGCTGGTAATATCGCCCTTACCAGGTAGTAATTCTTTTTTCCTTTTTGTACCAGCAGGTAAAGTTTGTGCAACAGCATAGCGTCTGTTACCTGCATGGCAGGATCTGTAACTTTTCTTCTGTTAATACTTATGCCTCCACCCTGGATAAGTTTTCTTGCTTCTCCCTTGCTTGCTATAATTCCTGATTCAGCCAGGAAGCTTACAACATCAACCCCATTTGTCAGCTTGTCGAGGTCATATTCAAAATTAATTACGCCTTCCATTCCCTCCAGGTCCTCAATACTCAGGCTTTCGGCCGGAGCATCCTGTGCCGCAAATAGTTTGGCTGAAGTTTCAATTGCCTTATTGTATTCATCGACTCCATGAACAAAGCTGGTTACCTCTTTTGCCAGCACTTTCTGAAGTTCACGGGCCCCGGGATTTTGCTGATGTTGTTGCAGGAGATTTTCAATGGTCGGCCTGTCCAGGAAAGTAAAGATCCTGATCCAGTTCTCCGCATCCGCATCCGAAGCATTCAGCCAGAACTGGTAGAATTGATAAGGAGTTGTACGAACCGGATCGAGCCACACATTGCCTTTTTCAGTTTTCCCGAATTTTCCGCCATCCGACTTTTTGATCAGCGGGCAGGTAAAGGCAAACGCTTCGCCACCGGCTTTTCTGCGGATCAATTCCGTTCCGGTTGTTATATTTCCCCACTGGTCGGATCCGCCCATCTGGAGTTTTACATTCATGTTTTCATACAGCCAGTAGAAATCGTAACCCTGCATCAGCTGATAGGCAAATTCAGTATAGCTGATACCTGTTTCACCCTCAATTCTCTTACGCACACTGTCTTTCGCCATCATATAATTGACGGTCAGGTATTTCCCGGTATCCCGCAGAAATTCAATAAAACTGATCGTTTTGAACCAGTCGAAATTGTTAACCATTTTCGCCGGGTTAGGAAGGGTAGGGCTGAAATCAAGAAACCTTTCAAGCTGGCTTTTGATTCCCTGGACATTTTTGTTGAGTGTTTCTTCATCCAGAAGGTTCCTTTCTTCACTTTTCATGGAAGGATCCCCGATCATTCCGGTAGCACCTCCCACCAGGGCGACAGGCTGGTGCCCGGCTTTTTGAAGATGAACAAGTAATAAAATCGGTACGAGGCTGCCAATATGAAGTGAATCTGCAGTAGGATCAAAGCCAATATAGGCCGTGGTCATTTCCTTTTTAAGCTGTTCTTCCGTTCCGGGCATAATATCCTGAAGCATTCCTCTCCACCTTAATTCTTCAATAAGATTCATTTCTGGTATTTTTAGCTTGGTATTTTCGTTTTTAAAGGGATGTGCAAATGTAAGGATTAGCTATTCTGCAAAGGCTTAATATGCAATATTTTCGCTGTATGCACGTTTGTCCGTGATGATTCGCCGGCTTTCCAAAAAAATTGCGGTAAATCATAAACTGACGGTAGAAAATTCCCTTAAGGCTAATTGCTTATTAGAAATAATTGTTGATGAAAAGAATCCCTTTCCTGATTGCCCTGCTCGCATTTTGCGCGCTGAATGAACAGGCGAATGCCCAGTTCAGAAAATATTCCAATGAATTTCTGAACATCGGCGCCGGTGCAAGGGGACTTGCAATGGGAAGCGCCCAGGTCGCATCGGTAAATGATGGAACCGCTGGCTACTGGAATCCTGCAGGTCTTGTCAACGTAAAAGATCATCCCCAACTTAATCTCATGCATGCCGAATACTTCGCCGGCATCGGGAAATATGACTATGCCAGTCTTGCGATTCCTCTGAAAGACAATAAACGCGTTCTCGGATTATCGCTTCTTCGCTTTGCAGTGGATAATATTCCGAATACTATTTTTCTTGTAGAACCCGACGGAACGATCAACTTCAGTAATATCAGTGAATTTTCTTCTGCGGATTATGCTTTTCTGATGTCGTTTGCACAACAGGTCGATATCCGGAAAGACCGCAAACTGAATATTGGTGTAAATGCAAAAGTAATCCACCGGAAAGCAGGGGACTTTACCAAAGCCTGGGGTTTTGGATTTGACGCAGCTGTTCAATACCAGGGGAAAAGATTCAAATGGGGAATTGTAGCCAGGGATGTTACCACCACCTTTAATGCCTGGTCCTTCAACCTCAATGATAAAATGCGCGAAGTATTCTATGTAACGCAAAATGATATCCCGGTAAAATCAACAGAACTTACTGCACCGAGACTGATCATTGGAGGTGCTTACAATTTCAAACTGAATAAAAACCTGGATCTTCTTACTGAAGCAAATTTTGATCTGACATTTGATGGAAGGAGAAATACAGTTCTTGCATCTGATGTTTTGAGTATGGATCCCAAACTCGGACTTGAACTATCCTGGAAGCAGGTTTTCATGGTAAGAGCAGGTATCAATAATTTCCAGAAGGCACTTGATGAAGCAGATGATACCAACACAAAAAAGATCTGGATCTATCAACCTTCCGTAGGTGCAGGATTTAAGATTTCCAATGTTCAGATTGATTATGCCTTCACAAATCTGGCAAACCAGTCCAATCCTTTGTACACACATGTCTTTTCTTTAAAGCTTGATCTTAAAAAGAAAGAATCGAAATAACCTTATCCTATGCCCAGCCCGAAACCTGTTACGATGAAAAGAATTTTACTCTTATTGATCTTATTCGGATTTCTGTCGGCCGATGCCCAGAAATTCAATAATGAATGGATCAGGCCCACCCAGACCTATTACAAATTCAAGGTGGCAAAATCAGGACTGTTCCGGATTTCAAAAGCTGCCCTTGATGCGGCAGGAATTGGCACATCCGGTGTTGAATTTTTTGAACTCTGGAAAAACGGAGAAAAAGTACCTTTTTTTACTCCTGTTGAAACAGGAGCCCTCCCTGCAAACGGATACATAGAATTCTGGGGTGAACCCAATGATGGGAAAGCCGATAAGGTTCTTTACAGGAAACCTGAATATCAACATACTGATAAAACAAGTTTACTTACTGATACAGCTGTTTATTTTCTGAGTGTAAATACAAACCGCTCAGGATTCGCTTACCTGGATTTCGGAAATGATGTTGCTTCCAATACACTTACTCCCGAACCCTATTTCATGCATACAACGGGAAGGTATTTCAAAAATATGATCAACAACGGGTATGCAGTTGTTGTGGGAGAATACCTTTATTCATCGTCTTACGATAAAGGTGAATACTGGTCCAGCGGAGATATCAACCCGGTTAGTCCTTTAAAACCTGCTCCGATCAGTTCTTTATTTGTAGATAGCAGCGGTGCGCCATCCACACTCCGGATCGGTGCTTCGGGAAATGCATTGAATACCAGGACTGTCCAGGTTCTTTTAAATAATACCAAAGTGCTGGATACCATCATGGATTATTTCAATGATGTACATACTTCCATAGAAGTTCCGACCAGCCTGATTTTTAATAACACTGCAACTTTACAGGTAAATAATAATTCATCAACACCTACCGACAGGATGGTGGTTTCTTATTTTGATATAACCTATCCAAGGAAATTCAATTTTGGTAATGAGAAGAATTTCAAATTCAGTTTGCCGGGGAAAAATGACGGTTATTATCTTGAGATCACCAACTTCAATGCGGGTACTGCAAAACCTGTTTTGTATGATCTTACTTTCGGACAGCGTTTCGTTGCAAATACCCAGGTAGCCGGACGATTGAGATTTGCCATTCCGGGATTCAATTCAGAACACCAGTTTGTATTGGTAAGTGAAGATGCATCCAATATCAACCTGGTTAATTCACTGGTATCAAAAACTTTTACTTCCTATACAAGTACAGAAAACCAGGGAGATTACCTGATCATCACGCATTCTTCCCTGTTTAATGGAACCAATGGTTCAAATCCTGTTGAAGCGTACAAGGCTTATCGTGAATCTGCTGCCGGTGGATCTTTCAATGTCAAAATCATTGATGTGGATGAACTGGTTGACCAGTTCGCGTTTGGTATCAAAAAACATCCTTCTTCCATTAAGAATTTTTTGAGATTCGCAAGAAGCAAATTTGTAAATAAACCAAAATATACCTTCCTGATCGGAAGGGGTATGACTTATAATGAATATTCCAGGAATCAAAGTAATATTAATTCCGAAAAATTAAACCTCGTTCCAACTTTTGGTAGTCCTGCATCCGACAACCTGTTGTCTTCTGAAACTGCTGATAACCCTGTCGCTGCAACCCCGATAGGAAGATTGTCTGTTGTATCCGGAAAAGAGATTGAAGACTACCTTGAGAAACTGATCGAATATGAATCTGTGCAAAAGAATTCTCCGCAAACTATTGCAGGCAGAGCATGGATGAAGAATGTAGTACATGTAACAGGTTCATCGGATCCATATCTTGGAACAGTGCTTTGTAATTATATGGGTGTATACAGATCCATGATCCAGGATACTGTATTCGGTGCGAATGTGTATACTTTCTGTAAGACTTCCACAAATCCTGTAGAGCAGTTGAACGGTGATAAGATTGCGGATCTGTTTGAAGAAGGGATCAGTGTTCTTACATACTTCGGTCACTCCTCATCCACCACCCTGGAATTCAATCTTGAGAATCCTCAGTCGTATAATAATACCGGAAAGTATCCTGTATTCTTTGTCAATGGTTGTAATGCGGGTAACTTTTTTACCTACAATACTCAAAGACTAATCGTTAACGAAACACTTTCTGAGAAATTTACGCTGGCAAAGCAAAGGGGAAGTATTGCATTTGTTGCAAGTACACACTTTGGTATCGTGAATTACCTTAACCTGTTCCTGGATAATCTTTATACGGTTATGGCGAGAACAGATTTTGGAAAGTCACTTGGTGAAACAAACAGGGATGCACTTCAAAAAGTAGTAGATGCATTCGGCCCCAGCGATTTTTATTCAAGAATGCATGCTGAGCAGATTACAATTAATGGAGATCCTGCCATCAAGCTGAATTCCCTTCCAAAACCTGATTATGTTATTGAACAGCCTCAGTTGAAGATCAATCCATCCTTCATTTCAATTGCTGATAAATCTTTTCAGGTAAAAGTGAATATGAATAATATCGGAAAAGCGATCAGTGATTCATTGAAAGTTAAAGTTCAGCGTACCTATCCCGATGGTTCAACAGAATTGATTTTCAACTCTAATATTAAACCTCTCCTGTCAACTGATTCACTCGCTTTCGATATTCCCGTTGTAGCAACACGTGATAAGGGAAGTAATAAAATTACAGTAACACTTGATCCGGAAAATCTCCTGGATGAAGTGGCTGAAAACAATAATTCCGTAGTTACTGAATTTTATGTTTTTGAGAATGAAGCAAGACCTGTATTCCCATACGATTATTCTATAGTTAATGATCCGCAGCAGAAGTTGTTCCTTTCCACAGCTGACCCTTTCAGTCCTGAAAAACAATACGAAATTGAAATTGATACAACGCTGGCTTTTAATTCTCCCCTTAAAATTAATCAGAAGGTTACTTCAAAAGGTGGAATAATAGAAGTCGCTCCGGGTATAGCTTTCACCGACAGTACTGTTTATTACTGGAGGGTTTCCGTAACACCTGAAGGAACAGAAGAATATAAATGGAATGCTTCTTCCTTCATTTATATAAATGGTGATGTAAAAGGATTTAACCAGTCACATTTCTTTCAGCACAGACAATCACAGTTTAACAGGTTAAGTATTGATTCGGTCGACAGAAAATGGAAGTTTGGAAACAACCTGAACAGTTTCTATGTAACAAACGGTGTATATCCGTTCTCGGGAGTGAATAATGATGATTTCCAGGTTTCGGTTAATGGTGCCAATAACATTCAGAGTGCTTGCGTAGGTAATTCAATCATCTTTAATGTGTTTGAACCTATCACACTTAAACCATGGAAGAACGTCGATGCTAATGGAGCTAACCTCTATAAATCAGGAAGCGGATCTGCCAACTGTGCTCCTTCCCGTAATTATAATTTTGAGTTCAGTTATATGACTGCACAAAGCAGGAAGTATATGATGAACTTTATGGATAGTATTCCTGCAGGTTATATCGTGGTTGTCAGAAGTATTGATGCAACAACGCCTAATTCACTTTCTGCAACCTGGAGAAAGGATACGGCGCTGTATGGTTCCAATAATTCCTTATATCACAAACTGCTTGAAAACGGATTTGTAAAGATTGATTCTGTAAACAAGAGAAAGGCCTGGATCTTCACTTATAAGAAAGGGGATAATGTAAGCTTTCCTCCGAGAACGTATGTTGCTGCGGATATGTATGAAAGGGCAGTCTTGTCGTATTCAGTATCCTCGGCCGATACACTGGGTGTGGTAACTTCTCCGATAATGGGTCCTGCTAAAAACTGGAACTCACTTACCTGGGATGGAAGCAGTGAAGAAATGCAGGAGTATGATGATGTATCAATAGAAATTTTCGGACTTAATAAATCAGGATCAGAAACACTGATCGATAAAATTGCTCTTGATCAGAAATCCTATGATCTGTCGAATGTCAATGCTGCTGATTTTCCTTTTATCCGGTTGAAGATGACAGCAAAAGATGTGGTCAATCACTCGGCATATCAATTGAAATTCTGGAGGTTGATTTACCAGCCTGCTCCTGAAGGTGCCATTGATCCTGTCGCAAATTTTTATGTGAAAGATACGCTCGATGCAGGCGAACCTTTCAGGGTTGGTATAGCTTTCAAAAATGTCAGCAAAGAAAACTTTGACAGTCTTGCAGTCAATATTCACCTGTACGATAACCAGAATGTAAAACATACTTACAGGGTGAATAAACAAAGACCTTTATTGAAAGGCGAGTCTATAAGTTTTGCGGACACCTTGGATATCACGAAGCATGTTGGAAATAATACGATCTATGTTGAATTCAATCCTGAATACGAACAGCCTGAACAGCATCTTTTCAATAACTTCTTCTTCCGGAATTTTTATGTAAGACCCGACAAATTCAACCCGGTACTGGATGTAACATTCGACGGGATGCATATCCTTAACCAGGACATTGTATCTGCAAAACCGCATATTCAGATCAAACTGACTGATGAAGCGAAATACATGTTGCTGAATGATACGGCACTTACAACCTTAGGTGTAAAATATCCTGATGGAACCATTCGTAATTTCAGTATTGATGGTGATACGGTAAGATTTACTCCGGCAACCTCCGGTACAAACAACAGTGCAACTATTGACTTCTTCCCGAACTTTAAAGGAAATGATAATGTGGCTGGTGAAGATTATGAATTGATAGTAAAGGGTAAGGATAAAAGCGGTAATGCGGCAGGTAGGATGGAATACCGGGTTAACTTTAAAGTCATCAGCAAACCAATGATCTCGAACATGCTGAACTTCCCGAATCCATTCAGTACCTCCACTGCGTTTGTGTTTACACTGACTGGTTCAGAAGTTCCGCAAAATCTCAAGATCCAGATCCTGACTGTAACCGGAAAAGTAGTCAGAGAAATTACAAGAGAAGAACTTGGGCCATTACATATCGGAAGAAATATTACAGAGTTTAAGTGGGATGGTACAGATCAGTTTGGTCAGAAACTCGCGAATGGCGTATATCTTTACAGGGTTGTGTCGCGGATGAATGGACAGGCTATGGAAAAATACAAAAGCCGTAATGATGAAACCGACAGGTTCTTCAACAACGGGTATGGAAAAATGTACCTGATGAGATAAAATACAATCGGATGATCAAAACTTTTAAGGTCGGGAATTGGAGTGTCTTAATTATATTATTAATCATTTCTGTTATTCTTTATTTCCCGGTTCTTGATAAAGGTTTTGTATCAGATGACTTTACAGTATTATTCAGATTAATTAATACAAAAGATTTCACACCTCCCGGTTTTTTCAGGCCGGGAGCTGATCTCAGTCTTTATTCAACTTACCTGTTATCCGGACTGAATCCTGTGGCCTATAATGTTACAAACCTGTTGATTCATGTGTTGAATGGATGGCTGGTTTACCTGGTTTGCAACAAATTTTTTTTTTTAAGAACAAGAGTTAATTCTTCATTTCCTCTGGTAGCATCCGTTATATTTCTTCTCTATCCTTTTCACCAGGAGCCTGTTGTCTGGGCGTTGGGAAGGGGCATTCTCCTGTCTTCTTTTTTTGCCTTGTTATCCCTGTATGTATTATTGGGATTGAAAAACTATACAATATCAATTATCAGTTCAGTAGCTTTCTATTTTCTTTCTTTACTATGTTATGAGTCAGGGATTTTTATCCCGGTTATTGCTTTCCTGATGCTTAAGAGTGCAGGCTTTCAAAAACAGAAGCTTAACCGGTTAATATTATTATTTGGAGTTGCTTTTGCTGCTCACCTTATAATTCGTATGAATTTTTCAGGATCAGTGATAGGTGCATACGGAAAAGATTTAGACGCATTTGCGCCAGGTCAGTTTTTGTATGAGTATGTAAAATTCTGGTTCAGACTGGTGATGATTCCGGTTTCAAATGTTTCCCTTTTTCTTGTGTTTTCATTTTTGATATTACTTGGATTGTTTTATGCCGCATATAAAATTGTAAAAAAGGATCACCACATAAAATCTGTATTAATTGGATTGGTATTCATCCTGTTCATTTCATTTTTGATTCCTGCATTTTTTGGAATAGCAATCAGGACTTCAGAAGGTGATCGGTTTTTATATTTTCCTTCCATTTTCTTTTCTGTATTTCTTGGAATTGTTTTTACTTCCTTAAATGATATTTTCAAGTATGGATACATATTATTTGCAGTTGTCTGTCAAATGAGTATTTATTCAAGTAATAAAGAATGGCTGGCAGCTTCTCAAAAGGTTCAGAAAATTATTGATGTTGTTAAAGAAAACTCCGGTTCTGAAATAGTCATCTACAATCTTCCCGGGAGTAAAAACGGAAAGTATATTTTCAGAAATGGATTCCGTGAAGCACTATACCTAAACAATATAGATACAAGCAGGATCCTTATAAATAATATTGTTGAAGAAGGTCTGGCAGGCCTTGATAAGGTTGTAGAACCACCAATTAAAAAAAATGCTGAAAAAGGATACCAGCTTATTGGGAATATTCCTTTCAATCTTAAACCCCCATTCCGGATCATCAATTTTTCAGACAACATGATCGGGGTTTTTAAAGTAGAGAATTAATTTCAAAGTTGGCCACACGGGTATTCCCTTCTATGATTTTAGTGATTTTTATAGGCGCATTGCGTGTACTTTTGCCAATCGTTCAGAATTAAATTCTAACATACAATGGCTAAAATAGGAATCAATATATCAACAGGAAGTCTCCAGCAGGAAGAAATGATCGTGGGAATTGACCTCGGAACTACTAACAGTCTCGTAGCAATTATACACCCGGAAACAAAGAAACCGGTTGCATTAAAAGAACACGATAGCAGTTCACTCGTGCCTTCTATAGTACATTTTGGTGAAAAAGGTGCTGTTACCGTCGGTGACAATGCCAAACAGTATCTCGTTTCTGAACCGCAGAATACCATATTCTCAGCAAAAAGACTGATGGGAAAATCCTATAATGATATTCGCGACCGTTCAAACTTCTTTACTTACAAAGTAATTGATGATGATACTGAAAGCCTGGTAAAGATCCAGGTGGGAGAGAAGTTCTATTCCCCGATTGAACTTTCATCTTTCATCCTTAAAGAACTTAAATCAAGAGCAGAACATATTCTTAAAACGCCTGTTACAAAAGCGGTAATAACTGTTCCTGCATATTTTAATGACGCCCAAAGACAGGCAACGCGCGATGCAGGTCGACTTGCAGGTCTCGATGTACTCCGCATCGTTAATGAACCCACTGCAGCAAGTCTTGCCTATGGCTTAGGCATGTCGAAAGACGAAGAAAAAACGATTGCAGTGTATGACCTTGGAGGTGGAACTTTCGATATCTCTATCTTAAAGATCACTGCAGGTATTTTTGAAGTGCTTTCAACAAATGGTGATACGTTTTTGGGAGGGGATGATTTCGACCAGTCCATAATCAGCTTCTGGATGAACCAGCACGGTATTACACAGGAAGATCTTTCTCTTCATAAAGATAAAATGCAGACCCTAAGATTGCTCGCGGAAGATGCAAAGAAATCCTTAAGTGGCGCAGATAATTACACCGCAGATTTTGAAGGATTACAGCTTGCCATAACCAGGGAAGAATTTGAATCCATCATCAAACCATTTGTTGATCGTACAATTCAAAGCTGTTCCATGGCACTTGCTGATGCAAAATTAGCTGCATCTGATATAGAAGAAGTTGTGATGGTTGGTGGATCTACCCGCGTTCCGGCTGTAAAAAATGCTGTTAAATCATTTTTCGGGAGAGTGCTTCATGATGAACTGAATCCGGATGAAGTAGTGGCCCTCGGCGCTGCGGTACAGGCGGATATTCTTGCAGGAAACAATAAAGATTTTTTATTGCTCGATATCACTCCTTTATCTCTCGGAATTGAAACAATGGGCGGATTGATGGATGTTTTGATTCCAAGGAATACCAAGATTCCATCAAAAGCAGGAAGACAATACACTACACATAAAGATGGTCAGTCGGGAATGCGCATCTCTGTTTACCAGGGTGAAAGAGACCTGGTGAAAGACAATCGCAAACTTGCGGAATTCAATCTTACCAATATACCGGGGATGCCTGCGGGACTTCCCAAAGTTGAGATCAGTTTCCTGATCAATGCCGATGGCATTCTTGTGGTTAAAGCAAAAGAGCTCAGAAGTGGGGTAGAATCAAGCATTGAAGTGAAACCTCAATATGGTTTAACCGACGAACAGGTAGAACAAATGCTGATGGACTCCATCACGAATGCACAGGAGGATATCAAGGTAAGAGCGCTTGTTGAGGCAATTACAGAAGGTAGCGTTATGCTGGAAACCACGGAAAAGTTCATTCAGAAAAATGGTGAATACCTGGAACAGCAGGAGATCGACAATACGAGGAATGCGATGGATGCATTGCGCTCTGCTATTGAAGCCCGTAATAAAGACCTGGTGCAAACAAAAATTGAAGAACTGAACGAAATATCAAGGCCTTTTGCAGAAAGGGTGATGGATATTGCAGTCAGTGCAGCAATGAAAGGAAAGAAGATCTGATTGTTTTAAGAATCTATTAAAATACGGAAGAGCTTTTCAATAAGGACAGGTCGGAATTTTCGGCCTGTCTTTTTATTTTTCAAGCTCCATTTTCCTGAGCAGGTATTTGCCTATCACATCATATTCGAGGTTGACGATATCTCCGGGTTGTATATCCCGGATATTCGTATGCTCAAATGTATAGGGAATAATTGCTACAGTGAATTCAGTGCGTTTGATGTTGAAAATGGTTAGACTGATCCCGTTCATACTGATAGATCCCTTTTCAATTACAAGGGAGGCGAATTGCTCCGGAAATGAAAAACGGAATTCCCAGCTGCCATTTCTGTTCTCTCTTGAAATACAGGTTCCTGTGCTATCTACATGACCCTGCACAAAATGTCCGTCGAGCCGGCCGTTCATGGGAAGGCATCTTTCCAGGTTAACGACGGTTCCTGTCTTCCAGGAGTGTAAAGAAGTTTTATTAAGCGTTTCTTCAATTGCGGTAACCCGGTGGGTGTTGTTGCGGATTTCCTCAACTGTAAGGCAAACGCCGCTGTGGGAAAGACTTTGATCGACTTTTAATTCCTTTGAAAGAGGGGATTCAATCCAATAAGTATAGTTGGTTCCCTGCTGTATTATTTCGGTAACTATTCCGGTGCTTTCTACAATTCCTGTGAACATGGATCAAAATTGAGATTTTTTTGTCGACTTTATGGATTTTTAAAAAATACTCCTATCTTTGCCGTCCTAAAAAATAGCATTAAAGGAGGTATAAATTATGCTCATCATCGATTCAAAAGATTGCGAAAACATCGACAAAGCCCTGAAGAAGTACAAGAAGAAGTTTGAAAAGGCAAAGGTTCTGTTGCAGTTAAGGGAACGCCAGGCTTATATCAAGCCTTCGATCACCCGTCGTGGTCAGGTTCTTAAGGCTATCTACAAGCAAAAGATAGCAACCGGACAAATCGAGGGATAATCTCCTCCGGTAAAATATATTGATAGCTGCAAGATCCATATCTTAGCAGCTATCTTAGTTTATGCCTGAAACAACCCGTTTCATTTCTGCGTTTGTTGATTACCTCAAATTTGAAAAGCGATTTTCAAAGCACACCGTTCGCGCCTACGAGGACGATCTTGTCCAGTTCTTCGATTATCTTGAAATTCAGTTTGGAGAAACCGGGCTGAAGCAAATTGAAGGAACTTATATCCGGAGCTGGCTAGCTTCCTTAAAAGATGCTGGAATGAGTTCCCGCTCACTTAACAGAAAGATCTCTACATTAAAATCATTTTTCCGCTTTCAACTCAGGCAGGAGGAGATTGAAAAATCCCCGATGACCAATGTGGTTTCACCCAAACCTGAAAAAAGGTTACCCCTTTTCGTGAAGGAAAAGGAAATTGAAGCTGTGTTTCAAAGGGGGAAGGCAAAAAATAAAAAGGAGGAAGGTGCAGTATATTTTGGTTCCGGGGAAGATATAAAAGGATCGGTGGGTGAAGAAAAAGAAGAATCTGCCGGTGAAGAAAAAGAAATTGCTGACCAGGGTGATAGAGAGCATCCCTGGGATAAATTGACGAGGTTATTGGCTGTGAAATTGTTATACATGACCGGTATGCGTTCGGCAGAACTGGTAAATCTTAAAGAATCTTCCGTTGATTTCGGATTCAGGCAGATCAAGGTTTTGGGAAAAGGAAACAAGGAAAGGGTGATTCCTGTGAGTGATGACCTGCTGAAGGAATTGAACGGGTATTGTCATAAGAAGAAGGAAGTTTTTGATCAGCCCGACAGGATCATCCTTTTTGTGAATTCAAAAGGGAAAAAGATTTATGCTAAATGGCTATACAGGGCAGTAAGATTGTCCCTGGATCCTAATACAACAATAGAGAAAAGAAGCCCGCATATTTTGCGGCATTCATTTGCTACACATTTGCTGAATAACGGAGCGGATATCAATTCCGTAAAAGAGTTACTGGGGCATGCAAGTCTTGCAGCTACACAGGTTTATACACACAACACGATAGAGAAACTAAAGGATGTTTACAAAAAGGCTCATCCGAGGGCCTGAGGAAATTCAGCTTAAATTCTTCATTTTAAATAAAGGGTGATCAGTGACATTTTATGGTTGATAAATATCAGCCTGTGAAACAGCATTTATGGGGAATATTTATTTGGAAAAAAGGGGCTGCTGCACTAACTTCCGTAAAGAATCTGATCAAAAAAAAAGTTATTGATTCAGTAGTTCTTTTATTTATTGTTCACTGTAAAAAAGCGAATGCCATGAACGTAAACATTCAGTCTGTGAAATTTGTAGCCGATGCAAAGTTAACCACCTATGTACAGAAGAAAATCGAGAAATTGAATACGTTTAATGATCGTATCATTTCTATCGATGTGTTTCTGAAGCTGGACAATGTGGTGCATACGATCAAGGATAAGGTAGTCGAGATCCGGGTACAGATTCCAAGACACCAGTTCTTTGTTAAGGCTTCATCAAAGTCCTTTGAGGAATCGTTTGATTCTGCACTGGAATCTATCGTTAACCAGGTAAAAAGAAAGAAAGAAAAACAAGCTGCATAATTCTTTAACCAAAAAAATTCAAGACCTCCGGAAGGGGGTCTTTTTTTATGTCCGTAGGTTTCGGAAAAAATATTCTTCAACTTTTTTGTCCGTTTGATTTTTCAATTGTCAATCTGAATATCTTCGCGCTCCGAATCGAAATATCGAAAGCGGAAGTTCTTTGAGAATAGATTATAAATACTTGAAAACAAGCAAAAAAAATCTTAATCAAAATTTTTGTAATTGACAAATTCAGTTACCTTTGCCATCCCGAAAAAACGAGGCAAAGTAATTTTGGGGCAGTTCTTAATAAGCCAGAGTAGCTCAGTTGGTAGAGCAGCTGATTTGTAATCAGCTGGTCGGGGGTTCGAGTCCCTTCTCTGGCTCTGGTATTGATCTTTGGAATTTAAAAACGGGCAAGTAGCCAAGTGGCCAACGGCAACAGACTGTAAATCTGTCCTCTTCGGAGTTCGGTGGTTCGAATCCATCCTTGCCCACAAGATCAAAAGATAATTATCTTGCGATCTTATCACCTTTTGGTGAGTGTTCTTTTCAGGTTATGCGGGAGTAGCTCAGTTGGTAGAGCGACAGCCTTCCAAGCTGTAGGTCGCGGGTTCGAACCTCGTCTCCCGCTCAGTATCGAAGATCCCCCGGTAAAACGGGGGAACCTCATACCCGCCGTTGTAGCTCAGTGGTAGAGCACCACCTTGGTAGGGTGGGGGTCGTGAGTTCGACTCTCATCGACGGCTCAAATAAGTTGTAACAGGCGTTATGCCAATTACAGCGATGGTTATGTAAATTTTTGGTTGTTAATTGTTGATCCTTTCAGTAAGGAAATGGCAATTAACAATTAGCAATTAGAGATAAATTTGTAAAACCACAACTAAAAAACAGATAAAATGTCTAAAGAGAATTTTAAGAGGGATAAACCCCACGTTAACGTTGGTACCATCGGTCACGTAGACCACGGTAAAACCACATTGACCGCAGCAATCACTTCTATCCTTGCAACACGCGGTATGGCTGTAGCAAAGAAGTATGATGAAATTGACGGTGCTCCTGAAGAAAAAGAAAGGGGTATCACCATCAATACTGCTCACGTGGAATACCAGACCGCAAATCGTCACTATGCTCACGTTGACTGTCCTGGTCACGCTGACTATGTGAAGAACATGATTACCGGTGCTGCACAGATGGACGGTGCTATCTTAGTTGTGGCTGCTACAGATGGTCCTATGCCTCAAACTAAAGAACACATCCTTTTGGCTCGCCAGGTAGGTGTACCAAGGATTGTTGTTTTCATGAATAAAGTTGACCTGGTTGACGATCCTGAATTATTGGAACTGGTAGAAATGGAGATCCGTGATCTGCTTTCTTCTTACGGTTTCGATGGAGATAACACTCCGATTATCCAGGGTTCTGCTACCGGTGCTCTTGCTGGTGAAGAAAAGTGGGTTAAAGCAATCGATCAGCTGATGGATGCTGTAGATACTTACATTCCTCTTCCTCCACGTCCGGTTGATCAGCCGTTCCTTATGTCTGTGGAAGACGTATTCTCAATCACTGGTCGTGGTACTGTTGCTACCGGTCGTATCGAGAGAGGTCGTGTGAAAGTAGGTGAAGCTGTTGAGATCGTAGGTCTGATGGAAGCTCCTATCAGTTCAGTTGTAACTGGTGTTGAGATGTTCCGTAAGCTCCTTGATGCTGGTGAAGCTGGTGATAATGCGGGTCTTCTGCTCCGTGGTATTGATAAAACCATGATCCGTCGTGGTATGGTTATCTGCGCACCTAAATCAATCACTCCGCACACTGAATTCAAAGGTGAGGTTTATGTATTGAGCAAAGAAGAAGGTGGACGTCACACTCCATTCTTCAACAAATACCGTCCTCAGTTCTACTTCAGAACTACTGACGTAACAGGTGAGTGTACTCTTCCTGAAGGAACTGAAATGGTAATGCCTGGTGATAACACCAACCTTACTGTAAAACTGATCAACCCTATCGCAATGGAGAAAGGACTTAAGTTCGCTATCCGTGAAGGTGGTCGTACAGTAGGTGCTGGTCAGGTTACTGAAATCCTGAAATAAGCTTTTGCTTCTCCGATTCGGATAAGCTTTTAGCTAAGCAAATTTTAAATTTGCAACATACTTCTAAAAGCTGTCCTGTACAACCAGGATAGCTTTTAGTTTCTACGGGCGTAGTTCAATGGTAGAATAGAGGTCTCCAAAACCTTTGATCAGGGTTCGAATCCTTGCGCCCGTGCAAACATCCTGGGATGAGGGAATTTGAAAATTTGAAGTAAATTCAGTTTTTAAATTCCTTCAGGTTTTTATAGAGAAACCATTTCAGGGAATTAATTTACAATCAAAACTTAGTAATGAATAAGGTTACTACATACTTCCGGGAATCCTATAAGGAAATGCTAGAGAAAGTAAGCTGGCCTACATGGACTCAGTTGCAGCAGTCAACACTGATCGTTCTGGTAGCTACACTGGTGATCACTGCCCTCGTTTGGGGAATGGATCTTGTAGCTCAATCCGGTTTGAAATTAATCTATTCATTCTTTGCATAATGGAAAATCAAGAACAAAATCAGGAACAAAAACAGGAACAGGTAATACAGCCGGAAACCAAATGGTATGTATTGCGTGTTGTGAGTGGCAAGGAAAGAAAGGTTAAAGAATACCTTGATAAGGAAATTTCCCGCAGCGGATGGGGTGAAGTGGTTAAGCAGGTTTTTCTTCCTGTTGAAAAAGTTTACAAAGTGCAGAACGGCAAAAAAGTAATGCGCGAAAGAAACTATTATCCGGGATACGTGATGATTGAAGTTATCGACGGGAAACTTTCTGATGACCTGAGGGATGCAGTAAAAAATACCACCAATGTAATTCACTTTCTTGGTAAGGAAGATCCTATTTCATTACGTAAAGCAGAGGTTAATAAAATGCTTGGCAAAATGGATGAAATGGCAGAAGCTGGTGGATTGAGTATGAGTGAGCCATTCATTGTAGGTGAAACTATCAAGATCATCGAAGGACCATTCAATGATTTCAATGGTATCATTGAAGAAGTGAATGATGAGAAGAAAAAACTGAAAGTAACAGTTAAGATTTTCGGAAGATCAACACCGGTTGAACTGAACTATATGCAGGTTGAAAAAATCAGCTAACAGGAACAGTATAAATTATTCCGTTCTTTAGAATAATATAAATGCTCTTAAATAATAAAGCCCCGCACTGCGGGGCTTTGTATTTTGAGTTGTAAAGCTCTATGCGTTATCAGATGTAGTTTCTTCATCTGAAGTTGAAGAAGTATCTGCAGACTCATCCATTTCAGGAAGCGTTACTGTTTCCGGAACTTCAACTGTTACATCTTCAGGCATCATCTCCGCTTTTCTGCGTGTTGCCCTTTTTGTAGACTTTTTCGCAGGAGCAGCTTTCTTTGCAGCTTTAGGTGCTGATTTTTTAACAGCAGCTCTTTTGATTGCTTTTTTGCCGGCTTTTTTAGGAGCGGCCTTTTTAGCAGCTTTAGGAGCTGATTTTTTACCTGCTTTTTTTGGAGCAGCTTTCTTAGCGGCTACTTTTTTACCTGCTTTTTTAGGAGCGGCCTTCTTAGCAGCTTTTTTTGGAGCGGCTTTCTTAGCAGCTTTCTTAGGAGCAGCTTTTTTTGCAGCCTTTTTAGGAGCAGCCTTTCTTCCTGCTTTTTTAGGAGCAGCTTTCTTACCAGCTTTCTTGGGAGCGGCTTTTTTTGCAGCCTTCTTTGCAGCCTTTTTAGGAGCGGCTTTTTTCGCTACCTTTTTTGCAGCTTTTTTAGGAGCAGCTTTTTTGGCAGCTTTCTTCTTTGCTTTGGCCATAGTGATTTGTGTTTTTAGTTTTACAAAACAAATAAATTCGATTGGAATTCAACGTAAAAGCTACGATGTTTTTTGTAAATAATAAAAATGAGTAATTCACTTTATGTTAGGTACTTATGTGCATATCTGTCAGTTGTATTAAAATAGGATCCTGAATGTCTTGCGGGGCTTCGTTTTGATAGCATTTTTAAACAGGAAAAAACTCTTTGAAGAATAAATAATTTACATACCTTTGCGCTCCCCAAATAGAAGTTCTTAATTCGAATTGGTTTGGGAGTTGAGTCCACTGGACCCAACGTTATCACCAAAAAAAAAATTAAACATGGCAAAAGAAATTACCGGCTTTGTTAAGCTCCAGGTAAAAGGTGGCCAGGCTAACCCGGCACCTCCTGTAGGTCCTGCATTGGGTTCCAAAGGTGTGAACATCATGGAATTCTGCAAGCAGTTCAATGCACGTACACAGGACAAAATGGGCAAGGTTCTTCCTGTCCTCATCACTGTATTTTCCGACAAGTCATTTGAGTTTGTAATCAAAACCCCTCCTGCAGCTGTTCAGTTGCTGGAAGCAGCCAAATTGCAAAGTGGTTCCAAAGAGCCTAACCGCGCAAAGGTTGGTAAGGTGACCTGGCCTCAGGTTGAAGCAATCGCTAAAGACAAGATGGCCGACCTGAACTGTTTTACCCTCGACAGCGCAATGCGCATGGTTGCCGGTACTGCACGTAGTATGGGAATCACTGTTGACGGAACAGCTCCCTGGGAAAATTAATTGATTACAGATACCACACAGGTATATTAAAAACTTATTACAATGGCTATCTCCAAAAAAAGAAAAGCAGTTGATGGTAAAGTAGATAAAAACAAGGTTTACTCCCTTAAGGAAGCATCTGCTTTAGTGAAGGAAATCAACGCAACAAAATTTGATGCTTCTGTAGATATTCACGTTCGTCTGGGCGTTGATCCTAAGAAAGCAGACCAGGCAATCCGTGGTACAGTTACCCTTCCACACGGAACCGGTAAAACTAAAAGAGTATTGGTACTTTGCACACCTGATAAAGAAGCAGAAGCAAAAGCAGCCGGTGCTGATTTTGTAGGTCTCGACGAATTCGTTCAGAAGATCGAAGGCGGATGGGTTGATGTCGACGTTATCGTTGCAACTCCTGCTGTCATGCCTAAGATCGGTAAACTCGGTAAGATCCTCGGTCCGCGTAACCTGATGCCAAACCCAAAAACAGGAACCGTTACTAATGATGTTGCATCTGCAGTAACCGATGTTAAAGGTGGTAAAATTGCATTTAAGGTTGATAAAGCTGGTATCATCCATGCTTCAATCGGACGTGTAAGTTTCTCTCCTGAAAAGATCGCGGAGAACAGCAACGAGCTGATCAACGCACTGATCAAGGCGAAACCATCAACCGCAAAAGGTACTTACCTGAGAAGCGTATTTATGGCTACAACCATGAGCCCAAGTATCGCTGTTGACACCAAATCATTGATGAACTAATTCTGTTAAGGCAGAACAAAATAATTTGTTATGACAAAGCAAGAAAAAAATGAAATTATTGAAGTACTGAAAGATAAATTCTCTCAGTTCAATAACTTTTACATAACCAATACAGAGTCGCTCAGCGTAGCGCAGATCTCTAAACTCCGTCGTATCTGCTTCGATAAGAATGTGGAAATGAAGGTTGCCAAGAACACCCTGATCAAAAAGGCACTGGAAAGCATCGACAACGAGCGCTTCTCGGATGTATACGAATCACTTAGCGGTGTAACCGCTCTGTTGTTCTCTGAAAATGCAAAAGAGCCTGCAATGATCATCAGCTCTTTCCGTAAGGATTCAAAGGGCGAAAGACCAGTTTTGAAAGCTGCATTCATCGATGGTGATGTATTCGCCGGTGACGATCAGCTGGAACCATTGACAAAACTGAAAAGCAAAAACGACCTCATCGGGGAAGTTATCGGTTTACTGCAGTCTCCGGCAAAGAATGTTATCAGCGGCCTGAATGCAGGAAACAAACTTGCTTCACTGGTGAAAGCACTCGAAGAAAGAGGCGCAAACTAAGAGATGACGGACAGAATTTTTGTCCCTATCTATATAACCCAGGCCTGAGGGGCAATAAAGGCAAAATTTTTTTAAACCTTCCGCCGGAGCTTTCGCAAAGAAGGCGGAAAAAATTTATCAAACATGGCAGACTTAAAAGCATTTGCTGAGCAGTTGGTAAACCTGACTGTTAAAGAAGTAAACGAATTAGCTCAAATCCTGAAGGATGAGTACGGTATCGAACCTGCAGCTGCTGCTGTAGCTGTTGCAGCTCCTGCTGCTGGTGGTGGCGCTGCTGCTGCTGAAGAAAAAACCGCATTCGACGTAATCCTGAAGAATGGTGGTGCTAACAAACTGAACGTTGTTAAGATCGTTAAAGATCTTACCGGTTTGGGACTGAAAGAAGCTAAGGACCTGGTAGACGGAGCTCCTAAAGCTGTTAAAGAAGGTATCAGCAAAGCTGACGCTGAAGCTCTTGTAGCTAAGCTGAAAGAAGCTGGTGCTGATGTTGAGATCAAGTAATTGTATCCAATTCAACATAGAACCCCGGGTTTCCCCCGGGGTTTTTTGTTTTATTCCCTGCTGCTGTTTTTAAACCGCGATAATTTTATTAGCTTGTCGACGAACAACGATCATGAAGAATATTTCGCTCAAGGAAATATCAAGGCTTGCTGGTGTAGCATCTTCTACTGTTTCCCTTATTCTGAACGGGAAGGCGGAAAAAATGCGCATAAGCAAGGAATTGGAAAAAAAGTGATCGCCATCGCCAAAAAAGAAGGATACAAACCTAATCTTCTGGCTATCTCTCTTCGAACCGGAAAATCAAATATTATAGGTCTTGTAGTTGAAAGTATCTCAGGCCAGTTTTTCGCATCTCTCGCAAAAGTTATTGAAGATGAAGCGGAGCGATATGGGTACAGGGTAGTTTACTGCAGTACCGAAAATGAAGGAAAAAAAGGAAGTGACCTGCTTCGCATGTTGTCCCAGCGACAGGTCGACGGATACCTCGTTACTCCCGTTAAAGGAATGGAAGAGGAAATAAAAGCCATGGCCAAAAATAAAAAGCCGATGGTTATGGTCGACAACTATTTCGCAGAATTAAAAGTTCCGGCAGTTATGGTTGACGGTTACGATGGCATAAAAAAAGGAATGGATTTCCTGCTCAAAAAACGGTTTAAAAAAATTGCTTTTGTGACAGTGGAAATGGATCATGAAGGAATGAACAGAAGAAGACAATCCTATCTTGATTCATTAAAAAATGCAGGAATCAAATACAGTAAAAAACTGGAATTAAAATTACCCTATACACAGGATAAGGAAATTCTTATCCAATCAATTTCAGATTATTTAAAAACCTTATCAAAAGGAACAGCTGTATTTTTTGCTACCAACTACCTTGGTATTGCCGGTCTTGAATCCTGTACGAGATTAAATCTTAAAATTCCGGGTGATCTTTCCATAATCAGCTTTGATGATGATGATCTGTTCAGATTATATCCTCCCGGGATAACTACCATTCAGCAACCTGTTCATGAAATCGCAAAAACAGCAATAGAACTCCTTGTACAACAAATAAATAATACATCAGGTACTATCAAAAAACAACAATATTTGATGGAGCCACGCCTGATGATAAGAGGCTCAGTTTAAAATTAATTTTATGTGTTTTTTAATGTTGACACGTTAAGAAATTAATTTTTAGCAGCTTTACTAAATCGATTTTGCAAAATTCAAAAAGTTAAATACATTCATTCAATATTTACAGCGCATTTGATCATGCTCAATACTAAGCTTATCGAATCTGTAAATTCCCCCAACCCCTGAGAGTTAAGTTAAGTATCCCTGAAAGTAGCTAAACGTGCCAAACATCCCGGTCAATCAAACCAGGAGAACTAACCATTTATAACTTGCATATGAAAAATTCTACACAGGAATTCACATGGCCTTTGCAGCACATTTCATTTTACCCGGGCAGGTTGATTGGATATGAACTATTACAGGATTTATCTCGCTAATCATAACCACTTCAATTAAACATTTCAATCATGAAGCAATCCCAATTGACGTTTGCACAAACGTTGCTTTGCTTGTTCCGGTACAGGATTCCCATCGGAAGAGTTTAGCATCCCTTATGTTTATTTTTTTATTGACGGGCAGTCTGATTTCAAATGCCCAAAACCCTGTAGGAGTTACAGGTACTGTCACCAATAATACCGGTGATCCGCTGGAAGGTGTTACAGTTTCACTTAAGAACTCTCAGGTTTCTACAAGTACCGATGTAACAGGAAAGTTTACGATCAACGTTCCTGATGCCAAAGGTGTTCTGGTACTCAGTTATGTTGGTTTTGCAACACAGGAAATCAATGTAGCTAACCGTGCAGTTATTAATGTTACCCTGGAAAGTGAAGCCACTGCTCTTAACGAAGTAGTAGTGGTGGGTTATGGTACTATTCAGAAAAGAGAACTGACCAGTGCTGTAACAACCATTCGCAGCAAGGATTTCATTCCGGGTGCTGTGAATAGTCCAATGCAACTGATCGATGGTCGCGTTGCGGGTGTAACCATTTCAAACCCTGCTGCAGCAGATCCTAACAGGGGTGCTGATGTGCAGATCCGTGGTGCTGCATCTTTTGCTGCCGGAAACTCTCCGTTGATCATTATCGATGGTATGCCGGGTGGTGACCTTCGGAATATTGCACAGCAGGATATCGAATCCATCACTGTATTGAAAGATGCTGCATCTGCAGCGATCTATGGTTCAAGAGGTGCAAATGGTGTGATCCTTGTTGAAACCAAAAGAGGTAAAGCAGGTAATGTAGTAGTTACCTATGACAGTTATATTGAACACGATCGTGTTGCCAATAAACCTGATATTCTTTCTCCGGAAACTTTCCTTGAAAAAAATCGTGATACCGATTTTGGTGCAAAAACCAACTGGTATGATGAACTGATCAGGAAGAATAACTTCGGACAAAACCATTTCCTTTCTCTGTCCGGTGGTAATCAGAATACCACCTTCCGTTTGTCTGGTAACTATCGTACCAAAGAAGGTATTGATATCGCTACCGACAGAAGGGAATACGGATTCCGTGGTAACTTTCATCAGAAAGCTTTAGATGGTTTCCTGGAAGTAATGGGTAATTTCTCTTATCGTATTGCCAATGAAGAATACACCAACTACGGTGCTTTTCAGCAGGCAGTGAAATTGAATCCTACCATTCCCATCATGGATCCTAATAATCCGCGCAAATACAATAACCTGCTTGGATTCAATACATTTAATCCTATTCAGGATCTGTTGACAAGAGACAATGGTGCAGATCAGACCTACTCAATTGTTGACTTCACTTTCCGTTTGAATCTTCTTAAAAATCTTAGTACGGATCTTAAGATCGCAAGACAGGGAAGAGACATGTGGAGAAGAGAATACTATACAGTGGATGCAGCTGAATCAATCAACAACAACAGGAGAGGTCGCGCAAGATTGCAGAATGAAAAATGGACTGACTACACTTTAGAGTGGACAGGAAATTATAACAAGCGTTTTGGTAATCATGACCTGAAAGTTGTGGGAGGTTATTCATACCAGGAATTCAACAACCAGGGATTCTGGGCTGAAAACAGCAATTTTCCTTCCGAAGCATTCACCTATAACAACCTTGATGCAGGTGACTGGAATTTAGAGAAAGGTAGATTAGGTATGGATTCATGGAGAAGCAAGGAAAAAGTAATTGCATTCCTGAGTCGTGCAACTTATGGATTTGATGATACTTACTTCCTGACTGCATCTGCTCGTTATGAAGGAAATACCAAATTCGGAGCAAATAACAAGTGGGGACTGTTCCCGTCAGCTTCTGCTGCATGGAGAATTTCAAACCTTCCTGCATTTTCCAAAGTTAACTGGATCAATGACCTGAAGCTCCGTTTCTCCTATGGTGTAACCGGACGTTCAGGATTTGGCCGATATACTTCTCTTGCCCGTTATACAGGTTACGGAAGGTATCAGAATGATGACGGTCAGTGGATCCAGGTGTATGGACCAGGTAATAACTATAACCCGAATCTTCGTTGGGAAAAAGCGATCGCTTATAACCTCGGTGTAGACTTCTCTTTGTTCAACAGCAGAGTGACCGGTAGCATCGATGCATTCCTTAGAAAGGGTAGTGACCTGATCAATGATTACCAGGTTCCTGTTCCTCCATACTTACATGACCGTATGACTGTTAACGTAGGAACACAATCCAACCGTGGTATTGAATTGAATCTTAACTGGGATGTAGTTAAAACAAAAGATGTTAACTATTCAATGAACCTGGTTGCATCTTATGCAAAATCAAGAATGGATAAATTCTCTAATGAGAACTTCATTGGTGACTTCCGCACATTGGGTTCATTGCCTTCTCCTGGTAACCCGGGTGATGCATATCGTCTTGAAGAGGGAATTGAGATCGGTAGCTTTTATGGTTATAAGTATGCCGGTGTAGATCCTGATGGAAAGATCATGGTATGGAAAGATGGTATTGAAGGTAAAGAAGCGATTGTTGCAACAACTGCAGATGCCAACCGCGATAAGACCTACATTGGTCACGGTATGCCAAGATATGAACTCGCATGGGGTCATAATGCTTCCTATAAGAATTTTGACCTGACAGTTTTCTTCCGTGGAAAATTTGATTACGATATCATCAACCTCTACCAGATGTATTATGGTTTGCAGGCTGAGCCGGGAGTGAATTTGCTGAAAGATGCATACACAAAGAATGGTCAGATTACATCAGGTAAAGTGATCACTGATTACTTCCTGGAAAAGGGTGATTACTTCAAACTGGATAACGTTACATTAGGATGGTCTCCAAATCTTAACGTTAATAAGATCAAAAGCTTCAGACTGTATGCTACTGTAAGAAATCTGTTTACCATCACAAATTACAGCGGTCTTGATCCAACAACTGTTGGTGTAACAGGCTTGACTCCGGGATTCGGAAGCCTGGATGTTTACCCGATCGCGAGGAATTTCACACTGGGAGCTCAGATCACTTTCTAAACTTCTCTAACTACTAAGCAAAAGAACATGACAAAGAAATTATTATACGGACTAATGGCACTTGTACTGGCAATGCCATCGTGTACAAAACTTGATGAAGAGGCATTCGATATCCTGCCTGCGGATTCTTATTACCAGGATAAAAATTCTGTGGTTGCAGCAGTGCTGCGTCCTTATGAACATGGTCACTGGACCGGTTGGGATGGCGACCGCTGGTTATTGCAGGAATTAACCGCTGATAACTTTGTGTGGACACAAAAAGGTAAACACGGTTATGATAATGGAGACTGGATCAGGTTGCACCAGCACACCTGGGATAGTGAAATGGGACAGGTGAATGGTGCGTGGGTTGGCCCTTACCAGGGTATCATGCAAACTATCACTGTAATGGATGATCTGAATAAACTGGATTATCCTGCACTGGGATTAACAGAGAATGATAAAAAGCAACATATTGCTGAATTAAGAACCCTTCGTGCCTGGTTTTACCTGTTCCTGATCGATATGTTCCGTGAAGTGCCGATTCCTGTTAATGTTGGAGAACTGGTAGCTCAATCTACTCCGCAGCAGGTATTTGAATACATCGAATCAGAATTGAAGGCAGCTATTCCTGATCTTCCTAAGAATGGCCGTGCTTCCCGCTGGGACCAGGGTGGAGCAGCTTCACTTTTAGTAAGGCTTTATCTTAACGCAGAAAAATGGACCGGTTCTCCGAAATTCACCGAGTGCGCTACTGTTGCACAGGATATCATTGATGGAGATTATGGTACTTATTCTATCGATCCTGATTATCGCGGACCATTCCGTTCAGGAATTAATAACTATCGTTCTCCTGAAAACATTTTCGAATTTGTTCATGCTAAGAACTACCTGGAAATGGGATGGATCTACAATGCTACCATGCACTACCAGGCAAGGTATTCACTGGATAACGACTGGGGATCATGGAACGGTATTCACCTGACTCCTTCAAGAGACCTAGAAGGCAATCTGTACAATTACGATCTTGGAATGCCTTATGAAAGATATTCCAATGATGATAAGAGAAAGCAACCATTTAAAACTACCGCAGCTGGTGGTCAGTACGAAGGTTTCTTCCTTATCGGAACCCAATACGAATTCGATAAATCAAAAGGATTCGGGTTCGACAGCACCAAGATTGTCAACGGAACAGAAGAGTACAATGGAAAACCACTGGTATATGTAGATCAGGTTGGGCGTTTCTCTGAAAAGCCAAACGGAAGATGGTCTGAGGGTTCTCATGTAACTACAGGGGAAGAAAATACAGGTGTACGCCTGGTTAAGTTCCCATGGTTACCAATGAGTCAAAACCTTTTCCAGTTCAATTCTTCTACGGAGATCCGCCTTGCCGAGATCTATTATTCACTTGCAGAATGTAAATATCGCGCGGGTGATAAGGCAGGGGCTGCTACCTTACTGGATGCAGTTCGTAAGAGAAATTTCCCGGATGATAAATGGGCAGCCAACAGCTATGTGAACAATCCTTCCAAACTGGATGATACGGAATTTGTTCAGGAACTGGGAAGAGAATTCCTTGGGGAACGCCATCGCCGCACCGATCTGGTTCGCTGGGGAATGTTCGGTAATGAATGGTGGGATAAACCACAGGATGGTAAAGACAGAACTGTATTCCCGATCCCATACAGGGCGCTTACATCCAACCCGCTACTGAAGTCGAATGGTTATGAATAAATGGCAAGGTTTATTGATTAGTTGAAAATGAGCCGCTCCCCAGGGAGCGGCTTTATTTTAATATTTCAGGTGGATTTGCAGGATAAAAAAATTTTTGAGATGGGAAAGAATTAATTGGTAAACGGTTGTTAATTTATTTTATCTAAATAGCGCTGATATTAAGTTCAATGGGAATCTACTCAATTCTTTTTTTGTATATTCACCACCGTACAATACCTTTGCCGTCCGATTTTTGCGCATTGCTAATTAGCAGAGGTAGATCAATACATGGCCAATTTTACACAACTGCCTCATTTTCATTCATTTGGGAAATCTATGGTTTTCCGGGTGATATTTTTGTCTTATAGGCAAAGAAATTGTTCGAACAACTAAAAAAAACCGGTTTTAACGCATATGTCTTCAACAAAACTGCAAAACAGGGTCAATTTCGGCAAGATTACAAACTTATCAGATGCCCCTGATTTATTAGAAGTTCAGATTCAGTCATTCAAAGAATTCTTCCAGTTAGAGACAACTCCCGACAAGCGTAACATCGAAGGATTGTTCAAGGTGTTCAAGGAAAACTTTCCTATTACCGACACCCGAAACATCTTTATGCTGGAGTTCCTCGATTACTTCATCGATCCGCCCCGTTACTCTATTGAAGAGTGTATGGAGCGTGGTTTAACTTATGCTGTGCCTTTAAAAGCAAAGCTGAGATTAAGCTGTAATGATGAAGAACACGTGGATTTCCAAACGATCGTTCAGGACGTGTTTCTCGGAAATATTCCTTACATGACCCCAAGAGGTACATTCGTGATTAATGGTGCTGAAAGGGTAGTAGTATCCCAGCTTCACCGTTCTCCAGGTGTATTCTTCGGACAGTCCGTTCACCCGAACGGAACCAAGATCTACTCTGCAAGGGTAATTCCTTTCAAGGGTGCATGGATGGAATTTGCGACCGATATCAACAACGTAATGTATGCTTATATCGATCGTAAGAAAAAGTTCCCTGTTACTACTTTGCTTCGTTCCATCGGGTTCGAAACAGATAAGGACATTCTCGAACTTTTCGGAATGGCTGATGAAGTGAAGACCGACAAAAAATCACTCCAGAAGTTCATTGGTAAAAGGCTTGCTGCCCGCGTTCTCAGAACATGGGTGGAAGATTTCGTTGATGAGGATACCGGTGAAGTGGTATCTATCGAACGTAACGAAGTTGTTCTCGAGCGTGATACCGTTCTGGACGATGAAGCGATCGACATGATTGCGGAAATGGAAGGAAAATCAGTTTTCATCCAGAAAGAAGATGTGGGTGGCGATTACGCAATCATCTACAACACATTAAATAAAGATACCTCCAACAGTGAACTGGAAGCGGTTCAGCATATCTATCGCCAGCTGCGTGGTGCTGATGCTCCGGATAATGAAACTGCAAGAGGTATTATTGATAAATTATTCTTCAGCGACAAGCGTTATGATCTCGGTGAAGTTGGTCGTTACAAGATCAACCGCAAACTGAATCTGCACCAGCCGCTGGATCAGAAGACCCTTACAAAAGAAGACATTATCGAGATCATCAAATATCTCGTTCGTCTGACCAACGGTAAAGCGGAGATCGATGATATCGATCACCTGAGTAACCGTCGTGTAAGAACCGTAGGTGAGCAGTTGTATGCTCAGTTCGGTGTTGGTCTTGCCCGTATGGCGAGAACCATCCGTGAAAGAATGAACGTTCGTGATAACGAGGTATTTACTCCTGTTGATCTGATCAATGCGAGAACACTTTCTTCAGTTATCAATTCCTTCTTCGGAACATCCCAGCTTTCCCAGTTCCTGGATCAGACCAACCCGCTGAGTGAGATCACGCACAAGCGTCGTATCTCCGCACTCGGACCCGGTGGTTTGAGCCGTGAGAGAGCAGGTTTCGAGGTTCGTGACGTTCACTATTCACACTATGGCCGTCTTTGTACCATTGAAACTCCGGAAGGTCCGAACATTGGTCTGATCTCTACTCTTTGCGTTCACGCGAAGATCAATGAGATGGGCTTTATCGAGACCCCGTACCATAAAGTAAACGACGGAAAGGTTGACCTGAAAATGCTCACCTTCCTGAGTGCTGAAGAAGAAGATACTGCGAAGATTGCACAGGCCAGCTCTCCGTTGAACGACAAGAGCGAGTTTGTTGACCAGATGATCACCAGCCGTCAGACAGGTGACTTCCCGATCCTCGACAAGAGTGAGGTTGAATTTATGGACGTTGCACCTAACCAGATCGTAGGTTTGAGCGCATCACTGATTCCGTTCCTGGAGCATGATGATGCCAACCGTGCACTGATGGGATCAAACATGCAACGCCAGGCAGTTCCACTGATCCGTCCTCAACAGCCGATCGTAGGTACCGGACTGGAAGCAAAAGCTGCACGTGACGCACGTGTTCAGATCCTTGCAGAAGGTGACGGTGTGGTTGAGTATGTTGATGGTAAGGAAATCCATGTTCGTTACGACAGAACTGAAGAAGACAGGCTCGTAAGTTTTGAAGATGATCTTCAGATCTACAACCTGACCAAGTTCATCAAAACAAACCAGGAAACCTGTATCAACCATAAACCTGCAGTGAAAAAAGGACAGCGCATGAAAAAAGGCGACTTCCTGACTGAAGGATATGCGGTACAGAATGGTGAGATCGCACTGGGTCGTAACCTGTTGGTGGCATTCATGCCATGGAAGGGATACAACTTCGAGGATGCTATCGTAATAAACGAGAAAGTAGTACGTGAAGACCTTTTCACTTCTATTCACATTTCCGAATATGAACTGGAAGTAAGAGATACCAAACTGGGTGAAGAAGAACTGACTCCGGATATTCCGAACGTTTCAGAAGAAGCAACGAAAGACCTTGATGAACATGGTATCATCCGTATGGGTGCTGCAATAAAGGAAGGAGATATCCTGATCGGTAAGATCACTCCAAAAGGTGAATCTGATCCTACTCCTGAAGAGAAACTCCTCAGGGCAATCTTCGGTGATAAGGCAGGTGATGCCAAAGATGCTTCACTGAAAGCACCAAACGGTGTTGAAGGTGTTGTGATCGGAAAGAAACTGTTCCAGAGAGCGAAGAAAGATAAGAACGCCAAGTTGCGTGAGAAAGCTTCTCTCGAGAAACTTGAAAAAGTTCACGAGAAGAATGTAGAAGAACTGAAAGAGCAATTGTTCAGCAAGCTGTTGACGCTTCTGAAAGACAAATCATCAACCGGTGTAGCAAATAACTTCGGTGAAATGCTGATCGGTAAAGGTGCCAAATTCAATCAGAAGAATCTTGCGGGTATCGATTATCAGAACGTTAACCCATTGGGTTGGACTGGTGATAGCAAAATCGATGATCAGATCAACACTTTGTTACACAACTACAACATCAAGTACAACGAGGAACTCGGTCGTTACAAGAGAGAGAAATTCAACATCTCTATCGGTGATGAACTTCCTGCAGGTGTACTGAAACTCGCGAAGGTTTACATCGCTGTTAAGCGTAAACTGAAAGTGGGTGATAAGATGGCGGGTCGTCACGGTAACAAAGGTATCGTTGCGAAGATCGTTCGTGCTGAAGATATGCCGTTCCTGGATGACGGAACTCCGGTGGATATCGTATTGAATCCATTGGGTGTACCAAGCCGTATGAACCTCGGACAGATCTATGAGACTGTACTTGGATGGGCTGGTCTGAAACTGGGAATGAAGTTCGCAACTCCGATCTTTGACGGTGCTTCCGTAGAGGAAATCGCTGATCATATCGCAGAAGCAAAACTTCCATTGTTCGGTCACAGTTACCTGTTCGACGGTGAAACAGGAGAGCGTTTCCACCAGAAAGCAACCGTAGGTGTTATCTATATGATCAAACTTCACCACATGGTGGATGATAAGATGCACGCACGTTCAATCGGACCATACAGTCTCATTACCCAGCAGCCGCTTGGTGGTAAGGCACAGTTTGGTGGTCAGCGATTTGGTGAGATGGAGGTATGGGCACTTGAAGCATACGGTGCTTCAAACATTCTCCAGGAATTGCTCACACTTAAATCAGATGATATCATCGGTCGTGCGAAGACCTATGAAGCAATCGTGAAAGGAGATAATATTCCAAGGCCAGGTATTCCGGAATCATTCAATGTACTTGTACATGAATTAAGAGGTCTGGGTCTGGATCTTAAATTCGAATAACTGATGCAGGGTCGGGGTTAATAGCCCTGACCATTTGCATTTCCTGAGCGAAAAGAAGTTAATCAATACAAAATCTTAAGTTCGAAATATGGCAGTCAAAAAGGAAAATCGTCCAAAAGCCACATTTTCTAAAATCACCATCGGTCTTGCTTCCCCGGATACCATCCTGGAAAGAAGTTATGGTGAAGTGCTGAAACCGGAAACAATCAACTACCGTACCTACAAACCTGAAAGAGACGGTTTGTTCTGCGAGAGGATCTTCGGACCGGTGAAGGACTATGAGTGCGCCTGCGGTAAGTATAAGCGTATTCGTTACAAGGGTATAGTCTGCGACCGTTGCGGTGTAGAAGTTACCGAGAAGAAAGTACGTCGCGAGCGTATGGGTCACATTAAACTTGTTGTACCGATCGTTCACATCTGGTACTTTAAAAGTTTGCCAAACAAAATTGGTTACCTGCTGGGAATGAGCTCCAAAAAAATGGAGAGCATTGTTTACTACGAACGTTATGTAGTGATCCAGGCTGGTATCCGTGAAGACAGAAGCCTGAAACCAGGTGACCTGTTGACTGAAGAAGAATACCTGGAGATCCTTGATGGTCTTCCAAAAGATAATCAGTACCTGCCTGATGAAGATGCTCAGAAATTCATTGCGAAGATGGGTGCTGAAGCAATTCATGACCTGCTTGCACGCATCGACCTGGATCAGCTTTCGTTTGATCTTCGTAATGCTGCAGCAACTGAAACTTCACAGCAGCGTAAAGCTGACGCACTGAAGCGTCTGAGCGTTGTGGAATCTTTCCGCGAAGCGAATACCAGGATTACCAACCGTCCTGAATGGATGGTAATGCAGTATATCCCGGTTATTCCGCCGGAACTTCGTCCACTCGTTCCTCTGGATGGTGGCCGTTTTGCTTCCTCCGATCTGAACGACTTATATCGTCGTGTGATCATCCGTAACAACCGTCTGAAGCGTTTGCTTGAGATTAAGGCTCCTGAAGTGATCCTTCGGAACGAAAAGCGTATGCTGCAGGAAGCGGTTGACTCATTGTTCGATAACAGCCGTAAATCAAATGCGGTGAAGGCTGAAGGCGGACGTGCACTGAAATCACTCTCTGATGTACTGAAAGGTAAGCAGGGTCGTTTCCGTCAGAACCTCCTCGGTAAACGTGTTGACTATTCCGGTCGTTCCGTTATCGTTGTGGGACCTGAACTGAAACTGAATGAGTGTGGTCTTCCGAAAGATATGGCTGCTGAATTGTTCAAACCATTCATCATCCGTAAGCTGATCGAAAGAGGTATCGTAAAAACTGTAAAGAGCGCAAGGAAACTTGTAGATAAAAAAGAAGCGATCGTTTGGGATATCCTGGAGAACATCCTGAAAGGTCACCCGGTTATGCTTAACCGTGCTCCGACACTTCACCGTCTTTCAATCCAGGCCTTCCAGCCTAAACTGATTGAAGGAAAGGCGATCCAGCTGCACCCGTTGGTGTGTTCTGCGTTCAACGCCGATTTCGATGGTGACCAGATGGCGGTTCACGTTCCGTTAAGTCATGCTGCGGTTCTGGAAGCACAGCTCCTTATGCTGAGCTCTCACAACATTCTGAACCCGCAAAACGGTTCTCCGATCACCCTTCCTTCACAGGACATGGTACTCGGACTTTACTATATCACCAAAGGAAAAAGAACTACAGATACTGAAACTGTAAGAGGAGAAGGAAAAGCATTTTATTCTGCTGAAGAAGTACTGATCGCTTATAACGAAAAAGTTGTTGACCTGCACGCTTATATCAAAGTGAAGGCAACCGTTCGTAAAGACGATGGTACACTCGCCAGCAAGCTGATTGAAACTACAGTTGGTCGTGTGATCTTTAACCAGTTTGTTCCTAAGGAAGTTGGTTATATCAATGCATTGCTTACCAAGAAGAACCTTAGGGAAATCATTGGTGACATCATCAAAATCACCAACGTTCCGAAAACTGCCAAATTCCTTGATGATATCAAGACGCTTGGATTCCGCACTGCATTCCAGGGTGGATTGTCGTTCAACATCAATGACCTGATCATTCCTTCTATTAAAGAAGAAGTACTGGAAAATGCGAAAGTTGAAGTGGACGAAGTCTGGGACAACTACAATATGGGTCTGATCACCAATAACGAACGTTATAACCAGATCGTTGACATCTGGTCAAGAGTGGATACCCGTATTACAGAAACTTTAATACGTGAATTGAGTACAGATAAGCAGGGCTTCAACTCTGTGTACATGATGCTTGATTCCGGAGCCCGTGGATCCAAGCAGCAGATCAAGCAGCTTTGCGGTATCAGGGGTCTGATGGCTAAACCAAGAAAGAGCGGATCTTCCGGTTCCGAGATCATCGAGAACCCGATCCTTTCCAATTTCAAGGGAGGTCTGAACGTATTGGATTACTTTATCTCTACACACGGTGCGCGTAAAGGTCTTGCGGATACGGCGTTGAAAACAGCAGATGCCGGTTACTTAACCCGTCGTCTCGTGGACGTTGCACAGGATGTGGTAATCAATGATGAGGATTGTGGTACACTTCGTGGTATCGCTACCAGCGCATTGAAAGACAATGAAGAAGTAGTAGAACCATTATATGACCGTATTATCGGACGTACTTCACTTCACAATATCTACAATCCTGTAACTGATGAAATCATCATAGAAGCAGGTCAACAGATTGATGAAGACATTGCTAAAACAATTGAAGAAGCAGGTATTGAAACCGTGGAGATCCGTTCCGTACTGACTTGCGAAGCCAAGCGCGGTGTGTGCGTAAGATGTTACGGTAAGAACCTTGCAACCGGTTACACGGCACAGCGTGGTGATGCTGTAGGTATCATTGCTGCACAGTCGATCGGTGAACCAGGTACACAGTTGACCCTCCGTACTTTCCACGTGGGTGGTGTTGCAGGATCTGCATCAGTAGAATCTGCATTACTCGCGAAGTTCGATGGAACAATCCAGTTCGATGGTCTTCGTTCTGTAACTGCTCTTAATAATGAAGGAGAAAAGATCCAGGTAGTAATCGGTCGTACCGGTGAAGTAAGGATCATGGATGTTAAGAATGATCGTCTCCTGATCACCAACAACGTACCTTATGGTGCAACTCTGTTGGTTAAGGATGGTCAGCAGGTGAAAAAAGGTGATTCCATTTGTACATGGGATCCGTTCAACAACGTAATTGTTGCTGAGATCGCCGGTAGCATCAAATTCGAAAACGTTATTGAGGGTATTACTTTCCGTGAAGAAGCCGATGAACAAACCGGTCACCGTGAGAAAGTGGTAATCGAAACAAAAGATAAAACCAAGATCCCAACACTTCTTGTAGAAGGTAAGGAGATCAAGAATTATAACTTACCTGTAGGTTCACATATCATCACCGACGAAGGTGAAGAAGTTAGAGCCGGTCAGGTACTGGTTAAGATCCCGAGAACGTTGAGAAGACAGCGTGATATCACAGGGGGTCTTCCAAGAGTAACTGAATTGTTTGAAGCACGTAATCCGGGTAACCCTGCAATCGTGTGTGAGATCGATGGTGTGGTAGCATTCGGAGCCATCAAACGTGGTAACCGCGAAATCGTGGTAGAAGCGAGAGATGGTGTTGTGAAAAAATACCTCGTTCCATTGACCCGCCAGATCCTGGTTCAGGATGGTGACTTCATCAAAGCAGGTGCTCCATTGTCCGACGGACAGATCGCTCCGGGCGATATCCTTTCCATCAGAGGTCCTTTCGCAGTACAGGAGTACGTGGTGAATGAGATCCAGGAGGTTTACCGTTTGCAGGGTGTAAAGATCAATGATAAACACATTGAAGTGATCGTTCGCCAGATGATGAAGAAAGTTGAAATTGTTGATCCGGGAGATACAAGGTTCCTTGAAGGAGATCTTGAAGACCGTTTCGACTTCAACGAAGAAAACGACTGGATCTACGACAAGAAAGTGGTAACTGAATCAGGTGAAAGTGCTAAACTTAAAGCTGGTCAGATCGTTAGCCTGAGAGAGATCAGGGAAGAGAATTCCATACTACGTCGTGCCGACAGGAAGCCGGTTGAATTCCGTGATGCCAACTCTGCAACTTCGCAGCCGGTATTACTCGGTATCACCAAAGCTTCACTGGGTACACAAAGCTGGATCTCTGCTGCATCGTTCCAGGAAACAACCAAAGTATTGTCTTCAGCGGCGATCAATGGTAAGGCAGATGACATGCTCGGTCTGAAAGAGAATGTTATCACCGGTCACCCGATCCCTGCAGGTTCAGGATTGAGAGAATTCGAGAACATGATCGTAGGTAGCAAGGAAGAATATGAATTGCTGCAAACGACCCGCGAAGCGATGAGCTTTGATGATGACGAATAATTAGAAACTGTTCTTATATTAAAAGTAGGAAGCACCTTGCTTCCTACTTTTTTTGTTCATTAACGTATCCCTAATTACTTTAACACTTCGGTTTTAATCCGTGGAATTAAATTGCAAGGCCTGGGAAACTAAAAAATTACGGCCCTGAAAAATTAAGCTTGATGAAAAATATTTCTACTATTCTGAGTGTGATCGCACTCGTCCTGATCGGTATCCTGTTCTATCTCCATTTCTCTCAGAAAAATGGAAAAGTAACATCTCCGGCAGCAAAAAATACCGGAACACAGGAAGCTGCAAATTTCAAAATTGCTTATTTCGATATCGACTCTTTACAGGAGCATTATGATTACTTCAAAGATATTTCAACCGAGATCAAGGGTAAGGAAAACTCCATTTCATCTGAGTTAACAAGGATGCAGAGTAATTTTCAGTCGAAGATAAAGGAGTGGCAGCAGCGTGGGCAGAACATGACACAATCGGAAGGTGAGGCAGCACAGCGTGAGTACGCGCAGATGCAGCAGCGTTATGAACAGCGCCAGGTTACACTGGAGCAGGATCTTCAGAAACATAAGGTGGAAAAGATGAATGATGTTCGTAAGAGAATTGAAGATTACCTGAAAGAATATAATAAGGAAAAGGGATACGCTTTCATTTTGTCGTATGAGCCGGGATTTATGCTTTATTATAAGGATTCAGTGTATGATATAACGAATGATGTGATCAAAGGATTGAATGAACAGTACAAGAAAAAAGACTAGAAATAACAAATAATGGTTGATATAGAAACCGGGTGGAATAGAGATCGGTGAAATAAAGATTGGTGATATAGAGTCGGTGAAATGAGACTGATTGTTATAACGGTCTGGCCAATTTTTCAGACTACAAAAAAATTTCAAGAACCGGAGATCCGCTTTTGCAATATGCAGGAGCGGATTTTTTTATAGATCGATATTTTCCGATTTTGATGCAGTGCTGAATATTTATTACATAATTCCTTCGTCGGCAAAACTGAAATATCCTGCTTCACTGACGATAATATGATCGAGGATACGGATATCAAAATATTTGGAAGCTTCCTTGATTTTGGTAGTAAGTTCTTCATCAGCGCGGCTGGGTCTTAAACTTCCGGAAGGGTGGTTATGGCAAAGGATCATACTTGCGGCATTTTCTTCCAGTGCTTTTTTCAGGATGATGCGGGGATCAGCAATGGTAGCAGTCATTCCGCCTTCACTGACTATTTCAAGGTGATTGATCCGGTTAGCCCGGTTGAGGTACATCACTGCGAACACTTCGTGGCGGAGGTCTTTCAGCATTGCCTGGAAATAATTGGCAACGTCCTTACTTCCCTGGACAACAGGCTGGTCGAGGGCGGCGGCGGATTCTCTTCTTCTTCCCAATTCAAGGGCAGCGGCGATTATCAGCGCTTTTGCCTCGCCTACACCCCGGACTTTCATCATCTCCCTGACAGACAGTTTTCCGAGGCTTAGGAGATTGTTTTTTCCAAGAGATAAGATATCCCGCGCGATATCTACGGCAGTGCGGTTTTTTGTTCCGTTTTGAATGAGGATGGAGAGCAGTTCTGAGTCGCTTAGGTTTTCCGCACCAAGCATTCGTAGTTTTTCGCGGGGTCTATCGTTTTTTGCCCATGATTTAATTGAGTACTTATGCTCTTCCATGAATCAATGTTAACTCTTAATTTTAAAAATCAAATGTTGATAAAACGTACTCTGGTTGTTTTTTTAACGTTTTTAGTTACGTAAATCCATCCATGAAAAATTAAAACCAAAATCCATGAACCGAAAAACTACACTCACCGCACTCGGAGGCTATCAACCATTCCTTTTTTGTATCGGAATGTACTTTGTTGCCCTGATCTTTTCTATCATGATCTGTTCTGCAATTTTCCATGCAATTCATCCGAAGAACGCCATAGTGAGGAATGAAGAGCGTAAAGAAAGAAGATTGGAAGCAGGATCTGTGGGAAGTCCCGTTTTGCTAACTGCTGTAAAATAAGAAGTTCATAAGATTAAAATGCTGAGAGGCCGGTGAAGAAGATTCGCCGGCCTTTTTTTATTGATTCGATTTTCTATCTTCGCCACACATTTCACCAAGTATGCAAACTTCCCCAAAGATTTTCTCAGGCACTGGTTCACAATATCTTGCAGAGAGAATAGCACAGAAATTTGGTATTCCTTTAGGAAAGATCACCATTCAAAAATTCAGCGACGGAGAGATCCAGCCTGTTTTTAATGAAAGCATCCGCGGCGATGTCGTTTTCCTGGTACAAAGTACCTGTTCGCCTACCGATAATATCATGGAACTGTTGCTGATGATCGATGCCGCCCGAAGGGCTTCAGCCTACAAAGTGGTTGTGGTAATGCCCTATTATGGATATGCCAGGCAGGACCGGAAAGACAAGCCAAGAGTTGCCATTGGTTCAAAACTGATCGCCAATATGCTGGTAGCAGCAGGTGCCGACAGGATCATTACCATGGATCTTCACGCACCACAGATCCAGGGCTATTTCGATATTCCGGTGGATCACCTCGACAGCTCGGCTATTTTTATTCCCTACATTGAGCAACTTCAGATGGAAAATCTTACCTTCGCGGCCCCCGACGTAGGCAGTGCCAACAGGATAAGAGAAATCGCATCCTATTTCAATGCCGAAATGGTGATCTGCGATAAGCACAGAAAGCGGGCAAATGAAATTGCCAGCATGGTGGTTATCGGGGATGTAACAGGAAGGGATGTAGTTCTTATTGATGATATCTGCGATACAGGAGGTACCCTCGCAAAAGCAGCCGGATTATTGAAAGAAAAAGGTGCAAAAAGTGTAAGAGCTCTTTGTACACACCCGGTGCTGAGTGGTAATGCTTATGCGAATATCGACAACAGTGTGATGGAAGAACTGGTAGTATGTGATACTATCCCGCTCAAACAAAGATCCTCGAAGATCAAAGTTCTGAGTGTTGATGAACTGTTCGCAATAGCATTGAGAAATGCTTATGAGAACAGGAGTATTACCGGGTTATTCATCCACAGTCAGCGCAGGAATAAATAACTGCATAAAAAGTCATTTATCAAACACTATACAATGAAGACAATTACAATCGAAGGACAACTGAGGACCGAAACTGGTAAAAAAGCCACCCACCAGTTGCGCTCTCAGGGCATGGTGCCTGGTGTAATTTACGGGGGTGCTCAGGAGGTGAATTTTTCAGCTCCGGTACTGGCATTTAAACATTTGGTTTACACTCCGGAATTCCAGGTTGCTGAAATTAAGGTTGACGGTAAGTCGTACCGTACCATTCTGAAGGACATTCAGTTTGACAAGGTTACAGATGCACTGAACCATATCGACTTTTTGGAGTTGGTAGAAGACAGGAAAGTTGTAGCTACTCTTCCAATCAGACTGACAGGAACTTCTGTTGGTGTGAAAGAAGGTGGTAAACTGGTTTCCAAACTGAAGACCCTTAAAGTAAAAGCATTACCTAAGGATCTGAAAGAAAGTATTGAAGTGGACATTACCAACCTGGCATTAAATGCAAACATCAGGGTTGAAGATGTGAAGACCGACAACATGGAGATCCTTAACTCTCCGCGTATTCCTATCGCATCAGTAGTGATGACACGTCAATTGAAGCAGGAAGAAGCTTCTGCGGGTAAAAAATAATCAACATTACTCCGAATAGGGCCCCGCTTTGGCGGGGCTTTTTTGTGATACATCCTGATAGTGATTTTATCTGAGTTTATACTTCATGATTTGATCCATTTACCGGATATCAATCAACTTCATACTTTTGAAAAATGGCTGATTACCTGATCGCAGGCCTAGGAAACATCGGGGCCGAATATGAACATACAAGACATAACATCGGGTTTGATGTAGTTGATGCCTTTGCCAGAAAACACGGTGGAATATTTTCTTCCGACAGGCTTGCAGATGTATGCAGGTTAAAGTTAAAAGGAAGAGTTATCACCCTGATCAAACCAACAACGTACATGAACCTGAGCGGTCGTGCATTCAAGTACTGGATGGATAAAGAAAAAACAGAGCTTCCCAATACACTGACCATTCTTGATGACCTTGCATTACCCTTAACCAAACTGAGACTGAGACCTTCCGGTTCTTCTGCCGGTCATAATGGTTTGAAGAGCATTCAGGAATCAATCGGTACGGATCAATATCCAAAATTGAGATTTGGAATAGGCAATGATTATCCGAAAGGAAGGCAGGCTGATTTCGTTTTAAGTAAATGGAAGAAAGAAGAAGTAGCTGTTGTGGAGCATAAGATCGCAAGATGCTGTGATCTTTTGGAAAGTTTTGTGTTCGCAGGTCTTGAAAGAACCATGACGGAATTTAATAAATTAGAGTTTCCTGTATGATATATAGATTCTGAGTATTATTTTCGCTGAAAGTTATTTATATTAACTTTTTGGTATTCAATATCCCTATGCTGTAGATCCTGTTCCCTGTCCTTTCCAAGGATCATCATTTGAAAACAATTGTATATTAAACCCTTATTTGAATATGAAGATATTCTGTGTTGGCCGTAACTATGTAGCTCATGCAAAAGAATTGGGAAATGAGGTTCCTGATGAGCCGGTTATCTTTATGAAACCGAAAAGTGCATTGTTACAAGCACATACCCCATTTTACTATCCCGAATTTACCAATGAACTGCATTACGAAGCAGAACTTGTTTTGCGTATATCCAAGAATGGAAAATACATCCAGGAGAGATTTGCCAATAAGTATTACGATGCAATAACCGCCGGAATAGATTTTACTGCAAGAGACATTCAGAATGAATTAAAAGAAAAAGGTCTTCCCTGGGAAAAAGCAAAAGCCTGGGATAATTCAGCCGTGATTGGAAAGTGGATCCCACTGACTAATATCAAGAATAAAAAAGACATTAACTTTTCTCTTCAGAAAAATAAAGAGCTGGTTCAGAAAGGGAACTCTTCGATGATGATCAATAATTTTGATAAGATCGTTGCCTATATTTCAAACTACTTCTCTGTTAATATCGGAGACCTGATCTTTACCGGTACACCGGAAGGAGTGGGAGAAGCTGTTGTTGGAGATGAACTCGAACTCTTCATTGAAGAAGAACAAATGCTTACACTGGAGGTTAAATAACTTTCCACATAAATATTGCTAAAAAGTCCTGCAATTGCAGGACTTTTTGTTTTATTTGCCTCAATTGTTGCTTGCTATGTTACCTACTGAAAAATTACTTAAAGCATATCGGCTGATGTGCACAGCCCGTGCTATGGCCGATACCTATGAATCAAATCGTGCCATCTGTAAATATGTTCATTCCACCTCACGTGGGCACGAAGCGATCCAACTTGCTACTGCATTTCAATTGTTGCCCTGCGATTTTGTAAGTCCCTACTACCGGGATGAAAGTATGTTACTTGGTATGGGATTCACTCCCTATCAGCTCATGCTGCAATTGCTCGCTAAAAAGGATGACCTGTTTACGGGAGGAAGAGAATACTATTCCCATCCGAATTACAGGGGAGAAGATAAACCTACCATTATACATCAAAGCAGTGCAACAGGCATGCAGGCAATTCCAACCACTGGAATCGCGCAGGGTATAAAGTATGTTGAGCAGATGTCGGCCAGCGACCTGGCACGCGCCACCGGAATTCAATATAAAAAAGGTCCTCATGATGAATTGCCTGTAGTGATATGTTCACTTGGAGATGCCAGTATTACAGAGGGCGAAGTAAGTGAAGCTCTTCAGTTTGCAGTTCTTAAAAAACTACCGATCATTTTCCTGGTTCAGGATAATCGTTGGGGTATCTCGGTTAGTGCGGGAGAAGCCCGTGCGATGGGTGCTGTTGAATATGCGAAAGGTTTTCCCGGGTTGGAAGCTGTTCGTATTAACGGAAGTGATTTTGTAAAATCCTATGAGACCATGCGAAATGTTGTGGCTTATGTAAGGAATAAACGAATGCCGGTTGTGGTTCAGGCTGAGGTTCCATTACTTGGGCACCACACAAGTGGCGTAAGACGAGAAACCTATCGCTCTAAAGAAGATATGAGTCTGCACACGCTTCATGATCCGGGTCCGCTGCTCAGAAAGCGACTTCTTGAAAATGGAGTGGCGGAAGCTTTATTGGTGGAAATGGAAAACGAGACATTGGAAGAAGTGAAGATGGATTTTATAAAAGCAACTTCCTCCGATGAACCTGATCCGGTAAATGTGATGGATCATGTATTTGCTGAAACTCCTGTAACAAAAGAATTAGGGGAGCGAAGCCCGGAAGGGAAAGATAAAGTGCTGATGGTGGATGCCGCTCTCTTCGCAATCCGCGAATTATTGGAAGAGCATCCAGAAGCAATGTTATATGGACAGGATGTTGGAAAGAGATTGGGAGGCGTATTTCGTGAAGCTGCTACACTGGCTGATCAATTCGGAGAAAACAGGGTCTTCAACACTGCTATTCAGGAGGCTTATATAATCGGTTCCACTGTAGGAATGAGTGCTGTAGGATTGAAGCCCATTGTTGAGATCCAGTTTGCAGACTATATCTACCCCGGATTTAATCAGCTGGTTACTGAGTTATCTAAATCCTGTTACCTGAGTTGCGGTAAATTTCCTATTCAATCATTGATCAGAGTACCCATTGGTGCCTATGGAGGAGGTGGACCTTATCATAGCGGAAGTATCGAAACAACGCTCTTATCCATTAAAGGAATTAAGATCGTTTATCCTTCCAATTCAGCTGATATGAAGGGATTGATGAAAGCTGCTTTTTATGATCCTAACCCGGTTGTAATGCTTGAGCACAAAGGGTTGTATTGGAGTAAGGTCCCTGGTACGGAAGATGCAAAAACAGTAGAACCTTCAAAAGATTATATTATTCCTCTAGGTAAAGCGAACATGATTATTGAAGCAGACAAAGTGATAAGAGAAAAAGAAAACACTTTGCTCATAGTTACTTATGGAATGGGCGTTTATAAAGCCAAAGCAGCCTCAAAGCAATTTCATGGGCAGGTTGGTATAATTGATCTCAGAACATTATTTCCTTTGGATGAAGAAATGATTTATTCCAAAGTAAGGGAATATGGAAGATGCCTTGTACTAACAGAAGAACAGCAATTGAATTCATTTGCAGAAGCACTTGCAGGAAGGATCAGTATGGAATGTTTTTCAAACCTTGATGCACCTGTGAAAGTATTAGGTGCATTATCAGTGCCGGCTATTCCCATGAACATGATCCTTGAAAATGCTGTGATTCCCGGAAATGAAAAAATCATTCAAACTATTGAAGAAATTCTAAGTTTTTAAGATGGTTGCATTCATGATAAGCTGATATTCGCACACATCCCCATCATTAGCCGCTTATGTATAATTAACAAGCGGCTATTTTTTATTAATGGTTTATTTACGTAAGCTATCGTACTTAAACCATTCAATATGAAGAACAGGTTTTTAAAAGGAGCACATGTATCAGAAGTTAAGATCAATGAACTGCTGAAATTATTTTCAGATGATCTTAATGCAACACAGATTGCGGAGATCTCCGGAATAAGCAGGATCACTGTGAACTCTTATCTTAAAATGATAAGGACATTACTTGCTGAGCACTGCGAGGATTATCTTAACCAGAAATCCATTTTACAAATGAATGGAAATGGTGCGCATACTAACGGGAATGGTCATGCGCATCAGAGTATTGGATACAAGCTTGCAACAAACGGGCATCAGGTTGAAAGTAATGGTTCGAACGGCCATTCTTTCAACGGGAATAGTCAAAGCGCTATAATAAATGGTGTTCGCCCGCTCTACGGTCTTACCATCATCAATGATGAAATATTTTCATGCGAACTCAACCAGTTCGAACCCCAGGTAATTCACGACTGGCTTCGGAAAAAAAATACAGATGCTGAAGTTCACAGTAAGCTTTCAAAGTTCCAGGCAATTGCAGATTTTAATACGCTGACACTTTACCGTACCACAATGAACGGGAATGGTTTTCATGGGGATGAACTCGATCAATTTTGGGGATTGTTAAGGTCAAGAATGGTAAAATTCCGTGGATTGAATGCGGGTACAATTTTTTTGCACGTTAAGGAAACAGAGTTCAGGTATAATAATCGGGATAAAGAACTATATGATGTACTGGTTAAAATGATCTATCGTAAACCATTACATTATGCCAGGAGGAATTAGGTCTTTGTCTTAACATTGAATAATTGGCCTGATTCATGAAGTTAAATATTTGACTGTTTAATAAAATATTCCGGGAGTTTGGTCTGTAGTGGATTTCCGGAGAGCAAACAACTATAGCTACAGTAATAGAATTTTTCTCATGTGCCGCGGGTGGTTTCTACTACCCGCTTTTTTTATGCCGGTTATTTTGTATTTTAAGTTCTTATACCTAAACCAGCAATGTCAATCCCATATAAACTTTTAATTATTACCGCCTTCTTTTTATCTTCTCAAATATCATATGCACAACTTTCAACAGTTGAGGATATTAAAAAGAAGTATGAAGTTGTTACAAAACAGATCTCCGGTTTATATAACGGTACAAAGTACCAGCCTGATGCAGTGCTCTATGATGAAGGAACACCTTTTCTTTATTCTTATCTGCAGCCTGGTTCAGTTGAGTATGATGGGAAAAAATACTCCGATACAGAACTTCTGTATGACCTGGTAAAGGATGAGCTTGTTTTGCTTCACTATAACGGTTCAGCACGCATACAACTGATCAAATCAAAGGTTGAAGCATTTAAAATTGCGGGAAGAAATTTTATCCATGTTAAGGCAGACAAATCAAAGGATTGGGGAATCAATGAAGGCTACTATGAGGTGATTTATAGAGGGAAAGATCTTTTAATTAAAAAGAATCTGAAAGTTCTGCAATCAAGTTATACTTCACAAAGTGGCCGGGTAGATGTTTACGACAGGAAAAAATTTTACCTGGTTAGAAATGATAAAGCAAACCAGGTCAACAGTCGAAAATCTTTTCTTTCCCTGTTAGGAAAAAAAGATATTGATTCAAAACTCAGAAAAACCGGAATAACCTACAGGGTCAATCCGGAAGAATATATGAAACTGGCATTGCAACAAACCGAACAACCTGACTGAAATGAGAATAACCCTTCTGACATTAACTCTCTTTCTCTTTATTATTTCTCCGTTATTCTCTCAGCAAAATGATTCCAGGTACGACCTTGAATTAAATAATGTTTCTTTTGAGGAGTTTGTAATTAAAATGGAGCAGCAATCAAAAGTTCATTTTTTTTATGATGAACAATTGCTTGCAGGATTTCGTGTATCCATAACAGTTAAGAATAGAAATCCAAACGAAATTCTGAGAGCTGTATTCAGGAATACGGATTTTCGGTATGCAATAGATAATGATGGTAATATTTTCATTACCAGAAGAACTGCTTTATTAACGAAACCAGCGTGGGATGCTTCACCTGAAGACTCCCTTGATTATGGTGACGAACTGATTGCAACAGATAACAGGGTTTATACAATTGGCATTAAAACGAATGTAACTCCAAAAGGTAAAGCTCTTATAACCGGTATTGTAAAAGATGCTGTTACCGGTTTGCCGATTGCAAATGCCAGAATACTTGCGGATAAGGATCAGCGTGGTGTTACAACTAATTCTTCAGGAAGATTCTCAATCGAATTAAATAAGGGAATGCATGAATTGTCGATCAGTGCGGATAATAAAACTCCCTTAAAAAGAATGGTCGATTTGTACAATGATGGCTCCCTTTCATTTCAGTTAAAAGATGAAATAAAAGTATTAAGTGAAGTAATTATCACTGCAAGAAGAAACAGTATTGTAAACCGGCCTCAAATGGGAATTGAAAGATTGAATCTTCGCACCATTAAGCAGATACCTGCTGCATTCGGGGAAGCAGATGTATTAAAGGCAATACTGACGCTGCCGGGAGTTAAAACAGTTGGTGAAGCAAGTGCCGGTTTTAATGTTCGCGGGGGGGCAGCAGATCAGAACCTGATTCTTTTTAATGATGCTACAATTTATAATCCTACGCATTTCTTCGGACTGTTTTCATCCTTTAATCCTGAATTGATCAAAGATGTTGAACTGTATAAAAGCAGCATTCCCGTTAAGTATGGTGGCCGGCTTTCCTCGGTATTAAATGTAACTGCAAAAGAAGGAGATAAAAGTAAGATTACAGGAAGTGCAGGGATTGGTTTACTAACAAGCAGATTGAATATCGAAGGACCACTTGTGAAGGATAAAACATCCTTTACGCTTGGTGGAAGAACCACCTATTCCAACTGGTTGTTGAAAATGCTTCCTGATAATAGTGAATTTGAAAATAGTCAGGCTTCTTTTTATGATATTAATGCGGGTGTTCATCATATCATTAATAAAAATAACGAAGTCCAGTTTACCGGTTATTATAGTAAAGATGATTTTAACCTTAACAGTGATACTACTTTTGGGTACAGTAATATGAACATGACCTTAAAATGGCGTCATACTTTTTCAGGCAAAATGAATGCTGATTTTGTTACTGGTTATGATCGTTATTCTTATTTCAATAGTAGTGATGAGATTCCTTCAAATGCCTATAAGATGGCATTTGATATCAACCAGCTTCACGCAAAAGCAGATTTTAATTATTATGTAAATCCCCTGCACTCACTGGAGTTTGGTGCATCGACCATCTTATATAAAATTCATCCTGGAAATTTTACACCCGAAGATGAGCAATCTCTTGTGCAGGAAAAAATTATCAGGGAAGAACAGGCTCTTGAAACTTCGGTGTATGCCGGTTCGAAATATGATTTGTCGGACAGGTTATCCGTTCAGGCAGGAATCCGTTACAACATCTTTAATTTCCTTGGACCCAATTCAGTAAACTATTACACACAGGGAATTCCAAAAGATGAATCGAGTTTTATTGAATCAAAAGAATTTGGTTCAGGCAAACTTATTAAAACCTATCATGGCCCTGAATTTCGTGCATCCATGCGGTATTCTTTAAAGGATGATTTGTCGATAAAGGCAAGTGTCAATACTACCCGGCAGAACATTCATATGTTATCCAATACAACTGCTATTTCTCCGACTGATATCTGGAAACTAAGTGATCCGAATATTCGTCCACAACAGGGAAGCCAGTTTTCTGTGGGTATCTATAAAAATATCTTTTCTGATTCCATAGAAGTATCTGTAGAAGGATATTATAAAAGGATCCGCAATTACCTTGATTACCGGAGTGGTGCAACGCTGGTATTAAATGAAACGATTGAACGCGATGTAGTGAGTACAAAGGGTAAGGCATATGGAGTAGAATTTCTTTTAAGAAAAAAGACAGGGAAACTGAATGGATGGCTTTCTTATACTTATTCCAGAACGCTACTCCAGATGAAAGATGACCAGGCAGGAATAGTGATCAACAGGGGAGAGTGGTATCCATCAAATTACGATAAACCACATGATGCAACGCTGGTAGGAAATTACAGGATCAACCTGCGGTTCAGTATGTCTTTGAATGTAACCTATAGCACGGGCAGACCTATTACTTTGCCTGTAGGCTCATATTGGTATGCGGGATCAGAACGTGCACTTTATTCAGACAGGAATGCGTATAGAATTCCGGATTATTTCAGGACTGATTTTGCAATTAATGTCGACGGAAATCATAAGGTAAGGCAACGTACTCATAACTCCTGGACATTTGGTGTGTATAATCTGACAGGAAGAAAAAATCCTTATTCGGTTTACTTTAATTCCGAAGCTGGTGTGACGAAGGGATACAAGCTTTTCATTTTTGGATCGGTGATCCCATTTGTAAATTTTAATATCAGGTTCTGATGAAAAATATATTGTTTCTTTTTTGTTGCATCCTTCTGTTATTTTCCTGTACAGAGGAATATATCCCGGAACTTAAACCATCCGATCAATCTGTGATGGTGGTAGAAGGGTTCATTAATGTTTCCGGTGAATCAACCATCAGGTTATCGAGGAGTAAGAACTTTGGTGACAGTGGAATGTACCTGCCTGTAAATGGTGCAGCAGTGGTTATTGAAAGTGAAGGCCAGCAACAATTTCCTTTATTGGAAACAGCTTCCGGTAATTATATATCTTTTATAAACAATCTTGATCCATCCCAAAAGTACAGGTTGAAAATTGCTGTTAATGGAAAGCAATATGAGTCTACATTCGAAACTCCGGAAATTACTTCACCGATTGACAGTATAGCATGGACTAATTCCGGGAGTAGTGTAGATCTTACATTGCATTCACAGGGAAATGTGAACGAACGTTATTTCTTATTCAGCTTTGAAGAAACCTGGGAATTTAAATCCAAGTACGAAGCATTTTATAAATATGAAAATGGTGCGGTAGTGGGCAGACCAAGAGAAGAGATCGCTGCTATTTATACTTGTTGGAAATCGCGCCCCTCAACTAATATTTTAACGATAGCAACCGTGAATTACAATCCGAATAAAATTGTATTTCCATTGTTATCGATTATTCCCGGAGACCAGCGTTTAAGTTTCCGGTACAGTATGCTGGTAAATAAAATTGCAGTATCAAGAAAGGCATATGAATTCTATCAACTGATAAAAAGAAATACCGAATCAACGGGTTCTATCTTTGGACCCCTGCCTTCCGAAGTGGTAGGGAATATAACCTGTGTAACGGATCCTGAGGAATTGATAATTGGTTATGTAAGTGTAAGTTCACAGCAGCAGCAAAGAATATTTATTCCAAAGCAATGGGATTATATCTATGGTTGTGTGGATCAATATGTGGATGCAAAAGATATACATACTTATTTTCCAAATTATATACCGTATGCAGAAAAAGGGTTTGGGGAAGGATATTTTTCTGCCCCTGCAGACTGCATGGATTGTACATTGAGAGGAACCAACCGGAGACCGGCTTTCTGGTAAAATTGCACTATGAAAAAATACTTTCTATTAATAGCAATTCTATTTTCTATCAGTGGTTTTTCACAAAAAATCCTGGAAGAAAAAATTTATGTCGCAACAGATAAGCCCCTTTATTTATCGGGTGAAACAATTTATTTCAAAGCATTTTGTACGGATAAGGAATCAGGAAAACCAATCGATCTAAGTAAGATAGGATATGTAGAAGTTGTACGTGGTCAGCAACCCTTTGCGCAGGCCATCATTCAATTGAAAGACGGAAGTGGAAACGGGTATCTCGAACTTCCTGCATCACTTATTTCAGGAACTTATACTTTAAGGATGTACACTAACTGGATGAAAAATTTTGGTCCGTCAAATTTTTTCCATCGGACAATAAATATTATCAATCCTTTGTCGAAAGAGCATCCGGATTTGTTGGTTTCATCGATGTTGGAATTAAGTAATTCTGAATTTGAAAACAAACCTGAGTTGAAAGTTGGGTCTTTGTTCGACGAAAGGTCGAAAGTTTCAGTGACGATTGATATGAAAGGAAATGAGGGATATGATCTGTATGCTACTGCCTATTTAATGGATAAAAACGGGGAGCCGAAAAAAGAAGGTGATGGAAGTCAGGTGGAAATTTCCCGAAATCAACATAACACAGCTGAGAGTGTAAAGATTAAGTTCATTCCTGAAACGCAGGGACATATTATCCGTGCGGTGGCTAATGAAGATCTTGCCGGAAAGGATGTTTTTTTAAGTGTACCGGGAAGGCCTGCAAAATTATATACGGGCATACCTGATTCGACTGGAGCAGTTACATTCCTTACAGCAATTGATGGTGTTGGAGAGGTGGTTGTTCCTCAGATTTATTTTGAAGGAAGCCATCGTGGAAATATAAAAGTGTTGAGTCCGTTCAGTGATGAATTTATTGAAGAGAAACAGGAGGGAGCAGGTGAAATTGAAGCAGATATTCAAAAATCCTTACTTGCTCAGCAGGTAGCTTATCATTACGGGCTTGAAGAAAAAATAGTAAAAGCAGAGCGAGTTGATACCAGTATGTTTTTTCCGAAAACTGATTATACTTATTTGCTCGATGATTATACAAGGTTTCCAACGATGGAAGAAGTTTTGAGAGAGTATGTGGCGGGTGTGCTGGTTCAGAAGAAGGGAAATAATTATCGGTTTGAATCTGTATCACGGGATAAGTTTGGAATTGCAACGGTGCATCAACCGGTTATCTTGATTGATGGAATTCCTGTTTCTGCAAATGCAGCTATAAAGCTTGATCCTTTAAAAGTAAAGAAGCTGGATATTCTGACACAGAGTTACTATTATGGAACAGCTGTTTTTGACGGGATAATCAGTTTCCAGACTTATGATGGAAAACTGGGAGAAATGAATCTGGATCCGGGTGTTATTCCTGTAGAATATCCCGGAGTGCAAAGTTCAGCAATACCCTTATTTCCAGAATACAATACAGCTCAGAAAAAGTCTTCACGATTACCTGATTTCAGAACAACACTTTATTGGAATCCATCAATTTCAAAAACTTCCGATGGTAATTTCTCTTTTGATTTTTATACATCTGATATGAAAGGGAAATACAGGATAGTGGTCGAAGGAATGAATAAGGAAGGGAAGACGATCAGGTTGGAGAAGGAAGTGATGGTGAAGTAGGTGCCAGGCTTAACATTTACTGCATAAAAGAGATGCAGAATCTAACTTTAAATAGTAATGGTATAAACTACGTTTAAAAATAATTTAATCCTTTTACTGTATTAAGAGTTTAATTTTTTCAATGAAAGATTTTGTGAATTGCGTATGATCTTGTTTTATAGATTTGTCGACTATTTCTTTAAAATCAGAAGAATTTGAGTATAAAGAATTAAAATAACTTATCCAGCCTGATTTAAGCTCCTCATTATTTCCATTCAGGATTGTTTCAAAATTATTTAGAATATAGTAACAGAAAGCTCTGATTTTTGTGTGAGTATCGTTGGAAATATTTCCATAGAGCAGGATAACATCTGATGTATTAATTTTAATAATCAAATCACCTGGTCCATTACTTTTAATCTCAATTTTAGAAGTAGGATTGTTGTTTTTATAAGATTGCTTTACGATAATACTTTCTGGTTTTTCGTTTATTAAAAGATTTATGCTACCTAATATTTCGAAGTCATAATTTCCAGTTATTTGGATTTGAAAAGGCGCTAAAATGTGTAAGGTTCCGGAAAATGTTTTAAGCGTGTTTTTAATATCATTCCTGTTTATGTTTTTATAGAACCTTAAATCAGGATGTTCAATCATTAATTTGTTAATGGAGGAGAGAAAATCCATATTTCTTTTACTTCTTTCATTTTTAAGAGAAACTAAAGTAAAATAGATTGCTATTAAAGCTATTGCCTGGATTATAACACTTGCTATATCCCATGGGTCCTTTCCTGAACTTTTTGTGAGTATGCTTAGGATTTGTTGATTTGATTTTATTGACTCTGCAAGAACGCTGTCTACCCGGACAAGCTTTTCAATATTTTCGGAAATCCGGGCGGAGCTTGATATTGTATCCTGATTAAGATATGGATGATTTGTTGTGGTCTCTTTAGTTTGCGAACAAGCTAAAAAAGCTACACACATAAAAATCCAGGTATGTAATCTCATACACTGCGGGTTTAATTTTTGGCTCCCATAAAATAATAAAGTAATTCGGTTATTGAAAGAAAGGAAATCAGCTATGAGGGATTTGGTTTTTTATGCGCATAAAAAAAGTCCTGAAGAAAAACCTTCAGGACTTACTTGTAGCGGGATCGGGAGTTGAACCCGAGACCTTTGGGTTATGAATCACAACGGGTTAGAGAAGAGGTAAGGTCTTAATGTACCATTTGATATACCTTATTTGCAAAACAACTTAATAATCTAACGCCGGAAGAATGGAATAGAAACACATTGAAAAATTAGAAGTCTCTAGTTTAAATCAGTTTGATAAATCGGGTACTTACAAGTAGCCTCCAAAATTAATTAATTCAAACCCCTTTTGATTTCTAAAAGAAAAGTACTCAACTGTCAGATTACTAATAATCTATTACAATTTAATTATTAATCATTTTTCCACTCAATAATTTTGAAGGACACAATTGTTGAATCCTTTAAAAAAATAAATTCCAAATCTTTAGTGTAAACAGGGTCAATGTCTTGTCCGTAATCAACAATGATTTTGTAAGTTAAAGAACTACTATCCTTATAGTCAGGAATCCCTAATAGCTCTATTAATTGGGAATATTTTAATCCCTCAAGTTTATAATTTTCTGTAAGATCTTATATCATACTAGGTCGATGACTAGAAGGGAACAGAGGATCAATTTGTTTTTGCCATTTTATTTTCCCAAACTTCTTATTTTGAATATTGCTGCAAGACAATAAACTTATAACATGAAGGAAAATGATTTTGTATTTTAAGTATCTCACAATTAATTTATATTAAAATCAACTACTTTATGTGATGTCCTTGTTCCCTAATTACGGCTTCTCTTATTTTTTCTTCTTCTTGCTGAGTAAAACCATTATCATTTAAATTACTAATGGAAGAGAAGGGGAAAAACCTTCTATTTAAACTGAACTATGTTTGAAAAACGAGAAATATTCAGCATAAAAAAAGTCCTGAAGAAAAACCTTCAGGACTTACTTGTAGCGGGATCGGGAGTTGAACCCGAGACCTTTGGGTTATGAATCCAACGCTCTAACCACCTGAGCTACCCCGCCAAATGGGCTGCAAAAATAGGAGAATCAGTTTTAAGAACAAAATTCAAATTAAGATTCCTGAATTTCTATTTAAAAATAACTGCGATAAGTGGCGATTTTACCCTTCTGCCTCTATCTCATAAAGATAATAGGGATGAGGATAACCAGCCTTCTGAAGTATATGCTTTGCTACATTGAAAACATGAGTTCCGCCGCTTGCTACCCCTTCGAGCTGACCCATATGGGCATGGCCGTGAAATGCCACCACCACTTTCCGGCGGTTTAAGGGTTCAGCCAGTCTGGAAGAACCCAGAAAAGGAAATATTCTTTCCGGCTCGCCCTGTATTGTTTCTGAAATGGGTGAATAGTGCATCACCACTACTTTTGGAATATCCTTATTTTCGGAATCAATTCTTGCCAGGGCCCGATCCAGGTGCAGCGCCTCATCCACTGCTTCCTGTACAAACGCTTTCATAGCACCCTCTCCGAACATTGATAACATATGGTTATCGAAGCCTCCGCCAAATCCCTTGATACCTGCAAAACCGATGTTGTGCAGAACCACAGATTCTCCATCCAGCATATGTACACCGGATTTGATCAGCATCTGCCTGATCAGTTTGTGCCTGCCTTTTTCATAATCGTGATTTCCCAATACTGCTACCACCGGGATTGAACAGGATCTTAATTCTTCAATTAATACCTGGGCTTCTCCTTCATCTCCTGTATCAGTTAGGTCTCCTGCAATCACCAGTATATCTGCAGTTGCAGAAACCTCTTTAAAAAACTCTATCCATTTTCCGTGGTCATTTTCCCTGATATGCAAGTCTGCAGTAGCAGCAATTTTTACCTTTTTTTTATCCATCTTATATAGTCATTATAGTACAGCTTTTATAATCCCATTCCTTGATATCCACCTGGTATTGGGTATTATCAATGATGGGCCCCCTGCAAACTCTGACAGTTGCAGAAGGTAGCTCGTACTGGGTTTGAGCGCGTTCAATGAGTTCATCGAACAGCCATTTCGGAATTATTTGCTGGTAGTCGTAAGGATATACGAATTGAAAAAGTATCAGGTGCGACAATAACAAATGCCAGTGACGGTCGAGCTTCGACAGCAATCTTTTCCAGTCGATATTGTCACCATATTTCAGAATTACATGATTGATGTCCGCACCATCATATCTTTCCCTGTTCTGAACATAACACTTGCAGAAGATCAGGTCTTCTGCTGATAGAAAACGAACCGGTTCTCCTACAAATTCTGCTTTCGGTGCATGTTCGATCCAGTCATCGTCTACAGTGCAAATATTATTTACAGTATCAAAAATGATGTCAATAAAATATTCTCCTTTAAATAATTTAGCCAGCCACCTTACATCGGTAAGCTGAACTTCATATCCGTGTTCAGAGAAAAATTTGAGGATTTTTGTATGATCAACGGGTTTACAGAAAACGTCAAGATCCTTTGTGTCTCTGTAAATTCCGGTATAATGAAACATGGCAAATGCTCCGCCCAACATGTAATCAATTCCACTCTGATTCAGCAGTTGTAATGCCTCCTTGTAAAACGCCTGTGATTCTGTTCTTTTCTGATCTGTATCAATCATTTGTCTGCCTTTCCTATAGCTGTAAAAAAACAATGCCAATGGAAACAGCAATTATGAAATGCTGAAAGAGATACAATAGATAATTAATATCTGTTTGAATCGGGAGTAAATCTACCTGTAAAGAATACCTGCCGACCATTGCAATGCACTCACCGTTTTGAGGTATTTAGCTTTTAATTCAATGATCTTCTGTTGAACTTCCAGTAATTTGTTTTCCCTTGAATTCAGTAAGAATAAGGAGCTTTCACCCAGGCGGAATCTTGTTTCTTCTCCACGGACAAGTGTTGCAAAATTTCGATAAGCTGCTTCATTTACCCTGACCTGTTCTGAAAGTGCATTCATCTCATTATGATATGCGCGGATCTTATTTTCAATTTCTTTCGACTTAAAATTGATTTCGTAACGGGTGTCTTCGATTTTGATCTTTGCTTTCCGGTAATCCCCTCTTCCCTGTGAAAACCTTAATGGAATGGCTACATCCAATCCCACAATATGATTGTTCTGGAGCATGGCAGCATCAACTCCTTTTGTAACATTATATCCTTTGTTCAAAAGATTTGCCTTGACATTCACATAAGGTAACAAGCCCTGGAATTTATACGACCGGTCTACTTCCAGTCCCTGCAATTTAAAATCATAAGATCGAAGTATAGGATGATTCCGCATTGCATCGGATACGAGTTGATCGACCGACGTTGCTGATACATTAATTTTCTTAAGATCATCCAGTGTACCTGATGGTATCACATCCTGCGGAAGGGTATAGGTGCTATCGTTTTGCAGCCAGAGAAAATTGGAAAGCTCCAGGTTCCTGTTTTGGAGTTCAAGTATTGCATCAATCTGGATGGAAATGAAATTCTGCAATTGTGTAAGAGCCTCTGTTGTATCTATTGCTGGCCTGTCGCCCTGTAAAAAACTGTTTTTAATAAACCTGAACCTTTCCTCATTAATCTGTACTATGTTCTTTACAGTATTAAAGTATTGATAAGCTGCAACCCAGTTCCAGTAAGCAACTGAGGCATCAAAGATCAAATCGTTAAGAAGGATCTTTTTTTCCTCTTCACTTTGTGATTGAAAGATTTTTGCCTGTTTTAAAATTGCCCGACGCTGATCCATTAAAAGGTTGCGCGCAAGCGGTACAGAAATTCCGGCATAGCTTGTTTGTCCAAGTGTGAGTGAATTATTGGTACGTTCACCATATATCTCTTCCAATCCACCTCTCAGCTCAATTCCATACCAGGTTGGGATCCTGATTTCGGGATTCCAGTGCTGATAATAATTGGTTCCATCAAAGGTTTTTTGTCCATAGGAAGAGGATAACAACGGATCAAAATTTCCCCGTGCCGATAATAATTCTGCCTTTGCTTCCTGTACAATCAAATCGGCCTGTTTCGCTACGGGGTGAAAGGTTCTGACTGTCTGAATAAATTCAGGAAAGGAAAAATATTTTAGGGTAACCTGTGCATGAACAGAAATAAAAAGCAGCAGATTCAATATGCAAATGCTTATTGTTCTCATTTGGATGCAGTAGTATTTTCTTTTGATTTTGGTTTGTAATAATCAGGTGGGAATCCATTAATATTTCGCCACAATTCGTACCAGATCGGTACATTTTTCAGCAGTGCAATTCCGTTTGCACCTGTTCCCATCTTTAATTCTGTCGGCCATTTTTTATCACCCGCGTCTTCTTTAATCAGTACCCGAAACTGCCCGTTATTACTCACTGAATTTTCCACTGCAACTACTTCTCCTCCAAATGTTCCATAAGATGCACTTGGCCATCCGCTGAATACAATTGCAGGAAATCCATCAAACACAAATCTTATTTTTTGTCCTTTATCAAGAAGCGGAAGGTCCATTGGTTTTACAAATAGTTCTACTGCATAATCAGGTTTGTCGGGAACGATTTCCACCAGCATTTCTCCTTCCTTTACAATCTCACCAATACCCGCTTTCATTGCTTTGGTGATCTGTCCGCTTTGTGGTGCTGTGATATAATACATTCCGTTACGAATTGTATAATTGCTGAATTGGTTTCTGAGTTTTGCAATCTCACTTTCACCGCTTGCAACCTGTGATAAGGCCTGGAATCGATCACCTATAGTTTTTGAAATTTTTTCTTCATACTCCTGGTTGGTTCCGTTCAACTCAATCTGGATCCTTAAAAGTTCCTGCCTTGCATTTCCAAGTTTAATCTCTGCACTGGTTCTTTTTGCAATTGATTCCTGTCGTGCCTGGTTTCTTTGTTCAAGTTGTGTGAGTGAAACGAGACCTGAGTCATATAATGAAACCTGTCGCTGGTATTGAAGATCCTTGATCTTTTGATCATTCCTTGCAGCAACAAGCTCCATGCTGTCGCTTTCAATTTTCATCCTTTGCTGAAGGAGTTTGTTTCTGAGTTCCGACAATTTCAGATCCCTTGCATTTTGCAATGCAGTTAACTGCTGCTCAGTGGAAGAGGCTTTCTGACCATAATTTTCAACCGCCGATCTTTTTGCATTTAATTGCTCTTCTGTTCTGTTTAATAAGGATGGATCGAGGTAGTCATCTTTGATCTCAGTAAGCTGAATGATTGTATCTCCTGCATTCACTACATCCCCTTCCTTCACATACCATTTCTTTACTTTACCCGGAATAATGGTATTAATCTCCTGTGGACGTTGTTCCTGCCGCAAGGTAGTAACTGCTCCTCTCGCACGGATATTCTGTGTCCAGGGTAGAAACATGAATAATATTATGATTCCCAGAATACCCAGCGTCCAGTACTTTACCCGACTTTTTTTTGAACTCCCATAGACCTCATTGAAAGCCTTAAGGTTGAGTTGCTGACCATTCAGTTTAATGCAACTTTCAGGATCCTTTATGAATAAATTATTATCAGCCATTTTTTAAGATTTTGGATAGTTTATCTGTGAAACCTTTCCTTCCTGCAAGTGAATGATCTGGTCGCACTGATTTGCAAAGGACTGATCATTTGTTATGATAACCATGGTAGTCTGTTTCAGTTCATTCAACAAATAATTTTCCAATCTTGATTTGAAGGATTCTTCTATTCCCGACCAGGATTCTTCCATTAAAATCAATTTTGGTTTTAACATCAGCATTCTCAGGATCAGGATTTTTTGAATTGAATTTCTGGAGAGTTTTTTCCCGATCGGATCTATCTCGTGTTGTAATCCACCCGGAAGTTGAATTAAGAAATCGTTCAATCCCAATTTGTTTGCTATATCCATAACTTCCTGGTAATGAATATTTGTATTGCCCATGGTAATATTTTCCAAAAGACTTCCCTGGAAAATGTCCTGCTGGGTAAAGTAAATTCCCATTTTCGAACGCAGGTTGCTTATGTTATAATTACTCAGGGGAATACCATTTATTAAAATATAACCTTTTGCAGGTTGATAAGCCCCGGTAAGAATTTTAAGCAGGGTGGATTTACCTGATCCATCCGCACCCATCAGCACTGTTTTATTTCCTGCGGGAATATTGATATTGATATTGTTCAATACCTTTATTTCAGAATTGTAGGAAAATTCCAGGTCACGGATTTCTACGGATAATCCACCTGGAACCTCTGTGAGGTCAAGGATTCCGGAGGTTTCAAGTGGTTTGTCAATTACTTTTGAAAGCTTTCCGACAGAGGTAAGAATATCATATACCTTATCGAGGTTGAGGGTGAATTTTTCAATTGAATTGAGAATAGTGATAATTACAATTTCTGCAGCGATGAACTGTCCGATATTGATTTGCTGATCAACCAGAAGAATGGTTCCTACAATCAGCATGGCCGCTGTAATGATTACTTTGAATCCAACCAGTGACCAGTATTGAAACAGTAGAATTTTAAAATGACTGGTTCTGTTATGAATATACTGTGTGGTGAGTTCATCATTTTTGCGCAAATGAATTAATGATCCTTTTGAGAAACGTAATGATTTTACGATACGTGCAATTTCTTCAAGCCATCCTGCAACCCTGTATTTATAATAGCTTTCCTGGTAACTTGTTTCAAGTCCCTTGGGTCCGGTAAATCTTAACAGGAGAAAAAGTATAAATATCAGGATCAATCCAAATGCAATAAATATCGGATGATAAAAACAAAGCAGAATCAATCCAAAAAGAATCTGGATGGATGCTGTAGGAATATCAATCAAAACTTTTGCTACACCTTTCTGTAAGGAGATCACATCAAAGAAACGATTGGTGAGTTCAGGGAGATAAACATCATCCGTTTTTTGAAGATCGATCCGGGGAAGCCTGTTTGCGAATTCAAATGAATACCGGGCAAATAATTTTTGCTGGATCTTTTCGATCAGCTTCATCTGGTTGACCTGGAGTAATCCATTCAGAAATACTCCAACTACGACAAGGGCAATTAATATTACTAGCGAAGTGGAAATTACCCCTCCAAGTACAAATCCGATTATCGCCTGGATACCGAGGGGTAGGGATAACTGGATCAGACCATTCAGTATAGCATAAAAGTATACCGAGGTTATTTCAGATCGATCTGCCTTTAATATAGCAAGAATTCTCCGAAATGGTGAATAGGTGATAAATGATGGGACGCTTACTTCCATATAAGGTTTTGAGATCGTAAAAATATACAATTACTATAAACTTTGATAGTAATACTATCTTTTTTGATAATTTTAGTATTTTCGCGGAAAGCAATTATTGCAAATATTTAAATTGCGGTATGGAATTACAATTTCAGGTGAAAATGAATCCCAAGTTATTTCTCCGGGATCCCGAACAATCGGAACTGGGAAGAAATATTATAAGGTATAGTATTGAATTGATTCATGAAATGGGTTTTGAGCTATTTACAATAAAAAAACTCTCTCAACAGGTTGGAACCACTGAAGCCAGCATTTACCGGTATTTTGAGAATAAACATCGCTTGTTGGTGTATATAGTCGACTGGTTCTGGACCTGGATGGAGTATCGGATCCTTTTCCTAACAAATAACGTGAACGATCCGTTTAGAAAAGTTAGCACAATCATCCGGTTATTATCTTCGAAAGATTCTGAAGACCCCATATATACGCATATCAATAAGGATATGCTATACAATATTGTTGTAATGGAGGGAAGTAAATCTTACCTGACCCGGCATGTAACCCAGGATAATCAGGACCAGCTGTTTAAGCCATATAAAGATCTTTGCGGAAGGATCGCTTCCATATTCCAGGAATGTAATAAGGAATATCCCTATCCAAGATCTCTTGCAAGCACTTTACTGGAAATGGCTAACTATCAATATTTTTTTAAGAAAAACCTGCCTTCGCTGACTGATCTTGTGGACGACCGGGATGATGAAAAAATGGTTGCTTTTCTGGAGCACCTCGTATTTTCTTCACTGAAATAATTCCATTAAACAAAATTCTGTGCGGGCATCCAAAGATGCACAAGGGTCCTGATCAGTTCGACCATTTCCTTATAGGTATGTGGCTTGGTAACAAAACAGTTTGCACCCATGTGATAACATTTATCACGGTCACGAACAGACGAAGAAGTGGTCAGAATGATAATTGGAATATGCGAAAAAGACTGGTTTGCTTTTAATTCATTTAAAATGGAATTACCATCCTTGCCCGGCATGTTGAGGTCGAGCAGGATCATACCCGGCATGTCGTCCCTGGAAAACTTTTTCATGCTGTCCAGTAATTCATCCCCTGTAGAAAGTGAATGAATATTTTCATGTCGTGGTAATACCTCCTTAAAAGCGTCTTCGATGAACTCCCTGTCATCTGGGTCATCGTCAACTATAATAACTTTATTTGTATAATACTTCATGCAGGAATTATTATAGTGAATGTTGTGCCAACATCAAGCATCCCATTTGCACGTATCACTCCTCCATGGTGCTCGACAATTTTTTTACATATGGCTAATCCGATACCTGTTCCTTCATATTCATGTTTTCCATGAAGCCGTTGAAATATGGTAAAGATCTTGTCAGCATATGCATTATTGATACCAATACCGTTATCCTTAATTTCGATCACCAGGTATTTCCCCGGTTTTTTATTTCTCGAATACTGTTCAGGAAGTTTGTTGGTATAACTGTGGGTGATATCAATTTTCAATGGTACGCCAGGCCGGGAGAATTTAAGCGAATTACTAATCAGGTTCTGAAACAATTGCCTGAACTGAGATGGTATAACGTATGTATCCGGAAGTTGTTCGTAATTGATAAGCGCTTTTTTTTCTTCGATCTTATGTTCCAGGTTGATTAAAACTTCTTCCAGAATATTATTCAGATTCACATGTGAAAAAGTCCTTTCATTGGATATCACTGATACAGACAACAGGTCATTGATCATTTGCTGCATACGAACACTCGACTCCACTATTTTTTTTAAGAACTTTTGTCCTTCAGGATTCAGATTATCTTTCTGTGTCATTAGGCGGTCGCCAAATGTTGAGATCTTTCTTAATGGTTCCTGCAGGTCATGACTTGCTATATATGCAAATTCCTCAAGACTGGTATTTGATTCCTGTAATCTTTCAACAAGTGTCTGCATTTCAGTAACATCCTGTATTGTACCAATTATAGTGGTTGCTTCACCGTATTCATCCAATTCAATTTCACCTTTTGCGTGAAGGATTTTGACACGCTCCTCTTTCAACAGGATGCGGTAGTGAAAGTCAAAAGCAGCCTTGTTTTCAAGTGCTTCCTGTATTGTAAGATCTGCTCTTTCCTTATCGTGCGGATGGGTAAATGTATTAAGGCGGCTATAGCTCATTGAAGACTGTCCCGGTTCCATTTCATAAATTCTGTATAATTCATCCGACCAATACACTTTTCCTGTTTTTAATTCCCAGGAATAATTACCAATATGCGTAAGAGATTGCGCCTGCTTGTATAATTTATCGCTTTCAATAAGTTGTTGCTCTCTTAATGAAAGTTCCCGGGAAATATTTTTTTCATCGTTAATATCAAGAGCAATGCCAATTACCTGTGTTGGAACACCTTGTTCATCTCTTTTAAACACTGATTCATAATTCCTTACCCACCTTGTACTTCCATCTCTGGCGGTCAATCTGAATTCAAGAACAATCACATCATTGTCGGATGCGTTTTCAAATAATTTTTTCTTCCCGGTTACAATGGGAAGATCCTCGTTAAAAATTACCTGGGAAAAAAGATGCTTTCCCATATTTATCAAATCCTCCTGGGTATATCCCAGGAAGTTCAGCGCCCGCTCATTTGTATAAATCACATTAAATGAATCAAGTTCCAATACATATAAAATTCCCGGAGTTGTATTGGTGATTTTCTTTTTAAAATAAAATTCTTCCTTTAAAGAATTCCTGAAGATTTCCAAAAATGTGTTGATCATTCTTGTTTCCAGTCTGCCAAAAAATGTCGCAATTTCAGTGACAATACCAATCGCCAAACGCTGGTCTGATACATATTCCGGCAGGAAGTGAAACAAAGCTTTTCTCCGTAAGAGATTCATCATGGTAATATCCTCAGCTTTGACGTCTCCTTTTGAAATGCCGGGTATTTCTTCGTTCAGAATCCTTTTTACAGAGTTCTCTATGAAGAGGTCATGTGTGTTATTTTCAAAGCAGGTAAATAATTCCTTTGCTGATTGTCTTCCGTATTCTATAATCTGTTCAAGAGGAACAGAATCAAGCAACTTTAAAACAGGGATTTGCAGATTTTCATATTGTTCCAGTTGAAACCGGACGAAGTCCTCCAGTTTTTCTGAATTCAGAAAAGCAGCATAGGATGATAACGATGGATAGGCGGCGAGGGTTGATGAAGTATTGATCAAAATCAAGCCGTTTACTTATATAAATGTAATCAAATTCAACAGCTATAATAACTCTGTAGGAAATTTTCTACAATGAAATAATTGATCGAGGTGATTCCAACTTTTTTTTTCAATCCTGTATAATCGCTGGCATAAAAATTACCGCATTGTTTAAAACATACTATGCCAGATAAACAAACACCCAATACGGATAATTATCCTAAGCTTCCAAGAGAAGACCGCCAGTTTAAGGGTCAGGATGAATTTGTAATTCCAGATGGAGAGAGTGTCGACAAATCTGAAAAAAGAACAGGATCAGTTGAATCCAGTCCGGGAATAGAGAATCCAAAAAATGATGAAGAAGTGAGAAAGCCCTGAAATGAAACCCAGGAATTAAAATATATACAGGATTTTATCTGAAGTATAATTATAAGAAGAAAGCCCTCGCGGGAGGGCTTTCTGTTATTCCCTGAATTATATTTTAAAATACCTTAGTGGGATTAAGAAGTTTTTCCCGGATAAACCTTCAGTGCTTCCTCCAAGACGTCCATAGCGGATGCAAGATCCTCCTGGTTCAGAACATAAGCCAGTCGAACTTCATTTTTACCGCAACCAGGAGTTTCGTAAAAACCTGTAGCCGGAGCCAGCATTACTGTGCTTTTTTTATAGGTGAATGATTCCAGTAACCACTGACAGAACTTATCGGAATCATCGATTGGTAAAGATGCAATAGCATAAAATGCTCCGCCGGGGTTGGGACAAAATACACCCGGCATTTTATTCAGTCGGCTTACCAGCAAATCCCTTCTCTGTTTGTATTCTTCTCTTGTAGAATCGAAATAATCTTCCGGAAGATCCACGGCAGCTTCTCCCAGGATTTGTGCAAAAGAGGGAGGGCTCAGTCTTGCCTGGGCAAATTTCATGGCAGCATCGAGCACCTGCTGATTTTTTGTAACCAGTGCACCAATTCTACCCCCGCAGGCACTGTATCTTTTTGAAATGGTGTCCATCAACACTACATGCTGCTCGGCACCTTCAAGCTTCATTGCACTGAAATGAGTTCCGGAATAACAGAATTCCCTATATGCTTCATCGGAAAAAAGGAACAGGTTATGTTTGATAATGAGTCCTTTCAATAATTCCATTTCTTCCTGTGAATACAAATACCCCGTAGGATTATTCGGATTGCAGATGACGATCGCTTTGGTTTTCGGCGTGATATGTTTTTCAAAATCTGCTATTGGGGGAAGGGCAAATCCTGACTTGATCTCGGAACGAACCGGAACCACTTTCACACCGGCTTCCAGTGCAAATCCATTATAATTTGCATAAAAAGGTTCAGGGATGATCACTTCATCACCTTCATCGAGGCAGGCCATGAAGCCAAACAGTATTGCTTCAGATCCTCCTGTGGTAATAATGATCTGGTTATGATTTACTTCAAATCCCGATTTGGCATAATATCCAACCAGTTTGCGGCGGTAACTTTCGTTTCCTGCACTGTGACTATATTCCAGGACTTTGAAGTCTGAATGACGAACTGCGTCCAGGATCTGTTTGGGTGTTTCAATATCGGGTTGACCAATATTAAGATGATACACCTTTATTCCGCGGGATTTAGCCTTTTCTGCAAAGGGGACGAGCTTTCTTATCGGGGAAGCCGGCATTTTTTCGCCGCGCTGACTGATTGTTAGCATTTTTCTGGTAAAATTATTTGGTGCAGCAAGATGGATATTTTTCGCCAATGAACAATCCAAAGAGATTTTAATTCTTTCAGCAATTCATTTTAATCCGGAATGATCATGCATAAAAAAAGGCCGGAAACTTTCCGGCCGTATAATCTATTCTATAAAATCTGAATTATTTCTAATTAACTTTTTTTAGAGGGTGCTTTTGCAGCCTCAGTGCCTGAAACTACCTCACCGGTAATTTTCAGTTCTAATGGAGTTTCAACACCTGCAACTTTCACATATACTGATTTATTGAAAGGACCAGGAGCTGCAGCATTAAAGCCAGCAGTGATCTTGTCGGTTTTTCCTTTGGCCACCGGTGGCTGAGGCCAGGTTGGTGTTGTACATCCACAGGAAGCTGTAGCAGATTCAATTATCACTGGTTTCGCGCTGATATTGGAAAACAGAAAATCATGTGTAACCGGAACGCCCTGTTTGATTTTACCAAAATCGTAGGTGAGTTCTTTAAACTTTACAAACTCTTCTGCTTTCTTTCCGGATGCCGACTGGGCAAACATGGTTGCTGTAATAAGGATAGCAGCAAAGGCTAAGATCAATTTTTTCATGATACCTGGTATTAATTGTTTTGTTTTAATAGTATAACAGATGCGTTTAAAGGCGCGGAGGTTGCCGGTGAGGGGTAAACCAATCCTTTTATCCTCAGAACTTTCTGCTCATTATTGTTGAAAAATACAGTTACAACTTTATCAAACGCTCCTTCTGCGGCAGAATTGTACCCGATTTTAATTGTTGCGGTATCCCCCGGTTTCACAGGGTCCTTCTGCCATTCGGGAGTAGTACATCCGCAGGAAGCCTGGACATCCCTGATCTGGATTGCATCTTTTCCGGTATTGACCCATTTAAAATCATAGGTAACCGGCCTGCCCTGTGCAATCTTCCCAAAATCATATTCAGAATGCAGAAAATCGTAACGGATAGCTGAGGCAGCAACCTTTTGCTGAGCCTGAAGGCCCATAGATCCGAAGATTAAAATTGCCGTTATCAAAATTTTATTCATCATTCCTGAATGGTGTTCAAAATTAGCCGAATTAACGATTTAAAACCCTTTATATTTTTTCACAGGTTCAAATTTTAACAGCCATGGGTTTAAGGTTGATTAAAAGCTAACAACCATTAGTCTGTTCGGCACCATTTTATTGATTTTTCCTGTACGTTTGCGTCATGGAAATGACAAACAATACGATGCTTTCCGATGAGAAACTCTCATTCGACCGTTTCAGGCAGGAAGTATTGAATGACTACCGTATCTGCTGCGAAAGCAGGGAAGCCAGTTTGCTTGGTCGGAAAGAAGTTCTTACCGGGAAAGCCAAGTTTGGCATTTTCGGGGATGGAAAAGAAGTTCCACAGGTTTGTGCCGCGAAATTTTTTAAACCCGGTGATTTTTTGTCGGGATACTACCGCGACCAGACCCTTGCCTTTGCAACCGGGCAGGCATCACTCGAAGAATTTTTTTCGCAACTATATGCTGATCCCGACAGCGGCCATGAACCACATAGTGGCGGGAGGCAGATGAATTCACATTTCGCAACACCGGTTACTGATGAAAACGGGGAGTGGGTAACGCTTACCGAACAAAAAAATATTGCTGCAGGATTGGCTCCAACTGCTGGTCAGATGCCGCGTTCACTCGGGTTCGCATACGCTTCCAAACTTTTCAGGAACAATGAAGCATTGAAGGAAATGACACATCTCAGTCGTAACGGTAATGAGATCTGTTTCGCAACTATCGGGGATGCTTCCACATCAGAAGGTCATTTCTGGGAAACTGTAAATGCTGCCGGAGTTTTGCAGGTTCCACTTGCAATTTTTATCTGGGATGATGGATATGGAATTTCCGTTCCGAAAAAGTTCCAGACAACAAAAGGTTCCATTTCAGAAGCACTGAGAGGAATGCAGAAAAGAGACAATACAAACGGGCTTGATATCTATAAAGTAAAAGCATGGGATTATGCGGGCATGTGTGAAACCTTTTCTGAAGCAATTCAGAAGATAAGAGACACTCATACTCCTGCAATTTTTCACGTGGAAGAAGTAACCCAGCCGCAGGGACATTCAACTTCGGGTAGCCATGAACGTTATAAAGCAGCGGAAAGACTTGAGTGGGAAAGAGAATGGGATGGCAATCGTAAGATGAGGGAATGGATTCTTGCGAATGCACTGGCATCTGAAGAAGAATTAACAGATATCGAGATCAGGGCTAAAGAACTTGTAAAGAAAAGCAGGCAATCTGCCTGGGATAATTTCCTGAACCCTCTTAAGGATCTGGTAGTAAAGGCTGTTGAGATCGCAGAACCGGCGATAGGAAATGATCAGCCTGCATTGTTGAAGATGATGCAGGAACTGCGCAGTTCGAGAGAGCCTTCCAGAAAGGATTTGCTTAGATTTTTATACCTGTCAGTAAAAGCGTTGGGTAACAACCAGTCGTCAGAAGAACTGGTTCGTTTCTATAATGATCTGAAGAAAGAGGGATATGATAATTACGGATCTTTCCTGTATGACGAAAGTCCGAAAAGTCCTTTAAATATTAAAGGTACCGAACTTCGTTTTGCCAATGATGCTCCGGGTTTGAACGGGTATGAAATCCTGAACAGGTATTTTGAGGAGCTGTTTGCATCCAATAATAAAGTGGTTGCATTTGGCGAAGATGTTGGAAAGATCGGTGATGTGAACCAGGGCTTTGCAGGATTGCAGAACCGTTTTGGTGAGCACAGGATCTTTGATACAGGCATTCGTGAACTAACTATAATCGGTCAGGGTATTGGGATGGCAATCCGTGGTCTTCGACCAATTGCAGAAATTCAATATCTCGATTATCTTCTATATGGTTTACAGCCATTGAGTGATGATGCAGCAACGCTTCACTGGAGAACTAAAGGAAGACAGAGTTGTCCACTGATAGTAAGAACCCGCGGTCACAGACTGGAAGGGATCTGGCATAGCGGATCACCGATGGGCATGATCATAAATTCATTAAGGGGAATGCATGTTTGTGTACCAAGAAATATGGTACAGGCAATGGGTATGTACAATACTTTGTTGCAGGGAAATGATCCTGCAATTGTGATTGAATCACTGAACGGATACAGGCTGAAAGAAAAACTTCCTTTAAATCTTCTTGACTACCAGGTTCCGCTTGGTGTGATTGAAGTTGTAAAAGAAGGAACTGATATTACAGTGGTATCTTATGGTTCAACCTTACGGATTGTTCAGGAAGCAGCACAGGCGCTTGAGGAAGATGGAATCAGTTGTGAGATCATTGATGTGCAGACGCTTTTACCGTTCGACCGCGATCATGGAATCTTAAAATCACTACAGAAAACAAATCGAATCCTGTTTGTTGATGAAGATGTACCTGGTGGTGCAACTGCCTATATGTACAATCATGTAATGGAGCAGCAGGGAGGTTTCCGCTGGCTTGATGGAACTCCGAGGACTTTATCAGCTAAACCTCACCGGCCATCTTATGGAAGTGACGGAGACTATTTCAGTAAACCTAATGTAGAAGAAGTGATGGATCTGATCATTGAAATGGTCAGGGAATAAAGAATACAAATTGATTACAGATAAAGAAAGAAGATTTCTAAGACAATGGGAAGAACAGCGGGAAGGAGGAAAAACTTCCTATGTTCTTCTCTATACTGTCATAGGCACATTCATCACCGCCATCATGTTTTCAGTAGGAATGGTGATCTTTTACAGGATCGTATTCGGATCAAAACCATTCTGGATTATGCTGGCATGTGCATTTTTATTTAGTTTAATAACCTCCCTTCTTACCTGGACAGGTAATGAAAAAAGATTCAGGAAAATTATCCGGAGAGAAATGGCGGATCCGCTTAATCAATAAATCTTCCTTCATATTGTTTCCCCGGTAACCAGCATTCATTTTTTTTGCCGAACCATTTATAGCGTCTTGATGCAATAAATTCATACATGCTGTCCCGAATAAATGCAGGTAAAATCGCAAAAGGTTTTAATAGGGTAAACCATCCGCCAAGCAATCCTGCAATTTTTAGAGCCGCGGAAGATTTCGTGTATGCAATGCCGTTATGAATGAGAATGACTGAGTCAGAATTTTTTGCAGAAGGATGTTGATTCAATAAAAAAATTCCGGCAGGACTTTGTAATGATCCAAACCGGAATATCTTTTTTTTATCGTGCTTCAGAATGAACTGAACAGAACTTTCACAAAGATTGCAGACCCCATCAAATAATATGATTGGCTGCTCTTCTTTCATTATGCCAGGTTATGGAACACTTTCTGAACGTCTTCATCCTGCTCGAGTTTATCGACCAGCTTCAACACTTCCTGTGCCTGCTCTTCATTTAATTCAACTGTTGTAGAGGGGATCCATTCAACTTCTGCACTGATCGGGTTGAGGTTCTTTTCTTCCAGGGCTTTCTGCATGTTTCCGAAATCGGTAAATCCGCAGCGAAGCACCAAAACCGTTTCATCATTTTCCCCGGTTCCTTCACCCATTTCTTCAAGGCCGAAGTCGATGAGTTCAAGTTCCAGGTCCTCAGAATTTAATCCTTCGGGCTTTAACTTGAATGTTCCCATTTTTTTGAACTGGAAACTTACGCTTCCGCTGGTACCCAGACTGCCGCCTCCCTTGTTGAAAATAGAACGAAGGTTAGCAACGGTGCGGGTAGGATTATCTGTTGCAGTTTCACAAAGGATCGCAATCCCGTGAGGGGCATAACCTTCGTAAAGTATTTCTTCAAAGTTCTCCATTTCCTTACCCTGTGCTCGTTTGATTGCTGCTTCAACACGATCCTTGGGCATATTCACTGCCTTGGCATTCTGAAAACATCGACGTAAAGCCGGGTTGGTATTGGGGTCAGGACCACCGGATTTAACGGCAATGGCAATGTCCTTTCCTATTCTTGTAAACTGCTTGGCCATTTTGTCCCAACGGGCAAACATGGTGGCTTTACGAACTTCAAATATTCGACCCATGATAATAATTGTTTTATGCGGATGTTTTGCGACTCTCCGCAGGAGTCGCAAATTTAGAGAAGTTCAACCTTAAAAGGAAAGATTTATATCTCTGATATCCTCGCCTGGAAAAATAATACCGGCCGGTGCGGTGTTCTTTGTGCAATCCAGAACTGGTTGATCTCTTCCATGGATAATTCCATTTGTGCAAGCGCTATTTCATATTCTTTCGTACCGGTATTCAATTGGGTGAATGGTTTTTTATCAAAATGATCGCAGATATGCTCCATGAGTTCAAGGCCGGTTTCGTAACTGCTTTCATTGAGCAGGATAAAAAAGGTGAAACCATAGATGGATCTGTCTTGCGGAGGAGCTACCGGATAATTCTTATGCTGGTTATCATAACCGAATCTGAATAGCTGGATGGATACATGCGGTGTTTTAAATTTCTTTTTTTCGGGTCCCAGGTGAATGGTCAGTTTACGGCTTCCCGGTTTTAGTTCTGCTACAGATGATTTCAGGTCTTCGCCGATTTTCTGGAATATCTCTACGAGCATATGGATCAATTTCTTTTCAAGTTAAAGTATAGAGATAAAAAAACCGCCCTGTAATCAGAGCGGTTTAACCTGAGTTTAATCAGTATGATTTATTTTTCTTTATTCAGCTTACTGTTTTTGCGGCTATAGGCAAAGTATACAATCAGGCCGAGTGCCATCCAGATCAGGGCAACTTTTAAAGTCTGCCAATCGAGGGCTACAATCATACCGGCACAGATTACTACACCTAAAATTGGAACCAAAGGAACCAGTGGTGCACGGAACGGACGCTCCAGTTCAGGATTTGATCTTCTTAAGATCCAAACTCCCGCACTAACCAGGACGAATGCGAACAGTGTACCGAATGATGTAAGGTCACCCGCAACATTTCCCGGAACAAATGCAGCAAATAATCCAACAAATACAAACAGGATCCAGTTTGCCTTGAAAGGAGTTTTGTATTTAGGGTGAAGATCACCGAATGCTTTTGGTATCAGACCATCATTACTCATGGTGTAGAAAATACGGCTTTGTCCCATCAGCATCACTAGGATCACCGAAGAAAAACCTGCAAGGATTGCGATGGTTACTGCGGTTGCGAGCCAGCTATAACCAGGCATCCCGGTTTGAATTGCGTAGGCAACAGAAGCTTCACGACCTTTTTCAGGATCTACGAAGTCCTGCCAGTTGGCAACACCTGTAAGAACGTGTCCGAAAAGAATGTATAAAATGGTACATACCACCAGTGATCCGAGGATACCGATCGGCATGTCTCTTTTAGGATTTTTAGCTTCCTGTGCAGCAGTACTTACTGCATCGAAACCGATGAATGCGAAGAATACGATTGCCGCACCTCCGAGAACACCGCCCCATCCGTGCTTGAAGAAACCATCATAACTTACAATTTCTTTTCCTGCTGCATCCAGTGCAGGAGGAGTTCCTTCAGGAATCATGTAAGGTGTATGATTTTCCGGTTGAATGAACTGCCAACCAATTGCGATGAACATGATTACGATGGCAACTTTCACGAAAACAATAATGGCGTTAACCAGTGCAGATTCCTGTGTTCCTTTAATGAGAAGAAGGGTAAGAGCGAGAAGGATAATAAGCGCTGGTGCATTCATGATACCGCTGTGTAAAACACCGGCCGAATCAGTAAAACTTTCAAAAGGAGAGTGGCACCATTCGTAGGGAATTGCACCTCCCAGCAACTTGTTTAAATATTCACTCCATGCGATTGAAACAGTGGCTGCACCTAGTGCATATTCCATAATCAGTGCCCATCCGATGATCCAGGCAACCAATTCGCCCATGGTAACATAAGAATAAGCATAAGCACTACCGGCAATAGGGATCATAGAGGCAAATTCAGCATAACACAATCCTGCAAATGCACAACCAACTGCTGCGATGATGAAGGAAACTGTTACAGCAGGTCCTGCAGCCTGACCGGCAGCTGCAGCTGTACGAACGAATAATCCTGCGCCAATGATGGCTCCGATTCCCAACGCTACGAGACTGGCGGCACCAAGGGTTCTTTTAAGTCCTTTTTCTGAATCAGCTGCCTGAGCCAATAAAAGCGTCAGTGATTTTTTGCGATGCAAACTCATACAATAGATCTGGGTTTATTGATAATTTATTTCACACACGAGGCGGAAAGATAATAATTTCTTCATAACGTGAATTAATTCTTTGAAGCGTGTAATTAAGATTCATAAAGACTTTCCACAGGTTCTCCATTCTATATTATATCCTATATTGCAGGCTCGAAAAAAACGGCATTCAATCTCAGCCTTCATCAGAAAACCGAAGAAATTGAAAAATAACAGGCTTACGATCTTCATCCTGGTTGCTATGGCACTGGGCATTATCACCGGTTATATCGTGCACACCAATGCATCCCCTGAATTCATTGATAGTTTTGCCACCAACATCAGGTTACTTACCACTATTTTCCTCAGGCTTGTCATGATGATCATTGCTCCCCTTGTTTTTTCAACCCTGGTAGTAGGGATTGCAAAACTCGGCGACCTGAAATCTGTTGGCAGGGTAGGCGGTAAGGCAATGCTATGGTTCGTTTCCGCTTCCCTTATAAGCTTACTGCTTGGAATGGTCCTCGTAAATTTTTTCCAGCCAGGTGCAGCCATCGATCTCAGTAATGCAGATACTGCAGGAGCGAAAGACCTGATCGGTAAAACGCAGGAATTTTCGATTATTAAATTTGTTGAACACGTTTTCCCAAAGAGTATCATTGAAGCAATGGCTACCAATGAAATTCTCCAGATCGTGGTCTTCAGTATATTTTTTGGTGTTGCAATGACCTCCATCGGGGATTACGCAAAACCGGTTTTAAAAGCACTCGACGCAGTTTCCCATATCATTTTAAAAATGGTTGGGTATGTGATGAACTTCGCTCCACTGGGTGTTTTCGGTGCAATTGCAGCAGTGATCGCCATTAAAGGACTTGAAGTATTCAAGTTCTACGGTTTGTATCTTTTTTACTTCCTGATAGGAATTGCGGTTCTTTGGATCGTATTGCTTGCAGTAGGATTTCTGATCCTGAAGAACAGGCTTCCTGCTTTATTAAGAAGGATTGCACAGCCGCTGCTGATCGCTTTCAGTACTACCAGCAGTGAAGCAGTATTTCCAAAACTGACGGAAGAGCTTGAGCGCTTCGGATGTAAGGATAAAATTGTTTCGTTCATTCTTCCTCTCGGTTATTCCTTCAACCTGGATGGAAGTATGATGTACATGACCTTTGCGAGTCTTGCCATTGCCCAGGCCTACGGCATCCAGATTGATATAGGTACTCAGCTGACCATGTTACTTGTACTGATGCTAACCAGTAAAGGAGTAGCGGGAGTTCCAAGAGCATCACTGGTAGTGGTTACAGCAACCTGTGCAATGTTCAATATTCCCCCGGAAGGTATTGCCCTGATCCTTCCGATCGACCATTTCTGCGATATGTTCCGCAGTATGACGAATGTATTGGGAAATGCTCTGGCAACAACTGTTGTTAGTAAATGGGAAGGTGAACTTGAGAATGGATAACTTTGAAAAATTACTCAGACAGATATGTTGGACCTTTTAGCTATTACTTTTAAAGATTTGCTGGATCCTGAATTCTATATTCAGAACGGAGGATTGTGGATTGTGCTGTTCATCGTTTTTGCGGAAACAGGATTATTTGCCGGGTTCTTTCTTCCGGGAGACAGTCTGCTATTTGTTGCGGGTATCTACAGCAATGAACTTGCCGCCTATTTTTTTGATACAGGATATGATTTTTCAAACCTTATGATGATCACTTCCCTGGTTTCCGTTGCAGGAATCATCGGGAATTTTGTGGGCTATTGGTTTGGCCAGAAAAGCGGTCCTTATCTTTTTGAGAGAAAGGATACGATGCTGTTTAAAAAGAAATACCTCTTCCAGGCAAGAGACTTTTATGAAAAACACGGCGGAGGTGCTATCATCTTTGCAAGGTTTCTTCCGATTGTAAGAACCTTTGCTCCCATCATCGCAGGGATCGTGGGAATGGAAAGAAAGAAATTTGCTTTTTACAATGTCGTAGGTTGTATTGCATGGGCAACCAGTATGCTTTTCGGAGGTCATTACCTGTATAAATTTTTCCTGAACAATTACAATTTTGACCTGAAACAGCACCTTGAAATTATTGTTCTTGGAATCGTTGCAGTAACCACTGTTCCTGTTTTGTATAAAATCATTTTCGGAAAGAAGAAGCAAACACCTACGCCTTAATACATGGAGCAAAAGCAGATTCCCGTATTCAATATTGCTGTGATCGTAGCTGCACTTGGATATTTTGTAGATATCTACGACCTGCTTTTGTTTGGAATCATCCGTGTACCCTCGCTTCGGGACCTTGGTTTGAATGATGAACAGATTGCATCCGATGGATTGCTGATCATCAATGCTCAAATGATCGGGTTACTGATCGGAGGAATTTTCTGGGGTGTGCTTGGAGATAAAAAAGGAAGACTGAAAGTTTTGTACGCTTCCATCATCATGTACTCCCTGGGTAATATTGCAAATGGATTCGTTCAGAATGTTCCGCAGTATGCCCTCATCAGGTTTATAACCGGAATCGGACTGGCAGGTGAGCTGGGTGCGGGAATTACACTCGTAAGCGAATTACTTCCAAAGGAAAAACGCGGAATAGGTACCTCGCTGGTTGCAGGAATCGGCCTGACCGGCGCTGTAGTTGCTTTTTTTATCAAGGAAATGTTTCCCTGGAGAACCTGTTACTTTATCGGAGGCGGGCTGGGTTTTATGCTGTTATTCCTCAGAGTAGGCGTACTGGAATCCGATATGTTCAAAGGATTAAAGCATGCTGCAGTAACAAAAGGAAATTTCCTCATGCTCTTCAATAATAAGGAACGATTCAAAAAATACATGCTGAGTATTCTGATCGGATTACCAACCTGGTTTACCATTGGAATACTTGTGACCTTTTCCAAAGAATTTGCAGAAAAGATGGGAGTGATCGGAGCAATTGACCCAGGAAAAGCGATCATGTTTGCCTATGCAGGAATTTCAATTGGTGATATCTCTGTTGGATTACTCAGTCAATATCTGAAAAGCCGGAAAAAAGCTTTTTTTGTTTTTCTCCTAATCTCTGCAATTGGCATGATCTGGTTCTTCAATCTTCATGGAAAATCAGTTGATTCGTTATATGCGGCAAGTGCATTACTGGGATTTGGTACAGGATTCTGGGCAATCCTTGTAACCATGGCAGCAGAACAATTCGGTACAAATATCCGTGCGACTGCAGCTACCACAGTTCCAAATATGGTGAGAGGTTCACTTACGCTGATCACATTACTATTTACCACTCTGATCCCATATTTAGGATACGTGAACAGTGGTATGGTTACAGGTATTATCATTATGATCATTACAGTTATATCTGCCATATTTGTTCCGGAAACTTTTGGAAAGGATCTTGACTATATTGAAAATTAAATTGCTGCCGGAATGAAATTCCTTGTGATCCGTTTTTCTTCAATTGGTGATATTGTACTTGCATCTCCCGTATGGAGATGTCTTAAGCAACAGGTATCAACAGCGGAAGTTCACCTGGTTACAAAACAGTCATTCAAAGCAGTAACTGAAGCAAGTCCTTACATCGATTCATTTTTTTACCTGGATGATGATCTTTCCTCACTGATCGAATCATTAAAGAAAGAAGATTACGATTATGTGATCGACCTTCATAATAATTTTCGTTCAAAGAAGATCAGGACTGCATTGGGAAAGCAATCCTTTGTAATTGATAAACTCAACTGGCAAAAGTTTGTTCTTACCAATCTTCATATCAACTTTATGCCTGGCAGGCATATAACGCAACGCAGTCTTGACACACTAAAACCCTTTGCTATAAAAGATGATGGAAAGGGACTTGATTATTTCATTCCTGAAAAAGACCAGATCAGTGAATCTGATTATCCGGCCTCACATCATGCAGGATATATTGCATTAGTAATTGGTGCTTCTTATCAAACTAAAAAAATGCCAGTATATAAATTGCAGGAATTATGCGCTGCAATTGATCATCCGATTATTTTGATCGGCGGAAAAGAGGATGCTGACGAAGGAAACGAAATTTCATCCGTCGATCCATTTAAAGTTTATAATGCCTGTGGTAAATTCAATTTAAATGAATCAGCAGACCTTGTAAGAAGATCAAAACTCGTGATCTCTCATGATACAGGGTTACAGTACATTGCCTGTGCTTTCAATAAGCCTGTAATTGCTATCTGGGGTGGAACTTCTCCCAAACTTGATGTAGAACCTTATTATGGAAGTGCTGTAATGAATGCGCCTTATAAAAATGTTCTGGTACCCGGATTATCCTGTCAGCCCTGCAGCAAGTATGGAACCAAAAAATGTCCGAGAGGTCATTTTAAATGTATGAAGAACCAGGATATAAATAATATAAAAGGATTGGTGGACGCAATGTTGGGAAGGGATAATATAAGAGTGACTTTATAGAATTTTCAAAAAAATAAATTTGATATCTGGTAACTGACTCCAAAGAAAATGGCCATCTTATTCAGACGGCCATTTTTATTTATGATAAAATTTCAAATAGATCCTTTCAATTTAAACAAATCCTTTTGAAATTTTCAGCAGATCATTTTTATTTCATTGATTGATTCGTATTGAAATTTGAATTCAATCATTTCAATTAAAGCGTTTTCAACACATCGTTCATATTGCGGACAGCATCTGCACTCTTATTGAACATTGCCTGCTCTTCTTCATTCAACTGGAAATCCAGGATCTGCTCCCAACCGTTTTTACCAATGGTAACCGGTACTCCCATACAAATATCAGTCTGTCCGTATTCACCTTCGAGAGAAACACTGCAGGAAATCATTTTCTTTTCATCCCGTACAATGCTTTCAACCATAGCGGCACCTGCAGCACCCGGTGCATACCAGGCTGAAGTTCCAATCAGTTTGGTAAGTGTAGCTCCACCGACCATTGTATCTGCAACAATTTTATCCTGCTGATTTTTGCTCAGGAAATTTGTAACAGGAATACTGTTCCAGGTTGCGAAACGAATCAAAGGAATCATAGTGGTATCACCATGACCGCCGATTACAACTGCATTCAGATCTGCAGGTGAACAACCGAGTTCCTGGCTAAGGTAATATTTGAAACGTGCACTATCGAGTGCTCCACCCATTCCGATTATCCTGTTTTTTGGAATTCCTGAAGTAGTTTGAGTGAGATAGGTCATGGTATCCATCGGGTTGCTGATCACGATGATGATCGCATTCGGTGAATACTTCAGAATATTTTCAGTAACCCCGCGAACAATACCTGCGTTTGTTCCGATCAGTTCTTCTCTTGTCATACCAGGTTTACGCGGCAAACCGGAAGTTATTACAACAACATCACTGTCTTTTGTTTTGGAATAGTCATTGGTGCTGCCCACGATACGGGTGTCAAAACCGAGTAATGCAGCGGTTTGCATCATATCGATCGACTTACCTTCAGAAATACCTTCCTTAATGTCCAGCAATACAAGTTCTTCTGCAAGTTCCTTACGGGCGATATTGTCGGCACAGGTAGCTCCTACAGCTCCGGCACCTACTACGGTTACTTTCATTATTTAAATAATTAGAGATGAAGAATTAATGCCCCGCAAAGGTAAGGTTCAGGGCATTTTAGGTTTAAATTATTTTGACGGAATTATTTGCTCCTGAAAGCCTTGAGCATGGCATCCACTTTTACATTCCCTTCATAACTTGTAATGAAGTTTCCCTTCTTGTCATACAATGCCAGGTAAGGAAGGTTTCCGATCTTATAAAAAGGCGGGAGTAAAAATTTGGTATCTCTACCCAGTACATAATTTGAATGCCTGTTTAATTGGTAGTACTTATAAAAGTCTTTCATTTCCTGTTCCGGCTGATAGGTTGCAAGAATAACCTGGTAGGAAGAAAGATCTTTCTGTCGTTTCAACATATCATCCATCTGGTCTTTACAGTGGTGGCAGGTAGGACTGAAGAACATGATGATCGTATTCTGATTTTTCAAATCCTTACTGGTAAAATCTTTTTCATCCACTGTTTTCAAAACAAGCGGAGGCCATCCTTTTACTTTCTTATAAGGTGCTTCACCTTCGGGTTGAGCAATTGCAAAAAAGGGTAGTGCGATTAAAAGGGATAAGATCCAGTGCTTCACAGTGCTTGATTTAATTAAACAATTCATTGAATTCAAAAGTAAGGATATCCTGACGGTATAAGTTCGAACGTCCATAACCTTAACTGACCGGTTAACAAAAATTTGTGTTTTTAGTTTACGAAACTTTCGTAGGTTTACGAAGTGTTCGTAAGAAAACGAAAAGAGTCGTAATTATTTGGGAAAGACAAGGGAGTATTATAAACCCGGATTGTATTAATAAATCACCATGGAGAAATTATCTAATCAGGAAGAAGAAGCGCTCAGACAAATATGGAAAACAGGAGAGGGATCCGTGAAATCATTCCTGGAACAAATGCCAGAGCCCAAACAGCCATATACCACCCTGGCGTCCACAGTGAAGAACCTTGAGAAAAAAGGATTTGTCTCCAGCCGTTTATTAGGGAATACCTATCTCTATAAAGCGGTTGTTTCAGAGAAGGAATACAAAAAGAATTTTATGACCGGCGTGGTAAAAAACTATTTTGAAAACTCTTATAAAGAGCTGGTCAATTTTTTTGTGGACCAGAAAAAGCTGAGTCCTAAAGAACTTAAGGAGATCATCGATTTAATTGAATCAAAGAAAAACAAATAGTTATGTTATTAACCTTATTGTTGAAAATTTCCATGGCAGTAATGCTCTGCTGGATGATCTACACCCTGTTTCTCAGGAAGGTTACATTTTATAACTGGAACCGGATCTTCCTTTTTTTGATGCCATGGTTATTGATGGGCCTTGCATTTGTTGACAGCAGAATCTTTTTTCCTGTAAAAAAGGAATTAATAGGATGGGTACCGGTGGTATATACCGGTGAGGTTGCAAAACAATCATGGTATACTGAATTATCGAAACAGTGGATTCCGATAGTTTTTATCTCAGGGAGCCTTTTTCTGTTTGCAAGGTTGATACTGCGGTTTTATTCGCTCAGAAAACTTTACAAAACATCTGCAATTCTGCTTGATGAGGGAGTTAAGATTGTTAATACGAATAAACCGGTCAATCCATTTTCATTTTCCAATACAATCTACCTGCATATTCCCTCTCATGGTGAGCAGGAATTGAAAGAGATCATTCGCCATGAGTTTGTACATATCCGTCAGCGACATACCATTGATATGATTGCGGGAGAGATCTTTTGCATTCTGAACTGGTACAACCCTTTCGCCTGGATGCTTCATTCACAGATGAAAGATAACCTCGAGTTCATTGCCGACAGACAGGTGCTTGAATCGGGAATTGACCCGGTCCAGTATCAGTATATGTTACTCAATGTGATGGGTAACGGACAATACAGTGCTGTAAATAATTTCAACGCTTTTTCATTAAAAAAAAGAATAACCATGATGAACAGAAACAGATCCGGCAGAAAGCAGTTATTGCGTTTTGCAGTGGTATTGCCTGCCGCAGCGATCATGCTGGTATCCTTCCGGAATGAACCGGTTGCGCTGGCCAATATTGTAACATCTTTTGTAGAGAGCAGGGATACCGTTCCGACAAATCCGGTTCCGGAAAAAGGCAAAAAAATTCCGGAGGGCATTAAAAATATTTGGATCTCAGATGATGTAGCCACCGTTACCTGGAAAAATGGGAAAAAGGAAACTTTCAACCTGGATGATCCGAAAGAAAAGGCATTGTTTGAAGAGAAATATGGAATGCCGCCTCCACCGCCACCGCCACCAATGCCAGCCATTGCGCCTGAGCCACCTGCAGATGTAAGATCGGCACCACCACCGCCACCTCCTGCTCCGGCAACACCGAAAGCTCCTGCTAAATCCGGTAAGAAAGGCAAATTACCACCGCCACCACCCCCTGCGCCTTTACCACCTCCGCCGCCGCCAGCACCACCCGTTCCGGATGGAGAAGCAGAGGCTTAGAAACAGTTATTTTCAACAGCCTCATTATTTGAGGATCAAAAAGCCTAAATTTGCCCCCGCTTATAAAACATAGCAAACTATGGCAACTACAGCAGATATCAGCAGGGGAATGATCCTTAAATTAGACGGTAGTCTTTATTCAGTGGTAGAATTCGGACAGAACAAAACTGCCCGTGCAGCCGCTAAAATCTGGGCAAAACTGAAAGGAATTGAGAACGGCCGTTCTATTGAACATACCTGGAACTCAGGAGAAACTCTTTACCCGGTTCGTGTTGAAAAGAAACCATTTCAGTTCCTGTATAAGGATGATTCCGGTTATAACTTCATGGATAATGAAACTTTTGAGCAGATCGTACTCGCTGAGTCCATGATCGATGCACCTCAGTTTCTGAAAGACGGACAGGAAGTTTCAGTAATGGTTAACACCGAAACTGAACTCCCGATGAGTGTTGAACTTCCTGATAAGATCGTTTTACTTGTTACCTATTCTGAACCAGGTCTGAAAGGAGATACGGCAACCCGCACCCTGAAGCCTGCAACAGTTGAAACCGGAGCTACCGTAAACGTTCCGCTTTTTGTGAATGAAGGGGAAATGATCCGCGTAAATACCAAGACCGGCGATTATATCGAGCGCGTTAAATAAAAAACAGATTAGATTAATACGAAAGCACCGCATTACAGTGGTGCTTTTTATTTAATTCCGGGTTTTTTATTCAGACGGTTCATAATGATTATCAACTGAATTAATCCTTATCTTAGCCGCCTGTTTTCACCAAACTAACATTACTAAAAATAATTTCCAGATGGATTTCAAACAGATTCAGGAGTTGATCAAGATGATCAATAAATCGAATATTGGTGAAGTAACGATTGAAGAAAAGGGTTTTAAGGTGACGATCAAGCAAAAGGAAGATCCTGTTCAGCAGATCGTAACTTCCGCTATGGCACCGGCTTCTTACCAGCCGGCTCTCCAGCAGCCGGTTGCAGCTTCCGCACCTTCAGCTTCTCCGCTTGCATCACAGGATAAACCTAAAGCAGCGGATACTTCAAACGACAACTACATCACAATCAAAAGTCCGATGATCGGAACCTTCTACAGAAGTCCGGCACCAGGTAAACCTGTCTTCGTTGAAATCGGTGACGAGGTAAGTGCCGGTAAGCCAGTGTGTATCATCGAAGCAATGAAACTCTTCAATGAAATTGAAAGCGAGGTAAAAGGACGTATCGTTAAGATACTGGTGGAAGATGCTTCCCCTGTTGAATACGATCAGCCATTGTTCCTGGTTGAACCTGCTTAATCTGAAATGTTATCAGTTCATACTTACGGTTATGGACAAACGAAGAAGATTCTTTCTTTTTCTCTGATACATTTTGCGATCACCAAACTCTAAATGAATGTTTAAAAAAGTATTAATAGCTAACAGGGGAGAGATTGCGCTGCGTGTTATCCGTACCTGCAGGGAAATGGGTATCAAAACAGTTGCCGTTTATTCCACTGCCGATAAGGATAGCCTGCACGTAAAGTTTGCAGATGAAGCCGTTTGTATAGGCCGTCCTGCAGGATCCGATTCCTACCTTAATATTCCGCATATCATGGCTGCTGCCGAGATCACCAATGCGGATTCCATTCACCCGGGTTATGGATTTCTTGCTGAGAATGCAAGATTCGCTGAGATCTGCGGTGAGCATAATATCAAATTTATCGGACCTACCCCCGACCAGATCCGGTCGATGGGTGATAAAATGACCGCGAAGGAAACCATGATCAAAGCCGGGGTTCCTGTGATCCCGGGTAGTGAAGGTCTCCTCGAATCTTTGGAAGAAGCTTACGGTCTTGCGAAAGAAATGGGTTATCCTGTTATCCTCAAAGCAACCGCAGGTGGTGGTGGTAAAGGAATGCGTGTGGTTTGGGAAGACAGTGAGATGGAGCGTGCTTATAATACCGCTAAAGCGGAAGCTGGTGCTGCCTTCAAGAATGATGGAATCTACATGGAGAAATTTGTGGAAGAACCCCGTCACATCGAGATCCAGATCGCGGGCGACCGTTACGGAAGGGTATGTCACCTCAGTGAGCGTGACTGTTCCATCCAGCGCCGTCACCAGAAACTGGTGGAAGAATCTCCTTCACCCTTTATGACACCGGAGCTTCGCCAGAAAATGGGGGATGCTGCGAAAAAAGCTGCATCAGCTATTGGTTATGAAAGTGTGGGAACCATCGAATTCCTGGTGGATAAACACCGCAACTTCTACTTCATGGAAATGAACACACGTATCCAGGTAGAACACTGCGTAACGGAAGAAGTAACCAACTTCGACCTGATCAAAGAACAGATCAAGATCGCGGCGGGTGAAGCAATTTCAGGAAGAGATTACGAACCGATCGGTCATGCGATCGAATGCCGTATCAATGCCGAAGATCCATACAATGATTTCCGTCCTTCACCGGGAAAGATCACCGTGATGCATTCACCGGGTGGTCATGGAATCAGGATCGATACACACGCTTATACCGGTTATGTTATCCCTCCATATTATGATTCAATGATCGCAAAGATCATCGCCATCGCAAGAACAAGAGAGGAAGCCATCAATACCATGAGCAGGGCATTGAGTGAATATGTAATTGAAGGTGTAAAAACGACTATTCCATTTCATCAGCAGCTGATGCGCAATGAAGACTTCAGGGCAGGAAATTTCAATACGAAATTCCTCGAGAGTTTTAAAATGGTATAGATCCTGATATCACAATTGAATATTCATTGACATTTGAATTTTCAATTCAGATTTGGAGTTCATAATTTTTTATAAGAGTCGCAGAATTGCGGCTCTTTTTTTGTGATAGACCGGAGGGTTTTTAAGATTAACTCCAATAGGGTATGGATAAAAAATGTCCCATGAAGTATTCGACCTATTTATATGAACTCCTGTAGGGTATGCACAAAAAAAGTCGCATGATTCATACGACTTTATCAAGCTGGAAGTAATTAGATTTTATTCCTGAAATTTTTTGATCACTGCATCAATTCTTTCTTCCACTTCATAAAAAGATGCGATTCTCCTGATTACATTTTCCACGATCGCATCAGGACAGGAGGCGCCGCTGGTAACCAGAATTTTTGCCGGGGAATTCTGCGGTAACCACTCCGTCGTAAGCAGTTCCTGTTTATTGTGGTAATTAAAATGCAGGATATTATTTTTTGAGATCAGTTTTTCATCTGACTCAATAAAGAAGGTTGTTAGCCTGTCTTCACATAATTCCACCAGATGCGTGGTGTTTGAAGAATTATATCCACCCACAACGATAGCAATGTCAGCACTGGTTTCCAGCATACCTCTTACTGCACTCTGGTTATCATTCGTTGCATAACAAAGCGTATCCCTCGTATCAGCAAACCTGTCTTCAATATTCTCTTCGGTTAAATTATGATGCGTTAACATCACCTGTTTCAGGTAATCAGAAATCGCCTGTGTATCTGTTGCAAGTTGGGTAGTCTGATTTACCACGCCAATTCTTTGGAGATCGTGAGCTGGATCAAATCCGGGTGATGCTTTGGTTCCAAAAACATTGCTGAATTCTTCAAGGTTTCTATTACCGGTAATGAATTCTGCAAGAATTTCTGCATCCTTCATATCATTTACAATTACAGATGGTGCGTTACTGGAAGCATGAGAAAATGTAGCTCTTGTTTCTTCATGTTTTGGTTTACCATGAATCACAATGGTGTATCCTTTCTTTGCAATCTGTTCACTTCGGTTCCAGACTTTTTCAACAAAAGGACAGGTCGTATTATATTTTTCAGTGGGTATTCCCAACGCATTCAGTTTTGCTTCAATTTCCAGCGTTGTACCGAATGCAGGAATGATCACCACATCCTCAGAAGTGAGCGATTCGAAAGGAACGATCTGCTTACCATAAGTGTCCTGTAAAAATTGAACACCTCGTTCCTGCAGGTCGGCATTGACTTGCGGATTATGAATCATCTCACTTAAAAGAAAGATTCTTTTATCCGGATTTTCTTCAATCGTTCGGAAGGAAATTTCAATCGCATTTTCAACCCCATAACAGAACCCGAAATGACGGGCAAGGTGAAACTGAACAGGACCAAGATCTACCAGGGTGGGACTAAGGTCTTTCTTCAGCCTGTCCTGCTGCTTCCGGTAAGACTTGATCGCTGAGATCAGCGGACTTCTGTAAATGATGGGAACATTGAATGTTTTCATGCTAAGTAGTTGTTTCAGGGCACCGCGAAGGTACAAAGATTGCACCTTATCACCCAGCTGCTAAGTTTCATTAACAGGTTCTTATTATTACCTTAGCCAAAACGAAAATAAAAGCAAGATGTTCAAACCGGTAGAGTGGAGTTTCAGAGCGAATATGTATGAAGTGAATGTCCGTCAGTATACTCCCGAAGGCACTTTTAAAGCTTTTCAGGAACATATACCGAGGTTGAGAAGAATGGGAATCAATGTGCTCTGGTTCATGCCGATCACTCCCATCAGTGTAAAAGGGAGGCAGGGTACGCTGGGAAGTTATTATGCCTGCTCCGATTATAGGTCAATTAATCCTGAATTCGGTACCCTTCAGGATTTTAAAGATACCGTTGAGATAGCTCATCAACATGATATGAAGGTGATCATTGACTGGGTAGCAAACCACACAGGCCATGATCATCACTGGACGAAAACCAACCCGGGATATTACAAGAAAAATGATAAGGGTGAATTTTACGATACCAACGGATGGCAGGATGTTATCGACCTCAATTACTATGACCAGTCGATGCGCGCTGAACTCATCGGAGCCATGCAGTTCTGGGTGGAAGAAGGGGGAATCGATGGATTCAGATGTGATATGGCTCATCTGATTCCGCTCGACTTCTGGACGCAGGCCCGCCGTCACCTGGATGCCATTAAACCTTTATTCTGGCTGGCAGAAAGTGAAACAGTTAACTATGATCTCGCTTTTGACTGTTTATATGGATGGAAGCTGATGCATCACACCGAGGCATATGCGCATAAAACCGAATCGGTCGGTTCGCTGATCCAATGTCTTGACGGAATGCATAAAAATTTCAAGGCAAGACATCTGATGTTTACATCAAATCATGATGAGAACAGCTGGAATGGAACCGAGTATGAAAAGTATGCGCACCTTGCGATTCCGTTGGCAGTATTATGCTGTACCTGGACGGGCATTCCGCTGATCTATAGCGGACAGGAATTACCCAATAAAAAAAGGTTGAAATTTTTTGATAAAGACCTGATTGAATGGAAATATCCGTGTGAGCTGGAAGAGTTTTATAAAACGATTCTTCATTTGAATGAAACACATCCCGCACTTTATTCTCCTGAACCCTCTTCGTGCAATGTTTTACCGGAATCTCAAAACAGGTTGTTTACTTATACCCGCATTTCAGGTGATTCAAAAGCATTGATCGTATTAAATCTTTCTGATGAATCAAAGCAGGTGAACATCAAGGACGAAAAATTGACCGGGAAATTCAGGGATGTTTACCACAATGAAGAGCTTCAATTACAGGGATCCTATTCAGCTCATTTGGAGAAGGGCGGATACCGGGTTTTGGTCAATTAAAACCCATTTATTGTTCTTTCAGCTGAAGGATAAAACATCATCAATAATTAAAAAGGCAGGACCGGCCTTTTTAATTAATTTTTTTAGAGGATCAAAAAAAGCCCCGCCTGGTTAGAGCGGGGCTTTTATATAAAGAATGCTTTAGATCTTATTTTACATTTCCAACATTCAGCATGAAGTTGTAAACGCCTTCATAACCAGGATACATACCTTCGATTTTAACCGGAGCAGTAGCTGCATCCAGTACTTTTCTAAGGTCATCCAATGTTGTGATCTGCTGATTATCCGCTTTGATAATTACAAATCCTTCCTGGACACGAACCTTACTAAGCAATCCGCTTGACCCGATAGATCTGATCATCACTCCACCATTCACACCAAGCTCTTTTGCCATTTCCTTACTGATGGTTTGAAGATCTGCACCTAATTTATCAAGTACAGAAGTCTTTACAATATCCATTGTACCGGTACTATTGCGAAGCGTAACGTTTGCATTAGTTTCCTTACCATCACGTACATACGCAATTGTAACTTTATCGCCGGGACGGTAAGTAGCGATTTGTCCTACCATATCGGGTCCGCTATAAACAGGAACACCGTTGATTTTTGTAATGATATCACCTTTTTTGATACCTGCTGCATAAGCTGCACCATCTCTAGGAACATCAAGTACATAAACACCTTCGCCTTCCTTGATTCCATTCTGTTCTTTAATTTCTTCACTCAGGTTTTCTCTCGGATACTGAATTCCAAGATATGCACGCTGAACAGTTCCATATTTTACGATATCTGCGATGATCTTCTTCACGATGTTTACAGGAATAGTAAAGGAGTAACCCGCATATGCCCCGGTAGGAGATGCAATGGCTGAGTTAATACCAACCAGTTTTCCATCAGTTGTTACAAGTGGTCCACCACTGTTTCCCGGGTTAACAGCAGCATCAGTCTGAAGAAAACTTTCAACCGGTGAATTGCTCTGTCGTTTGTTGATATCAAGCGTACGTCCCTTTGCACTGATGATACCTGCTGTTACAGTTGCTTCGAGCATTAAAGGATATCCTAATGCAAGAACCCACTGCCCAACTTTTACCTCATCAGAATTTCCGTAAATTAAAAATGGTAATCCTTTTGCATCAATTTTTATAACCGCCAGATCGCTGCTTGGATCTGCCCCGATCAGTTTTGCTTTAAAGGATCTTTTATTACTGAGTGTAACAGTTATTTCATCTGCACCGTTTACAACGTGGTTATTGGTAACGATGTAACCGTCTTCACTGATGATTGCTCCGGAACCTGAAGCCATTTGAGGAAGTGAACGCTGTCCACCACCGCCGCGGTTGCCGAAAAAGTCGTCGAGGTCTAATTCGAAAAGATCTCCGAACGGACTTCTCCTGGGAAGATTATTACTTACTGTTGCTGTAGCTTTTGTTTTAATGTGCACAGTTGCCGGAATTGCAGCAGATGCTGCAGGAGTAAAATCGAGAACTGCTGCATTGTTGCCATCAAACCCTTCAAACCCTGCGTAATTAATCGGAACTTTTCCCGAATCATTTCCTGTACCGGAATAAAGATATGTACTGCTGTTTGTTGCTTTATTATAGCCCCAAACGGTTAACAGGGAGGTGGCTGCACTTAATAAAACCAAGCCTAAAATCTGTTTGAGTTTCATCTTGTCTGAAATTTTATTATTGGATTCAAAATTAATGCCTGATGAACAAATTAACGAGAATCAACCTTACAAGGCTGTATACACTGTCAGTTTAACATAAATTTACTAAGACTTTCGTAGATGGTGACAGCTCAATAATTTTCAAAATATAATTGCCTGCAATAATGACTCAGGGCAGATTTGCCACGACAATAAATTAATCTATTGCAGGCTTATCAAAAATTCCATGGTATCAATTCCATCTGCAAAATCAAGAATTCCGGGGTGCTGTGCTTCTCCAAAACCTGTTTCAGATTTACCAACAACACACTGGAGTGAATCGTTCGCTTGAATGGATTTTTTAACCAGTTCAATATCATCATAAAATTCATAATGCAGAACACTGATAGGTGAAAAGAATTCTGTTGATTCCCTTAAAATAATGGATCCGTTTGTCATGTAATAGATCCTGTTAATAATAAGGATAGCAAGCTGGTAGTCGTAGTTATTTTTATACTTGTGATGATCAAAGAGATGATTGTATTTCTTGAAGGCTTCGAGTAAAGGAACAAAATCATATTCCCGCGGAACATAGATCTTGGTGACATTCCGGCAACCGAGTCCGAAAAACTGGTAAACATCATCTGCGAGTGCTTCAAGATCCTGCATGGTCTCGTTTCCATCCAGTACGGCAACGGAAGTTCTGTTTTTCCGGATGATGCTTGGATATTTCGAAAAATAATAATCAAAGTAACGGGCTGAATTATCACTGCCTGTGGCAATATAGGCATCGCATCCCTTCAGCATGTCCTGGATTTTAACCAGTTCCTGTACTTCCGGGTCCCAGCTGATCAGTTTCTCTGCGAGATGTTTGAAAAGAATATTATCTTTTGAAGACATTTTCACTGCCTGTTTGTGACCACTCAGGAAGATACAGAGGAAGTCATGAAACCCTACCAGTGGCAGGTTGCCGGCCATGATCAGTCCGACAGTACGGATATTGACCGGATCACTGAGTTGGTAGGTATCAACCATTAACTGCAAACTTTCTTTCTGAAGAAATTGTTCCGCAATATTGTTGACCTGGAGCTGAATGAATTCCGGGGTAAACCATCCGTTTTCCCGGCTTGCTTTTTCGAGTATAAGCATCCAGCCCTCGTCCGAAGATTGCATATATTGGCCGAGACGTTGTAATAAAACCAGTCGATGTTGTATATTCATTCATCCTATATTTGTCGTACAAAATTAACTGTATCAACACATAAAACTCAATAGAATATGGCTATTAAAATAACAGACGAATGTATCAATTGCGGAGCATGCGAACCCGAGTGTCCCAATAATGCAATTTATGAAGGCGGAGTAGAATGGGCTTTGGCAGATGGAACCTCGGTAAAAGGTGCATATATGTTAATGGACGGAACCATGCTTGAGGCAAGTCAGAAAAATTCACCGGTAGCAGTAGACACATATTATATCGTTCCGAATAAATGTACGGAGTGCCAGGGTTTTCATGAAGAACCGCAGTGCGCTGCAGTTTGCCCGGTTGATTGTTGTGTGCCGGATGAAATGTATCGTGAAACGGTTGATGAGCTGCTGGCAAAAAAAGAAAAACTGCACCTCTGATTCGCAGCAAAATGCCGGAGTTGGCAATTTTGATTTGATCCGAAATGTGCAAAAGTTTTGCTTGCCCGGAACAGGGTATTGGCCTAACTTGGAATTCATAATAAATATGCAGCCAGTCTGCAATTTGAGAGGCGGGTGATATTTCCCGTCGTAAAAAGGTGAAGGGGTTTATTTCCTTCACCTTTATTATTTCCTCCGATTTCTTTCTGATTTTACCATTATAGCAGATATTTGGACGAATTTTAAACAAACCGACAGGCACTATTATGTCAAAACCGAAAATTGCCTTTGTTACCGGCGGGTATTCAGGTGAAGCGGAAATATCCTATAAAAGCGCAGTTACCATTCAGAATAATATTGATACTGATAAATACGATGTTTACAGGATCGACATCACTCCGAATGGCTGGTTTTATGATCATCCATCGGGCGACCGGTCTGCAGTTAACAAGGATGACTTTTCCATATTGCTGAGTGAAAAGAAAATCAATTTCGATGCGGTTTTGATCGGCATTCACGGAACTCCGGGTGAGGATGGAAAGCTGCAGGGATATTTTGACTTGTTGAATCTTCCCTATACTTCATGCGATGCAGCAACTTCTGCACTTACATTCAATAAAAGATATACCGTTGCGGTTGCAGCGTTTTCCGGTATCCCCGTGGCCAGGTCTTTGCACCTGTTTCGCCATTCTGCAGTTTCGGCGGATGAAATTCTTAACCAGTTATCACTTCCTGTATTCGTTAAGCCAAACAATGGAGGATCGAGTATAGGAATGAGTAAGGTTGATGAAGGATCCCTGCTTTCTGCTGCGCTGGAAAAAGCTTTTAAAGAAGATGACCAGGTGTTGGTTGAAGAATTCATTCCGGGCAGGGAATTTACAGTGGGTGTTTTTAAATCAGGAAATGATATTATAGTATTGCCCATTACGGAAGTTGAAACCAAAAAAGAGTTTTTTGATTTCGAAGCTAAGTACAAAGGCATGAGTACGGAAACAACTCCTGCAAATATTGAAGAAAACATGGCGCAGAAGATTCGCGAAACTGCTTCCAGAGTTTACAGCATTTTTAACTGCAGGGGAGTGGTAAGGATCGACTTTATATACAACAAGGAAAGAGATCAGCCGTTTATGCTGGAGATCAATACGGTGCCGGGACAAAGTGAAGCATCTATCGTTCCGCAGCAGGTGAAAGTAATGAGATGGACGCTGAAAGATTTTTATTCAGCATTGATCGAAGATGCGCTGAGCAGAAGAATTAATAAATAAAAATCCGCTTATCAGCGGATTGATAAAAAAACAAATGGTGTTTAAATTCATTACGAAAAAACCACTCTGGATTAATATTTTATTCAGCATAGGAATTGTAGTCGCAGTTCTTTTAATCTTTCTTTTTTCCCTTACTTTTTTTACAAAACACGGGGAAACGCTGACTATCCCTTCGGTTACAGGAACCTCTCTTCCGCAGGCATCTGAAATATTGGAACAGGCAGGATTTGAAATTGAAATCCAGGATTCAGTGTATGTTGATACAGCCGGACCTTTATCTGTATTACGACAATTCCCCGAGGCAGACGCGGTTGTAAAACAAAACAGGACAGTTTATCTTACGATCAATCGGGCAGTTGCTCCATCGATCGATATGCCGAATATTATCAACATGACTTTCAGAAGTGCTGAAATGTCCTTGAAACAATATGGACTTAAACTGGAAGACACGGTTTACAAACCTGACTTTGCAAAGAACGCAGTCCTAGACCAGTTGTATAACGGAGAATCAATTAAACCAGGTACAAAGATCCAAATGGGAAGTCCGATTACCCTGGTCCTTGGAAGTGGGCTTGGGCAGGATGAATTCAGTGTTCCGGATCTTTTTTCCCTGAGTTATTATGAAGCACTTACATTGCTTGAATCAAATAACCTGGGTGTAGGTGCAGTGGTTCTTGATCCTGAAGTAAGAGATACAGCAAGTTCTTTTGTATACCGGCAGCGTCCGGAAAAGTTTGGGTATGAAAAAAGAGTAAACAGGATTCGTCCGGGTCAGACAATTGATATCTGGCTGGGTGTTGAAAAGCCGGAAAGAATAATTGATACATCCGCAAATATTCCACCACCACAACAATAATTATTATGGAAAATATTACTGTAGAGCAACTCAAGGCAAGAATGGATGCAGGTGAAAAAATCAACCTCATCGATGTAAGAGAACCTCACGAAAATGCAGAATTCAATATCGGGGGAACACTGCTTCCTTTAGGACAGATTGCAACCATGCAGGTCGATTCGATCGAAGACCTGAAGGATGAAGAAGTTGTAGTTTACTGCAGGTCCGGAAACAGGAGCGGTCAGGCTTGCCAGGTGTTAAGTATGCTGGGTTTTAAGAATCTGAAAAACCTTACAGGTGGAATGCTTGCATGGCAGGAGAAAATAAAATAAATAAGAAAGTCAGGACATATATTATGATGATTATTTCATGAATTAATTCAGGTAGTAATTATATCAGGTATAAAAAACCTAATAAAAAATGCCCCCGAAAGTATTTGCTTAAGGGGGCATTTTTATGGTATTATCATAATGAATTTAAATCAGTGCTGATATTACCGAGCTAATTTGGGAACTGAAAAAACTCTTAATTACTTCCTTCCTTTACAGTTTAATATTCACTCCCGCCATAAAATTTGTTCCTGCCATCGGGTAATAAAAATTCTCAGTTGTAATTGTTCCATCGTATAAATAACTGTAGGTATAACCGTTCGGTTCATACTTTTTATTGAAGACATTATTCAATTGAAAGATCATTGAAATTTCTCTTGCAACTTTAGTATTGACTGTATAACTCAAACGAAGATCCTGTACAAAATATGGATTTAGACTTCTGCTTTTATCGGAAGTATTATCCAGGAATTGTCGGGATACATATTTACCGGGAAGATTCAACTGAAATCCTTTGCTGATAGTCCATTCGAGATTATAACCACCAATTACTGATGGTGAAAATGCAATGTCAGTTTTGCCGTGCGAAATGGATTTTTGTCCTCCATTATCATAGTCATCGAAGTACTCAATAAAGTTGTCGATTTTGTTTTCACTGAATGCAATGTTACCGGTGATCCGGAATGCATTGCTGATCCTTCTGCCTGCCTGAAGTTCGATTCCCATTCGATAGCTTTTGTCGATATTGGTCCTGGTATAGGCACCCACATCATTGACTCTTCCGGTCAATACAAGCTGGTCGTTGTACTGCATGTAATAAATGGTTGCCTGCAATTGAGTTTCAGGTGATTTATATTCATATCCCAATTCAATATCATGCAGTTTTTCAGGGCGGGGCTGATCGGCTCCGCCGGCTTCGAAATCATCCCTGTTAGGTTCCTTCGCTGCTTTTGAATAGGAGAGATATGCCTGGCTGTTACCTTTGATATAAGTAATACCGAATTTTGGGTTCAGAAAATTATAGGAGTTGTTTACAGAAACGGTGGGATTGTCCCTGAAACCATCGATCCTGTAGTTTACATTTCTGAATTGAAGGTCACCAAACAAATAGAGATTTGCAGATAATTTTCTCTGGTATTTTACATAACTGTTCAGGTCTGTTTTCCTTGCGTCATGGTCATACCAGCGATGGCCATTTGGAACACCTCTTTCGGCCCAGATGACTTCTCCGAAATGGTTTCCGTTGTAACGGTTCCATCCGCCACCAAAATCCAGCTGGTTCTTATCATCCATATAGAGAAAAGAAAAAACCTGTCCATAGAAATTATTGTCCAGCCATAATTGTCGTACAAGATCTGTTTCTGTGAAAGACACATTGTTTTCGATGTAATCGGGTAATCCATAATCACCATAATCCGCCTCAGCTTTATACTGTTCGTAATATCCTTTTCCTTTTGTCAGAAAAATTGCCGTGTTGAATGTAAATCGCTCTGAAAACTTATGGTTCAGAAAAAACTGGTAATGATCCTGCTGATAATTGTCGGTTTCATTTTTATAAGGATCTCCCGGTCGCTCCATGCCGGCATAGTTGATGGTTCTGTTCGTTTTCAGATCCGCTTCCGAAACGCCGTTCCAAGCCTGGTATGTTTTCTCCTGTCCTGATAGGATATTAAATCTTAAGGAAGTATTCTTTTGAATCCACGCGGTGCTTAAATAAAATGATTTCAGATCACTGGTGGCACGGTCAATATAACCATCACTCGAGATCCGGGATAACCTGGCATCAACAGTAAATTGTCCATCGATTAATCCGGTTCCGGCTTTAATGGTATTCTTCCAGGTATTGAAGGAGCCATAACTGTTATTGAATTCAGCATAGGCATCCGGAATTACTTCATTGGTGCTGAAGTTCATGGTTGCACCGAAGGCTCCTGCTCCATTGGAAGAAGTACCAACGCCTCTTTGCACCTGGATACTTTGGAGGGAAGAAGCAAGGTCGGGAAGGTTTACAAAAAACAATCCCTGCGATTCTGCATCATTGTACGGAATTCCGTTGATCGTCATGTTGATCCGGGTTGCATCTGAACCACGAATCCTTATCCCTGTATATCCCACGCCATTGCCTGCATCGGAATTCACGATCACGGAAGGAGTCTGGTTCAACAGAAATGGCAGGTCCTGGCCGAGGTTCACCTTTTCGATTTCAGCTTTGCTGATGTTTGTTTTGGTAAAAGGAGCTTTATCGCCCGCACGGGTTGCCCGGATTTCCACTGGCTGCATGAACAGGTCGTACCTCAGAAGTACAAATACATTTTCAGTTCCAGGTTTAAGTGTGTCACGAAGGGTTTTATAACCCACCGAACTGATCAATACGGAACGGTCTTTTGGAAGCTCACGAACCTGGAAAGATCCGTCTTTCGTTGAATTGATAGTCTGCCCGTTTCCGAGCTGAATGGTGGCAAAGGCAATAGGCTGACCGGTTTGCCGGTCGGAAATTTTGCCTTTTAGCTGAGCAAATGCACCCATGGTTATAGAAACCAGGGTTAATAACAACATTGATTTTTTCATTCCTGCATGTTTTAGGTCCAGGTCGACCGGTTAAAAAATGAGGAATGCCTGAGTGAAGTGTAGGAAATAGCGGAACTACCTTCCCTGCGCAGGCATTATCCTGATCAGGTTCTACGGGTATTATCTCAGCCTTGTTTTTTATGCAAAGCACCCCGGGAACTGCGCCCACCTTATCGTGAAGCGACGCCGCAAAGATAGCGACAAATTATTTTTAAAAAGCTGTAACATTTATTTTCCACACACGTCTGATCTGCATACCACGCTTTAAACAACTAAATCTTTAAAAATATAATTATGAGAAAGTTTGGACTTGCACTGGCGCTTTTATTTTCTGTAGCAACTTTATCCGCACAAAAACAGATCAATGATCCGAATGCTGAAAAAAGAAATGTTTCAGGGTTCCATGGGATTAATGTTTCGAGTGGTGTAGAACTTTTTTTGACCCAGGGAGATGGGGAAGCTGTGGCAGTTAGTTCCGCCCGCGGAGAATTCAACCAGGATATCAAAACTGAAGTAAAAAACGGAGTGCTTCATATCGGGTTCGATCATATGAAGTTCAAGAATCTCAAGACCAATAAAAAGCTGAAAGCTTATGTTTCCATTAAAAATATAGACTTGCTCGATGCAGCTTCAGGTGCACATGTAAAAGTTGATGGAAAACTTAAAGCATCAAAAATGGAAGTGGAAGCTTCAAGCGGAGCAATGATTGAAGGTGAGTTTGATGTACAGGATATGGATGTAGACCAGAGCAGCGGATCAATCATCAGGATAAAAGGAGATGTAGCAGACTTAAAAGTAAAAGGCAGCAGCGGAAGTATTTTTGAAGGATACGATCTTACCACAACAAATACACAGGCAGGATGCAGCAGTGGTGCAATTGTGCGGGTAACAGCAAACAAGGAATTGGATGTACAGGCAAGCAGTGGGGGAAGTGTATCTTATAAAGGAACCGCTGTAATCAGAAACATTAAAACCGGAAGTGGTGGTAACGTATCAAGAAAGGGTTAATACAATTCAAACTAACCATATGAAAAAGCAACTTGCAATTTTTAGCCTATTGTTTACAATGGCAACAGCTAACGCACAGAAACAGGTTATCAAAGATGCGAATGCACAGCAAAGAGATCTTAAAGGATTTCAAGGTATCAAAGTGTCACATGCATTTGATGTTTACATATCGCAGGGTAATGAAGAAGGTGTTGTGGTAAGTGCAAAAACAGATGAGTTCCGCGATATGATTACCACAACCGTTGAGAATGGTGTACTGAAAATCGGTTATTCTGAACGTGGATGGAAGGGGAATGCCAACCGGCAATTGAAAGTTTATGTTTCTGTAAAAGATCTGAATCAACTGAACGCTTCTGGCGCCTGCGACCTGGTGATCACGGGAACACTGAAAGTAAAAGAACTTAAACTCGATCTTTCCGGTGCAAGTGATCTTAAAGGAACTATTGAAGGTGAATTTCTGAATGCGGAATTGAGCGGTGCATCTGATGTTACCATCAGCGGAAAAGTTGACGGATTGAAAGTTGAAGCAAACGGTGCGAGTGACTTCAAAGGTTACGACCTCGTAACTGAGAAATGTGAAGTAAAAGCAAGTGGTGCTTCAGATATCAAGATCACCGTGAATAAGGAATTGAATGCAGAAGCCTCCGGCGCAAGCGGAGTATCCTATAAAGGTGCAGGCGTTATTCGTGATATCAAAACAAGTGGCGCAAGCAGCGTAAGCAGGAAAGGTTAGTGTTGCGCAAGTCACTAACAGTAAAGGTTAGCATACAAATCAGAATGCCCATTCAAGAAAGGCCGGCATGACTTCCCTCCACCAGGGCCAGTCGTGCCGGCCTTTTGGATTTTCCATAACCTCGATCGAGCTTTTTGGAATTTTCCTGTACTGCATCATGGTTTGTATTACGTCTTTGGTATCATCCGCAACATCAATGATCCCGTCTTTGTCACGGTCAGATTCTTCTTCATTCAAACCATATGAAAAGAAATATTTCTGGTCAGGAGTTTTGCGGGATGCACGGATCTTTGCGATCATGATCCTGTTCCTGTCATCATTGTAGGAACTGTCGGTAACATCTTTATCTCTCCACCAGAATGATCCTGAAAATATTCCGGCCTTATCAATTTTATTTGAGTTATTCCATGCAACATCCAGGGCTGATAAACCACCCAGTGATACACCTGCAATGGCAACAGTTTTAAATTTTTTTGCACCGGCATTTTTCTTAATGAATGGAATGAGTTCATTACCTATGAATTCGCTGTAGTCTTCTGCTTTTGCACCGCGACCTTCATAATCAGCTTTGGTGCTGACACCATATTCTTTTAAGCGGTCGGCAGTATGAATACCAACAACGATTAACGGACCGATCTTTTTTAATTTGTACAAACTGTCCATGATTTTTTGCAGATCCAGTTTTCCCATTTCATTTCCATCATTCAGGAGCAGCAGGTTCCATTGATCTGAGTTATCAGGAAGTGAAGTATTCAGAATGGTAAGCTGAACTTTTCGCTGGAGGTGACGAGAATATATTTCATCTTCCTGCTTTTTGGTTTCCGACTTACAGGAAAAGAAAAAACATACCGTAATCAGGAGTACAAATGATCTCATAAAATAAATTGAACCGAAAAATAAAGAAAACATTTGGATGGTATAAATCAAAGGCCTACTTTTGCATCCCACATCGCGAAGTAGAGCAGCGGTAGCTCGTCGGGCTCATAACCCGAAGGTCGGAGGTTCGATCCCTCCCTTCGCAACGACGAAGGCTCGTAAGAGCCTTTTTTTATTTTATAGATTTGTGGTGTCCTTTAAAGGACCTAACAACATGAAAGCAGGTTTTGTAAGCATTTTTGGAAGACCCAACGCGGGAAAAAGCACTTTGCTGAACGCTCTGATGGGTGAGAAGCTTGCTATTGTTTCTCCTAAAGTTCAGACTACACGACACCGGATCAAAGGCATTCTTACAGACGATCAATACCAGATCATATTATCAGATACTCCGGGCATCATTGAACCAAAGTATAAGCTTCACGAAAAAATGATGATGGCGGTGAAGTCGGCACTCGAAGATGCTGATATCGCTTTATTCCTGGTTGATATCAATGAGGACTGGATCGAATTGGATGATCTGTTTAGTTCCTTCAAACTTTCAGCTCCCGCTTTTGTAGTTTTAAATAAGATAGATACAGTCTCAAAGGTCAAAGTAGAAGAAGCTCTTGCATTTTTTGGTTCTAAAAGTTATTGCAAACATATCTTTAAGATATCTGCCCTTAATAATCAGAATACCAAAATTCTGCTGGATGCTATCGTGGAAGAATTACCCGAAGGAGAGCCGTTTTTTGAAGGGGATGAGATCTCTGATCTGCCCACTAAATTCTTTGTGGCGGAAATGATCCGCGAAAAGATCTACAATATCTATAAGGAAGAAATTCCATATCATACAACCGTACTGGTAAATGAATTCAAGGAAAAATCAACCCTGGTGAAGATCACGGCTGATATAGTTGTGCAGCGGGAAACCCAGAAAGGTATTCTGCTTGGTGAGGGAGGAAAAATGATCAGGCTTTTGGGAACAGAAGCAAGAAAAGAAATTGAAGCATTCCTGGGTCAGAAGGTATTTCTTGAACTTCATGTGAAAGTGAGACCAAAGTGGAGAGACAATGATTTCATGTTAAGGGAATACGGTTACAGGTAATTAAAAGAATAGAAAATTTAAAGTATATGTCGGGATTTACAGTTGCCATCGTTGGGCGTCCGAATGTAGGAAAGAGTACCTTCTTCAATCGTTTGCTGGAACAGCGTAAAGCGATCGTTGATGATATCAGTGGCGTTACCCGCGACAGGCAATATGGCGTTGCAGAATGGAATGGAAAAAGCTTCAATGTAATTGATACGGGAGGGTTTGTTCCTCAGAGTGAAGATATTTTTGAGAAGGAAATCAGAAAGCAGGTAATGATCGCTGTGGAAGAGGCAGATGCACTTGTATTCATGGTAGATGCAGCAACAGGCGTTACTGATCTGGATGAGTCAATGGCGGATGTTTTGAGAAGAACTTCGAAGCCTGTGTTTTTGTCCGTGAATAAAGTTGATAACCATGCGAGACTGATGGAAGCCACAGAGTTTTACGGATTAGGTTTTGATAATGTTTATTTTATTTCAGCCATGTCGGGCAGCGGATCCGGTGAATTACTGGATGCAGTTGCAGAATTGATTCCGGAAGAGAGATCTGAAGAAACTAAAGAAATGGCCGAGCTCCCGAAGATTGCAATTATCGGTCAGCCTAACGTTGGAAAATCATCCCTTCTGAATGCACTGGTAGGAGAGGAAAGGACCATTGTGAGTGACATTGCAGGAACTACGCGTGATACCATTCATACGCACTATAATCTTTTTAATAAAGAATTTGTACTGATTGATACGGCAGGTATCCGGAGAAAAAGTAAGGTTCATGAAGATCTTGAATTTTATTCTGTGATCCGTGCGATCAAGGCAATGGACGAGGCTGATATTATACTTCTGATACTGGATGCTACCAAAGGTATCACTGCCCAGGATCTGAATATTTTCGGACTGGCAGCGAAAAAAGGAAAGGGAATTGTGATCCTGGTGAATAAGTGGGACCTGGTAGAAAAGGAAACCAATACTTCCAGGGATTATGAAAAAGAGTTGAAGAAAAGGATTGCTCCTTTTACCGATGTTCCGGTAGTCTTTATTTCAGTAAAAGAAAAGATCAGGATACACAAGGCTATTGAAGAAGCGATGGTGGTTTATGAGAATAAGAGTAAGAAGATCCCGACTTCGAAGCTGAATGATATTATGCTGAAAGCAATAGAATCTTATCATCCGCCGGTGGTGAGAGGAAACCCTGTTAAGATAAAATTCGTAACTCAATTGCCGACACACGTACCATCGTTTGCTTTCTTCTGTAATTTCCCTGATGATGTAAAAGATTCATACAGGCATTACCTGGAGAACAAACTGAGAGAGAATTTTGATTTCAAAGGGGTTCCGGTAAGGATCTTTTTCAGAAAGAAATAATTTTCAGCGAGTTAGGCAGTATATATATTTATATGGAAGGATTCTAAGAAGGCTTCCATATAAATATTTCAAAATCGGCGATTCAGGTTCAAAAAAAAATGTAACATTGTCCGGGTATTCTTGCAGGAATCAGAAAATTTTTAGTTCTTTACGCAGATTACCCCCAAAGCCCTGAATCAGTCAGGAGATTTCCATTCCAGTCAGAAAACCTCTGAGATCCATTTCCTATCGTAAGTTTTATTTGAAAAAATTTAAGTATGAAGAAATTCTACGTTACGGTAGTCGTATGCCTTTTCTTAATCAGTGGTGTTTTTGCGCAGGATCGTTTTTGGGTAGGGCCAGCGACCTCATCAGTATGGAATGATCCGGCCAACTGGTCGGCAGTAAGTAATGGAGCAGGGGGTGCAAGTGTTCCAAACGGAACAGATTTCAATGCCATATTTAATTCCAATGCGGAGGTTAATCTAAATATTGCAACAGCCAATTTAAGCAGATTGGTTGTGACCAATAATTCAAATGTAAAAGTGTTTACCACACAGGCTACAACGCTTACTTTGAATAGTGTTTCCCCTACCGACAGAGCACTTCAAATAGATGCAGGCAGTTATTTGCTGGACAGTACCACCGGCGATTTTGATTTTCAAACTATTTTTGCCAATAATACACTGGCGATTATAAATGGCACCTGGGCTTTCAATTGTCCTGCAAACCAGCTCAATTCCGGTCCTTACTTTTTTCTGCCTACTGCTACGGGCTTAACCAATCATATAGATATCAATGGAAAAGTGTATGTGGGCAATGCTGGAACGCCGGCCCTCACACTGGGTCATGTATATATAGATTTTAATGCCGGATCTGAATATCACCTTGATGGAAATAAAGGTATTGTTCCGAATGCAGGATATACTGCAACTTCAAACATCCGGATTACCGGGAGAACTACCACTGGTCCAACATTTGGCGGAACAAGACCGCTTGGAAATATTATTTATAATAATCCCGGCCAGATCAATGTGATGTCATTTAACATCCTGAACAGGGTGATTCTCGGGAGTCTGACCATTGAAAATACCAATGGAAATTCTCTTACCATTTTTGGAAACGGTAATGGTGCAACTGTACAGTCAAGTACCAACACTATTAATGGTAATCTTGTGATCTCCGGAAATTCAAGGGTGAATGTTTCCAATATGACTGCTGATACCAAAACCCATACATTGGTTGTAAATGGAAATGTTGATGTATCAGGAGGAATTTTAAATCTTCAGACCTATACAGGAACAACAACAAAACCTACAACTTTACAGGTAAAGGGAAATATTGAACATACCGGTGGAATCATTACTGCAGATGGTAACAGGACTATTGGATCAGAAGAGATATACATTATAGAAATGGCGGGAACGTCTCCACAGACTATAAATTCCGTATCCGGTATTATAAATAATTCAAACAACTCTGTTACGCTCCGGATGAATAACCCATCAGGGGTTACTTTATTAAGTCCGCTTACGGTAGGCTTATTAAGTTTCAATAGTTCAAATAAGGGAGTACTTACAACTTCCGCCAGTACGATTCTGACCATTAATAACAGGTCTGCAGGTACACTTCCGGTGAATCAGCCGGCAGATAACGGATATGTTGATGGACCGGTTCGCAGAAGAACGGCAAACCTGGGTCTATATGAAATTCCTGTTGGTAAAAACGGCAACCTCCAAATGGTGGAAATTTCACCCAACACAAATGAAGAATCATTTTACATCGTTGAATATTTCAGACAGGCATTTGCTGACCTGAGTGTGGTTCCGCCTTTGACTGCAGTAAGCAATCAATATTTCTGGCAGGTTCAGAAAGAATCCGGTTCTGATGCATCTATAAGGATGTTTCTTGAGCAGGCGATTCCCGGCGCTACTGTAAATGATGCACTGCTTCCTGCAAAGTATAATGGTTCAGACTGGTTAAATGTAAAAGGAACTACAGGTACCTCTCTAGTTCCCGGAAACTCAAGCTCAGGTTTTGTTACAACTGATCTTCAAGGCACTTATGGTTTCTACACCATCGGTTATGGCGCTCAGTCAACCTTACCTGTGAACCTTGTTTCTTTCAACGGTAAAAAATTAAATGGCGGAAAATCACAACTGAACTGGACCATCAGTTCAAACGCAAGACCTGAACGTTTTGAAATTCTTCGTTCAACTGATGGACGGAACTTTACTTCAATTGGTTCAGTAAATGGATTGAGTTCCAAATTCCTGTATGATTTTGAAGATGCAGGTATGTTGCAGGGTAATAATTTTTACAGGCTGAAAATGTTTGATAAAGACGGTTCGGTAAATTATAGTAAGATCATCACCTTAATGAATGGTTCCGATGGATTCTATATCACTTCCATGTTGCCGACCATCGTTTACGACAGGGCGCGTGTGAATGTAAGTTCTTCTAAGAGAGGTTCTGTACAACTCGTGGTATCAGATATCAATGGAAGAATTGTTTATCAGCAAATCGCAGCAATCACTGCAGAAAACCAGGAGATCTGGCTTGAGTTGAGAAACCTTTCAAAAGGTGCATATCATGTAACCGGCTACTTTAACGGAAATAAGTCAGAAACACTCAGATTTGTAAAACAGTAAAGTAACTGGTAACCTATTTGACAATAATTTTGTTATTGAATGATGATTATAAGGCCCCTCGAAATGAGGGGCTTTTTTTATGTCGTTAAAATCCCCTTTTGATTGGGGTAAAACATCATGGTTTTGATCTTCATCACTATTAATTTGCTTTAAATGTGAAGTGATGATGTGGCAGAGAATTGTGATGATGATGTGGTTGGGTTTCTATTTTTTAAATGTTAGGTCGCAGGCGATTTGGGATGGAGAGGGGAACGACAGAAAATGGAGTAATCCATTGAACTGGTCCGGTAATACGCTTCCAACTTCGATGAGTAAAGTGTTATTGAACAACCTGTATGTGGATAGCAATTATGTTGTTGAACTGGATACCCTTGCAGGACCTGTTACAATTGGTTCACTTGAAATTTTACCAGGCCTTAACCGGCAAATAAAACTTGTAATTCCATCTTATAACAAATTTTCACCAGCATTGAGTTTTGTTTTTCCAAACTCACTGGAATTACGGGATGGCGGTTTCCTTATTAATTCCTCAGGAGCTTCATCGGGAACCATCATTGTTTTGTTTGATTCTGTTTACATTTTTAATGGTGGGAGGTATGTGCACAATACACCACGAGCTCATGCCTCCTTTGTTAGTTTAATTTCCAGGAAACCCGGAACCGAACAGGGTGTTTTTGAATTTGATGTTCCCAATGCGTCCAACACTGTTTCCCTTAGTGATCGCGTTTTTGGAAAGCTTGTCTTTTCATCAAAGTCAGCTGGAGGTGCATCCAATTACACAGCTTCAGGAACACGGAAAGTGTGGATACGATCGGATCTGGAACTTGTTGAAGGCGCAAGACTTAACCTCAATTTTACGGATACCTTTTCGGTGGATGGAAGTCTTTTACAGGAAAGTGCAACCTTAAATGTGAGTTCCGGAATAAGAAACCTGGTAATTCAGGTTAAGGGTGATATTATCAGTGACAGCATTTCTTATATCACCGAATCCGGAACCGCATCCGGAAAGATTGTTCTGTCAGGTAAATCTGAACAGCTTCTTGATATTCGTGGAAAGATTGAGAATCAGGTAAGCCTGGTTATAAATAATGCCAATGGTGTTGGATTAATAAATCCACTGGAAATTGAAACTATCCTTGAACTAAAAAAGGGCAAACTGATTACAGATCATATAAATCCTTTGGTGATCAGAAATTCTGGACTGATAAAGTCTGATTCATTGTTACAGGATACCTACATTGAAGGCCCTGTAATAATAGAATCCTTAACACCACGTGCCCACACCCTGGTACCAGTCGGAAAGTTCGGGCTATTAAGGTGGATGGCATTAAAGAACTGGTCAGGTGAATTCAAAACTGAATTTGTAAGATCCGATCCGAGGCTTCTCTCCTCTGTTATGAATGGTGTGGATCATATTTCAACCCAGGGGTACTGGAAAGTCAGTAGCGCAAATCTTTCATCTATAGGAGGAATAGAACTTTCCTTTCCTGATCCCAATTTTTCAGGCGTCACTGATTTAAGTAACCTGACAGCAGCCCGACTCATAAATATTGCATGGGCAGGACAGGAGATCATAGAAAGAAAGGGATCTGCTGGTTCAAACGGATCCGTGTTGACAGGGCAATTAAACCTCGGAAATGAAAATTATTTTTCACTTGCCAGCCTGATAGCATCACAAAATCCTTTGCCGGTCAATGATCGGCGGATAAGGATACAGAGAGCAGGAACTCCTCAAAGAAAAATTGAGATCAAACAGGTCTCATCAACCGGAAATAGTTTACACCTTGAAGTTCAATCTGGGTTAAATGCCGCAGTTGAATTTTATGTGTTTAATGAATTGGGACAGATGATTTATAAGCAGAAGATTGGCGTGATGAAAGGCAAACAAAATATCCTTATAAGATTACCTTTGCAATCCCCACGTATATATCACATTTTTGGATTATTTTGGGGTATCAAAACGAATACGTTTTCATTTAAATCTTAATTATCTCCAACATCCCCTGATGAACCGGGCCAAGATCCTGGTTACAAATTATAATTTATTCAGGGATGAAATATTGTTACACACTTATCGTATTTGTCTTTACCGTATTAAATGGATTTTCAGCAACCTGGTATTCGCAGGGTTCATTATCTGCATCATCATTGACAAGCTGGAATTCCGTAAGAACAGGTGGAGGCACTCAGCCGGCAAACTTTACTACAACGGGTGATGTTTTTGTTATTCAGGCTGGTCATGTTATGAACAGCGGAAACTGGAATCTCGGACCGGGTTCGTTGATAATCCGGATTGAAACCAATGGTCAGCTTAACGGAACAGGTGCAATCATATTTGCAGGACAGTTTGAGATCCAGAACGGCGGTGCTTATGTTCATAATACAAATTCAGCCACCACTATTTTTTCCGGAACGGAAAGCTTTGCAGCAGATTCCAGAGTGGAGATAAATGATTGGGAAGGGATTTCAACTCCTTTTCCGTCAGGAATCAATTTTGGAAATCTTTCAATAGATATAAGCAGGAACCTTGGAGGGAATTGGAGCTTAGCAGGAAGGTTGACAACTGTTTCAGGAGATCTATCCATACTTGGAAGTGGAACCGGAAATCAAAGTTTAGTTTTCACAGATGATGAGAATCTCAATTTAACGATCGGGAAAAATTTTACAATTAATGGAGCTAACGTGATTGTAAAATCACTTAACACTGCCAATACATTTAGTCGAATACAGATAAATGAAAATGTATCAGTAACCAATGGAACCTTAAACCTTGGTCAGGTAGATTTTATCGGAAACAATGATGTTAGTTTCAGGGGAAATCTCCAGGTTGCTACAAATGGCGAAATCATTTCTGAAAACGAATTTGCATTCCTGATTTTAAATGGTACAGCTACTCAAAGCATAAGTGTGCTTTCCGAATTGAATGCAAGTATGAAAATTTCTGCAGGTGCAACGGCACAGGTTTCCAGTGATTTAAGTTTTGCTCCTATTAAATATTTGGTTGTTGCAGGAAATCTGAATGCCGGTACTTATACGTTGGGTATACCGGAAGGACAATTAGTTGTGGCCGGGGGAAACCTGTTATCAAATGGATCTATAGATCTGTTGAATTCAAATTGTACTGTTTGCACAGGTGATGGAAATAATGTGATAACAGACTGGTGTAAGGCTACAGGTAATAAAGGTAATCTGACGGTAAACCAGGGAATGATGTTATTCAGCAGTTCACCGGCTTCTTCGCTGAATATTGGGCAGGTAACCTCACCCGGTGATCTTTCGATTGTTTCCGGAACGGTTAGTTTCACCGGAGATAATGGCGCGTATCCATTTGGGAATGGAACAATAGAGATGACTGGCGGAAGCTCCTTACTGATCGATGAAAACAGCTTGGTAGATGGTGATGCTTTTTACGATGGAAATGGCGGGAAATTGATCATCGGTTCTCCTGAAGGAATTTCAGTAACCGGACCTACAGGATCTTTGCAGATAAATGGATCAAGGAACTATAGTAAACAGGGGGCAAACAGCTTTGAGTACCGTTCTTCTGAATTTCAGGAGTCCGGAGACGGGTTGCCTGCAACGATCACCGGAGATTTGACCATCAATAATTTATCAGGTCTGGAAGTTTTTATAAACCAACCCGTAAGAATAAATACTCCGGGTAAATTGGTTCTTACAAAAGGATATTTTACCACGATAGGTGATAATGATATTACATTGGGAAATGGCGTTACTGTAACAGGTGGATCTGCGAGTTCCTTTGTAAATGGCCGATTAAGAAAAATAGGAAATACCAGTTTTACTTTTCCTGTTGGTAAGGCAGGTATTTATTCACCCGTGCAATTAAATAATTTAACCGGTCAGGCTCTTACCGACCAATATTATGTTGAATATTTTCCTGCAGATCCTAACTCTACAATTGCAGGGATTCCCCTTCCGCCACTTGCCCGGATCAGTTCAGTTGAATTCTGGGAAATCGAACAGGAAGCCGGTGCGGGAAGTAAATCAATTGTTTTGAATTTTACATCAAGAAGTGGAGTTCAGAATCCTGCGACCTTAGTAGCTGCTTATTACGATGGAGATTATTGGCAAAATTGGGGCAACGACGGGGTTACCGGAACTCCACCAACAGGTACACTCACTTTCGATAGCCAGTTTTTTGGATACTTTACTTTTGGTTCCCTGGATGAACAGAATACTTTGCCTGTTAACATTGTTTCTTTTAAAGCTACAAAGCTGGGAAGTTCAACAAAACTCGATTGGAAAATTAATTCTGATCATAACGTAACAAAATTTGAGATTCTTACATCAGGTAATAACCGCGACTTTAAACAAATCGGACAGATAAATGCTTCAAATAATGTATCCGGTTATGAATTTTCGGATAATGATTCAAGAAGTGGTGCAGCATATTACAGGTTGAAGATCACCACTAAAGACGGTAAAATTATGTATAGTAAAGTTGTTGTGGTATTCCATGATAACAATGGTCAGCGGTTAATCACAGTAGCTCCAACTGTAACTGCTGCTTTCACTAACCTGGTTATTAATTCAGCAAATGCCGGAAGGGTAACAATAGGCGTATCAAATATGTCGGGACAGATCTTCCATTCGCAAACACTGATGCTTAAACCGGGAGAAAACTTCCAGAGAATAAATCTCAGCGGAATGAAGGCAGGTCAATACATCATTACAGTAATAGATGAAAAGGGACAGAAAAATTCCTACAGGGTTATCAGGAATTAATTAAGAAGGAAAAGAAAACAATTTGCAGGATTGTCAGGATATGACTGCAATGTTCACTCACTGCAATTGTGCTCTGTGAATCTGATTAAAAAATGGGAGATGAGATCGTGGTAGCTGCTTCACGTACGCCGGAGCGTAGGAGTAATTATAATAACGGGATAATCCGGCAGGAAACCAGGAGTTTACATGAAAAATCAATAAATCATGGACCAGATTATCGATGGTCCTAAAGAAAATGGTCAGGGTTAAACCTGACCATTTTTTATGCATAAAGATTTATAAGGAATGTTCCCTGAATTACCTTGCTATTCCAGGTCGAATGATCCAGAGATATTCGGTGCAACCGTCATAAGTTGTGATAATTGGAAGATAATCTTACAATTTAAACTCCTGCTTTTGCCTTCTTCGTTGTCTTTCCTTTTTTCTCAGCTGAGAACAATCCGGAAATTTCATCAATCCTTTTCTTGAATGTTTTAAATGCAGCTTTCTCCTGTTTGATAAATGAATTATCATCCAGCGAACCTAATACTGTATCCATTTCCGCATCATTTTCATATACCATTTTACGGAATGGATTTTTGTAATCTTTCGCTCTTGATTCGAAAATATCCCTGACGATCCATTGCTTCGTTGAAACACTTGAAGTAATCAGGTTCAGCAACTCTTCATTGCTCATATTTCTTATCGAAACATTATAGACTTTCTGGTAGGATGCTACAGCATGATTGAGTTTATCAATCGGGTATTCCTTTGCCTGGTCATTATAAAACTTGTGCACCTGTTCCCAGTTTAGAATTTTCCCCGTCTTGATTTTTTCAATCAGCTTTTCCAACTCACGATCAATGATCAACTGACCACCTACGTTTTTCCAGCTGGTTAAGGTTGGTCTTGCAGGTACATGCAACATTAGGTCTTCGCGGATTCCGATCTTGTGGTGATCGATCACTTTGATCAGTTCCATCGCTGCATAATACTGCACCAATTCTTTGAACAGTGAATAGGCTTTCTGAACCTTCAGGATCTTTACTTTTCTCTTCGAGTTTTCAAAGTTTGGTGCAATGATCTCAAGGTTATCAATTTCAGGAGATTTCTCTTCCAGTAATTTTTCTCCCATCTTCATCACATTATTCTCAGATTCTTCTTTTCCGATTGATCTGAAATATGCTTCACCCACCAGCTTCTTAAATAATTCAATTGAATCAATGATTTCACTTACTGTATCGGGAGCGAGATAATCAAATTCAATCAACTGGTCTTTATCGATCCTTTGATCTCTGTCCACATATTTCCAGGAATTTCTTGCAAGTGCGTACATGTTATACTGGAACCAGTACGCAGGCATCACCGTAATCATATCCTTCGATACATTATTGCTTACCAGTGAAAATGGAATCGGAATATCCAATTCTGCAGGATAATCACCTTTGGCAATAATTGTAAAAGATGCAAACCTTGAATTGTGTTTGAGGCTTACACAGAGGCCAGGCCAGAAGCCACGACCCGCCTGGATCTCACCATCTGCACCTCTTGAATTATGATTCGATCCGATCGTTGCACCTGCTGCCATATTCGATTGTCCTGCAACCAGTGCAGCACAAAGAAATGAGTTGTTATGGTGTTGTTCGTGCGATGGGAAGATCAGTGAATTCAAAACTTCGCAACAGGAAATAGTTGAATTGTTCCCGAGATAGGAGTTGATCAGTCGTGCACCATATTTCAATTGTGAATGTGAAGCCATTACAAATCGTACTGCTTTCACGCCATAGAAAATTCTGCAACCATGATCGATGATTCCATTCACGAGTTCACAACCTTCACCAATTTGGGTCATTGCATCCGGAGATGAACGAATGGTCAGGTTCTTCATCTTGTTGGAACCTTTGATGTAGGCATCAGAACCAATTTTCACATCTTTGATGATCTTGCAGTTTTTAATCACTGTGCGGTCACCAATGGTTCCATAATAACCTCTTCTTTTATCGTGACGATTATCTGTAAACTCTTTCAGTTTTTGCTGTAACACTTCATCATCCCGATGCTGTGTCCAGATAAAGGCATCGCCCGGTAACATACCTTCAAAAGGAATGATCTTTCTTCCTCCGTTCTCATTGCACAATTCCATCCAGATGCGAATATTTTCCGGCTCGCCGTCTTTCAATGTACCATTACCAAATTTTGCATAATTCGTAATGGAAAGTTCATTGATGTTCACCAGGATCACTTCATCACCCAAAATATAATGGGAGATGTAGTTCACATTATCGATGACGCAATTATCCCCGATATCGCAACTGATGATGGTGCTGTTATACAATCCTACCGGTCTGCGGAGGTTGTTGAATTCAAGATAGAACTGTTCGAGCTTTCCGATCCTTACCAGTCCATAGAACTTACAGTTCTGTACCAGTTCCGGAGTGAATGCATTCGATACGAGAATATTATTCCAGTTGTCGGATGTGTTTCGGTTGCGTACCAGGACTTCAATCTCATAGGCAGATAATTGCCTGTAGATATTTGCAATCCTGTTCTGCATATTACGCAGGGCGTACTCATTACTTCCTTCCGGAATAAATTCGGGTGGAATGAAGTTGTAGCCCAGTGTATTGACGGGACTTTTTTTGATTATGTTCATTGCTATTATTCTACGGTTACCGACTTCGCCAGGTTTCTAGGTTTATCAACATCGAGGCCTTTTGCAACTCCGATATGATAAGCCAGTAACTGAAGCGGAATTGTACTGATCATTGGTGCGATCAGTTCATCTGATTCCGGAACTTCAATCACGTCATCAGCCAATCCTGTAATAACATCATCACCCTGTGTGATCACTGCGATCACTTTTCCTTTACGGGCTTTGATCTCCTGGATATTGCTGACGATCTTTTCGTGGTAAGAGTCTTTCGTAGCTACGAATATTACAGGAAGCGTTTCATCCACCAGTGCAATCGGACCATGTTTCATTTCTGCAGCAGGATATCCTTCCGCATGGATGTAAGAGATCTCTTTCAGCTTCAGTGCGCCTTCGAGGGCAACCGGGAAATTGTATCCGCGACCCAGGTAAAGTGCATCATTTGAATCCTTGTATTTCTCTGCTACTTCTTTAACGCGATCATTTGTTTCGAGTGTCAGTTTGATCTTGTCTGGAAGTTCCTGCATCTCATTCAGCAGGTTCAGATATCTTTTCTCGTCGATCGTTCCTTTTGCCCTTGCGATCTTCAGTGCCATCATGGTCAATACAGCCAGCTGACCGGTAAATGCTTTGGTACTTGCCACACCGATCTCAGGTCCGGCGTGCGTGTATGCACCTGCATGAGAGATACGTGCGATAGAAGATCCCACAACATTCACTACCCCAAAGATGATAGCGCCCTGTTCCTTCGCTCTTTCAATAGCAACGAGTGTATCTGCAGTTTCACCACTTTGTGATACTGCAATGATCACATCTCCTTTATTGATCACCGGGTTCCTGTAACGGAATTCTGAAGCATACTCCACTTCAACCGGGGTTCTGCAGAGTTCTTCGAATATGTATTCAGCGATCAATCCCGCATGCCAGCTTGTTCCGCAGGCAACGATCATGATCCTGTTTGCAGCTTTCAGTTCTTCAATATAATTTTCGACACCCGCCATAGTGATGGTTCCTTCAGCAGCATCCAGTCTTCCTCTTAAACAATCGAAAATGCTGGTAGGCTGTTCGAAGATCTCTTTCAGCATGAAGTGGTCGTAACCGCCTTTTTCAATAGCAGCCAGTTCCATATCCAGCTTGGTGATATACGGAGTAACTTTTTCGTTTCCAAGATTTTTGAGAACCAGTTCATCAGCCTTGATGATCGCAACCTCGTAGTCGTTCACATATACTACTTCCTTGGTGTACTCAATGATCGGAGATGCATCAGAAGCAAGGAAATGTTCTCCTTTTCCGATACCAATTACGAGCGGGCTACCTTTTCTTGCAGCGATCAGCGTATCCGGATTATCCTGGTCGATCAGCACAATTACGTAAGCACCAACAACTCTCTTGAGGGCGATACGAACTGCTTCTTCCAGGGCAACATTGTTATTCACCTGGATATCTTCAATGAATTTCAGTAAAACCTCGGTATCAGTATCACTGGTAAAAGTGTATCCTTTATTGGTAAGTTCAGTTTTAAGGAGTGCATAGTTTTCGATGATACCATTATGGATCATCGCCAGTTTTCCGTTTGAGGAACTATGCGGGTGCGCATTTCTGTCGCTCGGTTCACCATGGGTAGCCCAGCGGGTATGACCGATACCGGAATTTGAATGAAGATCTTTGCCCACAAGTGAATCTTCCAGTTCGGCAACCTTCCCTTTCTTCTTGTAAACTTTAAGTCCGCCATTTAATAATGCCACACCAGAGCTGTCGTAGCCTCTGTATTCCAGTCTTTTAAGTCCTTTGAGAATAATAGGATAGGCTTCACGATGACCTATATAAGCAACAATACCACACATAGTTTTGATTAGTTTAAATAAGATACAAACCCTTTTCGGGCTGCTAAAGTGTTACAAAAATTTGAATATGACAAAAGTCTTGAGTTATCTGTTTATAAAAGAATTCCCTGCATGAACAGGAAAGCAAGTGAAAAATAGATGACCAATCCTGTTACGTCGACCAGTGTTGCAACAAAGGGAGCGGAGGAGGTTGCGGGATCGGCTCCCAACTTCTTTAAGATGATTGGAAGCATCGAACCGGCAATGGTTCCCCATAAAACCACCCCGATGAGCGACAATCCAACGGTTAATCCTATCAGCATAGTATGTTCACCATAGGTATGGAAGATAGAATTCCAGAGTATTACCCTGAAAAGGCCAATAATTCCGAGAACTGTTCCCAATAAAAGTCCTGAAATGATCTCTCTTCTCAGTACCCTCCACCAGTCGGCAAGATGAATTTCACCAACTGCCATCGCCTGGATGATCAGGGTCGAGGCCTGCGATCCGCTGTTACCTCCACTGGAAATAATAAGCGGAACGAACAGGGCCAATACCACTGCTTTTGCAATTTCATCTTCAAAATATCCCATGGCGGTTGCCGTGAGCATTTCTCCGAGAAAGAGAACGATCAGCCAGATCACTCTTTTTTTGAAAAGCTTGAGAATCGGCATTTCAAGGTAGGGTTCATCGAGTGCTTCGGTACCACCGATCTTCTGCATGTCTTCACTGAATTCTTCATTGGCAACCCAGAGCACGTCATCGATGGTTACTATTCCAAGGAGGATATTTTTGTCGTCGACCACTGGCAAAGCCACGCGGTTATTCATTTTAAAGATCTGGTTGGCTTTTTCCTGGTCTTCCTGCACATTCAGGGTTATTGAACGGTTATCGATGATATCACCGATCACCTGGTCGGGTCCTGCAAGGATAATTTCCCTGATTCTAACGTCATCCACGAATTCACCTTTCTCATTTACGATATAAATGACATCTATGGTCTCGGATTCTTTACCAACTTCTCTAATATGTTCCAGGACTTCTGCAATGGTCCAGTCCACCTGCACCGAAATGTAATCCGGGGTCATCAATCTGCCCACACTGCTTTCGGGGTAACCGAGCAGGGAGAGTGTGATCTTTCTTTCTTCCGGATCGAGTAACCTGATGAGTTCTTTCACCACTTCACTGGGAAGTTCTTCTAAGAATGAGGTACGGTCATCGGCAGGGAGTTCATTCAGTAATTCAGCGGTTTTGAATGGCGGAAGTTCCTGGATGATATCTTTCTGCGTATTTAAGTCGAGGATCTTGAACACACTGGCAGCGCGGTGGATACTCATGTTGCTGACGATACGGGCCTGGTATTCGGGTAATTCGTTGATCAGTTCAGCCACATCAGAGATGTTCTGATCGTTGAGAAACTCCCGGATAGAAAGCAGGTCCTCATTTTGTATAACGTTCAGAAACTGTTCCTGTATGTTGTCCTGTTCTAGTTCCAAAGCCATGGGTCAAAATTACAGTATCGGCTAATGCTATGCACACAATATACTAATTTAGGGAGCCGGGTTATAAAAAGAAAAAACTGAAGCATGATCAAACCATACCTGTATATAGGAAGTTCAAAAGGAAAGGGAAGAGGAATTTTTACCCGGGAAAATATTCGTTCGCGTACTGTTCTGGAAGTATCACCTGTGCTGGTAATGAGTGCGAAAGAAAGAAAGCTGGTCGACCAGACCTTACTCCATGATTATATTTTTGAATGGGGCCATAGCAAAACGCAATGCTGTGTTGCGCTGGGGTATGTATCATTATACAATCACTCGTTTTCTTCCAATTGCGAATATGAAATGGATTTTGAGAAACAGGTGATCACGGTACGGTCCGTTAAGGCAATTAAAGCAGGAGAGGAGCTTTTTATCAATTACAATGGGGTGCATGATAATGAAACTCCTCTGTGGTTCGATGCTAAATAGTTTCTCCTGGTTAACCCCTACTTTTTCGCAGGTCCGCTTTTGAACTTAAGAATAAAGTTTGTTCCGAAACTGTTCATCTGCAGGTTTCCGAAGCCTACACCTTTTAATGGAATGTGCAAGTAAGGTTCTATCTGAAGAGAAACATGGGGGGTGAAATTTTTCTCGAAACCACCACTCAGATTGAGGATGCCCAGAATACTTTTTTCGTCGGAAGGGTATCCTTTGTGACGGGTATAAAAGTCTCCGTTACTCCAGTAATGATAATCATAATCTTCCTGTTGCATGAGGTAAGTCGACAGGCCGCCTGATATAAACCAACTTCCTTTCCTTGCAAGGGAAAGGTCGTAACGAATATTGAGTGGAATCTCCCACATACTGCAATTTCCTGCAACGAGGTCGAGTTTTACATAATCCGTCCAGTAGCCTTTTGGGGGATGAAAATCTTTTCCTCTTGCCTGGTAAAATTTTTTGGTATGGATCAATCCCGAATTGATCTGCCATCTTTTGTTAAAACGATATCCTACCGAGATTCCAAAATTCAATCCTACACGGTCATTCCCCTGGAAATTTACATTGCTCATGTCTGAGCCTAACAGCATACCCACTTCAATCGGAAAAATGGTGGTTGATTTTATGGAAGTATCTCTTTCGGGGATTGCAGCATTTGCAAGATCAGCGATCATTGAATCTGCATGGGTGGATTTGTTGATATTTATAGCGTTATACTGACGATCAATTTCAGGAAGAAAAGTTTGTTTGATAAAATCAGTTTCTGAATCTTCGGAAACAGTTTCCGCATCAGGAGATGATGTTGAAATTGATCCGTCGTTGTTTGTTGAAATCGATCCGCCGATGTTTATTGGATTTTGATAGACTGATGATTTTGCAAGTTTGTTTTTGGATTCATTCAAATCGGACAAAACCTGTTTGTTCCCTCGATTTTTTGAAACAGTTTTTAAGTTAGTTCCAGAAGGTTGATCCTTGCTGTCCGAATTAATTTTGGATCCTTTTATTGAAATAATTGTTTCCGCCGAATTTTCTGAATCAGTTTCCCTTTTACCCGGTTGTGATAGGGTTGCCTCCTGAATTCTTTTGTTGTCACTGATGGAATTTTCCGGAGACTTCAATACCGGATTTTTTTGTTCTGATAAAAGCTTTTCAGTTGATGCTATCGGAGACTCGGAACTACCTGCAAACTCGGAACTACCTGCAGACTTTGAATTACTTGCAGACTTTGAACTACCCTGGGAAGCAGAACTTTCCTGAGAAGCAGATTTATCCTGAGAAGCAGATTTAGACATTGAAACATTCGAGGAATTTATTCCGTTATCACTAAAGAAATAATAACCAAGTAATCCTATCAATAATAAAGAACCTGTAAGCCAGTACCAGAGTCCTCTTCTTCTTTTAAGCGGTGCATCAGCCGGCATTGCGGAATCCAGCTTTTTCTCAAGCGCATCCCACCCCGAAGTAGATCCCTCCACATCGAATTGTTCAGCAGCTTCCCTGCTCAGGCGGTCAAGCTCCTTGTCAGAAAGGTGAGACATAGACATTAAACAATGATTTATTCAACAATAGTTTCCTCAGGTTCTCCCTGGCTTTCGACAGGTTTGATTTTGAAGCTCCTACTGAAATATTTAGTTTTTTAGAAATTTCTTCATGCGATAATCCTTCAATTACAAATAAATTGAAAACCGTTCGGTAGGCTGGCGATAAACTTCTTACCGCCATGATGATCTCTTTATATGATAACACATCAATTCCATTTTCTGACTTATCAGAAATCTGTTCATTTTCTGAAGTTATAAGATGGTGACCGTTCACCATCGACTGGTTTTTCCTGTAGTGATCAATACACGTATTCACCAGTATTCTTTTGAACCAGCCTTTTAACGCCAGCAAAGAATCGGGATGCCTGTTTTCATCAAACTGCTGAATGTTTTTGAAAAGCTTTACAAAAGCCTCGTTCATGATCTCTTCCGATTCCTCATTTTTATTCGTATACCTGTAGCAGATCTTGAGAGCAAAACCCCTGAGGAGATAATACAATTCCTTCTGGGAAGCACGCTCGTTGCTCCTGCATCCGGAAAGTAAAGCAGATATTTTGCTGTTATCTTCTTGCAAGCGTATCCTTTACAGGAATTTACAAATATTTGTCCGTAAAGGTTTACGATGACTGCTGAAAAAAGGTTGCCTTACTGAAGAATTGATACAGGAGGATTTGCAATCATGGTTATATTTCCCACAACATGGAGCTGTAAATGCAATTTCTTTGAAGAAGATAGAATTCCAACTATTTCAAGTTTATCGAGCCTCCCGGTAGTACTCATCCATTCATTCACCTCCTGATTGAGCCTTGAGGCAATTTTATCCTTATTACTTTCAATCAGTGCTTTCAGGTCCAGTACAGACTGATTCTTCAACTCTTTCATGATCCTCTTCCTGAACAGTCCTTTAGCCATATTCAGCAACATATCCTTTGAATCCAGTGAGAAACTGATATCGGGCATCGACAAAACCTGGTTTGCTGTATCAATTACCGGTGTTCCCGATAAATGCAGTGTTCCCGTTTTGTACCCGGTAAAGGAAAGATCAACGGAAATTTTTCCTTCCTCTGTTCCACCAAGTGATACATTTTTGATCACGAAGGTTTTTCCTTCTACGGTAAAAGGTTTATTCTGTAAGCTGTCGTTCAGTAATTTATTAAATGCACTGTAATCATATACTGCTTCCAGGTAGGTATCTACCATTCCCGGTGCATTCGTAGTAGTGATTGCCGGAGCGGGTGCAGATTTTACAAGCGATAAACTATCCGATGAAAAAGATGGTTTGCCTCTGAAGCCTACTGAAAAACTCAACGTGTCATTTGCGTAATTAAACGTCCCGACATTCAGCATTACAGGATTGATGTTTAAAAAACCGTAATCAACGATCGGTAAAACTTTTGAACCCTGTCGCCAGTCGGTGAGCAGAGCATTATTATTCAGGTCCTGCACAAACTGGTCGAAACTAGCTCCATAGGTTTCGATGGATGTACGGATGCTATCCATTATCTGCTGGGTGATATCCTGTTTCATGAGCGATACCTCGCATTTATCTATGGGCCGGATGGCTCCTAACCTGGTGGTAGTCCTGATCTGATGATTGGTCAGGAATTGTAATTGAGAAGTGATATTGAGATCTACTCTACGCAAGGGTTCTCCATTAAAACCACAACTTCCCGTAACCCACGGTGCTACCTGTTTACCGAAGGTGCAAAGTGTTTTACTTCCGCCGATCTGGTAGTATCCGCGAAATCCAATGTTCACCACATTGTTTACGCAACTGAAAGTGAAAGGTGAACGGATGAAACGATATTTATACCGGAAGTCGCACGACGATTGATAAAAATCCGGCCATTTTTCTGAAGTAAATTCTTTTGCCGTGGATGAATCCATATAGGCAAGCAAAAGCTTCATATAGACTTTTACCGGAATCAAAATACGCGATTCCGGAAGTGGCGGTAAACTGCGTGTAACCGAAGGCGTTAGTACCTGGGATTGTTTTGAAGTACTGCAGGAAGCAACGGAAAATATCAATACAAATAATAGAATTGAAGAGAAACTAAAATGTCCAGTCAGGTTATTCCTTGAAAATCCCGAAACCCTGGATATTTTCCTGAATGCATTTATTTTTCCGGGAGCATGAGGATTGTATGTTTCAGAATTTCTTTTCATAGGAGACTTTGTTCTGATTGTTCGAATCCGGTATCTACATCAAGATTCCTGCCATCGGCCGCAGCCGTTGCGAGTTCATCACAACGATTGTTGAATGGATTATCTGCGTGACCTTTTACCCACTTGAATTTAATGTTATGTTTCTTCTGTAGTGCTGCAAATCTCAACCAAAGGTCTTTATTCTTTTTGCCACCTTTGAAATTGGTGGCGATCCAGTTACGAAGCCAGCCAAGTTCAACTGATTTAACTACATACTGACTATCAGAAAAAACGGTTATGTCCAGTCCTTCATTCTTTAAGGCTTCCAGTGCAGCAATCACGGCCATCAGTTCCATCCTGTTGTTCGTGGTTTTCCGGAAGCCTCCGGAAAGTTCTTTCCGGGCTGTTCCCCATTGCAGGATTGCTCCATAACCACCGGGACCAGGATTTCCTCTCGACGACCCATCCGTATAAACAATCAATTCTTTTTTTTGCGTACTCATCATTATTATTAGCCGGGAAAATTAGATCCGGAAAACCGCACCGGGAAGATCATCAGATAAAAATGTAACGGAAATGTATTCCGGGAAAATTAAACCTGGAACACTCCTGTTTTAAATGCCGGTATATCAGCGTTCTGGTTTGCAGCATGCAATGTTTCCGAAATGATCATTCTTGTTTTTGCAGGATCAATAATTTCATCAACCCATAATCTCGCCGCTGCATAATAAGGAGAAGTCTGTTCTTCATATTTCCCCTTGATCTTTTGCAGCAATTCATTCTCTTCTTCCGGTGTGATTTCTTTTCCTTTTGATTTCATTGCAGCCACCTGGATCTGCAGCAATGTTTTTGCAGCCTGGTCGCCACCCATTACAGCAATCTTCGCCGTAGGCCAGGCAAAGATAAACCTTGGATCATACGCTTTTCCGCACATCGCATAATTTCCTGCACCATAAGAATTTCCTGTTATGAAAGTGATCTTTGGAACAACAGAATTCGCAACTGCATTCACCATCTTTGCACCATCCTTGATGATTCCTGAATGCTCACTTCTTGAACCCACCATAAATCCTGTTACATCCTGGAAAAAGATCAGCGGTATTTTTTTCTGGTTACAATTCATAATGAAACGTGCAGCTTTATCAGCGCTGTCATTATAGATCACACCGCCCATCTGCATTTCACCTTTTGCACTCTTCACGATCTTTCTTTGATTCGCAACGATACCAACTGCCCATCCATCCACTCTTGCATAACCGCAAACAATCGTTCTTCCGTAATCATTTTTAAATTGCTCGAATGAGCCTTCATCAACGATCGTTTCAAGAATATGTGTTACATCAAACTGTTTATTTCCTTCGTAGGGAAAGATGCCATACACATCTTCTTCTTTTTTGGATGGAGCTTTTGAGGTGGTTCGGTTAAAACCGGCAGTAGCAGGCGCTCCGAGGCGACCGATAATTTTTTTAACCTGGTCTAAGCAGGCTTCTTCCGTATCAAATTTATAGTCGGCGATTCCGGAAATGGCATTATGGGTTGATGCTCCTCCAAGTGTATCCTGGTCTACATCTTCACCGATTGCGGCTTTGACGAGATAAGGGCCTGCAAGGAAAATTGAACCGTTTCCTTCCACCATCAAAGTTTCATCGCTCATGATCGGAAGATAGGCTCCGCCCGCAACACAGGGTCCCATCACTGCAGCGATCTGGGTGATACCCATTGCACTCATCTTTGCATTGTTTCTGAAGACTCTTCCGAAATGTTCTTTATCAGGAAAGATCTCATCCTGCAATGGAAGAAAAACCCCGGCACTATCAACGATGTACACAACAGGCAGGTTGTTTTCCATCGCGATCTCCTGCATGCGCAGATTTTTTTTACCGGTGATCGGGAACCATGCACCTGCTTTTACGGTCTGGTCATTCGCAAGGATCATACATTGCCGGCCTGAAATATATCCCAGTCCTGCAACTGTTCCTGCGGCAGGGCAACCTCCGTACTCTTCATACATGTCAAATCCGGCCAGTGATCCAAGTTCCAGAAACGGTTTATTGGAATCGCAGAGATAGGCAATCCTTTCTCTTGCAGTGAGTTTATTTTTCTCATGCTGTTTATCAATCGACTTTTTCCCTCCTCCAAGTTTAATTTTTTCAATATGTTGCCTGAGCCTCGATATCGAAAGCTTCATCTGGTCCTCATTCCTGTTAAAGTCAAGATCCATAAATTCGTTATTTGGGTCTAAAATAAGGGTTCTTGTTATATCTTGGCTAACGGTTATTAGTTTATATGAAAAAACACGTTGATATTCTTCTACTGTTTCTGCTGATCATCCTGATAAAAATCTTTTCGCTGTTCCCGGAAGCAGTGGAAAAATATTATTCAAACGGCCTTTATCCGTACATCGCAAAATCACAGCGGATATTACTGGGATGGATTCCTTTCAGTTTTGGTGACCTGTTGTATGCTGCTGCAACGGTTTACCTCGTCTGGAGTATTGTTACCGTTGCCTGGAACTGGAGAAAAAAACCGGTGACCTTTGAACGTTTATTGATAAGGGTGAAGAAAATTTTTATGGTTGTCATGATCGTTTATGCGTGGTTCAATCTTTCCTGGGGATTGAATTATAACCGCGAAAGCATGTCTAAACAACTTGATATTCCTATTGAAGAGATCACAAAGGAGGATATTACCCGGCTCACAAAAGACCTTGCAGACTCTTTAAATCTGCTCGCTCCATACGTATATCCCGATTATGAAAAAGTCGGGAAGAAAAAAGTATTATTTGGCGGCGCAATTGAGTCCTATAAAATACTGGAAACGAAACGGCCGGACTTCGGTTATACATTCCCGTCAGTAAAACCTTCGCTCTACAGTTATCTCGGAAACTACATGGGATTTACGGGATATTACAATCCTTTTACCGGAGAAGCGCAGGTCAATACGACGGTTCCTTATTTTATCCGCCCTTTTACAACCTGTCACGAGATCGGTCATTCATTGGGATATGCAAAGGAATACGAAGCTAATCTATCTGCATTTTTATCTGCTTCCGCATCAAATGATCCCGTATTCCGTTACAGCGTTTATTTCGAAATGTTCGCCTATGCAAGGCCTTATCTTTATATGGAAGATTCTGTTGCTCTTAAACAAATAGATTCCACCATGCATCCGCAGGTAACCAGGGATTTTAAAGACATGCGGAAATTTTTCGCGTCCTACAAATCTCCTGTTGAAACTATGATTGACCTGATGTATTCCCAGTTCCTTAGATTCAATGAGCAGCCATCAGGAAGAAAAAGTTACAATGAAGTTGTATATATGCTGGTTGGATATTTTAAAAAGTACAGGTGGAAAGAATGAAAGAAATCCGCCAGGAAAACAACCCGTATTAAACTGCCCCGATGTTTTAAGCTATGGGTTCATGATGCGAATTTTTAGCTTCCTTCCGGCGACTGAAACTGCATCGGGTTATTGTTTTCTTCTTTCTTTTTGATACCGAAGTTATACCTCAGGTTCAGTCCGAATCTCCTGGTATCAGAATAGCGTATACCCGTAGCCGTTATACTTCCCTGGTTCAGTGTAAAAGGATATTTATTAGTCCGGAAGATATCCTGCACATTGATCGTGATCGTAAGTTTCCTGTTGAGAAACTGCCTGTTCAGATTTGCATTCAGTGATCCGAAATTTCCAAGTTCATAAAACTGTTGCTGTCCCTTCAATCTCATAAAACCATTAACTGAAATAGTTGATCTTTTATCAATTTTGAAGGATTGATAAGTAAAGAAACTCCAGGTTCCTCTTTTAAACGACAAAGGTTTGTTTTCGTACAATCCTTCATAAAAATTCCTGTTGTACTGTGATCCAAGCACAAAGAAATATCTTTTGCCCGGAGGGATCACTGCAGTGGCGCGGAAGTATAATTCTTTATTTGTTCCGAGGTTGTCATATGTTCTGTAAGCCAGTTGCTGCGCAGTATCTGATTGATAAACAACCTGTGTGAAAATATCTTTGGTATCGTTGTACCCTAAAGCTATAATCGGCCAGTCTTCCACACTGATATTTGCTTCATAGTTTTTGGTGAACTGTGGTCGGAGAGATGGATTTCCTGTCTCATAAAGAAACTGATCCACATATCTCGGAAACGGATTTAATTGTTCATAGGCAGGTCTGCTAATGGTTCTCCTGTAAACAAGATAGGACCGGATAGGATACCCTGCGATCTTCATGATTTCTTTACTCAGGTAAACATATGGAAACAGGTCGGTGCGGTTAAGAGAGAAAGAGGTATCAAAAGGAATTTTCTGTACACCATTCATATTGGTATTTTCTATCCTGGTTCCGGCTTTGATAATAAAATCACCAAATGTTTTGGATGCCTGGAAATATCCAGCATGTATTCCTTCCCTGTAAGTGTATCGGTTCGTCCTGAAATTATCTTTGATCAGTTCATTTGCTTTTACAGCAAAATATTCTGCATCACTTTTGAAATTGGTCAGAGAAGTTTTCAGTCCGGTTTCTACGGTAAGTTTATTCTTTAATTTTAATTTCAGATCAGTTTGAGCAGTTAGGAAATGCCTGCTATTTTGGATATCACCAAGACCTTCGTTAAGTGAATTCTGATTTGCAGTATTGAAAGTTTCAAAACCCTGGTCGAGCGTATTATTGGAAAAATTATAGGAAATATCGCTCGTCCATTCGGAACCCACCGTATCAATTTTATATTTCGCTGATCCTCCCTGGTTGATGAAAATATTCGTTCCGTTATTATGTACAGTATTTAAAAAGTTTCTCAACGTATTTCCCGAACTGATGACTTCAATCTTATTGATATTATCCGAGTAGTTATCGTTCTTATTATAACTGATTCTTCCATCGTATTGAAAATCCCAGACTTTTTTCTGCCATCCATAACCATAACCGGTGTAAATGTTCTTCGCAGGATAAACTGTCATCGCTTCCTGGGAGAGTGCTGAATCCGGTGCAAATAATCGTTGACTTTCAGTTGTTTCATAGGAACTTCTGTTGGAAGCCTGTACATTGATATAACTGGTTCGTCCTTCGTTGTTATTATTATTCAGATTGAATCCTATAAACTGGTTGCCAAATCTGCCCTGGTTGAAACCTGCATTGATACTGCCCGTCAGTCCGAGTTTAACGCCTTTCTTCAATACCAAATTTACAATTCCGCCACCACCGCTTGCATCGAATTTTGCGGATGGTGTACGCAGGATTTCCATTCTGGCTATTGCATTGGGCGGTAAACTTTTCAATAGTGATCCAAGATCAGAAGCACTCATGCGTGTTTCCCTTCCATTGATATAAACCTGAGCGGGAGTGGTACTGTTCAGGTAAACATTTCCTTCCTGGTCAACGAAAATGCCCGGTGTTTTCTCCAGGATCTCGTATGCGTTGGTGGATGTTTCTGCAAGTGGTTCCGGGTCAACGATGGTTTTGTCATCTTCCTGTCGCATCAATGGCTTTCGCGCCACCACCACTACATCTGAGAGTGTTTGTGTTTTTTGATCCGCAGTAAAAATGAATTCGGATTGTTTATCGGATGGAGTAAATGTTTTAGAAAAGGAATTATAATCTATAGATGAAAAGATCAGTTTGTAGGTTTTGTCTTTGGTAAGATTTAATTCAACTGATCCCTTATCATTCGTAATCAGCTCCGATTTTTTTGTTGAATCATTTTGCTCATGCACTTTGAGTGTCGCCGAGGCAACAGGTTCTTTCTTTGCATTCAATACCTGGATCTTCACAGAGATCTCCTGTGAAAATCCGGAAGCTGAAAAAAGGAGCAGCAATAATCCAAAACAGAACTTCAACAAAATCATCGGGATATAAAAATTAAAACGCGAATGCCCGAAAGATACTGTAGGAAGTATCATTGCCCTTAAAACAATCTGTAAACGGTATGATAAAGTTTTAGAACTTGTTCTTCCACATCATACTTTCAATCGGCCTGTTTGGCTGTCCGCTGTATTTGGCGTTCGATTTCTGGTTGTATTTAACCTCTATCTCTCCATCAACCGGGAAATAGATCAGCTGACCGATCGGCATTCCTTTATAAATACGAACCGGCTGCTTCACAGAGATCTCGAGTGTCCAGTTTCCGCAGAAACCCACATCTCCCTTTCCGGCAGTGGCGTGAATATCGATGCCCAGTCTTCCGGTGGATGATTTTCCTTCCAGGAAAGGCACATGTGCATGAGTTTCGGTGTACTCAAGTGTTACCCCGAGATAAAATACATGTGGCTGCAAAACAAATCCCTCGTCGGGGATCTCGAAATATTCGATCTGGTTGTGTTTTTTGGCATCAAGCACTTCATCCTTATATTTTGCCAGGACTGATCCCAGTCGGACATCATAGGAGTTTGAACCCAGGCTTTCGCGGTCATAAGGTTCAATTTTGATCGTTCCTTTCTCCATTTCCTCGAGGATTCGCTTATCGGAAAGTATCATGAATTTTCCTGTTGATTTTGTTTTGGTGCAAATAAGTCTTAAATCTGCAAAGTAATAGTCTATACTTTTTGCCGTGGCGCTGTTTTATCAACATAATATCAACGAAGACGTACAGCTTGGAACCTGGAGAATAGAAGAACCTGAAGGATTTTTTCTAAATAGGGTACCTGTTAAGCAGGATGTTTCGCATCCCTATAAGCGGCTGCAACACCTTGCCGGGAGATATCTCCTTACTGAATTGTATCCTGATTTTCCACTCGAAGAGATCCAGATCGCCGATACGAAAAAACCGTTTCTGAAAGATGAGAAGTACCATTTCTCGATATCTCACTCAGGATATTATGCGGCTGCTATCGCCAGTCCCGTTCATAGGGTAGGCGTGGATATTGAACTGGTAACTCCAAGGATCGCCAATATCACCAAAAAGTTTTTGAACCCTGAAGAACTCGAATTTCTTCGTTCATATGAATTCATGCCGCAGATCTACCACGACCTGGCTACTGTTTTATGGAGTGCCAAAGAAGCGGTGTTCAAATGGTATGGGCATGGACAGGTTGATTTCAGGAACCATATGCAATTGCAGCTTCCGGTTGTATTTGAAGCATCCCAATGGATGACCCTTCCTTTTTTATTTAAGAAAGGCCCCGAACAGGCCCTGACCGTACATGCGCGATTATTTGAAGGCCATTCGCTGGCCTATGTCGTGAGTTAGTTTTAAATTTTACTTCCATGCTTAAAATTATTCATACTGCCGACTGGCACCTGGGTGTTCGTCTGCATAAAAAAGACCTTGCAAAAGACCATCAGCTTTTTTTTGACTGGCTGATCGGCCAGATCAAAGAACGTGAGATCGATGTGTTGCTGGTATCGGGAGATATTTTCGATCATGCAAATCCTTCACAGGAGGCACAGGCTCTGTATTTTGATGTTCTGTACCGATTGAAAGAAACCGGATGTAAAGTAATCCTTACGGCAGGCAATCATGATTCTCCTGCAGTACTGGATCTTACAAGAAAGTTTTTAAAGATCATGGACATACATGTGGTGGGAATGATCGGTAATGAACCTGGAGAACAGGTTATTTGCCTGAAGAAAAAAAATGTTTCAGGAAAGGATGTTGAATCCTTACCAACGGAATCCGGTAAAATAAATTCCGGAGAAAATAACACAGGTGAAGTTGAAGCAGTTGTCTGCGCTGCACCTTACCTCCGTGATTCAGATATTCGTTTGGCATCAGAAGGAGAACTTCAACAGGAAAAACAGCAGAAGCGGAAATCGGGTATGATGCAGCATTTCTCGGGATTGATCGATCGGTGCGCAGAATACGGTGATGTACCGATCATCCTGATGGCGCACTTATTCGCAGCAGGAGCAGAGTTAAATGAACAGAAAAGAGATATTACGATTGGCGGACTGGATGCGTTTCTGTCAACAGATTTTCCGAAAGGTTGTCACTATGTTGCGTTAGGTCATATCCATCGTCCGATGCAAATTGGCGGAACAAATCATATCCGGTATTCAGGTTCCCCGATTGCGTTGAGTTTTTCTGAGAAGGAACAGAAGAAAGTAGTTGTGGAGATAACAGTCGATCAAGGTTGTATTAAAGATATTCAACCAGTGGAGGTACCGGTGAATCGAAAGTTGTTGAAGTTTACAGGAACTTTTAATGAAGTGCAATCGCATTTGAAGCAATACAAAAATAAGTATTCTTTAAAAGCATTTGCAGAGATCGAAATAATTGAACCCGAAAAGGATCTTGATCTTCCTTTAAAGATGCATAAAATGGTTACTGAACATGAAGCTTCCGAAGTTGAGATCCTGACGTACAAATACAGTTCGATAACAGGTATTGGCGGATTAAAAGATCGTGTGGAAGAAAATATAGAGATCAGTGAATTAAAGGAAATTGAAGTGCTGGAAAAAATGATGGATGCGCAGCATATTTCCAGCGATCAGCGCGGAATGATCAATAAAGCGTTTGATGAATTAATAAGGTTAATCGAATTGGAAGATGCAAATCAATAAGATCAGGATAAACAATATCAATAGTTTGCGGGGAACCTGGGAGATCGACTTTACGAAAGAGCCGTTCACTTCTTCGTCTTTGTTTGCGATAACGGGACCAACAGGTTCGGGAAAATCAACGATCCTTGATGCGATCACGCTTGCATTATTCAATAGAATTCCGAGAGTGAACAGTCCGATTTCAAAATCAATATTGAGTCGGGGCGGATTTCTGCTGACGAGAAATGAAAAGGAATGTTTTGTAGAGCTGGAATATAGTTGTGCTGCAGGAATTTTTTGTTCTAAGTGGAGTACAAGAATTACGCGAAATAAAACGCAGGATGATTATGATATGGAGCTGGTTGATTTATCGACCGGTAGTCCGCTTGATATCAAACGTTCTGATATTCCTGCAAAAAATGAATCGCTGATCGGGTTAAATCACGAACAGTTTTTAAGAGCTATTTTATTGGCGCAGGGTGCGTTCTCGGCATTTCTTGATTCCAATGCAAATGACCGGGCAAAGTTACTGGAGGATATTTCAGGGACGGGTGTGTACAGAAAACTCGGAATGAAAGCTTTTGAACTATACAAAAGCAAATATGCGGAAATTGAAACGAAGGAGAGTATACTGGAAGAGATCAACAGGCAGTTACTTGGAGGAGAGGAAGTAGAAAATTTACTGTTGGAGCTCAAAAATATTGATACAGATCTTCAGAATAAAAGAGCATTAGAACTTCGACTGAATAGCTTGATAGAAGTAAAGAAAAGACTGAAAGGATTGGAAGATGAATTGCAATTGGTGAATGGTCAGTTAGGAGTGCTTGAAAAGAAAGTCGGGTTATTTAACAGGGATAAAAGGAACAAGCTTGATCAACATCGTGCATTGACTTCATATGAAGTTGATATCAGGGATTATATCAGTTTTTCCGAACGCTCAAAGGAAACTGAAAAGTTGATATCGGGATTGAATAATAAAATCAATGAGCAGAAAGCAATACAGGAAAATTTATTGATAGAGATAAAGCAGTTTTTAAATCAGCATGTTGATGCAGATAATGCTGTATCGGAATTGAATGCGTATCGCGATACGGTATTGGGGCTTCAAAATGAATTGCAGCAAAAGAAAAGTGAAGTAAAAACCCGGGAAAATTTAATTGCACAACTATTGAGAAGCAGGACGGTGGCGGAGTATCGATGGAGTTTTTCTGATGCAGGCCTTAATGAAAAAATTGCGCAAACTCAGCAAAAGGTGCAAGATAAAATCAGTGAAGGAGAAAAGAAGGGCTGGGTGCCGGAAGACCTTGATTCATTGATAGAGAAAGGGAATAAAAGACAGGAAGCATTGTTGAAATTGCAGGGAAGGATTAATGAATTTGTAAATCTGAATAGGGAAGTAAAGGACCTGGAAGATCAGCTGGTAATACTGGAAAAGGAACGTGTTGATGAAACCTTGATTACATCCAGGGAATCTGAAGTTGCTGTTCTTCAATTAAAAGTTGAAGAGCTCAATGAGCAGCTGCTTCGCATGGTTCAGGAATCAAAAGAAGGAATAACTGCATTAAGAGAAAGCCTTGTAGATAATGAACCCTGCCCTGTTTGCGGTTCTTTGGAGCATCCTTATGCAGGTCATCATATTGATCGATTGGATGAACACAGAAAACTTATTGAAAAAGCAAAAGCTGAATTTAAAGAGAAGAAGGATTCGTTGGAGAAAATGAAACAGACGCGAATCAGGGAGCAAACAAGGACTGTACAGATAGCTGAATTGCTTCAATCCAAAAAAGATTCACTGGAACCTTTAAAAACCATCATAGAAGCACTTAAGGAAGAAGCCGGAATTGATGAAGTAAAAAGTGTGAAAATCATTGAAGAAAAATTATCAGATGAAAAAGACCGGTTGATCCGGATGCAATCTCATCAACAACTTTATTTATTAAAATCTGAACTGATACAGCTTGCTGAAGCAGTTTCAGGTTTGTACCTTTTAAGATCCGGAGAGTCTGATGCTTTGCAACAACTTCAGGAGTTTTATAGTGGTAAAAATATTAATTCCGAGTGTAATGAATTTATAGATTCTTTCAATAAAGTAAAACAGGAATTGAATTCCGGTGAGCACCAGTTATTGCAGCGCAAATTAGAACGAATGCAATTGAAAGAGGATTTGGATCGCCTTCAGCTGAATTTAAATTCAGCGTTGAATGCACTCGGTTATCCGGAGATTGAAACTGCAGCAAAGAGTTTATTGAATCCTACTGACCTGGATGCTTTATCGAGGGAGGAAGCAGGTTTGAAGCAGGAAGAAACAATGTTAAAAACGCGCATTCAACAGGTTAGTAAGTCGATTGAAACTGAAAGAAAAAACGACCAGGTTAATACAAACCTTGAATCCTGTATCGTTGAGTTGGAAGAAATTATATCATCCATAAGAATTGCAGAAAATCAACGGAATGAATTTGCCGGGAAATTATCTGCAAATGAAGAGCGGATTAAGTCAGTAAAACGTTTGCAGGATGAGATCGGTAAAAAGATTGAAGAAAATCGTCCGTGGAAATTGCTCAATGATTTAATTGGGGATCGCACGGGTAACAAATTCAATTCATTCGCGCAGGAATTGACTATGGCCAAACTGATCAGGTTAACAAATGTGCACCTCGTCCAATTTAATGACAGGTATATTTTATCGATGCCCACGGGTGGAGATGAAGACCTTGTGATCATCGATGGCTATATGGGTTCAGAGCGGAGATCGGTGAAAACATTATCCGGCGGTGAGAAGTTTATGGTAAGTCTTTCACTTGCCTTGTCGATGAGTGAAATGGCCAGTCAGCAGGTGAAGATTCAAAGTCTGTTTATCGATGAAGGAATCAGTACATTGGATCCGGAAACCCTCGACCAGGTGGTTAGTACCCTGGAGCAACTTCAGACAGGTACCCAGAAAACAATTGGAATTATTTCGCACGTAGAAGCGCTAAAAGACAGGATTGTTACGCAGGTTCAACTGGAGAAATCTTCAACAGGCTTTAGTACGATGAAAATTGTTTAACAGCTATTATCAAGTTATCTTCAAGATAACATAATGCTGTATAATAAGACATACAGCATTTAATCTATAGGCACAGATGGATCTGGTATATGTTGAACTGATAACTCCTTAACGCCTTATTTACATTTTTCTACAGAATGTCTACAGAATAGCATGGTAGCCTTGCAGTATTAAATATTGCAAGAAAAAATACAAACCATGAAAGTAACACAAATTTTGATGACGGTAATGGTTAGTGCTATTATCGCCGTAGGTAGTGTCTGGGGATATAGTGAATACCAGGGAGATAACCAGTTGTCAACCGGACAAACTAAACCCTCTTTTTTTAAACAGGCAAGCTATTCAACTGATGCAGCTGCTTATGTAGATTTTGAAGAGGCTGCTGCCAAGGCTTCACCCGCAGTGGTATCCATAAAAGTTAGCAGTAAACCAAGGCAGGTATCCCAGCAAAATCCTGGATTGGAGGGATCTCCATTCGAAGATTTTTTTGGTGATATGTTTGAGCAAAGAGGACAACGGTCCTCACCTCCACCCCAGCGTCAGGGTTCAGGTTCAGGAGTTATCATAAGTCCTGATGGATACATTGTAACAAATAATCACGTAGTAGATGGATCAGATGATATAATAGTCAGACTGGACAATAAAAGAGATTATAAAGCTAAGGTTGTTGGTAAGGATCCGAGTACAGACCTTGCTGTTATAAAAATCGAAGGAACAAAATTTCCATACCTGGCCTTTGCTAATTCAGATAATGTACATCTTGGACAGTGGGTTCTTGCCATCGGATATCCGTTAGGACTTGAAACCACGGTAACCTCTGGTATCGTTAGTGCTAAATCACGTAGCCTGGGTATCAATAGCAGACAGAGTAGCGCACCAGTGGAAGCATTCATTCAAACGGATGCTGCGGTAAATCCTGGGAACAGTGGGGGAGCATTAGTTAATACGAATGGTGACATTATTGGTATTAATAGTGCCATTGCTTCTCCAACAGGCTCCTATGCAGGTTATTCTTATGCTATTCCTTCCAATCTTGTAAAGAAAATTGCAAGAGATCTTATGGAGTATGGAACTGCGAAAAGAGCATACCTCGGCATAACGTATGGTAGTGATAAAATGACCGCGGAAGAACGGAAAGAAAATAATGTTCAGGTAGGTGACGGTGTGTTTGTAATAGAAGTATCAAAAGGCAGTGCGGCTGAACAGGCAGGTATACAGAAAGGAGATTTTATTACAAAGATTAATGGAACTGTTGTAAGTACCGGTATCGAAATGGTAGAAAAAATTGCAGCGCAGCGTCCCGGAGATAAAATCACTATATCGTATACCCGTAATGGTACTGAGCGATCAGGGTCGGGAGTTTTAAAAGGAGATACCGGTTCATATGCCAGTGTAAATGAAAAAGTGGTTGAAAAACTAGGGGCATCTTTCGAGGAATTGAACCGTGAAAAAGCAGCACAGATAGGAATTACATCCGGTGTAATGATAACTGGTTTAAGTTCAGGAATATTGAGTGAACAAACAAGAATAAAAGAGGGGTTTATTATTACAAACGTAAATGACAAAGAAATTAATTCTGTACAGGAATTAAGAGATGCATTGCAACGTGCTGGTAACAGTGCTATAATAAGTGGAGTTTACCCTCAGCAACCACAAAGAGTATATCAATACGGATTGAATGATCTTAATAGTGTTCAATAAATACTGAAGTTGTTATTATTTTCCCCGCCTGCCATGTAGGCGGGCTTTTTGTATTAAACTTGTACCAATTAAAAATTCTATTCATGAAGGTCCTTGTAATAGAAGATGAAGCTGCTTTGCTCGAATCTATTCACCAATACCTTGAGTACCACGGATACGTAGTAGAAGGTGTAAACGATTTTACGAAAGGCATTGAAAAAATTTCTTTATTCGATTATGATTGTGTGGTAGTGGATATAGGATTACCATATGGATCCGGTTTAGACATAGTAAAAGAGCTGAAGGACATAGAATCTAAAACTGGCATTATCATCATATCTGCAAAAAACTCATTGGAAGATAAGTTGAAAGGACTTGAGCTCGGCTCCGATGATTATCTCACCAAGCCATTTCATTTATCAGAATTAAATGCAAGGATCAACGCAATTATTCGAAGAAGAAATTTTGGTAGTAGCAAAAAAGTAGTGTTCAATGAATTAGAATTGAACCCGGAAGAACAAAGAGTAACAGTAAATAATAATCCATTAGATCTGACAGAAAAAGAATACCAGCTATTACAATATTTTATAGTGAATAATAGGCGTGTGCTTACAAAAGCTGCCATTGCTCAGCATATTTGGGGCGATGAATATGAAGCAGTGTCTAATTTCGACTTCATTTATTCACAGATTAAAAACCTGCGAAAAAAGCTGGTAGATGCCGGTAGTAAGGATTACATAAGGAGTGTGTATGGAAGCGGGTACCGGTTTACAGACAATTGATATTTGGAGGTGGATTCAAGTCATTTAACTTAACGAGAGGTATTTGATTTACACAATTATGACTCGAAATTTATTTTTTTAAATAGTATACCACAATGCGGCTTCTTACAAAAACAACCCTATACTTTTTAGCAGCGTTAATCCCATTACTGGTAGGTGCAGGTTTTTTTGTATACGCACGTTTCAATTCCGAGCTTAACGAGAGAATGGATCAGGAATTAATAACTGAAGAAATACAATGGATCCGTTACCTGCAATCGCAGGCAGAAGTTGGAAGCACTTTCATCTTACGTACACCTGAAATAATAATTACACCTGTAAATGCTCAGGCTCAAAAATATCCTTCTATTGAAACAACCACGGGTTACGATGCTGAAGAGAATCGCCCACAAACTTTCCGGCAACTTAAGCATATCATTGACGTAAATAACATTGTTTATCTGATAACCATTCGCAAATCCCAGGAACAACGGACTGCACTGGTTGCCAATATCACCCGGATATTATTATTGGTTTTTCTTGTATTATTTGTGGTTACATTGTTGATTAACTGGCTTATCAGCCTATCTGTTTGGAAACCTTTCCGCCGTTCACTGGAAAAGATAAGGCATGCTGAATTGCAAAAGATGGAAACGATGCATTTTGAAGAAACCAATATCAAAGAGTTTAATGAATTAAATTCTTCGCTCAATGAAATGAGCAATAAGATCCATAGCGACTATATAAACATGAAAGAGTTTACAGAAAATGCTGCACATGAAATGCAAACTCCTGTGGCAGTGGCTCAAAGTAAGCTTGAATTGCTTCTTCAGGATCCGCGACTTGATGGGAAGCAGGCCGAATATATCGTACAGGCAAGTGAAGCGCTTACACAATTAAATAAAATTAACCAGTCTCTATTATTAATTGCTAAAATTGATAACCATCAATATGATACGCATGAGTACATTAGTCTGTCAATGGTTTTAAATAAATACATTGGATTGTTTGAGGAGTATATAAATAATAAGCATATAAAAGTTGAAATAAATGTGTCAGAAGATTGGTTGCTAAAAATGCATCCCTTACTCGCAGATTCCCTCGTAAGTAACTTATTAGGAAATGCTATTAAATACAATTTTACTAATGGAAAAATCCTTATTTCATTACGTCAAAATTATTTTAAAATAAGCAATACCAGTAATCAGGGTGTTATAAATCGGAAGGAAATATTTAGCCGTTTTAGCCGAAAGAACGATCATGCTGATACTTCAACCGGGCTTGGTTTAGCCATTGTCAAAAAGATTTGCGATACGCATAATTTACAAATTCATTATTATGCTGAAGAAGGACTGCATGATTTTATTATTGAAATGAAATAATATTGTAGAGCAGCCTAAATTAATGTTGATTTATTATAAAGTTATATCCGACCTCAGGAGCCAGTCTGTAACTTTACATCCGCAAGAGGCTGGCCGCCCTTAATACCAAAATCCAATGTACGGATTGGAAAAGGAATCGTGATCCCTTCTTCGTCATATGCTTTTTTAATTCGCATGACTGCTTCGCTCCGGACCTGTAAATAATCTGGTTGTTCAGGTGTGGTAACCCAAATTCTTAGTATGAAATTGATGGAGCTATCTCCAAATTCCTCGTAGAAAAAAGTTATTTCATCAATAATTATTCCCTTGATATCTCGTACTGCGGAAAGTGTTATTTCTTTAACTCTTTCTAAATCATCTCCATAAGAAACACCTACTGACATGTCCATCCTTCGTTTACCAAGAATTGAAAAGTTTTCAATGGGATTTTGTAAAACATCTTTGTTTGGGATAATAACATGCTGCCCCTGGAAAGTGAGCAATACGGTGTCGCGCAAGTTGATTTCTTTCACCTTTCCCATGTAGTCTTTAATTTTTACAATATCACCAACATGTAAGGGTCTGTAAATTGAGAGAAATATTCCCGACATAAAGTTTGCGGCAAGGTCCTGAAAAGCAAAAGCAAGGGCAAGACCAATAATGCCAGCCCCCGCAAGCACAGAAGTTACGGCCTTATCAAGCTTGAGTATACTTAATGCAATAAAGAAAAATATTGCGATTGAAACCAGGTAAACCAATGAAGCAAAGACACCCGCAATTGTCTGATTTGGTACTAACTTATGGGAAAGTTTTCCAACCATCTTTCTCAGCCATTTTGCAATCAGAAACCCTACGACAATGGCAAGGGCTGCCAAAACAATATTCGGAAGCAATCTAATAATATCATTAACCCACAGCGAAAGCTTTTCCACTATAAGTTTATATGCTTTGTCTAAATCCATACCACGTGTTTATTGATGTTCTCAACTAAGTTACGATACAGTTAGAGTAGTTGCATGAACTTTTAAGTTTGTATCGAATATCAAATTCCTATTTTTATAGAATTAAACAATTACCTATACTTTGTTTAATATTCTAATTCGATTGTAAAAACATAATAGAACAACTATAATATATGAGCAACACACCGGCTGCTAAACCCAAAATGCTTTTGTTTGATGTTTATGAAACATTACTGGATATGACTTCGGTGGAGAAGAGGGTGAATACGTTACTGGACAATAAGCGGGGCTATACACTCTGGTTTGAACTTTTTATGCAATACTGTTTTGTAGACAATTGCATAGAGCAGTTTAATTCATTTCCTGAAATAGCGGGTGCAACACTTAGAATGGCAGGAAAAGTATTGGGAGAAAAAATCGAAGGCAGCGAAATAGAGGAAGTTTTGCAACTCTTGAAGCAATTACCGGTGAAAGAGGGTGTGGCGGAAGGATTATCTCTGTTGAACGATCACGGATACCGTATAGTGGCACTTACTAATTCTCCTCAAAACATTGTAGAGGATCGAATGGAGCGGACTGGACTGATTTCATATTTTGAAAAAGTCCTGAGTGCTGAGCATGTTGGAAAATATAAGCCTTCCCTGGAAGTTTATCAATGGGCAATGAAACAGTTGAAAGTAGAGCCGCAGGAGGTGCTCTTAATATCTGCACATGGTTGGGATATCGCCGGAGCCTGCAATGCAGGGATGCATACTGCCTATATTATTCAGGAATCACAAATGCTTTACCCATTGTCGCCAATTCCAGATTTGCAGGCAAATAATATTGTAAACCTTGCAAATGATATCAAGGAATTTTTCAAAGATTGAAAAAAATTCTATGATAAAAAAAATAGAGCTTAAATTTCTCAGATCAATTAAAACAGGCAAAGGTTTAATAAAGTTAATTGTCAACCTTAAAACAAATAGACGGAACAATAAATCAAAAGGTATTAAGAGAAGTGCTTTAAGCCCAGCTCAGCGACAAGTGATTCTAGACAAGACAAATTCCCATTGTCATATTTGCGGGATTGAAATTATGAATGGAGAATTCCAGGCAGATCATGTTAAGCCTCATAGTTCTGGTGGACTGCATGCAGAAAATAATTATTTGCCATCGTGTAGTTTATGCAATAATTATCGATGGCACTATTCTCCTGAAGAAATCCAAATAATTTTAAAGGTGGGAGTTTGGGCTAAAACAAAAATGGTAAATGACCCTGTATTAGGGTTGGAGATGGCAAATAGTTTTGTGGAATATGAAATGGGTGTGAGGAAAAGACGAGCAGTACGAAATGGTAAAGATTTGAAATAAATTTACATTCTTCGAGTCTTAAAAGTTGTTTTATCGTAATAGCATCAACCTTCAAATTATTTGTTATGAAACAATATCTGTTAATATTATTTATTTATTCAACAATTGTTTCCTGCAGCAGCGAAGAGAAGAATACTCCTGCAACTGAAGAAAATATCAGTGATTACAAAGTAAAAGGTGATTCAATAATTGCTAAAACTTTTGATACACTTCGAAACTCATTGCTCGCCGCAGTAAAGGAAAAAGGATTTGATGGGGCAGTTGAATTCTGCAATACAAATGCGTTTGCACTAACGAATACTTTTGCCGTAAATACTATAACAATTGAAAGAACCTCTGATAAACTACGCAATCCTGCTAATACTCCGGATAGCAGTGAACAACGCATTCTTTCACAAATCGAAAAAATGGATGCTTCCTCTGATAAAGCAGCCGGTATAGTTGAACGCGATGCTTCCGGGAATGTTCATTATTACAAACCAATTTTGATGCAGGCTATGTGTCTTAATTGTCATGGAACCAAAGAGCAAATCCAGCCAAAGACCAGGGAAGTGATCCAGAAGAAATATCCCTCGGACCTGGCTTATGGGTATAAAGAGGGAGAGTTCCGCGGAATCTGGCATGTTGAGTTTAACAGGCCATGATTTCCTGATCCTGCCTTTTATAATTATATAGTTCCATTTGCATTATTCTACGGTCGTTCCTAAGACCAAAGAAATAGCTTTTGCCCGTAATCATTTCAATCATAGTTTATGGCCCCAAAACTTTTTATGCTCCTTGCATGCATACTGGTTATGCAAAAAATCAATGCGAATGATACCATTCAGCCTTCCTCAAAAGTGGAACAATTCATTAAAGAAGAAATAAAATCTTTGAAAATTCCGGGTTTGGCAGTGGCCGTACTGAAAGATGGTAAGGTCGATTTTAAGCAGTCTTACGGAATTTCAAATATTGAATACCAGGTTCCGGTTTCAGGAGAAACATCTTTCCAGGTCGCTTCTGTTTCAAAACTTATAACATCAACTTTGGTGATGAAGCTGATGCAGGATGGGAAATTGGATATCAACAGTCCTATTTCCAGGTATTTTGAAAACGCACCAAAAGAGTGGGAGAAGATCACCATCAAGCATTTATTATCGCATCAATCAGGAATTCCATGGCCATCAAGTATTGGGGGCTATATTGGAACAACGGGTCCCGGTGCAGGAGAACCTGTAACAAGAGAGCAGATATATGATGAATTAAGGAAAGCTCCTATGGCTTTTCAGCCTGGAGAAAAGGAAAGTTATATTGGCGGTGATTTTTTCATTTTACAAATTATTCTTGAAAAAGCTGGTGGGACAAGCTTTCAGGAAGTTTTGCAAAAATTTGTTTTTAGTCCATTGCAAATGGATCATTCCGGTTATGATGATGAGATCAGGAAATTCCCAACACAGGTAATGAAGCCGGTGGCTAATAAGACTCAATTATTTACCAAAGGAAAAGATGCTCCATTGATTTATAAAGTATATTATAATCCTGCATCATATGCATCGGGAGGATTGTACACTTCATTAAACGACCTCGTGAATTGGATGACTGCTTTACAAAAAGGCAGTTATATCAGCAAAGCGAATTTTGAGCAGATAGCTATCCCAATGCCATTTAAAGGTGGTTTTACTGCGCTTGGATGGATCCGCATGGACCTTAATGGTCATATTGCTTATGGGCATAGTGGTGGACCGGGATTAGGAGTCATTTTATACTTTCCAAAAGAAAAGCTGACGATCATAGTCTTATCGAACCTGGCTGATATGCTTCCTTATATGGCTCCGGCCATTGCAAAGATCTATATGCCCGACATCCAGTTAAAGCAGGAACCCAAAACAATAGAAAGAGGGTATGATAAATAATTATTAAGGAAGTTATTACCTGGTTTCTGTATTGTTTGTTGATATTATCTTTTACATATAAATATTTTTGAACTAAATAGAGGTTATATGGATTTCAGGTGACTTAATAAAAAGGTTTGCGCCGGAGGCAGGGCCAATTATTACGGGTTATGAAGAAAGTTTCCATTAAAGATATTGCCAGGGAGGCAGGTGTTGTTCCCTCTACAGTTTCCATTGTGTTAAATGGTAAGGCAAAAGAAAAGAGGATCAGTGATGAGCTGGCAGAGAAAATTATTGCGCTGGTCAAAGAAACCGGCTACCAGCCCAACCAGGCGGCGGTTAGTTTGAGAACAGGAAGAACCAAGACTTTGGGATTGATTGTTGAAGATATATCCAATGTGTTTTTTGCTACGCTGGCCAAGGCAATTGAAGATAAAGCCTATGAATTAGGGTATAAAATAGTTTACTGCAGTACAGAAAATGATCATAAGAAGGCAAACGAGCTGGTGAAGATGCTTTCGAACCAGCAGGTTGAAGGTTTCCTGATTACCCCTTGTAAAGGAATGGAGGATGAGGTGAAAAGACTTAAGGAACAGAAAAAGCCTGTGGTAATGATGGACCGTTATTGCGATGGGTTGGATACGCCATATGTGATCCTAGATAACGAAGCAGGAGTGAATGAAGGAATGAAACACCTGTATGATAAAGGATACAGGAAAATCGGCTTTATAACTTCTGATCTCGACCAGGTGCAAATGAAAAGCAGGGAATTTGCCTACCGGCAATTTATGCAGTCGCACCAACTGGATGATCGTTGCATTTTTAAGATCCCTTATGTCATAAAACCGGAAATAGCAGTTAAGAAGATCAGTGATTTTATCAGTAAGTACAAGGATTTGGATGCAATTTTCTTTGCTACCAACTACCTGGGTGTTCATGGTTTGGAGGCATTAAAAGCCATGAAATTATCCATTCCGGATGACCTGGCTATAGTGTGTTTTGATGACCATGATCTGTTCAGATTATATTCTCCCGGCATTACTGTGATCAAACAACCCATTCAAAGTATAGCCGTTTCTGCAATTCAAATGCTGATGAAACAATTTAAAGAACAACAATTGTCGGATGATGAATTGTTTGTCACCAAAAAACCTGACCTGCTCATAAGGGCTTCAACTTAATAGTATACGCATAACTAAATTATTTGTTATCAAAAAACCCGGATTCAGCTTAGCGGGAAATAAAAATAATTTTGCAAAATCGTTTTTGCAAACGGATTTTCTCCCTACATTTAGTTTTCAAACACGCTTGCATGCCTCACCCTGCTTCACCCTATTATCAACTTTCCGACCTGGATCTGTTTAATTTATTTAAGCATAATGATGTCCTGGCCTTTGAAGTGGTGTACAATCGGCTGTGGCCTGAATTATTAGCATCGGCATGTCGGAAATTAGGGTCGAAACAAAAAGCAGAAGACCTGGTCCAGGAGATTTTCTTTTCAATTTACCGGAAAAGAGCCGCTTTGGAAATCTCCGTTTCTCCAAGAGCTTACTTATCAAAAGCATTGCAATACAAGGTGCTGAATGAATACAGGTCTGAAACTGTGCATTCAAACTATCTGCAGTCTCTTTTTTTTGGCCCTGTTTGCCAAATCGATTTAGCAAATGATTTTGAGGCAAAGGAACTTCATCATCATATTGAATTAATGATAGAAGAGTTGCCGGATAAATGCCGGCAGGTTTACCTGCTGAGCAGGGATATTCAAATGACGAATAAAGAAATCGCACTTGAGCTGAATATATCAGTAAGTACCGTAGAAAAGCATATCGGGAAAGCTTTGAAAACATTACGCAGCAGGATCAGGGAACTTATTTCAGCAAACTGATCCACCGAAAATTAATTCCAAATTAATAAACACGTAGAAAATGAACAGAAGATCATTCATTCAAAATACAAGCCTGGTAAGCGCAGGATTGATCTTTAATAAGGTGGAAGCTTTTGCTGCTTCTTCTGATTATCCTATGGTAAGGATACCTGCTGCTCAAAGACATTTCACAAGTGCTTCCGTTGAAAAAGCGATTGCGACCTTTCAAAAGAATGTTGCCAGTAAAGAACTTGGATGGTTGTTTGAGAACTGTTTCCCAAATACCCTTGATACTACTGTATATCATGAAATGAAAAATGGCAAGCCGGATACTTACGTGATCACCGGTGATATTGATGCCATGTGGCTTCGCGACAGCAGTGCACAGGTATGGCCATACCTTCAGTTTGTTAAGGAAGACATTCCTTTACAACACCTGATTGCAGGCGTGATCAATCGTCAGTCTGCCTGCATCCTGAAAGATCCTTATGCGAATGCATTTTATAACGATCCTGAGAAAAGAGGAGAGTGGGCAAAGGATCATACAGATATGAAGCCTGGTGTTCATGAACGCAAATGGGAAATCGATTCGCTCTGTTACCCGATCAGGCTGGCATATAACTATTGGAAAATAACAGGTGATAACAGTCCTTTTGATGCAAACTGGAAACAGGCAATTGTGACTACTTTGCAGGTATTCAAAGACCAGCAACGCAAGGAATCAAACGGTTCTTATAAGTTCCAGCGGACCACTCCGTTTGCAACGGACACGCTTCCTATGAATGGATATGGTTACCCGGTAAATCCTGTAGGACTGATCTGTTCTGCATTCCGTCCGAGTGATGATGCCACTGTTTTCTCCTTCCTTATTCCATCCAATTTCTTTGCTGTAACCAGTTTGAAGGAAGCTGCCGAAATGGTGGATGTAATAGCAAAGGATAAAGCACTGTGTAATCAATTGTTGAGCCTTGCCAAAGAAGTGGAAAATGCTTTGAAAGAACATGCAGTGGTAACCCACAAAACTTACGGTAAAGTATATGCATATGAAGTGAATGGTTTTGGAAGTTACAACCTGATGGACGATGCGAATGTGCCGAGCCTGCTGGCTTTACCATATCTCGGTGCATTGAAAAATACCGACCCGATTTATCAAAATACAAGAAAGCTGGTGTTGTCGAAATCAAATCCATTTTTCTTCAAAGGAACTGCTGGAGAAGGTATTGGCGGGCCTCACGTAGGACAGGATATGATCTGGCCAATGGCAATCATTATCAGGGGACTGACCAGCAACAACGATGCTGAGATCAAAACCTGCATAGAGATGCTTCGCAAATCTCATGGTGATACAGGTTTCATGCATGAATCATTTCATAAAGACGATCCGAAGAATTTCACCCGTAAATGGTTTGCCTGGGCTAATACCTTGTTCGGAGAATTTCTTTGGAAAGTGTATCGTGAGAAGCCATCCTTACTTGCTTAATTAATTATCACCCCGTAAATCCGGAGTTCATGCGTTTGCTAAATTCAATTGCCATTTTAACTGTGATGGTTTGTGCCACTGCTTCAAAGCTGCAGGCACAAACTAAAAACAATCAGCATACAGGTGTTTCGCGCTATGTAAATCCATTTGTTGGAACCACCCCACTGACAGATCCAAAGATCGTTGGTTTTACTGTGCCAAAAGGATGGAGACCCTGGTCGGGACTTACTTACCCAGGCAGTTCCATGCCCAATGCCATGGTGCAATTGAGTCCTATTACTGAATATGGTTCAGGTGCGGGTTATGAATATGAGGACAGCACCATTATTGGTTTTGCACATACCAATAAAGGTCACTGGAATTTATGTAATGTGCCGGTATTGCCAATCCCTGAAACACATTCAAATAAAAGCGGCTATGCATCAAAGTATTCGCATGATAAAGAATCTGCTTCACCAGGTTATTACCAGGTTTACCTGCAGAATTATAATATCGATGTACAACTGACTTCCACTTTACGTTGTGGATATCACCAGTATGATTTTTCAAAGAACAAGGAGGCTGCGGTTCTCTTCGATCTTGCACGTGCAAATAACCGCGTGAAGAGCTGGTCGATTTTACAGGCTGATGTTAACTCTGTCCAGGGTTTCCAGGATGTTGGAAATGATAAGATTTTCTTTTATGCAACATTCAACAGACCAATCAGTGAGCTTGAAAAAAATGAAGAGAATACTCCGAAAGGCAACGCTATAGTGCATTTGAAGTCTTCATCCAGTTCAAAGGTTGAGATGAAGATCGGCTTGTCGTTTGTCAGTTCAGAGAATGCAAAGCAAAATCTGGCAAAGGAAATTGGTAACAAATCTTTTGCACAGGTGCGTAAGGAAGCGGCGGCAACATGGGAAGACCTCTTATCAAAGATCACCGTTGAAGGCGGAACGGAAAAGCAAAAAGGCATGTTCTATTCTTCCTTGTACAGGGCTTTCTTATGGCCAGCATTGCGAAGCGATGTGAATGGAGAATTCACAGATGCAAAAGATAACGTGGTTAAAGCTTCCTTCAATTATTATACTGTTCCATCACTTTGGGATGATTACCGCAACAAGCTTGTGTTGTTAAGCATCATGTCGCCAAAAGTAACATCAGACGTGATCAAATCATTGAAAGATATGGGTGATAAGACCGGGTTCATTCCAACTTTCTTCCATGGTGATCATGCTGCATCATTTATTGCAGGTTCTTTAAATCGTGGCATTAATGATTTTGATGTGGAAGGCACTTATAAATTATTGCTGCGTAATGCTTATGTGGAAGGAAGCAGTCGTCCGCACCTGAAAGAATACATTGAAAAGGGATATATCTCCACACCTAATATTGAGAAACCACATGTGGAAACTAAAGCAAAAGCAGGTGTAGCAAAAACACTTGAGTATGCATACGATGATTATTCTTTGGCGCAAATGGCTAAAAAGCTGGGTGATACGGCACATTACCGTGACCTCATGAATCGTTCAAAGAATTACAGGAATGTGTTCGATACTTCCACAAGATTCATGCGTGGAAAATTAGAGAATGGAGAGTGGGTGAAGAATTTCAATCCTGAATATCCATACTATGAATACATGTATCGTGAAGCAAATGCATGGCAGGTTTCTTTCTATACACCTCATGATATGAAGGGCCTGATTGAATTGTATGGTGGTGCAAAACCATTTGAAGCAAAGCTTGATTCATTATTCACCTATCCGTGGAATCCTGAATACATCGCACGAAATGTTGAAACAATGGTGGGACAATACTGTCATGGTAACCAGCCGGATCATGAAGCACCATTTGCCTATCACTTTATCGGCAAGCCGGAAAAATCTCAAAAAGTTATCGATTATATACTCGACAGTTTATATGGAATGGGTCCGCAGGGACTGGATCTGAGCGGAATGGATGATGCAGGCGAAATGTCGTCCTGGTATGTGTTTGGCGCGTTAGGTTTATATCCCTATGCTGCTGTTGACAGCGAGTATCTGGTGACTGTTCCATTATTCAATACAGTGAAATGGAAGCAACCAAACGGAAAGATATTAACCATCCGGAGAACCGGTAATAGCAGAGATATGCAAAATATCAAGGTCAATAATAAATCATCCAATGGCTATTTTATTTCTCATGATCTATTTAAAAACGGAGGTATAATAGAGGTACAAACCAGAAAATAATCTTGTTTCAATAGCGGTAAATAACTGTACCGTGACATCTTTCGATTAGTTAAGCTTAGTTCAATTATCAAAATTTCTGCACAATTAAATTGCTTGTAAATGAATCTTCCAAACAACCGGGAGGGCCTGCCATCCGGCGCAGGTCAATTAGTTAAGAGCTGGCGTTTTGCACTCCTTGCATTACTGCTTCAGCTACTGATCTCTCCAAATATCTTTGCCCAATCGCGTGTTGTGATTGGTAAAGTTGTCAATGAAAGTAATATTCCTATTGAAGGTGTAACGGTTCAGTTGAAAAACACTTCAACTGCAACAACAACCAACGACCAGGGATCTTTTTCCATCACTGTTCCCTCGGGTAATAGTGTGCTTGTTATTTCTTATGTAGGTTATGCTTCTAAAGAAGTTTCTGCAGGAAGTGGCAATCTTAATATCCAGTTAGAACCAGTGAACAACAGCCTCAACGAGGTAGTTGTTGTAGGGTATGGAACGCAGAAAAGGTTATCCGTTGCCGGTGCAGTTGATAAGATCACCGCTGCTGCAATCGAAGGAAAGCCCGTTGCAAACCTGAGCCAGGCATTGCAGGGTGTATCACCAAACCTGATCATTCAGCAAAGAAATTTCGAACCAGGACAAGGTCTGAATATCAACATCCGCGGACTTGGTACTTTAGGTAACAATGATCCGTTGGTAGTTATTGATGGTATTGTTGGTGGCGATATCAACCTGCTTAATCCAAATGACGTTGAAAACATTTCAGTGTTGAAGGATGCAGGTACCGCAGCGATCTACGGATCACGTGCTGCAAATGGTGTATTGCTTATCACTACCAAAAAAGGCCGCAAGAACGAAAAGCCAACCCTGACTTATGATGGAATGTATGGCGTAACCAGTCCAAAGATCATGGCGCAACCTGTGCATGGCTGGGAGAATGCTTATTATAAAAATGAATCACTGGTAAATTCAGGAAGACAACCTGTGTATTCACCTTCAGATATTCAGCGGTTTGCTGAGCAGGGAGATGGGTCCTGGAGGCTTTCAAACATCCTGAAAAATGCTTCACAGCAAACACATAACATCAGTATCAAAGGTGGTGGAGAAAACAATGCTTACATGGTTTCTTTCGGATACCTTGATCAGCAAAATAATTTCATCGGACCAGGTTATGGATGGAAGCGATATAATATTCGTCTCAACCAAAGTACTGAAGTTGGTAAGTTCAAACTGACCACTGTATTAAGTTATGTAAAATCTGACGGAAAGGATCATTCCAGCAGTGCCGGTACTTTGATCGTGGATGCATCACGCGTTCCATTGATCTACGATTTCCAGGACACTCTCGGAAGATATCTTACCAATGCAGTTTCTGCAGAATTCAATCCAAAAGCAGTATTGGAAAATGGCGGATACCGCAAGTATAATAATGATGAGATCTTCGGAAGTTTTACCGGAGAATTTTCTGTAAACCGTTACCTCAAAGTCAGAGGTGTATTTGGTGGAACAGTTAGAAGCAACTCCAGTTTTGCTCGCAGGATTGAATTATCATTCTTCCCGGGCGGACGTTATGGTGCTGATCGTGAAGTACGTGATGATAACTACAAATCACTGCTTACCAACACACAGTTGATTGTTGAATACAAACGCAAGTTTGGTGATCACGACCTTTCCTTACTTGCAGGTGGATCCAATGAATCATTTAAAGGCCAGAACAATTACATCCGTAAAACCTTAACTGATGACCTGTTTGGTATTCCTACAACAGGTACAGTGGTTGATCCTGCATCAGGAAACTCCAACCAGGGAACCAGCGAAAGCAGTCTGAATTCAGTTTTCGGAAGAGCAAACTATACTTTCAACGATAAATACACTGCTGAATTTTCATTCAGGTATGATGGCTCATCTAACTTCCCTAAGTCGGGCCGTTATGGTTTCTTCCCGTCTGTGAGTGCTGCATGGCGCCTGACAGAAGAAGATTTCATGGAAAAGTTCAGGTCGAACGTTGGAGATCTTAAGATCAGGGCATCGTATGGTTTGTTAGGAAACCAGAACGTGAATCCTTATCAATACCAGACCACTTACTTCAACTATGTAAATGCATATGGCTTCAACAATGAAATTGTTGGTGGCGCAGGCTTCAACCTGGGTAATCCGCAGATCACCTGGGAAAAAGCATCTACTTTGAATATTGGTGTGGATGCAGAACTGCTGAAGAGAAGACTTACCGTATCATTCGATGTGTTTGATAAAACAACACGCGACATTCTTGTACGCAGGGATGATGTGCCTGCATTGTTCGGAGCAGGATTCCCTGACTATAATGCTGCAGAAGTGCGCAACCGCGGATGGGAAGCGAATGTCAGCTATCGTTTGCCAGGCAAAGAGTTCAAGCATACTTTCAGTTTCAACATTGCTGATAACCAAAATGAGTTACTTAACTATACCTACGGTGCAAAAGAGCAGGTGCTTCGTAAAGAAGAATTTGAATTTGTTCGTCGTGTAGGTTTACCTATTACAGTTTACCAGGGATACCGTCGTGACGGATACTTCCAGACTCTTGATGAGATCGCTAAAGGTGCAAAACCTGCGAATGTAAGCGTAGTGCCGGGTGATATCCGTTTCAAGGATAAAAATGGTGATGGTATCATCGATGACCAGGATAAGTTCATCCTCGGAAATCCTTTCCCACGCTATACTTTCGGCTTTACTTATTCTGTATCATTCAAAGGATTTGATGCGCAGGTATTTATCCAGGGTGTTGGTCGCAGGGAACTGATGATCCGCGGTGAACTGGTAGAACCTTTCCACGTTGGTTATTCAGGAACTTTGTACCAACATCAGACCGATTACTGGACACCGACCAATCCTGATGCTAAATGGCCACGTCTTGCAGAAGCAGGAAGTCCATCAGTTCAAAATAACTATCGCATCGGTTCTGATATCTATCTTTTTGATGCTGCATATGCACGTCTGAAGAATTTGCAGATCGGGTATACCTTGCCAGTGTCTGTTGCACAAAAAGCAAGATTCAAATCTGCCCGTATTTATGTGACTGGTCAGAACCTGTTCACTTTAACCAAACTTGATTTTATCGATCCTGAAAATACAGAGTTTGATAACCGCGCTTCTATGGGCTCCAGTGCCAATAGTGGTCGTGCTTACCCGCTTCCTGTATTCTATGGTGCAGGTTTGAATGTTACTTTCTAACTATTAAAAGTTTAATCGATGTTTTTGAAAAATATAAAAAAAGTACAGTTCCTTTTGTTGCTCCTTGCTGTAATGGCAGGTTGTAAGAAAATGGATCTTGCGCCTACCGACCGGTTTACAGAATTGAATTTCTGGCAATCCAGTGCGAATGTGAGCAATGCACTGAACAATGTATACAACCGCATGTACAACAGCTCCATGTTCTTTTACAACGAAGCTTTGTCTGACAATGCTGTAACCCGCGCCGGCGTTGGTGCAGGTGCGATTGCCAGCGGAAATTTCACACCAACACTTGAAAGCTTTTTGGGTGACTGGGGATATTTCTATACCGGCATCAAAGCGGCCAATATCTTCCTGGATAATGTAGATAAGAATACTACACTAGAGCCTGCAGTAAAAGAACGAATGAAAGCAGAAGTGAGATTCATACGTGCATTTCATTATTCAAGGTTGATGAACTGGTGGGGCGATGTTCCTTTGATCAAGACCGACCTTACGCCGGATGAAGCAAAGACCATCAGTCGTACTCCACGCGCAGAAGTGTTGCAATTTATTCTTGAGGAACTGGATGCTGCTGCGGCAGTGCTTCCTTCAAAAGCACAATATGCCAATTCAGATCGTGGCCGTATTACAAAAGCTGCTGCGAAAGCACTGAAGGCAAGAGTGCTGTTGTATGAAGGAGACAGGATGTCGGATGTTGCCGCAATTTGTGAAGACCTAATGAATAACACAGGGGAAAATGGTTCATATGGTTTGGTGTCAAACTACTCAGACATTTTCACTGTTGCCAATGAGTACAATAATGAAGTGATCCTTGATCTTCAGTATGTACCTAATTTAAAAACATGGGGTGAGTATATAGATTTCGCTCCAATCTCAGCAGGGGCGCGTGGTACAGCAATGGCACCTACACAGGAACTGGTGGACAGCTATCGAATGCTGAATGGTAAGAAGATCGATGAAGCAGGTTCCGGCTTTGATCCAAACAACCCATATGCCAACAGGGACCCGCGTTTGAAAGCAACTGTTGTGTATAATGGTGCAACCTGGAAGAACGCAAATGGTACTACGCAAACGATCTATATCAAACCAAAATCAGATCCTGATCCTGCTGCAAAGAATGAATACAAGCCTTCAGGACAGGGTACTCCTACAGGATACTACTGGGTGAAGTATTATGATCCTACTGCTGTAGCAGGTTTTAACTCAGGACTTAACCTGATCCTGATCCGCTATGCAGATGTATTGCTGATGTATGCAGAAGCAAAGAATGCACTGGGACAAATGAATGAAGAGGTTTGGAATAAAACCATCAGGGCTTTAAGAGCTCGTGCAGGTTTTACCGATCCGGCAGCATTGTCTTTCCCATCAACTGATCTGACTGAAATCATTCGCAATGAAAGAAGAAGCGAGTTTGCGATGGAAGGATTGCGTATAGATGATATTCGTCGCTGGAAGATCGCAGAAGATGTATTGGATGGATGGGCACATGGTGCTCAATACGAAGATCCATCGATCGATAATGGTTTCATCAGGGCTCAGTTAAGAGCATTCAATGCTGAAAGACATTACCTGTGGCCAATTCCTGCAGCAGAGATAGGTAAAAATGCTAACCTCTCTCAAAATCCCAATTATTAATTCCAACACAAACAGTAAAAATTCTTGACATGAAAAAGTTAACCATAAATTTTTCACTCCTTATTGCCTTTGCATTTCTGGTAACACTGATCGGGTGTAAAAAAGATGATAGAGATATCAACATGAACATTACCGAGGTGACTACATTCTATGCACCAAACGATAATCTTCATGTAAAACTAGAGCCGGCAACATCGGCTTCAGTGACTTTTGAATGGGAACAGGCGAAGGCTGAAGACGGATCACTGGTGATGTATGAAGTAGCATTCGATAAAGAGAATGGTGATTTTACTACCCCGGTGTATAAAATGAATTCAGATGGAAATGGTGTGCAGAACAAACTCACTCTTAGCCATAAAGATCTGAACCGCATTGCGAATATGGCGGGCATCCAGTCATTGTCAACCGGAAAATTGAAATGGACTGTACTTGCTTCCAAAGGAACTAATGTGAAAAAGTCAGCATCCAGCCGGCTAATTGAAGTAGAAAGACCTGCAGGTTTTGCAGAGATTCCAACTGAAGTGTTTCTTACAGGAGATGCAACTGAAGCAGGTGCTAATCTTGCTGATGCGATCAAGTTGAAATCAACTTCACCTGGTGTTTTTGAAATTTATACTCAGCTGAAACCTGGTACTTATCACTTTGTAAACCGCACAACTGGTACACCAACTTCCTATATTGTTCAGGGTACCTTCCTGAAAGAAGGAACCGGAGTGGAAAGTCCTGCAGCAACTCCAAAAGTTTACCGCATGGTACTGGATTTCAACAATGCAGCAGTAACAGTGTATGAAGTGGTTAAGTTAGGTTACTGGTTTGCTCCACGTAATGCGATCGAAGCTGAATTACCTTACGTTGGGAATGGTACTTTCAAAGCAGAAAATGTGAATGTTGAATTCAAGCAGGAAGGTTGGGGACGTGATGAGCGTTACAAATTCCGTATGACACTGAAGGACATGGAGGGTAATGAAATTGTTGAAGACTGGGCAAGTGTAAACCGCGATAACAGTCGTGCAACTGCTACCACTCCTGCAGCATGGTACAACCTCTTCAAGCAGAATGTTAACCAGTGGGATTATACTTTTAAATTCCCTACAGAAGCTGATATGAAGAAAGTTGACCTGATTGTAAGTTTCAAACCTGATGGAGCATATACTCACCAGGTAGTAATCAAATAATACAGTTAATCATGCAATTTCAAATAAGAAATATTCTTTCAATCCTTTTTGTGGTGGTGATGATCACCGGTTGCAAAAAAGATTATGATGATGGCAACACAGGTCCGGGTACTAACCCGGACCGTGCTGTCATTGATTGGGACAAAGCAGCAGACAGCAGCACCAAAGCATTGCTATCAAAGTTCTGGAATCCATCGGGCAACTATTTTAATGAGAAGAATAACAATACCAATTTTCATTACTGGCCGCAGGCGCATGCCCTCGATGTATTGGTGGATGCATATCTGAGAACCAATAAGAGCGAGGAGTATAAGGCCTATATGGACAAATGGTTCACCGGAGTAAAACAAAAGAATGGAAACAGCTTCCTGAATGAGTTTTATGACGATATGGAATGGAATGCACTCGCCATGCTTCGTGCGTATGAAGCAACCGGTGATGATAAATATAAGGATGCGGTAGAAACTGTTTGGACAGATATCAAAGGTGGTTGGAACACCACCATGGGCGGAGGTATAGCATGGCGCAAAGCGATGCCTTACTATAAAAATACTCCGGCAAATGGACCTGCAGCCATTCTTGCTGCGAGACTTTACAAGAAGTTTGGTAGTGCTGATGATCTTGCCTGGTCTAAGAAGATCTATACCTGGTTAAAGGACAGTTTGTATAATAAGAATACCGGTTGGGTATATGATGGAATCAACAGCGATAATGATGGCAAGAGAAATACTTCCTGGAAGTTCACTTACAACCAGGGAACATTTATCGGGGCTGCAACAGAACTGTTTACCATCACCAATGATAATGGCTATCTCACAGATGCTGTTCAGGCTGCGAATTATACACTATCCGACAACACGCTTACCAACTTCACTGATAACCTGCTTCGCGATGAAGGAGGTGGAGATGGCGGATTGTTCAAAGGTGTGTTTGTACGCTACTTTACAAAGCTTATTCTTACTCCCGGAATGCTACGTTCCGACCAGACACGTTATGCAAATTTTATCAAGAACAATGCACAGACTTTATGGAATGTTGGAACTGATAAAAATTTGTTGTTGTTTGGTAATTACTGGAAAACGGCCCCCGGACAAAGTACTGACTTAACTTCACAATTGAGTGGGGCGATGTTAATGGAAGCGGCAGTTGTACTGAAGAATAATAATTTGTTTCAATAGTTTCTAAAATAATTGAAATATGAGATGTTGCATTGCAATCATTTTATTCATCTGTTTCGGTAGCCGGTCATTCGGTCAGGTTACCACTGATTCTTTATTGATTGATGGAAACCAGCGTACGTTTCATTTTATGCAACCGGCAAAGTATGCTTCGAAATCAGAACTGGTATTCATCTTACATGGATCAGGAGGTGATGGTAAAGGAATGATGCAGCCTGCAAAAAATCTCCAGGCAATCGCTGAGAAGGAAAATCTTCTATTGGTTTATCCTGATGGATACAAACGATTCTGGAATGAATGTCGCAAAAACGCAACTTCAGAAGCGAATAAAGTTGATATCAATGAAGAAAGCTTCTTCTCAGCGATGCTTGATTATTTTGGAAAAAATTATAACGCCAACAGCAAAAGATTTTTTGTGATAGGTTTATCCGGTGGTGGACATATGGCGTATAAGTTAGCTATCACCATGCCTGATAGATGCAAAGCAATCAGTGCCATTGTGGCCAATCTTCCCGATACTAACAACCTGGATTGCATAGAAGCAGGAAAACCCGTGGCTGTGATGATCAGTAATGGAACTGTGGATGATCTGAATCCATACAATGGAGGAGAGATGATCATGTCGGGAGCTTCATGGGGTTATGTGCGATCAACGAATCGATCTTTCCATTACTGGGCCGATCTTGCAGGATATAAAGGCAAACCTTCAGTGCAGGTTATGGCAAGAGCAGATACTACAATAAAGCAAACGGTTATTCGAAATACTTACCGAAAAAAGCGCAAGCCTGAAGTCACCCTGTTTCGTGTAGAGGGTGGGGGTCATGCGTTTCCCAAAACATTTGATGTATTTCTTGAGTCCTGGAAGTTTTTCCAAAGAGAGATAGAGCGCGCGAAATAAAAGATGCTGTGGCGGTTCATTTGCATGTTTATTTTAAAGAGATCTATTTTTTTGAAACATTCTTATAAGCAGCCGTTAGTGTTTCCTGGAAAATTTCTTCATTTACATTTTTTAAATCAATGAAAGTCCAACCCTGGAGTCCCCATTTATTCTCGACGGGGTATATGTTTACTTTATCTGATAAGGAGTAAACATTTTGATCAATCATTGATAGCTTAAGGCAGGCTCTGTTCTTCTGTTGATCATAGGTAATAAAAATCTTCTTTTTTATTCTGAATGATATTTTTTCGAAATGATTCTCTTCAGTAACCTCAGGAAAGGCTAAAGCTGATTGTTTTAAAATTTCAAAAGTTATCATGAAGTGTTAGCTGATTTCTTTTAATTCTGTTTCATAATCCTGTTACTGTGCTTCCAGGAATATTGATAGGTTTTGATTCATTTTTATAACGATGCTTCCTTCTTATAAGGGGCATGATTCATTTTCATAATGATGATTCCTTCTTCAAAAGGTCATGATTCATTTTCATAATGATGATTCCTTCTTCAAAAGGTCATGATTCGTTTTCATAATGATGCTTCCTTCTTCAAAAGTTTATACCTCAAATGCGTAGTTAGGTTTGAAGGAATCACTTCCATAATTTCCATATTGTATTTGTCTTTATCCATTCCTTCAAATAACCTGATACCAGATCCCAGGAATACAGGAGCTATATGGATGAAGAATTCATCTACAAGCCCTGCATTGAGGAATTGTTGGATCGTATTGGCTCCACCCTGGATCCGGATATCTTTTCCTTTGGCGGATAACTTTGCTTTTTCAAGTGCGCTTTCAATTCCATCATTGATGAAATAAAATGTTGTAGAACCCTCCTGTACCCACGGATCTCTTTTTTCGTGCGTTAAAACATAAACATCAGCTTTATAAAGATCATTAGGCCAGCTGACTTCCCCTTCTTCAAACATGCGCTTGCCCATAATAAAGGCACCTGTGCGTTCAATTGTTTCGCGGATATATTTTCCATCAGGTCCATCTTCATTTCCTCCTTCAAACCCAAGGTAATTCCAGAACGCCTTCTGATTAAACATCCAGGAATGAATCTTTCCGGATATACCACCCATCGGGTTTTGAGGGCTCCTGTTATCTCCTGCGAAATAACCATCCAGGGAAATTGCACTGTCGAAAATTATCTTGCTCAATGTTTTGTTGTTTAATTGTTTGGATGACCTAATATTACTACTTAACCGCATAATGTATATACTACTAGAAAATATTTTATTAGTAGATCAAAAGCATCATTGAATTTACTCTATATTCATCCAATTTAAAAGAACAATTGCAACCGAAGGGTGAACTTCTTTTTCAAGCATGGTAGCAAATTGCTGATCAGATAAATTTTCCTGGTGATACTTTAATGCCTGCCACAATTTTTTCAATACTTCTTTTCCTCCCTGGTCGTATATATTCTTAGCTGCAACATGAAATTTACTCTGGTACCAACCATAATTTTTTGGTCCCATTCCCATCGTAGTATACAATTTTTCAAAATCTTCAAGGCTTGTGTATTGGTATTCTTCTGTGCCGGCTGCAACAACCATATTCGGAAAGGTTTCCAGAGCCGGAAGTAGCTCCGGACGTTTTTCCGCTATAAAAGTGTGCAGCATAATGTTTACAAACAGTTCTCCCATCCAAAGTCGATTCATTTTAAGACCCGCCTGTGATGTATAAGAATGACCCATTTCATGAATGGCAAGAAGGTCGAAAAAAGTTTTCATGCTGTAGGTTCCATCAGGTTTGCCATAGGCATTTTTAACCTTTGATGCCAGCGGAGAAGGCAATTTTTCAACAGGTGGTAAAAAGCTCCGCCAAAAATCATTGTCTTCCGATGCAATGGCTAACCGAACCTGGTCGATATTATGCGGGAAACCATAGACCTCCTGTAAGGGTTTAGCTGCTACATCTTTCCAATGCTGTGGTGCCAGAACATATAGTTCGATTTTGGGAGTGAAATTGATTTCATTCTTAAAAAATTTACCTGCCTGCTCCATTAACAGGGCAATTTCTTTGGCTCTTTCTTCATGGGCAGGACTATAGAAATAGGTTTGTGTGAATCCCCTTAATTTATTGAAGGGTGCAGCTGTTGAAGTAGTTTGTCCAAATGTTGAATCAAGGAAAATCAAAATGCTGAATGCAACCATCAGCATTGATTTTAGTAAGGAAATTTTCATGATTTTTTTCCAACAAATCTATATCAGGGCCATACCTTCAACATAGTAAAAAATAGACATTTAATATCGAAGGTCTTTTTGCATTCGTATGGGTGTGGAAAGTAATTGTTGTTCAATAACGGAAGGATTAACTCCGACAAATGTTTTGAAGTCGCGAATCATGTGCATTTGGTCAAAATATCCTGCTGCATATGCGATCTTTGTCCAGCTTAGGTTTGGAGAAACTTCATGCATGCGGTATGCATGTGAGAATTTTAAAATCCGTGCATACAACTTGGGATTCATTCCTATTCTTTCTCTGCACTTTCTTTCAAATTGTTTCAGGCTTTGACATGCTATAGAAGCAGTTTTTTCAATAGTTAAGGTGCCATTACTAATTAAAAGCATGTTAAGGGCCTGGTCGAAAGGAAGTTTTTCTTTCAAGGAAGAAATTTTATTTATAAGAAATTGCTCGACTAGAATTTTTCCTGTTTCCAGATCAGGAATATGCTGCAATTGTTGATTGATTTCTTTCATTTCAACACCGAAGAAGTCAACTGCATCAAAGCCGCCGTCCAGTAGTTCATGCATTGGAATTCCAAGTAAGCGGTACAATCCGCCTGGCAGGAAGTCAACACGAATTGCATGAAGTGCATTATGCACTTTAATGTTAACGCGTGAACTTTGTGGGCCTACAATCACCGATTCTGGTTGTTTTTCGAAATACTTACATTGTGTGTTTCCCATTGAAATCGGATGATTGCAATAAAACAATATTGATTGAAATGGAGTAGGAGGGTAAGGTGTAACCACCTGGCTGATCCCTTCCGGAAGCTCAATGCTGACCGTTGAGATGTTCAGTATAAATTCCTGCAACGCAGGATTAGGTATGTAGATTTTTACATGCAAACGGGGCTGGTTTCTGACTGGTTCACGATGAGTATATACCTCTATGAAAGTTAATCCAATTTTATTTATTGTTCGATACCTACCTTATTAGAATAAAAGATCCTTTCCTGACCTGCGTCTGTTCATTTTCAAATTGGTAAACGCATTTCCAAATGAATGTATTTTCGTCCTGCTTTAGTCCCTTATGTGTTCCATTCCAACCTTGAAATTTATCAGTTGTTTGAAAAATCTGTTGGCCCCAACGGTTGAAAATATAAAAATTGTATTGCTTTACATTTCCTAATAAAACTGGTTTAATTAAATCGTTTTTTCCATCATTATCTGGAGTAAAAGCATTAGGCATAAAAAACCCCTGCAAACAATCTTTTGGTAAAACCATGATTGTGTCGGAACCAGTACAACCTTCATTGTTCAATACGGTTAGCCAATATTTTCCGGGTTTTGTTATATCTAAATTTGGTTTATTTGAACCTGTGTTCCACAAATAGTTTTGAAAAATTCCCGTCGTCTTTAATGTCAAATTTCCATATGTACAGATAAGTGTATCTCGGGGTAAAAATTTTTTTGGTGATGGTAATACTGTATTAATATTTGTAAACCCTGTTCCTTTGCAGCCGTTCATATCCGTCACAGTTACTGAATATTGCCCCAAACTATTTATTTCTATTGATCTGTCTATGGATCCCGTGCTCCATAAGTAAGAAGAAAATCTTCCGGCATCCAGAAGCCGGACTCCGCCTTCACATATCGAATTAGCTTTGTCAAGAGCTATTATAGGTAAAGTATTTATTTTAATGCTAAGAGGATTACTTGTTGCTTGTACGGGAACGGTACATTCAGCGTTCGATTGAATTGTGCATGTGACGATATCATTATTATTTAAGCTGTTGTCTGTATAAGTATTACTGTTGGGTCCAATTGGAATGCCATTTTTTTCCCACTGATATATTGGATTGTTTCCTGCATTGACTGGAGTTGCTATAAATATTACTGCATCATTTTGGCAAACTGAATTTGCCGATGAAGTTATAGTAACTGTGGGTGAAACTAATTCAGTTACGGACATATCAATGGGAGAACTAATCGCAGTGGGAGTAGTTAGACATTCAAAGGAAGAGGTAACAGAACAAGTTATTTTATCACCGTCCTTTAAGGAATTATCAATATAGGTTGAGGAATTAATAAGAAGATTTATACCATTTTTAAACCATGCAAAAACAGGAGCAGTACCTCCATTTGTAACAGAGGATGTAAAGGTGACTGGTGTTCCAAAACATATGTTATTCGCAGAGGCTGAAATTTTTACCGATGGAACAACAGGGGTTGTAACGGTTGTGATGATTGAATTACTTAAAGCAGTATTATTACTTATACAAGCATCATCAGTGGTAAGTATACAGCTAATAATATCGCCATTTAATAAGGATTTATCCGTGTACGTATTAGTATTTGCTCCAACATCGGTTCCATTCTTTTTCCATTGAAAATTTTGTAAATCGATGCCCTCTGTTACAGTGGCGGTAAATAAAACCGCTGATCCTAAACAAATATTTGTGGAAGATGTGAAAATGTTTATTGAAGGGGTTATCAAAGTTTTTACCCGTACTAATGCAGTAGTAGAAACTCTATCACCACATTCATTTGAAACTACACACCTGTATTGATAGTTATTCATGATAGTAGTTGGTCCATGTACAACCAATGTATTTGTAGAAGAACCTGAATAACCTGAATTGTCGGAAAGATTGCTCCAGTTTGAACCGGTATTGATTTGCCATCGATAACCCTTTTCATTTTTCGCGCTAATGGTAAGAACTGCATCACCTTCATTACATAATTCAACGGTCGAAGGTTGTTGAAGTATTGATGCAGGTAAACATGTGGATACTTTTTTTATTACATGGAAAAAATCCCGGACGGAAATATAGAGGTTTCCTGCAAGGTCTACACATAGTCCGGAAATCTCTGCAAGTTCTGCAGAGGTAGCCAACCCTCCATCTCCGGAATTTCCCTGTATTCCGTTTCCTGCATAAGTAGTAATTATTCCGTCTGTTGCAACTTTTCTGACAACATATGATCCTGGATCACCGATGTATAAATTGTCTTCTTTATCCAATTCAATTGTCCAGGGATATAGTAAATCAGCTGCAGTTGCTGGTCCTCCGTCACCACTATAACCAGGATTGCCAGAACCAGCATAGGTTGTGATAATACCGTTTTTGTCAACTTTCCTGATCCGGTGATTCCCATTGTCAGGAATATACATATTGCCGCCGCTGTCAAAAACCACGGAAAACACTGATCCTATTTGTGCGGAAATCGCCGGGCCACCGTCACCGCTAAATCCTGCAGTACCATTTCCAACAACTGTAGATACTATGCCCAGTGTATTTACTTTTCGAATAACATAATTCCCATTATCACCTATAAACATATTTCCCTCAGCATCAAATGATATTCCCGTAATTGATCTGAACTGGGCTGATATCAAAGGTCCTCCGTCTCCGGAATATCCTGGAGGCAATTTTCCCGCGATGGTTGTGATTACACCGGTGGTATTATCAACCTTTCGGATAACATCTCCATTCTGATCAATAATGTAAAGATTACCCTGTTTATCCAATCCCATCCAGCTTGGATGATACAATTGTGCAGAAGTAGCCAGGCCTCCGTCTCCAGAGTACCCTAATATTCCATTACCTGCAAAATTTGAAATGATGCCTGCGGAATTCACCATTCTTACAACATTGTTATCGTGGTTTGCAATGAAAATATTTCCGGAATTATCCGCGACAATGCCTATTGGCCATGCTAACTGTGCAGACGTTGCAGTGGCTCCATTTCCTGAGTATCCATATGTGCCATTGCCTGCGTAGGTGGTAATAATTTGTCCATGAATTAGGAAACTGATAAAGAGCAGTGGAATAAATAAAGTGACTTCATCAGGTTACTTGATTATGCCTTTAATGTTGAAAGATTTTTGTTTTAAATATTGAATTGAAATTATTCTTTGATTTTATGAATGTCTTTTGCTATTTCGTTCAGGTTATAATCAAATTGATTCATTATCTGCGTCGTAACCATTCTCGCTCCCTCCTTAAATAAAAATTAATTTTTTAGCTTTCCTCAATATTTATCTCTTTAATAAATGCATCCATAAAATTTGCTAAGGCTAAAATAGTATGCTCATCATTCAAATTTCCTTCCTTATCAAATTTTCCTTTAATTCCCTGGATTAGTAATGTTGTTTCATTATTGAATGTAGCCATTACTGTTTTCGTAATTAGCTGCAATTCTTCATGTCCTTTTTGACCATTAGCTGATGCAGTTATTAGGCCGGTTGGCTTTCCTGAAAATATATTGGTTGATACGCACCATTCAAGTGCATTCTTTAATCCGCTGGGAATGCTAAAGATATATTCAGGTGTACATATGATTAGTCCATCAGCATTTTCAATACTTTTTCGGAATTCAATAATGTTATCAGGAGTATTATTTATTGAAAGGTCGGGATCGAAGTGAGGAAGTGTTTTTAAATCCCTGAATACTATGAATTGTACCTTTTCTTTGTTAGCCTTAATAATATACTCTATGAGCTTTTCATTGGCGGATGTTTTACCCGCACTTCCGATGATTATAAAAACATCTTTCTTTTTACCGCTCATTTTTTGGATGGTGAAATATTATTGATATAATTTATTCGCTTCTTTGTTCTTTAAAAATATCTTCTAATGTGCTCTTGTATTTTGTGTATTTGTAAAGTTTTTTTTCTTTTAAGATTGAACCAAGCAGCAAATCATTTTTTTTCTTTTCACTGGCGCCTTCTTTTATCAGGCATATATAATGAAACAATAGGGTTTCGTAATACTTGTTTAGGTAATGACTTTTATAACTCTGTATTGCTTCGTTTTTAAATATTTTCATTTGAAAATCTTCAAAATAAAAGTCTGTGTTTTGGTAGTACGGTTGTCCATTGAATTTTGGATATTTCTTGATGTGTTCTAATGCTTTTTGGGTATTAGGTGGTTTTGCTACATTCATGTATCCCCAGATTACACTATTACAATCCTTCATACAGCGAAGGAAAAATATTGCTTTTTCAGTTTCGTCCCTGAAATTGTAATCCTTTAGTTTAAAATCAACTTTTGACAAATCAAATGGTTGATTTTTGTTGCCTATTGCCGTAAATAACATTCCGTAATAGTTATCCACCAGTTCATAGGTTGGTATAGAAGATTTGCTCAGACTATCTATCAGATTATTATTATCTAATTGATTTTCTTCCCGGAGGTTTAGATTGATGGCGCGGAAAATGTATAATTGTTTTAGTGTATTGTCATCCGGTCTTGATAAATACTGCTTAGATAGCAGTTTGTTTTTGGTAGTGATAGTTTGTACAATAAACGATGTGGCAGTGTTTAAATCTTCCTGAATTCCATTATTGATTTCTTTAAAAACCTGTTTATTAGGTTCGTTTCGGAACATGAAATCCTTGTAAACTTTGCCTAGTTCAATAAGTTTTTGATTGTTATTTGTTTGTCCGAAGGTTAGATTCGCCAACAAAATTGCGAGGAGGGCTAATAGGGTATTTCTCATTTTATTTATCCCGGTGGAAGTCTGTTCTATCCGACTTTGCCGAATTTTTTTACCCAGCCAATGTACGAAAGGTCAATTGAATTGCAAATGCATGAACCTTTTATTTATTGATATAATTTAACGGTTCTAAAAACGATAGATTTTATCAATTCCAGTTATCAATCTTTATATCTTTAGGGGATGGTTTTCCTTTTCCTGTTTCAACAAGTTCTTTTAGACTTAATAAAAAGACAGCCCATTTCATGCTGCAATGGGATGTGAATTCAACTGCTTCTTTCCAGTTATTGTGTCCAAACAAAAGAATGGTTAGGTTGTCTTCCTGCTTCAGATCAAAAGTTGCGTTTGTACCAATCCATTCAGATGGTCCTTCCACAAATTTCCATTCAACTTTTTTGTTAGGTTCCAATGCAACTACTTCCATGTTCATTCTGCCAAGTTCTTTTCCCTCGGTTGAATAAAACTGCACAATAATGTTATTTCCCATCCCGGAAATTCCTGAAGTGTTTTTTGTCCACCAACCCGCAATTCCGTTGATAGTGCTCACTGCCTGGTATACCTTTTCAATAGTTGCATTGATTCCGATCCTGTGAATGATGTTAACCATTTGACAATTGATTTATATTGGTCAGGTAAATTGTAATTATTTTTTAAGATAAATCAATTGACATAAAAATGCATGATAGACTTTCTGAATCAGGAAAAAAGCCCGTCTTTACAACGGGGTAATAAACCATTTTTGTTTTTTTACGGGATCCCACTTCCATGTTTCATGTCTTGGGCTTGGAGGTTGAACGTCCACTCTTTCTGTAATCAGGTGCAAGCCTGGCTTCAAAGCCGATTCGATATAAAATGCTCCATCTCCTGCATCATGCAATATAAACCGGGCACTGTCAGAAGATTTGTTGGTTGTTACGCCCAGATGATGGCGATCAGTAAAATTACCTCCAATATTTTCACTGTTCCCCAATTTAAGAAGGGAGCCTGTACCTCCATTTTTCGTGATGGTCCATCGGTTGGTACCTACAGATTCCAATACGGCCAGATCGCGTGGTGCTTTTACAAAACCACCTATTCGTGCATTTGGCGAAAGATCCGTAATGTCACCTATGCTTCTTAATGAAGACGAAAATCTAAAACAAAGGGAATCGGTTTCACCAAGCCCGTTGACGCCAAAGGTTGCAAGCAAACCGGTATTGTATCGGATGGACGGGGTGGTAGATACCTGCTTGTCGTCCTTGCTGCACATGCCACACATACTGGTAAGGCCAAATACAATTAATGCTGCTGTTGAAATGCGCATGATCTCTGTTTTTTAGTTTGAATTTATTGTTTGATCAGACTTCCGTTCCACACCGGAACAGCACCTTGAAAAATCTGAATATTATACATTCCTTTTGCAAGCGGGGCTATATCAAATCCCTGAGTAGAAGAAGTGTACTGCCACATTTTTACTACCTGACCGTTTTCGTTTGATAGTACAACCCGCTGATCCGACTTCAAACCTTTTATCCAAAGGGTATTTTTAACCGGATTTGGATAAATCACATATTCGGTATTGCCGCAGTTGTTTCGCAGTAGGATTATCGGACTTGTTTTAAAACTGCCATCCCTGTTCACCATTCTTAATCTGAACCAGTGTGTACCCTGTTCAATTCCAACAGTAAAACCATACTTCTGCAATGTTGCGGAATTACCTTTTGCTGTTACTTCACCTGCTTTTTTAAACAGCACTCCATCCCGGCTATGCTCTATTTCAAAATGACTGCTGGATTGTTCGGAGATTGTATTCCAGGTCAGCCGGGCAGTGCAATTGATGATGCTACCGTTCCAGTCAGCAAGTCGCACCGGAAGTGCGGTATTCGCTGTGCTTAAGGTCCACCGGGAAAAGGAAGCAATGTTGTTTTTTTCTACCCAGTTTGCTGCGAGATCTCTTGCAGTAAACATTTCATTTGACCATTGTGAGTTGGTTGTACTGCGCCATAAAACAATACTGTTTTCCGGTAATGTATTCAGTTCTGGTTCCAGGTAACTGAAGCGTAATGTTGCATTGAGGTTTGTATTGTTGGCAGGAGAAATATCATAGTAACGAAGAACAGAACTTGTTATTCCATTACCAGGTTCCTGAGATTGGTGGCCACGTTTAATTGTAACCGTGCCGAGGTTTTGCGTTGAAGTTATAAATGCACCCAGGTTTCCGGGGTTTGCGGATATTGGCGCGTTTAATTCTGTAGTCGACCAAACCTGTCCGATACCTGAAGTAGTAATTCTGCTGGTTTCACTTTCTGATTCCAGCATTCCGGAATTTCCAAGATCAAGAATGTATTCGGTCAGATTAATGTTTGAAGAAGTAAAAATAACTTTGCCGTTTACCTCAATATTTTGCTGGAGGTTTAAAAATGCGCCGCCTGATTTTGCAATTTCCAATTCCTTAATCTGAACCGACCGATTCCCGCTGATACTATTAGTAGCGTTGCCGGTAAAAACAAAACGACCGGATGGATTGATACAGTCTCCATTGTTTATCAGGTTTGTGTTTGAAAAAATCAATCGAATGTTGCCTTCTGTTTTAAGATGAGCGCCGGATGTGATTGTCAATTGTGTTGATGCAGAAAAACTGCAAAGCAACATAAGGACAGTCAGAATTTTGTTATTCAATTTCATAAACTTAGTTGGCTTTGTAAATGACAATTGAAAATCCCACGGGTCCTACAGAATCATTATCTGAATCTAAAAAGTTAATGGCTATACGTTCTCCATTAGGTGTCCAGGATGGAATGAGCCGGGCATTTCGACAAGTGATGGCCACAGATGCAGTGGAAATATCCACACCGTTGACGCCAACATAACAGGTGGTTCCGCCCCATGAAACGGTTACTGCAGCGGTTCCACTGATTTTCGCTCCATTTGAGTTGCATGTTGCAAAGCCTACGGGCAAAAGGTTTTCGCCACCGTTATTTAAAAGTTTTCCTGATTGTACAGTAGTCCTGTTTGTAGCATCATCAACCATCAGGCCATCACCCACATACACCCTGTTACCAGGAGCATCTATTTTTATATTTTCACCTATCAATTGCAGGTAAGCATGATTTACTCCGCCTGTGTTGAAATAAAGTGTGGGATTCGCATCGGCTAATAAAGTTAAACGTCCACTTTGGGAGAACTGGAAACGGTTGGCTCCATTCATCCGCACAAAAACGTTTCCGGTACTGTTCCCACTATTGGTGCCCAGCCGCAGGTCATTCCCCGAACGTTGAATGAATGCTTTTTCAACATCGTCCTCATCAAACTGAATGTTATAATTCGGAACGAAATCTCCACCAGGTTTAAAATGTGCAGCATCAGTTCCATTGACACGGAAAATTATTTTCCCTGATGAATTGCCGCTTACTGTTCCCATACGGAAATCATTAAAGCCAAAACCACCGCTTAACTGCAGAAACGCGCGGGGTGTAAAATTGTCGGTAGTCAGGTTGATATCAGACCTTGTTTTAAAGGTGCCATCAGGTTCAAACAAGGCTTTAGCTCCACCACCCAATTCAAATTTTAAACGGTTTGCGCCGTTGCCTAATCCGGTACCAATTGTAAAGTCTCCACCAGATCCGAATATCCTGCCCGAGCCATAATTAACGCCATTTTGCATACTATAAAAATCGATCATAGGCACACTGGCTTCCAATCGCATACTGAGTACGGTATTGGAATTGTTTTTAATATGCACCATTGCGGAAGGATTTTCTTCACCAACCCCGATTCGGGTAGTAAGACTGTACTGCTTTTCATCGTCAACCTTTTTCCAGTTTTCAACAGGAATTTCTTCCGATTTGGCAAGCAGTTTCCACGAATCGTATTCATACACATAAAAACCTCTTGGATTTAGCGAACTGTTTGTGTATTGAAATACCATCAGTCCGGGAGCTGGCGAAGCAATGGCCAGACGCTGCGTAGCGCTCAACCTCGGAATTAGCAGACCCCGGGTTGTACTTTTTAAATCTAAAATTGCACTGGGATCGGGCAAACTTCCATCTGTATTAATGGCGATGCCATTCTGTGCAAAGGGTAACAATGCATTGAGAATTACAAAAAGAAAAAGGTAAATTTTTTTCATTTCCGGTTAATGGTTATGAGTTTGCAAATGAAAAAAGTGGTATCCAGGAAAGATTTTGGCGTGTTTACATTGGAAACGGATAGAAAGGAGCAGAATGATGCTGTATCAAAATTCTTTCAGGAATCTGAGCAGTGCAATAGCGAAATGGGGTGAGAAGGTGTAATTAAACCAGGCGTTCTCTTATAGCTTTGGAAACGGCTTCCGGCCCGGAGTGAACCTGGAGTTTGGTGTAAATGTTCTTTATGTGTGTCTTGATTGTATCGGTGGCTACATACTGTGCTTCCGCAATCATTTTATAACTCTTACCGGATACAAGGTGCTGTAAAACTTCTTTTTCTTTATCTGTAAGATTGTATTCTCCTTTGGAAGGAACCTGTAAGTTTTGCTGGAACAACTGAATAACTTTTCGTGCAATGCCCGGCGTCATAGGAGAGCCTCCGGAATGCACATTCTTTAATGCTTCAATGTATTCGGAGGGTGAAGTACTTTTTAATATATAGCCTGTGGCGCCTGCACAAATGGCTTCAAAAATATAATCATCATCGAAAAATACTGTTTGAATCAAAACCTGGACGTTGGGAAATTTTGTCTTGATTATTTTAGTTGCTTCAATTCCATTCATACCGGGCATTTCAATATCCATCAGCACTACGTCACATTCTGATGATTGAATATGCGCTTCCAGCTGATTGCAGTCGGGCCATGCACCTGTACAACTAAACCCTTCAGTTCCGCCTACCAGAATTTGAAGGCTTTCCCTTAGATGTTTGTTGTCTTCAAAAATGGCCACTTTAATCATTATACTAATTGGAATTATACAAGGTCGTAAAAATATCGCCAGTCTTAACTAACGAAATAGGGTGATAATTATACAGGGAATTGCAACCGCAATTCGGTACCCTGTTCTTCCGATGAATTAATTTTTAAATCTCCTTTCAAATCTTTTGCGCGCATCTTCATGTTTTGCAAACCATTTCCATTCATTACAATAGTCTCATTAAACCCTTTTCCAAAATCCCTGATAAGCATGAGTAATGCCGGTCCATCTGATTTGATTACAACTTCCAGTTTTTGAGTGTCTGAGTATTTCACGGCGTTGTTGACAGCTTCTTTGAAAATGAGATAAAAATTTTTGCGCTGATGCATGTCTAATTTTAAATCTTCCAGTTCACCTGCCTCGAGTATGCACTCAATGTTCTGAGCTGTGCAGATCTCGTACAAATAACGCTCCATTCGCTGCACCAGCATTTTTGCTTCATGCTCGCCTGGCTTTATCATCCAGACAATGTCGTTCATCTTTTCCATCGTCTCCTGTGCATTATCACTTACTTTTTTTATTATATCTCCGGATTGAGTTGTGCCGATTTGCTGAGCTGCCATTCGGCTTAATAAATGAATACTGCTGAGTGAACTACCTACTTCATCGTGCAGGTCTGCAGCTATCTGGTTACGCAATTGCAGCTCTTTCATACGCTGCTGCAGGCGATAGCGTGCAACCAGTAACCAGATTGCTCCTAATGCCATTGCCGCAAGTACAAAAGCGCTGATGATAAGATATCGTTGCTGTGTTAATTGTTGCCTGCTTAACAGACTGTCTTTTTTCAATAAAGCAATTTCCTTTTCCTTTTTTTCAACGGTATACTGCTCCTCCATTTTTTTGAGAAGAAGGCTCAGATCATTATTCACGACACTGTCGTTGACAGCATGAAATTTCTGAGTGTACAGTAAGGCTTTCTCAAAATTGTTATTAGCTGCATAATAACCGGCCATTGATTTATATCCCAGTGCCCGTTGCATCATATTGCCGGAACCTTCTATTGTTTGCAGGTTGGAAGCCAGTTTCTTTTCTTCTGCAGAAGATGAAGGCTGTGATCTTAATGCCAGCAGGTTTACTTCAATGGAAGCAACGGCACTACTGTCCTGTAATTGTCGTGCAATTAATTTTGCTTCTTCCAGGTATCTTACTGCATTCAATGAATCTCCTTTAGCCACATACAGCTTCCCGATATTCTGATTGATTGTTCCGCGTTCTTTTACTAGGTCAAATTCATCTGCGATCGCTAATGCATTATTGAATTGAACCAGGGCTTTATTATATTCTTTTTTTACAACGTAGATCTGTCCAAGTGATAGATATGCTGTACCTAATCCTCTTTTATCTTTTAAAGCCTGTTTTAATTTTAAAGATTTTTGAATGTATTCCAGGCCTTCTTTGTGCTGCTTCAGTTCTATAAATGCATTTCCTATACTCTGGTAGCAAAAGGATATTCCTTTCTCATTATTTGTTTCTTCAAAATTACGCAATGCTTTAAAATGATACTGAAGTGCCTGTTTGAATTTGCCCGCACTCATATAGGCATTTCCGAGGTTCAGTGCCTGTCCGGCAATGGCCACTTTGTTTCCCAATGTTTCCGCTAATGATAATGATTTAACCAGAAAAGTGATCGCTGTATTAATGTCCCCGGACTTTTTGTAGTACAATCCTGCTGCAGCGTAATAATTTCCCTGGATGCCAATTTTGTCGGCACTGACCGTTGTGTTGGCCATGTTTTTTAGTAAATCAAGATAATGTAGTGCACTATCCAATTGGCCGTTGTTGTGGTGTAAGCTTGCCAGTTGAGAATAACATCCACTTAGGGATCTTTCAATGCCCAGGGTTTTCGCAAGCGATGCACCATCGTGTAAATAAACTTTCGCTTTTGCAGCATCAATACGTACCAGCTCTAAGGCGGATGCAATGGTTGCTTTCATTTGTGCTTCATCCCTGTTTCCGGCAGCGATAATTTTGGACAAACTATCGAGATAAGGTGTTTGTGCAAGGCCTGATAAAGAAATCAGAATACAGCCCAGCAACGCTGCAGAACGAAACATAAGCTAAGGAGTTGGTTTGATTCCTAAGTTACATATTATAAAATCTTGTTGGAAGAAAGATTCTGCTCACATGTACCTTATATCCTCCCTTCGATTGCTGCGGATGCAATCATTAAAACTATGGAGAAGAAAATAAAAAAAGCTCTGAAGATTCAGAGCTTTTTAATCTGTGCCCAGGACTGGATTCGAACCAGCACGCCGTTGCCAGCACCACCACCTCAAAGTGGCTTGTCTACCAATTTCAACACCTGGGCGACCTTAGAGAGATCAGCAAATGCAACCACCAATCTCCCCGAATGGGATGCAAAAATAGGGGATTTCAATTGTTGAAAAATTCTAAGGGTAAAAAAAATTTAGACGGGGAAGATTTGCCAGGGAAACCGATTTGTTTATTTGAAGGTTTCCAAAAGGATATTTCTATCCAGACAATAACGAATTCAAACCTAAACAGGTAAAATAATCCTGAAGGTGGTTCCCTTTCCCGGTTCCGACTGCTTCACAAAAATGGATCCGTTATGATATTGCTCAATGATCCTTTTCGACAGACTCAAACCCAGTCCCCATCCTCTTTTCTTCGTGGTAAAACCCGGATTGAAAACTTTATGAAGATCTGTTCTCGAAATTCCTTTACCTGAATCCGTCACATCAATATTGATCCGGTTCACATTTCGGTTGACCATCACTGTTATATTTCCCTTGCCTTCCATCGCATCCAGAGCATTCTTTAGCAGGTTCTCAATTACCCAGTCGAACAGGGGAGGAGAGATCCTGGCAATAATTCCGGGTTCGCTTGATTGCATATTAATGGAGATCTTGCCCGGCGCACGTTTCCGGATATAATCCACCATTTGTTGCACCTGCAATACAATGTCCTGGTCTTCTAATTTCGGAGTGCTTCCTATCTTTCCAAACCTGTCGGATACCAGCTTTAATCTGGCAATGTCTTTTTCGATTTCCGATACGATTTTATCCTGCTCACCTGATTCTTTCAGCATCTCCACCCATCCCTGCAATGAGCTGATGGGAGTTCCCAACTGGTGTGCCGTTTCCTTTGCCATCCCTGCCCAGACCTGGTTCTGAGTGGATTTGTAATTCGTGTTGAGTGCAATAATTGTGATGGCAATAAAAAGTGTTACGATAAATAGTTGTACGAGTGGGTAATACTCCACCTGTTTCAGTAAAGTTGAACTCCCGTAATAATAGGAATTCCGTTGGGTGCTGTCATAAGGGTTATACCATTCTACCGGCGGATTGCTGGATTTAAATTCTTCAAGCTTCTGTTTCACATATTCAGGATTCTCTGCAACACTGGCGGAATCAAGGTTCCTGTGATCTATGATCTGTCCCTTTTCATCCGTTTGAATAATGGGGATCGACTGGTTGCTGGCAATGATAATACTAACCAATGTATTACTGATGCCGGTGGTATCGTTTATGAAAAGATTTCCTGCCTCGATCCATTGTTCCACTTTTTGTCGCTCTTCATTTGCAATCTTGCGCGCAATGAATTGAGAATACAAAATCGTTCCGCTGATGATCAAAATAGCGATGAGTGCCAGTCCTGTTCTCCAGTTAAATAGGGGTCTGATCATTCAACTAATGTATAAAAACCTTTCCTTTGCATCCATTATTTTTCAAACTTAACAGTATTGAATCCTTCTGTAGCGATCGTTATTTTAAACTGGAACGGAAGAAAGTACCTGGAGCAATTTCTTCCTTCGGTGATGGCTACAACCTATCCCGGTGCCAGGGTCGTGCTCGCAGATAATGCATCTACAGATGATTCAGTTGAGTTTGTAAAAACCCGCTATCCACAGGTTCAGATCATTATCAATAAAGAAAATTATGGATTTGCGAGGGGATACAATGAGGCACTTCAGCATCTTGATGATCCTTATGTAGTGTTACTGAATTCTGATGTTGAAGTACAGCCAGGTTGGGTAGAACCGATAATAGATTTGATGGAATCTGATCCGCTGATAGGTGCCTGTCAGCCTAAAATTCTTCAATACAATAATCGCCGGTTATTTGAATATGCAGGTGCTGCGGGAGGATTTCTGGACCGGCTCGGCTATCCTTTTGCGAGGGGAAGAATCTTTGATTATTGTGAAGAGGATAGGGGACAGTACGATACAAATGTGCCGGTTTTCTGGGCGAGTGGTGCTGCAATGTTTGTGCGGTTGGATGCCTATAAAAAACTGGGAGGACTTGATGAATATTTTTTCGCCCACCAGGAGGAAATCGATTTGTGCTGGAGGATGCAATTGGAGGGGTATAAGATCTATTGTTGTCCTGCTGCAGTTGTTTACCATGTTGGAGGAGGAACGCTTCCGAAGGGAAACGCCAGGAAAGTATTTTTAAATTTCAGGAATAACCTGATCATGATGTGGAAGAACCTTCCGCTGGGAAAAGCAATTCTAAAAGTTGGGATGAGGTTTATTCTGGATGCGATCTCAGCTTTTAAATCGTTGTTTGCGGGTGAAGTAACTTATTTTTTTGCGGTGGCAGAGGCGCATGTTGCGTTTTTTTACTGGTTGTTTTTTGAAAAATCAGGGAAGCAGCAGATTAAGAACAGGAGGTTGTCGGGATGGTGGAATGGAAGTATTGTCTGGAGCCATTTTATATTGAGAAAGAATAAGTTTGAAGAAATTATTGTCAGAAAAATTGGATGAATAGGTTCAACCGTTATTTTTGCACTGCAATAACATTTTGATAATGGACCAGATACAGGAAAAAGATTATCGTGAAAAGGATTTTACTCACAATTGGGTGAACAGTTCTGCCTTTCTTTTTTATCTCCAAATATTTTGTATTGTTGCCTTTACACTTGGAGGATGTTATAGTTTGTACAAGAACACATACAAAGGAAAACCTGAGGTAAATGTACCGGAGAACACTTTGTATACTCCTAAGTACAAATAAAAATTGAAAAAAATTTGGTGGGATAAATGAGACTCATATCTTTGCAATCCCAATCGAAAAAAGAGTAGATTGAAAGTTCTTTAAAAGCGGAAGTAGCTCATTTGGTAGAGCACGACCTTGCCAAGGTCGGGGTGGCCGGTTCGAGCCCGGTCTTCCGCTCAGAATCCATCCTGTGTTAGCTGGATGGATTTTTTTTTGATACCCAGGTGGCGGAACTGGTAGACGCGCAGGACTTAAAATCCTGTTTGCCGAAAGGTAAGTACGGGTTCGATTCCCGTCTTGGGTACAAAAACATTAACCCTCTCATTTGAGAGGGTTTTTTGTTTTAGGAATATCCAGATAAAAGATACTTTGCATTTACCAACCTAACCGTTTTATAATTCCAACTTTTTCCAATGAAATTTGCTTTTAGTTTAATTGCTTGTTTTGTAATTTTCGCTGTAAAAGCTCAAACTTCCGGAAAATTTTCACTTGAAATAAATTATGGTTTGAATGCCAATTTCTTTGTCGGTTCTTATAATGAAGTTGGAGGGCCTCAGAATAAAACATACTTATATAACAAGGATTTACTCGGAACAGTCAGTGGTATTGAATTAAATTATCATCTTAATAATCATTCTTCAGTTTTTGCTGCTTACTCAAGAACCATAAATAAAGGAGAGAAAAATTTTTCAGGAAGTATTAACGGTGTTGATGTTTTCATCGAAGATTTTAATATCAGGCATCATAATGATTTTTACCAGGTAGGTTATGAGCGAACTTTTAAGAAAACCCTTCCGTTCCTGACATATCATTTTGGCCTGGTCTACGCAAGAATGCAGCAACAGGAAATTGGCATTGAAAATTTTGCCAACCAAATTAATAAATGAAAGGAACTTTAAAAACTCAAATTTGGAAGAAGGGGGAGTTTTTGCGGGAGTTCATTTTCAAAAGAAAGTTGATACAAAATTTGAACTGGGACTTAAACTCAGAGCTTATTATCTTATTTCTGTTTCAACCTTTGAAGCATTGACCCTTACACCAACATTGACTTATAATTTTTAGATTTTATAGTGCTGGTTTCAATCTTTTAGAATTGTTTTACTGGTATAAATCAAATATGCAGTAATATCCTTACTGTTATTAAATATTCAAATAGTGTATATTTATAGTACAATACATCACCATATGCCGCCTTTTCAGCCTGAAATGGCTATAAAATTGAATTGATATTTTTCTGAATTTCTTGGGATCTTCAGTGACCTCTCATTTTTGTATCTGCCTAAACGTTATGCATTTCTAGCACGCTTGAGTCTGTTGTTTAAAATTTGATTCTTACCATAGTCCAAGTTATTATGCAAGAAGTACAGCGTATTGGACCAATAAATTGAAAATGACAGAAATTAAAGAAGACTTCAACAGCTACTTTTATCAGCAGGCAATCAAACTGGCTAAAATTGGAAGCTGGGTATTTAATGTGAATGAAGAAAAAATTTACTGGTCCAAAATAGTACATCAACTTCACGAAACAAATCCTAAAACTTTTATACCTGGTTTAGATAATACTCTTACTTTTTATAGAGAAGATTTTCAATCTATGGTCAAAGAAGTTTTTGAAAATTGTATTGCAACGGGTGCTGAATTTGACTTTGAAGCGGTTATTATCACTAAGAAAAAAAAGGAACGTTGGGTACGGGTTATTGGAAATGCAGAAACGATTGATGGAAAATGTAAACGCATATATGGCAGTTTTCAGGATATTGATGCTTTCAAGTTATTGGAACTTAAGATCCGCGAAATTCTGGGTAGTATATCAGATGCTTTTTATGCGGTTGATAAAAACTGGAGGTTTACTTATTTCAACAAAGAAGCCGAGAATTTACTTCTAAAAAGTGCTGATGATGTATTAGGCAAGAATATCTGGGAATTATTTCCAACAAGCGTAGATACCCCTATTCGGAAAATTTATTATAGAGTTGCCCGCACAAAGAAAAAGGAGTCCTTTGAATATCATTTTCCGGGAGACGGAAGGTGGTATGAGATCAATGCTTACCCATCACAGGGTGGAATATCCGCCTACTTCAAAAATATTGACGAACGTAAACTAGCTGCTGAAAAAATAGAAAAAGCACACCAGGAGAAAATTAATATTCTGGAAAGTATTGGCGATGCTTTTTTTAATGTGAACAACGATTGGATTGTAACGTATTGGAATAAAGAAACCGAAAAACTATTAGGAAGGAAAAGAGAAACCATCTTAGGAAAAAACCTTTGGGCTGAGTATCCTGACGTCGTTGAAACTGGATTTTATAGCAAATATTACAAAGCAATGGAATCTCAGGAAAACCTGACCTTCGAAGAGTTTTACCCTGCATTGAATATGTGGATCGATGTTGCTGTATATCCCTCGCAAACCGGACTCTCAGTTTACTTTAAGGATATAACGCAGAGAAAAGAAACTGAAATACACCTGCTTCAATCCAATGATCGTTTTGAAAAAATTACTGAAGCCACCAATGATGCCATCTGGGATTGGAATATTAAAGAAAATACACTGTATTGGGGTGCCGGTTTTAAAAAATTGTTTGGATACCAGGTTGAAAAAATTACCCCGACTTTAGAATCCTGGACCGATCACATTCATCCGGAGGATCGGGAATTTGTATTGCAAAGTATGTATGAAGTACTTAACAGTTCTAAACAATCTAATTGGATGGCTGAATATCGTTACCAAAAAAGTAATGGTACCTATGCAGATGTTACTGACAGGGGTATCGTAATCAGAAATGATGAAGGGGAACCAATAAGGATGGTGGGGGCGATGAACGATATTACAGAAAGAAAGTTTTTGGAAATTCAGCTCGAAAAAGAAAGGGTTGAAAAACAAATGGAGATAACTGATGCTGTGATTACTGCTGAAGAAAATGAACGGCAGGAAATTGGCCGTGAGTTGCACGATAATGTTAACCAGATATTGGCTACATCCCGCTTATACCTTTCAATGATAGAAAAGAGTGAAATCTCGGAAGCAAATTTTGGATACCTGGAACAAACAAACCAACTGATTTCATCTGCAATCAATGAAATCAGAAATTTGTCTCATTCCTTCATCTCTCCTTTTATGGAGGAAAAGACACTAAAGGATGCAATCCAAAATATAATATTCAACATCAAAAGTACCAGTGAAATAAAAATCAAATTGGAAATAGATGGGATGGATGAAAAAATGTGGTCGGAAAAACTTCGGCTAAATACCTATCGAATTATCCAGGAGCAATTTAATAATATTCTTAAATACGCAAAAGCTGACCTGGTAATAATAAAATTTGAACAGGATAATGAGAAACTGATATTGACTATAAAGGATAATGGTGTAGGTTTTGACATGACTAAAAAAATATTAGGCATAGGGTTAATGAATATAAAAACAAGAGCGTCCCTTTTTAACGGGAATGTTGAAATAAATTCTGCACCCGGTCAGGGCTTTGAATTAATTGTTTTGATGAAGCTGAAGTAATTATTTCCTTTATTCATATTTCCAACTTCTTGTTGTTTATATAAGATTAGATAGCTAACTTATTTACCTTAATAAGTTCATATGTCCATCGATAACATAATCGAGATCCTGGATAATGATGCGGATCATCTGTTGTCATTTAATAATCCAGTAATCAACAAAGATCAATTGCACCTTCCAGGGCCCGACTATATCGATAAAACATTTGCTTTGTCCAATAGAAATCCCCAGACATTGCGAAGCTTTGGTCAATTGTTCAATACAGGCAGGCTTTCAGGAACAGGATATTTATCTATACTTCCGGTTGATCAGGGCATTGAGCACAGTGCAGGTGCTTCCTTTGCTGCAAATCCAGCATATTTTGATCCTGAAAACATTATTAAGCTTGCAATTGAAGGAGGATGTAATGCCGTAGCTACAACTTTTGGAGGACTCGCATTGTTATCCAGGAAGTTTGCACACAAAATTCCAATGATTGTGAAGATCAATCATAACGAGCTACTTAGTTATCCAAATGAGTATGACCAGATCATGTTTGGATCAGTTAAGGATGCATGGAATCTGGGTGCCCTTTCAATAGGTGCTACGATTTATTTTGGATCAGAAGGATCACACCGCCAGATTATTGAGGTAGCGAAAGCATTTGAAGAAGCCCGTTCTTTAGGAATGATAACTATTCTTTGGTGTTACCTTAGAAACAATGCATTCAAAACAGACAAAGATTATCACCTTGCTGCTGATCTTACCGGTCAGGCTAATCATCTTGGCGTAACCCTACAGGCAGATATTATAAAACAAAAATTGCCTGAAACAAACGGTGGCTTCCAGGCATTAAATATGGGAAGCAGTTCTTATGGCAAACTGGATAAAAGAATGTATTCAGAATTATGTTCCGACCATCCGATTGATTTATGTCGCTACCAGGTGTTGAATGGTTACAATGGAAGGATTGGGCTCATCAATTCAGGTGGTGCTTCCGCAGGAGCTTCAGACATTAAAGATGCAGTTCGGACTGCCGTGATCAATAAGCGTGCTGGAGGAATGGGGCTAATCTCAGGAAGGAAAGCTTTTCAACGGCCAATGAAAGAAGGGGTACATTTGCTGAATAGCATTCAGGATGTTTATCTGGAGCAGGACATCACCGTTGCATAATTGTATTCATTCATCAATTTGAATGTCCCTGAATTTTACAATTAAAATTATTGTTTCCTTAATTTATTCTTCCCCATCTTTACCTTTCCTTCACTTCCAATCTTAAATGCTTTCTGCACTTCTCCCGGAAAATCCATTTCATTTTCTTCAATCTCGATATTCTCCGCAGCAATAGATGAAGCAATCTTTGAACTCATGTTGTTGCCAGTCATTCGGAGATTTTTGATATCGTTTTTGCCAGTGAGTAGAATCTGCGAGGAAGACTTCAACAATTGGTTATTAGTGATATTGACCTGATCAAATCCTTTACCATTCAGTCTTATAGCTGCAGCTCTTTTGTTGTTGGATTTTATCTGTATGGAGTTTCCTGTTATATCAAATTTCTTATACACTTCATGTCCGATAACCCTGATACCGGCATATAAAACAGAATCATTTTCATTACTGATATCAATATCATTCCCGGTGATCTCAGCATATCCATACCTCGAGTCAAAATATACGGCAGTTCCGAATTTTCCTTTGATCTCATTGTCCCTTACATAAATGTATCCTTTTGCAGATCCGCCTTTTGCTATGATCGCGTGATTCGATGAAACGGTTTTATTGATGATCCTGTTCTTCTCCACTTTCCCGCTATCACCACGAACATAAAATGCTACATCAGAAACATCCTTAACATAGTTTTCCATGAAGCAACTATTGCTCCCCCTGGCAAGGATCGTATAGTTCACATCCTTTCCAGGATGTACAATATTTTTAATCGTATTCTTTTTGAATTCAAATCCTCTTCCTCCACCTGAAGAATCCAGCCCTGCAAGCACGAGGTAATAAAGTTTCTTTCCTTCAAACATCAATCCTTCAAAATGATTTTTCTCAAAAGACAAATTCCTGTGATTGAACTTCAGGCTTACAGCAGCAGTTCCGGAATTGATAAACTCATTTTCCTTAAACCTGGAATTGCGCAGCATCAGGTTATAACTTTGCCCCTGCGAAAAGAATGCTGCCATATTATCTTCAAACCTGCAGTCTTTTACATCAATCGTTATATCCCCTTTTGGTTCCTTATTCTTTGGGTAATAAAAAACAGAAGTTGTAAAATTTCTGAAGATTATTTTTTCAAGCTTAATATCTCCGGATCCAAAAATATAAGCGCCATTCCTGATCACCAGGTCGCCCTTTTTCTTTGATTCAATGGAAATATTTCCGGGAACCACGATGCGAATTCCATTCAGGTTGAATGTTCCTTTCCCGGTTAGTGTAAGTCCTTTGGAAGATGCTTCTTTCAAAGCATTGGCAAACTGTAATGATTCATCAGAATTATCCCCCTTCAATCCATATTTGTTCAGATCAAGATATTGTGAAAATAAATTGCCTGCGAAAAACATTAATATGGACAGGGTGAAAATTCTTCTCATCATAAATTATGAACCGGGACGGGTTGAATAATTATATTCAATACTTCCCAGTTGCTGTTTTCTTTTGTTAAATACAATCTCTTTTGTTCTGAGGCCTTTATCATTGTACTGGTAAATCCAGCGCTGGTAATCATCTGAACCTTCCGGAATGATCATCAGTGATTTTATTCTCGATGCATCATCATAATCCATCACAAAATCGGGAAGCAGCCGGGATGCTTTTTTGCTGTATCGTACAACATCTGTCAGCCTGTTCTGATCATCATAATAATAAAACACGGTAGGCAAGGCATTCTGACCTCTGCGTCCTGTCTCTTCAATTATATTGCCATTTTCATCTGATAAAAAGTTATAAAATGAAGTATCCTTATCATTCCTGATCCGGGTCATCGAAGTATACCTTCCACTGCCATCTGTTTTCCAATGATGTTCTTCCTTTTCAATTACTTTGCCAACAGAAGAAGTATAATTGTTAATACCTGAAAGTTTCCCGGCATTATCATAGGTGTATTCTGAAACACTTTTTGAACCATCAGTACTATCGACAGTTTTGATCAGCCTGCCTTCAGCATCAAACCAGTTTTCAAGAATTGACTTTGGCGTGATGGGTGTCGACATGGTAGTCGTCATATGCCTGTAATTCCCGTCAATGGATTGTGCGCCGGAGAATCCTTCTGTAGGAGACCCATCTGCTTCGAGGCTTTTTAAGTTGATAGAACGAATGCCGGCATTTTTGAGCGCCTGGTACTTCTGGTGCATTTGTCGGGTGAGTTCAATATCCTTATAAAAATATTGTGCATTCCCGGATACTGAAATAACGGATAGGATCAGGATATATAATACTTGTTTCATGTGTGGCGAAATAACATGAAAAAATAGATAATACTGCTGCTTTGTTTATTTTTAGAAAAATTATAACCCCGTGTCGCATCAAAAGGAACGTACCGACAAGACCTGCCTGAATTGTGGAACTGAGGTAGCCGGCAGATTTTGCCAGGTTTGCGGTCAGGAAAATATTGAACCAAAGGAATCATTCTGGCATCTTGTAACCCATTTTTTCAACGATATTACCCATTTCGACGGTAAGTTTTTTACAACAGTCGGGCTGCTGTTGCGCAAACCGGGAATGTTATCGGCTGAATATATGAAAGGCCGCAGGATGACTTACCTGAACCCGATCAGGATGTATGTTTTTACCTCTTTCGTTTTCTTCCTGGTCTTTTTCAATTTGTTTAATGTCAATAAGTGGGACATAGGAAATAAATGGAGTCCAAATGCGGATTCAGCCAGGATGACGGGGAACCAGTTTAGGGATTCAGTTTTAAGTGAACTTAAAAAAGATAGTGTAATAGTTGGAGATAATTTCTCGCTTTCTTCCACTGATTCAAGATCCTATTCATCCGAAAAAGTATACGATTCTGTACAGGTGACCCTTCCCGAAGAAGAACGTGACGGATGGCTAGAAAGGCAAATCATGTACAGGAAGATCAGAGCTACAAACGAAGGTGGAGGAGAAGAATACTGGGTAAAGAATCTGCTTAATAAATTCTTTCATTCATTTCCTTACATGTTGTTCGTATCACTTCCGTTATTTGCCTGGTTTCTGAAGTTGTTGTACTATAGAAGGAAGCAATTCTATTTTGCAGATCATGGAATCTTCCTTGTTCATCTGTACATATTTACTTTCATTTTTATATTGATCATAATCGGTTTGTCCAAACTCGGAAATTATACCCACTGGTCTATCTTTAACTGGATCATGGGATTACTTTCAATTTATGGAATTTATTATGCCCTCGTATCTATGAAAAGGTTTTATCAGCAGGGTTGGACAAAAACAATTTTGAAATTTATAATTTTCAATATTCTTTGTACAATAGCACTTACTTTTCTGTTCCTCCTATTTTTAGGCATCTCCGTTTTCCAAGTGTAAATTTGAACAATGAGTGAAACAAATGCATCAATTGCTTTCAGCCGACTGGTAAAGATCATGGATGAATTACGTGAGCAATGTCCCTGGGATAAAAAGCAAACAATTCAGACACTCCGGCAATTGACAATTGAAGAGACTTATGAACTGGCAGATGCGATCACAGAGAACGATTATAAAGCTATAAAGGAAGAAATTGGCGACCTGATGTTGCATATGGTGTTCTATGCCCGGATAGGGAAGGAACAGGGCCAATTCAGTCTTGAAGAAGCGCTCAATGGCATATGCGATAAACTTGTATCGCGGCATCCGCATATTTATGGTGATGTGAAAGTGGAAAATGAAGAAGATGTTAAACAGAATTGGGAGAAACTCAAATTAAAAGAAGGGAAAAAGTCAGTACTTGCCGGTGTTCCGAATTCACTTCCTGCGATGGTGAAAGCATTGAGGTTGCAGGAAAAAGCAAAACAGGTAGGATTTGAATGGGATAACAGGGAGCAGGTTTGGGAAAAAGTGGAAGAAGAAACTGGTGAATTAATGCAGGCTATCGCATCAAATGAACAGGATAAGATTGAGGATGAATTTGGAGATGTGTTATTTTCACTGGTTAATTACGCACGGTTTTTGCGTGTTGATCCTGAAAATGCACTGGAAAGAACGAATAAAAAATTCATTTCCAGGTTTACAGGAATGGAGGAGTTGGCATTAAAGACCGGTAAACCTCTTGCCGATATGAGTCTTGAAGAAATGGATGCCATCTGGAATTCAATCAAAAAACAAAACAGCGGAACTTGAAAGAATCAGTAAAAAAAGTATTGACAAAGGGCATCATTTTATTAAGTGTTGCCCTTGTGCTTTTTATTGCTGCGTTCTTTGTAAACCGGATGATCTTTGGTTCTACTTCGGTAAAGTATTATGCCAAATCTATTGAAGAAGATATTTCAGTTGCTGAAAAGAATTTTGCTGCACTGGTAAAAGATACTGCGCTGATCCGGTCACTCATTGATCGTACGCATACTGAAGAACAATTATTATCGGTACTGGAAGACAGGCGTGGGTATGCGCTTTTTGTTTATCATCGCGATTCGAGCAATACTAAACTTGTTTTCTGGAATACGCAAACAACCTTGCCGCCATTTAACCTGCTCGAGGTTTCCGATGCCAGCAAGATGGTGAGGTTGGAGAACGGGCAATATATCTCTACCAGTAAATCGGTCATACTTTCTGATGGTAGACAGTTTTCCGTGGAAGCATTAATCCCTGTTCTTAAAAAGTATTTTGTACAGATAGAAAACCTGCGAACGGAATTCGTCCACTATCCGGATGCTCATAAAAGAGTGGATGTAAGTTTTGAACAGACTGAATATCCGATTAAAAGCAGTTATGGAAATGTGTTGTTCTACCTGCAGCGCATCAGTAACGAAGTTCCGCAGTCGAGCTGGGTTTCCATGTTACTTATCTTAAGCTCACTTTCACTTGTTTGTTTCTTTCTGCACAAACTTGCCCAACTGGTTTACAGGGATAAAGGTTTGGGTGTTGCTACCGTTTTTTTGGTGGTCACCGTGGTCATAGCAAGATGGTTCACTTATCGATTCCCGGATTTTTTCCTTTTTAAAAACTTCCCGCTTTTTGATCCTGCGATCTATAGTTCATCAGTAGTGCTAAGCTCTTTGGGTGATCTGCTGGTGAATGGTTTATTGTTCCTGTGGCTGATGACCTTCATTAATAAAAGATTGAATGCTACCGACAGGATCGTTTGTAAAAATGAATGGGTATCGTGGGGATTTGTAATTGTTGCCCTCGGATTGATGGTAACCATAACATTTCTTACTGCCGACCTCGTTCAAAGTCTTGTTGCGGACGGACAAATCTCATTTAATGTTACCAACTTCTTTAGTCTGTCAGAATATAGTTTTATTGGATTTATCATACTGGCCATTCTGGCGTTGAATTACTTTTTTATAACGCAGATCATTTTTACGATTGTAAGGAGACTTGAAAATCCGAACAGGTTCCTGATCATGGTGATCTCTGCGTTTCTGGGTTTGCTTTATTTGAGTATCAGCAAAAAAGCCGATGTTGTTGAATTGAATATTTACGTGCTGATATGGCTGATGTTGTATATCACGATCCTGCAGCGGGATGTATTCGAAGGACTGAATTTTAAACTGAACATTTCCGAAGTGCTATTCTGGTTGTTTATCTTTTCGATATCAATAGCTGCAGTAATTGTATTTGAAAACAGGAAGATTGAGTTCCAGCAAAGAGTGAGGTTTGCAGAGAAACTTTCGGAACAGGCTGATCCGGCCAGTGAAAAATTGCTAAGCATAGCCTTGACCTATCTTGATAACGATTTTCTCTCGCCGAATTTCGACCGGTTTAAATTACAGGATCAGAATAGTTATCTGAAAGATAGTATTGTCAATAAAAATTTCAGTGCATACCTCAATAAATTTGATACAAGGATTTACACTTTTGATACAGAAGAAGTTCCCTTGTTCAATGAGGATCCGATCTCATATGATACCCTCAATACTATTTTCAATATCCAGGGTAAATCGACCAGTATCAGTGATCTGAAATATTTTGAAAAATCCTTTGATAAATTTTCATACATATTTCGAAGGACAATTACAGATACCCTGGGTGATATAGAGGGATATTTCTTTGTATTGTCAGAACCAAAACGATACAAAAGTGATGCGCTGATTCCTGAATTGTTTAAACAGAATAAGGAGCTTGTTCCGGAGTATTCGCCCGATTATTCTTATGGGATTTATACCAAACTTGACCTTATTCACCATTACAACGATTATCCATTTCCCACACAGCTTTCCCCGGAACAGGTTCCAAAAACTGAATACGAAGTCAGGTATTCAAAAAAATATGAGGAATTATGGTATCGAAGGTCGGCCGACAAAGTTGTGATGATCGTAAAGAAGGATAATAGTTTTATAGAAGCGATCACGCTGTTTGCCTATATTTTCAGCACCTTTTTATTAATGCTGGCATTGTACAGATTGGTGTTGTTACTGGTAAGATCTAAATTCCGTTTCACCAATATCCGGCAGTATTTTCAGCTGAGTATCCGCTCGCAGATTCATAGTACCATTATTTTGGTAACACTTCTTTCGTTTGTGATAATCGGGGTTGCGACGATCCTGTTTTTTATTAACAGGTATGACCGATCGAACCAGGACAAACTGAGTCGCGCGATACAGATCATGGTGAAAGAGGTACAAAACAAACTGGCCTACAGTTTTGATTTAAATGATCCTTCGCGACTATTTGAAAGCAGTGCCAGTGTGGAGATAGAGAGACTGATGCAGGACATTGCGGATATACATGGAGCAGATGTAAACCTTTATGATACATCGGGTGATCTTCGGGTATCTTCAAATCCATTTGTTTATAATAAGGGAGTGCTGAGTGCAAAAATGAATCCGGAAGCGTTTTATCATTTAAGTAAATTAAATGCAGTTCAGTATCTGACGGAAGAAAAAATCGGTGAAGTAAATTATTCGAGTATATACTGTCCTGTCAGAAATGAAGATGGAAATGCGGTAGCCTATTTGAATATTCCATTTTTCAGTACGCAGGTTGAATTGAAACAGGAAATTTCGAACTTCCTTGTGACGGTAATCAATCTGAATGCATTCATCTTTTTAATTGCCGGAACGATTGCCTTATTTATTACAAACAGGATTACTTCATCCTTTACGATTATTGGTCAGAAGATGCGGGATATCAATCTTCAAAAGACCAACCAGGAAATTGAATGGCATAGAAAAGATGAGATCGGGGAGCTTGTGAAAGAATATAACAAGATGCTTCATAAGTTGGATGCGAGTGCGGTTGCGATGGCGAAAACTGAAAGGGAAGGAGCGTGGCGACAAATGGCGCGACAGGTTGCGCATGAGATCAAGAATCCGCTGACTCCTATGAAACTCAGTATACAGTATTTGCAAAAAGCCATCGATAACAATCACCACAATGTTAAAGAGATGACGGCGAATGTTGCCCGTACATTGATTGAACAGATCGATCACTTATCAAAGATCGCATCAGATTTTTCTCAGTTTGCAAATATTGGAAATCCAAAGAATGAAGTATTTGATCTTCATGAGCTGATCTATTCACTGGTGTCGTTGTATGAATCAACAGAGAATCTCACGTTCACCTGGAAGCCGCTGCCACAGCGGGTTATGGTGTTTGCTGATAAAACGCAGATGAACAGGTTATTTACCAATCTTTTCCAGAATGCAGTTGAGGCGGGTGACCCTGAAGATGAGCGCACGGTAGAAATGACGGAAGAAGTGATTGAAGATTTTGTGATCTTCACTATTAAAGATAATGGAGGAGGAATTCCTGCATCAATGGTAGATAAAATATTCACTCCCAATTTTACAACCAAGAGTTCAGGAACCGGATTAGGATTGGCGATGAGTAAGAGCATAGCGGAACAGGCTCAGGGAGATATCTGGTTTGAAACGGAGGAAGGAGTGGGGACAAGTTTTCATGTTAAGATCCCGGTGCTGAGGGTAGTTTAGGTTCATGGAGCTTCAGCATAATAGTACAAGAATCAGATAAGATTGTATCATCACTTCAAATGGTAAGAAGATATATTTGGTGGGATAAATTTCCTTCGCAATCAAAACTTATCATTTTAAAGGAGTAAATAATCTTGTCATGCAAAATGAAACTACTTTGTTGCAGCAAATTGCAGAAGGTGATGAGGTAGCTTTCAAAAAACTTTTTGATCAGCACAAATCAAGGATCTACAATTACCTGCTGAAGATTACCAAATCAAGAGAAATTTCAGAGGAAATTGTTCTGGACGTTTTTTTGAAACTTTGGATAGGCAGGGACCTTATTCTTGAAATTAAAAATGTTGAAGGTTTTTTGCAGAAAGTTGCGCTCAATAAGGCACTCGATTTCTTTCGCCTGGTTGCCCGTCAAAGAAAACTCCAGGTATTAATTAATAAGGAAATTTTACAGGGAAATGTAATTCCTGCTGACCATAGCTTACTGGAAAATGAATGTGCAGATATTATAAACAAAGCCCTGGCGAGACTTTCCCCGCAACGTCGGCTTATCCTGGATCTTAGCAGGAATGATGACTCACGATGAAATAGCTGTTTATCTTAACCTTTCCCGCAATACGGTCAAGAATACAATTACAGACAGTTTGAAAATACTCAGAAAGTATTTGAATGACCATCATTACAATTCCCTGGCTGCGATACTTATTTTACAATATTCATAATTTATTTCAATCGCATTAGTACTGTCTTTCGGTTTGTACGTCTTAATGAGTAACTAACGAAAGGCATGTCATCAAATCCTCTAAGGCTAAAGCAACTGCTGCGCAAATATCTTTTACATGAGATCTCCAGGGAGGAGCTGGAAGAGTTCTGGAAACTAATGTCTGAACTGGATGAAGAGGACCTTGTTCGGGAAGAACTTTCCGAACTCTGGATCCATACTAATGATCAGGAAATTAAAAATCTTGATTGGACTAAACTTGATGCGCGGCTGCAGCAAAAGGTTACTGAAAGTAGTATCAACCTTGAAAAGATCCTGAATCCTTTAAAAAGAGTAACCAGGTATTGGGTTGCTGCCGCATCTCTACTTGTCGTATGTGCAATCGCAGTATTTTTCTCTAGTAAATTCCGGCAAAAAGGATCGCACCAAATGGTGTTAAGTACCAGAAGCAATTTTGACTTACAGGTGATTCAACTTTCGGATGGAACTTCAGTTACACTTAATCATAACAGCCGGTTAGATTATCCTCCAGCTTTTGATGGAAACATGAGACAGGTGTATCTGACAGGGGAAGCCTATTTTGATGTAAAGCATGATCCTTCAAAGCCTTTTATTGTTCACTCAGAAAATTTGATTGTAAAGGTTTTAGGTACTGCTTTTAATATCAGAAGTTATAAACAGGACAGCCAGGTTGCAGTAACTGTAAGCAGGGGAAAAGTTCAGGTGCAAAAATCAAATGAAGTGGTGTTAGGCATGTTGGGTGCTGGCGATCAGTTACTGGTAAAAAAATCAGGTGAAGATGCATTAAAAGTTAAAGTAGATATAGAGCATATACTTCAATGGAAAAAAAGAGAACTGGTGTTTGAAAACGTAACTATTGATGAAGCTGCATTGACAATTGGAAATTACTATGGGAAAAAGATCCGGTTCATAAAGGATGATGTTCGCAACTGCAGGTTTACTGCGCGTTTTAGTGGAGAAGAGGAACAATTGGAGGAGGTTTTAGAAGTGATTACTACACTTACCGGAACTACATGGATCGTGGATAGTTCAGATGTAATATCAATCGATGGAAAAGGATGTGAATAATGACCAAAAAAATTGGCTACCCTAAGTGGTGTTAAGGTAGCCATGTATTAAATATTCCGAAAACATTTAAAACAGTCACAAGGTATGAAATTAATTACCTGGTTGGGAAGCTTTTGTTTCCCTGTCATAACGATTGCTAAGGCTAAACAGTCATTTTTTATGCGAGTTAGCTTTCTGTATCTAACGATCTTTTTTTTGAGTGTTCATTTACTGATCGCTTCTCCCGGAAATGCTCAGAATATTGAGACAGTCAGGGTGACTTTAGGACTTAAAGATGCTTCATTAATGGAAGCCATTCAAGAGATTGAAAAGCAAACATCTTTCAGGTTTGCATATGTTGAACAGAATATTTCTGCCTTTAGTCAATTGAATCTCGCAAAAAAAAGCCGCAAATTATCCGTTACACTTTCTTTACTTCTTCAACAAACCAATTTGAAATATTTGGTAAAAAACCAGACCATTCTTTTGGTCCGGCGGAATGATCAGGAGCCTGTTTCATTACAATTGGAGGTAAATGAATCCTTACAGGAAAAAATTCTTTTCCCGGTTAAAGGAACTATTAAAAATGAAAATGGTGAACCGTTACAGGGTGTAAGCATTTTTGAAAAGAATTCAAATAACGGAACTACCAGCAACTCCGATGGAACATTTTCAATTGAAGTATCAGATGGCAATTCAATTCTGCTTTTTTCTGCAGTAGGTTTCGCATCACAGGAAGTTCCCGTTAAAAATCAAAATACACTTCTGGTAACGATGTCTTTATCCTCAGGAAAGATGGATGAAGTAGTTGTAGTTGGATACGGTACACAAAGCAGGAGAAATGTTACTGGCTCTGTTGCAAAGGTTGATATGAAACAACTGGAAAACCTTCCTAATACCAATATAAGTCAGGCCCTGAGAGGTTGGGTTCCCGGTGTGCAATTTATGGACAATGGTCGACCCGGACAGGGAGGATCTATCCTGATAAGAGGTCGTCGCTCAATTACGGCATCTAATGATCCGCTGATCATCCTGGATGGCGTTTTTTACAATGGAAGCCTGGCGGATATCAATCCTAATGATATTGAATCAATGGAAATATTAAAGGATGCATCCGCAGCAGCCATTTATGGTTCCAGGGCTGCAAATGGTGTTATTTTAATAAACAGTAAAAAAGGAGTTTCAGGAAAGCCTCTAATTAGAATCAATACCTACGGGGGTTTGTCGGAATGGAGTAATTCCATGAAAATTTTGTCTCCAGAGCGTTACATCGAAAAAACACTGGATGCAAGAAGGCAAAGCGGACAAACCGCAGATCCGGCCAACATTGAATCCTATCTTACCAATACGGAAGCAGAAAATTACAGGAGAGGAATTTCTATCGATCCATGGAAAGAAATTTCTCAGCAGGGCTCAATACAGTCTTTTGACATGAGTATTTCAGGTAAGTGGAACAAGAGCAATTATTTTATTTCTGCGGCCAGAGTAAATGAAAAAGGTTTGATCTATAATGATAATGCTACCAGGACTTCTTTTAGAATAAACCTTGAAAATGAGATCACAAACTGGTTGAAAATCGGAATTAACTCTCAATATACTATTCGTGATCTTACCGGAAAAGAAGCAGATACCCAACAGGGTTATACGCTTAGTCCATATGGCAGCCTGTACTTCGACTCAACCGGAAAAACTGATCCAATTCCATACCCGGTGGATGACCAGATCCAGCGAAGTCCACTTCTGTATGCGATGATTGATAAAGATGATGACAAAAAACATAACCTCTTCGCAAATTTATTTGCTGTTATTGATATTCCTTTTGTGAAAGGTCTCAGTTACAGAATAAACTATTCACCAAATTTCCGGTGGGAACATTATTATACGGCGTCACCCATTTATAAAAGAAATGGTTTGAACAACCTGGGCAGTGCTTCAAAATATAATGGAGAGGCTTTCGACTGGATGCTGGAAAGTATTGTTTCCTATTCCAAAAGAATCCAGGATCATCAATTTGATGTAACGCTATTATATGGCCGCAATCAACGTAAGTGGGAATCGACCCGCGCAACCGGTTCCAATTTTTTCACCGATGTGCTGTCGTGGAATAATCTGAATCTTGCGCAGGTTCAGCAAAGTTTTTCAAATGCTTCGCAGGTCGATGGAATATCCTCCATGGCCCGGTTAAATTATCAGTTCAAAAGCAGGTATCTGTTAACAGTAACCGCACGCAGAGATGGTACTTCCGTATTTGGTGCGAATCATAAATATGGTCTTTTCCCATCTGCTGCATTTGCGTGGGTGCTCAGTGATGAACCCATCCTGGAAGAGGTTAGTTTTATCAATTTCCTTAAGCTTCGGTTGTCCTATGGATCTGTTGGAAACCAGGCGATCAATCCCTATCAGTCGCTCAGTCAGTCTGCGAATACCCAATATGTTTATGGAGATAACGGAGCAACTGTAAATGCAGTGTATAATTCTACCATGGCAAACAATGACCTTCGATGGGAAACTACTGTCTCAAAGAATGCCGCGCTGGATTTTGAATTGTTCAATGGTAGAATTGGTGGAACGCTCGAATATTATGATATGAACACGAAGGACCTTCTGTTAAACAGATCCCTTCCTTCTCCCACTGGATTCTCCCGCGTATTAAGTAACCTGGGATCTACGCGGAATAATGGTATTGAAGTGGCCCTCAATTCTGTAAACATTCAATCCGGAAAATTCAAATGGAATTCAAACCTGATGTTTTCCTACAACAAGAATCAGATCCTGCATCTTTATGGAAGTGACAACAATAAAGACGGAATAGAAGATGATGATCTCGGAAACAACTGGTTTATAGGCAAGCCTATCAGCATAAACTATGATTATGTACTGGAGGGTGTGTACCAGGAAGGAGAAACAATGCCTGCGGGAACGAAGCCTGGATTTTTGAAGTTCAAAGATTTAAATAAAGACGGAAAAATTGATGCTGCCGATAGAACGGTGATCAGCCAGAGAGAACCTAAGTACCGGTGGGGAATCAATAATACTTTCAAATATGGCAATTTAAGCCTGAGTGTTTTTGTAAATGCGATGACAGGATGGGATCAATCATTTTATCTTCTTGATCCTGTAAATAACTACCCGGGAAGACCAGTAAATATGCTGGATGCCGGTTGGTGGACTCCGGAAAATAAATCAAATACAAGACCTTCTCTGGCTTACACAAATCCATACGGATATGCCTATTATACCAGCCGGGATTTTATAAGGATCCAGGATGTAAGTATTGCATATGAATTTTCCAGCGATAAAATGAAGCAATGGAAAATGAACAGTCTCCGGGTTTATGTAAGTGGAAAAAACCTGAAAACGTTTACTGATTATGCAGGCCAGGACCCCGAGAGCGGATACAACTGGGCAGGTTACCCAACGGCCCGTTCCATCATCGCAGGATTAAACCTTAGTTTTTAATTATTAATCACCAGGAAATGAAACATTCAACAAAATATATAAATCAAAAATTCATAATTATCCTGCTTTCATTTTTTTCAGGAATTATTTCCTGTAATAAAAAAGTGCTGGATGAAATTCCCAAGGATTTTTTGAACCCCGATGTAGTGCTGGTCAATAAGACCGGTTTTGATACTTATCTCACAGGAATTTATGCAGGCCTCAGAAGTGCTTTTTTTGAAAATGATGATTATGGTTATGGAAGTAATATCTGGGATTTCCAGGTTGGTACAGATGTGGGTATGACGGGAGACCCGAATATTAATACGTATGTTGATTACAGAACATGGGTGACGCCTACATCCGCAGCCGTTAATCATCATTGGGAATGGGCTTATCTGCGCGTAATTCCAAGAGCAAATACCGTAATTGATTATGCTGAAAAGCCTGGTGCAAAATGGAAAGATGAAAACGAAAAAAATGCGGTAATTGCGGAAGCCAGGTTTTTAAGAGCTTATGCTTATAACATCCTGGTGAATCTGTATGGCGGCGTTCCTATAGTAGACAATGTTGCTGATGGACCGAAGCTGGATTTTACCAGGGCTTCAAAGGAGGAAGTTTTAAATTTCATTAAAACGGATCTGGAGTTTGCATCACAGTGGTTACCCCTTTCAACTTCGCAGGATGGCAGAGTTGTGAAGGCCGCTGCGGACCATTTGCTTTCAGAAGTGTACATTTCTCTGGGGGATTACGATAAATCAATTTTACATTCCAGTGCTGTGATCAATGATGGTCAATACCAGCTTATGACACAGCGGTTCGGTAAATACCTGAACCAGCCGGGGGATGTGTTTTCAGATCTTTTCAGGGATAATAACCAGAACCGGAATACATCCGGAAATAAAGAAACCATCTGGGCACTTCAGTTTGAATTTCAAACCCCCGGAGGAATACCTAAGTCCGGAGGTGGAAATGGAACTTTAAGAGCCTGGGGTCCCCGTTATTTTGCTATAAAAGATCCTGAAGGAAAGACTGCCATGAAAGTTGTAGACAGCCTTGGCCGCCCGGTTGGCTGGTTCAGAGGAACCAATTATTATAATTATTCCATTTGGGAGAACAGTACAACAGATATCCGGAATTCGGCTAATAATATTCGTCGGGATTTTTATTACAATGAACCGTCTTCAAAATTTTTCGGGCAGTTGGTAAACCCATCCAATGCAAAGGATCTGGATACCATGTACTGGTATTATCCTTTCATTCGCAAAATTGAAGGGGAAGCACTTGCCGGGGCAACTTATGGAAGAACATTCAAGGAACATTATTTGATGCGTCTTTCTGAAACCTATCTCCTTCGTGCTGAAGCATATCTTTTAAAAGGAGATAAACAATCTGCAGCAGATGATATCAATGTGGTAAGAAGAAGAGCGAAAGCTCAGGAGGTCACACCTGCTGAAGTTTCACTGGATTATATATTAGATGAAAGGGCAAGGGAACTGATGTTGGAAGAATTGCGCCGGCTTACCTTAAATCGCATGGGTAAACTGGTTGAAAGGGTTCGGAAATATAACCAGAGAAGTCAAAATACAATCCAGGATTATCATCATATTTTCCCAATTCCTCAAAAATTCATTGATGCAAACCTGGAAGTAAAAATTGAACAGAATCCAGGGTATTAATCATACAGGAATATTTATAACCAGGAATAAAGAATAAATTCATGAACAGAAAAACCTTTCTTTTTAATTCAGGACTTGCTTCTGCTTCATTTTTAATTCCGTCAGGCATTTCTGCATTTACCGGCTCACCGATTAATAAAGTGAGAATAGGCGTGATGGGAGTTAATTCAAGAGGCCGGTTTCTTGCTGCATCTTTTGCTGCTTTACCGGATGTAGAAGTCTCCTACATATGTGATGTGGATCAGAAAGTTCTGGACAGTGTTGTTGCAGAGGTGGCAAAAATATCCGGAAAGAAACCCAAAGGATTTACAGATATCCGGAAAATGCTGGAAGCAAAAGATCTGGATGCATTGGTTATTGCAGCGCCCGACCACTGGCACGCACCTGCTGCCATTCTCGCTCTTCAGGCAGGCAAACATGTTTATGTTGAAAAACCCTGCAGTCATAATCCCCAGGAAGGCGAACTTTTGGTTGCTGCTCAAAATAAATACAATCGGATTGTCCAAATGGGAAGTCAGCGGAGATCTTTCGGCAATGTTCAGAAAATGATCCAAAAATTGCACAGTGGCGTGATCGGAAGGGTATACTTTGCAAAAGGATGGTATACCAACCAGCGTGGTTCAATCGGCATTGGAAAGAAAACCCCACCACCTGCAACCCTGGATTTTGATTTGTGGCAGGGCCCTGCACCAAGACGTTCCTTCCAGGATAACCTTATTCATTATAACTGGCACTGGTTCTGGCATTGGGGTACAGGGGAATCGCTCAATAATGGTACTCATGAACTGGATGTGATCAGGTGGGGATTGGGGGTCGACTACCCCACAAAAGTTAGTTCAGGTGGTGGAAGATTTCATTTTAAGGACGACTGGGAAACTCCGGATACCCAAACGATCACATATAATTTTTCTAACAACACAGGTTGCACCTGGGAAGGCAGAAGCTGCAATGGATTTGGAATAGAAGGCCAGGGGCGAGGAGTGGTTTTTTATGGAGATAAGGGAACCATCTTTTATCCTGGCGCAAACGATTTTATTGTTTATGATAACAATAAAAAAGTTATTGAGGAGGTGAAAGATAATACCCCTTATGATCCTAATAATAAAGTTAGTCCCACAGAAATTCTGGATAGGCTGCATCTTCAAAACTTTGTGGAAACCATTCGTGGAAATGCAAAACTAACTGCACCAATTCAGGAAGGACATAAATCTACTTTGCTGCCTCAATTAGGAAATATTGCCTATCGAACCGGACGTGTATTAAACTGTGATCCTTCTAATGGTCGGATTCTTAACGATAAGGACGCTATGGCACTATGGAGCAGGACCTATGAAAAGGGATGGGAACCAAAAGTATAAGTGATAAAAACATTGGAGTAATGATCTTTAAAAATAAATATGGAATAGCCTGTTTTGCTCTAACAGTAATGTTGATTTTTTCTTCTCTATTTTCAATTGGGCAACACAATCGATTAACAACCCGGGAAAAAGCTGAAGGTTGGGAGCTTTTATTTGATGGAAAAACGACCAGGGGATGGAAGAGCGCTTTCTCAGAAAAATTTCCGGCAAAAGGATGGCTGATTAAAGATGGGATGATGATCGTGCAATCTTCGGATGGAGGTGAATCTACAAACGGTGGTGATATCATTACTGATAAGGATTTTAAAAATTTTGAATTGGTTATTGATTTTCAGTTGACGAAAGGTGCAAATAGTGGCATTAAATATTTTGTCAATGCACATCAGCCACGCCCTCAAAATCCTAGATCTGCCTTCGGACTTGAATTCCAGTTACTGGATGATGAAAATCATCCGGATGCTAAAATGGGCCATAATGGTAATCGTACGATTGGATCTCTGTATGACCTGATACCTGCACACCAAAATAAACCGGTAAGAAAAACCGGTGAATGGAACAATGCCAGGATTGTAAGTCGTAATAACCATATAGAACATTGGTTAAATGGTGTGAAGGTTGTTGAATACAAAAGAGGTGGTGATGTTTTTCTAAAACATATTGAGGAAAGTAAGTACAAAGATCTAAAAGGGTTTGGACTGAATTCTGAAGGTCGGATTCTTTTACAGGATCACGGTAACAGGGTAGCTTTTCGCAATCTCAAAATCCGTAACCTGGATACACATGGAAATGAGTCTGAAGATTTTTATTCTTCAAGACTTGGTATGGTATCTTATACTTATAGAAACAGTTTTCAAAAAAACATATCTGCAACCTTAGATACCATTATGAATTTAAAAATTCGTAACGTGGAATTTTCAAATCTTTTTGGTAAAAAAGCAGATGAGATAAAACAATTACTGGATGAAAGAGGAATGCGTTGTACATCCTATGGCGTTAGCATGAACGATGCCTTAACTAAAACGGATGAGGTCGCTTTAAATGCCATCAAATTAGGAGCAAAATATGTAAGAGTTGCCTACCTGCCTCATGATGAACCTTTTACTATTGAGAATACTAAAATGCCGTAGCAGACTTTAATAGCATTGGTAAAAAGCTTATAGAAAATTATGGACTGATATTCTGTTATCACAATCATGGTTATGAATTTTCCAATCATGAAAATGAAACATTGTTTGATTATATGATCAGAAACACAGACCCCGATTATGTAAGTTTTGAATTAGATATTCTATGGACTGTTTTTCCTGGCCATGATCCGGTGACTTTTCTTGAAAAGTATGGACCACGATTTAAGCTTATGCATCTAAAAGACCTGAAAAAAGGAATTGAAGGAAATAGTTCCGGAAATACCTCCCAGGAGAATGATGTCGCATTGGGAAAAGGTCAGTTAGATCTCGAAAGGATTTTAAATGCTGGAAAAAAATCAGGAGTTAAATACTTCTATATCGAAGATGAAAGTTCTAAATATAATGAACAGGTTCCGAAATCCATAGAGTATTTAAAACGAATTGGTTTTATTAAATAATAATTTGGTTTGTATATGGCAGTTAGAAAAAGTCCCTGTGTTTCAACACAGGGATATTTTTTTTTATCTTCTGATATACTCCACGAACTCTTTCAACCCATAACTGCTCAGGTTCTGTTCTTTCGTTAAACCGGCTTTCTGCGCGGATAACACCCCATACTTACAATAATCAAATTCTTCCACCGAATGCGCATCCGGATCCACCGAAATCATCACTCCTTTCTCCAGCGCATAATCAATATATCTCCAATCCATATCAAGCCTTCTTGGATTCGCATTGAGTTCTATCACCACCTCATTTGCCTTACAGGCATCAATAATTTTATAATGATCTACCGGGTAACCGGGTCTCGAAAGCAACAATCTTCCGGTCATGTGACCGAGTATTGTTGTGTATTGATTCTCAATCGCTTTTATCAATCTTGTCATCGCCTTTTCTTCCGTCATTTTTAAATTGGAATGTACTGAGGCAATTACAAGGTCAAAAGTTTTCAGAATGTCTTCACTATAATCCAGTGATCCGTCATTTAAGATATCCGACTCAATACTTTTGAAGATGCGGAAGTCCTTATATGTTTTATTCAGTTCGTCGATCTGCAGGTGTTGTGCTATAATCCTTTCTTCCTGCAATCCATTTGCATAGAATGCAGTTTTGGAGTGATCACTGATCACCAAATATTCATAACCACGACTGATACAGCCTTCCACCATCTTTTCCAATGTATGCGATCCGTCGCTCCAGGTACTGTGTGAATGAATGATTCCCTTAATATCTTTTGATTCTAACGGGGATGTATAAACGTTTTTTTCGAGGATTGATTTTTTCTCTCTTACATATGCAGGCAGGTAAGGTTTACCTGCTTTTTCAAAGATGTCTTCCTCGGATGTATATACATCATCTTTTGCCGTTGCTATCGAGGTAAATGCTTCCAGGAATTCTTCGCTGCAACTCGTATCAAATAACTTTTTATAGAACAGGTCTTCATCAACACAGTAAAATGTCAGCAATACGTTTTCTGCACAGCGAAACAAGGCAGTATTGGCTTCTGCCTCTTCCTGTTCGTATCCGTGTTCTGAAAAATATTCCTGGAGGTCTTCTACTGTTGCTGTTGTCACCCATTCAAGAGTATCAATGATTTCAAGTTGTCTCCTGTATGCACCGGTTGGTTCAATCTTTTCAAATTTTTTCTGAAGCTTTTTGTTAATGAATGTTGCATATTCATCTATCTCAGCATAGAGATGACTTCCTTTACTCTTCAAATAAAAATGGATCGATGCTTCAATGCTTTGCTGTGTTTTTTCACCGAAGCCTTTGTATCGTGCCAACCGGTTTTCCTGGCAGGCATGTAATAATTCTCCGAGTGATTCTATCTCCATTTCCTTCCAGATGGTGGATACTTTTTTAGGACCGAGCCCTTTGATCGACATGATATCCATCACCCCCTGAGGAGTTTTCTGTATCAATTCTTCCAGTGCAGATAAATGTCCGTTATCGAGGATCTCCAGCACTTTCTTTCCAACCGATTCGCCAATTCCTTTAATTGAAAAAATCTTGTCACGATCCAAATCTACCAACTGAAATGGTAGCTTCTCTATAGTGAATGCGGCTGAGCTGTAGGATTTTGATTTGAAAGCATTCTCACCGTGAATATCCATGAGTTTGGCAAGCAGTGAAAACTGGTCGGCAATTGAATAATTTTCCATGAAGTGAAGTTAAGGAGAGGGCGATAAAGGGACATGGAGCAGGCTGCATCTTTTTTTACTTGATGCATTAACAGCAAAGAAAAAGCCCCGACGAACGGGGCTTTATTATTTTGTTCCTAAGTTTTAAGCTTTCGCTGCTTCCTTAGGAGCTGCTTTCTTAGCTACCTTTTTCGCAGCTGCCTTCTTAGGCATTGCTGCTTTTGCGGCTTTCTTAGGAGCAGCTTTCTTTGCTACTTTTTTAGCGGCAGATTTGTTTGGAGCAGCTTTTTTCGCTGCCTTTTTAGGAGCAGCTTTTTTCATAGCAGTCTTTTTGGGAGCTGCTTTTTTTGCTTTTGCCATTTTTGTGAATTTGGGTTAGTAAATAAGAATTTAATATACCTAATTTAGGCATAAATCCTTAAAGACCAAACTTTCACATGTGCCGCGGAGAAAGAACTGATTAAACAGCAGGAACTACATTGACAATTGTCTTGTCTTCCCTGGTTTTTCTGAATTCAACTACACCGTCAGTTGTAGCGAACAGCGTAAAATCTTTTCCAACTCCAATGTTCTTACCAGGATGGTATTGAGTACCACGCTGACGAACAATGATATTTCCCGCGATGGCAGGCTGACCACCATAGATCTTAACACCCAGGCGTTTGCTGTGGGAGTCGCGGCCGTTCTTTACACTACCTTCACCTTTCTTGTGAGCCATGATTTATAATTTTTTCAATTAATTATTCAGATTAATTAAGCGATCTCGCTGATGCGGATCTGAGTATACTGGGTACGATGTCCGCGCTTCTTGCGGAAACCCTTCCTTCTTTTCATTTTGAAGGCGATCACTTTGTCTCCCTGAACCTGTCCAAGGATCTCTGCTTTCACGGTAGCTTTGCTTCCAACGCTCACGTTTCCTTCACCTGAAGTCAGTAATACTTCTGCAAACTCCACTGCGTCTCCGGCATTGCCAGAAAGGCGTGGTACATACAATGTCTGGTCCTTCTGAACCCTGAATTGCTGGCCGGCTATTTTTACAACTGCGAACATAAATTTCCAAAAATTAGGAGTGCAAAGGTAGGGGAATGGAATGATTTACCAAGAAATCTTACTAAAAAAATGTTCTAAAAGCCAAATTCCCTACGTTTGCCTTGTATACCAATAAAAATGAAGTTCAAATCATTCCTGGCCAAACCGTTTGCAAGTTACGTATATAAAGGAATTAAGAAGGGAATGCTTACTGCTCTTGAAGATCAGCAGGCAATCCTGGACGAATTACTGAAAGTTGGAAAAAATACCGATTTCGGTCGCGACCATAAGCTGGCCGATGTTAAATCCTATGCGGATTTCAACCAGGCTGTGCCTGTCCGCGACTACGAACAACTCAAGGATTATATTGAAAAAGTAAAACAGGGTCGGGAAAACGTCCTCTGGAAGGGTAAACCCATCTACTTTGCCAAAACCTCCGGGACTACCAGCGGGGTGAAATATATTCCGATCTCCAAAGATTCCATCTCCAATCATATCAATTCAGCCCGGAACGCCCTGCTATGTTATATTGCCGAAACGGGGAACTCCTCGTTCACCAATGGAAAAATGATCTTCCTTTCAGGATCTCCGGAGCTGGAAAGGATTGGTGGCGTACCTACTGGCAGGCTCAGCGGAATCGTCAACCATCATATTCCGAGTTACCTGCGTAAGAACCAGCTTCCGAGTTATGAAACCAATTGTATCGAGGACTGGGAAACCAAGCTGGATAAGATTGTGGAAGAAACTATCAAACAGGATATGAGTCTCATCAGCGGAATACCCCCCTGGATGCAGATGTATTTCGACCGGCTGGAAGAAAAGACGGGAAAAAAAATGAAAGAGATCTTTCCTAATTTTTCGGTGATGGTTTATGGAGGAGTGAACTTTGAACCCTATCGGTCCAGGCTCTATGATAGTATTGGAAAAAAGATCGCAGGGATTGAAACCTTTCCTGCCTCAGAAGGGTTCTTTGCTTTCCAGGATTCACAGGATGCAGAAGGACTTCTGTTGAATACCAACAGCGGAATTTATTTTGAATTTGTTCCAGCAGCAGAGATCTATAATGAAAACCCGACCAGGCTTAGTTTGAAAGATGTAAAAGTGGGAGAGAACTATGCGCTGATCATCAATAATAATGCGGGTTTGTGGGGTTATAATATTGGAGATACCGTGAAATTTGTTTCTACGGAACCATATCGCATCGTTGTTACAGGAAGAGTAAAACATTTTATCTCTGCATTCGGTGAACATGTGATCGGGGAGGAAGTGGAATACAGTCTCATGAAAGCTGCAAAGGAAGAAGGAGTTAATATCAATGAATTCACAGTAGCACCTATGGTAGCGCGGGATGGAGAAAAATCTTTCCATGAATGGTTTATAGAATTTGAAAATCATCCGGCTGATATGAATAGCTTCGCGCAGAAGGTCGACCAGAACCTCCGTGAGAAGAATATATATTACGATGACCTGATCACAGGAAATATCCTTCAGCCATTAAAGATCAGGACAGTGAGGAAGAATGGATTTATTGATTATATGAAATCGATCGGGAAACTGGGCGGACAAAACAAGGTGCCGCGATTAAGTAATGACCGTAAACTGGCGGATGAACTGACCAGGTTTGTACAGGATCATGCATAAAGAAAGTATATGGTAAAAAGAATAGCCATTTTTGGTTCAACAGGCTCTATAGGAACACAGGCACTGCAGGTGATCGAATCAAATCCGGATATGTTTTCGGTGGAAGTGCTGACTGCACATAACAATGATGAATTGCTGGTGGAGCAGGCGCGCAAATTCAACCCGAACATTGTTGTAATCGGAGACGAAAGAAAATATCAAAAAGTAAAGGAAGCACTTGCTTCTACGGATGTAAAGGTTTTTGCCGGTGAAACTGCACTGGAGGAAGTGGCATCGATGGATGTGTATGATATGATGCTTGCAGCGATCGTAGGATTTGCAGGGTTGAAACCGACGCTGAAAGCACTGGAGTCTGGAAAAGCAATTGGTTTGGCTAATAAGGAAACCCTGGTGGTAGCAGGTGATATCGTGATGGAGAAAGCAGTGGAAAACCGGGTTCCGGTGATCCCTGTAGATTCTGAACACAGCGCAATTTTCCAGTGCCTGGTTGGAGAAGGAAGGAATAAGGTGGAGAAAGTAATCCTGACAGCATCGGGCGGACCTTTTCTGGGGAAGAAACCAAACTTCCTGGTAAATGTAAAACGCGATCATGCACTGCAACATCCCAACTGGACGATGGGAGCCAAGATCTCTATTGACTCGGCTACGCTGATGAATAAAGGCCTCGAAATGATCGAAGCTAAATGGCTGTTCAACCTTCAGCCTGAACAGGTGCAGGTGATGGTACATCCGCAAAGTATTATTCACAGTATGGTGATGTTCGAAGATGGAAGTATCAAAGCACAGATGGGATTACCCGATATGAAGCTTCCGATACAGTATGCACTGGCATTCCCGCACAGGATTAAAAACGATTTTCCACGGTACGATTTCAGGAGACCCAGTAACCTGACTTTCGAGGAACCTGATGTTAAGACTTTCAGAAACCTTGCCCTGGCAACAGAAGCACTTCATAAAGGCGGTAATTTGCCCTGCATTTTAAATGCAGCGAACGAAGTAGCCGTTTTTGCGTTCCTGAGAAACCGGATTGGTTTCCTTGATATGACCGAAGTGATCGAAAGAACAATGGAAAAAATTCCTTTCATCGAACATCCAAGTCTCGACGAATACTTCGAAAGCGATGGAGAAGCAAGAAGTTATGTAGCATCTCTGATCAAATTGTAACAGGATCGCTGATCAAATTGTAGAAGCGCTCCTAATCAAATTGTAATCGTATCGCTGATCAAATTGTTAGCTTTAAATTTTTAATATTTCACATGAATCTTTTAGCAATTGACTGGTCGACAGTAGGTATCAAGGCCGGCCAGCTTATTTTATCCTTATCCATATTGGTGGTATTACATGAACTCGGGCATTTCCTGCCGGCAAAATGGTTCAAGTGCCGGGTAGAGAAATTTTACCTGTTCTTCGATCCATGGTTTTCACTTGCAAAAAAGAAGATTGGTGAAACGGTTTACGGAATCGGATGGCTGCCGCTTGGTGGTTATGTGAAGATTGCTGGAATGATTGATGAGAGCATGGACAAAGAGCAACTCAAAAAACCTGCAGAGCCCTGGGAATTCAGGAGCAAACCGGCCTGGCAGCGACTGATCATCATGATTGGAGGAGTTACGGTGAACCTCATTCTTGGATTTCTGATTTTCGCAATGATCCTGTTTGTATGGGGTGAAGAATACCTTCCCGGAAATGCCGCGAAGTATGGTGTGTATGCAGATAGTCTTGGTCAGAAGATCGGCTTGAAAGATGGAGATAAGATCGTAGGTGTGGGCGGACAACCCATCGATAATTTTTATAAGATCTCTGCTGATATTATTCTGAAAGAAGCAAAATCTATCCAGGTAGAAAGAGACGGACAAAATATTGATCTTCCGATTCCTGCCGGAACTGTAAGTGCGTTAATTGCCAGGAAAGGTGAACCGATTGCTTATCCAAAATATCCCGCTGTTGTAGATTCCGTAACCCCGGAAGCAAGGTTCCTGGAAAACAGGTTGCAGAAAGGGGATGAGATCATAGGATTAAATGGTCAGCCGATCGGATCATTTATAGAATTCAGCGACAAGAAAAGAGCGTTTAAGAATAAGCCGATCGATATGACGGTGAAGAGAGGTCAGGATACATTGATAGTAAAAGCGCAGACTAAGGAAAACGCGAGTGTAGGATTTTCAACGGTTCAGGATACGGCGTTCCTGGATTATACTGTAAAGAAATATGGCTTCTTTGAATCCTTACCGGCCGGCGTTTCAAAAGGATGGGGCACACTGGTAGCAAATATTCAGAATTTCAAGTTGCTCTTTACTTCCAAAGAAGTTAAGGCAAGTGAATCGCTGGGTAGTTTCATGAGTATCGGAAATATGTTTGGTGCTTCGTGGGACTGGGAGCGATTCTGGAGCATGACGGCTTTATTAAGTATAGTACTGGCGTTCATGAATATTCTTCCGATTCCTGCACTCGATGGCGGTCACGTGATCTTTACCTTATATGAAATGATTACCGGAAGAAAGCCGAATGAAAAGTTCCTGGAGTATGCGCAGATGGTGGGAATGATTTTGTTGTTGGGATTAATGGCCTATGCGATAGGATTAGACTTTATGCGGTTTTTTTAAGTAGCTGAATAGCAGAACTGCATTCAAAATAATTTGAGCTGGACAATGGATATATTCCTGGTCCAGCTCTTTTTTTGTCCGTTTGTATTCCGTCAAAAATTTGCATAATCAACTTCGGCGTTGCTTCCAGGTTCTCAAATGTGTCAAACGGTATCTTAAGTGTTCATCCTGATGTTTAAATTGACGCTCAGTTTCAGCGTAAACAATTTATCATGGAATAATTTTGTAAAAAGGCAAGATGGTTATACAGGAAAGAAAACTTAGGGTTTGGGGATACCTGGTATTCAGTACTATTTTTTTTCTGTTCTTCCTGTTGGAAATGTTTTTCTCATGGAAGGACCCCTATATGTTCTGGAAGGTAATTTTCCTGACAGTCACTTATTCCATTGCCATGTGGGAGCCATCCCGCAAGGTAATCCTTCAACAGAGAAGGAAGTACCCGGGCGTTCCTTACATCAAAAAAAGAATAACACTCTTTGTATTAAAGGCAATACCTTTTTCAATTTTACTTGCCTGTACCAGGTTGTTCCTTGAAGACCTTTTTCATTTCTGGAGTGTACAGATAGCCAGCATTTCCATGTGCTCTTTTGTATCCGGTTATACCTTTTTGTTTGTGGTAATGCAGGCTCTGGTATATGAAGGAATGTTCTTCATGGAAGAATATTCCGAATCAAGAACCGAGATTGAAAAAATGCGACGACTGAATGTTCAGATGCAAATGGATTCACTCAAAGTCCAGATTCAGCCGCATTTTCTGTTCAATACGCTGAATACATTAATAGGACTTATTGAAGTAAATAAAGAAAAGGCTATTCGTTTTACCGAGGATCTTGCTTTTGTATACCGGTATTTGCTGGAAGCTAATACTGCCGACATGATTGCACTGGAGGATGAATTAATGTTAGTGAAGACTTATTTTTCTTTATTGAAAACAAGGTATACTGAAGGGCTCATTCTCATTGATAATATCAACTATGTTTCCGGATTTGAGTTACCACCCTTAAGCTTACAGATCCTGATTGAAAATGCCGTTAAGCACAATACAATAACCCGGGGAAGACCTTTAACCATTACTATTTGCATTGATGAAGAGGAACGTAGAATTAAAGTAAAGAACAACCTGCAGCCCAAAAACGTGCAGTTCAGGTCGGGTCATGGACTATCCCATTTGGGCAAAAAATTTGATTTGATGGGATTACCTGCGGTCAAAATATTGAACGAGTTTGATTTTTTTGTTGTCAGCATTCCTTTAGTAAAAAAACACCGCTATGAAAGTGTTAATCATTGAAGATGAGGAGATCGCCGCTACCAGGCTGGTAGATATGCTTCGTGAATATGATCGAAGTATTGAGGTACTTAAAATTCTCGATTCAGTTGAGTCCAGCGTTGAATATCTGGAAGCAGAACCAGCGGTTGACCTGATTTTTATGGATATTGAATTGGGTGATGGCAGGAGTTTTTCCATTTTTGAAGAAGTGGAAATAGAAACCCCTGTAATCTTTATAACTGCATACCAGGAACATGCGTTAACAGCTTTCAAGCAAAACAGTATAGATTATTTATTAAAGCCTTTGCATCGTTCGGAACTGGAAGTTGCCATCAGCAAGTATAAAAAATATCATAATTCCTATGTTCCCATAAATAAAGAATTTATCGAGATCCTTAAAGAGAAAAAAACTTCCGGATTTCAACCAAAGAAAAGATTTCTTGCAAAGTTGGGAACGCGGCTTATTTCAATTCCGGTTGAAAGCATTGCGTATTTCTATACGAAAGAAAAATTTCAGTACGTAAAAACTATTCTTGATGAAGATCTGATCATTGATAAACCGCTTGATGAGATCGAAGGAGAGCTGGATAGTGATGATTTTTTCCGGGCAAACAGGCAATTTATCCTTAACTATAAAAATATAGAAAAAGTGCATGCATGGTTCAGCGGAAAACTGAAAGTGCAGGTAAAGCCACAATCTTACGAAGAGATTATTATCAGCAGATTGAGAGCAAATGATTTTAAAAAGTGGTTAGGTGAATAACAGTTAAAAGCGTCTGTAAATCATTTCACCTGGCTTCAAAGACATCTTAAATATCACATACAATTTAAAAGATTAAGGAAAGATATTATTGCAGTATTCTTTACTGCAAATTTTTGATCAATGAAATCTTTCTTTCTCTGTGTTTTTCTTTTTGTTTCCACTTTTCAAATTGTACAGGCTAAAACCTGGAGGGTTAATAACCAACCTGGAATCAGTGCGGATTTTTCCAGTATTTCTGCAGCTATAGGCAGCAGCGGCGTTGTAAATGATGATACGATCTATCTTGAAGGTTCCTCAACCAGTTATGCATTTGCGACCTTGAACAAACGATTGATAATAATTGGTCCGGGTTATTTTTTATCCAACAGCGGGGGAAATCCAGGGTTGCAATTTAATGACCAACCGGCCAAAGTATCCATTTTAGTAGATTCCCTTGGCTCCGGATCTGAATTCCATGGTATTCAGGGTGTGTTTTATTTTGAACCTAATACGGATGATATAAAGTTTATCAGGAGCCATGTGAATTTTAATTTAAATAGAACCATTGCCAATTCAAAGGCAACTGATATCGAATTCCGACAGTGTTTTCTGAATATATCCTATGCTGGTACGTTAGAAAATTTCGTAGTTACCAATTGTATTATACAAAATTTAAGGATCTCAGATGGTATCAATGGACTCATCCGGAATAATACTTTTTCCGGTTCCTGTAGTGCCAATAATTCTTACTTGTCCAATAATATATTTTTGTCCAATATCACGTTAACAAATTGCTCCGTCAAAAACAGTTTATCGACCTCCAATAATCTTCCTGCGGGGTTAAACAACAAAGTTAATGTGCCCTTAGGTAGTTTGATTGTAAATGCCGGTTCGGATGATGGTAAGTATATGTTGACTACAAACTCTGAGGCCAAATCAGCCGGAGAAACCATCAATGGAGAGACTCCTGATGCAGGAGCATTCGGTACCAGTGATCCTTACCGGTTAAGTGGGATTCCGGCGATCCCAAGTATCTATGCACTGCAGGCCCCATCATCAGTTCCTTCTACTGCAACCACGATGACCGTTACTATTAGTACAAGATCCAATAATTGATCATCTTAAAATATTTTTTATGAGAATGATCATGATCTTCTGCTTTATGATTTTGACGATTCAAATGAAATCGCAGGTTGCCTATCGCACTGCTCCGCCTCCCGGAAAAATTACCAGGCTGGAATATTTCATTGACACTGATCCGGGTTTGGGACAGGCAATTAATGTTCCTTTAAATCCATCGGAAAAGGTAGAAAACCAACAGATCCCGATTTCATTGGAAGAGGTAAATAATGGCATTCATTTTCTTTATTTCAGAAGTCTTAATGAGCAGGGAAACTGGAGCCTTAATAATTCATTTCTTTTCAATAATTTCCTTCTGCCTGATTACTCATCATCGGGTTCCCGACCAGCTATTAACGCTGCGGAATATTTCATTGATGCTGATCCGGGAGCTGGTAAGGGAATTCCCATCCCGCTCAATCCTGATACGGCCAATCAGAGTAGCTTTTTAGTGGATCTTACTGAATTAAATCCGGGTGTACACCAGTTGTATGTCAGAACCAAGGATGAAACCGGAAAATGGAGTCTTTCAAATTTCAGTTTATTTAATAATTCTTCAGTTGTTCCATACAGGTCTGCACCTGCTCCTTCTTCACCTATCAAAGCCCTGGAATATTTTATGGATACAGATCCCGGATTTGGAATGGGATCAAAAATTTTAGTGCCATCAACCAGTGATATTGCTTCCCTGAATGTTGATGTCGACATAAGTGATTTGAATGAAGGCAATCATGTTCTTTATTTCAGAAGTCTTGAAAATCCATGGAGTCTTTCTGCATATACAACGTTACAGATTGGTTCTGTTTTGCCGGTTACCTGGTTGTATGTTAATGCAGTTGCCAGTCCAGGAGGTTCCTTAATCCGTTGGGCCACCAGCGCGGAAATAAACTCAGCAAAATTTACTATCCAATACAGTATGGATGGATCAAGGTTTATAGATGCAGGGGAAATTCCGTCCCGCAATCAGACAGGTGGTTCGACCTATACCTATAACCATAGCGTTGAAAGATCCGGCCTGTATTATTACAGAATCCGTCAGACAGATAAGGATGGAAAATTTACCTTTTCCCGTGTTGTACAGCTGTATGTGAATAAGCTGAATGAAAAACCCAGGGTCTATCCCAATCCTGCAAGAGAAGTAGTATTTGTGGATCTGGAAATTGACCGTACTGTAAAACAGGTTTGTTTATTGGATCAACAGGGAAAATTACTTCGGATAGTAAAGGGTGCTGCATTAAATGAACGGCCACTTGGTCTGTTTATCGGGGACCTTCCGGATGGTGCCTATTATATAAAAGTTTATAATGACGATGCTGCAATAATTTATCCTGTAATGAAAAACTAGTGCTGTAATGTGTGTTGATTTTAGCCGCCGGAAGGCGGCTTTTTTTATGGTAAGTAAGGAGGATGTAAAAATCTTTTACCGGTTCTTCATGGTTTATTTAAGAGTGAGGTAAAAGGAACAATTAGGGAAGAACTGAGTAGTAATTTTTTCACTTGAATTCTGCCCTTTTGTATTGCTTGCACTAAAATCCTATCTTTGTCAACGCAAATACCGGGGGTGCCTGGTTTTGACAGCGTAGATCTTTGAAGGTGTAAGCATGCAGAGCGTTGGATAATTAGCTCTTTAATCTGAATACTCAAACATCAAATGGCAATACTCAGTATGCCATGGCTGCCTAATCAGTGATTAGATAGTCATTAGGGCCGCCGGACAGGTCTTCCTTTTACCATGTCCCGCCGCCGACTCAAAAAAACAAATAAGGATGCTGTTTCGGAAGGCTGTGCCCGGAACTTAAGACCATTCAGCTAAGGAAATAATCGGTTTGTCCGGTCCCTGTTATTTCCCGACAATTAATAACGGAATAAGCATGTAGAAAGCTTTCGGCGAATATGTTTGGACAGGGGTTCGATTCCCCTCACCTCCACAAATAAAAAGGCCCCGATTTTCGGGGCTTTTCTATTTCAGTTATCTCTGCACTTTTCAATTATTCTTATTCATTTGTTTGATTGTGATCCAATTTGATGTGTCACTTACCTTACCTTTTGATTATTTTACTGCTGTACCTCGACTGGTCCGTTATAACTTCTATCACATACATTCCTGCAATGATTTCTTTAACGACAGCATTCACGGTATTAACAGATCCTGGCTTTAAAATTTTCAACACAGAACCATTCATGGAACTGATCTTAATTTGCTGTATCAATTGATCACCGGGAACTTTGACATTAAGTATGGAATTCCCTGAATTAAAGCTGCAACTAAAATCAGCTGAGTAATTATTTAATCTTATTGTAACAGTTTTTGAATAATAGAATTTCCCATCAATATCATGTTGACAGATTCTATAAACATTCAAACCAGATGAAGGGAATTGATCCAGGAACGAATAAGTTTTATCCTCAATAGAATTATCTTTTTTATTTATTGATCCAATCTTTTCAAATCTGTTGAGAGCATTGTTATATCGTTCTATATCAAACTTCAGGATGTTTTTAACATCATTTATTTGCCAGTCGATATGCACCGAGTTTGAGAGATTTGCCGCATTCAATTTTGTTATCTGAAGCGGAAGAGAGGTCAAACTGCCAAATACCCGGAATTCATAAATGGAATATCCATAGCCAGTTCCTCTTTCCGTACCAAACATTCTGACATACCGCGCATTTCCGGAAATCGGTAAATTATTTATAAGGCCTACATTTCCTGGTATAGTGCGAACGGTATTATATGAAATTCCGTCATCGGATAATTGAATCTGGAAATCTTTTCCAAAGGCAGCTTCCCAACTGATTTCAATTTTACAAAGATTATAAACTGAACCAAGGTCGACGGTTAGCAACTGCGGATCAGAAAAGTTGCTTTCCCAACGTGTACCTGGGTTATTATCAAAAGCATGCGATGCCGGGTTTCCCCCGTTTTCTGAACTGGCCGTTGCCGGTTTATTCAAGGCAATATTTGTTGAAGCGCATAATACCGCAGGACTTCCTAAAACCTCAAATTCATAAATGGAATATCCATAAGCTGTTGTTCTTGCAGACCCAAGCATTCTGATATACCTGGCGGTGACGGAAAATGAGAGGTTATTTAAAAGACTTGAATTATTTGTAACAGTCGAAATAGTGTTCCAATCAGCGTTATTATCTGAAGCCTGTATCACGTAATCCCGGCCGGCAGCATTCTCCCATCGAATAATCAGACCACATAAATTGTGGCGCACGCCAAGGTCAACAGTAATACTTTGTACATCTGAATATTCACTTTCCCATCTGGTATTGATATTCCCATCAGTCGCAAATCCTGCAACATTTCCTGAAAAACTGGAAGATGAGGAAGTAACATTGCCGAGACTGACATTCTCAGAACAATTCTGGCTAAAGAGAATAACTGAGTTGAAAAATGCTAGGATTAGAATTAGTACCTGCTTCATGCTTAATTATAGTTAGTGGCCGATTGAATTAATGCAAATATCAAATCCCTTGTTTCCTTATCCAAATTGATTAATATTATAAATCTGATTTATTGGAGGTCAAACCAAAATAATTTTTCTTGGAACAACAAAAACTACGAAGTGCCAACTGGTTTGGAAGAAAAGGTAAGGATGGATTTATCTATCGTGCATGGATGAAAAACCAGGGCATCCCGGATTACGAATTCAACAACAAACCCATCATCGGGATCTGCAATACCTGGAGTGAATTAACTCCCTGTAATGGTCATTTCAGAGATCTTGCTGAATCTGTAAAACGTGGTGTGCTCGAAGCAGGTGGTTATCCCGTAGAGTTCCCTGTAATGTCGCTGGGTGAAACCCTCATCAAACCAACAGCCATGCTGTACAGGAATCTTGCAAGCATGGATGTGGAAGAATCTATTCGCGCTAATCCTGTTGATGGTGTGGTATTACTTTGTGGTTGCGACAAAACAACTCCATCATTGGTGATGGGTGCCTGCAGCGTGAATATTCCAACGATCGTTGTATCTGGAGGGCCCATGTTAACCGGCCGGCATAAAGGTCAGAGCATCGGAACCAGTGATCTGTGGCGTTACCATGATGCACTACGTGAGGAAAAAATAAAAGAAGAAGAGTTACTGACAATCGAAGCGGCAATGTGTAGAAGCAGTGGCCATTGCGCAGTGATGGGGACTGCATCTACAATGGCCTGTATGGTGGAGTCGCTGGGACTTTCACTTCCCGGAAACGCTGCTATACCTGCAGCGGATGCAAGAAGAAAAGTACTTGCACAGCTTTCAGGACTGAGAATCGTTCAAATGGTAAAGGAAGATCTTAAACTATTGGATATCCTTACCCGAAATGCATTTGAGAATGCAATCAAAGTAAATGCAGCTATTGGCGGATCGACCAACTTTGTAATTCATTTATTGGCGATAGCGGGTCGGATTGGTGTTGAATTAAAGCTGGATGATTTTGATGAATTGTCAAGGAACATTCCGCTGATCGCAAATCTTCAGCCTTCTGGTAAATATTTTATGGAAGATCTTTTCTATGCCGGTGGTTTACAGGTTGTCCTGAATAAGCTGGATGAAATTCTGCACAGGGATTGCATCACTGTAAACGGTAAAACAATTGGAGAGAATAGTTCAGGAATGGAATGCTACAACAATGATGTAATTGGTTCTATCGACAAACCTTTCAATGAATTAAACGGGCTCGCAGTGTTACATGGAAATATTTGTGAGGATGGTGCGGTCATAAAACCTTCTGCAGCCAGTGCGCATTTGAAACAACACACAGGAAAGGCAGTGGTATTTGAAAACATTGACGACTATAAAGCAAGGATTGATAGCGATGATCTGGAGGTTGATGAGAACAGCATCCTGGTTTTGAAGAATGTTGGACCAAAAGGATATCCTGGTATGCCTGAAGTGGGTAATATGGGACTTCCGAAAAAGCTATTGCAAAAAGGCGTCGTTGATATGGTTAGAATTTCTGACGGACGGATGAGCGGAACAGGATTCGGAACGGTGGTTTTGCATGTATCACCTGAAGCTGCATTGGGTGGTAATTTCTCCGTTATCCAAACAGGTGACCTTATCACGCTGGATCTCCCGAATCGTACCTTACATGCTGAGGTAAGTGAGGAAGAATTTATCTCGAGAAAACAAAAGTATAAATCTCCGCCAACGATTACTGAAAGAGGGTATGTAAGTTTATATATCAATCATGTTCAGCAGGCTCATTTAGGGGCTGATATGGATTTTCTGCGGGGAGGTTCCGGAAGTGAGGTTGCTAATGATTCGCATTAGAAATGTGAAAGGGAAAATGTAAAAGTGAAAAGCGGAAATGGAAAAGTGAAAATGTAAAAGGGGAAAGTGAAAATGTAAAAGGTAAAAGTTTAAGGCCAAAATTAAATAGCGTAAAATTTTTCTATGGAATTTGAAAACAAAGTTGCCATTGTAACCGGTGCAGGACAGGGGATTGGATTTGAAATATGCAGAAAACTGGTGAATGCTGGTGCGAATGTTCTGCTGAATGATATTGAAGAATCTCTGGCAAATGATGCAGCAATAAAGATTTCAAAGGAAGGACCCGGACAATGTATTGCCATGCCCGGTGATTCAAGTGAGATCAGTTTTATTCAACAACTGGTATCTGCTGCAATTGACAAATTCGGCAAACTGGATATTGCGATTGCAAATGCGGGAATTACTTTATTCGGAGACTTTTTTTCTTACCCGGCAGAATCGTTTTTCAGAGTAATGCAGGTCAATCTCGGAGGTACTTTTTTTCTTGTTCAGGCTGCGGCCAATCAAATGAAAAATCAACATTCAGGAGGTTCAATTTTATTGACTTCATCAGTTACAGGTCACCAGGCGCATAAAGATTTAGCTGCGTATAGCATGAGTAAAGCTGCGATTGAAATGCTTGCAAAGAACCTGGTGATTGAAATTTCCCAATACAATATTAATATCAATACAATTGCGCCGGGAGCTACTTTGACGGAGCGAACATTACATGATCCTCAATATGCCGAAACCTGGTCGAAGCTTACACCAATTGGGCGACCCGCTAGTGTTTCCGACATTGCCAACACTGCATTGTTCCTTGTATCAGATAAAGCAAAGCATATTACAGGTCAAAGCCTTGTGATTGATGGGGGATGGTCAAGTATCAGTCCTTCGCCATTTTAAATTGCTTAATGCGTTAAATGAACTTATATAGTTTGTCATCTGCCCATCCACTTTTTAAAATCCGTTGCTTTTTCTTTACTTACAATTACTTCTTTCAATGCCGGGGGATTGAGTTCCACTTTTAATTTCCGGTTTAATAAAACTGTAAACTTCTGTATTGCGTTTTTATTTACGATAAAGCTCCTGTTCACCCGGTAAAACATATTATCCTGCACTGATTTTTCTATATCCTCCAGCGAAAGATCTATTAATAGTTTTTGTTTCGATTGTGTAACGATATAAGAAACTCTGCCCTCAACAAAGAAGTAGGCAATCTCATTTATTGCAATCGGGATAAAACGTTGGCCCTGCTTTACCAGGAAGTTTTTCCGATACTGACTTTCTTCAATTTTCCTGATGCCATTTTGAACACCATTCCCTTCCGATATTGCCGCTGAATTTATAAAATGCTGTTTTACCGTCTGATATTTTTCGAGGCTGTTTTTCAATTCATTCAACCTGACAGGTTTCAGCAGATAATCGATACTGTTTGCCTGGAATGCATTTAATGCATATTCATTGTAAGAAGTTGTAAAGATGACTGCACAATTCACCGGAATTTTCTTGAAGATCTCGAAACTTTGTCCATCACTCAATTCAATATCAGCAAGAATAATTTCAGGATGTATTTCTTTACTTAAGTATCCGACTGAATCCTTTACACTTTTGAGCACACCCACTACTTCTATCGAGGGATCTATATCCGAAAGCAACCTTTGCATCCGCTCTGCGGCAAGCTTTTCATCTTCAATTATTAATATTCTCATGGACGTCTGGCTTGATTAAGGGAAGTGCTACTTTGAATTCTTTGTCATTATTTGTAATGATCACTTCGGGTTGCTGAAGCAGGGAATATCTTGATACAATGTTTGATAATCCGAACCCTTCCGAAGTAAAGGAAATTACTCTTTTCCTGATGTTATTCGAAATCACGAGGTAATTGTTTTCATCAATATAAACTGAAATTTGTAATGGATATTCATAGGATGATTCATTATGCTTTACCGCGTTCTCTACAATTAATTGTAAAGTCAAAGTGGGAATCATGAACACATGATAGGTTGGGTCAATGTTTAATTCAAATTGTAAACGTTCATCAAATCTTGTTTTAAGCAGGTGCATAAAAGATTGGATAAAGTCGAGTTCTTCTTTTAATGTTGTCAGTCGCTGGTTGCTGCTCTTCAAAAGATAACGGTACACTGCACTTAATTCCATAACAAACTCCTCTGCTTTATAGGGATCTTTGATAGTCAGTTCACTTAATGTATTCAGGCTATTGAATAAAAAATGGGGTTGGATCTGTGCCTGTAAAGCATGGAGTTTACTTTCAGTAGTGGCTTTCAGCAATTCTTCTTTTTCCTTTTCAGAATTGAGCGATAGGTAATAGGAATATAATACTTCATAAGGCGCCACCACCAATGCTGTGATCCAGACAGCCTGTAAAATATTTATAAGCGATTCATCTAAAAAGCTGAAGGATTTTTCTACCTGAAGTCTGCTTATCAGGGTGGAAACTGAGATTGCAACCAACGTAATTGAGAAGCACAGAATAAAGGATGCAAAAATTCTTTTACGGGTAAGCGAAAGTCCCGGATATCTTTTCCGGGCTACCAGTACCATGTACCTGCCAATTTCAAAATTGATGATGATAAAGATGGACATCCTGACTATTCCAAGGATTTTATCCATCGTTATACCTGTAAATAATAATTGCTGTCCTACCAGGCTCATTACAATCAGAAGGAGAGGATTGGCAATTCTTATCCAGGAATCTTGTAAAGGTTTATGCATATAAAAATGTATCAGGACGGTTCTGGTTTATGATTTCGATGCAGATCAAAAGTAGTAACAATTATCTTCTATATGTAGCGCTGATGCCCGTTTCATACAGATAAATGGAAGCTTCGGTGCAATACATTATAATTTCTGAAAAGTACTGTGCAGATTTGTGTCTCAATCATTGAAAAAAGAATAAAATGAAAAATTTAAAAAATAAAATAAACAGCGTTTTTATTGCTGTCATTCTATCAGCTTTTGTGTTGATGAATTTTATGCCTGTCATTGCTTTTGCGCAGCCATCTGAGAAGAAGGTCAGGGAAATGTTGAAAGGATTGATGACAAAGGAACATATCCCTGGACTTGCGTATGCAGTTGTGAAAAATGGAAAGATCGAAATGATGGGCACAATTGGAAAAGCTCATCTTGCATTTAACAACGATGTTACTAAGCAGACTGCATTTCAACTCGCATCCTGCTCTAAAATTTATACAGCTCTCTTATTGGGCAAATTGTTTGATCAAAAGCTTTTAGAACCTGGTCAAAAGCTTGGAAGTTTACTGGATTCCATTCCTGATGATTGGAAGAACATTACCATCTTTCAACTGGCTGCGCACCAGTCGGGTATCAAAATCGGTGATTTTTCCGGAGCACAAACCAGTGAAAATGCATTAAAGATCGCGTTGAAAATGCCCATGGAGTATGAACCCGGAACACGCAGTTCTTATGTGAGCAGCGACTACTGGATACTTCAATATGTTATAGAAAAAGTGACCGGCTTGAAATATTATGATGCATTGAAAAAGTACGTTCTTGATCCAAATGGCCTGAGACATACATTTGTCAACAATCCAAAAATTGGCGGTCTATCTGATTTTGATATTATACCCGAACAGGCACAGGAATACCACTGGTTTAAAAATGATTCAACATTACGCATCAACCAGATGTGGTTCGATGCTTCCGGATATACCGCGGGTGGAATATACAGTTCGATTGAAGATATTACCACAATTGCAACTCTTTTCGATACAGGAAATTTTATTTCTGATCAGACTAAAAAATTAATAACAAATCCATTACTGCTTCAAAATGGAAAGGCCGGTAGTTTTGGATTGGGATTAATAGTAAGGGATTATGAAGGACATAAAATAGTTGAACATAGTGGAGGGCCGGCACTGGCTGATTTTGTGCGGTTTCATAAGGAAGGATACACTTTCATTGTACTAACCAATAATCGAGGAGTATACCCTTATCTCGCAAAATCAGTTGCAACACTTTATATAAAAGACCTGAAAATGCCGGAAGTGCCTGCAGGTTGGGAATAAATAATTAAGGTCTGTTTAATGTTAGCTGTGTGTCGATTTGCCGTAATAGCCAGGTTTCTGGTTATTGCGGCTTTTTTCTTTAGAAACTGAACGGGCTGGTAGTAACAGAAATTGATCTTTTTGCCGTCGTTGATTTTTAAATTGATTCAAAGATGTTCAGAATTTCTTAATTTTCTTTCATGGATATGGAATTGTATAATAGAATCTTCGAACATAACAAGTTGTGGATTCAGGATAAAAGAGCAACAAACGCCGATTTTTTTAAGCATCTTTCTCAGGGACAAACTCCTGAAATCTTGTACATAGGATGTAGCGATAGCAGGGTGACTGCGGAAGAAATTACCGGGATGGAGCCCGGACAAATGTTTGTTCACCGCAATATCGCCAACCTGGTTCCGAATAATGATTATAGTTCATTTTCTGTTGTTGAATACGCGGTTACTTTTCTTCATGTGAAACACGTGGTAGTTTGCGGACACTATAATTGCGGGGGAGTGAAAGCCGCCATGCAGAATAAGGATCTGGGAATGCTTAATCCATGGCTGAGGAATATCCGGGATGTTTACAGGCTTCATAAAAAGGAACTAAATAGCATTCAGGATGAAGAACTCAGATACAAGAGACTGGTTGAATTAAATGTGCAGGAACAATGTGTGAATGTGATCAAACTTGCCGTGGTTCAAAAAGCGTATCTGAAAAATAATTATCCTACCATTCATGGATGGGTCTTTGATATTTCAACCGGAGAATTGATTGATCTTAAAATTGATTTTCCTTCTATTCTTGCATCTATCCAGGAAATATATGATCTCACTCAGGAGATCTAAATTAATTACATCAATCTGTTCAGACATTATCTGACCTGCAAAACAAACCATCAAAAGCAATGAAAAAAATCCTGTTGTTTCCGATTGTTTTATTTAGTGCTTTAATAGGCCTGACACAGGCTTTACCAAGAAGTACGCCACAGGCTGAGAATGTTGATCCGGCTGCATTTACAAATTATTTTGAAGATGTAAAGCAAAATAAACAGGAATTACACAGCCTGATGGTTTTAAGAAATGGAAAGGTGATCAGTGAAAACTGGTTTGGTGATAATGCGCCTGACAAAAATCACGTGATGTATTCTGTGAGCAAAACTTTCGCTGCTACTGCAGTCGGATTTGCTATTCATGAAAAAAAGCTGAAACTAGACGACAAAGTCATTTCGTTTTTTAAAGATAGTTTGCCTGAAAACATTTCGCCCAATTTAGCTGCGATGGAGATTCGTCATTTACTTACCATGACTGTCGGCCACAGCACTGAAGCGATGGATAAAATCCGGGAAGGAAAACAAAGTTGGGAAAGAATTTTTCTTGCGCATCCTGTCGAATATAAACCAGGTGAGAAGTTTTTGTATAACAGTCTTGCTACTTATATGCTGTCAGCAATCATGCAAAAGGTGACCGGACAAACACTGATGCAATATCTCGAGCCAAGGTTGTTCCAACCATTAGGGATAAAAGATATTGAATGGCAATCTAGTCCTTCCGGAGTTAATATTGGCGGATGGGGAATGTTTATCAAGACAGAGGATATGGCAAAACTTGGTCAGCTGTTTCTTCAGGATGGTTCCTGGAATGGCAAACAGATTGTACCGAAAGACTGGATCCTTGAAGCAAGAAAAGCTCATGTAGTGCAGCCACCGCAGTGGATCCAGGCAGGTGCTGATCTTTCTGCAAGTGATTGGACACAGGGATATGGTTACCAGATGTGGCGTTGCAGGAATAATGCTTACAGAGCGGATGGTTTGAATGGACAATTCATCATTGTAGTGCCGGAAAAAAATGCAGTGATTGTTACAACTGCTAACATTCCGAATATGCAGGAAGAGATCAATCTTATCTGGAAACATATTTTACCGGCTTTTAAATAGGGGTGAATTCTTGAAACTCTTAATCTGAATGGTTTGATCAAAGTGGTGAAAAATCACGGATCAAAGTGGTGAAAAATCACATTCACATTTTTAGAAATTTTTGATCATCATGATGAAGTTCAGAATTGAAGAAGTTTCAGCTGATGTTGTATGGCCTGTCCGACATACCGTGATGTATCCCGAGATGAATTTTGAAAGCATCAAACTTGAGGAGGATGCAGATGGAATTCATTTGGCATTGTATGGTGATGCCAATATTTTGATCAGCGTTGTATCTCTCTTTAAAAAACCGGGCGAATTGCAATTCCGGAAATTTGCAACATTGAAGGATTATCAGGGCAAAGGATATGGATCGGCTCTTCTGAAATATATAGTCGATTACGCCGGAATAAATAACATAAACAGGATCTGGTGCAATGCAAGGAAAAATGCAACCGGTTTTTATAAAAGAGCAGGATTCCAGGAAACGAACCAGGTATTTTTTAAAGACGGCTACGATTTTGTGATCATGGAACTACATATAAAATAATTTATGAGAGTATTATTTATTCTACTTTTTTCACTTTCCCTTTTTAATTGTGAAGCGCAGCAGAAAACAGTACGACTGGCAGTTGCAGGAATCTCCCATGGTCATCATGGATGGATTCTCGGAAGGGCAAATGATAAAGAGATTGAGCTTGTAGGAATCTATGAACCCGTTGCAGCGCTTCGCGAAAAGGCAATCCGAAATTTTAAACTGGATCCGAAATTATTTTACAGCGATCTTTCAAAAATGCTTGCAGAGGTGAGGCCTGATGGACTTTGTGCATTTGGAGCAACTAATGAACATCTTGAAGTAGTAAGACAGGCTGCACCCAAAGGAATTCCTGTAATGGTGGAAAAACCACTTGCGACAACAGTAAAAGATGCGAACGAAATTGCTGCCTTATCCAAAAGATACAATGTACCGGTCCTTACAAATTTTGAAACATCCTGGTATCCTACAACTGATAAGACTTATGAATTAACAAGAGATACGAGTTTCATGGGTAAGATCAGGAAAGTTGTGATACATGACGGACATGAAGGACCAAAAGAGATAGGAGTGTCTGATGAGTTTTTTGAATGGCTAACAGATCCTGTAAAGAATGGAGGAGGAGCCCTGACTGATTTTGGATGTTATGGTGCAAACCTGATGACCTATTTAATGAATGGGCAAGCCCCGATAAGTGTAACTGCAGTAACGCAGCAATTCAAGCCGCATATTTATCCGAAGGTTGATGATGAGGCAACAATTGTATTGACTTATCCAACTGCACAGGCAATTATCCAGGCGTCCTGGAACTGGCCCTACAGCAGAAAAGATATGGCCGTATATGGCGAACATGGTTATGCGATTACAACTGATCATAAAAAGATGGAAATCAAATCCGGAAAGGAAGCAAAGAAGCTGCTGGAACTGGAACCTAAAGAAACGGGAACTTACACCAGCCCCTTTAATTACTTCGCAGATGTGATCATGAAAAAGATTGCTGTCCCAAAATATGGATTGTATTCCCTGGAGAATAATCTGATGGTTGTACAGATATTAGAAGCTGCAAGGAAATCAGCGCAAACAGGAAAAAGTGTACAATTGGCTGCTGACTTAAAGCAATAGAAATATTTCAATACAAGCCCGGGATAAAAAGCATATAGTTGCCTTAACAAGCTTAACATACGAGCATTTTATTCTACAGTTTTAACTAACGGCAATGGTTAGGTGAAGATTTAATCATGATTAGCCGGTTTTGCTTAAACAAATTTAATGGTTTGATTATTATGTCGTTATTTGAAACCGTCCATTCGTATGTTGCCTCGACTAAACCTGGAATTTCCCCAACTTCAAGATTTATTGAGATCAAATGATCAGCTTAAATTTGAAAAAATTTATGATCACTATGCTCCTGTCATGTATGGTTGGATCATTAAATCAATTCCGGATAAGAATTCTGCAGAAAGGGTTTTTTGTACTTCGTTTCAAAAAGTAATTCATGACATTGATCAATATAACCCGGAGAAATGCGGATTTCTAACCTGGGTAATTCAAATAAGCAATAAGGAAATTCAATTGTTTAATTCTAAAGTCGCGAAGGTTTTCAAAATAAGAAGTTCCGAAATCATGGAATCCTCAAACAATCATTCCAATTAGATCTCGATCCAGACAGGTGCATGATCACTGGTTTTTTCCCATCCTCTTACTTCTTTGTCGACGCCTGCATTTTTCAATTTTTTACTGATAACCGGGTTCAAAAGAAAGTGATCAATTCTTAATCCTGCATCCCTTCCGTAAGCATTTCTGAAATAATCCCAGAAAGTATAAATAGTTTCCTCAGGATATAATTTTCTGATGGCATCTGTCCAACCCTGCTTTAATAATTTTTGAAATGCAGCTCTTGTTTCCGGTCTGAATAAAGCATCCTCTACCCATCTTTCAGGTTTGTAAACATCTTTTTCGGTAGGCATCACGTTAAAGTCTCCCGTGAGAATTACAGGCTCTTTTGATTTTACCAAAGAAGCCGCATGTTCAATCAACCTTTCGAACCAATTGAGTTTATAATCGAACTTGGGACCCGGTGCAGGATTTCCATTTGGTAGATAGAGGCATCCGATTCTCAGTCCTTCGATCTCTGCTTCTATGAACCTGCTTTGTACATCTTCGTCATCACCCGGCAATACTTTTCTGATCTCTTTTATATCGTATCCCTTTGACAAAATTGCAACGCCATTCCAGCTTTTTTGTCCATGCCAGATCGCTTGATATCCTGCATCACCAATAGCTTTTTCAGGAAATTTTTCCTGTGGTGCTTTAAGTTCCTGAAGGCAAACGATGTCAGGTGTTTTCTCTTCCAGCCAGCGCAGTAAAACGGGTAATCTTCCGTTCACTCCGTTTACGTTATAGGTTGCGATTTTCATGAGATAAAATGTAAAATGTAAAATGGGAAATGAAAAATGTAAAATGAAAAATGAAAAATTTAAAATTTGAGGTCCAAAATCTTATCTCGCTTTTAAAGCTTCAACAGTTTGTATAACTGCATCTTCATTTGATGTTGGTGTATACTGAAACCTGTTTTTAAATTTTGATGAATCAAATACATAGTCCTTTTCATATTGCGATCTGATATCATGCATCTCTTTCAGTATTGGAATAAATATGCCAAGTGCCAGCATACTCCAGGAAGGAAGAACAGTAAGTCCATCTTTTTTATTCATGGCATTTGCAAATAAGGTAGTCCATTCTTTTGCAGTTGGAGCTTCATCATCCACAGGTAAATTCCAGACCTGGTTAAATGCATCAGGCGTATTACCGAGGATCGCTGTTCCTTTGGCAAGATCGGGTACGAAACCTGCACTGTGTTTCACATCTCCCTTTCCAAACCATTGTGCTTTTTTCCCTTTCTCAAGATTGTTATAAATCAGGTTCATTAATAAACTGTTCTGCCTGTCTTTTCCAAAAAAGTCGGGAGCTCTTGCAATAATAGCATCCAGTGTTCCTTTATCCACAGCATCCATAATTACATGATTTACTGTAGCACGGACCTTTCCTTTTTTACTGCATGGATACAAGGCAGTTTCTTCCGTCAGGTGATTGAGTTGATAACAATCGAGGCTATAAATATTATCAAAGAAAACAAGTTTTGATTGATGCTTCATGCAGGCGTTCACAACATTCTGAATAATTACCGGCCATTGTTGCTGCCACACCGAAGTTTTATATTCCAATCCCACCGTGAGGTAACAGATTTCAGCACCTCCAACAGCTTTCATGGCTGCTTCAGGATTTAGCAGATCTGCAGCAAGCAGCTGATCTGATTCATTCACTTTTTTTGGTTTTCGACTTACGAGCCTGATATCATTTGTATAATTTTTCAATTCTGCTGCGAGATGAGTTCCGATGGGACCGGAAGCGCCTAAAATGGTTTGCATATAAATTAGTTTCCTGGTGTTTGTGTATTAAATACACAAAGTTTGTAAATTTAGTTCTTAAGGGAGATTATTCCTTACAAAACTAACGACGATGAAACGATTGTTCCAGCACAAATCTATTGTGCTTATTGCCAGTTTTTGTTTTTTTCTCAGTTTGAATGTCTTTAGTCAACCGAAACAGGAGAAGGTCTATGAAATTTATTCTCCCAATAATGAATTGAGATTGATGTTTGCTATTGATATGGAAGGCATACCTCAATATCGGTTGGAATATAAAAAGAAGGAAGTTATCAGGTTCAGCAATCTTGGTCTTGAATTGAAGAATGATTCCTTGTCGCTCCTGGATAAATTTTCAATAGCAGATGTACAAACCAGCAGGTTTGATGAGACCTGGAAACCGGTGTGGGGAGAACAGCGTTCTGTGCGCAATCATTACCACGAACTGGCGGCTACGCTGGAACAAAAAGCAGCAGACCGAAAAATAATTATTCGTTTCAGGTTGTTTGATGACGGATTGGGATTCAGGTATGAATTTCCTTTACAGAAAAACCTGACCTATTTCGTGATCAAAGAAGAGAAAACCGAATTTGGTATGACAGGCGACCACACTGCGTTCTGGCTTGCCGGTGATTATGATACACAGGAATATGATTATACCACTTCAAAACTTTCAGAGATAAGCGGGCTGATGAAATCTGCTATTACCGGAAATGCTTCGCAGACACCCTTTTCTCCGACAGGTGTACAGACCTCTCTCATGATGAAATCAGCTGATGGACTTTACATCAACCTTCATGAAGCTGCGTTGATTGATTATCCTGCAATGCATTTGAATTATGATCCGGAAAGAAAATCATTTCAATCATGGTTAACACCGGATGCACAGGGAAATAAAGGTTATATGCAGGCGCCGGGTTCAACTCCGTGGAGAACGATAATTGTGAGCGACGATGCACGAAAAATTCTTTCTTCCTATATCACCTACAATCTCAATGAACCTTCCAAAATTCAAAACACTGACTGGATCAAACCTGTAAAGTATATGGGTGTTTGGTGGGAAATGATCACAGGAAAAAGTTTATGGTCATACACCAATGATTTTCCTTCAATCAGGCTTGGAGTAGATGATCTGAAAAATGCTAAGCCGAATGGCACACATGGTGCAAATAATGAAAATGTAAAAAAGTATATCGACTATGCATCAAAGCATGGATTCGATGCATTGCTGGTTGAAGGATGGAATGTTGGATGGGAAGACTGGTTCGGAAAATCCAAGGATTTTGTTTTTGATTTCGTTACTCCCTATCCTGATTTTGATGTGAAAGAGTTGAATGCTTATGCGCATTCGAAGGGAATTAAATTGATCATGCATCATGAAACATCCGGATCAGCGAGAAATTATGAACGTCACCTGGATACTGCTTTCAAATTCATGAAGGCATATGGATATGATGCGGTAAAAACAGGATATGTCGGAAACATGTTGCCAAGAGGAGAATATCATTATAGTCAGTGGATCATCAACCATTACCAGTATGTGCTCGAAAAAGCGGCCAAATACCAGATCATGGTAAATGCGCATGAAGCGGTTCGTCCGACCGGAATTGCGCGCACCTGGCCAAACCTGATTGGCAACGAATCTGCGCGTGGTACTGAGTTCCAGGCTTTCGGCGGATCAAAACCAAACCACGTAACGATTCTTCCATTTACCAGGTTAATTGGTGGACCGATGGATTATACGCCGGGAATTTTTGAGATGGATATCAGCAAAATAAATCCATCCAATAATTCACATGTGAACAGTACGATTGCGAACCAGCTTGCATTGTATGTAACAATGTACAGTCCTTTACAAATGGCTGCAGATCTTCCTGAAAATTATGATCGTTTTCCAGATGCATTTCAATTCATCAAAGATGTGGCTGTGGATTGGGAAGAAAGTAAGTATCTCGAAGCGGAGCCCGGTGAATATATAACAGTTGCAAGAAAAGCTAAGAATACAGGAAAATGGTTTGTCGGGAATGTAAATGGAAATAATACAAGAGTTTCGAAACTGTCATTTGATTTTTTGGAGGAAGGAAAAAATTATATCGCTACTGTTTATGCGGATGCGAAGGATGCGCATTATAAAACTAACCCCCAGGCGTATACGATAACAAGGTATGCCGTGACGAAGAAATCTAAATTGTCTCAGCAATCCGCGCCCGGAGGAGGGTTTGCAATCAGTATAGAGGAAGTGGGGAAGGAGCGGTTGAAAGGGTTGAAGAAGCTTTAAGTTTGAGGAAGGTTTTTTCCCTGTAATTGGTTCACACAAAGTGCGCGCAGGGAGTAATGAATTATTTCAAAAACAGCACATAAACTTTACATTCAAATTCGGGTGAAAACAAACTGCTCCTTTTTTAATTTCTTCATTTTTTTGGAAGAACTAAATTTACCTGTATGAAAGCAATCAAATCAATATTCATTGTACTGCTGATAATGCCCGTAATTCTCCTCGCGCAGCAGGAGATCAAAGTGATGTCGTTTAACATCCGGTTGGATGTTCAGTCTGATGGTGAGAACCGGTGGGACCTGAGAAAAGATAAAGTGGCGGGATTGATGAATTACTACGAAGCAGATTTTATTGGCGGACAGGAAGTAACACATCCACAACTTACCTATCTGTTAGAAAACCTGAAGGGATATGATTTTGTAGGCGCAGGAAGAGACGATGGAAAAACGAAAGGAGAGTATTCACCTGTCTTCTATAAATCGAATAGATATGATTTAATCCAGGGCGGAACATTCTGGCTCTCACCAACTCCGGATTCCATCTCAAAGGGCTGGGATGCAGCACTGAACAGGGTTTGCAGCTATGGACTCTTTAAGCATAAGAAATCTAAAAAAATGATCTGGGTGTTTAATACGCACTTCGATCATATTGGTGAAGAAGCAAGGAAGAATTCTGCAAAACTGATCTTTGAGCAAATAAAAAAATATAACAGGAAAAATTACCCGGTTGTTTTGATGGGTGATCTGAACCTGAAACCGGAATCAGAGCCCGTTCAATTCCTGAGATCCAATTTAAAATATGGCAGGGAAGTTTCTGTTCAACCGGCATTCGGACCTGCAGATACCTGGAACGCTTTCAAATTCGACCAGGTTCCGAACGGATGCATTGACTATATTTTTGTAAATGATAAGAATCTGATCGTTAAGAAATATGCAACGATTACAGACTCTTTCGATAAGAAATACTATTCAGATCATTTTCCTGTGATGGCAACGCTGGAGTTGAAATGATTTCATGATGTAAAATAGTATATCAGGAAAATCATTGATGGAAATAGTAAGAGATAAATACAAGAACTTTATAGTGGAATAAATCAAAGGCCGCCCCAACCGGGACGGCCTTTTTTGTAACCTTACTTTAAACTAAACCAACCGGATTTTTCTCATGTGCCACCAACTTTTACACTAATCCTACCAGAATTTTTCTCATGTTCTACGTCCTATAAACAAAATCTTTATGCTCATTAATTATTATAACTTTTCCAACCTCTGAGATTTCCTTTGCTCCTCTGCTCCTTTGCGAAGCCGCCGCAGGCGGCCGCTGCGTGAAATAAACCTCTGCGTGAAATAAACCTCTGCGTGAAATAAATCTCTGCGTGAAATAAGCCTCTGCGTGAAATTACACATGCGAAGGATCAAACACCTCACCCTCATGATGCGCTTCCTGCGGCTCATAATCTTCCACCATCAATTCTTCAATCGGTTGCGGTTTCTTTCCTTTTGAAAATTTCTCCAGGATCCTGTCGAAGATCGAATACATCACAGGCACAATTACAAGTGTCAAAAACAATGAACTGATCAATCCACCTATAATTACCCACGCCAATCCATTCTTCCACTCGGCACCTGCTCCCTTTGCCATTGCAATCGGTAACATACCTATCACCATCGCGATGGTTGTCATCAGAATCGGACGTAACCTCGCATGGTTTGCATCAATCAGCGCCTGGTAAGTAGATACTCCTTCCAGTTTTCGCTGGTTCGTAAAGTCCACAAGAATAATTGCATTCTTCGCTACCAACCCGATCAGCATGATCAAACCAAGGATCGTAAAGATGTTGAGAGAGTTATTGGTCAACGCAAGTGCAAGGAATGCTCCGATGATCGCTAGCGGAATAGAAAACAACACTACCAGCGGGTATACGAAACTGTTATACAACGCAACAAGAATCAAATACACCAGCGTGATCGCTGCCAGTAACGCAATTCCCATTGTTCCGAAACCTTCTGCCTGGTTCTCCATATCTCCACCCCAGGTATACCTAACGCCCACGGGCATACGAATTTTATCAAAAGCTGCCTGCCATTCTGCTGCTACTGTTCCGGTTGGTCGGCCAACAGTTTGTCCTTCGACCGTAACAGAAGCACTTTTATCTCTTCTCTCCAACTGGCTCGGGCCGGAACTTTCTTTAATAGTTGCAAACTGTGCTAGTCTTACTTCCTGTCCTTTATCATTGATGAATAGCAAATTGCTCACATCCTCAATACTCTTCCTGTTGAAACTTCCGTAACGGATGTTGATATCATATTCATATTCACCCTGCCTGAACTTACCATTCGTGTTTCCACTGAAGGCGGTTTGCATGGTGGAACCTACTGTCGACAATGACAAACCAAGTGCAGCCATCTTATCTCTATCTACCTGTACATTGATCTCAGGGTTACCTGATTCAACCGACAGTTTCATTTCTGTTGCACCAGGGATCTTTCTTAATTCAGCCATTGCAGCTGTTGCAAAAGTCATTGCACTATCAAGCTCAGGACCAGTTACAATCAAGGCAAGTGGTGCTCTCTCGGCAGAACCCAGAATACTGATGGGAACTGTCTTAATCTTTGCACCAGTTAACAGTGGTTCCAATTCTCTCTTGACTTTTGCCGCAAAAATCGTTGCATCATCAGTTCTTTCCTTTTTCGGAACAAGCTGCACATTGATCTCCGATTTGTATGGTGTAGCCTGTGTTCCACCCTGACCATCACTCGATTGACCGACTGTAGTGATCAGTCTTGTAACACCTTCTTTTTTCTTCAGATATTCCTCTGCGGTCTGCGTCATTAAATTGGTTCTTTCAATAGAAGCATCTTTCGGCATTTCGATCTGAACGAGGAATTCACCACGATCACTCTTAGCAAAGAATTCTGCCCCGATAAATCCTGCTCCTACCAAATAAAATGAGGCGATCAGCATAGTGAATACTACCGCAAGTGTAGTTTTCTTATGATGCAATGACCATTCAAGAATTCCTGTCACCCATTTATTGAATTTGAACAATCCTCTTTCAAATGCGATAATGATCTTTCCGAAGAATGATTTTCCGGTGATTCTTTCCAGTTTCCCAAACCTCGAAGATAACCAGGGCACAATGGTAAAGGAGGAGAGAAGCGAGAGTAATGTTGCAATGGATACCGTCACACAAAACTCTTTCAGAATATCTGCTGCAAGTCCGGTACTCAATGCAATAGGAATAAATACTACTACAATTACCAGTGTAATGGAAGTAACAGTGAATCCGATTTCTTTGGTCGCTTCATACGCAGCACGGACGCGGTTTTTACCCATCTCCATGTGCCTGTAAATATTCTCCAGTACCACGATCGCGTCATCCACGAGAATACCAACCACGAGTGACAATGCAAGCAGTGACATCAGGTTTAAGGAATATCCCAGCAAACTCATTCCAATGAAAGTTGAAATTAGGGAAGCAGGAATCGCAACCATTACAATCAGTGCATTTCGAATACTATGCAGGAAGAACAACATCACAAATGCTACCAGGATAATCGCGAGTATAAGGTCGAAGATCACTGCATTCGCAGATTCCAATGTGTATACGGAGCTGTCGTTCGCGACAGTTAACTGTAAACCAGATTTGGCATAATCCTGTTGCAATTTTGTGATACCGGCCTTCACCTGTTTACTCACTGCTACCGCATTTGCATCTGATTGCTTAATGATCTGTAATGCTATTGCAGATTGCTGGTTCACTCTTGCGATCTTCTCAATATCTTTTACAGCATCCTGAACATCCGCAACATCTGCAAGCCGAATCTGTGCTCCTGATGCATTTGTTGTGATCACCAGGTTCCGTAGCTCATCAATATTTTTATATTTACCTGCGAGACGAATCAATATATCCCGGTCTCTGGTCTGTACACTACCGGTAGGGAAATCGAGATTTGAAGAAAGTACAGCATTCTGTACCTGCAACAATGATAATCCATATCCCTGCAATTTGTTTGCATCAACACTTACCTGGATCTCCCGTTCCTGTCCACCAATCAGGTTCACCTGTGCAACACCATTCACTCTCGACAAAACAGGAGCAATACGCTGATCCATCAGGTCGAAGAAAGTGGCTTCATCCATATTTGCAGAAGCAGAAATGGTCATGATCGGAAGATCATCCAGCGAGAATTTATTCAATGCCGGCGGGTCTACATCTTCCGGAAGATCCCGCAGAACCGCGTTCACTTTTCGTTGTGCATCATTAAGTGCATAGTCAACATCGGAGCCACTGTTTAATGTGATCGTAACGATCGACAAACCTTCATATGAACGGGTGTCGAGCTTCTTTATATTCTCCATGGATGCTACTGCATCCTCAATTTTTTTGGAAACCGTGTTCTCTACTTCACCAGGTGATGCACCGGGATAGATCGTAACAACGGATACCACTGAAGGGGAGAACTTCGGCAGAAGTTCATAGTTCAGTGAAGTATAACTTAAAACACCACCCAGGATCAGTATAATAAACAATACGATCACAAGGGTTGGACGTTTTATCGATAATTCAGCAATTTTCATCCTTATAATTTTTGGAACAGGTAAACCCTGTTACGCTTAATTTAATTTCAGAGGCAATAAAGGCTCAGCGACTGCTTTCTTCTTTATTCTATTTCCAACGCAGTACAGTCTCCTGATCTGCATTTATCTATTTGATAGGAGCAACTTTACTTCCTTCGGTCAGATTGATTTGACCACTTGTTATAACAGTTTCGCCTTCATTCAGTCCTTCAAGAATTTCAACCTGGTCTCCAATAATCCTTCCTGCAATTACCTTTCTTGTTTTTGCAGTGTTACCGTTTTCCACTACAAAAACCTGGTTGCTGCTGACACTACCGCCAAACGCAGTTCTTGGAATTGTTATAACAGGAGTCTGAGTTGGAAATTCAAATACTGCTGTCCCGTACATTCCTGCACGGAGCTGTGTTCCAGGGTTTGAAGCCAATTCAATCTCTACAGGGAAATTCAGGGATGCATCTGATTTTGGTGCAATGAAAGTGATCCTTCCTTCAAAATTTTTATCAGGAAATACACTGGCCCGGATATTTACTTTGTCGCCTACTTTCAGTGAAGCTACCTGCTGCTCATTAACAGTAATCGCAAGTTTCAGTTTTGATACATCCACCAGTTCAAATAACTTAGTTCCCGGAGCAACCACCGCACCTGGCTCAATGTATCTTTTGTTTACGATTCCATTTATTGAAGAGCGAATATTTGCATCGCCTACTTTAATTTGCGCCTGGGATAAACGTGCTTTTGCATTCTCAACAGCAAGCTTTGCCTGGTCGAGTTGCTGCTGTGTAACTCCTCCCGTTTTATAAGCGTTTTCGTACCTGCTCAGATCTTTTGTTGCGTTTGCAAAATTTGCCTGCGCACTTTCCACATCAACATTTAACTGATCAGTTTTGATGACAGCAAGTGTTTGTCCACGACTCACTTTGCTTCCTTCATCCACATATACTTTTATAACTCTTCCTGAATTTTCAGCGGAAAAATCCATCTGCTGACCAGGTACGAAATTGCCGTTTGCTGTGAAACCAAGTTCCAGTGCCTGTTTGGTGGCAGTACTGGTTCTTACGGAGATATCACCGTTTGATTGTGAAACGACTGCAGTCTTTGCTGCATTTTTCTTTTTATTATTTGTGAGTACAAATGCGATCAGTGCAAATGCACCTACCACAAGCAGCAGTGTGATGATTATTTTTACCGGAGATCTCTTTGCCATTTTATTTGCAGTATTGATTTAGTTTAAGATTGATTTGAGTTCGCCTTTTGATTTCAGCAACTGAACTTCTGCTACTTTATAGTTTAGCAGTGAGGTTGAATAACTGTTTCTCGATTCAGTTAATGTTCTTTCAGCATCCAACAGATCTGTAAGTGAAGCAAGTCCGTTGTTATAATTATTCTGAGTATTGGAAAAAACTTCTTCAGCAAGTTTCACATTCGCCTCCTGGCTTTTCAGTGTAATGATGCTGTTGTTCATTTGGGTCTTCGCATTTTCAAATGCAAGGTTTAATGCAAGTGAAGTGTTGTTGATATCTTCATCCAGCTTTCTCATACTTACATCGGCCTGCCTGATTCTTGCTCTTGTAGCAAAGCCGTTGAAGATGGGGATTTTGAGGTTAAGACTGATCGATGCAAAATCAAACCAGTTTACACCCTGTTTCTGACCTTTACCTAATGGAAATTTATTTCCGGTTCCCTGGTAAGAATAATTGGAGGATAATCCTAAAGTGGGATAATACTCAGCTTTATAAGCTTCTTTCTGAAAGTTCAGCAGCTCATATTGTTTTGACAATAATTTGTATTCACTCCTGGAACGCAGCGCAACGGTATCGTCAGAAAGAACAGCTACAGGCTGAATGGTTCCGGGTTGAATATCAGGAATTGAAACAGGTGTACTGATAGGCATGCCAATCAAAAATTTCAACTGGTTTTCCTGGATCGTAATTCCATTGGTTAATTGTAACCGCTGATTGGAAAGATTGGATATGTTTACAGAGATCCTGTCGACATCAATCTTTTTTGCTAGTCCATTTTCAAATAATGACTGAAGAATGGATTGAACTCTTTTTGAATTCTCAAGTGCAGAATCAATCACCACTGCCTGCTGTCGTTGTACCAGCACCTGGTAGTAGGTGGTAGCAACCTGTTCGATGATCTGTTCTTCGGTGAGTTGTGCATTCAGCTGGTAAAATTCCCTTGTTGTTCTTGCTGCTTTCAATCCTGTAAATACGGATTTATCGAACAGGTTTTGATTCAATGAAATGCCTGCATTTGTACTCCATTTTTGTCCGAATGTTACCAGGATGGTTTCATTAGGATTCGGGTTTGGTCCGAAGATATTCGGAAGGGGAGTTAATTGCTGGATTGCATTGTGCAGCAAGGAGGCACTTCCACTGATCTGTGGCAACGCACGTGATCTTACTTCATCGATCTGGTATTGTGCATTCTCCACATCCAGTCTTGATTTTCTTGCAGTCTGATTCTCTTTTAATGCATAACTAACTGCATCTTTCAGCGTTAGTTTTACTGGTTCCTGTGCTTTTGCAAACCAGGCAGTACTCAGCAATGCAATGGTCATGCATAAGGTCCTGAAATTACTGCGGCTTATTTTTTCCGTCATTTTCCTGTTAGATATTTGCTTATTAAATTTTTGCCTTTTAATGTTGTAATGGCATGCAGAAAAAAACTGTTCAGTTCCTGGTATAAACCAAGACTGTCTGTTTTTTTTGTCGTCAGATTTTCAGGGTTCAGTGCGTTAATGATGTGCTGAAGTCTTAGTTCCGCCATAAGCGTCGCATTCAGATCCGGCCTGTACAATCCCTCTTCAATTCCTCTTTGTATATTTTCCCTGAATCCAGGTAAAAGGATTTTTTTCCTGTATTCCATCATGTCGGAATAAAGAGCGGGAAAGGCCTTTTCCAGTTCAGTAAAGAAGCCGTTCTTGATACAGGAGAAGGCGTCGTAAGGAATTTCCGACTGAAGCACGAATTCATGAACAGCATTGGAAGCCGACTTCCTGCATTTACTGAACCGAAGTTTTTGTTCTTCCACGAGGTTTTTCAGCACTTCACTTACAAGTGCACTTTTGTCCTCATAGTACAGGTAAATCGTTTTTTTGGAAACTCCGGCATTGCGCGCCAGGTCGTCCATTGAAACGTTTTTCAACCCGTATGAAAAGAAAAGCTCTCTTGCTTTATTTAGAATGATCTCTGACATTTAATTACTCCTGAGTCCCGTTTATATGCTTGTTCAGACTTAAAACAACAGTTTGACTTATTGACAAACTGACTTTTTTGTTTGAAAAGTCAAAAGTAAGACAAAAAAATATATTAATCCGGTGAACATGTTAAACCATTCAAAAAAATCACAGAAAATTCCTTTTCTTTTTTGAGGATGGCCAGGAATTGTTTTTTATCCGGGATGGGATTTGAATGCATGATCCCGTAGTATTTTCTGTATCCGATCAGGAAATCGAGGTACATTTCCGAGATTTTTTTGGGATGGTCAATTTTAAATAGCCCCTGTTGTTTCCCTGATTCTATGATGGTGGTGATATGCTCCAGTTCCTTTTTTTTCAGGTTTACGAAGATGGTCATCAATTCAGGCGGGTATTTATCGTTTTTAAACTCCAGTACAAACTCAATTATGTTGTAATACCGGATGATGAAATCGGTTCTTTTTTCCAGGAATAACAGCATAGCCTCCCTTGGGTCGGTTGTTTTTTCAGAGATCCTCCGGTATTCGACCATGTTCTGCTCACTGATATGTTCCAGGATGGCCCCGACCAGGTGCATCTTATCAGGAAAATAATAATAAAGCAGTGCTTTTGAGAAAGAAAGATCCTTTGCTATTTCATTCATGGTTGTCTTGGAAACCCCGTAATGTGCGAACCTGCGGATGGCAGTTTCGATTATCAATTCTCTTTTCTGATCCTGCGACATAGAATGCAAAGCAAAAGAATTTTCAGTTGGGATTAGTTAAAAATTTTCTAATCAAATTGTCGATCTTTCCTTCCGGTTCATTACCAAAGCATAAATGATTTTTGAGATGAGGTGGTTTCTAACCCTTTTTTTATTCTTCAATTTAAACCTGGGGCTACATGCCCAGGATCTTCGTTTTTCGAAACTTGATCTCTATAATGGACTTTCTCATAACCAGGTAAATTCGATGCTGAGTGACCGGCAGGGATTCGTTTGGTTCGGTACCATGTCCGGATTAAACCGTTTTGATGGGTACAATTTCAAAGTTTTTCGGAACAAATCAGGTAATTCAACTTCACTCATTGATAATTACATTCAACACCTTTATTTATTACCTGATGAAAAGATCTGGGTAATGACCCGCGACCTGCCTTCAATATATAATTCAAGAACAGAGAAATTCGATAATAACGTAGATGCATACCTGAAATCAATTGGACTTCCTGCAGGTTCCGTCATCAGCGTGGTTAACCGAAACTCTGACCGCTACTGGTTTTTATATGATAGTCTTGGTTTGTTTTTTCATGCAAAAAACAGGTCAACCAACTTTCTCAGGGGCAGGATCAGTGCAATGGCAGAAACAAAAGACAAATCAATTTGGGTGATCCATCGCAATGGACTTTTGCAAAAATATGATCCATCGAGCGGTAAATTATTGGTAAGTTCAAATACAGTAGGGCAGTACATTCCGCAGGAATCATCTTTCCAGCTTTTTGAAGATAATGATGGTGATCTCTGGATCTGGACTGCCAATGCTCCGAATGGTTTGATTCATTTTGATGTATCCTCAAACAAGACAATTTATTTTTCGGAGAAGGCAGGCAACCGTGAAAACTCTGCAGCTCTGAATAACACAGGTGTTGGAAAGAATCAGGTTTCCAATTTATCCTTCAGACTTAGCAGTAACCTCATTACCGGTTTGATTCAGGACGATAAAGGACTGATATGGGCAGCAACAGATCATGGAGGCATCAACCTGATCGATAAAAAGAAAAACTATTCGATCCGGTATCTTAAAAATGATCCGAAAGACAATCGTTCACTTGCACAAAACAGTATTACCAATTTATTGAAAGATGATAATGGAGTAATTTGGGTAGGGACTTTCAAACAGGGGATCTCTTATGTGAATGAAAAAATTCTCAAATTTCAGCACTACCATCATTCAGATGCAAATGCATCCGGTTTGCCTTTTGATGATGTAAATCGTTTTGTAGAAGATCGCTCCGGTAATTTATGGATTGGTACAAATGGAGGCGGACTTATTTATTTCGACCGGAAAAATAATTCCTTCAGGCAGTTTCTTCATCAGCCTGGAAATCCGAATTCTATCAGCAATAATGTGATCGTTAGTTTATTGATTGATCATACCAACAAACTCTGGATCGGTACTTATTTTGGTGGACTAAGCAGTTATGACGGCAAGAATTTTGTTCATTATCGTCACGATCCTTCTAATCATTTAAGTCTTTCTGATGATCGTGTCTGGGAGATCTTTGAAGACAGTAACAACCAGCTTTGGGTCGGTACTTTGAATGGCGGACTGGACCTGATGGACAGGACTTCAGGTACATTCAAACACCACCAGGCGAATCCGGGAGGAAACGGTTTGCTGCAGTCAAATTATATCTCTGCATTACTTGAAGATCGCTCGGGCAATTTATGGATTGCAACCGCTATAGGTGTAACTGTTTTTGAAAAGGGAAAATCAAAACCTGTTCAGTATAATCATTCAAATGATAAAAACAGTTTGAGTAATGATAATGTGATTTCATTATTTGAAGACAGTAAAGGAAGGATCTGGATTGGTACGCGTGAAGGATTAAATCTATTCAATGCTGAATCAAAAAACTTTGCGATCTACACTACAGAAAATGGACTTCCCGATAATGCTATTCTGAATATACTGGAAGATGACCGCAAAAGTTTATGGATCTCCACCCCCAATGGGTTGTGCAAAGTGCGGTTTGAAAACAATTCACTTTCCGTAATTAATTATGATGAGATCAATAACCTGCAGGGGAGAGAGTTCAATGAAAATGCAGCACTTAGAACCAGCACTGGGGAACTGATCTTCGGAGGTCCTTCAGGATTTAATATCATTGATCCGGATAAATCATCAGTAGATGCAACTCCTGATAAAATTGTTTTCACAGATTTCCAGATCCAGAATAAATCAATTGTTCCGGGATCAGAATTGAACGGAAGGGTTATCCTGGATTCCTCATTGAATTATCTCGATGAGCTCGTATTAAAACACAAAGAGAATGTTTTTTCTATTGAGTTTTCTTCTTTGAATTTTCCGCATGGAAGCCGCGACAGGTATGCGTACCTTCTGGAAGACTTCAATAAAGATTGGTTGTATACCGATGGCAGTCAGCGCAGGGTAACCTATACCAACCTTGATCCGGGTAATTATGTGTTCCGTGTAAAAGTTTTGGGATCAGATGGAAACTGGAGTGAAGAGCGATCAATTAAAATTAAGATTGAACCTCCTTTCTGGAGAAGTCCCTTAGCTTTTCTTCTTTATGTAATTGGTGCAATAGCAATTTTGATTTTGGCAAGAAAGATAACGCTGGATCGTGCGCATATGCGTTTTGAAGTAGCGCAACAAAAAACAGAAGCAGAACGTGTGCAGGCTTTGGATCAGCTCAAAACAAAATTCTTTACGAATGTAAGTCATGAGTTCCGTACGCCACTTTCACTGATCCTTTCACCACTCGATCAGATCATCAAACAGATTTCCGATCCTGATCAGAAGAAACAGTTACACCTTGTTCAGCGGAATGCAAAGAGATTATTAAACCTCGTAAACCAGTTGCTTGATTTCAGAAAGATGGAAGTGCAGGAAATCAAACTCTATCCTGCAATTGGTGATATCATTCAATTCATTAAAGATATCAGTTATTCGTTTACCGATATTTCTGAAAAGAAGGGCATTGAATTCTCTGTTGAATCAGAAATAGAATCGCTTGAAATTTATTTCGACCGGGATAAAATGGAAAAGATCCTGTTCAATTTATTATCGAATGCTTTTAAGTATACACCGGATAATGGAAAGGTGAAGGTTCAGTTGCGAATAAGGGAAGAAGGAAATGAAAAAAGATTGCCAACCGCCTTGTTTGAGCAGCATTCAAATTTGCAACACAAGGAAAAACTAGATGCGGGCAATCATGAAAATTTTCTCGAACTGCGCGTCAGCGATTCAGGAATTGGCATACCAGCCGACAAACACGAGCTCATCTTCGAGCGGTTTTTCCAGAACGAGGTTCCGCAGACGATGGTCAACCAGGGTTCGGGGATCGGACTTGCTATCACTAAGGAGTTTGTCAAACTTCATAACGGAACGATTTCAGTTGACAGTGAACCTGGAAGGGGGACTACCTTTATCGTATTGATCCCTGCAGTTAAGATCAATGTTCTTCCTGTTTCAAGTATTGATGCACAATTTTCGCAAGGTGGTAATTTCGAAATTGAATCTGAACTTACAGGTGCAGCAAATTTGGAAGAGTACCGCGACCATTCCGAAGAGAGCGGCGCAAAAAGAAAAAAGACCATCCTCGTGGTGGAGGATAATGAAGATCTCCGTTTTTACCTGAAGGATAATTTGAAAAGTCAGTACCATGTTGTAGAAGCAGTGAACGGTAAGGAAGGATGGGAGAAGGCGAAACAGATCAGTCCCGACCTGGTAGTTTCCGATGTCATGATGCCGCTGATGGATGGAATGGAGTTAGCCAAAAAACTTCGGTCTGATACGATTACTGCGCATATCCCGGTTATATTGTTAACTGCAGTTGGCAACACCGACAAACAGGTGGAAGCTTACAAACTCGGAATCAGTGATTATATCACCAAACCGTTCACGTTCGAGATCCTGGAATCGAGGATCAATAATTTATTCGACCAACAAAAACTGCTGCAGAAAAAATTCCAGAAGCAGATTGAAGTGAATCCAAGCGAGATCACTGTTACGCCATTGGATGAACAGTTTATCACACAGGCTTTACAGGTGGTCGAGAAAAATATGGACAACCCTGATTTTTCGGTGGAAGACCTGAGCAGGGAAATGCTGATGAGCAGGGTAGGTCTCTATAAAAAGATCCTTTCGCTTACCGGTCGATCGCCCCTGGAATTTATCCGGTCGATCCGGCTAAAACGAGCCGCCCAATTGCTGGAAAAAAGCGGCAAGTCGGTTTCCGAAATTGCCTACGAAGTTGGCTTCAATAATCCCAAGGTTTTTACGAAATACTTCAAAGAAGAGTTTAAAAAGCTGCCTTCACAGTACCGGGTTAACATTTGATACCCTTCTTTTAAACATATGACTCCCCTGTCCAAATGCATATGGGGATAGCTTTAGCACTCATTGATTCACCAGTCAACTAACGATGTATGAGTGCCAGGCTACTGCTATTTTTCTTCCTTATTGGTTTTGTTTCTGCGAATGCAACGGATAATGATTCGGTTGGCCAGGGGGATCAGCAACAGGGTGTTGGGAATTTGAATTCAGGTAAAAATTCCAACTTACGGGAAGCAGATTTTCAGCATTCAACTCCTCCTTCCTTCGTCAAAACTCCTGACGGCATCATGGTCTATACCGATCCGGCTTTCACCGGGAAGAGCAGGGCGGTAAAACTGGAAGTACTTTCACCAACCATCATCCGGGTAATCGCTTCTCCTAACAAAACTTTCTCCGGTTCGACCAGCCTCGTTACGATTTACAAGCGCAAACCGGGATTAACCTGGGACGTTATCGATACTAAAGAAAAGATCACCCTCAAAACTTCCGCACTCCGGGCCGAGGTTGAAGTAAAAACCGGGACGGTCACTTTTTATGATCTGAATGGCAAACGCATTTTCGGAGAACAGTCGTACCAGGGCAGGCAATTCACTCCGGCGATCCATGAGGGAAAATCATCCTTCGGACTTGAACAGCAGTTTCGTCTCGAGAAAGATGATGCGATCTATGGATTGGGTCAGCACCAGGATGGCGTCTTCAACTATCGCGGCGAGCAGGTCAATTTCTTTCAGAACAATACTGAAGTGGCCGTTCCTTTTATGATTTCCGTAAAGAATTACGGGGTGCTTTGGGACAATTATTCGCTTACCCGTGCGGGAGACCTGAGAGATTATAAACAACTGTCGGCGCTACAACTTTCTCCAAAAGTTGATGGGTCGGTCAATAATAACATCACTTCTAGCACTAACACCAATAACAAAAATGCTGGTCACGGTAGTTCCGGGATTACCGGCTGGCTCTCCGCAACCTATTATAATGATAAGGACAAACCGGAGGTTTTTCTGACCCGGGCGGAAAGTTCTATCAATATGGAATGGCTGGGCGATTATCAGAAGCAAATGCCTTCCGGGTTCAATGGATCAAAAGGAAAGGTTGTGTGGGAAGGATCTATTTCAAATGACCTCAATGGAGCACATAAATTCCGGTTTGTTTTTGGAGGGTACCTGAAGGTTTGGATTGATGGAAAGCTACAGTTCGATCGATGGAGGGAATCCTGGAATCCTGCGCCATCTCTTTTATCCATTGATATGAAGAAAGGAGAAAAGTTTCCCATAAAAATCGAATGGATCCCCGAAGGAAATGAATCCTATCTCGCAGTAAAATGGCTCGAGCCTGTTCCTGCAGAAGCTAAAGACCTGTTTGGATTTTCCTCAGAAGCCGGTCAGCAGGTTGATTATTATTTCATCCACGGTAAAAATATGGATGAAGTGATTGCTGGTTACAGAACGCTTACAGGGAAAGCGCCTATCATGCCGAAGTGGTCAATGGGTTTCTGGCAGAGCCGCGAACGATATAAAACACAGCAGGAATTGATGGAGGTGGTGAAGGAATTCAGGGAGCGGAAAATTCCATTGGATAACATCGTACTGGACTGGAGTTACTGGAAAGAAAACGCCTGGGGCAGCCAGGAATTTGATGAAGAAAGATTTCCGTCTCCGGATGCGATGATCGATTCACTGCACGATCTGTACAACACTAAAATAATGATCTCCGTATGGCCAAAGTTCTATGAAGGAATTACGGCTTATAATGAGTTTGATCAAAAAGGATGGTTGTATAAAAGAAATATTGCTGATCGTCAGCGCGACTGGATCGGGAAAGGATATACTTCCACTTTTTATGATGCATTCAGTGACAGTGCACGAAAAGGATTCTGGAAACTGATTCACGATAAAATCTATACAAAAGGAATTGATGCATGGTGGATGGATGCAAGTGAACCTGACATTTTATCGAATGTAGATCCTCAGAAAAGAAAACTGCAGATGGCCGGTGTTGCAAACGGAGCAGCTGCGGAGTATATCAATGCATATCCGTTGCAGAATGCAAAAGGAATTTATGAAGGACAAAGATCTGCAGATCCGGACAAAAGGGTTTTCTTATTGACCAGATCAGGATTTGCAGGATCACAACGCTATGCTGCAGCCATCTGGAGCGGTGATATCGGCGCAACCTGGCACGATCTGAAAATGCAGATTCCGGCAGGAGTAAATTTTTCGATGTCGGGAATCCCGTACTGGACAATGGATATCGGGGGGTTTGTGGTAGAAAGAAAGTATAAGGAACAGTTTAGTAAAGCGCAGAACGCATCGCAGCAAAATGAACTCGAAGAAGAATGGCGTGAACTCAATACAAGATGGTTCCAGTTTGGAGCATTTGTTCCCCTGTTTCGTTCGCATGGACAGTTCCCCTTTCGTGAGATCTACAACATCGCACCGGAAGATCATGCTGCCTATAAGAGCATGTTGTATTATAATAAACTTCGTTACAAATTACTTCCCTACATCTACTCACTTGCAGGAAAAACTTATCACGAAGATTATACCATGATGCGTGGACTGGTGATGGATTTTTCAACTGATACCGCTGTACAAAATATTTCTGACCAGTATATGTTCGGTCCATCTTTACTGATCAATCCTGTTTATCAACCAAAACAAACAGCGCGCGAAGTTTACCTTCCGGCAACATCAGGTTGGTACGATTTCTATTCCGGTGAATACTTTAAAGGTGGCCGGAAATTCAACGCCAGCGCACCTTACGAGCGGATGCCGGTTTTTGTAAAAGAAGGATCTATTCTACCATTTGGTCCTGATTTGTTATACACTGCTGAAAAACCAGCCGATACCATTTCACTTTTTGTATACGCAGGAAAAGATGCTGCTTTCACCATTTATGAAGATGAAGGAAACAATTATGATTATGAGAAAGGTAAATCTGTTTCTATTCCAATCAACTATAACGTAGCAAACAAAACACTTACGATCGATGATCGCAAAGGAAGTTTTGAAGGCATGCTTCAACAAAGAGTTTTCCGCATTTCAATCATAACGCCATATAAAAAGAAAGGAGTTGACACTGCGCCTGGTTTCGACCGTGAGGTCATCTACACGGGAAAAAAGCTGTCAGTAAAACTCTAACCAAGAACCAACTAAATGCCATTGTATGAAACACGAAAAATCGAACAACATGTTACGGATGCTGCTCTGGACATGTTTTTATGTCTTTCTCTTCAGCAGCACAGCGCTTGCGCAAAGCCGGAAAATTTCCGGAAAAATTACCTCAAAAGAAAACACTGCTTTATCAGGTGCAACAATTACAGTCAAGGGAACTCAGCGATCTACTTCAACAGATGAAGCAGGAAATTTTTCAATCGATGCCACTACGGGGGATGTACTGACTGTATCTTATATCGGGTACATTTCGCAGGAGATCACCGTGGGTGCTTCCAGTGAATTGAATCTTTCTCTTGAAGAAGGAGAAAATAAAATGGAAGAAGTTGTTGTGATCGGTTACGGTACCCAAAAGAAAAAATTACTGACGGGTGCGAACTTACAGGTGAAGGGTGAAGACCTTCAGAAACAAAGTACCACCAATGCGCTGCAGGCCCTGCAGGGACAGGCGCCTGGCGTGCAGATCACTACTTCTTCAGGACAACCTGGTTCAGGAATGAATGTGATCATTCGAGGTAAGGGAACCATCGGGAACTTTTCTCCGCTCTACATTGTGGATGGCGTTTATACCGGAGACATTTCTTATCTCAACCCTGCAGATATTCAATCTATTGATGTTTTGAAAGATGCTGCCTCTGCTGCGATCTATGGATCACAGGCTGCCAATGGGGTGATACTGGTTACCACCAAAATGGGCAGGACAAATCAGAAACCACAGATCACTTTTGATGGTTTTTATGGTGTTCAGAATGTTGCACGCAAAGCTCAATTACTGAATGCAAGAGAGTATGCAACCATCATGAATGAAGCTGCTGTGAATTCCGGGAAAGATCCTTATTTCACCAACGACCAGATCAACAATTTACCTGTCAATACCAACTGGCTCGACCAGGTGTTTGTGGAAAATGCCCCTACTAAAAACTATGTGCTGAGTATCCAGGGCGGTGGCGGAAGTTCTACCTACTCCACATCTTTGGGTTATACAGGCCAGGAAGGAATTGTGGGCGGAAAAGCCTTGTCGAATTTTGAACGATATACTTTCCGGATCAATTCAGAACACAGTCTTTATACCAACAGGATCAAAATTGGTCAGCACCTTACTTACAACTTTCAAAACAGTAATGGGATCGGTGTTGGTAATCAATACAACAACTCCTTACGCGGTGCTTTTAATACCAGTCCGTTTGTCCCGATGTATGATGAGTTCGGTGAGTTCTTCGACAACAGTAATTCGACATGGAACAATGGTGAGTCGAATCCCTATGCAATCATGAGTCTGAATAACCAGAATAGGAACAATAACCAGCGACTGTTTGGTGATGTATACGTTTCGATTGAACCGGTGAAAGGATTGAAGTTTCGTTCAAGCCTGGGTGTGAACCTGAGCAATTATGAAGGAAGATCCTATACACCGATCTATCGGTTGTCCATTTATGCATTCAACGATAACACTGCGGCATCACAAAGTATGGGAAGAGGCAGGAGTTTGCAGTTTGATAATTTATTGAGTTATGCATTTGATGTAAAGGGTTCGCACAATTTTGAAGTGATGGCTGGAACTTCAGCGATCCGTTCAGAAGGATCGGGAATGTTCGGAAGAAACAGGGATCTGATCTTCTCAAATCTGAACTCGGCATGGCTAAGTAATGCAACCAATACAGACGGAACAAATATTACGTTGAACGGATCTCCTTATGAAGAAGCCCTGCAATCCTACTTCGGAAGATTGCAATATAACTTCGATGAAAAATATCTTTTCAATGCAACGATCCGTGCAGATGGTTCTTCCAAATTTGCTCCGGGAAACCGCTGGGGTTATTTCCCCTCTGTATCTGCGGGCTGGGTAGCAAGCAGGGAGAATTTCATGCAGGATATCAGCTGGCTGAACTTCTTTAAAGTTCGTGCAAGCTGGGGTCAGGTGGGAAATCAGAACATAGCTGGTTACCAGTTTCTTACTCCTGTAAGTTTCAGCAACACAACGTATGTTTTCGGAAACCAGGAAGGTATTTTGACTCCCGGCGCTTATCCAAGCAGGTTAGGTAATCCTGGTATCAAATGGGAAACATCAGAACAGACAAATATCGGGATCGATGCAACGATCAGTAACAAACTGAATGTAACCTTCGATTATTATATGAAGGATACCAAAGACTGGTTGTTGGTAGCACCGGTGCTGGCAACTGCAGGAGCAGATGCACCGGTGATCAATGGTGGTAATGTAAAAAACAGTGGAGTTGAACTTGCATTGAATTACAGGAACAGTGTTGGACAATTCAATTACACGGTTGGTGTAAACGGAGCATACAACAAAAACAGGATCGGAAATATTCCAACCCTTGATAAGATCATTCATGGTAATACCAATTCACTGTATGATAATTCACTTGAGTTTTATCGTGCAGAAAATGGATTTCCTGTTGGATATTTCTGGGGACTGAAAACTGATGGACTGTTCCAGACAGAAGCAGAGGTGAATGCATACAATAAAGGCGGACAAAAGATCCAGCCGAATGCAGCACCTGGTGATGTACGTTATATGGATCTGAATGGTGATGGAATGATCAGTGATTTGGACAGAACAATCATCGGTGATCCGAATCCTGATTTTACTTTCGGATTATCACTTGGAGCGGATTACAAAGGATTTGATTTCTCATTGCTTGCATCAGGCGTTGCAGGAAATCAACTCGTACAATCCTGGAGAAACCAGTCGAACGCAAAAGCAAATTACTCTGCTGCGATTCTCGACAGGTGGCATGGACCGAATTCTTCGAACAGGATACCGAGAGTAACCGAAGACAATCGCAACTGGACACAGTTCTCTGACCTCTACATTCATAATGGCGATTTCTTACGGATCAGCAATGTGACTGTAGGATATGATTTTGCGAAAAAGATCGGCAGGAGTTATCTCAGCAAAGTAAGACTGTACGCTTCTGTACTGAACCTCTACACATTTACAAAGTACAATGGAATGGATCCTGAGATCGGCTATGGAGAAGGATTTTCTTCAGGAGTTGACCTTGGTTATTATCCACGTCCGAGAACATTGATGATCGGTGCAAATATTCGCTTCTAACCATTAAAGAATGATCATGAAAAAGATACAATTAACCATACTTGCAATCACGCTCTTACTGGGAGCATGCAGCAAAAGTTTTCTCGATACGGAAGACGTGACCACTGCCACAGAACAGAATTTTTACAGAACACCACAGGATGCATACAAAGCACTGGTAGGTTCTTATGATGGACTACAGCGTGTCTGGAGTGAAGGAATCGCGCTGCCTGTTGCAGCGGAAGTGATGTCCGACAATACCTATGGCGGAACTGGTAACTCAGATGGATTCGGATACCAGATGCTCGATGAGTTCGACAAACTGCGTTCTCCGTCTGATCAGAACATGTACAACTCGAACTGGATCCTTTATTACAAAGCGCTTTATCGCGTGAATATGCTCATCAGCAAACTCGACCAGGTTGAATGGAAAAACCAGGAAGACCTTCGGATGATTTATGAATCAGAGGCTAGATTCATCAGGGCCTATCTCTATTTTGATATGGTTCGTTTGTGGGGAAATATTCCATTGATCACGGTGCCAACAACAGAGAATGTACCACAGGCAAATCCTGCTGATGTGTACAAACAGATTGTGGAAGATTTGAAATTTGCAGCAGAGCATTTACCTGCAACCAATCGTGCAGGATTAGGTACTGCAAATTTTGGTCGCGTAAACAAATGGGCGGCTGAATCCATGTTGGGAAGAGTGTTCCTGTATTACACCGGCTATTATGGAAAAGCTGATGTGGAAGGCACCTTGTCGAAAGCAGAAGCACTTGCTTATGTAGAAGATGTGATCAACAATGGCGGATTTGAACTGGTAGATGATTTCGCGAAACTCTGGCCGGCTGCATCAGTCGATGATTTTGCAGGCGAAGATAACAGTGAAGTAATCTTTTCAATCCGGTACACGTTCACCAGTAACTATAATGGGAATTCTGATGGCAATCACTGGATGGTGATGTTGGGCATGCGTGAGCAAACAACGCCACCTTATGGTAATGGTTGGGGTGCAGGAACCGTGAATCCGAAATTGTGGAATGCCTATTCTGCAAATGATACCAGGAGAGGAGCATCCATCATTTCAATTGCTGATGAAGCGATTGATTTCAAAATGAAAAATTCACAGCGTGAATATTCAGGATACTATGTAAAGAAGTACACACCGATGTCGGATGAAGCAGGAAACAGTCTTGCGGTTAAACTCGGCGGTGTGAACTTTATGATCGGTCAGTTCCAGGATTATATTTCCATTCGTTATGCAGATGTTTTATTAATGGCTGCAGAACTCGGATCTGCCAATGCACAGGATTATTTTGATGAGGTAAGAAAGAGAGCATTTGGTGCAAACTTCACTCCGTTAACAGTAACCAGGGACAATATCCTGAAAGAAAGAAGACTGGAATTTGCACTGGAAGGAATTCGTTACTGGGATTTGTTGAGACAGGGTGTAGATGTAGCAGCTGCGACAATTGCAGAAACTACCACATTGGAAAACGGTGGGGTATCAACTCCGAAAACAATCCTTGCTTCAAAGATCATCGAGACAAAAGGATTGCAACAAATTCCCTATACACAGATCACGTTAAGTGATGGGGTGTTGAAACAAAATGCAGGCTGGTAATCATCTTTAAAAAACACGACCATGAAATCAATAAAATATTTAAACTGGTTTTTCCTTGCAGTGCTGTCGCTTGTGATCGCCTGTAAGAAAAATGAGTATGCGCTGGATAAAATTACGGAGGCATCACAACTCACATTTGATGTGGTGCAGGATCTTGCAGTAGATCCCGGAGGTAACACCGTTTATCTCATCAACACATCACCGGAAACGGTTCCGATGTGGGATTATGGTACCGGTAAATCAACCAGGCAGCGCGATACGATCCGTTTTGCATTTAAGGGTGATTATGTGATCAAATACAGTGCAGTAACTGATGGAGGAATTGTAGAAAAAGAGCCGGTAACGATCACTGTTACGGAGGATAATTTAAACTATGTGAATGATCCGAAATGGACGGCCTTATCGGGTGGAGTGGGAGAAGAAAAAACCTGGCTGCTTGATCTCGATGCGAATGGTGTATCGAAGTTCTGGAAGGGTCCGGTTTATTTCTCCAGTAACAATTATGATCCGGCTACCGATTGTTTATCGAATGGTTCCTGCTGGATCTGGGAAGCCGACTGGCCTAACAATACCTGGATCGGAGATAAAGGAGATTATGGAACGATGACCTTTAATCTGAAAGGCGGACCGTTTGTAAAAGTGGATCATAAAATGAGTGCAGCACTTGGTGTGCAGAATGGAACATTCTTCCTGGATGCAAATACCAATATGCTCACCATGACCGGCGCGCAGATCCTGCAGAATGCAAATGCAAAAAATGATATCGGCGACTGGACGAACTTAAAGATCATTTCACTTACAGAAAATACCATGCAGCTTGCGGCTAAACACAAGAGCAAGGCAGAGTATATGATCTTCAATTTTATTTCAAAAGAATTCAATGACAATTGGGTTCCTCCGGCGCCTCCACAAAAGTTACCTGATGAAGGGTACAATCCAACCTTTGCTCCGGGTGAATTATTAACCATGTTAACGGGTGGAGCAAATTCAGGAAGGTTCTGGACACTGGATGTGAATGGAAATCCGGTTGACTGGGTGGCAAAAGGAAACGGATGGACTGTCAATAAAAGCTCAAGTTATAATTGGGGATGGAATGAAACCTGGGAAACCGCTGTGAGCAATGCCTGGATCCGGTTCGACCAGATTGGTGGAAACAATTATACAAGGTTTCAAAAGGGTATTACAACGAATGGAACATTCACGATCGATGAAGCAACTAATGAGATTACATTGATTGGAAATACGTTGTTGCAGAATCCTGATAGCTGGATGAATCCAACAACCAATAAGCTCAAAGTGGTAAAAGCATATAATGCTGATTACAGAACTAAAGGAATCTGGTTGGGTACGAGTTATGATGCCGGCAAAGATGAATGGTTCGTGTTTCATTACATAATACCGTAGCAGTCGACGGTATATCAGCCTGCAACCTTCGTGGTTGCGGGCTTTTTTTATTAGGTTTAATTGTTTATTTCACGCAAAGCACGCAAAGGAGCAAAGGGGCTTCGCTCGAATTTTAATTCGAATGTTTATTTCACGCAGAGGTCGCAGAGGAGCAGGGCTCGCTGCGCTCGTTAAAGGTTCACGTAAAGAGCGCAAAGGAGCAAAGAGGAGTTTAAATAAATGAGCTCATCGATAATTTGTCGTTGGTATTAATTAAAATGAAAAGATGGATCAAATTAAAATTAATGTTGATCTATCCGGAAAATCATCAGCATGAAAAGGTTAATGTTTTTAATAGTATTCATCTTCATTGGTTTCAGTCTTCATGCGCAGCATAGTTCACGTGAACTTTTCACGGAGAACTGGTTGTTCAAACTGGGGGAGGATACCAGCGGAAACTGGAGAACGCTGAATCTCCCGCACGACTGGAGCATTGAAGGAACTTTTGATCCTAAACATCCTGCATCTGTCGATGGAGGCGCATTGCCCGGCGGATTGGGTTGGTATAAGAAGTCATTTGTTGTTCCAGCTGCAAACAGGGGAAAGAAATATTTCATTCAATTTGATGGGGTCTATCAAAAAAGTTCGGTTTATATCAATGGTAAACTGGCAGGTTATCGTCCGAATGGTTACAGTTCCTTCGAATATGATCTGACACCATATTTGAATTTTGGTGAGATGAATGAACTTTTGGTGAAAGTTGATAATTCCCAGCAGCCAAACTCACGCTGGTACTCGGGTTCGGGGATCTATAGGAATGTTTGGATGAGTACAAGAGATTTTACGCATATAGAGAATTGGGGAACTTATGTGATAGCTTCCAAACCAGTAAATGGAAGTTCGGAAATCACTATTCAGACTGAAATAGCTTTTGCAAAGAATAATAAAGGAGCAGAAAATTTTTCGATCGTAAGTTCTATTCATGATGCCTCAGGAAAAAAGGTCAGGGAAATATCTTCTCAAAATTTAAAAGAAAGTATTGTAAAACAATCATTAGCAATAAGAAATCCGAAGCTCTGGTCGGTTAACAATCCATATCAATACAAACTGGTTTCTGAATTAAAGCAGGATGGAAAAACAATAGACCGTTATGAAACCATGTTTGGGATCCGTTCATTTGAATTTGATATCGACAAAGGATTTTTATTAAACGGTGTTCCTACAAAAATTATGGGCGTTTGTAATCACCATGATCTGGGTGCGTTGGGTGCAGCAATCAATACAAGAGCTCTCGAGCGTCAATTGGAATTATTGAAAGGGATGGGCATCAATGGCATCAGGACATCACACAATATGCCTGCGCCTGAGTTGTTGGATCTTTGCGATAAGATGGGATTCATTGTTATGGATGAATCTTTTGACATGTGGGCTAAGTCAAAAACAAAATATGATTATTCGAACGACTGGAAGGAATGGCATCGAAAAGACCTGGAAGATTTTATCAGGAGAGATCGCAATCATGCTTCAGTTTTTATCTGGAGTGTGGGCAATGAAATCCCTGAACAATGGGGTGATGTAAAGAAAGGTGATTCAACCGGTATGAAGATCTCGAAAGAATTGGTGGCAATTGTGAATAGTCTTGATACCACGCGCATCATCACCACAGGCAACAATGAAGTACGCGAATGGAACCAGTTAATTAACTCCAACGCTTTTGAATTGATCGGATACAATTACAATCACTGGACCTGGGAAAATTTTAAAAAAGACCATCCCGGTAAAAAACTGATCGTAACGGAAAGTACTTCTGCGTTACAAACAAGAGGTCATTATGATCTTGTGAATTCTGATACTCTACGCAGATGGCCGGAAGCATGGGACAAACCTATTAAAGGTGGTGGCAATCCCGGTAATACTGTTTCTGCTTATGATCATGTAAGTGCTCCATGGGGTTCAACACATGAGGAGAGTCTGAAACTGTTTTTAAAACATGATTTTATCTCGGGCATGTATGTGTGGACCGGATTCGATTATCTTGGTGAACCCACTCCATACAAATGGCCGTCGCGTAGTTCCTATTTTGGCATCATTGACCTGGCAGGATTTCCAAAAGATGTTTACTATCTCTATCAAAGTTTATTTACGGATAAGCCGATGTTACATATCTATCCGCACTGGAACTGGAAGCAGGGAGATACGGTAGATGTTGTATCGTATTACAATAAAGCGGATGAGGTGGAATTGTTTTTAAACGGTCAATCACTTGGAAAGAAAAAGAAAGAAGGTGATGCACTCCATGTAAAATGGCGGGTTCCGTTTGAAACCGGAGAGTTAAAAGCTGTGACATTTCAAAATGGAAAAGTGAAAATTGAAAAAATAATACGTACAGCAGGTGCTGCTTCCCAATTTAAAGTAACAGCAGATAGAACGAAGATTAATGCTGATGGAAAAGATCTTTCTTTTGTAACGGTAACCATCACTGATGATAAAGGAAACAAAGTTCCCCGCGCTTCAAACCTGGTAAAATTTAAAGTGGAAGGAGCCGGGTTTTTAAGAGCAGTAGACAGTGGTGATCCTGTTTCGCACGAATCGTTTATATCAGATCAGCATACGGCTTTAAACGGATTGGTACTCGGCATCATTCAATCCAATGGAAAGAAAGGAAAGATAACAGTTACCGTGACTTCAGAAGGGTTAAAAAGTACTGTAATTGATTTGGAGGCAAAGTAAAAGGTCCACAAAAATCCATGCAGCACTCTATATTTAAATTACCAAAATTTAGAGTGCTGCATACTCAATGCTCCACCGTTGCCGCCATCTTGTTGTATTTATTCCTGTACTCAACCGGAGTTAGCCCGGTAATTTTTTTAAAAGTTGCCCTGAATGTTTTGGTATCGGTATAACCAACATCATACATGACCTGGTTAATATTCTTGCGACTGTTTTCGAAGCTGCGTTTTGCGGCTTCAATTTTAACACGTTGAATGTACTCGAGGATGGAATTGCTGGTAGCCTGTTTGAATCTTCTTTCCAGGCTTCTTCTTCCTACTGCTACGCGACTTGCGAGCGTTTCAACAGAAATTCTTTCTTCAATATTTTTTTCGATGTATTCCTGTGCTTCTTTTACTTCAATATCATCATGATCTTTCTGCGCTTTGAACATGGCAAAGGATAACTGATTATTCCGGTCGATATCAATTGCAAAATATTTTGATGCAAGGATCGCTGTTTCGCGATCGGTGTATTTTTCAACCAGGTATAATAACAGGTTCCAGTATGAATTTGCGCCACCACTTGAATAGATCCTTTTTTCTTCGGTAACAATACTTCCATCCTGTACTTCCACATCAGGAAACATCTCACGGAATTCGCTGGTGAATCCCCAGTGGGTCGAACATTTTTTTCCTTTCAATAAACCGGTAGATGCAAGCAGGAATGCACCTACACAAAGTGAAGCAACCTCTGCGCCTTTTGCATATTGATCAATGATCCAGGGCAACATCTCGCGGTTACTTTCGATGGCTTCCGTCATATTTCCAAACAATGCAGGAATGATGATCAGGTCGGTTGAATCAACATCGCTGTAAATTCTGTCAGGATACACAACAAACCTTCCGTTATTCAATCTGACTTCATCATTTGCGCCGACCAGTGATACACGAAAGATGGGATCTCTTCCGGATATTTCAAGGAACTGGTTAACAGCGGTGAAACAATATTGCGGATCAGCAATTGCCTGCATCACTGAATTGCGCGGAACGATGATGGAAACATTTTTCATTCTCTAAATGTAAATCTTTTTCCTGTCGCAAACCGTCCCCGATTTGTCGTTTTTACACTCTTTATTCTGCACGGTTCTTGGTAGGTTTGTATTCATCAACAAAACCTTTCTTATGACTACAGCAACCAAATCAACGATTACTGTCAGTGTACAGGTAAATGCTCCTGTTGAAAAAGTATGGGAACTATTTACAACACCTAAACATATTACGCAGTGGTACAATGCATCCCCCGACTGGTTTGCACCACGCGCCACCAACGATTTGAGAACAGGCGGAAAATTCCTGACCAGGATGGAAGCAGTGGACGGATCATTTGGATTTGATCTGGAAGGAACTTATCTCGAAGTTATTCCTCATGAAAAGTTTGTGTATGAAATGAGTGACGGAAGGAAAGTAACTACGACTTTTAAATCAGCTGGTGATCACACAATTGTAACGCAGGAATTTGATCCTGAGCAAAGCAATTCTCTTGAAATGCAGGAGCAGGGCTGGCAGGCGATCCTTGATAATTTCAACAGGTTCGTGGAGTATACTAAGAAATTTCCGCCATTAAGTTTCAGTATAGAGATCAATGCTCCGAGAACGAATGTCTGGAATATGATGACTGATGAAAAGACTTATTCAAAGTGGGTGGATGCGGCCTGGCCGAATTCGTTTTATGAAGGTTCGTGGAAAGAAGGTGAGCACTTATTGTTTCTTGGAAAAGAGAATAGTGGTACAAAGGCAAAGCTGGTGTTCTTTCGTCCGTATGAAATTTCTCTTGCTGAACATGTTGCCATGATTGATAAAGGAAAAGAAATTGTTAGTGATGAATTGGGATGGGTAGGTTCAAAGGAGTTGTATCTTTTTACGGAGGAGCGGGGTAAAACCACGCTGGAAGTGGTGATGTATGTTACTCCCAACTGGCATGAGATGTTTAGGAATGACTGGCCAAAAGCGCTGGCGAAGTTGAAGGAGTTGTGTGAGGGGCAATAAGGGAGTTTCATTTCACGCAAAAGTGAATGGCTCGCTCCGCTCGTTTCACGCAAAGCACGCAGAGGAGCAAAGGTTAGGAAGAATAGTTTTGTTTGTTTTGAAAATGTTCATTGATAAGATTTGTTGCAGAAGAATTTATTATTCAGTTTGGTTTCAATCAGGATTTATTTTCAGCTATGCATTTCATTCAGGACAATCAGAGAAGTAGTATAAAATAGTTTGATTGGTACTTCATATATTTTCTTTGCTCCTTTGCGTATTCTAAGATCAATTATTATCCAAAAATACTTTTTATGCGGCTTGTAAATAGTTTTCTATAAATATTGATTGTCGTTTTACAACGGCAAACATTCTATATAATATTTTATTTCTCACTATATTAA